>Ga0208940_1000007_pt1 | contig 412891 bp, 306 predicted proteins | sample AD_JPNNA6_MetaG_FD_184445 | JGI IMG/M metagenome (GOLD analysis project Ga0208940, IMG submission 184445) | Active sludge microbial communities of municipal wastewater-treating anaerobic digesters from Japan - AD_JPNNA6_MetaG (SPAdes) (version 2) | ecosystem: Engineered > Bioreactor >... | reverse complement strand
GGCAAGGGCCCGGTCCGGAGGGACGGCGGGGAATAGCCAGGGGCGGCGCCCCTGGTCCGGCGGTGATGCGCCCGTCGAATGATCGAATCACCCGGAGCCCCACCGGGGCGACATCGGGCATCCCGGACACCGACCGGGCGGGCCCATGTGGGCGCGTTGCCGCCGCCATTATGCATCGTTCATGTGCCGCCCCGGTGGGGCTCAAGGCGGAGAGAAGGCCGACTTATCTGGGTTTCCGGCTTACCAGGGGCTGCGCCCCTGGCTAATGAATTCCGGCCCTGGCGGGCCGGGATCGTGCCCGGACGCCGCCGCCTGCCGGCCATTTGCGCGTGCTTGTGATCGTGCTCGTAATCGTGATCGTCATCGTCATCGCAATCGTAATCGAGGCTCGAGACTCGAGGCTAGCGGCTCGTTCCCAACGATTAACCATCAACCATCAACCGTCCCGGACATCGGACTTCGGACTTCGTGCTCGTGATTCGTAATCGTCATCGTAATCGTGCTCGTACTCGTGCCCCCACCCGGATGACGCCGAATCCAACCCGGCCCCATAAAAACAATCGGGGCGGCCCCGAACGGGCCGCCCCGGTTGTGTGTAAGGGCAATGCGTCGGCGCGCTGAGTCGCCGCTGGCGCCGGTGCGCCTAGTTGCCGCAGGCGCCGTCGTCCAGCGTGTTCCGGTCGTAGAGCACGGAGCGCACCCCCTTCTCCGGGTACACCAGGTAGGCGTTGGCCCGGTGGGTGGCCATGTCGTAAGACAGCAGCAGCGTCCAGGGGGAAGGGCGCGGCGACTGGAGGAAGAGCACGTTGCCGCGGGTGTAGACGGTGCCGGTCAGCGCGTACTCGCCGGCGCCGGCGCCGGTGAGGACCCGGTAGAGGAACTCGCCGGTCTCCGGGTTGAGGCAGAGCTGGGCGCGGCCGTAGTCGTCGTCGAAGGCAAGCTCGAACGGCGGCGCAAAGTTGTACAGGTACAGCAGGCTGTTTTCGACAACGTCACAGTACGTCCCGCCAGCCCCGTAATAGTATTCTTGAGTCAAGCCGGATGCCAGAACGATACCCGAACCCAGCGCGTATTCCACCAGGGTTGGGTTCCCTTTGATCTGCTGACTGGTGATGACTCGTGCGCCGGGAGGCAGGTTGGTGAAACGGGTGTGGCTGGCATAGTTTCCCTCGAAGGGGTTGGCGATCCCGGCCACGGCCGGGTGGGTGGGATCGTTGACGACATTAAAGTTTTCACCGTCCCATGTGGTGGTCATACCGCTGCCGGGCGGGTTGGGGACCCACGCTGCCGACGAGTAGGTGCAGGCGGAGAAGAACAGAAAACCGCCGTTCATCACGTAATTCACGAACTTGGCTTCCTGGGCGGCGTAATTCGCATAGAACGCATCGTCCTGCACGCTGCAGACGACGATCACCTGGAACTGGCTGAAGTCCAGCGTGGCGAACTCGGCTGAGCCGTGGACCTCGTACGGGATGCCGTTGGCCAGGCAGGCCTGCTCCCAGGCGGTGGAGCCCCACGGGTTTGCATCCTTGAAGATGCCCACGACGCCGCCGGCCAGAGTGGTGCCGGACGACTTGGACCGCGTCAGCGTGTGCCGCCGCTCGGGCGGATTGTAGTTGGTGCTGTACAGAAAGTTGTGGTCGGTCGGCCCGCCCACAATCTGGAGCCCCGTCCCCGCGCCGCCGCGGGCCGAGTCGCCCGCCAGCACCGGCGCCAGGCCGGCCAGGAGCAGGAACACTTCAAGCACCGCCAACAGACGTATCGCGTGTTTCATGTTGCCTCCCTAAATAATTAAGATGTGGGTTGTGAACGGGATGTTAAATGCAAACAATCGCCGCATGATAAATACCCAGATTCGGATATCTTTCAAAAAACTATTGTAATTGTAAATTGGATGTCAAATGCTTTTTTCTCAGCACATTCCTGATGATGCGCGGCAGCTGGTCAGGCTGAAAGGCTGATCCTGCCGAAGTCGAACTCGCGCACTGCAGCAGCGCAAGGTAGTTGAGGGACCGGATGATCGTGGTGCTGCAGCGGGCCGCATTCGTCGAATGCGGCGTGCGGGTCACGCCGGGCAGGGGAGGTCCAGGGGGCGGCAGAAGGCGGCGGGGTCGGCCAGGTCAGGGAGCAGGAGTTGGGGTCGGTAGGGGGCCAACTCCTCGACGGGGTAATCGCCGGTGGCCACGGCCACCGCCAGGCAGTGGGAGCCGAGGGCGCACTCGATGTCCCGCGGGGTGTCGCCGATCACGGTGAAGCGGGTGGCCGCCGTCACAGCCGGCCCGGCCAGCTCCGCCGCGCGCCGGCGGGCCACCGCCGGCAGCGCGTTCCGGTCGGTGGCGTCGCCGCCGAAGGCGCCGAAGGGAAAGTGGCGGTCGATCCCATAGAACCGGAGTTTCGCATACGCGCCCTCGCGCCAGTTCCCCGTGAGCAGCCCCAGCAGCACGCCCGGTGCGCCGTCGAGGTGGCGCAGCAGCTCGGCCACGCCGGGCATCACGGCGCCGCGGTCGCGAAAACGGGGGAGTTCCTCGGCCAGGTGTTCGAGGTACGCCTCACGGAAGCGGTCCATGGCGGGCGCCAGGCGGAAGCGGCGGCACACCTCGTCGTAGATCATGGGGTCGATCTTGCCCGAAAGGACCACCTCGGCCATGGCGTCGGCGACGCCATGGACGTCGCGGAAGGCGGCCTCCATGGCGCGACGGCCGGCGCCGCCGGTGGTGATCAGCGTCCCGTCAATGTCGAACAGCAGCACGTGATGGATCGGTTGCGCCATGGCTCCTCGCGCGAGGGGCCATTGTACCAGAGCGCGGGGGAAATGCAACCCGCGGGGCCTACTGCTTCTCGAAGCGGAACACCAGCCGGCCGATCTTGACGGTGTCGCCGGAGTTGAGCTTGTGGGTGATGCCCGACTGGAGCAGGTAGCGGTTGTTGATGACCACCTTGTTCTTGCTCTTCAGGTCCTCGATGTAATACTCGCCATTGAGCTTGAGGATTCGGGCGTGGAGGCGGGAGATGTGCTTGCCCGAGTCGAACGGGGTGAGGTCGATCTCCGGGTAGCAGCGCCGCTCGGGGTCGCGCCGGCCGATGATGGTGATGTCCTTGATGACGTTGAACACCTGGTGTTGCTGCTCGAGCTTCAGGAGCGCCTTGGGCACCTTGATGAAGGGGGAGTGGGGCTGCTCGGTGCCGCACTTGTGGCAGACCAGGTCGTTTTCGGACAGCGAGGCGAAGCACTTCACGCAGTAAATATCGATGCTGGCGGCCGAGGCGGTTCGGATGACGTCATCGGAGATGGGGAGGAAGTCCTTAAACTCCTCCTCGAACTCCTTGCGCAGCGACTCCAGGTCGCTGGAGACCTCCGCCTTCGTCTCGTCGATGATCGGGACCACCTTGGTCTTGCGCTCGGAGCGACGCTTCTTCTCCGCGAGCAGCGTCAGCAGGTCCTTGTCATCGGCGTCGGCGTGGCGGGTCTGCAGGATCGACTCCAGCTCCCGCTTCATGGCGTAGGCGGAGGAGAAGCGGTTCCGCGCGTCGTAGCTCACGCTCCGGATGATGGCCGCCTCCATCTCGGGGCTGATGTCGGGATTGTACTCCCGCGGCCGCGGGTTTTTGGTGAAGTCGAAGATCAGGATGGGCTTGGTCTGCGGCGAGACGCCGGTCATGAAATAGAACAGGGTGGCGCCCAGCGAGTAGATGTCCGAGGCCGGCTCGATGGATTCCTCGTACACCTCCGGCGGCACGAAGCCCATGGTGCCGATGGTGGTGATGTCGGTGAGGTTGGCGGTGAGGAAGCGGGCGATGCCGAAGTCGACAAGCACCAGCCGGTCGCCGGCGGTCACCATGATGTTGCTGGGCTTCAGGTCGCGGTAGATCACCGGCGGCTTGTGGGTGTGCAAGTTGTGGAGGACGTCGCAGATCTGGATGCCGATGCCGATGACCTTGGCCTCGGGCAGTTTTTCGCCGTACTCCTTGAGGTATTTGTTCAGGTCCATCCCGTCGACATACTCCATGACCAGATAGTACCGGTCGTCCTCCATGAAGTAGTCATACACCTTCGGGATGCCGGGGTGCTGCAGTGTGGCCAGCAGCGCGGCCTCGCGCTTGAATTCGTTCAGGGTCCGCTCGTGCTCCTCGGGTTCGCTGTAGAGGTCGATCATCTCCTTGATGGCGCACGAGCGGTTGGAGAGCCGGACGTCGCGCGCCTGGTAGACGTTGCCCATGCCGCCGCCGCCCACCCGGCGGATAATCTCGTACCGGTTGAAGAAGACGTGGCCCGGCTGGAGCAGGGTCTTGCGGCCGCGGCTGTCGGCCAGCCGGCGGCGCGGGCGGGACCGGCGCGCCCGCGGCGGCGCGGGGGAGTCGAAGGTCGGGTCGTGCGGCCAGCCGTGCATCATGTCAGCTTAGCCAATACCACGGAGATGTTGTCCTTGCCGCCCGCCCGGTTGGCCCGCCGGATCAGTTCCGCGGCGCCGTTGTGCGGCTGGCGGCAGTCGGCGACCACCCGGGCGATTTCCGCGTCGGGTACCATGCTGGTCAGCCCGTCGGAGCAGATGAGGATCCACGCCGGCGGGGCCAGCTCCAGGTCGAACAGGTCGAACTCGAGCTGTTCGGAGGAGCCGAGGCTCTTGTAGAGAAAGTTGCGGCCGGGGTGGTGGACGGCGTCCTCGGGAGAGATCCGGCCCAGCTCCACCATCTGATTGACGATGGTGTGGTCCTTCGTCACCTGTTGCAGCCGCTTGTCGGCGTACACGTAGCAGCGGCTATCACCGACACTGGCCACCGTGAGCCGGCGGTCGTCCAGCACCGCCGCCGTCAGAGTGGCGCCCATGCCGAAGAAAGCGGGATTCTTGCGCGACAAGTCGATGATCGCGGTGTTGGCCCGTTCCATGGCGGCGGTCAGCACCCGCCGGGCGGCGGGGCGGGCCGGGCGGCGCTTGGCGCGGCGAAAGTGGTAGTTGTAGACGCGTTCAGGGAGCTGGTAGATGTCGGTGCGCAGGACAGGCAGGAAGTAGCCGCGGGTGAGGGAGGCGGCCACGCTCTGGATGGCGGTCATGGCCGCGATCTCGCCGGCATTGTGGCCGCCCATGCCGTCGGACACCGCGAAGAACGCGGACACAGCCTGCCGATGGCCGGTGGCGGTGGCGAGATCACAGGCCACCACACCGTCTTCGTTGTTCTGGCGCTCCCGGCCGGTGTCGGTCATTGCGGCATACAGGAGCTGCGGGGGTTTCTTCGGCTGCCGGTCACCACCCATGAAAAATGTTCGCCTCGCGGTCGGGGTAAGGTCAAGTCAGGATCATATTGTAATTTGGACTGCTTTTATTTAAAATACCTCTTTTCTTCGCCGGTGGAGTTTTCGGATGCTGGACTCGAAGTTCGTCAGGGAAAATCTCGAGCTTGTCAAAGCGAAAATCGCCCAACGCGGCGCGACGCCGGATTTCGGCGCCTTCGCCGGACTGGAGGGGCGGCGCCGCGAGATTCTCGTCCGCGTCGAGGAGCTGCGGGCGCTGCGCAACAAGGTCTCGGGCGAGATCCCTCGGCTCAAAAAAGAGGGCCGGGATGTCGCGGCCGAGATGGCGCGCATGAAGGCGGTGGGCGAGGAGATCAAGGGGCTCGAGGCCGATCTGGCCGAGACGGAGCGGAACCTCGACGGCTTCCTCCTCAACGTGCCCAACCTGCCCGACGACTCGGTGCCGGTGGGCGCCTCCGCCGAGGAGAACGTGGAGGTCCGCCGGTGGGGGCAGCCGCGGGCGTTCGACTTCCCGGTGCGGGACCACGTGGATCTGGGGCGCGCCCTGAACATCCTGGACATGGACCGGGCCGGCAAAATAACCGGCGCCCGGTTCGCCGTCTACCGCGGCGTCGGCGCGGCGCTGGAGCGCGCGCTGGCCGCGTTCATGCTCGATGTGCACATCCGGGAGCACGGCTACCAGGAGATCCTGCCGCCGTACATCGTCAACGCCGACGCGCTCGTGGGCACGGGCAACCTGCCCAAGTTCGAGGAGGACCTGTTTCACCTGCAGGGGTGGCCGTTCTACCTGATTCCCACGGCCGAGGTTCCCGTCACCAACCTGTACCGAGAGGAGATCCTGCCCGAGGCCGACCTGCCCATCCGCCACGTGGCCTTCACCCCGTGCTTCCGCTCCGAGGCCGGCGCGCACGGGAAGGAGACGCGGGGGCTCATCCGGCAGCACCAGTTCCACAAGGTGGAGCTGGTCAAGTTCTGCCGCCCCGAGGACTCCATGGCCGAGCTCGAGGGCCTCACCGCCGATGCCGAGCGGATCCTCCAGCGCCTGGAGCTGCCGTACCGCGTGGTGGCGCTCTGCACCGGCGACATGGGATTCTCCTCGGCCAAGACGTACGACCTCGAGGTGTGGCTCCCCAGCGCCGGGAAGTATGTGGAGATCTCCTCCTGCAGCAACTTCAAGGATTTCCAGGCGCGCCGGGCCAACCTGCGCTACCGGCCGGCGGACGGGGGCAAGGTGCGCTTCCTGCACACCCTGAACGGCTCGGGCCTGGCCATCGGCCGCACGTGGGTGGCGCTGCTGGAAAACGGCCAGCAGCGCGACGGCTCGGTCACCATCCCGAGGGCGCTGCGGCCCTACCTGCACGGCCAGGAGGCCATTGTTCCGTGAACGCGCCCGGGCCGCCGCCGCGGCGCTGCGGCCCGGGATTGCATACGGGCGCGCCCCAAGGCCCGCTCCGATTCCCAGAGGGAGGTTTTCCCCGATCATGATCAACGCGACCGATATCCGCAAAGGCGTCATCATTAAAATGGATGGCGAGCTATTCCAGGTGCTCACCTACCACCATGCTACGCCAGGCAACCTGCGAGGCTTCGTGCAGACGAAGCTGCGCAACCTCAAGACCGGCACCCAGAAGGACTACCGCTTCCGCTCCACCGACCGGGTGGAAAAGGCATTTCTCGACACCCACCAGATGTCCTATCTCTATGCCGACAGCGACCACTTCTACTTCATGAACACCGAGACGTTTGAGCAGGTCAGCCTCGGTCCCGAGGCGCTCGGCGACGCGGTGAACTACCTCAAGCCCGAGACCGTCATCACGGTGGATTTCTACGACGGCAAGCCGGTGGGTGTCGAACTGCCCGCCGCGGTGGAATTGCTGGTGGTCGAAACGGACCCGGCGGTGAAGAACGCCACCGTATCCAACGTGACCAAGCCCGCCAAGCTGGAGACCGGCCTGGTGGTCCAGGTGCCTCCCTTCGTCGAGGAGGGCGACATCATCAAGGTCAACACCGACAGCGGCACTTACATCAGCCGCTGCTGAGGCCGGCGCGCCCGGCGTCAGCAGTCCGGCTCCGGCCGGGTAGAGGTCCAACGTCATGTCCGTGCCCCGAGTGCTCATCACGCTGCCGTGCCACAACGAAGCCGAGATCCTCGAGGCGAACGTGACCACCCTCCGGGAGTTCTGTGAAACCCGCCTGGAGGGCTACGACTGGCGCCTGCTCATCGCCGACAACGCGTCCACCGACGCCACCGGGACCATCGGCCGGGAGCTGGCCGAACGGCTCGTGGGCGTGGATTATGTCCGTGTGGCCGAGAAGGGGCGCGGCCGCGCGCTCCGGCAGTGCTGGACCGAGCATGAGTCCGACATCTATGCGTATATGGATGCCGACCTGGCCACCGAGCTGCGCCACCTGCCCGAGCTGCTGGGGGCGGTACGCGATGGCGCCGACGCGGCCATCGGCAGCCGGCTGATCCCCGGCGCCCGGGTGACCGACCGGTCGCTGAGCCGTGAGGTTTCCTCCCGCGGGTACAATCTGTGCCTGTGGCTGTTCTTCCGGGCGCCGTTCCGTGACGCCCAGTGCGGGTTCAAGGCGGTGAGCCGCTCCGTCCGGGACCGCTTCCTGCCGCTGACCCGCGATTCGCACTGGTTTTTCGATTCCGAGCTCCTGCTGCTGGCCGGCCGGGGGGGGCGCCGGGTACGGGAAATCCCGGTCTGCTGGCGCGACGACCAGGTCCGTGACAGCAAGGTGCGGCTCATCCGCGACATCGTCTATTTCGTCCGCCGGATCCTTGACCTGAGGCGGCGGCTCTGGTTCGACGCGGAGCTCCGGGCCCGGCTGCGGTCCTGAGCGTTCCGCTCCCATCACGCCATGCCACCGCAGGCTCCCTGGCACCGGATCCCCTGGCGAGAGTACCGGCACGTGCTGGCCCTGGCGGCGCCGGTGATCCTGGCGAACATCAGCAACAACCTGCTGGCTCTGGCGGACACGCTCATGGTGGGGTCGCTCGGCACCACCGAACTGGCGGCGGTGGGCTACGGCCTGCTGCTGGTGTTCCTCATCTACGGGTTCCCCATCGGGCTCATCAGCATCGGCAACGCGTTCGCCGCCCAGTTCTTCGGCGCGGGCCGCGGCGCGGACTGCCGCCGGCTGATCCGGCTGGCGCTCTGGCTGGGGCTGGCCGCCGGGCTGGGGGCAGCCGCCTTGTCGTGGGCCTCGGACGGGCTGATGGTGTTGCTCGGCATCGAGCCGGAAATCCGCCGTCAGGCGTTTCTCTATGTGTCGCGCCGGGCCCTGGGGGCGCCGTTCCTGTTCGTTGTCGTCGGCTGGGCGAACGTTCTAAACGGCCTGGGCCACGTTCGGACGCCCATGGCCCTCACCGTGCTTGCCAACGCGATGAACATCGGCCTGAACTACCTGCTCATCTTCGGCCATGGCGGCTTTCCGGCCATGGGGATCGAGGGGGCCGCCCTGGCCACCGCCGCATCCAACCTGGTCTCGTTCCTGATGTTCGCGGCGATCCTGAAGTGGCGGCCGCCGGCGGTGCTCCGCCCTCCGCACGGGGCGGGGGAGCGCCCCGACCGATCGTTCGCGCGCGAGTTCTTCCGTGTGGGGCTGCCCAACGGCGTCTACGTGCTGCTGGATATCGGGGGGCTGTTCGCGTTCTCCACCATCGTGGAGTGGATCGGGGTGACCGCCCTCGCCATCAACCAGGTGCCGGTGCGGGTTATGGCGTTGTCGTACATGTTCAACCTGGGGCTCTCCATCGCCGCCACCACGCTGGTGGGGCAGGCGGCCGGGGCGGGCCGTCCGGCGGCGGTGAGCCGATCGGCGCGGCTGGCGCTGCAGCTGTCGACCGGCGTCCTGGTGGCCCTGTCGCTGACTTACCTGCTGGCCCGCGAGCCCATCGTGCGCGCTTTCTCTCTGGAGGCGGCGCTGGTGGCTCCGGCGGCGGCGATGGTCTCGCTCATGGTGGTGTTCCACTTCTTCGACGGGCTGACCATTGTCCTGTACGGCTGCCTCAAGGGCTTGGGCGACACCCGCTTTCCCACGCTGGTGTACATGGCCGGACAGTGGCTGCTGGCCCTGCCGCTGGCGTGGGCGTTGGCGCTTCCCGCCGGCCTGGGGTTGCCGGGCGCGTGGGCGGCGCTCATCCTGGAGATGGCGGCGACGGGCCTGGTGTTCTGGCTGCGGTTCCGCCACCTGGAGCGCCAACCCGGGCGCTGGCCGCTGTCGGCCGGGGCCGTCCGCTGAGGAAACGGCCGCGCGCGGAAATATCGGGTGCCATCGGTGGGCGATTATGATATGATCCCACCTTTAACCAGAGCCGGGGGTGACCATGGCGGCCAATCAGGATAAGTACTTCCGCAAGTTCCAAGGCGCAGACGTGATCTCCATCCGCGATTTCAGCGAGGAAGAGATCCTCTTCGTCCTGGACTACGCGAGGCGCTTTGAAGCAGCGTCGGCGCCCGTCCTGCAGGGCAAGATCCTGGCCACCCTCTTCTACGAGCCCAGCACCCGGACCCGCCTGAGCTTCGAGAGCGCCATGATCGGCCTGGGCGGCTCGGTCATGGGCTTCACCGACGCGGCCGTGAGCTCGGCGGCCAAGGGCGAATCGGTGCGCGACACCGCCAAGATGATCGAGGGGTACGCCGATGTGATGGTGATCCGCCACCCGCTCGAGGGGTCGGCGCGGGCCGCCGCCGAGGGTGCCGAGATCCCGGTGATCAACGGCGGCGACGGAGCCAACCAGCATCCTACCCAGACCTTCCTCGACCTGTACACCATCCTCAAGAACAAGCAGACGCTCCGCGGCCTCCATGTCGGCTTCCTCGGCGACCTGAAGTACGGCCGGACGGTGCATTCACTGGCCGAGGCGCTGAGTCATTTCGACTGCCGGATGTACTTCATCGCCCCCGAGATGCTGCGGATGCCCGCCCATATCCTGTCCGAGCTGGACCAGCACGGCATTACCTACAGCGAAACCGAGAACCTGTACGAGGTGTCCCGGGAACTCGACATCCTCTATGTCACCCGGATCCAGAAAGAGCGCTTTCCCGATCCCCTCGATTACGAGAAGGTCAAGAACGTTTACATCCTCAATGAGAAGCTGCTGGAGCACGTCAAGTCCGACCTGAAGATCCTGCACCCGTTGCCGCGGGTCAACGAGATCGACCCGGCGCTGGACGCGTACCCCCAGGCCGAGTATTTCCAGCAGTCGAAGAACGGCGTCACGGTGCGCAAAGCGCTGCTGTCGCTGGTGCTAGGAGTCCAACTATGACCGACGAGAAGAACAGCTCCGTCTCCATGGAGATGCGGATCTCCAAGCTGCGCAACGGCGCGGTGATCGACCACCTGCGCCCGGGCACGGCCATGAAGGCCATCCAAGTGCTGGGCGTCACCGACGGCAGCACGCTGTCCATCGGCATGTTCCTCGACTCCAAGAAGATGGGGCGCAAGGACCTGATCAAGATCGAGAACCGGACCCTGACCACCAAGGAGATCAACAAGATCGCCGTACTCTCACCGGAAGCCACCCTGTGCAACATCCGGGACTACCAGGTGGTCCAGAAGACCAAGGCCCACCTGCCGCGCGAAATTTCCGTCATCGTCCGGTGCAACAACCCCAAATGCATCACCAACCACGAGAAGGTCGGCACGCTGTTCGCCGTGGTGGAGGACAATCCGCTCAAACTCCGCTGCCGGTACTGCGAGCGGGCCATGAGCGGGGACGAGATCGAACTGATCTGACCCCGCAACCCGCCGGCCGCCATCAGCCGCAATTCAGCGCACGGAGCCCCTGTCATGAAGAAGCAACGCATCGTCATCGCTTTCGGAGGCAACGCCATCCTGCAGAAAGGCCAGGAGGGCACGGTCTACGAGCAGTTCGCCAACACGCGCCTGGCCATCGACCGGATCATGGGCCTGATCCGGGACGGCCATGAGATCGTCATCACCCACGGCAACGGCCCGCAGGTGGGCAACATGATGATCCGGGTGGACCGCTCGCGCGGCTTCGCCTACGACCTGCCGCTCGGTGTCTGCGTGGCCGACACCCAGGGCGAGATGGGCTACATGATCGCCCAGTCGCTCCAGAACCGCCTCACCCGCGAGCAGATCCACCGCGAGGTGGTGGCCGTGGTCACCCAGGTCGTCGTGGACCGCGAGGACCCCAGCCTGAAGCACCCCACCAAGCCGGTGGGCCGGTTCCACACCGAGGAGGAGGCGCGCCTGATGATGGCCGAGGGGAAGCACATGGTCGAGGACGCCGGCCGGGGCTGGCGCCATGTGGTGCCCTCGCCCCACCCGAGCCGGGTGGTGGAAAGTTCCGTCATCCGCCAGCTCGTGGAAGCCGGGCACATTGTCATCGCCTGCGGCGGCGGCGGTATGCCCGTCTACGTCGAGGACGATGGCACGTACGAGGGGATCGACGGCGTCGTGGACAAGGACCGCGCCTCGGCGGTGCTCGCCCGCGAGATCGGCGCCGACGAGCTGATCATCCTCACCGAGGTGGACAAGGTCGCCCTCAACTTCAACAAGCCGGACCAGCGCTTTCTGGACCGCCTGACGGTGGCGGAAGCGCGCCGGTACCTGGCCGAGGGCCACTTCCACAAGGGGAGCATGGGCCCGAAGGTGGAGGCGGTGATCGACTTTCTCGAAAACGGCGGCAAGCGGGCCATCATCGCCTCGCTCGACAAGGCCTACGACGCGCTGCACGGCCGCGCCGGCACGCACTTCACCCGGGAATAGAGGCTAGAGGCTCGAGGCTAGAGGCTCGAGTTGAAAGTCTTGGGTCAAAATCTTGGAATTGGAAGTTCGATGCTGGAGTTCTGGCAGGATGATATCGAATAGAAGGTACGAGCCTCGAGTCTCGAGTCTCTAGCCTCGATAAAAAAATTTGATTCAAGGAGATACACCCATGGCATTTAACCTCAAAGGGCGTTCGCTGCTGAGTCTCAAGGAGGAAACCCCCGAGGAAATCCGCTTCCTGCTGGACATCTCCCATCAGGTGAAGAAGGATCGGCGGGCGGGCGTCGCCCACCAGCGCTTTCTGGGCAAGACGCTGGCGCTGATCTTCGAAAAGCGGTCCACCCGGACCCGCTGCGCCTTTGAGACCGCCTTCGGCGAGGAGGGCGGCTATCCGGTGTTTCTGTCCGTCGATGACATCCAGCTCGGTGCCAAGGAGAGCATTGAGGACACCGCCCGGGTGCTGGGCCGGATGTTCGACGCCATCCAGTTCCGCGGTTTCAAGCAGGAGACCGTGGACGCGCTGGCCCGCTGGTCCGGCGTGCCGGTCTACAACGGCCTGACCGACCTGTATCATCCCACCCAGGTTCTGGCCGACCTGATGACCGTGGAGGAGGCCTTCGGCCGCCTGGCGGGCATCCGGTTCGTGTACGCCGGCGACGGCCGCAACAACATGGCCAACTCGCTCATGATCGGTTGCGCCAAGATGGGTCTGCACTACGTCATCGCCGCGCCGAAGTCGCTCTGGCCCGCCAGGGAATTGGTCAAGGAGTGTCAGGTCTGGGCCAAGGCGTCGGGCGGCTCCATCGCCATCACCGACCAGATGAAGGATGCGGTGAAAGGCGCCGAGATCATCTACACCGACGTGTGGGCGTCCATGGGCGAGGAGAGCAAGGCCAAGGAACGGATCAAGCTGCTGACCCCCTACCAGGTCAACGCCAAGGCCCTGGCCGCCACCGGGCGGCCCGACACCGTGTTCCTCCACTGCCTGCCGGCGGTGAAGGGGCAGGAGGTCACCGCCGACGTGCTCGACGGTCCCCAGAGCCGCGCCTGGGACGAGGCGGAGAACCGCAAGCACACCATCAAGGCCGTCATGCTGGCCACGATATAGCCGCGCGGCCCGTCGCCGCGGCCCAGATCGTCCGCCCGCCCGGCCCCTGCGACCGGGCCGGCCGGAGCCCGGCTCGCCCGGGATTTGCGTTGCATTCCCCGGGGGGCGTGATTAAGATAGACGCGCTCATCCCGGCACAGGAGACAGACCATGACCACTCTGCGTGAGAAAACGCGCGAATTGCTGGATATGATCGAGGTCGCCCGCCAGGGCGGCGGCCCCGACAAGATCAAGAGCCAGCACGCCAAGGGCAAGTTCACCGCCCGGGAACGGCTGGACATCCTGCTCGATCCCGGGTCGTTCCACGAACTCGACACCTTCGTCCAGCACAAGTGCAACGACTTCGGCATGGACAAGATGGTTTACCCGGGTGACGGCGTCATCACCGGCTACGGCGCCATCGGCGGCCGGCTGGTGTACGTCTACGCGCAGGATTTCACCGTGCTGGGCGGGTCGCTGGGTAAGAAGCAGTCGGAGAAGATCTGCAAGGTGATGGACCTGGCGGTCCAGAACGGCGCCCCCGTGATCGGCCTCAACGACAGCGGCGGCGCCCGCATCCAGGAAGGGGTCATGAGCCTGGCCGGTTACGGCGACATCTTCTACCGCAACACGAACACCTCCGGCATCGTCCCGCAAATCGCGGTGATCATGGGGCCGTGCGCCGGCGGCGCGGTCTACTCGCCGGGCATCATGGACATGGTGTTTATGGTCAAAGGCACCAGCCACATGTTCATCACCGGGCCCGACGTGATCAAGGCGGTGACAAAGGAGGAGGTCACCTTCGACGAGTTGGGCTCCGCCCAGACCCACAACACGGAGAGCGGGGTGGCCCACTTCATGGCTGATGACGAGGAGGAGGCCCTGCAGAAGGTCAAGACCCTGCTCGGCTACATCCCGTCGAACAACCTCGAGCCGCCGCCGGTGGTGGACCCCGGCGACGACCCCCAGCGCATCTGCGACGAGCTGTACGACATCGTGCCATACGACCCCATCAAGGCGTACGACGTCAAGGACGTGGTCCGCTGCCTGATGGACCGCGGCCAGTATTTCGAGGTGCACGAGCATTACGCGCCCAACATCTCGGTGGGTTTCGCCCGCCTCAACGGGCGGACGGTGGGCGTGGTCGCCAATAACCCCAAGTTCTTCGCCGGCACCCTGGACATCAACGCTTCGGTGAAGGGGGCGCGGTTCATCCGCTTCTGCGACGCGTTCAACATCCCGCTGGTGGTGTTGTGCGACGTGCCCGGTTTCCTCCCCGGCAAGAGCCAGGAACTCGGCGGCATCATCCGGCACGGCGCCAAGCTGATGTACGCCTTCTCCGAGGCCACCGTGCCGCGCGTGACCGTGGTTACCCGCAAGGCTTACGGCGGCGCCTACATCGTCATGAACTCGAAACACATCGGCGCCGACCTCAACTACGCCTGGCCCTCGGCCGAAATCGCGGTCATGGGACCGGAGGGCGCCATCAACATCATCTTCCGCCGGGAGCTGGCCGAGGCCGAGGACTCCGCCCGCAAGCGCACCCAGCTCCTCGACGACTACCGGAAGAAGTTCGCCAATCCCAAACTGCCGTCGGAGTATGGCTTCATCGACGAGATCATTCCGCCCCACCTGACCCGGGTGCGGCTCATCTCCGCCATGGAGACGATGCAGGGCAAGCGGGTCGCCCGTCCGTACCGCAAGCACGGGAACATCCCGCTCTAGGAGGGAGGAGGCCATGCAGAAGATCCTGGTCGCCAACCGGGGTGAGATCGCGCTGAGCGCGCTGCGCTGCATCCGGGAGATGGGTCTCGAGAGCGCCACCGTCTACTCGAGCGTCGACGCCGATTCCCTGCACGTCCGCTACGCCGACCAGGCGCTGCCGCTGGCCGGGGCGCGGACTTCCCGTACCTACGGTTCCATCCAGCGGATCCTGGAGGCGGCCGAGGCGGCCGGCGCCGACGCCGTTTACTGCGGGTACGGCTTCCTGTCGGAATCGCCGGAGTTCGCCCACGGCTGCCGCGAGAAGGGCATCACGTTCATCGGCCCGGCCCCGGAGGTGCTGGCCAGCTGCCACGAGAAGCTGCTCCTCCTAAGCAAGGCCGCCCAGTTGAAAATCCCGGTGCCGGACCACAGCCTGCCGGTGCAGGACGAGGCGGACCTCGTCCAGAAGGCGCAGGATCTGGGCTACCCCGTCCTGCTCAAGCCGGTGACCGGCACCGGCGGCCGGTATATCTATAAGGCCTACCGGAAGGAGGACCTGCTGGCGAGCTACCGAACTTTCCTCCGCGAGCAGGCGATCAAGGGACTGAACGTGCCGTTCTACCTCGAACGGTACATCCGCCGGGCGGTGCACATCGAGTTTCCGGTGCTGGCCGACCACCACGGCAACGCGGTCCAGCTCGGCGAACGCGAGTGCGTTGTGCAGCGCCGCTTCCAGAAGCTGATCTCGGAAACACCGTCGGTCTGGCTCCCGGCCGAAAGCCGGAACCAGATGGCCGCGGCGGCGCTGTCGCTGATCCGCAGCGTCGGCTTCACCGGCTGCGGGGCGGTGGAGTTCATGGTGGACGAAAAAGGCCACTGGTACTTCATGGAGATCAACCCGCGGCTCCAGGTGGAGTACGCGCTCACCGAGATCGTCTACGGTGTGGAGATCATCAAGGAACAGCTCCGCATCGCGGCGGGCGAGCCGCTGGCGCTGCCCGCCGACGCTCACCGGCCCCGGCTGCATGCCATCGAGTGCCGGATCAACGCCGAGGATCCCGGACGCGATTTCCAACCGTCCGCCGGGATGGTCCACGAATACTACATCCCCGGCGGCTACGGCTACAGCGTGCTTTCGAGCGTCCAGAAGGGGAAGCGGATCGACATCTACTACGACCCCATGATCATGAAGGTGGACTGCTTCGCCGCCACCCGCGCCGAGGCGCTGGCGAAGACCCGCTTCGCCCTGGAGGCGATCCGGCTGAAGGGCGTCCAGACGAACATCTCGTTCCTGAGCCGCGTCGTGGGCAGTGAGGCGTTCACCGCCGGCTCCCTGAAGTGCGACCTCAAGCTCAAGGACTTCATGCCGCAGGGCGCCGACGACCGCCGTCGCCAGGAGGTGGCTGCGCTGGTAGCCGTGCTCAACCACGAGTTGATGGGCCGCTTCCGGACGGCCGCATTCCAGCGGACCACCCCCGGCGGCAACGTCTGGGGCATGTCCGGCCGGGTGGAGCTCATCACCCGCCGCCATCTGTGAGGGGAGGCCACGGCCATGAAGTACCGCGTGTGCATCGACAACAAGAACTTCAACGTGATTCTCGCCGACATCTACCCCGACCCGGCGGCGGAGGTGGATGTTGAAATCGGCTATCACCGCTATCGCAGCCGGATCCTGGCCTGGAGCCGGGAGCAGGGTATTCAATCCATCCTGGTGGACGGTGTGCCGTTCGACATCGAGGCGATCCGCAACGAAAGCGGCGACCTGGCGGCGGTCAAGGTGGACAACACCCTCTTCTCGGTCCAGGAGATCATGGCCGGCAAGCTCCTCACCACGCGCCAGGAAGTGAAGATGGTGAAGGAGGGACTGGTGCGCGCGTTCATGCCCGGACTCATCGTCCGTGTGCTGAAGAGCGCGGGGGAAACGGTCGCCGAAGGGGACACCGTCCTGTACATGGAAGCGATGAAAATGGAGAACGCCATCGTCGCGCCGCGTGCCGGGACCATCAGCCGCATCGGTCCCAAGGAAGGCGAAACCGTGCTAACTGGAGATGTGCTTTTCGTCGTTGAATAGTGGGTGCAAACTGACCGCTATTCGCAACCCCTTATCCCATGCGAAGTTGTCTTTCTCCTCACCGCTGTAACTGCGCGCTGTGGAGAAATCTGTGGAAATCTTTGTGGCGTCCGAACAGGCCTGTAATCTGATTACAGTATAAATATAAGTCGTTTGTTTGTAGTGAGATAATAGGCTGCCATATATTTAAGCAAATCGGGGAAATCCCGATTCGGCGTCCGCTTCCCGGGGTTGTCCACAAGTTTTCCTCACGCGAATCCACAATTTCTTTGAATATTTTTGAATATCAAGCGGTTAGAAAAGCGACTCCCGAACAGATCTGAAAAGGTGCCCGACCGGCGTGCTTTTCGAGGCGGCTCGACCGTTGAACACGCGCCGTATCCGGACACTCGGCCACATATCGGGTGCCGGTGCGATTGTGATGACGGGCGGCTAGTCCCGGGGCGGATCCGGCGGATTGGCAAGGTCCGCGTCCGATGGCGGGGCCGCGTCGTCGGGTGGCGCGACGGGTTCGACGCCGATGGCGGGCGCCGGCGGCGCCGGGGGAGGCGCGAAGGCCGCCAGCCGCTCCGCGAGCGCGGGATCCACCTGGGCCAGCGCCTGGATGGGATATATGCGCATGACGACGTAGACGGGCAGGAGCAGCGTCTGGCCGACCCAGGGGATGGCGGCGATGCAGCAGGTCAGGCAGACGCCGCAGCTCATCACAAAACTTGCGGCGATGCTCAGCCCGAGTCGCATCAGCAGGTACAGCAGCAGGGCGCCGGTGTGTTCCTGGAACAGGGTGAAGAAGGCGTTCCAGGCTTCGAGGACCCGGATCCGCCGGCTCCACATGAGGGGGACCACGAAGTCCTCCAGGTAGACGGCGATGGCGATGATGGGGATAAGGGCCAGCAGGGCGCCGGCCAAGATGGCCAGGAGCTGCGGCCAGATCTGGCCGAAGGGGGCGAACTCGCCGTCGCGGAACAGGGTGAGGAACACGGTCACGACCGCCAGCACCAGCAGCAGGAGGAGGAACACGCTGAAGCCGAGGTACCACCAGAACAGTGACAGGCCCTGGACGCGGTTGCGGCGCCAGCTCTCGCCAAGGGCGGTCTTGTTTTCCACGAGGCACTCGACGAACATGAACCGGCCGCGGCTGAAGATGTAGGTCAACAGGATGATGACGGTCAGAAGCGCCAGCGCGATCCCGCCGATCACCGCGGCAATGAGCCACACGTTGCCGCCAAACCAGGACGACGGATCGCCCGGCAGCGCCTCGGCCGGAAAGCCGCCGCCGACGAATCGGTCCGACCGGTGCTCCGCTTCGTCCTGGATGAAGGAGAAGATGTTGGGGAATCCTCCGCCATGCTGGATGTTGGCGCCGATCAGCGCCAGCAGGCCCCAGGCGAACCACTTTTTCCAGAGGAACGGATGGAAAAGCGTGCGGCGCATGTGGGCCCAGGCGGACTCGAACGGTTCCAGCAGCAGGAATCTCTTTTCCCCCATCCCGACCTCCCGCACGGTTGTCTTGCTCCGATGATGTTTGCAGTGGGATCATTCTATATCCGCCTTCGCCTGATCCGAACCACATTTTCAAGCCGCGGGCATGAGGCCGCAACCGGGATCGCGCTCCCGACGCGGCGGAACCGAATGGCCGCCGCGATCCGGATACGTGTGAAATTCCCGCGAGCCGCCGTCTATTGGTTCGGGAACCCCCGGCAGCCGCGGGCGTGGTGTGTTGCCCCGACTCCAGATCGCTTGCCGTCGGCCGGATCGCACGGACCCGAACGGCGCCGGGGGACGTGAACGGCGAAGCCAATTTTGCGTTTGCTTTTTTCACAGGCCGCCGGTACACTTTGATTCATCAATCATCCGCAGCATGGGAGGTCCCGATGTTTTGTCCTGCATGTGGCACGGAGAACCCCGATTCGGCAAAATTCTGCAAGAATTGCGGCTTCTCGTTCCCCGCGGTCGCCGCGACACCGCCTCCGCCGGCGCCCCCGCCGCCGGGACCGCCGCCTGGTCCGCCGTCACCGCCCCCGTACGCCGGTGCGCCTGCGCCTCCGCCCGCGCCTCCGCCGTCCTATGTCGCGCCGCCCCCGATGGCGCCGCCCCCGATGGCGCCGCCCGCGGATCCCGGGGCCGCCCAGTCCAAGGTGTCGCTGCCGGCCATTCTGCTCATGGTGGTCGCCGGCCTGTCGATCCTTTGGCACATCGTGATGCTCCTGCTGAACATCTTGGGAACCGGCATGTCGTTCATGGGCGGCATGGCCGAGGACATGCCCAGCGAGGCGCTCTCCATGATGTCGGGCGGCGTCGGCATCCTGATGAGCATTATCTCCATCGTCATCTGCGGTGTGGTCATCTTCGGCGCGATGAAAATGAAGGCGCTGCAGTCCTACGTGTTTGCCATGGTGGCGGCGATCCTCCCCATGCTCCCTTGTATCTGGCCGTGCTGCTGCCTCGGCCTGCCGGTGGGCATCTGGGCGCTGATCGTGCTGCTGGACAAGAACGTCAAGGCCGCGTTCACCTCCTGAGGGAACGTCCGTGGCGCATGTGTTTGATCGGGGACGGGAGTCCGGCGACAGGCTCCCGTCCGCGCCTTGCACCCGCGTCCGCTCCGCGGGTGACAACCCTCAAAGGATGAACCTCACCATGACCCGCCTGACCCGAGCCGTGTGTTCCGCCTGCGCCGCCGCGGCGCTTCTGCTGACCGCAGCGGCGACGACGGGGTGTTCATCGACGGATGAGAAGCGGGGGAAATCCGCGTTTCTGGAAAGCCTGGAGCAGGACGCCCGGCGCGATGCAGCGGAAAAGATGAAGCAGCGGCAGGCCGAGGAGGCCCGCCGCAAGGCCGTAGAAGAAGAGGCCCGCCGCCGGTGGGCCGGCGAAGCCGCGCGCGCCGCCGCGCCGGGCGCCGCCGCGCCCGCTGCGCCGGCCGCAGCCGGCACCGCCGACGGGGTGGTCTACGAGCTGTCCGACAAGGACCTGACCTTCCTGGTGTTGAACAAGATCCGGCTGGGGTACAAGGGGAGCACCGTCAGCGTGAACTGCGCCGCCGGGCGAGTGGAGCTTTTCGGCCAGGTTCCCACCGAGGAGACCCGCCAACGGCTCATCGCCGATGTCCGCAAGCTGCCGGGGGTCCGCGAAGTGGTCGCCCGGGAACTGTTCGTCGCTCCCTGATTCCCTGAGCTGAGCTGAACGGTCGCGCCCGGAGCGCACCGTGGACCGACGGGCGCAGTCAGTCGCCCGCCGGCTCGTCCTCCAGCGTGGCGCCGCACTGGGGACAGGCCGCATCCTCTTTTTTCACCGCTGCGCCGCATTCCGAACAAAGGGCGAAATTGTCCGCCTCGGCCAGGAGCGCCTGGGCTGCCGCCAGGTTTTCCTCCTCCACCCAGATCCGCACGCAGCTGAAGGACTGGGACACGGCGATGGGCTCGGCGTGGAAGGTCAGATTCTCGAGCTTGCACGGGATGTCGTTGTCTTCCAGCAATCCCTCCGCCAGGCTGGCCGCAATCTCGTCCGTGTACTCCGCCGCGAGCTTCCAGGTTTCGGGGATGTACTCGGGGGCCTCGTCGGGGAGTTCGCTCACCAGATCCACGTCACAGACCGGACAGCGGCGGACATCCTCCACGTACTCGGCTCGACAGGTGGGGCACCACATAGTTCGCCTCCCAGGGGGAATTGCGCTCAGACGCCGGCAGCGCCGCCGCCGCGGCCTCCGCACATCCGGCCGGGCGGGGACGCGATGCGTCGCTTGATCGGCGGTTCGGTGTCATCCTGAGTTCATTATAGCAGGTCGGCCCTGTGCCGCCGCCGCGCCGCCGGGATGGACGGCCTGGCGACGCAGGCTCACGCCGACGGATCCTCCGGCCGAGTCGGGGGCGACTCCGGCTTGGGCGGCTCGAAGCAGCGCCGACAACGGGCCTCGTAGGCGTCCGCGGCGCCCACCACGATTCGCTCCTGGCTGGCGATGAGCCGCTGGGTGTAATAGGCGGGATTGCCGCACTGCATACAGATGGCGGCGGTTTTGGTGATGTCCTCGGCGATGGCCATGATATGGGGCATGGGGTCGAACGGCACACCGCGGTAGTCCCGGTCCAGGCCGGCGACGATGACGCGCTTGCCCATGTCGGCGAGGCGGTTGCAGACGTCCACGATGCCGGGATCGAAGAACTGGGCCTCGTCGATGCCCACCACCTCGGTGCGGGGCTGGACCCGTTCCATAATCTCGCTGGCCGTTTTCACAATCTCCGCCTGATACTTCATGTCGCTGTGGCTGACGATGTGCGTCTCGCTGTACCGGTCGTCCAGGCTGGGCTTGAAGACCTGGATCCGCTGCTTGGCGATCTCGGCGCGTTTCAGTCGGCGGATGAGCTCCTCACTCTTGCCGCTGAACATGCTGCCGGCGATCACCTCGATCCAACCCATCTGTCCGCGGATGAACTTTTGCATGAAGCGTGCCTCCGGATGATCATTGCGAATAACGCGCCTGCAGGAAGGCGCGGAGCTCAGGCCAGGAGCCGAACACCTCGTCGCAGCAGCCCAGGATCCAGCCGCTGATCTCTTGAGACGGCTCCTCGGTCACCATGTAGACCGGAATGCCGCGGCGGAAGGCGGTGGTGAGCTCGCCGTGAGTCCCGCCGCCGCGCCGGCAGTGCCGGTCCCAGTGGCAGACGACGTATCCGACGCCCCCCTCGAGGACATCCAGGTCGTAGTGAATGATCTTGCGGATCACCGCGCGGAACCGGGGTGGGTCGTCGGTCTTCCAGCGTCGGAAATTGGCCTGTTCCTCGGCGGAGAGGTTCTTGCGGATATCGCGGGCCGGATTGTACACTTCGTGGCGCAGCGTGTTGCGCAGGAACGCCTCGATCTCCTCGCGCCAGCCGGTCCCGAAGTCCGGCGCATACTCCATCGACCCCGACAGGTACGCCTTCATCCGCCCTCCGTGTGCCGGGGTATGATAGCAGACTTTTTCGTGGGGCCCAAGGGCTTCCGGCTGCTGCCGGACGCCGGTGCCGGCGGTGGTCGGGGAAACATCGGGGTACGCAGGTTTGACTTTCAGTTTATAATAATATCGACCGGTGGCGTGTTGCTGGAGGGGCTGTGTACATCCGGAAGTCGATTCTGGTGCTGATCCTGTTGCTCAATGTCGTCCTGTTCTCTTACGTGGCGCTGGAGAACCGGGTGATCTTTGCGCGCACGATCGACGAGGAGGCCGCCTTCAGCCTGGAGTTGGAGCCTCACCGACCGGCGATCGCTCCGCCGCCGGTCATCGAACCGCTGCCTGACGACGGCGCGTGGCAGAAGTTCGAAGCCACCGCCTACTCCGTCTTCGGCATCACCAAGAGCGGCGTCTGGGTCCGGCGGGGCATCATCGCGGTGGATCCGCGCGTGGTGCCCCTCGGCTCCATCGTCGAGATCCAGGGCGAGGGTTGTTCCGGCATCTACACCGCCATGGACACCGGTCCGGAGATCCAGGGTCGGGAGGTGGACATCTACATGCCCACCGGCCAGGAAGCCATCCGCTTCGGCCGCCGCGACGTCCGGCTGAAACTGATCCGCCACGGCTGGGACCCGGCCAGCCCGTTCGAGGACCCCTTGATGACCGGCGGTAGCACCCGATGACGCCGCCCGCAGTCCCCGCTCCCCGCGCCGCCTCGCGTCGCTGCCGCCCGACACCCGTCATCCGCCTCCAACCCGTTCGTGAGGTCGATTCGTCGTGATCGTCGATTGCCGAACCTGCCGGAACTGGTTTGACGATTTCCAGTCCATGGACCCCGCGGCCAGCCGGATCGACCACCAGTTTTATGGCTGCACCATCTTCGGTCACATCGAGGACTACCGGGCCCGGGCGGATTGCCCCCGCTTCGAGCCGGTGGATGAGCCATACATCCTGTGCCGGACGTGCGGCCTGCTGGTGCCGCGCGTCTGCCTCCTCCTCGGCGAGTGCGTCAACTGCACGGACACCGACACCTTCTGTGTCCGCCAGTGCGGCGGCGGCCGGTGGCGCGCCTATTGTACCCACTGGGTGCGCCTCAGCACCGAGGGCCGGGTCACGGTGCAGGACGGGGAGCTGCATGAAACGTTCGCCCAAAGCGAACCCGCGCCGGCCGACGCCGGTGCCAGGCGCCCCGGCATGCGTGCGCTGTTCCAGCGCCACCTGAAGCGGCACGGCGGGAGGCTCCGGCCGCGACCCCGGCGGAGGTGACCCATCTCCAAGATCTACGGCAACACTTCGGGACTCAAGCCCAGCCAGATCCGCCAGCTTCAAAAAATCTACCAGCGCCGCCTGCCGGCACAAAGCCTGCTGACGCCGGAGTTCGCGGCGGGCCTGGCCCGGATCGCCGCCGAAATCCGGCGCCAGGTGGGGGTGCTGGTGGACCGGAAGGGCGCCGTCGAGTACGTCGTGGTGGGGGATCGCAGCCGGATCGAGCTGCCCGACTTCCGCCGGATCCGCACCGACCTGCGGCGGTTCCGCGGCCTTCGCTGCATCCACACCCATTTCGGCGAGGCGGGGCTGAGCCGGGAGGATCTGACAGACCTCTCGCTCCTGCGGCTGGACACCATGACCGCCCTGGATGTCACCGACGACGGCCGGCCCGGGCAGGTGCACACCGCCCACCTGTCGCCCGACTTCGATCCGCCGGGCGGCGCCGTCCGGCCCGAGCTGTGGCGGCTGCTCCCGTCCTGCGACGTGCACCACCTGGACCTGAACTATGAGGCATTCATCCGCGAGCTGGAGGGCGAATTTGTCCGGAAGACCTCGCAGCTTCGCCGCCAGGAGCACGCGGAGCGGGCGATCCTGCTGGGAGTCACCACCGGCCCCGTGGACACCGAACGCGAGCGGATGGACGAACTGGAGGAGCTGGCCTATTCCGCCGACGTGCAGGTGATCGACCGGTTTGTCCAGCGCCGCGCCTCCCTGGATCCCCGCTACCTCCTGGGCCGGGGCAAGCTGCAGGAGCTCATCACCCGAAGCATGCAGCTCGGCGCCACCCTGCTCATCTTCAACCAGACCCTCACCCCCACCCAGAGCCGGCTCATCGGCCGCGAGACCGACCTGAAGGTCATCGACCGGAACCAGCTCATCCTCGACATCTTCTCCCGCCGGGCCCGGTCCCAGGAGGGGAAGATTCAGGTGGAGCTGGCCCAGCTCCAGTACCTGATGCCGCGGCTTGTGGAGTTCGACGACTCCCTGTCCCGCCTCAGCGGGGGGATCGGCGGCCGCGGTCCCGGTGAGACGTCGCTGGAAGTGAACCGACGCCGCATCAAGGACCGCATCGACCTGCTGGCGCAGAAGCTGGCCGCGATCCGCACCTCGCGACGGCAGCGGCGCCTGGGCCGGCAGCGGCGGGGGGCGCCGGTGGTGTCCATCATCGGGTACACCAATGCCGGTAAATCCACCCTCATGAACGCCATGACGCGGGCGGCGGTCCCGGTCGAGGACAAGCTGTTCGCCACGCTGGACCCGGTGAGCCGGCGCATGCGACTGCCGTGGGGACAGGAGGTCATCGTCTCGGACACTGTGGGGTTCATCCGCGAGCTGCCTCCGCCCCTGCTCGAGGCGTTCAAGGCGACACTGGAGGAGATCGAGGACTCGGCGCTGATCATCCACCTGGTGGATGCCACCAGCGCGCAGCGGGACCACCACATCCTGACCGTCGAGCGGCTGCTGGCCGACCTCGGCCTGGACGGGATCCCGCGGCTGCGGGTGCTCAACAAGGCCGACCGGCTGGACCCGGCCGAACAGGTCCACCTGGCCCAGCGGTACGGCGACCTGACCGTGTCGGCGCTGCGGGGCGACGGCCTGGAGCGGCTGGCCGACGAGATTCGGACGGCGCTCGACGGCGCCGCCGTGCCGGCGCGGAGCCGCTGACCCAACCCGGCGATGGGAGCAACAGCCATGACAACGACGGTTCGGCCGGTGTCCGGCGCGCGCGACCTGCGCGCCTTTATCGAGTTTCCCTACCGGCACTACGCCGGGCATCCCCACTGGGTCCCGCCGCTGCGATACGACCAGCGGCGGCTGCTGGACCGGCGGCATCACCCGTTCTACCGGCAGGCGACGGCGGAGTTTTTCCTGGCGGAGCGCGACGGCCGCCCGGTGGGGCGGGTGGCGGCCATCCACAACCGGGCCCACAACGAATTCTGTCATGACGCCACCGGCTTCTTCGGCTTCTTCGAAACCGAGGACGACCCGGCCACGGCCCGGGCGCTCCTGGACGCGGCCGCCGCCTGGTGCGCCGGCCGGGGCCTGACCGCCCTGCAGGGGCCGGTGAGCCCCTCCACCAATTACGAGTGCGCCCTCCTCATCGAGGGCTTCGACCGCCCGCCGGCGTTCATGATGCCATACAACCATCCCTACTACGCGGGACTGATCGAGGCGGCGGGATTCGTCAAGGCCAAGGACCTGCTGGCGTACTGGCTCAGCGACGACCACCCCTTCCCGGAGAAGCTGGCCAGCGTCACCGGCCGGCTGATGCAGCGGTACGGCCTGACCACGCGCGACATCCGGATGGACCGCCTCGACGAGGAGATCGACCGGATCTTCAAGGTTTACAACGACGCCTGGAGCAGCAACTGGGGTTTCGTGCCCATGTCCCGCGAGGAGATCGCCGCCATGGCCGCGGACTTCAAGTGGGTGGTGGACCCCCGCGTCGTCTACATCGCCGAGCGCGGTGGCGAGCCGGTGGGTTTCCTCCTGGCGCTCCCCGAGCTGAATCTGATCCTCAAGGATCTGGGCGGCCGCCTGCTGCCGCTGGGCTGGCTCCGGTTGCTACGCGCCAGGCGGCGGCTGGATGTGCTGCGGGTGCTGGCCATGGGCTCCCTGAAGGAGTACCAGAGCATGGGCTTTGCAGCGGCGCTCTACCACGACATCGTCACTCGGGGCACGGCGGCGGGCTATCATCACGCGGAGATCGGCTGGGTGCTCGAAGACAACGTCATGATGAACCGCGCCGCGGAGATGCTCGGCTCCAAGTGCTACAAGCGGTTCCGCATATATCACAAGGACTTGACGGCGTCCGCTGGTGCGGGCGTATGAGAAGCCTGACGGCGCCGCCGTTCTCTGGTATAATAGGGCGCGTATGAACGACAAGCGCCTCCTTCTGCCATCCGATCGTTTGAGCGTGCTGGAGCACGTGCAGCTCTTCTGCGACATCCAGAACTATCCCATGGAAATTTACGTGGACCGGCAGAGCTGCCTGGTCCAGCAGAACGACGTATACAACTACCTGCTGCGCGGCGTGCCCATCGCCGTGGACGCGAGCCTGCTGCTGAGCCTGGTGCAGGGCCGGGAGGGGGACCGCGTGCCCGAAGTCAGCGGCGAATTGGTGGTGATCGACACCTACAACTGCTACATGAAACAGGGGGAGTATTGGTACCCGTACCGCTTCCATTTTGAAGCCGAGGCCCGCGCTCACAATTTTTTCTCCAAGGGCGGTTTCGCCCCCGATCTGGAGCACCCGGTGCGCTGGAACACCCTGATCCGTTTCCTCAAGACGTTTTACGGCCACCGGCGCAAGTTTTCCATCTACCACGCGTTTGCGCCGCTGGAGAACTACTACACCTATCTCAAATCGTTGTACATGGAATTCAAGTCCATCCCCTCCAACGAGCTGGAAAGTCTGCGCGAGAACCGCCTGGTCCGGTTCCGGGTGAGCGACGAGCTGATCCGCCGGCGCGTTCTCAGCTCCAGGGTCTGACTCCCGGCCGATCCACCCTTCCTCTGAGAACCGCCGAGAATCCGCCACCGGCTGGCGTCTTGGTGCGCCGCGCCGTCGGTCAGCGTGATTGTGTTTGACTTTGGATTGCAGCCTCGGTACACTTTCATATTCCGACTGTAATCAGATCTTTCGGGAGTGAAGCGATGGCGGTGATCAAGGCGTTTCGAGGCGTCCGGCCGGTGCGGCACCTGGTGGAGCAGGTAGCGTCGCCCCCTTACGATGTCCTGTCATCGAAGGAGGCCCGGGCCATGGCGGGCGGCAATCCCTACTCCTTCCTCCACGTGGGCAAGCCCGAGATCGATCTGCCCCCCGGCATCGACCTGTACGACGATCGCGTCTACCGCAAGGGCCGGGAAAACTTCCAGAGACTGATCACCAGCGGTGTGCTGTTCCGGGATGCGGCCGACAGCCTCTACATCTACCGCCAGCGGATGGGGGATCACATCCAGACTTCGCTGGCTGCCGGCGCGTCGGTGGACGACTATGACGCCGACGTGATCCGCAAGCACGAGCTGACCCGGCAGGACAAGGAAGACGACCGCACCCGCCATGTCAGCGAGCTCAACGCCCAGACCGGCCCGGTCTTCCTGACCTACCACGCCCGGACCGACCTCGACGCCAAAATCGAGTCGGCCTGCCGCCGCGAGCCGGAGTACCACTTCACCTCCGCCGACGGCATCGAACACTGGTTCTGGGTGGTTTCCGACCCCGGCTGGATCGCGGACGTCACCGCCATCTTCCGCCAGATCCCGCACCTGTACGTCGCCGACGGCCACCACCGGTCGGCCGCCGCGTCGCGGGTGCGCCGGATGCGCCGGGACGGCAACCCGGGGCACACCGGCCGCGAGGACTACAACTTTTTCCTGGCCTACATCTTCCCCCACAACCAGCTCCAGATCATGGATTACAACCGGGTGGTCCACGACCTGCACGGGCTCGACCCGGCCGCGTTCCTGGCCCGGCTGCAGCCGGTGTTCGACGTGGCCCCCGCGGACTCGGGCCGGCCGGAGCGCCGCCACGAGTTCCGGATGTTCCTCGACGGCCGGTGGCACCGCCTGTCACCCCGGCCGGGCACGTTCCCCGCGGACGACCCGGTGCGCAGCCTCGACGTGAGCATCCTGCAGGAAAACCTGCTGGCGCCGGTGCTGGGGATCGGCGATCCGCGCAAGGACAAGCGCATCGACTTCGTCGGCGGCATCCGCGGCATCGGCGAGCTGGAGCGGCTGGTCCGGAGCGGCGAGGCGGCGGTGGCTTTCGCCCTCTACCCCACTTCCGTCGACGAGTTGATGGCCATCGCCGACGCCGGCCGGTTCATGCCGCCCAAGTCGACCTGGTTCGAGCCGAAACTCAAGGACGGTCTGGTCTCCCATCTCCTGGACTAGCGCGGCGCCGTGCCGCCGACCCGGAGCGGACATATGGAACGGAAACGCCAACTCACCGTCTCGTTCTTCACTCAGAGGATCGGCCCGCTGAGCTGAACTCGGGGGGCTGCCCCCCCAATCCGGATCCGAGGGCCTGAAATCAAATATCAAGAGGAGGACAACATGGCTGACAAGATTCGCGTGCTGATCATGGGCGCCGCCGGGCGCGATTTTCATAACTTCAACACCTGCTTCCGTGACAACCCCCAGTATGAGGTGGTCGCCTTCACCGCCACCCAGATCCCGGACATCTCCGGCAAGAAGTATCCCCGGGAGCTGGCGGGGAAGCTGTATCCGAAAGGGATTCCCATCTACGACGAGCGCGAGCTGGAGCAGCTCATCGACAAGTACAAGGTCCACCAGGTGATTTTCGCCTACAGCGACGTGCCCCATGACGTGGTCATGCACAAGGCCTCGCGCGTGCTGGCCAAGGGGGCGGACTTCCGGTTCATCGGCCCCGACGCCACCATGGTCACGTCCACCAAGCCGGTGGTGTCGGTGTGCGCCGTCCGGACCGGTTGCGGCAAAAGCCAGACCAGCCGGGCGGTGGTCCGCGCGCTGCAGGCGCTGGGCAAGAAGGTCGTGGCCATCCGGCACCCCATGCCGTACGGCGACCTGGCCGCTCAGGCCGTCCAGCGGTTCGCCACGCTGGCGGATCTGAAGAAGCACAAGTGCACCATCGAGGAGATGGAGGAATACGAGCCGCACATCGCCAAGGGCGTCATCGTGTACGCCGGCGTGGACTACGAGGCGATCCTGCGGCAGGCCGAGAAGGAGGCCGATGTCATCCTGTGGGACGGCGGCAACAACGACTTCCCGTTCTTCAAGTCGAACCTGGAAATCGTCGTGGTCGACCCGCACCGGGCCGGCCACGAGCTGGCCTACCACCCGGGCGAGACCAATCTGCGCCGGGCCGATGTGATCATCATCAACAAGATCGACACCGCCGACCTCGACGGGATCGAGGAAGTGCGCGCGTCGATCCGCGAGGCCAATCCCAAGGCCGTCGTCATCGACGCGGCCAGCCCGCTCTTCGTGGAAAATTACGGGGCCATCCACGGCAAGCGCGTCCTGGTGGTCGAGGACGGCCCGACCCTCACCCACGGCGAGATGGACTACGGCGCCGGGGTCATGGCGGCCATGAAGTACGGCGCCGCCGAGCTGGTGGATCCGAAGCCGTATGCGGTGGGCAAGCTGGTGGAAACCTTCACCCAGTACCCCGAAGTGGAGGGCCTCCTCCCGGCCATGGGCTACGGCGGCCAGCAGGTGAAGGACCTCGAGAAGACCATCAACAACACGCCGTGCGACCTGGTGGTTATCGGCACGCCCATCGATCTGCGTCGGGTGTGCAAGATCAAGCACCCGACGGTCCGGGTGATGTACGAGTTGCAGGAAATCGGCTCGCCCGACCTGGCCGACGTCCTGGGCCGCTTCCTGAAGCCGCGGCGCAAGTAGCCGGACGGGCGGCTGAAGCCGCCCCGTGATATCCGCCGCCCCGCCGCTTGCGCGGCGGGGCGGCCCCCACAATCCAACCGTTCGGGGGTGTTTCATGACTGACAAGCTCGACCGGGGCCGGCTCGAGATCTCCGTCGACGAATGCAAGGGCTGCGGCCTGTGCATCGTGGCGTGTCCGGTCCAGGTGATCGAATTTTCCAAGACCGTGATCAACAAGCAGGGGTACCACCCCGCCCAGTACAAGGGGAGCGGCTGTACGGGATGCGGCACCTGCTTCTATGCCTGCCCCGAGCCCGGGGCGGTGACCGTCTACCGCCTGGCCAAGCAGGCGCAATGAGCGGGAGGAAGCCATGCCAAGAGAACTGATCAAGGGCAACGAAGCGGTCGTCAAGGCGGCCATCCTGGCGGGGTGTCAGGCCTATTTCGGCTACCCCATCACCCCGGCCAGCGAAATCGCCGAAGCCGCGGCCAAGTACTTTCCCCTGGTGGGCCGGACGTTCATCCAGGCGGAGAGCGAGATTGCGTCCATCCAGATGGTGTACGGCGCCGCCGGCGGGGGCGTCCGCGTCATGACCGCCTCCTCGGGGCCGGGCATCTCGCTCAAGCAGGAGGGCGTCTCCTACTGCGCCGGCGCCGAGCTGCCCTGCGTCATCGCCGACATCATGCGCGGCGGCCCGGGCCTGGGCAACATCGCCCCCGAGCAGTCCGACTACCACCAGGTGGTCAAGGGCGGCGGCCACGGCAACTACCGCTGCATCGTTCTGGCGCCCAACTCCGCCCAGGAAATGTGCGATCTCACGATCAAGGCGTTCGATCTGGCTGACCAGTACCGCACACCGGTCTACGTGGTGACCGACGGCTATATCGGCCAGATGATGGAGCAGGTGAACTTTCCGACCGTCGTTCAGCATCCGAAACGCCACGACTGGGGGGTGCACGGCGACGACGCCACCCGGAAGAACCTGATCAACTCGATCTATCTGGATCCCGATGAGCTCGAGGAGCACAACCGCAAGCTCCAGAAGAAATACGCCGAGATCGAGCGGAAAGAGGTGCTGGTCGACGAGTACCGTACCCGGGACGCCGAGTTGCTGGTCATCGGGTACGGCATCATCAGCCGCATCCTGCGCACGACGGTGGATCTGGCCCGAGAGCAGGGGATCAAGGTGGGGCTGCTCCGTCCGGTGACGCTGTGGCCGTTCCCCGCCAAGCGGATCCACAAGCTGTGCGAGCGGGTCCAGGCAATCCAGGTGGTGGAACTGTCCAATGGGCAGATGGTGGAAGACGTCCGGCTGGCCGTCGAGGGTCGCAAGCCGGTCAAATTTTACGGCCGCATGGGCGGCTCGGTCCCGTCGGCGCAGGAACTGCTCGGCGTGATCCGGAAGCTCTAGGAGGAAGCCATGTACGAAAAATACCTCGAAAAGCCCGCGAGCTTCTATCCCGAGTATCCCCGCAAGAGCGGCAACCAGGCCGTCACCCACTACTGCCCCGGCTGCGGTCACGGTATCGCCCACAAGTACATCGCCGAGGCGCTGGACGACCTGAAGCTCACCGAGCGCACCATCCTGATCTCCCCGGTGGGGTGTTCGGTGTTCGCCTACTACTACTTCGACGTGGGCAACATTCAGGCCGCCCACGGTCGTGCCCCGGCGGTGGCCACCGGCATCAAGCGGATCAACCCCCACTCCATCGTCATCAGTTATCAGGGGGACGGCGACCTGGCCGCCATCGGCGGCGACGAGATCATCCACGCGGCCAACCGCGGCGAGCGGCTGACCGTCTTCTTCGTCAACAACGCGATCTACGGCATGACCGGCGGGCAAATGGCCCCCACCACCCTGGTGGGCCAACAGACCACCACCTCGCCGCGCGGCCGCAACATCCACAACGAAGGGTATCCCATCCGGATGTGCGAGCTCATCTCGGCTCTGGAGGCGCCCGTCTACGTGGAGCGCGTCTCGCTGCATTCGCCGGGGGCCCGCGCCAAGGCGCGCAAGGCGATCCGCAAGGCGCTCGAGAACCAGGTGCAGGGAAAGGGCTTCAGCTTTGTGGAGATCCTGGCGCAGTGTCCCACCGGCTGGAAGGTGTCGGCGCCCGACTCGCTGAAGTGGATCGAGGAAAAGATGCTCCCCTACTATCCGGTCCAGGTGTTCCGCGATAAATCCGCCGAGGCGGAGGGCTGGGCGCCCCCGGATGTGACCTGTTCCGACGCCGACGTGCTCCAGCTCATCGAGCTGCCGCTCGAGGAGGAGGCGGCGCCGGCGGCCCGGCCCAAGGTGCCCGAGCAGTACCGCAACCCGCGGATCAAGATCGCCGGCTTCGGCGGCCAGGGTGTGCTGCTGCTCGGCGTGGCCATGGCCCAACTCGGGATGATGGAGGGGTACAACGTGAGCTGGCTCCCCTCCTACGGTCCGGAGATGCGGGGCGGCACCGCCCACTGCCACGTGAACATCTCGGACGCGCCCATCGGTTCGCCGCTGGTGAGCGCGTCCACTGTCTGTGTCGCCTTTAACAAGCCGTCGCTGGAGAAGTTCGAAAAGGAAATGGCGCGCGGCGGCCTGCTCATCTACAACACCTCCATGATCGACATCCAGCCCAGCCGCAAGGACGTGGAATGGCTGCCCATCCCGGCGTCGGAGATCGCGTCGCAGTTGGGGAACATCCGCTTCGCCAACATGGTGGTGCTGGGCGCGTTCATCCAGAAGACCGGCCTCATCAGCATGGAGACGGCGATCAAGGGCCTGCCTGCCTTCATCAAGGCAAAAAAGCTCATTGCCGAAAACGTCAAGGCGCTGGAAACCGGCGCGGCCTTCGTCCGCGGCGAGTTCAAGCTCTGATCGTTCTGCTTGACTGCATCCGGCCGGGACGCCTTGCGGCGTCCCGGCCGGTTTCATTTTCGAGGCTAGAGGCTCGGGACTCGAGGCTCGTTCCCGTAACGCGGACAGCGGACTTCGGATTTCGTGTTCGTAATTCGTAATCGTCATTGTCATCGTAATCGTGCTCGTCATCGGATCCTGTGACTCACCCCGGCGCAAAGAAGTGCGGCGGTTCGACGCCGCTTTGGATTCCGCCGTAGGCCGCGTCCGCTGGCCGCGGCCTACGACGGCGGCCGCGGCCTACGACGACGACCGCGCCCCGGACGCCGGCCGATAGAAAGCCGTCAAGGGTCTGGCCGGCGGGTGGTTTCTGTAGTATGAATGAGGGGCGATGAGTCGGCAGCGCTTGATCCGCACCGTCGTGGTGCTGATGTCCGTATCGGTCGCCGCCCGTCCGGCGGAACAGGAGACCCCCATGCTGACGCAGATCGACCATTTCTTCATCCAGTCCGCGGAATCCGAGCGGCTGTTCCGGCTGTTCCGGGACGACTTCCAGCTCCCCGAGGCGTGGCCCTACCAGCGGTACGGCGGCTTCGCCAGCGGCGGCCTGACGCTCGGCAATGCTGCCATCGAATTCGTGACCATGCCCACGCCCGCCGGTGCCCCGCCGGCGACGGAGTTCAAGGGGATCGCCTTCGAGCCCGCGGGCGACGCCGCCGCTGCGGTGGCGGCGATGGACCGCCGGGGCATCCCCCACGCTGAGCCGGTCCCGTTCAAATACACGGCCGGCGGGCAGGAGCACGTCATCTGGATCAACGTCTTTTTCGCCGGCCTCCCGCCTGAGAGCGTCTTCGTCTTCGTCTGCGACTACGTCGCTCGGGTGAAGGTGGCCGCGGAGCGCGCGGCGGCCGCCGCGGAACTGGCCCGACGTGACGGCGGGCCGCTGGGTGTCTCCGCCGTGGAGGAGATCGTCCTTGGCGTAGGATCGGTTGCAGCGGCGGCGCCGCCGTGGACGCGGCTCATTCCGGGGCCCCAGAGTCCGAACAGACTGGCCTTCTCCTTTCCCGCCGGCCCCCGGCTCCGGGTTATTGAAGCGGCCGCCCCGGGTGTCCAATACGTGAAGGTCCGGGTGAAATCGCTGGCGCGGGCGGAACAGTTCCTCGCCGGCAAGGGGATGCTCGGCGAGAAGGCGGCCGGCCGGCTCCGGATCACCCCGGCGGCCGTGGGCGGTCTCGACATCCGGCTCACCGGCGATTGAGATTTGAAGAATCCATCCGAACGTCCGGTCTGCGTCCCGGGCCGCCGTTTCTGAAACTGCCGATTTAGTATAATGATGCGTATCCGATCATGACTGCCGGGATTCCGGGCCCGGTCCGGTTCACGGCGAGGAGGTGGCTGCCATGAGTGCGTCCGAACCATCGCCGGGGCCGCTCACCGCGCTGGACCTGCGCGGCGGAGTGCGAGCCGACCGGCGCACCTTCATCCGCCTGGCCGCCTGGAGTGGGGCCGGCCTGGCCGTGGGCCACTGCGGCGTGCGCGCCCTATGGGCCCAGGGGCCGGCCCAGCGGCCGGTTTACGCTATGATCCTGGTGGACTACAACCGCTGCACCGGGTGCCGCACCTGCGAAACCGCCTGCGCCCAGTTCAACCACCCGGTCACGGTGGACGGCGAGGAGTTGCGGGGACTCGGCAACCCGTACCTGTCCAACATCCGGGTCCACGCGTTCAATCCGGACGCCGACGTGCCGGTGGTCTGCGTGATGTGCCGCGACAACCCGTGCGTGGCGGCCTGCCCTGTGGAGCCCGACGCCGAGGGCCGGCGGGCGCTGTACCGCGATCCGGAGCTGCTCACGGTGCGCAACGATCCGTCGCGCTGCATCGCCTGCGGCGCCTGCGCCGAGGCGTGCCGGACGCAGCGGGTGGGCGCCATCATCCCCAACCGCGAGACCAACCGCCCGGAGCGGATGTGCACCCTGTGCGGCGGCGACCCGCAGTGCGTCGCCCTCTGTCCCTACGGCGCCCTGAGTTACATCAAGGGCGGCCTGGACGGCCGGCACTACGCGCTGCCGCCGGAGCGGATCGCTGTGGAGCTGATCGCGCGCTGGTACGGGCCGACGCAAGGAGGTGACGTCCGATGAGCCGACTACCGGGATACTGGGGATCCGTTTTGGAGGTGGACCTGTCGACGGGCCGCACCGGCCGGCGGGAAATCCCCGCCGCCGACTATGAACAGTTCATCGGCGGCCGCGGCCTCGGGATGAAGCTGCTGTGGGACCTGCTCCCCGAGCCGGGCGCCGACCCCCTCGGGCCGGACAACCCGCTGCTGTTCATGCCCGGGCCGTTCGCCGGTTTCCCGCTGCCGTCCGCTTCGCGTACCTGCGTGGTCACCAAATCCCCCATCACGGCGCCGGTCGCCTCGCCCCACCGGCACGCGTCGACGGTGAGCTACTCGAACATGGGTGGATTCATCGGGCCGGAGATCCGCTTCGCCGGCTACGACGGCATCCTGGTGCGGGGTCGGGCGGCGGCGCCGGTCTACCTGTACGTCGACGACGACCGGGTGGAAATCCGCGACGCCGGCAAGTACTGGGGAATGGGCACCGACGCCTTCGACCGCGCCTTCACTGCGGCGCTGGGCGATCGGCGCTTCCGTACCTGCTACATTGGCCCCGCCGGTGAAAACCTCGTCCCCTACGCCTCCGTGATCAACACCGCGGCCCGGGCCGCCGGCCGCGCCGGCACCGGCTGCGTGATGGGCGCCAAGAACCTGAAGGCCGTCGCCGTGCGCGGCTCCCGCCAGCCCGACGTGGCCGCCCACAAGCGGTTCCTGGAGGCACTGGACAAGGCTCGCGCGGGCTTCCACGGCACGCCGGGCACCGAGAACTGGCGGCGCTACGGCACCGGCTCGGCGCTTGTGGCATCCAGCGACAACGGCACCCAGGCGGTGCGCAACTTCCGCGAGGGGACGTTCGAGCACATCGAGCGAATCGGCGGCCTGGCGGCGCGGCGGGCCGTCTGGCAGCGGGACTTCGCCTGCTACGCCTGCCCGCTGGCCTGCAAGAAGGCGGGCCGCGTGGCCGACGGTCCGTACCCCGGTCTCGTCCACGACGGACCCGAATACGAGACCGGCACCATGCTGGGCGCCAACCTGCTCATCGGCGACCTGGGCGGCGTGCAGCGGGCTATCCGACACGCCGACGACCTGGGACTCGACATCATCTCGGTGGGCGGAGTGATCGGGTTCCTCATGGAAGCGTACGAGCGCGGCTGCATCGACCGGGACGCCCTGGACGGCCTCGACCTGGCCTGGGGCAACGTCGACGCCACTGTCGAGCTGCTGCACCGGATCGCCCACCGGGAGGGCGTCGGCGACGCCGCCGCACGGGGCGTGCGCCACCTGGCCGGCCGGATGGGGCGCGAGACCGCCAAGTTCGCCATCCACAGCAAGGGGCACGGCTTCGCGGCGTGGAACGTCCATGTGCAGCCCGGCTACGGAGTGAGCTACGCCACTTCCAACCGGGGCGCCTGCCACCTGAACGGATTCACCCCCGACCGGCAGAACGGGACCGCCCTGGTGGATTCCGTCGGCGTGTGCCTCTTCGCCCGGGGCGGTTACGCCGCCGGCCTGGTGGAGCAGGTGCTGGAATCGATCTCCGGCCGCGGCTGGGTCGATTCGGATTACGTCGCCGCCGGCGAGCGGGTGTTCAACCTGGAGAAGTGCTTCAACTACCGCGAGGGCTTCCGCCGGGCCGACGACAGCATCCCGGATCGCTTTTTCGAGGAGCCGCTCACGATGGGCCCGCGCAAGGGCGCGGTGGTGGCCCGCGACGCGTGGGACCGGCTGATGGCCGAGTACTACGCCAAGCGTGACTGGGATCCCGCGACCACCCGGCCCGCCGACGCCAAGCTCCAGGCGCTGGGCCTGGAGTTCGCGCGAGCGAAGCTGCCGGCGTGAGGCAGCGCGCGTCGACCGCCGCGGTCATGGCTCCAGGTGAAGCCAGAAGCGACCGTAGTCCTGGATGTGGATGAGAAGCTTCCGCACGCCGGGGCGCAGTTGGGCCAGCACCTCGGGCGCGAGGTAGACGGTGAGTCCGTCCGCAAGATCCACCCGGGTGTAGGCCGCCGGGTTCGGGGGCGCGGCCGTCAGACCTGACGGCCCTTTGAACGCGCTTCATCAGCCGGCGATGACGGTCCGCCGTTCCACGGTGAGTACGCCGCCCCGGTTGCGGATGTAATCATTCAACCATACGGATGACAGGCGTCCCTGCACGGGTCCTCCGCCGCGCCGGCCGTTCCGGCCGGCTCCGACTCAGTATCGGCCGTTTCGGATGGCGGTGCAAGCGAAACATCACCGCGGCGGATCCGTACATCTATCCAGCCGGCTGGGTTCGGCCGCGGCGGGGAAGCACAAAAGGGTTGAAACCACGACGTCGCGCCCGTTATCATAACCGGTCGGGACGGAGCCCGACCCGCCGGCCCCGGCGTCGGGCGGCCGATTTTGCGCCCGGCGAGCCGTTCCCCGGGTGATTCCAAAAAGGAGAGACGGTCCATGAACAGAGCGAGCATGTGCGTCATCGCGATCCTGGCGGTGCTGGCGGCGCCGGCATGGGCGCAGTCCAAGATCGGGTTCATCGATTCCAACCGGGCGGTGGTGAGCACCGACGAGGGTAAGGCTGAGTACCAGAAGATCATGGACTGGGCCAAGGCTCAGGACGACCAGGTCCGGGGACGGGCCCGCCTGCTGGAGGAAAAGCAGAACCAGCTCCGCAGCCAGCAGAACGTCCTCACCGACGCCCGGCGGGACGAGCTGATCGGCGAGATCGACGCCCTGGACACCGAGATCAAGCGACGCTCCGAGGACCTGAAGAAGGCTTTCAACCAGCGGATCGAGGACTTCACCAAGCGGATGAACGCGAAGATGGCGCCCCTGTTCCAGAAATTCGCGCAGGACAACCAGTATGCGGCGATCCTCTACCTCAACCCCCAAGTCATCGCCTTCCTCAACCCGGGTGCCGACGTGACGGATACGGTCATCGCCCTCTACAACCAGACCTATCCCGCCGCCGCACCGGCGGCTCCGGCGACCCCGGCGAAGAAGTAAGCGTCTCCAACAGCGACAACTCCTGCGCGCATTGCGGCACGCGCGCGGCCCGAAAGGGTCGGGTGCTTGCCGCAATGGCTGTTTGATCCGATCCCGCGCCCCCGTCGATGACGCGTGCGATCACGATTACGATTGACGATTACGAATTACGAGCACGAACCTTCGCACATCAGCCATCAACGATCAACCATCAGCAGTGGATATACGCTCGAAGAGCCGTCGGGGATTGGTCAGCGTCGCGGTGTTGGCCTCCGCGTCGGACAGGCCCGCCGCCCGGGCCACCTGCCACGCAAACACGGCGTCGATCAGGTCCTCGGGGGCGTGAGCGTCGGAGTTGACGATGAGCGCCGCACCGGACGCGCGGGCCACCTGGGCCACGTGGCCGTTGGTCAGGCAGTGCCCCTGGCGCGCCGTCAGCTCGATGCAGACGCCGCCGGCCGCCGCCGCGCGCGCCTCCTCGACGGAGAGGAAGCCGGGGTGGGCAAGAAAGTCCACGTGGCGTGACGTCACGGCGGCGCGATTGGTCCCGGACGCCACCGGCTCAACGATGGTCTCGCCATGCACGCCCACCACCCGCGCGCCCAGCGCCTTGGCCTGGCGGGCCAACTCGTCGATCAGGTCGGGCGGCACATGGGTCAGCTCGACGCCGGGGATCACCCGCACGGCGTAGCGGGCGGCTTCCAGCTCCATGAAGCGCCGGTAGGCCTTCAGCAGATCCTCCAGGTTGCTGGCGTCGGCGTGGTCGGTCACGGCGAGCACCGTCACGCCGGCCTTCTCGGCGCGGCGGACGTGCTCGGACAGAATCAGGTCGCCGTCGCTGAGCAGCGTGTGGGTATGGAACTCGTAGCGTTCGACGGATGCCATCGGCATGTCGCGATCCCGTCGATCAGCTCTTCGGCGCACCGGCAGCCGGCTGGGCGGCGGCGCGGCGGGCCAGCAGCCGGCGGCGGTAGCGGACCAGGAGCCACACGATGATGCCCACCAGCACCCAGAACGGCCAGATGTACACCAGCCCCACGAACAGGGTGACCAGGCCGGACCAGCCCTCGCGGAGCGCCGCCAGCAGCCGGGAGCCGATGCCCTCGCCGGGCGCCGGCGCGAAGGCGAGCGTCTGGTACACGGTGAGGCGGATGGTGCTGTAGTCCACCTGGTCGTTGAGGTACTTGAGCCGTCCCTCGGCGGACTCGATCTCCTCGCGGAGCACGCGCAGCTCCTTCTCCACCGCCAGCACGTCGGGGATGGTGCGGGCCTGACGGAGGATCTCGACGTACCGCGCCTCCACCTCGCGCCGGGTGCGGAGGCGGGCCGCCACGTCCACGTACTCCTCGGTCACGTCGCGGGCGTTGACCGACTTGGTGTGGAGGTAGGACGCCTCGCCGGCCAGTGCGGCCAGGAGCGCGTCGAAGCGCTCGGCCTCCACCCGGATGACGAGGGTGTTCTCCAGGGTGTGGCCGTCGTTGTTCTCGTTCTCCGAGGCGATGTATGCACCGTGGGCGGTCACGTGAGCGTCGATCGCCTTTCGGCAGGCGGCGTAGTCGGCCACCTGCATGCGGACGTCGGCGGTCTTGATGATCTTTTTCTTCGTCGCCTCGACGGGGCGCTGCACGTCCTCGCGCCGGGCGGCCTTGTCCGTGTTCGGGGCCGCGGCCGGCTCCCCGGGCGGGGCGGCCATCGCCGCGCCGCCGTCGGCGGCGACGGTCTTCGATTCCTGCAGCTCGGGGGCGGGCGCCCCCTCGCGTGACGTCATGCAGGCCAGCAGCAGCGCCACCGCCAGCAGCACTCCGGCCGCCATGGCCGCGTGTCGCGATGTGCTCATGGTGTGCCTCCGTTCCTAAATTTCAGAGCGTTCGTCCTGTAGACGCAGCTCCCCGTCTCTTCTTGCACGCTGTACGTTCCCAATATCCAGCCCATTCACCGATTCACCGATTCCCTTCACGATCTCGTCCACCGCGAACTCCGGCAGCGGAGCGTCGACGCCGCCATGTTCCAATAGGCAGCCCGCGGGCAGAATCTCGCCGGCGTCGGCGGCCGGCAGGCCCAGGGGCGCCAGCGCCGCCAGGCAGCGCGCCACCGCATCCGGGGCGACGGCGGCCACCAGCAGGCCCGAGCTGATGAGTCCCAGCCAGTTCAGACCCAGGGCGCCGCAGATGGCCCAGGTCTCGGGCCGGACCGGGATGCGCTCCAGCACCAGACGGCAGCCGGCGCCGGAAGCCAACGCCATCTCCCGCACCGCTCCGGCCACTCCGCCTTCGGTGGCGTCGTGAAGCGCGTGGACGCCGTCGATCTCGGCCAGCGCCAGCGCCGCGTCCACCACCGACAGCCCCGGCGGCTCCGCCCATCGCGCCACATCGGCCAGCACCTCCGCCGGGAACAACGCGGCCAGTTCGGCCGCGCGGTGCCGCGCCAGGATGGCGCTCCCCTCGCGGCCGGCGGCGCCCGCCAGCAGGATCCGGTCGCCGGGCCGGGCGTCGCGGCTGCGCCGCAGCCGCTGGCGGTCGGTGACACCCGCCATCTGGCCCACCAGCACCGGTTGGGTCACCGCCCGGGTGATCTCGGTGTGGCCGCCGACGAGAGCGATCCCCAGTCGCTGACAGTGCGCGGCGAGGCGGCGAAAGCTATCCCGCACCGCGGCGGCCGTGGCGCCGGTCGGGAAGAGCGCAGTGACCGTCAGGTAACGCGGTCGCGCGCCCATGGCGGCGATGTCGTTGGCGTTGACCTGCACCAGCCAGGCGGCGGCGTCGTCACTGACGAAGGTGATGGGGTCGGTGGTGAGCGCCACCAGTTCGGTGCCGACCCGGACCACTGCGGCGTCCTCGCCCACCGCCGGACCCACCACCACCGACGCATCGGGCGGCGGCAGCGCCCGCAGCAGCTCGGCCAGCAGGTCGGGATCCAGCTTCCCTTCGGGGAGCGGCCGGTCCGCGGCGGCGGTCATGACGCGCCTCCGTAGCTGGTGCGGAGCGCGGCGCGCCAAGCGTGGCGCTCCAGGGCCAGCCGCACCAGCTCGTCGAGCAGCGCAGGCAGGGAGACACCGGTGAGCTCCCACAGCTTCGGAAACATGCTGATCTCGGTGAAGCCGGGGATGGTGTTGATCTCGTTCACGTAGAGACTGCCCGTCTCGCGGTCCAGGAGGAAGTCCACGCGACCGTAGCCCTCGCCGCCGATGGCGGCCAGCGCCCGGACCGCCAGTTCCCGGACCTGCTCGGTGAGCGCCGGGTCAAGCGGCGCGGGGAGGAGGAGGCCGGAGCGGTTGTCCACGTACTTGGCAGTGTAGTCGTACCATTCGTTGCTGGGGAGGATCTCGCCCGGCAGCGACGCGCGCAGCGCCTGGTTGCCCATGACCGAGCACTCGATCTCACGGGCGGGGACGCCCAGCTCCACGATCACCTTGTAGTCATAATCGAACGCCAGCGCCAGCGCGGGGCCCAGCGCCGCCGCCACCCGGACCTTCGAGATCCCCACGCTGGAGCCGAGGCGGGCCGGCTTGACGAACAGCGGCAGGCCGAGCGCGTCGAGGAGGCGTCGCTCCAGGGCGGCGGCGTCCGCGAGCCAGTCGCCGCGGGTGACGGTGCGGTGGGGCACCATGGGCAGGCCGGCTGCGGCGAAGAGCTGCTTCATGATCGCCTTGTCCATGCCGGCCGCGGAGCCCAGCACGCCGCAGCCGACGCACGGGACCTCGGCCATGTCCAGCAGGCCCTGGATGGTGCCGTCCTCGCCGTAGGTGCCGTGGAGCACGGGGAAGAGGACATCGAAGGTGGCCTCGACGCCGTCGGTGCCGCGGGCGGCGATCTCGAGAAAGCGTCCGGCCGATGCGGAACGGAGGATGACCGCCGGGCACGCCACGTGGGGCAGCGGCCGTTGCAGCATGCGGCGGGCCTCGTCCGGCGCGGCCATGGAGCCGTCCTTGCGGATGCCGATGGCGGAGACGCGGTAGCGCGCCGGGTCCAGGTTGGCCATCACCGTGGTGCCGGAGACCAGCGACACCTCGTGCTCGCCCGATTTGCCGCCGAAGAGAACGCCGATGTGAAGCATGCGATTCGCGCCTCGCTGAATGTGTGATGGTCGAAATTATAACAGGGAATTCCCCGTTCTTGCTCATCCTCGTAATCGTCATCGTAATCGTGCTCGTAATCGAGGATTGAGGCGCGTTCCCGTAACACGGACTTCGGACCTCGGACATCGAAACTGGACCTGGGACCGGGGTTCTGGGTCCTGACTCTCAGAACCCAGCCCCCAATTCCCAGCACCCAGGTCCCGAGATCCAGTTCCCGGCACCCACAATTTAGGACTTGAGAACCTTCACCTCAATCCTTCCGCAAAGCGGGATCGCGTCTCACCATCTCCCGACGAAATCGTCGAATTGGGACGGCTGATTGGTCGGAATCTTTAACGCTTATCAATTCAATTAGATAAACGAATATCCAATAGAACCGCAATTGGTCGGGTAGCGGCCGGGCGGACGATTCCGTCGGTTGGCGGCGAGTGATCAAATGAATGTAAATAACTAGATATGAATGTGTTGCGACGTATTCCGATGATTGGCATGCGCGGTGCTCCATCTGGAGCGTGCGAAGAAACTGAACGGAGGTAACCCATGAAACGGATGCATGTGATGTTCGGCGCAATTCTGGTGGTTGCTCTGAGTGCCTTTCTTGCCGCTCAGGGCAACGGAAACGGCGGTTCCGGCAACGGCGGTTCGGGAGGCGGGACCATCCAGCACCTGGATCCCAGCCAGCTGTTTCACTTCGAGGGGACCATCACCGCCATCCTGGCGGAACCCGGCGCCGGTCAGCCCGGCTTCGTGCTGACGCCCGTCACCGGTGAGCCGGTGACAATCCAGGCGGGCCCCTACTGGTTGTTCGACTCGGAAGCATTCGAACTGACCGAAGGCGACGCCGTGGCGGTGGACGCGTTCGCGTCGACGGATCCGGCGGTGAAAGTCTATTATGCGGCGGTGATCCGCAACCTCACCGACGGCACGGAATTGGTCCTGCGCGGCGAGGATGGTCGGCCGCTCTGGACCGGTGGCCGTCGGTACCAATTCGGTGACCACGGCCGCCGGGGCGATCGTTCCGGCACGCCCGGCGGCGAGTGCGACGGCTCGGGCAACGGGCCGGCGGAAGGCCGGGGCCGAGGCCGTCAGGGCGGCGCCGACAACGGCGGCGCCTGCCAGCTGCCCGACCTGGCCTCGCTGCGGGAGATCGCCGGCAGCGTGACCGCGACGTCCTTCTCGCTGGGTGCCCGCGCCTGCGGCTTCACCCTCACCGATGCCGACGGCGTGACTTGTGCCATCGCCATGGGGCCGGCATGGTATCTGGCCGCCAACAGCTTCGACGTCCAGACGGGTGACGTCGTCACGGTCCTGGCCGCAAACTGCCTGGCCGATCCGGCGCGCTGGATCGCGTTCCAGGTCGTGAATCACACGGTGGGCACCGCCATCGTCCTGCGGGGCGAGGACGGTCTGCCGCTATGGAAGAAGAATTGACCATTCGATGTGAAATATGGAGGTTTGACATGAAGAAGATCGTGACTCTCATCGCTCTGCTGAGCTTGGTTACCGTGGGTATGATTTATGCCGCCGATGCCCCCCGGAGTGCGAGTGCGCCGGCCGTCGGGACGATGGGAGCCCCGGCCGTCGACAAGGCCGCAGGCGGTCCGGCGGGACGCCTGTTCGTGGATGCCGACGGCGACGGCGTGTGTGACCACTATGCCGCCGGACAGCCTAATGGCAAGATGAACCGCGGCGGCAAAGGCAAGGGCCAGGGACAAGGCCAGGGCCAATGCGACCGCCAGTTCAAGCGGAATCGTTCCGGCCAAGGGGCCGGGGCGGGCGCCAACGGCAGCGGCGGCGGCCAGCGGCAGCGGCTGCGTGACGGCTCCTGCGGCAACCGGAAGTAACCGTCCCTGATTCACTTGAACCGGCGCGGTCTCGTTCGGGACCGCGCCGCTCCTTCTGCTATAATGCTTCTGGAGCACGGCCATGAAACGGTGCGCGATCATCCTGGTGAGCCTGATCCTCCTGACGGCCGCGGTTATGCCCCAGCGGCGGGGCGGCGGCGGATCGGGCGGCGGATCGGGCCGCGGGCCGGGTCCCCATTACGGCGGCTGGGGCTCCCAGACGGTTTACGACCAAGACGGAGACGGCATTGACGACCGGTTCCAGCAGCGCTACCGGCAGAAGCAGGCCAAAAAGTTCGTCAGCGGCCATGCGGCCGTCCTGAACGGTGTGCTCGCGCTTCCAGACGACGCATCGCTGAAAATGGTCTGCACGCCCGGCGACATCCCGGGCCTGGACAAAGATATCCGCCGACAACTCGAAGCCCGGAAAGAGCCGACGGCGCCCCAGCAGTTCGCCGCCGGCGCGGACCGCACCCTGACCATTCTGTATACCTGGACCGAGACGGAAGGGCTACTCGTGCGCTGGGCCGTGATCCAGGAAGGCGCGGCGCTCCGGTCGCTGGAGGGGACGCCCGTCTCCAGCCGGTTGGGCCGCTGGACGCCACTGCCCGATTACAAGCTGCCGGCCACGCTCACCTGGAAGGCGGAAGAGTCCGCTCCATGACGCCGCATCTCGCCACCGCCAGCCGTTTTCCCGCCCCGCGCCTGCTGTTCTTCCTGTTCCCGCTGCTGACTGTCGGCTTCGGCTGGCTTCTTTATCACGATTATCGTGGCACGGAGCGGGAGCTGCGCCGCCTGCTCGAGGCCAACGCCTTCACGCTGGCCGAGTCGCTGGCCCGGACTGCCGCGTTCAGCCTGGAGTCGTACGAGCTGCTTCAGGACGAAACTGTGGAGCGCCTGACTGCGTCGGCGCGGTTGGTCGCCCATCTGGAAGCCGACGGACGTCTGCAGGCGACGAAGTTGGGCGCTCTGGCCGAATCCCTGGGGCTGTTCCGGATTCACGTGGTGGATCGCACAGGGCGCCTGGTGATGGCCTCGCACTCGCTGGTCGACGGCGCGACCGCGCCCCGCGATCTGGGACCGGATGTGCTTGGCCCGCTGCTGGGAGGGCAGGTGGCGGAACTGGTGCTGGGCTTTCGCGACAGCCGGTTCGGCGAGAGGAAGCGGTTCGCCGTGGCTGTCGCCCGCCCTGGCGGCGGCGCCGTGGTGGTCAACATCGATGCAGCGAAACTGGATGCCTACCGCCGCCAGGCGGGCCTCGGTCAGGCGGTGGCCTCTATGGCCGCCAACCCGGACATCGCCTATCTCGTCATCCAGGACGAGGAGGGGCCGGTGAGCGTCTCGCCGGGTGTCACCGCGGTGGAATCGTTCGACGAGGACCCGGGGCTCCGCCAGGTGCTCGAGTCGGGCCGCCGGCAGGCGCGGTTCTTGGCGCGCGATGGGCGAGAGGTGTTGGAGGTCGTGGTGCTCCTGGCGCTGCGTCCGGATTATCCCACCGTGTTCCGGCTGGGTATGAACCTCGATTTCTACCGCGGCCAGATCCAGGCGCTGCAGCGTCGTGAAATCCTGGCGGGGGTCGCCTTCGTGCTTGTCAGCGGCCTGCTGGTGGGCTTGCTGACTACGGTGCAGAATTATCGTTATCTGCACTCACGCTACCTGCAGACGCTGGCCCTGTCGGGCCACATCACCGAGCATATGGCCGAGGCGCTCGTGGTCGTCGACGGGACCGGCCAGGTGGTGCACCGCAACCGGAAAGCGGCGGAACAGTTCGCCGCGGTCGAGGGGGAGCCGCTGTCGCCGGAGCTCGCCGCCGCCCTGGCGGACGCAACCGGAGGCGGCCACCTCCGCTGGGCGGACGCGCTGTACCAGGTGCACCGCCAGGATCTGCCGGGGATCGAGGGCGCGCCCGTCGGCAGCCTGTCGATGATCCTGCTGCGTGACGTGACGGCGCAGCGGGCGCTGGAGGAGCAGCTGGAACGCGACCGCCGGCTGGCCGCGGTGGGCCGGACGCTGGCGGCGGTGACTCATGAGATCCGCAACCCGCTCAACGCGCTGTCGATGTCGGTGCAAACGTTGCAGCGCCGGCTGCGGGAGACCGCCGACACCCGCAGCCAGGACACGTTGGCCGTGATCCGAGAGGAAATCCAGCGGCTCGATACGCTCATCGAAGAGTTTCTCGTCTTCGCCCGGCCGCCGGCCGGGGCGCGCCGTCCGGTCGCCGTGGCGGAGCTGCTGGACCGGCTCCGGGAGCTGTTCGCCGCCGGCGCGGCGGCGCAGGGGACGGTGCTGGAGGTCGCGCAGACGCCGGCTGCCGACGGATTGACGGTGCGCGCCGACGCGGAAAGCCTGTTCCGCGTGCTGGTCAACCTGGTCAAGAACAGCCTTGAGGCTCTGGCCGGGCCGGGGATGGTGCGCGTGACGGCGGATCGCGCGTCGGCAGGCGCCAGCCTGACCGTCCGCGACACCGGCCCGGGATTCAGTCCGGAGGCGCTGCAGCGCGGGTTGGAGCCGTTCTTCACCACCCGCCCGGGCGGCACCGGGCTCGGACTCAGCATCAGCGCCGAAGTGGCGCGCGCTCACGGCTGGCGGCTGGAACTGGTCAACGACCCGGCCGGCGGCGGCGTCGTGAAGATCCTGATCGGGGAGGATGACCTGACATGAGCGGGGCGACGATTCTGGTGGTGGACGACGAGAAAAACCAGCGCGAGCTGCTGGCGGGCTTTCTGCGCGACCTGGGCTATACGGTGCACGCGGCTGCAGGTCGGGCCGAGGCCTTTCGGGTCCTCGAGCGGGAACGGGTCGACCTGGTGCTGTCCGACTACACGCTGGGCGACGGCACCGGCGCCGACATTCTGGAGCATGTCCGCCGCACCAATCCGCTCGTCCAGTTCATCCTTTTCACGGCGTACGGTTCGGTGAAGCGGGCGGTGGATTTCATGAAGCAGGGCGCGGCCGACTATCTGGCCAAGCCGCTGGACCTGGATGAGCTGGAAGTCAAGGTCCGAAAGATCGTGCAGCAGAAGACAATTCTGGAAGAAAACAAGGCCCTCCGGGAGAACCTGGAGCGGCGGCAGGAGTTCGCCAATATCATTTTCCAGAGCCGGGCGATGGAGGAGGTTGTCAACGTGGCGCTGCGGGCGGCCCAGTCCACCGCCACCGTCCTCATCATCGCCGAGAGCGGCACCGGCAAGGAGCTGCTGGCCCGGGCGATTCACTTCGCCTCGCCGCGGGCGGACGGCAAGTTCGTCGCCGTCAACTGCTCGGCGCTGAACGATCACATATTGGAAAGCGAGCTGTTCGGCCACGAGAAGGGCGCGTTCACCGGCGCGGATCGCCGGCGGCTGGGCCGGTTCGAGGAGGCCGCCGGCGGCACCCTGTTCCTGGATGAGATCGGCGAGATCCCCGCCTCGCTCCAGGTCAAGCTGTTGCGGGTGCTGCAGGAAAAGACCATCCAACGGTTGGGGAGCAATGAAAACATCCCCGTGGACTTCCGCCTCATCGCCGCCACCAACCGGGACCTGCCGGAGTTGGCTCGGCGAGGGGAGTTCCGCAGCGATCTGTTTTACCGGCTGAATGTGATCCGCCTGGAGATTCCGCCGCTGCGGCGTCGCAAGGAGGACATCCCCGGCCTCATCGACCATTTCATCCACACGTTCGCCGCCGCCAACGCCCGCCCGGTCGACGGCGTTTCGCCGGAGGCGATGCACCTGCTCATGCGCCATGATTTTCCCGGTAATGTCCGCGAGCTGGAGAACATGGTGGAACGGGCGGTGGTGCTGGCGCGGACCAGCCGGCTGCAGCCGGAGGACTTTCCGGAGCTGACCGGCGCGGGCGGCGCGTCACTGACCGACGAGCTGTTCCATCTGCCGCTGCCGCAGGCGGTGGCGGCGCTGGAACGGCACCGGATCAGCGAGGCGCTTGAGGCAGCCGGCCATGTCCAGATCCGGGCGGCCGAGGCGCTGGGCATGACCGAACGCAACCTGCGTTACAAGATGGAAAAATATGGCATCGCGGCCAGGCGAAAATGAGCGGTCCCGACCATTGGAAAGGATTAGCCGGTGAATCGGTGAATGGGTGAATCGGTGAACTGGCCGGATTCGTAATCGTACTCGTAATCGTAATTCGTCATCGTCATCGAGGCTCGAGACTCGAGGCTAGAGGCTCGTTCCCGATTTACTGATTTCGGATATCGGACTTCGAATATCGGACCTGGGTTCTGGGGTCTGGATCAGAGAACCCGGATCATGGTACCCGCACTATCACCGTTGAACCTTCGAACAGCTCGATTGCGAGCACGATTACGATTGCGATTACGATTACGAGCACGAAATTTGATGTCCCGATTCCGATGTCCGATATCCGATGCCCGATATCCGATGTCATGCGTCCGATCCCCGAATGGAAATCCCTCGATAAAGCCTGTTACTTTTTCTTCAGCGAGTGCATCATACACATAATGATCATTACGAGGAGACATGCCATGATGCGAAGTCGCCGACTGTCCCTGCCGGCTGCCGGCCTGCTGCTGGCGGCGGGCCTGCTGAGCGGGGCGGATTGGACCGCCGCGCAAACCACGTCCAAGTCCGGCCAGGCCACAGTCCACCCCGCCCATGAGCTCAACGTCGAACCCGGCGGCGGGCGCGGCCTCAAACCGCAGTGGATCAAGTACACCGCGCCCGACAAGTCGCTATCGTTCTTCTACCCGGCCGGGTGGGCGGCCCAGGCCAGGGGATCCACGATCCAGGCGGTCTCGGAGGCCAGCGGCGAGGAAGTGCTCATGATCTCTGTGCCCAACACAGCGAAGAAGAGCCCCGCCGCCCTGGCTCAGGACGTGGTGGATCAGCTCCGGCAGGAGATTCGCGACCTCAAGACCACCGACGCGGTGAGCCGGGACAGCCGGACGGTGTCCATGAACATGACGTTCAGCCGCCAAGGCGTGGCCTTCCAGGGCCAGGCGTCGATGATCACGGAGGCGGACAAAGGGATCTGGCTGTCTTACTCGGGGCCCGCCGCCCACTACCTGTCTGAGCGCGGAGCGGCCATCTGCAGGGGGGTGGCCGGTTCGCTCAAGGCGGGTCCGGACGCCCAGCCGCCCAACGTGATGATTCCACCGTCGGGGGGGGAGCAGGCCGTGGCGGCGCATTCGGCCGCGATGCAGCCGGGGATGCCCAAGACCCGGACCGTCAAGCCGGAGCCGGTTACCCCGTCGCCCCAGCCGGCAGGTTCCCGCGGCGCTGCGTCCGCGGGCGAACCGACGAAATCCCGCGGCACTGCTTCGGCGCCCACCGACATCAAGGATGCGTGGTTCCTGCCGGCGGGACGGGAACTGAGCGGATTTTACGCCGCGTCGCTACCGCGTCCGGCGGCGATCGCGAAGGCCTCCGGGACGGCGGGCGCCTCCCGGGGCAGCAGCGGATCCAGCCAGGCGGCGATAGCCACGGGTGGCGGCGACATCCAGGTGGCCTTCTACCGGGACGGCAGCGTCCGGGCCAAGTACCTGGCGACGGTCGTCTCCGGCGGCAAAACGTCCAGCGTACCTCTGGGTTACGAAGGGCGCTACACCCTCACCGCGGACGGCCGGCTCTCCGCCGGGCCGCTGACACTCACCCGGACGTCACGCACCGCGCTCGAAATGGATAAGCATATGACCCTGCTGCAACTCAATGGCCGGTACGATCGCGCCGCGGACCGTTTCACCGCCACAGTCGAGACGTACGATCCCGCCAAATCCCGCTGGGGCAAGCTGGCGGAGAACTGCGTGCTGGCGCGGGCCACGGGGCGGCCGTCGTCCTTCTCCGGGACGACGCAAGACACCACGACCAAAACGACCGTGACCAAGGATTGACCGCGGGGTTGGATACCCCCGGACAAGGGTTCAGACGGACCGCTGCAGCAGGATGGCCAGGCCGGCGCCGTCGGCGGCCTCACCCATGGAGTCGAGGTGAACCAGCACACGGCTGGCGGGCCACAGGGCCAGCCGGGCCAGGGCCTGAATGGGCCGGCGGGCGCCGAACTGGTCCAGCACCTTCACGGCCAGCTCGCCGCGGTTGCGCCGGAACGTCCAGTGCCAGCGGACCAGATCCAGACCGGACCGGCCGACCACTTCGAGCAGGGGCGTCGGATCGGCGCTGCGGGGCGGCGCAGCGGGGGAGGTCGGTGAATTGGCCGAGAGCGGCAGGTGCAGGTAGAGATACCCGCACGGGTTCAGATGCCGGGCCATGGCGTGGAGACGGTCCCCCAGGCCGGCCAGGAGGTGGCGTCCGTCCGGACAGGCGATGAGGTCATAGCGCCGGCTGGCGGGAATGCGCTCACGTGACTCCGCGATCCAGGCGGGGAGCGGCGCTTCCGGCGAGGTCGCCCATTCGGTGACCGCCGCCGCCGGCCAGCGCCGCAGGACGTACGCCATCCCGGGCAGGTCGCGGGGGGTCAGCACCAGCACCGAATCGGGATGCAGATGGCGGGTGAATTCCCGGAAATGAATGGCGTTGAGGGTGCTTGCGGTCCGCTGGGCCGCCGAGAGGCGGACGGAGTGCGGCCGGGGGAGCGCCACCTCCCGGTCGTCGAACCGGCTCATGTCTGTCGCGTTCATGCCGCCTGCCTGTGTGGGTGCAATACCGCGGACACATTTTAAACATCTCTGACACTAAGAGTGTGAGATAAATCACAAAATTTGGTATTATTTGGCAATTGATTCCGGCTGTCATGGTGACAATGAAGCCTGGGGGAGGGTTTCGTGGACCGGCGCATCACCATCGCCCACTTGTCGGACCTGCACCTGGCGGTCGACGACCGCACGCCGCGTTCCGAAGCCCGGCTATTCGGCCGATTGCGCGGGATGAACGGCCACTTCGAGCGCCTGCTGGCGGACCCGCCGCTCCGCGCCAGCGACCTGGTGGTGGTCACCGGCGACGTGACCGACCACGGCGACCTGGCAGAATGGGAGCGCTTCTGGACTCTGGTTGCGGCCGCGGGCCTGCGGGATCGGATGGCCGTGCTGCCGGGCAACCACGATGTCTGCTGCCTGGGGTCGCGCCGTCACCGGCCCCGCATCGAGGACCGGGCCCGCGCCCGGGCGGGTCTGGCGCTGGGCGGTCACGAATGGGCCTTCCCGTGGGTGCGAAGCATCGGCGGAGCACTGACGCTCTTCGCCGTTGACGCGGCCAACGCCGGCAACTCCACCGGCCTGGACAACGCCGTGGGCCGCATCGGCCGCCGCCAGCTCGCGGAGCTGGGCCGCTGCCTGCTGTTGTTCCAGGATGCGCCTCTCAAGCTGATCCTGATCCACCACTCGCCCAACATCCCCCGTCCGGCGACCAGTCGACGGCGCGGGGAGCGGCCGCTGGCGTTCTGGGAGCGCCGGTCGCTGCAGCTCGACCCGTTCGACCGGCGCTGCCTGCGGCTGCTGGCGGCGGTGTTCCGGGTCAAGGCGATCCTGCACGGCCATACCCACGACAGCCTCGACCGGACGGTGGGCGGCGTGCGGATCATCGGCGCGCCGGCGTCCACCGAGCCTGACGCCGCCGGCTGCCTGCGCTACAAGCTGCACACGCTCCATCTCGACTCCGGCCGCCTGACCAGCCGCACAGAGCGCGTGCCCGCCCCGCCGGGCCGGCCCGCGCGGGTTCATTGAGGAACCGTCGCATTTGTGATATAAACAGAGCGCGTTCACACCAGTCGCAAGGTGGTCGTCATGGCCAAACGGGAATATCTCAAACCGCTCCTGGACTACGTGGAACTGGCCCCGAGTCTGGGCGAGAAAACGCGCTCGCCGCTGACACACTCGCTCAAGGAGTGGCTCGACGAGCTGAGCAAGGACAAGAAGGCCGAGTACCTGTTCGAGCTCGAGATGTGGATCAACTCCTTCGAGCGGTTCTTCCGCATCGGCAACCATCCGCTCTCCGAGTACGAGCAGCAGGAGATCCTGAGCAAGGATTTTTCCGAGGAGCTCAAGATCGTCCACAGCGTCTCGGTCCGGATGAGCCACATCTGCACCGAGATCCTCACCCGCGAGCGGCAGCACCTGATCCAATTCGAGCGGTACATCGAGAACGAGCTGCGCAAGGACTTCATCCTCGACGCCTTCCTTGAGAAGCTCATCGAGCAGCCGTCGCCCGAGGACAGCATGACCCTGCTGCTCGACTCGCTGTCCGACATCCGCACCCTGCTCATCGACATCACCAAGAGCAGCCACATCTCCTACCAGACCTTCACCGCCATCGGCAAGATCCTCAACCGTGAGATCAAGCGCTGCAAGTACATCGATCTGCTCATCACGTACAAGTTCAAGCCCCACTACGACAAGATCCACAACAAGCGCCTGGCCGCCATCGTCAAGAACATCACCGACGACCAGCTCCGCCAGCACGTGGCCAAGGTTTTCCTGGAGCTGTTCCGGATCGTCAACTACCTGAAGTTCGTCGAGGTGGCCCTGAAGCTGGACCGGCCGCTGAAGAACACCCTGATGATCTTCGTCCTCATCCGCTCTGACCTCCATCTGCTCATGGAGTTCATGGAAAACAAAATCATCGCCAACCCCGCCCTGCCGCGGCAGCTTGTGGACAGCATCGACGCCATTCTCTACGCCCTCAAGATGGAGCTCAAGAAGGTGTTCAACCACGAGCTGGTGGGCCTCGTGTACATGCGCCAGGCCCAGATGATCTTCGTCAAGGTGGAGAACAGCCACGGGCTGATCCGCGACTGCCTGCAGAACGCCATCGTCCAGATCGCCCAGGTGTTCGACGCCCAGTTCGACGGCTCCGAGATCTTCCAGAACCTGTCCACCCGGCTCAAGGAATCGCTCAAACTGCGCGACGACCTGCGCGGCCTCGTCCAGTTCATCCACGACTACCAGAAGCGCGTGGACCAGGAGGAGATCACCCGGCTCATCGAACGCCTGGCCCTGTTTCGCGACCTGTCGCTGAAGTACCTGATGTACCGCGACTGGGACGACTTCGAAAAGTTCATGGAGGAGATCATCATCGCCACCGGCCGGTCGGAGCTCGTCGACGTGCTCCACCGGTTCGAGGTGTTCCTCGAGGCGCTGCTCGGCGAGGTCAACAAACGGGCGGTGCTCACCACCTACCAGCCGGACGAGGGCGAGGGGACGGGACCCGACCTCCTGCTGCCCGAGGGCGACGCCAACTGACGCGGCGGACCGCCCCGCGCGCGGTCAATCCGGCGTTCGCATTCTGGCAGGATCACTGTTGGACACAGACCGGCCGCCAATGCGCCGCGTGCTCACCGGAAGAGGAGTCCGCCTCATGTGGAACAAATGGTCCGAGGATTATCTCGTCCTGCGGGGCGCCACGGAGTCGGAGACCCGGCTCCTGCAGGCGCTGCTGGAGGACCGGGGGCTGCGCGTCGTCCATGCCAACGAGCTCGATGCCGCAATGTTTGGCCTCACGCGGAGCCGGCGCTTCGCCATCCGCCGCGAGGACGCCGCTGCGGCCGAAGCGATCCTGCAGGCCGAGGGGCTTGGGTTGGAGGACTTCTGCGCGGTGCCGGGAGATAGATAGGAAGGCGAGCCGGTGAATCAGCGAACCGGCGATCTTTTCCGTGTATCCCTTACAGTTGAAAGCTTGCGACCCTCACCAATTCCCTCGTTCCCCATTCACCCATTTATCCATTTACCCATTTACCCATTTACCCATTTACCCATTTACCCATTTACCCATTCACCTTGAGCCTCGATGACGATTACGAATTACAAACACGTACCCTCAATGATCAACTATCAATTATCAACAATCAGCGGTCGTGCGTTCAAGCGTACGTCTTCCACCGTCGGTGCATCCAGAAGTACTGCTCCGGATGGCGCCGGATCAGCGCTTCCATCTCGCGGTTCATCGCTGTGGTGAGGCGCAGCACCTCGGCCTTCTCGCCCGCGTCCGGCGCCGGGTGGATCGGGTCGCTGACGTAGCCGACGAATCGGCCGTCGTCCCGCCAGCAGCATGCGGCCACGACGATGGGCCGCTCGTTGCGCATCGCCAACAGCGCCGGCACCGGCGTGGTCAACGCTGGCCGGCCGAAGAAGGGCGCGGGGACTCCCTTGATGGTGCTCTGGTCGGGCAGCAGGCCCAGCGAGCGTCCCTGCCGGAGCAGGTGCTGCAGCGGCAGCATGGAATTGCGCTTGGGCAAGAACATCTGGCCGGTGTCGCGACGGCTCTGGTAGAGCAGTCGCTCGATGTGGGGGTTGTCCAGAGGACGCACCACCACGGCCATGGGGATGTCCAGCGCCGCGCTGATGTACGGCAACAGCTCCCAGTTGCCGAGGTGGGGCGTGACGAAGATGCAGCCGTGGCAGGATTCGTGCAGCGCGCGCGCCTTCTCAAAGACGGCGACGAGGTGGGGCGCGTGGCGGTAGAGGTGGTCTCGCGCCCCGGGACCCATCAGGGCGTCACGCAGCTTGACCACCTCGGGCAGCGTGTTGGCCAGCAGCCGGAAACTGCGCCGGGCGACGGCCGTGAGCTGCGCGTCGGACATCTCGGCGCCCAGCGCGTGGCGCAGATTGTCCAGAGCGATTTCGCGGCGCTGTGCCATCAGGTGCCAGGCGGTCCAGGCGATGGGATTAATGACGGTCTGGTGTACGCCGGTGGGGAGGAAGCGAGCCAGTTGGATCCCCGTCCAGACCCCCGCGAACTCCAGGCGCCAGCGAACGCGCCGGAGGAGGGGAGGCGGGGCGGCGCCGGGGCGAGGCTCAGCCACGGCGCGGACTCCCGGGAAGCGCGATCACCGCCGCCGCCGCCTGGCCGCCGATGCCGTAGCTGGCGGTGAGGAAGCGGGGGACGCCCAGCGGCTGCGGTGTCGCGGCGATCCGCAAGATGTCGAACTCGGGCTCGCTCGACTCGAAGTGCGGCGTGGCCGGCACGGAGCCGGCGTCCAAGGCCAGGACGCCCAGCACCGCTTCCGTCAGGTCGCTGGCGGCGCCCATGTGGCCGGTGTGCGGCTTGAGTCCGGCAACGGGCACACTCCCCGCCGCGCCGCTCAGCAGATCGCGGATCGCCCGCAGCTCGGCGCGGTCGCCCTTGACGGTGCCGCTGCCGTGGGGGTAGATGAAACCGAGGTCCGCCGGCGCACAGCCCGCGTCGGCCAGGGCAGCGGACATGGCGCGGCGGGTGACGCCGTCGCGCACCGGCAGGCCCGGCGCCGCCTCGGTGGCGTTGCCGACGCCCTCTACCACGGCCAGGACGCGGGCGCCCCGGCGGGCGGCCCGGTCGGCGGACTCCAGCACCAGCGCCGCGGCGCCCTCGCCGGTGAGGAAGCCGTCGCGCCGGCGGTCGAACGGGCGGAACGACGCCGCACCCCGGCGGCCGCGCGACAGCAGGCCGAGGCCGTCCAGCTCGTGCCGGACCACCGCGTTGATCCAGCTGCCGACACCCACCGCCACGGCGACATCGGCCCGCCCGGTGCGCACCGAGCGGTAGGCCAGCTCCAGGGCGTGGTTGCCCGCCGGCGATTGGGCGGCCAGACAGGTACCGCTGCCCATGCAGCCGAACAGGGCGCTTAAAAAGCTGAACGGGTTGTTGGACAGGGAATCCAGCAGGAAGAACGGATTCACCTGTTCCATGGCGGCTTGGTTGAGGCGCGCCGGTTCCGCGTCGCGGAATGTGCCGCCGGTGGCCGAGCGGGTGGCCGGGTAGAGAAACTCGTAGCCCACCGGCTGCATGTCGCCGGTGCCCACGTACAGAGACCGCCGCGCGGCAGGGACGTCGTCCAGACCGCCTGACTGGCCCACCGCCTCGCCGGCGGCCACAACGCCGAACACGCCGCTGCGGTTGAGGAACTTCGACTGGCTGACCAGTTTCGGCGGGAGGTCCGCCGGCAGCGTGACGCCCTCCACCCGGCCCAGCCAGGCGGTGCCGGACGTTTCTTCCACCGGCCCGATTCCGGTGCGCCCGGCGGCCACCGCCGCCCAGTTGGCCGCCGCGCCCACGCCCAAGGGGCTCACCAGCCCCAGGCCGGTGATGACCACCGCGTCCGAACCGGTCCCGCCGCTCATCTCACCACTCCTCCGCGCGGGTCAGACGGCGGAACAGCCGCCGCTGGGCCTCGGGATCGTCCAGCTCCATCAGGGGCAGGCTGGGGCCCTCGAACTCGGCCGCCGCCACCTTGCGCCGGCCCACGGTGCCGACGCCGGAGTAGGCGCGGCGGCCGTCGGCGGGATGGGGCAGCGCCGTGACCTCCAGCCGGACCTGGTCGCCGGGCCGGGCGAAGCCGTAGAACGCGGCGCGCCGGACGGTGTCGGGTACGAACCAGCGGATGAAGTCCGATTCGGACGCCTCGAGCCAGCCGGCGAGCTGGGCGAGCGCCTCCACGAGCAGAACGCCCGGCATGACCGGATTGCCCGGGAAGTGGAACTCCATCACATCCTCGCTCATGGCGACGTTCTTGACGCCGATGATGGCGGCGCCGGGTTTGATCTCCAGGATCTGGTCCACGAGATAAAAACGCATGCCGTTCTCCTTCGATGCGATCAGGCGACGGTCATGCCGCCGTCGACCCCCAGCGCCTGGCCGGAAATGTAGTCAGCCGCCGGCGAGGCCAGGAAGACCACCGCCGGGGCCACGTCGGCCGGCTCGCCGAACCGGCCGGCGGGGATGGACTGCAGCAGCCGCACGCCGGCGCGCTGGCGCACGCGGGCGCTCATGTCGGTGGCGATCAACCCGGGCACCACGGCGTTGACCTGGATCCCCTTGGGGGCGAGCTCCACGGCGCAGGCCCGGGTGAAGGCCAGCAGGCCGCCCTTGGCGGCAGCATAGTTGGTCTGGCCGCGTCCGCCGCGCAGCGCGCTCACCGACGCGACGTTGACGATCTTGCCGGCGTGGCGCGGCACCATCAGGGCTGCGGCGGCGCGGGTGCAGAGGAACGCCCCCCGCAGATTCACCGACTGGACGCGGTCCCAGTCGGCCACGTCCATACCGCCCACCAAGTTGTCGCGGATAACGCCGGCGTTGTTCACCAAAATGTCCAGCGAGCCCCAGGTCGCGGCCAGTCGCTCGAACATGGCCTCCACCGCCGCCGGGTCGGCCACGTCGGCGGCGACCGCCTCGGCGCGCCGGCCCAGCGAGGCGATCTCCGCCGCGAGCTCCTGGGCCGCGGTGGCGGAGCGCGCGTAGTTGATCAGGACATCGGCGCCGGCCTCGGCCAGCGCCCGGGCGATGGCCCGGCCGATGCCCCGCGAGGCGCCGGTGACCAGTGCCGTCCGGCCGCTCAGATCGATTCGCATCAAGCCCCTCCTTCCGTCGGCGGCGCTTTGCGCACCGCCAGGCAGGCGTTCTGGCCGCCGAAACCGAAGCTGTTGGACAACGCCGCCCGCACGCTCAGGTGTCGGGCCGCGCCGGGGACGTAGTCCAGGTCGCACTTTGGGTCGGGCCGGGTCAGGTTCAGGGTGGGATGGACGGTGTCCTCGGCCACGCTGAGCACGGTCAGAATGAACTCCGGCCCGCCGCACGCCGCCAGCAGATGTCCGAACAGCGGTTTGCTGGAGCTGACGGCCAGCTGCGCGGCGTGCGGACCAAACACGGACTTGATGGCGATGGTCTCAGCGACGTCGTTGAGCTTGGTGCCCGTGCCGTGGGCGTTGATGTAGTCGACGGCGTCGGGGGCGAGGCCGGCGGCGGCCAGTGCGCCGCGCATCGCGGCGGCCGCGCCGCGTCCCTCCGGATCGGGCGCGGTGGCCCGATAGGCGTCCATGGAAGAGGCGTAGCCGGCGAGCTCGGCGTAGATGCGGGCGCCCCGGTCGCGGGCGGACCGCTCGTCCTCCAGCACCACCACGCCGGCGCCCTCGCCCATGACCAGGCCGCCGCGCCGCCGGTCGAACGGGCGGCACAGGGTGGCCGGATCGTCGCCGCCGGTGGCGGCGGCGCCGAGCAGCACAAAGTTCACCAGACCCAGCGGGTGAATCATGGAATCCGCCCCGCCGGCCAGCATGACAGGGGCGTCGCCGCGCCGGATGGCCCGCCAGGCCGAGCCGATGGCCTGCGCCGCCGAGGCGCAGGCCGTGGTGACGGTGACGCAGCCGCCGCCGAGGCCGAAGCGGGCAGCCACGCACGCGGTGGCACGGTCGTGGCCGTGGCGGCCCGAGGATTCGGGATGCAGCTGGTCCAGCTCGGCGCCGAAGCGGGCCGTGTCGAATGCGCCGGCTGGATCGAGCCAGCGGGTGATGTCCTCCATCCGGATCACGCCTAGCCCCGCCCCCAGAGCGACGCCGCAGCGGGCGTGGCCGACGGGCAGGCCGGCGTCGTGGAGCGCGGCGGCCGCGGCCCAGAGCGCGAACTGGGTGCGCCGCTCCTCGGCGGCGGCCGCTTCGGGGAATGCCCGCGCGATCCGTGCCCGGTCGGCGGTCGTCACGGCGCCGGCCGCCTGGAGGGGAGATCGTGCGTCGACGGGGTCGGCAAGGCGGCGGATGCCCGTCTCGCCCCGCCGGGCCTTGTCCCAGTTTTCGGCGACGGAGAGGCCCAGGGCGGTGGCCATGCCGAGTCCGGTGACGACGACGCGGGGCGGAACGCTCATGAGCCCTCCTCCGCCGGTCCCATCTGCTCCGGGCGCCAGCCGCTGTAGTAGCCGAACATGCGGCGGAGGGCCTTGGTGTCCACCGGCCGGAAGTGAGTAAAGATGATCCGGTCCAGCGTCGCGATGCGGCGGCCGTCCACGTCGATCCAGGCGCGGCACAGCGAGTCGCGCCGGGTGGTGGTGATGATCTCGCCGGTGATTGCGCCCAATGCGCCCGGCCGGAGCAGCGGCTCGGTCAGGATGAAGCCCTCCACCAGGGACATGATCGCCGCGAGGCGGAAATCGTGGGCGTGCATGACGCCCCAGCCCAGCAGCTGGGCCATGGCCTCGATGCAGATGCCGGCGGGGACGACCGCCCGGCGGGGATAGTGGCCGCGGAGGTACTCCTCGGACAAGGCGAACGACTTGACGCCCTCGATGCGTACGCCCTTCTCGATCCGGGTCACTCGGTCGTAGAAGAGAAATCTCATGGCGCCGCCCCGGCGGTCAGCACCACGGCCGCGGCCGCGTCGGTCCAGCCCCGGACGCTGAGGAGCACGGTGCGCGGCGCCGCACCCGGCCCGGTAGCGGCCAGGGGGAGCATGGGATCGGCGCCCGCGCCGTCCGGCCAGGCGGCGGGCATGCGGCCGGTGCGGAAGATCTCGACGGTCAACGCTGCATCCGCCATCAGGGCGGCGGGACCGAGATGGCCCAGGCGGCCCTTGAAAGCGGCGACGGGCGGCGCGGCCGCTGGCCGGGGCCAAAGCCGGCGGTAGGCAGCCGTCTCGTCGGCATCGCGCGCCGGCGCGCCCTCGCCGTGGGGGATCCACACATCGACCGCCCGGGGACCGCCCGCACCGGTTGTCAGCGCCCTTTCCGCGGCGCGAGCCACGGCGGACTCGCCGCCGGCGCAGCCCCAGCCGGCCACGGCGGCCAGGATCGGCACCCCACGCGTCCGGGCGGATGCCTCCCGCTCCAGCACCAGCACCGCCGCTCCCTCGCCGGGGACAACGCCGCCGGAGGCGGGATGGAACGGCCGGCAGGCCGGTTCCGGCCCGTCGCCGGGGATGAGTGCGGCCTGGCGATGCCACCGTGCCAGGCCCAGCGGCGTGATCGCCTCGGCCGCTCCGCCGGCCAGCGCTACGTCGACGCGGCCGGCGCCGACGACGTCGGCGGCCTCGATGAGCGCGGCGGCTCCGGCGTCGGCGCCGCCGGCGAACACCGCGTTCTCGCCGCGGATGCCCAAGCCGGCGGCGGCCATACAGAAGCCCACGTTGTTCAGGATGGCCAGGGGCCACAGCGGATAGATCTCGCGATAGGCGTCGGCGTAGAAGCGGTCATGATCAAAGGCGCCGTCGGGGCCGCGGGACCGGACCGCGGCGGCCCGCAGATCGTCGGGGACCGGATCGATCATGCCCAGGGCGGCGAAGCAGCCCACCGCCGGCCCGTCGGTGCAGACTGCCGGGAGCCCTGCCTCGGCCAGGGCGGCGCGGGCCGCCTGCAGGAACCAGAGGTTGCTCCGGCCCATGATGTAGGCGTCGCGAGGCGACACGCCCAGAGCGTCCGCGTCGGGAGCCGCGGCCTGGGCGGCGCGGCGGCAGGCGAAGCCGCGGGCGTCGAAGCCGGCCACAGGCGCCGCCCCCGAGCGGCCCGCGTCCAGCGCGGCCCAGGTGGCGGCGCGATCGCCGCCCAGGGCGGAGACGAACCCGGCGCCGGTGATGACCACGCGTTCACTCATCCCATCGCCCCAGGCAGAGGCAGGCATTTTGGCCGCCGAAGCCGAACGAGTTGGACAGAACCACCCGGTGCGCCCGTCGGCGGGCGGTGTTGGGCACGTAGTCCAGGTTGCACTTGGGGTCGGGAAACTCGTAGTTGATGGTGGGCAGCAGCACGCCGCGTCGCATCCCCTCCAGCGACAGGATGCACTCGATGGCGCCGGCGGCGGCGATGGTGTGGCCCAGCATCGACTTGTTGGAGCTGACCGCGACGTTCCGGGCGTGTTCGCCCAGCACCGCCTGGATGGCGCGGGTTTCGGTGACGTCGTTCTGCACGGTCGAGGTGCCGTGGGCGTTGACGTACTCCACCGCTTCAGGCGTCAGGCCGGCGTCGGCCAAGGCCCCGCGCATGGCCAGCACGGCCCCTTCGCCGGCCGGATGGGTGTCGGTGATCCGGTAGGCATCGGCCGAATCGCCATAGCCCAGCACTTCGCCGAGGATCGCCGCGCCTCGGGCGCGGGCGTGGTCCAGCTCCTCGAGCACGACGACGCCGGCGCCTTCCGACATCACGAACCCGCACCGCTTCCGGTCAAAGGGCCGCGAGGCGCGCTCCGGCGCGGTGAAGCGCTCGGCCAGGGCCTTGAGCAGGGTGAAGCCGAGAATGCCAACGAAGTCGAGTGCGGACTCGGCGCCGCCCGCGAGCATCGCGTCGCAGCGCCCCTCGCGGATAAGGCGTGTCCCCTCGCCGATAGCTTGGGCCCCGGCGGCGCAGGCCGACACCAGGGCCAGGTTCGGTCCGCCGGCGCCGTACCGCGCCGCCAGTGTTACCGGGGCCAGGTCGGATTTGCGCCGGTAGAACTGCATGAAGTCGTAACCGCCGCTGCGGGCGATGGCCGCGGTGTCCCAGTGCCCCTGCCCGTCGGTGAAGCGGTGCAGGAACAGGGCGGCGTCCACGGACGGGTTCTCGCCGTGGGCGCCCACGGCGATCCCGAGCCGTGTCCGGTCCGGCAGGGTATCCAGGCGGGCCTGGGTCACGGCCTCGCCGGCCGCGGCCAGGAGGAAGCGGGTGCAGAGGGCGAGCTGCGGCCGGTGACGGCGGGCGTAACCGTCGCTGTGGTCGTCGAGCCATGAATCGGGGATCTGGCCGCCGATGGCGCACGGCAGGCCGCGGGTGTCGAACCGGGTCAGGTAGCCGATGCCCGACTCGCCCGCGGCGGCGCGGGCGAACGTTTCGGCGGTGGTGCGACCCAGCGGCGTGATCATGCCGCAGCCGGTCACGACCACCCGGCGCCGCGGCGGCTGGGGGTTGGCGGCTGCGGGCGGATGGGTCATACGCCCCCTAGGCGGAGAACAGATTGCGTTCGGCCTGAATCTCGGTGAGCCACTGCCGGATGAGCTCGTCGCCGTTGGTGTACGCGGCCGGCGCCCCGCAGGCGCCGCACACGATGCGGCGACCCTCGCCGTTCTTCCAGGCGGAGGCGCCGCAGGCGCACCGCTCCGGCAGGGTGTTCAGGATGCCCATCACCGCGTCGGACATGGAGTCCACCGTGATGAGTCCCGATACTTGGTCCATGTCCAGGCCGCTGGACAAGTCGGGCAGACGGGCCGGGTCATAGCGGCTCTTCAGGAGCTCGATGGCCTGGGACGTGAGCCGTCCGTCCGCGTCGATGGCGCTCCCTTCGCCGAACAAGTCCTCGGCGTGCTCCAGAAAGAAGTGTCGGGCCATCTTGATGCCGAAAGTCTGCTCGAGCCGGTAGTCGATATCCAGAAAGTCGAGGGATTCGAGACCGAGGTCCCGCACGAACGAATGGTCCGGCCGGATGGTGGCGGCGTCGATGCGCAAGGTTTCGGCGGCGGCCTGTTTCACCGCCTCCACCACATCCGTTCGACTGATCAACTGTTGCATGGGTCTATCTGCTCCTTGAATGTTCGTTGGCGACCTGCCATTGTACCACTTCATGCCCCTCCGTGACAGAGTCGGCGTCGCCGGGTTCAGAACCGCAGCCGGTTGGCCAGGCCCCGGTCCACCACCAGCGTCTGGCCGCGCACGCCCCGCGCCTCCGGCGCGCAGAGGAACAGCACGGCGTCGGCGATTTCTTCCGGAGCGACGCACAGCTCCTCGGGTAGGCGGTCCAGGCCGTCCCACACCTGGCGCAGCACCTTGAAGGCGTCGGTTCGGACGATCCCGCCGCAGACCGCGTTGGCGTTGATGCCTCGCGGCCGGAGGCTTTCGGCCCAGTGCCGCACCGCCGTTTCCATGGCCGCTTTCATGGCCCCGAGCGGGTACTCGGGCGCGTAGAACCGGCTCCCCAGGCTGGAGACAAACACCACCCGGCCGCCTGACGCTTCGAGCAGCGGCAGCGCCTCGCGCAGGCAGCGGACCTGGCCGACGAAATTGGTCTCCACCAGGTCGCGCAGTTCCCGGTCCAGCAGGCGCTCCATGGGTTTGAACGGAGCGCGGGCGGCGTTGAGGATCAGGTGGTCCAGCCGGCCGAAGCGCTCGCGCACCGCCGCCATCAGGGTGCGGACGGCCTCCCGGTCGGCGATGTCGGCGGGGACCACCAGCGCCTGCCGGCCCAGCGCCTGGATATCGGCGGCCAACTCGCCGGCCATGGCTTCCGAGGAGCCGCCCACTGCCCGGTGATTGATCACCACGTCGGCGCCGGCCCGGGCAAACGCCCGGGCGATGGCGGCACCGATGCCGCGCGAACTGCCGGTGACGAGGGCGACGGTGTTGTTGAAGTTCATGTCGTTATCACTTGATAGGACCACTGTTGCCGCGCAATTGGGCATTCTAGCGGTGAAGGCATGGGCCGGTCAAGGCTGATGTTGTCGGTTTGGACCTGGTTGCTGAATGATCGGCTTGTTCGGTTCGCCCTGTTCGTCCCAACGGCTGCGACCGTCGGCGTCCCGCTGGTTTATGGCCTGTTGATGAGGGATCGCCCTGTGTTAACATGCAGACAGTGAATGTTGATTCTGGAGGAGGTCTCCGATGTCCCGTATCCGGTCGTTGTTGGTCCTGATTGTTTTTGCTCTTTGTGTGTCCGGTGCCCATGCCCAGGAGACGGATGTGAAAGGCAGCGCGGACCATCCGGTCCTGACCCGCATGCAAAATATGTACATCACGGTGTATAAGACGTCGGAGTTCGACCAGTTCGCCTTCAAAACCGGTCCGAAAGCCACCACGGCCGTGGAGGGGAAGCGCTTCGAAATCCGGTATGTGACCAAGACCGGTAGCGTACCCCCGACGCCGGTGGCAATCATCCGCAACCACCAGCAGGCCATCGCCCGGATCGGCGGGACCACGGTGTACGAAGACCAGCGCTACACCACCCTGAAGCTGGCCAAGGACGGCAAGGAGATCTGGGTGCAGGTGGACACGGCCTGGGGCAAGGGGTATTTTCTGACCATCGTCGAGAAGCAGGCCATGGTCCAGGAGGTGGTCGCCAGCGCCGAGCTGTTCAAGGCGGGCCTCAACACCACCGGCCACGTGGAGGTCCCGGGCATCTTCTTCGATACCGGCAAGTCCGTGCTCAAACCCGAATCGGACGCCGCCGTGGGGGAGATCGCCAAGCTGCTCCAGGCCGATCCGGCGCTGAAAGTCTATGTGGTCGGGCATACCGACAGCGTCGCGGCGCTGGACCTGAACATGAAGCTGTCCCAGGCGCGCGCCGAGGCGGTGGTCCAGACGCTGGTGACCAAACACGGCATCGCCGCCGCCCGCCTGGTCGGCCGGGGTGTCGGCCCGCTGTGTCCGGTGGCCAGCAACGATACCGAAGAGGGCCGTGCCAAGAACCGCCGCGTGGAACTCGTGAAGCAGTGAGGGGTGCGTTCCCGTAACGCGGCCATCGGACATCGGAATTCGGAGATCGGACTTCGGATTTCGTGCTCGTAATTCGTAATCGTCATTGTAATCGCACTCGTGATCGAGGCTCGAGTCTGTAGATTCGTTCACATCGAGCGGAAATTGGTCATCGGTTATCGGAAATCGGACCTGGGATCTGGGTTCTGGGTCCTGGATCACAGAACACGGATCCTAGTATCCATTCACCCTGTAATGGAAGTCGCCATTCCACTTCAAGGAGTGCCATCATGACCCATCGCTTCGATCGCCGGTCGCTGCTCCGGCGCGGACTCGGCTGGGGCGCCGGCGCCCTGCTGGCCGGCCGCTTCAGCCAGGCGGCCCATGCCGTGGCCGCCGGCGCTGTGGAGCGGCTCACCCATTCTGCCCGGCCCGACCTGGCCGTGGTCACGGGCGACGATTACGCCGCCGCCGCCGTCGAGGCAGTGCGGCTGCTGGGCGGCATGGCGCAGTTCGTCCCCAAGGGCGCGCGGGTAGCCATCCTGCCCAACGCCCAGCGGAACAACCCGGGGGTGTACACCAGCCCGGCCGTCGTCCGGGCGGTGGTCCGGATGTGCCGGGCGGCGGGCGCCCGCGAGGTGAACTGCCTCACCTGGCTTCCCGAGAAGAACTGGCTCGACACGGGCCTGGCTGCGGCTGTCCGCGAGGAGGGGGCAAAGCTGGTGCTGGTGGACATGAAGGATCCGGCCCGGTTCCGCCGGGTGCCGGTGCCGCGGGGCGAGGCGCTGAAGGAGGCGGCGATCATGGACGCCTTCTTCGACCATGACGTCCTCATCAACCTGCCCATCACCAAGGACCATGCCGGCAACAAATTCACCGGCACGCTGAAGAATCTCATGGGACTGAACTCGCCGTCGAACAACCGCACCTTCCACCGCGCCGACTGGCAGACGAACCCGGACTCCATCGCGCACCTGGAGCAATGCATCGCCGATCTGAACACCGTGATCACGCCCGCCCTCTGCCTCGTGGACGCCACCGAGTTCATTATCACCAACGGCCCGTTCGGCCCCGGCGAGCTGCTCAAACGGCGGCAGGTCGTCGCCGGCACGGACCGTGTGGCCATCGACAGCTACTGCTGCACCCTTTGGGGCCTGAAACCCGGCGACATTGTCGCCATCCAGCGCGCCGCCGCCCACGGACTGGGCGAGAAGGACCCCGGCCGGGTCCGGCGCATGGAGAAGTTCCTCTGATGGGCCGCCCCGCTTCCGGCGCGGCCGTTGCCTGGACGACGGCCCTTCTGCTGGCCGCGGCGGCCTGCTCCGCGCCGCCCCCTCCGGCCCCGCCGCCGGCCGTCGGCGCGGCCCGGCTCCTGCCCGGCGCCGGCACGGTGCCCGGCTGGGAGCCGGCGGACGAGGTCCAGCGCTTCACCGGCGACGATCTGTTTCTCTTCATCGACGGCGGGGCCGACCTCTTCCTCGAGTACGGCTTCCGCGAAGTGGCGGCCCGCGCGTACCGGGGCCCCGGCGGCGCCGCCATCAACGCCGAAATCTACGAGATGGCGGACCCGGGGGCGGCGTTCGGCGTCTACTCGGTCCGGTGCGGGGATGCGGGCGACGACGCGGCCGTCGGCTCGGCGGCCCGCCTGGCCGACTACTACCTCACCGTCTGGCAGGACCGCTACGTGGCCACGTTCACGGGTTTGAGCGAAACGCCCGCCGTCCGGGACGGTCTTGTTGCGATCGGTCGGGCCGTCGCGGGCGGGATCGCCGGCCGGGCGCCGGCGCCGGCGCTCGCGACGGCGCTACCGGCCGCCGGGCAGCGGCCGCACAGCGTCCGGTATATCCGCGGCCCCGTTGCCGCGGCCAACATTCCTCTCGGCGAGGCGGTCCTTCCGTGGCAGGCGCCCGAGGCCGCCGCGGCCCGCTACGGCGGGACGGGCGGCCACGCACCGGCGACGGAGGTCATGCTGTACCTTCTGGCGTATCCCGACGCCGCGGCGGCGGGACACGCGTTCCGCCGGATGACTGCCGGCTCCGAAGCCGCTGTGGACGCTGCCGGCGGCCTGACCTTCATGTCGCCTCAGAAGCAGCCCGGCCGGGCCGAACGCCGCGGCCGTCACGTCGCCGTGGCCGTGGGGGGGCGACGCCGCGGGTCGGCGGGAGCTGTTGGGGAAAGTGAATGCTGAACAGCGAACGGCGAGCGATTGGGAGTGAGGAGTCAGGAGAGGATCGATGGGAACCGGTCTGTTTGGATGGAATCGCTGCATGGAAGGATGAGGCAGGGGGCGGGCGGCGCGGGCCCGGCGCATGACGGCACGTCAGATTCGGGCAAGACCGAGGCAGGCGGCGTGGAGGGCAGCGGCCAGGGCAATGAAAAGCAGCCGCGCGGTGTGGGAGGATAGACCGGGAAAACGGTAACCGATCCAGCCGCCGTGGCAGCTCTCCACGCAGTCGCCGCACAGGGTGCAGTTCAGACCCGGCCGGCGGCGGCGGATGTCGTCGGCGGCGAGCGCCCCGTAGCGGCATGCTGCGGTGCAGCGGCAGCATTCGGTGCATTCCTTCCCGATGCGGATCCGCAGCGGGTGCAGCCGCCCCAGCAACGCCGCCACCAGGCCCATGGGGCACCAGGTGGTGCAGTGGGCCATGATCCCGTACCGCCGCGACACCGTCAGGATGATCCCCACTCCGGCCAAGCCGAAGGCGGCTGCCGCGGCCGTGGCTGCAAGCGGTGGCGCGCCGGTCAGCCGGAGCCCCAGCGCCGCGAGCGCCACGCCGGGCAGGGTGATCCAGCGGCCCCACCGCGTCCACGCGGGCAGCTCCAGAGGGCGCGGCCGCTGGGCGGCCAGTGCCGCGTCCCAGGCGCCGATGTAGCAGAGGAAGCTGCACCAGGCCGGGCCCACCAGCACCACCGTGGCCAGGAAGAGGATGGGCATGAAGAAACCACCGCCGCGCCAGACAGGACCGGCGGCGATAAGCGCCGGCACCGGCAAGTGGAGTTTCCCGCTCATGAGGAAGCCCGCCAAGCCGGCCAGGCCCAGCGCCAGTTGAGCGAAAAACACCACGGAGAACAGTCCCCACAGCCACCGGCGACGCTCCGCCCAACGGTCGCCGTCAGCCAGGTGTCGCGCCAGCCGCGCGGCGTAGAGGGCCAGCGCCGCGATCTCCAGCCAGCCGGCGCCAGCGAGAAAACGCTCCGCCAGAAGGATGGGCGGCCGAACCATGGAGTGCGCGGCGCCCATTGTCACGGAGGCGATGGCGAACGCCGCCACCGTCACTCCCTCGGCACCGGGCGCTTCCGCCGGCCGGCGGCCCGCGGTGCGGCCCTGCAGCCAGGCGGCGATGACGGTGACCGCGGCCACCGCCGCCAGAATCACCACCAGCCGCAGCCACGGCTCCCCGGCCGCCATCCGGCCGGCTGTCAGGCGTGCCGCCGTGCGCACCCACTCCGCGGCCGCACCCAGCAGCAGCACTTGGAGCAGGCGCACCGGCCACCGCCCGGGGAGCGCCAGCAGGAGCGGCGCCGCCAGGCTCACCGCCAACAGCGACCATTGGTCGGCCCGCGAGAAGTGCGCCGCGGCCAGCAGCGCCGCTACCACGGCCATGAGGGTGGGACCGATCGCCGTACCGCGAGCTGAACTCATGGTGCCAACCGCCTGAACAATTCATCCCGATGCCGGCGCGTGCGGCCGCACACCGACCGCCGGGCGATCAAAACCCATCGGTCGGGATGATCTCGCCGCCGATAGAAATCCGGACCAACTCCAGGGGAATGTCCTTGCCGCTTTCAGTCAGGGCCCGATGGGCGATGCGCACCAACCTGGCGCAGCACGGCACCTCCATGAACGCCACCCGGACCGACTGGATGTCGTTATCCCGGAAGATCGCCGCGAGCTTCTTGACGTACACCTCGCCGTCGTCCAGCTTCGGACAGCCGATGAGAGCCACCCGGCCGGCGACGAAGTCGCGATGAAAACCGGCATAGGCCAGCGGCACGCAGTCGGCCGCGAGCAGCAGGTGGGCGCCCGCGAAATACGGTGCCCGGATGGGTAGCAGCGCGATCTGGACGGGCCAGTTGGTCAGCCGGGAAGGTTCGGCAACCGCCGCCGCTGGCACGGTCGTGGGCGCCGCGGCGCGCTGAATGGTGCGGGCCGACGAGCCCGGACATCCTCCGCCGTGGCTGTGCCCCGCCTCGTGGCCGTGGCGCAGGAACGAGCTTGCCGCCGGGTGGAACCGGGAGGGCGGCATGGGACAGGCGGCCGGAACCGCCGGGGCCGCGCCGCCGCGGACCGCGTTGGCGTGGACGGACGCCATGACGTCCTCGACGGAGTGACCGGTGTGGGCGGCCACGGCGACGGCGTCGAACTCCGCCGCATCGCGCTCCTCGAGGGTGATGGCACCCTGCGGGCAATCGCCCAGGCACGCGCCCAACCCGTCGCAGAAGGTCTCGCTCACGAGGCGCGCCTTGCCGTCCACGATCCGGATGGCGCCCTCGGCGCAGGACGGCACGCACAGGCCGCAGCCGTCGCACTTGCTTTCGTCGATTTTGATGATATTGCGCATGGCCATGATGTTCCTCCCGAGTGTCAGTCTCGGGCGCCATCATACCCGGGGGGCGCCAGGCGTGCTTTGACCTAAGTCAATTCATATCGTCGGACGGTCGGGCCGTCCGCGGCGGGACGAATCCGCCGCCGGCTCAGGCCGGGTGGATGGCCGAGCGGAAATCGAAGCGGGGCACGTCAACACCCTCGCCCGGCTGGTAGAAGACGGCATAGCTCGTGTGCTTCAGCGGCACGAACGCCGGGGCGCCGCTGCCGGCGGCGCGCACCAGCCGCTCGCGCCAGGTGCCGGCGTTGATGTAGACGACGTCCCGCCCGGCGCGGCACTCCAGCGGCAGCACGAGCGGGTTGTGGGTATGGCCCAGCGCCAGATAACGGATCTCCGGGTCGTCCACCCAGGCCCGCTCGTCGAGGAGCCCCGCGATGAGCGCGTCGCCGGAAGGATCAGGGTTGTCCTCGGACGCCTTCAGGAACAGAGGGAGCAGGTCCTGGGCGCGCAGGATCTCCAGCGCCTTGCGCGGCAGCCAGCGGATCCACGGGCTGGTCAGCCAGCGGACGGCTTCGTCCCACTCCGTCGTGCTGTCCCGCCAGGTGCGCAGGAAGTCGATCTCCAGCAATCCGGCGGCGACGGTCTCGAAGACCGCCTCCAGGGCGGTGCGGATCTCGGGGAGGGCCTCGGCGCGGATGCGGCTGTCGAGCCACTCCATGATCCGGCCCAGCGGCCGGACGTTGTCGATGGCCCGCAAGCCCCGCAGCCACTCCACGGAGACGGCCGGGTGGCGGCCCATCGCCCAGGGGAGCTTCACCGCGAACTCGGTGGTGATCACGTCGCCCACGGCGGGCACGGCGCCGGGACCGCCCGCGTTCCAGGGATCGAAGACGTGCCCGTGACGAGCCAGCAACCCGTAGGCCGGCGCCCGGCACTCCGGCGGAAACGGCGCCGTGAGGGCGTCGGCGCCATCGGCGGCGAGGCCCAGCATCGCCCGCACCGCCGCGCGCAGCGCCGGGAAGGCGTGGGTCAGGCGGTCGTGGTTGCCGGGGACGAACTCCACCGTCACGGGGAGCGCGCGCCCCAGCGCCTCCGCCGCCCGCGCGGGCAACTCACGCAGCAACGCGAACGCCGCCCAGTTTTTAGCCAGGATGGTCGCCGGGGGTGCCGACTCAGGCCGGCCGTCGGGGGGCATCCGGCCCAGGATGTCCAGGGCGCAGCGCGCCAGGGGCGAATCCGCACCGCCTCCGGCCAGCGCGGCCAGTCCCTCGCGGCCCCAGGGGCGATGCTCCGGCGGCAGGTCGAACCACCGCTCGGTACGCACCAGGTCCAGGATGTCGCCGAGCAGCACCACCCGCAGCTCCATGGCGCGGCAGCGCGCCGCCAGCGTCATCCAATCGGAGAGGATCACCCGGCTCAGCGTCTCAGGCGGCAGGTTGTGCTCCCCGGCCGTGCCGTCGGTGAAATGCAGGTCGCTCAGGACCACCAGCATGGGTGCCTCCTGCCAGCGATTGTAGCGGGTGCGGCCGCCGGGGTGTCAAGGGAAAACGGGCGACCGCGGATCGATTCGCAAGTTCACAGGTTCGCAGGTTCACAGATCCACAAATCCACAAGTTCACTGGTTCGTGTTTGCCGTCGCGGCGAGCACCCGGACCTGTATTCTCTCTCCAAAGACGCATCGTTTGCGTGGAGCATCGGCGCTTGACTGAAAGCTGCGGAATGACACCTCGTTTCAATTCTGTTCCGATGCCTGTTGAATTAGGCCGGATCGTTGGTTGAGCAGCGGTTGTTTCGGTGTTGTTCACAGAATGAGATTCGCATGATGAAACAGCGAAAAACTCAAAAAAAAGCTGGCGGCAGCCGCCCGGGCGCAAGGAAAGCCGATCTTTCCGCCGAAATATCGGCCGGTCATTGATCTGGCGGCTTCAAGACCTTGAACATGGGCGGGTGGGGCGCATTTTGTTCTGACCCGACGCCGAGGTCGGGACGTCGCGCGACATGCCGTGACTGAGGCATCTTCCACGCGCGTTCGTTGAACGCGCGGTACGTCCGATGATCGGGGACGAACTTCTTCCCCCCGAGCCACAAATCCCGAACCCCAAGCCCCGAGCCTCAATCACGATTACGAATTACGAACACGAAATCCGAATGCCGATGTCCGAATTCCAAAGTCCACTGATCGGGAACGAGCCTCGAGCCCCGAACCTCGAGCCTCGATTACGAAGAACAAACGGGGAGCGGCCGGATAGCCGCTCCCCGTTGGTCTGTCGGACGATGGCGGTTGCCCGCAGGCAGCCGCCGGGCGGTCACTTCTTGATCGGGTAAGGCGGAGGCGCCGGCAGATCCGGCTTCTCCTTCTTGAGCTTCTCCATGACCACGGCGATGCCCTTGTCGAGCTGCTCGTCGATGCCGGCGAATTCCTTGGCCGGATCGTTGTCCACGACAATATCGGGCTCCACGCCGCGCCCCTCGATGATCCACTCCTTGCCGGCCGTGTCGTAGGAGGCGAACTCCGGCTTGTTCAGGTAGCCGCCGTCCAGGAGCGGCAGCGAACCGCGGATGCCCACCACGCCGCCCCATGAGCGCTTGCCGATAAGCTCGCCCAGGGCGTTCTTGCGGAAGCGGTAGGGGAATAGATCGCCGTCGGAGGCGGAGAACTCATCGAGCAGCGCCACCTTCGGTCCCACATGCAACGCACCCGGGTCGACGCCGGGGATGGTGTTGCGGGCCATGTCCACCATGTCCATTTGCCGGCGCAGCCGCTCGATGATCATGGGGGAGACGTTGCCGCCGCCGTTGCCACGGACGTCGATGATGAGGCCCTTCTTCTTGAGCTGCGGGTAGAAGTGCTTGACGAACTCATTGAGGCCCTGCGGGCTCATGTCGGGGATGTGGATGTAGCCCACCTGGCCGCCCGTGGCCTTGGCCACGTACTCGATGTTGTGCTGGACCCAGTTGTAGTAGTAAAGATCAAGCTCGTCGTCGACGGGCACCACGATCGCCTCGCGGCTCCCTTCCTCGACGGGCTTGCTGTTCAGGGTCAGGCGAACCTGCTTGCCGGCGGTGCCCGCCAGCGCCTGGTAGATATTGGCCATGTCCTTGACGGGGCGTCCGTCCACGGCCAGGATGTAGTCGCCCACCTGGGCGTTCACGCCGAGCTCGGTGAGCGGCGAGCGGCGGGACCGGACCCAGTTCTCGCCCTTGAGGATCCGGGTGATCCGGTAGGCCTTGGAGGCGGAGTCGCGCTCCAGTTCGGCGCCAAGCAGGCCCATCGGGATGCGCGGCGCAGCGGGTGCGTCGCCGCCGCCCACATAGGTGTGGCCGCAGTTGAGTTCGCCGATCATCTCACCGATGATGTAGGTCAGGTCGGCCCGGTGCGCCACGTGCGCCAGCAGCGGCTCATACTTCTTCTCGACACCCGCCCAGTCCACGCCGTGCATGTTGGGGGCGTAGAAGAAGTCGCGCATCTGGCGCCAGCACTCGGTGTAGATCTGCCGCCACTCGGCGGCGCGGTCCAGGGTGACCTTGAGATCGGCCAGGTCCAGTTTGTCTTTCAGCTCGATCTTCGCCTTGGGTAGATCGATGATGCCGTAAGTCTGGTTCTGCGCCACCAGCATCTTCTTGCCGTCGGCCGAAATCGAGTAGCCGTTCACAGGGCCGAGATCGGTTTCCTTCTGTCCCTTGAGGTCGTACATGAGGAGAGTGGGTCGCTCGTCGCGCGCGCCGAACCGGACGTAATACACCGAATCACCCACGGCGTTCACGCCGTAATAGTTGGCCGGCGTGACGGGCAGGACCATGATCCGGCCGGGCAGGCCGTCGATGTCCACCTTTACGGCGACGGCGGCGTCCTTCTTGTCGGTCGGTTTGTCGGCGGGCTTGTCGGCCGCCTTCTCGGCTGGTTTTTCGCCGCCCTCGGCCTTGGCCGGCTTGTCCTGCTTGATTTCCACCTCGTCGCTGACAGGCTTGAAGGGGGACTCGGTCTCCTTGGCCAGGGCCACGAAGTAGACGCGGGTGCCGTTTTGGTAGACAGTGTTGAACTCGGTGAAGCCGTAGGTGGGGGTGAAGTCGCGGGTGGAGGTGAAGAACAGGAACTTGCCGTCGGAGCTGAACGACGGGCCGCCGGAGGCGTACCAGGAGTCGGTCACGGGCCAGGCCTTGGCCTCGGCCACGGAGTAGAGGTACACCCGGGGCATCCCCTCACGCTCCTGCTGGGCGTAGGCGATCCACTGGCTGTCGGGGGCCCAGTCGGCCTGGGTGATCTCCCAGGCTTCCGCCTGGGTCACCAGCGTCACCTTGCCTGTTTCAACATCCACATAGGACAGCCGCAGTTTCTTGTCCGACCAGAGAATGCGCGTGCTGTCAGGCGACCAGTCGAGGCCGTACTTGTAGGTGTCGGCGCCGGTGGTGAGTCGTTTGGCGGGACCATCGCCGTCCTGCGGGATGATGTAGATCTCGTCCTCGCCGCTGGCGTCGGAGATGTAGGCGATCCACTTGCCGTCGGGCGACCAGACCGCGGCGCGGTCGTGGACGCCGGGGGTGCGGGTCAGGTTGCGGATGGCACCCTTCTTGGCCGGGACGGTGAAGATGTCGCCGCGGGCGTTGAACACAGCGCGCTTGCCGTCGGGACCGATGTCGAAATCGTTGATGTACTTCTGGACGTCGGTGAGCCCGCCCCGGGCGACGGCCCGGTCGGTGGCCACGCGGATGGGCACCTGGACCGCCTGCTCCGTAGCCAGGTCGAACCGGTGGATCCAGCCGCCGTACTCGAAGACGATGGCGGTGTCGCCGAGCGACGGGAACTTGATGTCGTACGCGTCATAGTCGGTGAGCTGGCGGGTTTTCCGGGTGCCCCGCTCGTAGACGTACAGGTTCATGCGGCCGTTGGCACCGCGGTCGGACAGAAAATAGATCCGGTCGCCGTGCCACATGGGGATGATGTCCTGGGCCGGGTGGTTGGTGATGTTCTCGGTCTGCTTCGTCGCGAAGTCGTAGACCCAGATGTCGTCGGCCTGGCCGCCGCGGTAGCGCTTCCAGGTACGGAACTCGCGGAACACGCGGTTGTAGGCGAACTGCTTGCCGTCAGGAGAGTAGGAGCAGAAGCCGCCGCGCGGCAGCGGGAGCTGCCGCGGCAGATCGCCGTCGAGTCCCACCAGGTAGAGCTGCCCCTTGAAGTCGTTGAACTCGCGCATGCGCGAGCGGAAGACGATCTCGCGACCGGCGGGCGTCCAGCCCATCACGATGTTGTTGGGACCCATGCGGTCGGAGACGTCGTCGCGGCCCAGCGTCGCCGTCCAGGTCAGGCGCTGGGGGACGCCCCCCTCAGCGGGAATCAGATAGACCTCGGTGTTGCCGTCGTACTGGCCGGTGAACGCCACATGCTTGCCGTCGGGGGAGAAACGGGGAAAACTCTCGAAGCCGTCGTGGCTCGTCAGCGGGCGGGCGATGCCGCCGGCGGCCGGCACCGTGTACAGGTCGCCGGCGTAGGTGAACACAATCTGGTCACCGTGGATGGCCGGGAAACGGAGCAGGCGGGTATTCTCCTGCGCCGTCGCCGCGACGGCGAGCAGGCAGATCAGGATCGGCACGAATCGCTTCATCACAAGCCTCCATGCAGAGGAAATAGGTAATGTCTTTGTACGAGGGCGGCAGCTGTCTGGTTCCAGTCAGGCCGGGATAAAGTTGTGGCGGAAGCGGGCCGGTAGGATCGGCGGCGTCACAGCCGGCCGATGCCGTTGGCGATGTCGGCCAGCTCCTCCGGCCGGACTATGGTGATGGCCTTCCCCTCAAGGCGGATGAGTCCGGCCTCCTTGAATTTGCGCAGGTTCCGCGACAGCGTCTCGCCGACGGTGCCGAGCTGGGCGGCCAGCTCGCCCTTGAAAATGGTCAACACCAGCCGGTCGGCGCCCTGCCGCTCCGCCTCCGCCAGCAGCCAGGCGGCCAGCCGGGCGGGGACCTCTTTCAGCGACAGCGCCTCCACCTGCCGGTTGAACTCGCGGACGAAGCCGGCCAGCGAGGCGATGATCTTCATGGACACCTGCGGCTCGGCGCGCAGGAATGCCAGGAACGCCTCCCGGGGGAAGAACGCCACCAGCGCATCCTCCATGGCGAGGCAGGAGGCGGGGTACGGATGGCCGGTGAAGATGGCCACCTCGGCGAACATCATCCCCGGCTGGATCAGGTGCAGCGTGTACTCCTTCCCCTCCGGCGACGCCTTGTACACGCGGACGCGACCCTGGAGCAGGACAAAGAAGCCCGTGCCCGGATCACCTTCCTGAAACAGGGTCTCGCCGGCCGCCAGCCGGCGAAACGCGGCGATCCGGGCCAGCTTGCAGAGTTCCTCCTCGTTCATGCCGGCGCACAGCTGGCACCGGTGCAGGAGCGGCAGCGGATCCATGCCTCCATCCTTACCAGAACCCGGCGGAAAAGGCAACTCCGGCGGCTGCGCGTTGCAAACGCCGGAACCTTGAGTTATAAGAGGGAATGACCTGCGGCCGGATCGCCGCCGCGGGGTCCGGAGCACCCATGGCCGCAGACCACCCGATACCACCATCGTTGGCAGAGCCGCCTGCCGGCGCGGTGACCGCCACCGCCTCCACACAACCGGAGACGCCGGCGTCGCCGCCTGCTGCGGTGACCCTGTGCGAGCGGCTTGTCAGGCTCCGGCTGCCACTGCTCGTTCCGATCCTGGCGCTGCTCGGCGCGGCCGGCTGGTTTGCCGCGACCGAGGTGCTCGCCCGGTTGAACTTCGCTTATCCGGCCGACCGGTGGACCACCGCCTGGGCGGCGGCCCTGGCGGTCGCGCTCCCTCTTGGGCTGGCAACCTGGGCGCTGGGCGGCCTCTGGATCCGGCTCGTCGCCGGCTGGAACGGCGGCCGCGCCGATTTCAGGCTCTCGCGAACCATCTGGGGGTACGCCGCCGGGCCGGCCGCCCTGGCTGTCCTGGCTGCCGAGGTGGTCTGGATGCTGCGCTACAGGTCAGCCTACTTCACCCGGCCCGTCCATCCGGAGACAATGGTGGCGCTGGATGCCGCCATCGCGGTCGGGCTCCTCGCCACGCTGGCCTTGGCCGGCGGCGGCACCGTCTGGATCCTGTCGAGCCGGCCGGTCCCGACGCTGCTGCTGCTGGTCGCCCTGCCGCTCGGCGTTGCCGGCGTCGGCTACTTGGCGGTCCAGTCGGGGATGAGGTACCGGGAGGTGCAGGCTGCGGCCCGGCTGCGGGAGGCGACAGCGCAGTTCGGGCGCAACGAGACATACGGCGCGGAAAAGAACCTTCGGCTCGCCGTGGACTGGTCCGGCAGAGCCAGCCGCGATCTCCAGCGGCGGGCCTGTCTCCATCTCGGCGGATTGCTCGAAAACCGGGGGGAAAAGGCCCGAGCGGCGGCGTGGTACCGCCGGGCGCTGGAACTGGCGGATCCCGGCAGCGCTGCCGCGACCGCCACCCGCGGCGCTCTCCTGCTCCTGGAACAGCGCACCGCGGAGGCCGTCCAGTGCTTCGACCGGGCGTTGGAGCTGGACCCGGATAACCTGTCCGCGCACAATAACCTCGGGCTCATCTACCTGGGCATCAAAGGAGACACCGCTGCTGACCCGGTTCGGGCGCTGCCGCACAACCGGGCCTGCCACCGACTGAGTCCCTGCCCGGCCACGGCTTATCATTTGGCTTACAATTACTTCCGGCTGGAGCGCTGGGCCGAGGCCCGCCCCCTGTTTGAGGAGCTGTGGGCCACGTCCGCCGACGACGATGATTATCGCTATTACCTGGGCATCTGCCAGTTCCGGCTGGGCGACCAGCAGGCGGCTGACCGCCTGCTCACCGCCAAGGACTACCGGGTCTACGGGCAGTCTCTGGCCGATGCGGGTCGGGCGAGCGAGGCGGAGCAGATCCTGTTGCTGGCGCTGGAGCGGGTCGGTCTCCCCGAACGCCCGCTTCGGATGGCCGTCCTCGAGAGCCTCGCTGCTACGGCCATGCTCAATTCCGACCCCTCGGGCGCCCAGCGGTACTACCGTCAGGTCCGGGACATGTGCCCGTCCGGCAGCCTCGACCGCTTCCGGATCGACGGTGAACTGCACCTGCTAGCTCGCCAGCCGGGCCTCGCGCTGCAGGACTTCTCGCGCTGTCTGGAGCTGGACGCCGCCAACCTGGAGGCGCACACCGCCCTCGGCCGCATCCTGCTCGGCGACGAAGACGAACGGCTGGCCGACTACGCGCTCGCTCTCACGCACACCGAGAAGGCGTTTGCCCTGGAGCACAACGCCGACACCCGCTGGAATCTGGCGCGCAACTACTACGCGCTGGAGCGCTGGGCCGAGGCGCTGGTGCTGTTCGAGGAGTACGTCGCGGCCTATCCGCGGAACGCGGACGCCAAATATTATCTCGGCATCATTTGCTACGAGCTCGGCGACCTGGGACGCGCCCAGAGCCTGCTCATCGAGGCGGTGGCGCTGGACCCGGAGCTGCGGGACGAGGAGGTGGACGCGATCCTCCGCGAGACCGGCAACGACCAGGACCAGGGGAAGACCTGATCAGAGTTTCGACTTGAAGAAGCCCGCCAGCAGGCAGATCCCCTCTTCGATCTTGGCGGCATCCTCCTTGGCGAAGGTCAGCCGGAGGGTGTTCCGGCCCGCCCCGTTGACAAAGAACGGCGCGCCGTGGATAAACGCCACCTTCAGCGTTTGGACCGCCTCCACCGCCAGCGGCTCGGCGTCGAGTCCGGCGGGCAGGGTCAGCCAGACGAACATCCCGCCCCGCGGCCGGGTCCAGGCGATCTCGGCCGGCATGTGCCGGTCCAGCGCCGCCAGCATCACCTCGCACTTGGCGGCGTAGAACCGCCGCACCTCGGCCAGGTGGCGGTCATAGAGACCCCGCTTGCAGTACTCGTAGACCAGGCGCTGGTCCAGGCTGCTGGAGCACAGGTCGGCCGCCTGCTTGGCCAACTCCAGCATGCGGATCACCGGCGGCGGGGCGGCCATGAACGCGGTGCGCAGCCCGGGGCTGACCACCTTGGAGAACGAGCTCAGGTAGACCACCTCCTCGCCGCCGGGCAGGGCCCGCATCGCTCGCAGTGACTCGGGCGTCACCCCGGGAAAATAGAGTTCGCCGTACGGGTCGTCTTCGACCACCAGGATGCCGTGCGCGCGGGCCAGCTCCAGCACCGCCGCCCGGCGCGCCGGCGTGATGGTGATCCCCGACGGGTTTTGAAAGTTCGGGATGACGTACAGCAGTTTGATCGTCCGGCCGGCGCCCCGGAGGGCGGCGATGGTCCGCTCCAGCTCCTCGGGGACGATGCCGTCGGCGTCCTGGGCCACGCCCACCATCTCGGCCAGCGTGTTGCGGAAGCAGGCCAGCGCGCCGATGTAGCTGGGCAGTTCCACGAGGACCACATCACCGGGGTCGAGCAGGACGCGGCTCAACAGCTCCAGCCCCTGCTGCGAGCCGGAGGTGACCATCAGCCCGTCGTCGGCGGCGCGGATGCCCCGCCCGGCCAGCATGGTCACGAGCTGCTGCCGGAACGCCTCCAGGCCCCGGGTGACGCCGTACTGGAAGATCTGGTAGCCGTCGGTCTCCACGATGTCGTCCATGATCCGTTTCAGGTCGGCGTCGGGAAACGTGGCCGGGTTCGGCACGCCGCCGGCGAACGAGATCACGCCCGGCTGGTTGATCAGTCCGGCCATGCGGCGGATGGGGCTCGGCTGCATGGCCCGGGCGCCGCGCGAGAAGAGGCGGTCAAAGTCGGTCATGGCGTTCGCTCCGGAGTCGGGATGGGATCGCCGGGCGATCCGAAGGGCTATTCTACCAGAAACACGCGGCGGCGGCAGCCACGGCGAGGGATCGGTTTTTCGGCTTGACGGCGGCGCGCGCGCCGTCTTTAATGGGGAGCGGAGGGCCGGCCATGCTGACGCGGCAGGAATTCGAGGAACTGGTGGACCAGGCGCTGGAGGAAATTCCGGCGGAATTCCTGGAGAAACTCGAGAACGTGGAGATCCTCGTCGAGGACGAGCCGTCGCGCGAGCTGCTGCGCGAGGTGGGGATCCGCGGCGGCGGCTCCCTGTTCGGGCTCTACCAGGGCATCCCCGAGACGCGGAAGAGTGCCTTCCACCTCTTCCCCATGCCCGACCGGATCCTTATCTTCCGCCGCCCCATCCTGCGCGCGTGCCGCACGCCGCGGCAGGTGGTCCGGGAGATCCGCAAGACGGTCATGCACGAGGTGGCCCACCACTTCGGATTCTCCGAGGAGCGGCTACGGGAGCTGGGCTACGGTTAGCCCGACGGTCTACAAGGCTCGCCAGGGCGCCAAGACGCCGGGCAAATTTTTGTTCTCGTTTCAAACTCAGGACACTCTGCCGGATCTGACGCGATTAATGAAACAGGAGCGAACATGAACCGAATGAAGGACCGGATCGTCGTCATCACCGGCGCCAGCGCCGGCATCGGGCAGGCGTGCGCCGAGCGTTTCGCCGCCGCCGGGGCGCGGCTGGTGCTGGCCGCTCGCCGCGCGGACCGTCTCGAGGCGATGGCCGCGGGGCTGCGGGACGCGGGGGCCGCATCGGTGGACGTGTTCACCCTCGACGTGCGCGACGCCGCTGCGGTTGCCGCCTTCGGCGACGCGCTCGAAGCCCGCGGCCTGGTGCCCCACGTGCTGGTGAACAACGCCGGTCTGGCCGCGGGACTCGACAAGCTCCACGAGGGGTCTGTCGACGACTGGGACCGCATGATCGACACCAACGTGCGCGGGCTGCTGCTCGTGTCGCGCCGCCTCATCCCGCCGATGCTGGCGGCCGGGCGCGGCCACGTCATCAACATCGGCAGCATCGCCGGCCGGCAGGTTTACCCCAATGGCAACGTGTATAACGCCACCAAGTTCGCGGTGCGAGCGCTGACCGAGGGGATGAACATGGATCTGTACGGCACGCCGCTGCGCGTCTCATGCGTGAGCCCCGGCCTCGTGGAGACGGAGTTTTCCTTGGTGCGGTTCCACGGCGATGCCGGCCGGGCGGCCCAGGTCTACGCGAACACGCAGCCGCTCACGCCGGCGGACATCGCCGACGCGGTCCACTATGTGGCCAACGCCCCCGAGCATGTGAACGTGCTCGACATGATCGTGCTCCCCACGGTCCAGCGCAGCGCCACCATGCTGCTCCGCACCACGCCGTAGTCCCCTCCTGCCGCCGGCGGACTTTCGCCGCTTCTCCGGTTCGTGAATTCGTTTGCCGTCGCCTCAGTCCAAGGGGATCGCGGGGACGGCGCTCAGAAACTGGAGCGACGTGTCGCCGAACAACTGGAACACCAGGATCCCGTCGGAGTACGAGAGGTTTTCGACAATGAGATATCCCCCGAACAAGCTGGTCAACCCGGGCATCACCTGGTGAAGCAGGCTGACTATCCGCTCCTGGCTGGAAAGGACCACGATCCGCGTGTCCAGCAGTTGACCGTTCTGGTCGTAGGCGGTGACCTGCACCGGCACTTCGCCGCCTGCGGTGGTCTCGGGGTTGACGATGGCGATCCCGGTGAAGTAGGACACGGCGCCGATGGTGCCGTTGGCGATGTGCCCCATCAGAAACCGGCTGTTGCCGGCGTCCTGGAGCGGCAGGCTGGAGACGAACGCGCCGCTCGTCCCGCCGAACGTCACGCTTCCCACCACGCCGGGGGAGCTGCCGGGATCGGCCCGCAGCCAGCCGGTTACCGCGCCCGTCAGACCGAACAGCTCGGACACGTCCCACGACTGCTTGCCGTGGGCCGGAAGTGTCGCGTCGGCGGTGCCCAGTTCCGTGCCCGTGTCGTCGAAGAGGGTCAGCGCCACCGTCGCCGCCTCGATGCCTGTGTTGACCAGGTCCAGCCGGCAGTCGTAGACGATGCCGAAATCGCCGTCGGCCACGTGGGGCGCGTAGAGCGTCACCGCGTCGGCGGCGGTGGGCATGGCCGCCAGGCAGGCCAGCGCTGAGCCGTCCCCGAACAGCTCCACACCGAGCAACGCCCGGTCCGATTGGACCTGAATCGAGTCCGCCGACGTGAACGACGGGAAGATGGTCGCCGCATCGAGGACGCGGCGCGTCCGTCCGCCCAGCGTCACCGCGTAGGTGTCGCGGCTGGCCCCGTCGGCGCCGTACAGCGTGAGCACCGCCTGCGCCTGCTCCCGGTTCGGGTTGATGAGCAGGAGTTCCGTGGCATGGCCGGTTGCGTCGTCCAGCACCGGGAAGGCGAGTCCGGTGCGGGCGTCGCGCACGTCCAGCAGGCGGGTGCCGTCCAGGTACTGCAGGTCGTCGCCGTTGTTCGCCAGCCACATCCCGTGCATGTTCTCGTTGGTCAGGAAGCCGCGCACCCACCGCCCGGCGTGGTCGGCGTCGCTGCCCAGCAGCGAGCCGTCGGTGAGGTAGCGGGCGTACTGCGCGCCGGCGGAGATGGCGGCGGTCACCGCCCGCACCGGGTTGCCCAAGGCGTCGTCGTAGAGGTCCAACGTCAGCAGACCGCTGGCGTCGTCCAGGTTGACCACCGAAAACGACAGGTGCCGGCTGCGCGGGAAGTGGAGCACGCCGATGCCGTGGTCCTGCACCACCGCCACGCCCTGCCGCGACGAGATCCCGCCGTAGGCGGTCCCGCCGGCCACCGAGAGCACCTGGTCGGCGTCCAGGGTTACGCTGCCGTTGAGTGGATCCACTTCCACGTCCCCCCGGATGTCGATGGAAAACGCAAACGCCAGCGAGCCGGCGGTGTCGGTGGTGCAGAGTGCCAGTTTGTAGTAGTCGGAGAAACCTACCAGGGCGTCCGGGCCGTTCTGGCCGTCGAAATTTTCCGCCAGCACCGCCGACGGCGTCTGCTGGAAGAAGACCTTCTGCCCGTGGCCCGGCGCGAACGCACCGCCCGCGCTCGCCAACAGCACCTGGATCGCCTTGTCGCCCTGCGCCGCCAGGACCAGGTCGGCCAACCCGTCGGCGTTGAAGTCGGCCGACTCGATGTCCACCGGACCAGCGCTGATTCCTGCCACTTCCGTCGGGGTGAATCCCCCGGCGCCGTCGTTGAGGTACACCGACACCGAGCTCGCCACCGCGTTGGCCACGGCGACGTCAGGTTCCGTGTCACCGTCAAAATCGCCGGTCGCGAGCGCCTGCGGGCCCTGGCCCGTGGCGTAGCTGACGGTGGTGGTGAAGTCGGACCCGAACATCAGGTTCAGCGTGTTCGTCGCCGCCTCGCAGAACACATAATCGGATTGCCCGTCACCGCTGATGTCCGTCACCAGCGAATCGGTGGGCACGCCGGCCAGCTTCAGCTGCACCGCCGGCGCCGCTTGGCGGAGCACGGCCGCCTTGCCGACGCCGAAGAGCTGGGTCCATTCGAAGATGTGCAACGCACCATCCGCACCGCCCAGGAGCACGTCAGGCCGGCCGTCGTCCGTCACGTCGGCGATGTCCAGAGTCTGCGGCTGAAAGTCCGTCATCAGCCACTCCACCCGTGAGAAGGCTCCGCCGGGCAAACCGAAAGCGATGTACATCCGCTGCTGCCCCGCCGCGATGCTCAGCAGGTCGGTGAAACCGTCCTGGTTGAGGTCCACCTGGTCGAAATCCAGCGTGTCGGGGTTCAGCAGCGACGCAGCCGGCGGCGGCCCCGGGTGGACCTCCGTGGCGGTGAACAGGTGCGCGCACGACGGCTGGAATGCCACCGGTAACCCGGTGCCGTCGGCCTGCCGAAAGGCGCAGACGCTGACGGTGAACGCGTTGTCAAACAATTCGAACTGGTATGACCGCAGGTTCATGTAGAACATCGTGTCGTGTTGGGCGCCGATGTAGTCCGGGCCCCAGTTGCTGAACTCGTCGGCCGGCCAGACGCCCGCGCCCAGCCCCATGGCGAAGCCGATGAAGCGGCCGGGTGCCGAGGGCGTCCAGCTGGCCGTGCTCTCAGTGATCCGGACGAGGATCTCGAGCTCCCCCTCCATGTAGCGGAGCAGTTGCACGGCGTGGGGGCCGATGGTCGGCAGCAACGGATTGCCCGGCACCGGCGCAAAGGTGCCGTCCTTTTTCGGGGCGAATTCCACCACGGCCAGCGAGGGCGTCCATTCGCCGGCGCTGGGCATCGGGGCGGTGGTGGCCAAGGTGCCGTCGGCCAAGGACGTCCCCAGTCGCGCTCCCGGCGGCAGCGAAATCCGGATCACCGCCGGGTTCGACGCGGTGACGTCGGCGAACGCCGCCGGGTCGATGGCGAACACAAGGAACGACGCTGGCAGAATCTGACAGGGGCTGTCCTGAAACACCTTGCCGGTCCGCGTCGAGTCGAACAGGACGCCCACCGTGCCCGCGGGCGTGACCGAACGCGAGACCAACACCATGGGACTGGCCGAACTGGTCACCACGTTCGGATTCATGCCGTGGGGCCGGGTGATCGTTTTGATGATGAAATTCTGATCGCCCGAGCCGCACAAACAGCCGTTGAACCGGGTGGCTTCCTTGTCCGGGATCAGGGCCCGGATCTGCCACGGTCCGCCGAGGGCGGCCGCCGCGATCAGATAACCGCCCTTGCCCGCCTGCAGGCTGGCCGGATCCCAGCGCAGCTCGAACGCGCCGGCGGTCTGGTTCTCGATGACGCGGAAATTCGTGGGCGGCAGGGTCTGGGACGACAGGAAATCCCCCTCGGCGTGCCGCGTGTTCAGGTATGCCAGCAAGGCGTCGTCGGAGCACGACAGCGCATTCCAGCGCAGTTCCAGCCCGCCCCCGGCCTCCAAAGCGGTGAGCTGGCTGAACGTGGCCGGCACCTCGCCGGACAGGGCATTGCCATACAGCCACAGATAGCGCAGCAGAACCAGGTTCCCGATTTCCTCCGGAATCGGGCCCGTCAGGTGGTTGTACCCCAGGACCAGGTACTCCAACTGGGCCAGATTGCCCAGCGCGGGAGGGATGTCGCCCTCGAAGGCGTTGCCGTCCAATCCGAGGAACCGCAGCTCGGTGAGGTTGCCCAGCTCCGGCGGGATGGGGCCGCTGAACTGGTTCCACGCGGCGTCGATGTGCTGCAGGTGGGGCAGCGCCCCGAGATAGGCGGGGAACGGCCCGGCCATCTGGTTCCCCACCAGCTCCAGATTCACCAGATTCGCCAAGCCGCTGAAGCTGTCGGGGATTGGACCCGCGAACTGGTTCCAGCTCAGGCGCAGTTCCAGGAGCTGACTGAGCTGGCCCAGCGTGTCGGGCAGCGACCCGCTCAGCTGGTTCCCCGTGAGATCCAGCAGCTGCAGGTTCGCCAGATTGCCCAGTTCCGGCGGGATGGATCCGTACAGGCGATTGCCTCCCAGATAGAGGTAGCGCAATTGGGTCAGTCCGCCCAGGGCCGCCGGGATGGATCCGCTGAGATGGTTCTCGCCCAAGTTCAGAGTGAGCAGGTTGGCCAATTGGCCCAGTTCGGGGGGGATGGGACCGATCAGATGGTTGCTCGACAGATGCAGCTCCTCGAGCAGAGTCAGATTGGCCAGCGCCGCCGGGATGTACCCGGTCAAGGTGTTGTCGTACAGTATCAGGAAACGGAGTTCCGTCAGGCCTCCCAGGCTCTCGGGAATCGGTCCGTCCAGACGGTTGGTGCCGACACTGAGCCACCGCAACTGGGTCAGCCCCCCCAGTTCGATGGGAATGTTCCCCGTCAGATGATTCAGCGAAACATCGAGCGCCCGGAGCGCCGTCAGGTTGCCCAGTTCGACGGGAATGGGACCCCCCAGGTCGTTGTCGCCCAAATCAAGTTGGACCAATTGTGACAGCCCGCCCAGTGCCGCCGGGATGCCGCCGGACAGCATGTTGCCGCGCAGCGACAGCTCGCGGAGCGCGGTCAGGTTGCCCAATTCAGCAGGGATGGCGCCGCTGAGCCGGTTCTCATCCAGAAACAGGATTTCCAACTGGCTCAACGCGCCGATGTTCGCAGGGATCGGACCGCTCAGGAGGTTATGAGTCAAACCAAGTGCCCGGAGCCGGTCCAGGCTGCCCAGCGTGGAGGGGATGGGACCGGTGAGCTGGTTGTAACCCAGCATGAGGACCGCCAGTTGCGACAGGTCGCCCAGCTCGGGCGGGATCGCGCCTGCCAGCCGGTTGCCTGAAAGGTTGAGGCTCTGGAGCTGCGACAAGTCGCCCAGCGTCGCCGGGATGGAACCCGTGAGGCTGTTCTCGGACATGTAAATCTCCCGCAACTCCGTCAGCGACGCCAGCGCCGCGGGGAGGGGGCCCGACAGGTTGTTGCCGTTCAGATACAGGGCGATTACGTGGGAGCCGGCGTCGTCGCACTGCACGCCGAACCAGGAACACTCGGTGCCGGGTGCGCCCAGCCAGTTGTCCCGCTGCGTCCAGCTGTCGCCTCCCGTGGCGGTGTACAGCGCCAGCAGGGCGTCACGCTCCGGTTGGGGGATGGCCGCCTGAACGAAGGCAGTCAGCGCGAGTGCGGCGAGCAACAGGCCCCATTTACTCATGGCCGTTCTCCTGGAAGTTGTCTATCAAATTATTATCGGCCAAAATCATGGTGGAGTGTCTGAATATTTTGCACCAGCCGGTCGGGATCGCGCGCGCCGGTGACCATCTTGTATAATGGCATCATTCCGGATGCGGGATCCGAATCTGACACTGCGGCGGCCGCGCCAACCGGCGCCGCGACTCGGGCAAACCCGGAGGCCCCGTGGGATCGCTGACCATCCTGCATCACGACCACCACTGCGTAGCGGTGCTCAAGCCGGCGGGCCTGCATGTGCATCCCACCGCCGAATCTCCCGGCGAGGCGTCCTGCCTCCAGCGCCTGCGCAGCCAGCTCGGCCGGTGGGTGTACCCGGTCCACCGGCTGGACCGCGCCACCTCCGGCGTGCTCCTCTTCGCCCTGACCCCCGAAGCCGCCGCCGACCTGGCCAGCCAGTTCCGGGAACACACCCCCGCGAAGGACTATCTGGCCGTGGTGCGCGGGTTCACCCCGGCCGGCGGCCGGATCGATCATGCCTTGGGGCCTCGGTCCGGGCGGCCGGCCCTCCCGGCCGTGACCGAGTACCGCCGCCTGGCGACGCTGGAACTGCCTCGGCCCGTGGGCCGTCTGCCCAGCGCCCGTTTCTCGTTGGTGGAGGCGCGGCCGCGCACGGGGCGGCGGCACCAGCTCCGGCGTCACTTTCACCATGTGAGCCACCCGATCATCGGCGACACCACATACGGCGACGGTGTCCAGAACCGCTTCGTCCGGTCCGAATTCGGCCTGGCCGGCCTCCTCCTTTTCGCCCGCCGCCTCGCCTTCCGCCACCCGCACACGGGCGAACCGGTCGCCGTGGAGGCGGCGCCGCCCGCGGTCTGGGCTCCGCTCCTGGTCGCTTTCGGCTGGACCGGCGATGCGCCCGGCGCCTGAGGCGGATTGGTTCTTGCAAAACTCCGGCGCGCTCCGTAGAATACCATCACGTCCGATACGAGACGCCCATCCCTGCGGAGGTGCGCGCATGGTTCGCCACGGCGACGAGAAAGAAGAGGCTTGGGCTCAACAGGAAGAGAAACTCCGTCTGGAAAAGATCGCCGCCCGGAGGCGGACCGAAGAACGCCAGCGGCTGAAGGATCTCCACTATATGCATTGCCCCAAGTGCGGCGACACGCTCCACACCGTCGACCTCGAGGGATTGGAGATCGACGAGTGCCCCTGCTGCCACGGCATCTGGCTGGACCCCGGCGAAATTCACCAGTACGCCGCGCTGTCCGCGGAGAAGAAACAAAGCTTCGGCCAGCAGCTCCTGGCCCTGTTCGCGAAAAAAAAGAACACGAAGTGACCCGGTTCGCCGGTTAGCCCCGGGTGTTGGAGCGAATGAATAACCGGATTGTCATCATCGACGACGAGACCACGCTGCTGGAATTCCTCCAGACCCAGCTCTCCTCCCGCGGCTTCGAGGTACACACGGCGACGGATGGCCAGGCCGGCTTCGAGCTGATCCAGCAGGTCAAGCCCGGCCTGGCGGTCACCGACCTCCTGCTCCCGAAGATGAACGGCTTCGATCTCTGCCGCCGGATCAAGCAGGATCCCGATCTGGCCAGCATTGCCGTGATCATGATGACCTCCATCTACAAGAGCGTGAAGTACCAGTACGAGGGGATGCGCTACGGCGCGAACGATTTCATCCACAAGCCATTCGAGCTGGAGGCGTTTCTCGAAAAGGTTGGCCGCTACGTCGAGGCGGATCAGCCGCGGCCGGCGGCGCGCAAGCTCTCGCCTGCCGCCCGGGCGGGGCTGGACGCCCTGCGCCGCCAGTTCGCCGCCGAACTGCCCTTCAAGGCCACCGAGATCTCGGTGTTTTGGGAAAATCTTCTCCAGGAATGGGCGCCCGAAGTGGCCGGCGAGCTGTACACCCGCGTGCACAACCTGGCCGGCACCGGGGCCTCCTTCGGCTTTCCGGCGGTGAGCACGCTGGCCCGGGAGCTGGAGGAACTCCTCGACCCGTGGCGCCGGAGCGACCGGCCGCCGCCGGCCGCCGACGCCGCCCGGATCCACAAGGCGCTCGGCATCCTGTATGAAGTGGCCACCAACGTGGTGATCGAGTGATTCACCGGCCGGACCCCCGACCGGCCGCCGAGGAGAGGGTATGAGTTCGGACAGCCTCAAGCGGATCCTCGTCGTGGATGACGACTCGTCGGTGCGCGACCTGGCCAGACTGGCCTTGGCGGAGGTGGGCGGTTTCACCGTGCGGGTGTGCGCCTCGGGCGCCGAGGCGATCGCCGCCTGCGGCGAATTCCGTCCCGACCTCGTGCTGCTGGACGAATTCATGCCGGACCTGGACGGCCTGGATACCTTGCGGGCGCTCCGCGAGCTGCCAGACACGGCGCAGGTGCCGGTGGTGTTTCTCACGGCCAAAACCGGCGGCGCCGACGTCCGGCGCTACCGCAACGCCGGTGCCGCCGGGCTCATTGCCAAGCCGTTCTCCCCGCTGGCGCTCTCCGATGAAGTCCTCAAGATCTGGACCTCCCTGACGCCGTCCCGCGACTGATCCGCCGAACCCCGCCCCGCGGAAGATCCACCACCCGTTCATGAGACTCGAAGGCTGTCGAATGAGAACCTCGCACTATCAGCCCAAGGCTGCATGGATTGTCTGATATTTCAACAGGGCTGGCCCCCGGGGAGACGGGTATCCCGCGAGGAATCAAGAGCCGGAATGAGCGGTAGTCATCGGCGCAGCACATTCGGAGTCTGATACCCCTTCGAAGTGACGGCTGTTGGTGGAGGGCCGTCAGCCTGGCCGGGGCCGGTTCTTCGCTGCTCAGGGCGTATCCGTCCACACGTCTTGGGCGGGGTGGCCTCCCAATCTGCGGATTATATTGAATATATTGATAATAATAGCGATATGGTGATTAATAGGCAGAGGCTGCCGATGACAATTTCATTCATGTCGCCATGGACGGTTGACCGTTCCGAATCAAAAATCTATAATGCGGAAGACGGACTAACCTTCTGATGGAATTGATGCAACCCGCCCCGACCGGGCAGGAGCGCACGCGGGATGAGACGAATTCGCAAGAAAGTCTCGAAAACGGCGGGGCATACCCCGAAGCGGTCGGATTCTGTATCGACGTCTGCCGATCGCACCCTGCCGGAAGCGACCCGCGCTCCGAAGGCGGGAGGACGCCCGATCAAAGCAAAGGACCTTGCAGCCGAGAAAGACCGGACCTCTGCGGGCGCGGGCCGAAGGACTCAGACCGCCGGCCCCGCCGCGAAAGCGGCTGCAAAGCCCAAGGCGCCCCCGAAGACCGCCCCGGTCCGGCGATCTGCGAAGGCCGTCCTGAAAGAGCGGGAGGCCGCTCAACGGTTCCAGACGATATCTACGACTGTTCCGATCGAAAAAACCGGGAAGGTGAAACAGGCAGGGGCAGGCCCGAAAGCCAGCCGGCGACCGGCACGGCCCGAGATCATGCCGCCAACGACGTCACCGGAAACGGTACTCTGCGAGGCGGACACGACCCCCGTTCAGCCCTTGGCGTCTGCGGCCGACCAACCGCCCAACGCATCCGTAAAGACGACTCCGCCTGAAACCGTCCCGCCGGAGGCCCCGCCGGCGGCGGAACCAGTGGTGTCGCCGACTGCCGCGCCGCCGGTGGAACCACCGAAGGCCGGTCCGTCGAGACTGCGCCGACGGGCCGCTGCCGTCGACGAGGCCCGGGAGGCGGAGGCCCTGCGCCGGCCCGTGCGCCGGCGGACTCGGCGCAGCGACCACCCCGACGACTTCGAGTTTGTCCGCCTCAATGTGCCGTGCCAGTGGGCCTGCCCGGTGCTCACCGACGTGCCCGACTACATCTTTGCCATCGCCGGCGGCGACCGCGACAAGTCGTACCTCATCAACCGGGCCACCAACCTGATCCCAGGCGTGCTGGGCCACGTCTGTTCCCGACCCTGCGAGGCGGCCTGCCGCCACGGCGAGCCCGACCTGGGCGAGCCGGTGGCCATTTGCCATCTGAAGCGCGTGGCCGCCGACTTCCGCAACCAGGACCATCAGTGGCCGGACCGCCTGTTCCCCGATTCGGGCTGCACCGTGGGGGTGGTGGGCGGCGGGCCGGCCGGACTGGCCGCCGCCCAGTTACTGGCCGCGCTGGGCCATGGCGTTACGGTCTATGAAGCCATGCCCAGGCTGGGGGGCATGCTGATGTATGGCATTCCCGTGTTCCGCCTGCCGCGGGAGTTGGTGGAAGCCGAGATCGGCCGCCTCCTGGACTCCGGGATCATCGTGAAGACCGGCGTCCACGTCGGGCATGACATCACCGTGCCGGAGCTGCTGGCGCGTCACCAGGCGGTGGTGCTGGCCACGGGCACAAGCTTGGCGCGGGGCCTGGCCATCCCCGGCGGCGATCTTCCCGGGGTCCACAGCGGCCTGGATTTCATGATGAACGTCAACGACGGTCGTCCGCCAGCCGTGGGACGGCGCGTCGTGACGATCGGCGGCGGATTCACCGCCCATGATTGCGCCCGCTCGGTGCTGCGCCTGGGCGCCGCGGAGTCGTACCTCTGCGTTCGGACCACCGAGGAGGACCTCTGGGTCACCCGGGAGGAGATCCTCGAGACCAAGCGCGAGGGCGTCCGCTACCTGAACCTGGTGTCCTCGATGCAAATCGCAGGCTCCGACCGGGTGGAGGGCGTGGTGTTCGCCCGCAACCGCCTGGGACCCGTGGGTAAATACGGCCAACGGATGCCGGTGGCCATCGAGGGCTCCGAGTTCGTCTTCGCCGCCGACATGGTCATCGCTGCGACCGGCCAGTATGCCGACACAACCCTGGCGGCCGCCGCGTTTGGCGCCGCACCCCGCTTCGATCCCCGCCACGGCACCTGTGAGGTGCCGGGCCTTTTTGCCGCGGGCGACTTCTGCACCGGCGCGGCCACGGTGATCGAGGCCATGGGCCACGCCCGCCGCGTGGCCCAGGCGGTGGACGAATACCTGACCGGCGCGCGGCGCCTGCGCCGGGTGGTTCGGGTGCGGCCGTCCGCCGACACTCCCCGGCCGAGGGCCTGGGACTTCATCCCCCGCGCCGACATGCCCATGCTCGCCGTGCCTCAGCGCTTGGCCGCGTTCGGCGCCGTGGTGAAGACCGGATTTCCGGCCCCGGTGGGGGAGCGGGAGTCCCACCGTTGCTACCTGTGCCACATGAAATACGAGATCCGGCTGGCGGACTGCATCGCCTGCGGTTTGTGTGCCGCCGTCTGCCCCCGCGACTGCATCGGCCCGGCCGCGGCGGCCGGACCCGGGATGCCGCCCGTCTGGACCGAGCGCTGGGATGAGGCGGCGGCGGTGGTGATCGACAGCGTCCGGTGCATTCGGTGCGGCCTCTGCCTCCGGGTGTGTCCTACCCGCTGCATCGAGGTGGAGCGCGTGGAAATTGCCGACGTCGCGGCAGGTGAGTGAGCATCATGGAACCGACCATGACGGGATCCAGGGTGAGGCGAAGGGCCAGCGGAACGAGCGGAGTGACACGGTGAGTCCGGAACATTTTGTCATCATCGGCAACGGCGCGGCGGCCAATCGGGCGGCGGACGTGCTGCGTCGGGGCGACAAGGATGCCCGGATCACGCTGATCTCCGACGAGTTTTTCCATTTCTATCACCGCCACCGCCTGGCCGACTATCTGGCCGGCACGGCCGGTGAGGACGACCTGCTGGTTCGCACCCCGCAGCACTACCAGAAGCACCGGATCCGCCTTCGCCTCGGCCAGCGCGTCACCCGGGTCGATCCGCAGGAGAAGGTGCTTTACCTCAAGCATATGGAGAAGGTGCGCTACACGCGACTGTTGCTCTGCACCGGCGGCAAGCCGCGGCTGCCGGAAATCTATTACGCCTACCGGGCGTGCTTCACCACCGTCAAGACCCTGGCCGACGCCCGGCAGCTGCGGGAGCGCCTCGACGGCATCCGCGATGTGGTGGTGGTGGGCGGTGATCTGGTGAGCGTCCGACTGGCCGGTGCCTTGGTCCGCCTGGGCAAGGCGGTCACCTTCCTCGTGGACGCGGACGCCTTCTGGCCGCTGGAGCTGACCCCCGAGCGACGCGCCGAGTTCGCCGAGCGGCTCACGCGGGCGGGAATCGACGTGCGGCTGGATGACGCCCTGATCCACGTGGAGCCGCTTGCGTCGGGCGGCTATCGCGTAACCACCCGGGCGGGGGAGCGGTTGCGGGCGGATATGGTGGGCGCGTTCTTCGGGCTGGTGCCCGATGTGGACTTCCTGTTGGGCACCGGCCTGGACGTCGATCGCGGCCTGCTGGTCAACGAGTACCTGCAGACCAATCTGCCGGACATCTATGCCGCGGGCGACTGCGCCCAGGTCTACAATCCGGCGTTGCGGAACTACTGGGTGTCCATCGGCTGGCCCAACGCCGAAAAACTTGGCGAGGTGGCCGCGCGCAACCTGCTGGGACAGATGCAGCCGGCGGGGCAGGCGCCCGCCAGCGCCCTGGAGTATGAGGGCATCGTGGTCAACACCTGCTGGTGGAGGCGGATGTGAAGGGGTCGCGCCGTCCCATTGCCGGCGACCTGGTGGTCTGCTTCTGCGGGCGGGCCGGTGACGGCGCGCGCGCAGCCGGACGGGTGCTGGCGCGCGCGGCGGCGGGTCTTGGACTGCACGCCCGCCACGCGGCGGCGTTCCCGGCGGAAATCCGCGGCGCCGGAAAGACGCTGGCCTACACTGCGATCACCCGCGAGCCGCTGCGCGGACCGTGCGAGCGGGTGGACGTGCTGGTGGCGCTGAGCGACCCGCTCACCATCCCGGAGCTGCCCCGCCTCAACGCGGACGGGCTGGTCCTGTACGAAAACAATCCGCCCGGCTACGTCGCTGAAGACATGGCCGTCGCCGGCTACATCGCGCCGGGGATGTTCGGCTATGGCGTCCCGTTCCGTGATCTGGCGGCGCAGGCGGAGAGCTTCGGCCGCGGCCGCAATTTCGTCGCCCTCGGCGCAGTGGCCGCCCTGCTGGATCTGCCGGCCGCCGCCTTCCCGCCGGCCGTCGCGGACCATTTTGCGGGACAGGCGGAGACGGTCCGGGACGCCGCCCTCCGTTCGTTCGAGATGGGATTCGAATACGCCCGAACCCGCCTGGTAGCCACCCACCCGTGGCGGGCTCTGCCGGCGCCCGACGAACGACCGGCCCTGGCGCTGGTGACCGGAGCCGCGGCGATCGCCGCCGCCTGTGCCGCGGCGGGCGTCCGGCTGGTGGCGTTTTATCCCGTGACGCCGGCGAACCGGATCCGCGCGGACCTGGAACGGTTGCCGGCGGACGAGCGGCCGGTGCTGGTCCTGGCAGCCGACGCCGCCACGGCGGCGGCGCACGCCTACGGCGCCGTCGCCGCCGGCCGGAGCGCCGTGGCGATCACGGTCGGTTCCGGCCTGGCCGCGACGGGCCCTCTGCTGGACCAGGCAGCCGCAGCCGGCCTGCCGCTGGTGGTGGTGCACGTTCAGACCGCGGGACCGGCGGCGGCGCTGGGCACCTCGACGGGGCAGGGGGATCTGCTGGCCGCGGTCCATGGTCTGAACGACGTGCAGCGGCCGGTGCTGGCGCCGGCGTGCACTGCTGACTGCTTCGATGCCGTCTGCCTGGCGGTGCGGCTGGCCGCGCGCTGGCGGACGCCGGCGGTGGTGCTGGCGGACTTTCTCCAACTGGAGCGGGGCGAGACAGTCGGCTGGCCACGGCCGCTGCCCGACGCGGCGGCGGCGTTGGCGGCGGCGACACCGGCGCCGGACGAATCCTGGGCGCCGCCCGGCACGCCCGACGGCGAGCGTCTGGTGTCCGCCGGCGGGCCCGACAAGCGGAGCGGCGCCACCGAAGCCGTGGCCTCGTGCCCGATCGCCGTGGGGCTGCACCGCGGCCGCCTGAACGCACTGGCCGCCGGCTGGACGCCGCCCGAGACGTTCGGCGACGACGGGCCGCTCGACTTGGGACTGGTCGCCTGGGGCGCCGCCATCGAGCCGGCGCGGGAGGCGCTCCGCGCCGCCGCCGCCCGCGGCCTGCGCGTCGGCGGCTGCTTCCCCCGGCTGGTTTGGCCGCTCCAGCGGCCGGCGCTGGCGGTATTTGCGGCGCGCTGCCGGGTGCTGGGCGCAGCGGAACTCAACGCCTCGGGACAGCTGGCGGGGCTGCTGGAGCACGCCCTGGCCCGCCCGGTGGCGCGCCTGGGACGGGCGGGCGCCGAGCCGCTCACGGAATCGGAACTCCTGGCCGGCATTGCGGAGGCCATGCCGCCTGCCGAGGCGAAGGGGAAACGCCATGAGTGACCACGAGCGCGTCAATCCCATCATGGGGACGGAGCTGGCCCGTCAGATGGAGCGGGTGCGGCGCAGCGGCGAGCTGGGCTATCGCTCGGCCCAGCCGGCCACCTGGTGCCCCGGCTGCGGCTACCATGGCGTGGCTCTGGCTCTGACCCGCGGAGCGGCGGCGGCGCAGGTACCGCCCCACCAGTTGGTGTTCGTCGCTGGGGCGGGATGCGCGGCGTGGATGCCCCGCAGTCTGCGGGGGTACGGCATCGAGGCGCTGGCCGGCACCGCTCTGGCCGTGGCCGCCGGCGCCAAGCTGGCCCGACCCGACCTGACGGTGGTGGCCGTGGGTGGCGATGCCGACATCCTGGCCTCCGGGGCGGGCGGACTGTTCGCAGCGGCGGCCCGGAACCTGCCGGTGACCACGCTCATTGTGGACAACGGCCGCTGCGGGCTGATCCACGGCCTCCCCTCGCCCGTCGGCGCCGCGGATCCGCTGACGACGGCGCTGGTGGCGGGCGCGACGCTGGCCGGCCGCGGCTGGGCCGGCAAGCCCGATGTCTTGGGCGACGTCATCGCCCGGGCGCTGCGCCACCCCGGCTTTGCCGTGGTGGTCGCGGTCAGTCCGTGCATCACCTACGACATGGAGCGGCTCACCTGGGACCGACTCTACGAGGCCTGGCAGCCGGTGCCCGCCGGGCATGATCCGGCCGACCGCGCCGCGGCGCTGGCGCTCGCCCGACGGGAGCCCTACATCCACGGGATTCTTTACGAGAGACAATCAGTAGATAGTTAAAAGTTTAAACGTTTGACTGTTTGAAGGTTCAACCATCGGAATACCAAATACTTTTAAACTTTCCAACTTTCCAACCTTCCAACCTTCCAACCTTCCAACCTTCCAACCTTCCAACCTTCCAACCTTCCAACCTTCCAACCTTCCAACCTCCCAACCTTCCAACCTTCCAACCTTCCAACCTTCCAACCTTCCAACCTTCCAACCTTCCAACCTTCCAACCTTCCAACCTTCCAACCTTCCAACCTTCCAACCTTCCAACCTTCCAACCTCTAAACCCCCGATCCGCGATACGCACGTTGAAGACGGGAACGAGACTCGAGCCTCGATTACGATCACGATTAGGAATTACGATCACGATGACGAATCGCGAGCACAAAGGACGGGGACAGGAACGAGTCTCCAGCCTCGCTGACGCCGATCACCTCAGGATAATCACCCGATCATGACGCGTTCTTCGGGGTAGCGGAACTTGCCCTGGCCGTACTTGCGGCCCACCGCGTGGGCGATGGTCAGCGGGCCGATACGCCCGATGAACATCACCGCGCAGAGCAGCAGCTTGCCGAAGGCGGACAACGATGCCGTGATACCCGTGGAGAGCCCCACGGTGCCGAAGGCGGACGTGATCTCGAACAGGTATTCCAGAACCCGGACATCGTGTTGGGTGAACGGCCGCGGGCCGATCTCGACCCAGAGAAAGGCCAGCAGGGACATGATGATGATGAAGGAGGCCAGGATGGTGACCGACAAGGTGCGGGCCACCGCCCGGCTGGAGATGGTCGCCCGGAAGATGTCCACATCCTCGCGGCCCTTGAGCTTGCTCCTGGCCAGGGCGAGCATCACGCCGAGCGACGTTGTCTTGACGCCGCCGCCGGTGGAGCCCGGTGAAGCGCCCACGAACATGAGCAGGATCGTGAACAGCAGGGTGGCGCCGGTGGCCTTTCCGTAATCCACGGTGTTGAAGCCGGCGGTGCGCGGCGTGACCGACTGAAAATAGGAAGCCAGCACCTGTTCGCCCAGCGGGAGGTTCCGGAGCAGGTTGTCGTATTCAAACACGAAGAAGACCACCGTTCCCAGCAGGAGCAGGCCGATAGTCACCGACAACACCAGCTTGGTGTGCAGCGAAAGCTTGTGCCGCTTGCGGCTGCCCACGTGGTGCAGCACCTCGAAGATCACGAAGAAACCCAGACCGCCCAGGATGATCAGTGAGGTGATGGTCAGATTGACGCCCAGATGGCCGCGAAATCGGGTGAGGTTGTCGGCATACAGGCTGAATCCGGCATTGCAGAAGGCCGAGATGGAGTGGAACACGGCGGCAAACATGCCGCCGCCGGGATGGAACAGGTAGAGCAGGACAGCGCCCACCCCCTCGATGAGGAGGGTCGATAGCACGATGATCCGGGTGAGGCCGTAGATGACCGCCTGGGGCTGCGGCATGAAGGACTGCTCCATGATGGTCCGGCCCGACAGCGAGATCTTGCGCCCGGACAGCGTGGCCAATATGACGGCATAGGTCATGATGCCCAATCCGCCGGCCTGGATCAGGCCGAGGATGACCGCCTGGCCGAAGGGGGAAAACCGGGTGCCGGTGTCCACGGTGATCAGGCCGGTGACACAGACGGCGCTCGTGGCGGTGAAGAAGGCGTCCACCCAGCCCACCGGCCCCTTGCCCGCCGCTGCGGGGGTGATCAGCAGCAGGGAGCCCAGCAGCGCCGTGAGCATGAAGCTGGCGGCGATGACCTCCGCCGGATGGCGGTTGACCAGGTTCAGGAATTTGTTGCGGGTGGGGGACATCGGCGGAAATGGTAGTCCACATCGGGCTCGTGGTCAAGTGTCCGTAGCCATGTCGCGTCGGATGACGGAGCGATCGGGCGGGCGACTGGCGGATCGTCCCACAAAGCCCTTGGCCCGAGCGGCCTGGTTCTGGTAGATTGGCGGGGAGACGGCGGCGAGCCGCGCCGGCTGACGACCTGCTGGAGTGAGCCATGGAGCCTGTTGACGACCTGCCGGTGTGGGACCTGTCGGAGCTGTACGCCCGGTCCGACGATCCCCGCCTGGACGACGACTTGGCCCGCGTCGAGTCGCTGGCCGCCGACTTCGAGCGCCGCTTCCGCGGCCGGCTGGGCGAAGCGGACGCAGTGCTCGCGGCCCTGCGGGAGCAGGAGGCGATCTTGGAGCTGTTCGGCCGGGTGCGGGCGTACGCCTACCTCGAGTTCTCCACGAATTCGGCCGATCCCGCCTTCCGGCGCCTGCTGGTCCGGACTGACGAGGTATCGGCCCGCCTGGACGAACGGATGGTCTTCTTCCGCCTGGAGCTGCTGGCGTTGCCGGAGGGCGTGTTCGACCGGATCGCCGCCGCCCCGGAGCTGGCGGACTACCGCAACTTCCTCCGGCAGATCGCCCGCTACCGGCCCCACCAGCTCGGGGAGAAGGAGGAGATCCTCATCGGCAAGAAGGACATCACCGGCAAGAACGCCTTCGTCCGGCTCTACGACGAGCTGACCACGGCGCTCACCTTCACGGTGACCCTGGACGGACGTCGGCAACGCCTGCCGGGGGCGGCGGCGCGCAACCTGTTCTACCACCCGGAGGCGGCGGTACGGGCGGGGGTGGTGCGCGCCTACTTCGGCCAGTACGCCCGCCACGGGCAGACCATCGCCACCGTCTTCAACAGCCTGGTCCGCGACCACGGCATCGAATGCGAGTTGCGGCGGTTCCCCCACAGCACCGCCCCCACCCACCTGGCCAACCAGGTGGAGGAGCCGACGGTCCGCCTGATGATGGACCGGATCGCCGCCCAGTACGGCCTGGTCCAGGACTACTACCGGCTCAAGGCGCGGATCATGGGCTTGGCGCGCGTGCGCGGTTCCGACCTGTACGCCCCGGTGGGCGAGCCGGTCCGCGACATCCCCTTTGCCCGGGCGCGGACGCTGGTCGTGGACGCCTTCCGCGGCTTCGACGCCGGGCTCGGCGCCCTGGCGGAACGGTTTTTCGAGGAGCGGTGGATTCACGCCCCGGTCCGCCGCCACAAGGGGGGCGGGGCGTACTGCTACGGGCCGGGGCCCGGCACGCACCCGTTCGTGCTGCTCAACTACTCCGGGTCGCTGCGCGACGTGTTCACCATGGCCCACGAGCTGGGCCACGGCCTCCACGACCTGCTGGCCGCCGGGCAGACGTATCTCAATTACCATCCGCCCACGGTGGCCGCCGAGACGGCGTCGGTCTTCGGCGAGATGCTGCTGGCCGCCGCGGTCAAGCGGGAGATCCCCCTGCGCGACCGCCTCATCGGCTTCTACTGCAGCCACCTCGAGGACATCATCGCCACGGTGTTCCGGCAGAACATGTACACGCGGTTCGAGCGGGAGGCCCACGACCGCGTCAACGCGGCGCTGATGTCGCCGGAGGAGCTGTGTTCACTCTGGCGCGAGGAGACACAGCGACTGTACGGCGACGCGGTGGACTTCTCGCCGGTTCAACGGTGGAATTGGGCGGCCATCCCCCACTTCTTTCATTACCGTTTCTACTGCTACGCCTATTCGTTCGGGGAGCTGTTCGTGCTCTGCCTCTACCAGCGGTACCTTGAGGAGGGGGCGGCGTTCGTCGAGCGGTACAAGGACATCCTGCGGCGGGGGGGCTCGGCAACACCCTACGAGCTGGCCGCTTCGGTGGGTGAGGATCTCGACAGCCCCGCTTTCTGGGACAAAGGTTTTTGTGCCATCCGCGGCTGGCTGTCGGAGCTGCGCGCCCTGGTGGACGGCGGATCATGACGGGCGCCGGCAGCCCCGCCGCCGCCACGGCATGATCATGCCCGCCTCGCCCCCACCCCCTCGTTCGTACTCGTAATTCGTGATTGTAATCGAGTCTTGAAATTCGTTCACGATCATCGGAAATCGGACCTGGGAGTTGGGTTCCGGTTCCCAGCTCCAAGTATCCACCCGCTGGTCCCAGCCACCTCGTCCCAGCCCAAGGTCCCGGGTCCCAAATCCCAGTAGAATCAGCAATCCCCCAGTAGTCCTTAAGGACCAAGGGATGCAGACTAAATCTAATTAATTGTAAATGAAATATTTAGGATTGCGAAGAATCCGCCGCCGAAGCACACTCCCCACCTTCGCGGGGGGATTCTCCGGTGCGTGCCTGCCGGACCGTCACGACTTCACGTGCAGCACTTCATCCTTGTAGTCGTCCTCCTCGTCATCGGGACGCCGGCGGGCCCGGCGGTCCATGCGGTTGGAGAACAGCAGCACCAGGAACAGCACAAGATAAAAACCGAGGAAAGCCAGAAAAAACGCGATATACACGGTGTTCATCAGACCCCCTGGGGACAACGCAGCTGCGCTCTATTAGATGGACTCTCCGGGATGGAAAAAGTTGCAAAAATATTCGAGGGTGAGATGGAGAGAAGGGATCCGGTGCGGCAAGGGTCAGAAAGGGAGCTGCCGCATGAGCCAGCCGGCCACCAGGATGGACAAAAAGAAACAGCAGAACGCCTTGATGAAATAGCGGAGACGCTCCCGGCTGTCGCCCCGCTCCACGAACGCGAACACGCCCGAGACCAACAGCGAAAACAGGAATCCGACCACCAGCAGGCCCATCACTTTTTCCTCCCGCTGTGAAGGTCCCAGGCATCCACCAGGACGAGCACGTTCAGGATACCCGCGGTGTACAGGCAGGTGTTGCCGATCTCGTTGGTCAGCGCGGCCCGGAACACGTCGAGGTCGCCTGTACCCAGTTGCAGGATGTAGGCGACGAAGTAGTGGCCGCCGCTGGCGAGCGCACCGAGGAACTTGAACAGGGCGAAGGTCTCGCCGGGCGTATTGGGAAACACGAAGTAGGCGTGCAGGGCCAATCCCACCCAGAACAAGCCGCCCACCGCGACGCAATTGAGCGCGGCACGGAACCGCTGGCCGAGCAGCAGATGCCCCGCGCCGGGGCAGATCCAGCTGGCGAGCAGCACGGTGGTGAGATTGGCTTTACTGGCGGCTTTCGCGACCATAAGTCGCCATCTTAGAGCCGGGTGCGGCTGCTGTCAAGCACTTGTAAGACTGGAGTTGGGAGATAGGGGTTAGGAGCAAACGATAAACAGTAAACAGTAAACGGTGAACCGGGGAGAGGTGGGAAGGGTACAGATTGTCAGGGGGCTCAGGTGCGCGAGAGGGTGACCCACTCCCATCTCCTGTCTTCTCCTATCTCGTAACTCTGCTTTCCCCGCTGGCGCGAAATCTGGGATAATGGGGCAAACCGCTGCGGGGGTCGCCGCATGATGCATCTGACCGGGGTGATCGCCCAGATTCGACGGTACGCCGAACGCAACCAGGCCATCGCCGCCTGGACGCACATCCCGGCGACGGAAGGCGAGTACGTCCCCCTGCCGCCGGACCTGCATCCGCGCCTGCAGGCGGCGCTGGCGGCCGCCGGGATCACCCGCCTCTACAGCCACCAGGGCGAGGCGCTGCGCCTGGTCAGGGATGGCCGCCACGTGGCGTTGGTCACGCCCACCGCGTCGGGCAAGACCCTGTGCTACAACCTGCCGGTGCTCCAGCGCTGTCTCGAGGACCCCACCGCCCGCGCCTTGTATCTGTTTCCCACCAAGGCGCTCTCGCAGGACCAGCGCGCCGGCCTGCAGGAGCTCATCGACGGCGTGGGCGGCGGCATCCGCACCTTCACCTACGACGGCGACACGCCCACCGACGCGCGGAAGGCGATCCGCGACCTCGGCCACATCGTCATCACCAACCCGGACATGCTCCACCAGGCGGTGCTCCCCCACCACACAAAGTGGGTCAAGCTGTTCGAGAACCTGAAGTACATCGTCGTAGACGAGATCCACACTTACCGCGGCGTGCTTGGCTCCCACGTGGCCAACCTCTTCCGGCGGCTGCGCCGCGTGTGCGCCTTCTACGGCGCCCATCCCCAGTTCATCTGTTGTTCGGCCACCATCGCCAACCCGGGCGAGCTGGCCGAACGGCTCATCGGCGAACCGGTGACGGTGGTGGACCGCAGCGGCGCGCCCGCCGGCGAGAAGCTGCTGGTTTTCTACAACCCGCCGGTGATCAACCCCGACCTCGGCATCCGTCAGAGCTACCTGACCGCCGTGCGCAAGCTGGCGACGCTGCTGCTGCGCCACGGAGTGCCCACCATCGTCTTCGCCCAGAGCCGGCTCAACGTGGAGATCCTGGTCAAGTACCTCAAGGATCAGGTGGAGAACAAACTCAGCCGCCGGGCCACGGTGCGGGGCTACCGCGGCGGCTACCTGCCGCTGGTGCGGCGGGAGATCGAGCAGGGGCTGCGCGACGGCACCATCCTCGGCGTGGTCAGCACCAACGCCCTGGAGCTCGGCATCGACATCGGCACCCTCACCGCCTGCGTCATGGCCGGCTACCCCGGCACCATCGCTTCCACCTGGCAGCAGGCGGGGCGCGCGGGGCGCAAGAGCGACTTGTCGGTGATCATCTTGGTGGGCCGGAGCTTCCCGCTGGACCAGTTCCTGATGAACAATCCGGACTACTTCTTCGGCCGTTCCCCGGAGCACGCCCTGGTCAACCCGGAAAACCTGCTGATCATGCTCAGCCACGTCAAGTGCGCCGCCTTCGAGTTGCCGTTCAAGGACGACGAGTCGTTTGGCGCCGGGCCCGTGACGGATTTCCTCGAGACGCTGGCGGAGGGCGGCCTCGTCCACCACAGCGGCGGCGCCTGGCACTGGATGGCCGACGCCTACCCGGCGGACGGCGTGTCGCTCCGGAACATCGCCGAGGAGAACTTCGTCGTCCTGGACCAGACCGACAACGCCAAGGCCGTCGCCGAGGTGGACTTCGAGACCGCGCCCGAGGTCATCTACGAGGACGCCATTTACATGTGCGAGGGCCGGCAGTATTGGGTGAAAAAGCTGGACTACGCCGCCCGCAAGGCCTACGTGGAACCGAGCCTGGTGGACTACTACACCGACTCCATCGTCTACACCAGCGTTCGGATCCTGGACGAATTCCAGCAGGAGCCGCGCCCCGGCGTACTCCGGGAGCGGGGCGAGGTCCACGTCGTTAAAAACTACGCCGGTTTCAAGAAGATCCGATTCTACACCATGGAGAACCTCGGATTCGGCGACATCAACCTGCCGCAGCATGACCTGCACACCGCCGCCTGCTGGTTTACCGCGCGCCCCGACCGGCTCGCCGCGTTGCCGTACAACCGTCTGGAGGTCATCGACGGCTTCCTGGGGCTGGCCTACGCCCTGCACAATGTCGCCGTGCTCATGCTCATGTGCGACTTCCGCGACCTGGGCCGCAGCATCGGCGACCGTCAGTCGCGCTGGTTCGCCGCGCTGGGCGTCCAGGGGCGCGGGATCTACTCCATGGACGGCCGCGCCGACGAGGGGCTCATCGAGATCGTCGACCGGTTCGAGCCCACCCTGTTTTTCTACGACAGCCACCCCGGCGGCATCGGGCTGAGCGACGAGCTGTACGAACGCCATGAGGAGCTCTTCCGCAAGGGCCGCGCGCTCATCGCCGGCTGCGCGTGCGCCGCGGGGTGCCCCTCCTGCGTCGGACCCATCAACGACCCGGCCTCGAAAACCAAGGCGGTGGCCATCGCAATCCTGGACCTCCTTGCCGGCACGCAGTGAACCCGCCTCGTCCCGCCCGCTCGTACTCGTGATTCGTAATCGTGATCGTAATCGTGCTCGGAAGCGGAAATCCGACTTCGGAAATCGAACCCGGGACCTCGGTTCTGGATCCTGGGTCCTCGGTCCTGAATCTCGGCCCCGAGTGCCTGATTTCAGGACCCAGGTCCCAAGTCCGGGCAAAATCCGGCTTGGCTCCAAACAGCGAATAAAATCCGAGCAATTATCATCAACCAATCAATAACTTCCATTCACCGATTCACCCTTTCACCCATTTACGGCTCGCCAATGACAAATGCAACATGATCAATGACAAATGGAACCGGTCCTTTGTGCCCTTTGTGACTTCGTGGTGAATGTCCGGCTCCCCGGAGTCCGATGACGTTTGCGGGCACGATTACGGTTGCGATTCCGATTACGAGCACAAAGAAACGGGAACGAGCCGCGAGCTTCGATAACAAATTTCGATCGCGATTACGATTTACGAATAAGAGAGGGCACGAGGAACGAAGGCCCGCTTACTCCGCCTGCTTGAGGAAGGCGGCCAGGTCGTCGCGCAGCTCGCCGGCGGTCTGGTGGCGATGGGCCGGGTCCTTGGCCAGGGTGCGGTCGATGACGGACCAGAGCGCCGCCGGGAAAGGCGGGGGCGGCGATGCGACCGGCTGGTAGAGGATGGCGTGCATTACGCCGATGTAATTTTCCGCGGAAAAGGGCGACTGCCCCGTCGCCATCTCGTAAAGCACCAGCCCCAGGGAGAAGATGTCGGTGCGATGGTCGACGAGGTCGCCGCGAAGCTGCTCCGGCGACATGTAGTTCACCGTGCCCATGATGGCGCCCTGCTCGGTCAGGCCGGTCATCGCTGTGGCCTGGAGCTCGTTCGGCCCGGTCCATTTTACCAGGCCGAAGTCGAGGATCTTGGCGCGGCCGGTTTTGGTCACCATGATGTTGGCCGGCTTGATGTCGCGATGGATCATGTTCTGGGAGTGGGCCAGGTCCAGGGCATCGGCCACCTGGATGCCGATCCGGCAGATGGACGCGGGCTCGAAGGGGCCTTCCCGGAGCATGTCGCGGATGGTCATCCCTTCGACGTATTCCATGACGATGAAATCGAGCCCGGCCTCCTGGCCCACCTGGTATATGGTGCAGATGTTCGGATGGTTAAGCACCGAGGCGGAGCGGGCCTCCTTCAGAAACCGCCGACGAATGTCGGAGTTGCCGCTCATCTGGGGCGAGATCACCTTGATGGCCACCTTGCGCTTGAGCTGGGTGTCCTCGGCCATGTACACGCAGCCCATTCCACCCTCGCCGAGCGGGTGCTCGATATGGAACGGCCCGAGGCGGTCCGGCACCCGGGAGGGGAGCGCGTCGACCACCTGGCGGGTCTCCTCGCGGGAGAGCGACACCTGCATGGTGTCGCCCAGCACGTTGCGCTCCTCGCTGTCGCGGCGGGCGATGAACTCGCTGAAGGCGGTGGAGAACAGCGCCGGCGGCGCACCAGGCAGGATGTAGCCGCTTTTCTCAAGCTTCTTGAACAAGTAGGTGAAGGTGGGCGGCACCGGTTCGCCCCGCATCACCTGGCGGCAGATGTTTTTCTCCTCGACGCTGAAGTGGTCCCAGACGTAGTTGAAGTGGGGGATCACTTCCTCAAGGAAGATCTCCAGCACCTGGGCCGGGTCCGCCGTGCCGTCGCCCATGGTCAGCTGTTCGAAGAAGGCACAGCAGGCGATCTGGATGAAGAACGGGAAGTAACCGGACAGCTTCAGGATCGCGTCCGCATGCGGCTCCAGCGGCGCCCCGGCCTCGGCCGAAGGCTGGCTGATGAGTTGGAGCGCCTCGTCGCGGCTGAACACGCTCAGGTTGATGGTGCTGAAGATGTTGAAGAAGGGCGAGTCGGCCACCTTGCTGGTGTGGCACAGCTCCTGCAGGTCACGCTTGGAGCTGGTGATGTAAGCCAAGTCATAGTTGTTGGCCAGCGACCGGAAGAACGAGAAGAACTCCTCGCCGAAGTGCTGGTTCGAGGTGACCACGTCGAACTCGTCGAACAGGATCACGATCTTGCGTCCTTTGCGCTGGAGAGCGGCCACAGCCATGCGGACGCCTTCGAAATCGGGAGTGAGCGCTTCGGAAAAGTCCGCGGCCTGCATCAGCAGCAGGATCAGCTCACGGAAGAACTCCGACAGCGACAGATTCTTCCGTTCCTGCAGGTCCATCTTGACGAAGACGTACGGTGCCGGGGCGTCGAGGTGGCGCGCCTGGACCTCCGGGGAGGCGATGTGGTTGAGCAGGGACGATTTGCCGATCCGGCGCTCGCCCACCACCGACACCGACTGCGGGCGCGCCGCGCCGATGCGCGAGAAAATCCGCGTCACCTCGCGTCGCCGCCCGAAGAAGCGGTGGATGTCGCGGATGGCCACGCGGTCGAGATACGGGTTCTGTTTCATCGTGTCACCGGTTCTGGTTTTCGCCGATGATCTGCCAGGGCGAGTGGTCGCGGTGGATCCACTCGCGGAGCAAATCGATGCGGAATTGGAACTGCCGACCCTTCTTGTTGGCCACCTCGCGGGTGAAAAGCGCCTCCAGGATGGTCTGCACGGTCTGCAGGTCCTGCTGGATGGGGAGCTGCAGCCCGGCGGCGTGCGCGAGCAGGCCCTCGGCGTCCGTGGCCTCGCCGCCCGAGGTGGTCAGACCGTCGGCGAGCAGCGACAGGACCAGCTTCTCGGAGAAACTGAAGCTGTCCCAAAAGTAAAGCATCTGGGGCAGCGGATTCTCGATGAGTTGCACCACCACCGCCGCCAGGTCGTCGGACGTGACGAGGTTGTGGCCCACCTCGTTGAGATGATCCACCACGTTCATGCAGACGGCCTGGGTGTAGAACGGCTGCCCGGCGGTGAGCCGGTAGATGCGTTCAGGGACGCCGTCGGCATGGAAGACCAGCCCCTTGAGCGGCTCGGTGATCAGGCGCAGGGTGTCCCGCTGGGTCAGGAAGCTGATCTTGCGGTAGAGGCTCTTGGCGATCAGATGCTGCCAGTACGGCTTGCGGCGGTCCTCCAGCCGCATGGAGCCGGTCAGGACGAAGCTGAGCTCCGGGTGCCGGTCCAGCAGCGCGGAGAGGCAGTCCACCGTCGATGCGTGCAGCGCGCCCTGGTCGATGAGGGTTTCGAGGATCTCGTACTCGTCGAGCAGGAACACGAATTTGCGGCCGGCGAACCGCCGGATGGCGGCCTCCAGCAGCTCCTCGAAGCTCTCCTGGCCTTTGCCCGCGTCCACCGGCGGCAGCGTGGCGCCGCGCTTGCGCAAACCCTCGGCGACGTCCCGGGCCATCCGGTTGTAGAACGAGACGGTGTCGGGGCAGTTGCCGTAGAGCTGCAGGTCGATGAGCACCGGCAGGACGTCGGGGCCGAGGCGGCCGTTGAGGATCTGGTAAAGGATCGACGTCTTCCCGCTGCGGCGCTCGCCGCAGAGCACGATGCAGACGCCGCTGTCTTCGCGGCGGATATTCTTCAGGATGAAATGGAAGTCGTCCTCCCGGCCGAAGAACATCTCTTTCTCGCGGATGGGATTCCCGACGATGTACGGATTGACCTTGATGGGCTTGAACTCGCGCAGGGCGCGTTCCTGGATCCGCTTGCGGACGGCCCGGCGCACCCGGCCAACCGTCCAGTTGGCGACGAGAAAGAGCAGCAGCAGGCTGGGGATCAGGATCAGAATCCAGCGCCGGTAATCGGAGCGGACGCGCCACTCCTGTGCGGGGACGAATGCGCCGTTGTGGATGGCGATGATCTGGATTTTCTTGACCACGTCGCCGTTGGCCTTGAAGTTGAAGTCGCCGGTGACGCCAGGAAAGTTTTCGGTGGCCGAGATGGCGTCGCGCAGGGCCTCGCGGCGCGGGTCCGGCGTGCGCCGGATCGCCTGGAACAGGATGCAGGCGGCGTCGTAGGCGCGCCCGGCGTGGGGGCCGGCTGCGATCCCGAATCGCCTTTTGTACCGGGCAGCGAACTGGCGCGCCGCGGGCTTGTCCTGGAGGAGGAAGTACGAATCAGTCGCCACCAGACTCTCCACGTCCCGCCAACTGGCGAGGTAACGCTCGGTGACGTCGGGGGCGAAAAGCTGAACCGGCAGCTGCTTCTCCCGGACCAGCTTTGCGAGGCGGATGTTGTCCGGGGTGATGCCGAACAGGCCGAGCGCCTCGATCCCCTGCCGCTGGATCTCCTGCAGTTCGGCGCTGAAGTCCGCCTGATCGCGCCGGAACGGCTGGGCATAGGCGAGCTCGAGGTTGTGCTGCTCGAGGCTGCGGGTAAAATCGGCCATGAGGCCGCGGCCGAAATCATCGTTGTCGTACAGGATGCCGATGCGCCGCAGCGACAGCTCCTCGGTCAGGTACCGACTGAGCTCGGCCATGCGAAAATAGTCGGATTCAATGCAGCGGAATACCCATTTGTTGCCGGTCGCGGTGACCCGCGTCGCCGTGGACGACGAGGTCAGGAGCGGAGTCCGGGCGCGGGCGCACGGCTCCATGATGGCCAGCGTGCACGACGAATTGATGGCGCCCAGCACCGCCACGGCGCCCCCGCGCAGGAGCCGGTCCACGCCGGCGGCGGATTGCAGCGGCTGCCCCTGATCGTCGGCCTCGATGATCTCGACGAGCCGGCCGTGCGCGCCGCCCATCTTGTTGAACTCTTCCGCGGCGAGGCGCACCGCGTTGAGCTGGCCGACTCCGGCGGACTGGTTCGAGCCGGTGAGGGGCCCGATGACGCCGATGCGGATGGGGCCGGGCGGGACCGGGGGGGTGGCGGACAGCGCCGACGCCGCCAGCAGCAGCGCTATCGCCGCCGACCGGAAGAGGGTTATCGCGCGTCGCTTGCAACCAGAGGTGCCGATCATAATGTGCCGGGAGTCTCCCTTGACGAAGTCGGTTGAGTCGTTCACAGGGTGCCCGCTGGGCGGGCCCGGGCCGCCGGGGCTTCGGCCGGCCGGTCCGGCCGCAGCGCGTCGCCGACGACGCGCCGGAGCAGGCCGAAGAGGGTCGGGAATTCCGAGTGGAAGCTGGCCAGTGCGGCGGCGCAAGGCTGCTCTGCGCTGTGGGCGTGGGCACCCCGGCCGGCCTGGGCGATGACATATCGTCCCACACCCACCTGGGCCAGCGCGTGGCCGCCCACGCCGACCTGTCCCACAGCCAGCCGTGGGGCCACCGCCACCTGGCCGAACGCCTCGTAGCCGGACACCGACACCTGTCCCAGCGCCAGCAGCAGGCCGAGCGAAATCTGGCCAATGGGGAGCACGCCCACGGCGACCTGTCCCAGGGCGATCACCCCGAAGGCGAAGCGGCCGATGGCGATGATACCGACGGCTCGCCCGGGCGCACCCGTCTGCGGATCGCGGCCCATGACCAGGTGAACCAGCGGCAGGCCGAACAGCCGGAAATCGCTCCGGTATTCGCGTCGCCGGCCTGGCTGTGGTTGCGGCATCGACTGGCCCTTGCGCTGGATTCCACACCCGTTGTCCGGATGGATTATAATCCAGAACCGTTCCGCCGATTCGCGGAATCTTCGTTGGAATCCATGGAAAATTCGCTTCGCCGGAGGCGGCGGTTGCGCTATCTTGGACGCTCGGGCCGACCCGAGCCGGAGACGAGGGATGCATCCGAGGTTCGCCGCCATTCAATCCCGCCTGGAGCCGCACGCGGACAAGCTGTGGTGGCTGCACAGCCTCTACTCGCTCCTGTTGGGCGTGGCGATGATGTGGCTGGGGCGGGTCCGCTTCGACTACGTCCGGCTGGTGGTGATTCACATCGCCTTCATCTGGGCCACCAGCCTGCTTCTGCCCGTGATCCTGCGGCATCCCTGCCTGGCCGGCCCGTGGGGCCACCGCCTGCGGCTGATGGTCAATTGGTTCAATCGCAATTTCTACCAGCAGATCCTTTTCTTCATCCTGCCGCTGTATTGGGCGAGCATGACCCCCGGCTCCGGCAACATGGTCTTCGTGGCGGCGCTGGCCGCGTCGGCGGTGCTGTCGACCCTCGACGTGGTATATGACCGCGAGCTGTCGGTGCGCTGGTACTACCTGTCGGCCTTCTTCGCATTCAACCTGTTCGCCAGCATCAACGTGCTGCTGCCGATCTCCTGGAAGATCGGCAACACCACGGCGCTGACGGTGAGCGCCTTGCTGGCGGGGGCCGGCTACGCAACCTTCGTGCTCCGGCTGTCGGGCCTGGCCCGGCGGCAGCGATGGATCCTGGCGGCGCTGGGCACACTGCTGCTGGTGGGACTGCTGGAACTGGGCCGGCCGCTGGTCCCGCCGGCCCCGCTGCGCCTGCAGCAGGCGGTGTTCAGCCTGGGTTTCCGGCCGAACACCCTGCGAAGCGTCGGGCCGGTGACGGAGCTGCCGGCGGACTATACCGGCCGGCTCTATGCGCTGACCGCCGTCGTCGCGCCTCTCGGCCTGGAGGAGAAGGTCAGCCACCGCTGGTACGTGGACGGCGCGGCGATGTTTGCGTCGCGCAATTACGCCATCGCCGGCGGGCGGAAGGACGGGTACCGGCTCTGGACATCCGTGGCCCTGAAGCGGCTGCCGCCGGCGGCCGAGGTCCGGGTGGACGTGGTGACACAGGGCGGGCAGCTCATCGGGCGGGCATCGATCAGATCCCGGCCGGCTGCGCCTTGACGAGTGGGTCTGCCAGACGCCGGGCCCGCAGGCAGGGGGGCATCAGGAACAGAATGTGGGTCAGCCGGCCGGCTGTCACGGCGACGGCCGCCGCCACGGCGCCGGTGGCGCCGCCGAGCCGGATGCCCGCGAACAGTACGACAATGATCCCCACCACCTCGACGGCGGTGGCCCAGGTGATCGCCCGGGTCATCCGGGCATGCACCAGCAGGGCGCGCTGGAACGACAGCAGGACCTCCATCGACGGCATCAGCAGCACGAGTTGGGCGGGCAGCAGGGCGAACGCCGCCAGGTCGGCCGAGAGGCCGGAGACCTTGCCCAGCCACAGGTGCGACAGCGGAGTCAGCACGAGCAGCGCATAGGCACCGCCGGTCGCCACCGCCAGGCGGTTGCCGAAGTCGCGCAAGGCGCGGTAACCCTCTTGCCGCTCGCCGAGGAGGGCGATGGCCGTCTCCTGAAACGAGATGCCGAAGCACCGAAAGATGAACGACGTCACGTGGACCACCGGCCAGACGGCCAATGATTCGATGGCCATCCGGCTCCGGCCCATGAAGAACGTGAGCAGCGGATGCACACCCATGGCCAGAATCGAGGTCATGGCCAGGGGCATGTAGAAGCGGTGGATCTCCCGGTAACCGGGGGCGGACCGGCTGTCGCGGTCGTCCAGCAGCAGTTGGCTCACGATCCGCCGGCTCATCAGGCGGCTGGCGACGGCTTCCATGGTCACGCCCGCCGAGAGCGCCGCCGCCCCCACCCAGGCGCCCGGCACCCCGCCGACGGTGTACAGCGCTACGGCGGTGACCGCCATGGTGGACAGGCGCACCACCGTGCCGTAGGCTACCCGCCGGGTGAGGTTGTGGCGGATCATGATCCCCTGGTAGAACCGCCGGTAGCCGATGGCGCCCGGCCACGGGAGCAGCAGCAGGTAGGCGATGTACACGAGCCGGGCCACCTCGTCCGGCAGCTCCAGCAGCTGGCGGGCGATCAGATCGAACACCGGCGGGATCAGGCCCACGAGCATCACGGCCGTGATGCACCCATTCATGGCGTAGGTGTAGGTGCGCAGGCGGACGAGCGACGTGCGGCCGGTGACTAGGGCGGTGGCGGCGCTCATGATCATGATGATGGGCGCCTCGATGATCAGGGCGAACGAGAAGGCCACGCCATAGGCCGCCAGGTTGTACTTGGGATCGGCGAGCCGGGCGATCACCGCCGCGAGGAACGGACCCTCCAGCGCCATCATGAGCCAGGTGGCGGCCAGGGGGACCCAGAAGCCGGTGATCTTGCGGAGGTCCAGTGCGGCCATGATCCGTTACCGGCGTGCAGCATAACAATTCCCGGCGGTCAACTCAAGGACGGACTCCGCCGGGCCTCGGATCGTCCGAAAGCTCCGGTTCGGCCGTCGCGCATGGGGGAATCCGGCGCACGCGCTCGGCGCCGGCCAGCCCTAAAAAGCCGCGGCCGGTTCCGTGGAACCGGCCGCAGGCGGAAACCGGGCAATGCGGGCGCGCGCTACTTGCCGAGCACCTTCAAGTACTCGGGGAGCAGCCGGCTGATGTCCGCGTAGGCGTTGGCGTTCTGGATGCTGAACTTGTACTTCTGGTCGCCCACCTGGAACGAGAACTCGTCCCCCTTGGCGAACTGGACGTTTTTCAACGAGCGGATGGGCACGTTGAACGCGTGTTTGGCCTCGTTTGTCTCGTACTTCAGATTGTCGGCGCTGAACACGAGAAAGCCGTTGCAGCCGCCGATGAAATGCTTGTGCTCCACGGCGATGGACCGGTTGATCAGGACGGCGAACGATTTGTGCACCTCCATCTCCCGGATGATGCCCTGGAGCTTGTCCACCGAGTAGCCGGGGACGCCGCCGAGATCGATGACCTTGCGCAGGTGGGTGATGGCCTGGTCATAGTTCCGGTCGGACTGGGCCAGGATGCCCAGGTTCAAGTGGGCCAGCGCGTAGTCGGGTTTGAGCTGGATGGCCTTCCGGAAATTCTCCTGGGCCTTGGGGATGTTCTTCAACTCGAGATAGGACGCGCCGATGTGGAAATACGCGTCAGCCTGGCGGGGATCGATGGCCACCGACTGGGTCAACTGGTCGATGGCGCTCTGGTAATTGCCCGCCTTGTAATCGCCGATGCCCGCGGTGAGCAGCGACCGCGCGCGGGCCTGAAGTTGCTGCTGCTGGTTCTCGCGATCCTGCTGCTGTCGGCGGGCCTGGGCGTCGGCCATCTTCTGGACGACGCGGTCGATCCGGCTCTCGATCTGTCGGTCGCCGGGGAAATAGCGATTATAAGCGTCCAGAATTGACTTGGCCCGGTCGTAGTTCTCGGCCAGGATGGCCTCGTCGGCCTGGAGGGGCGCCTGGTTCTTGATGCGCTGAATCATTGTGTTGACTTTCCTGTTGTTCTTCTCCAGGCGCTTGATCTGGAGGCAATACTCGTAGGCGTTGTCATCGGGCGGCGTGACCAGCCGGCCGGCGCCGATGGCCTGCTCGGCCCGGGCGGTCAGGTCCTTGATGCTCTCGGTGCGTGTCTTCTGGAGGTTCTTCACCTCGGTGGCGGCCTTGTCGTATGCCTGGCGGATCTCCGGATCATCGGGGCTGAGCTCGGTCAGCTGGCTGTACAGTTTTTCGGCCAGGACCCAGTTCTTGGAGGACGCCGCCTTGGCGGCGCGGTCCTTGAGGGTGTCGGCCACCTTCTGCTTCATCTCGAGGGCGAAAGCGTTCTCGGGATCGAGCTCTAGGATGCGCTGGCTGTAGTACAGCGCGCAATCCTCCGGCGGTTCGGCGAAGCGCTTGTCGGCGAACGCCACGTCGGCCTTCGACTTGAAGTCTTCCAGCATGGCCAGCTGCTCGTCGGTGGGTCCGATGGGCTGGTCCGGTCCGGTGGGCGCGCCGATCTTTTCGAGCCGGAACACGTCGAGGTTGAGCACGCGGTCCGCCTCGATCACGATCTCCTGCTCCACCGGCTTGTAGCCCTCCTTGACGACCTTGAGCATGTGGGTGCCCACCTCGATGTTCTCCTGGGTCCAGGGTGTGCTGCCCAGGAGGTCGCCGTCGAGGTACACCTTGGCGTTTTCGGGGAACGACTTGACCTCGAACCCGCCGTAGCGCCCCTTCATGAAGTGGAGAGCGAGCAGGACGCCGCCGACGACGACGGCCAGGAGCAGGAGCGCGGCCACGCCGATCACGGCGATCTTGAGGCCGGTGCGGGACGGCTTGGCGGCCGCCGGCGCGAGCTCGGCCTCGGCCATGGGTGTACCGTACTGCTGAGTGGCGGGGATCTTCGGCGCAGGAGTGTAGTCGCGCAGGTGGATCTCCTCGGCCCGGGTCAATTCCTCGGGCGTGCTGGGCGGTGCCGGTTTCTTGGGCGGCGGCGGCTGCGGCGGTGAAGGCTGTGGCGGCGGCGCGTAGGCGGCGGTAGGCGCCGGCGAGTATGCCGGCGGCGGTAGCGGCGGCGGTTGCGGGGTCGGCGGTTGGAACACCGGCGGTTGCGGTGGCGGGGGGATGAAGGCGGCGGTGGGTGCCGGTGTGTATGCGGGCGGCTGGGCGGTGACGGGCGGCGGCACCTGGGGCGGGCGCGGGGCGGTGTCCACCATGACGGTTTTGCCGAACGGATCGTCAGCCGGCGGTTCGGCCGCGGGCGCAGCCATCCGGGCGCCCGCCAGCGTGTCGTCGTCGGTCGGCCGCGCGGGAGTGTGGGCCAGATCACCGATGAAGACGGTCCGGCCGTCGTCCTCCTCCGGCGGCGCGGGAGGGGGTGTGCCGATGAAGAGCGTCTTGCCCGCATCCTCCTCGGCGGAGGCGCCGGTCTGGGCGCCGATGAACACGGTGCGGGCGGTGTAGTCCTCGTCGGTATCCGGGGCCAGGTCGCAGCCGGCAGCCGCCGATTCCTCCGGTGCACCCGGATGCGTGTCCTCCATGCCGATGCCGATCTCCTCGAGCTGGATGTCCACGCCGGACGACGGAGCCGCCGGCAGGATCGTGGGACGCAGCGTTTCCGGATCGGGCAGAGACGTCGGCACCACCTGGGTTGGCTTCGGCGCCTCGACAGGCGGCGTCACGACGACCTCGCCGGGCTCCAGCGTCACCTCCTCGGGTTCCGCCTGGGCGGCGAGATCGAGGCCGCCCTGCTCCAGCTGCTTGCGGTCCATCATGAACGTTTGGGCCAGCGGCGGGGATTTCTTTTTTCCCGTGAGCAGCGGCGGCGGGACCACTTCGGTGGTTTCCAGGTGCTCCTCGACCGCTTCCGGCGTGGCCGGTCGGCCGATCTCCTGCTGCAGATCGGATTTCATCCGCATGATGGTGGGTTCGGCCTCGTGGCGGAGCGCGTCGCCGATCCGCTGCAGCTGCTGCTTGACCTCTTTGATGGACTGGAAGCGCTCGGCCTTGTTGCGCTGGATGCACTTGTCCACCAGGTTGTCCCAGAGCGGATGCAGGGCCCGGCACTGCGTGAGATTGCGCAGCCGGACCGGTTCCAAGCTGCTGATGGCCTCGATCATGGCCTCGGCCGTGTCGGCCTGGAAGGGGAGGGCGCCGGAGAGGGCGTGATACAGGATGACGCCGAAGCTGTAGATGTCGTCGAGATCGTCCACGGTGGTGCCCGTCGCCTGCTCGGCGGAGATGTAGGCGATGTCGTCGATGCTCAGATAGCTGCTGTCGCTGGTGGTGTTGAAACGCCGAAACTTCTCGTTGAGCAGCAGTTTGGAGATGCCGAAATTCATGATCTGGACACACTCTTTGCCGTCCGGGTTGGCGTAGACGACGATGTCCTGGGGCGTGAGATAGCCGTGCTCGATGAGGCTCTCATGGGCCTGGTGGAGGGCGTCGGCGATCTGGTAGAAAATGTTGATTGCCCGTTCCTGCTCCAGCGGCGCTTCCGCCTTGAGGATCGTGGCCAACGGACGTCCATCGACGAACTCCGAGGTGATGAAGTAGCGCTGGTCCTCGGTCACGTCCATGTCGTAGATGGTGCCGATGTTGACGTGCTGCAGTTTGGAGTACTTGCGGACGGCTTCACTGAGCAGCGAGTGAAATTTTTCATCGCGGGTCAGTCCGGGTTGGAAGACCTCCAGGATGACCGTCCGGCCCAGCGGCATCTGCTTGGCCTTGAAGATGCGGCCGAGGCTGTCCTCGCGGATCATCTCCGCAATCTCGTATTTGCCGTTCAGGGTCTTGTTGATGAGGGGGTCCTGCTGCTGGACCGCCTTGGCCAGGGGGGTGCCGTCCTCGGGACAGAAATTGAATTCGTCCCCGAAACCCTTGCTGCATTGCGGGCAAATCTTCATGGTCGTCCTCGACGAACTAAAATTGTTACAACCTGGAGACAGGCAGAAAAATTATATTACAAATGTTTGACAAAGGAAAGCGGAGCCGTCCTCACCGGAGGGGACGGGTCTCCTCAACGCGTTTGAGTGCATCCTCCAAGTCGGCGCGGGACAATTTCATTGTGCCGGGGAGCTGCTCCTGGAACTCCTCGCGGTAGATCTCCAGGACGACAAACGTCAACCCGGTCACCAGCGGACCGAGAATGAGGCCCGAGAATCCGAAGAAGGACAGGCCGCCGAGAATGCTGAAGAAGATGACCACCGGGTGGATTTTGGAACCGCCGCGGATGATGAGGGGCTTGAGCACGTTGTCGGCCAGCGTCACGGTCAGCAGGCCGTAGAGCAGAATGAACACCGCTTTACCGAAGCTGCCGACAGCGATCAAGTAGAGCGCGGCGGGGATCCAGACAGTGAAGGCCCCCAGCACCGGCACCAGGGACATGAACGCCATCACCACGCCCCACAGCAGCGGGGACGGCATGCCGATCAGCAGGAAGGCCAGCCCGCCCAGGACGCCCTGGATGGCCGCCGAGGAGAAGGTTCCCAGCATGGTGGCCCGGGTGATGTCGGTGAATTTCCGAATGATCTTCTCCTCGCGGTTCTTGTCCATGGGCGAGAGCTTGCGCAGTTCCCCGACCACCTTCTCCCCGTCCTTGAAAAAGTAATAGGTCGCGACCAGCAGGAGCACGAACCGGAGCATGAAACCGGCGAGGCCGGAGAAGAAATTGGTGCTCTGGCCCACGATGAAGCCGCTGGCGGATTCGAGGCCTTTGATGACCAGAACGCCGAGGTCGATCTGGTCAAAGTTGACGAACCGGCCCAGCACGGCTTTGGCCTTCGTGAGCACCGGGTGGGCCATGATGGTCCGCTCGAGATTCTGTTCCTGCTTAACCAGCGCGTCGGAGTACATCACGTAGGCGTCGACGGACTGCTGGGCGACATTGGCGATGAGCAGGATCACCGGCAGGATGATGAGCAGGGTCAGGCCGAAGACCATCAGCAGGGCCGCCAGCGACTCCCGCCCGCGAAGCAGCGTCCGCAGCCGGCGGTACAGCGGGTGGAAGGTGATCACCAGGATCGTCGCCCAGAGAAAGATCATGAAGAACGGCGCGAACACCCGCACGAACAGGTACAGGACGGCGGCCAGGAGCAGTACGAAGAACCAGAGCGGAAAATCCTGCTTCATCATCAGACACCTTCTTTCGGGCAGAGATCGTCCAGGGGACACCCGGCGCATGCGGGCCGGCGCGCCCGGCATGTGGTCCGCCCGTGGAGGATCAGCCAGTGGGCAAGGTTGATCCAGTGCTCCGGGGATGCCAACTCCATGAGGTCGCGCTCGATCTTCTCCGGCTGGGTCTGGTTGGTGAGGCCGAGGCGGAAGGCCAGGCGGCGGACATGGGTGTCGACGACCACGCCGGCGGCGATGCCGAACGCGCTGCCCAGCACCACGTTGGCGGTCTTGCGGGCCACGCCGGGAAGCGCCGTGAGCGCCTCCATGGTGCGGGGCACTTGGCCGCCGTGGCGCTCCACCAGCTGCCGGCAGCAGCCGCGGATGCTGGTCGCCTTGTTGCGGAAAAAGCCGGTGGGCCGGATCACGGCCTCGAGCTCCGCCTGCGGGACGGTGGCGAGCGCCGCCGCATCCGGGTAGCGGCGGAACAGCTCCGGCGTCACCCGGTTCACCCGCTCATCGGTGCACTGGGCGGAGAGGATGGTGGCCACCAGCAGCTCCAACGGATTGCGGTGATTCAGGGCGCAGCGGGGCGCGGGGTAGATCCGGGCCAGCCGTTCAATGATTCGGGTCAACCGGTCCCGTGGTTTCATGCACATACCTCCCGTGCAGGCGCAATCCGCCGGGTCATGGGACTTGGGAATCCTCCCCATTGTAATCGGGGGCGGGAATCGCCGCCAACGCTTTTTCGACTGCGAGGCGGCGGGTCAGCTCCAGGTACTGCTCCAGGCTGAGGACGCCGGGGCGGACGGCGGCGTCCAGGCCGGCCGCCGCCAGCCACCGTCGGGCGGCGGTGCGCCCTTCGGGCGCGGGCAGGTTGTTGAGCAGAGTCTTGCGCGGCGCGCGGAACGCGGCGCCGGCCAGGGCCAGGAAGGCGGGCTCCAGCTCCGGCGGCAGGAGCGGGGCGGGGCGCAGCGACAGGCGGAAGAGCCGCGAGTGCACCTTGGGCGGGGGGTGGAACGCGCCGGGTCGGATGCGTGCTCCGGCCCATCCTTCCGCGTAGTACCGGCAGCAGAGGGACAGGTAGCCGTAGTCGGCGGCGCCGGGGCGCGCGGTGATCCGTCGCACCACCTCGTCCTGCAGGATGCCGCCGACCAGAGTGAACAGATCGCGGTGGGGCAGGAGCGTGCGCACGAGGTGGGTGCCCACGTTGTACGGAAAGTTGCCGAGCACGGCGGCGGGGAGCCGCCAGCCCGCGGCGGCGAGCGCGCCGGCCCAGTCGACGCAGCGCGCGTCGGCCTCGATGAGGCGGAAACGTGCCTCACCGCCCAGCTCCGCCCGGAGGCGGCGGCAGCATGCCGGATCGATCTCCACGGCCAGCACCCGCAGGCCCCGGGCCAGCAGCGTGCGAGTCAGCCCGCCCGGGCCCGGGCCGATCTCCACCACGTCGGCGTCGGCCGGCGGCCCGGCCAGATCGGCGACGGCCGCCAGGATGTTGCGATCGGTGAGAAAATGCTGGCCCAGGTTTTTCCGGGGTGTAATCCGTTCGGGCATGCCTATCCTTTACCAGAAAACGGGCCGGGAATAAAGACCGGCCGTGTCCGCCCGCAGCCGGCGGGCCTCCCCGCGATCACGGGTTGCATTCCGCGGACCTTTCCGATACAATTGCGCCTCGTGCCGAAACCGGCCGTGCGGGCAATCATCAAAACAGCGACACGTATGGAGGCGCAAATGGCGGGCAACACCCTCGAGTTTACCGACAAAAACTTCCAGCAGGACGTGCTGGAAGCCAAAATTCCGGTGCTGGTGGATTTCTGGGCGCCATGGTGCGGGCCGTGCCGGATGGTGGCCCCGATCATCGAACAGATCGCGACCGACTACGCCGGCCGGGTCAAGGTGGGCAAGGTCAACGTCGACGAGAACATGCAGACCGCCGACCGGTACAGCATCCGCAGCATCCCCACGCTGCTGATCTTCAAGGACGGCAAAGTCGCCGACCAGATGGTGGGCGCGTCTTCCAAGGACAACATCGGCCGCCTGCTGGACAAGCACCTGTAATCGACCGCGTCGTTCCCGAATGGGATGGCTGGACGGGCACCCGGCGACCCGGTCTGTGACCGGTGTGCCCTGACCCGGGCGGAGTACGGCCACAGCGGCGAATCGCCGGAATGGCCGCCCGGACCAAAACGCGAATCGAACGCAACGAGGAACCACCGATGAGCAACATGGTGATCCTGGGCTCCCAGTGGGGGGACGAGGGCAAGGGGAAATTCGTCGATATCTTCACCGATTCGTTCGACGTGGTGGTCCGCTACCAGGGCGGCCACAACGCCGGCCACACGGTCATCATCGGTGACGCCAAGTACGTGCTGCACCTGATCCCGTCCGGGATCCTGCGTCCCGGCAAGCTCTGCGTCATCGGCAACGGCTTGGTGGTGGATCCCGTGGCGCTGGTGGCGGAGATCGACCTGCTCCGGGGCCAGGGCGTCGAGGTGGACGACCGGCTGTTCATCAGCGACCGGGCCCACCTGATCCTGCCGTTCCACCGCGTCATCGAGAAGATCGACGAGACCGCCCGGGCGGGCCAGGCCATCGGGACCACCCTGCGCGGCATCGGACCGGCATACGGCGACAAGTACTTCCGCTGCGGCGTCCGCGCCGGCGCCCTCCGCGACGACGCGCGGCTCCGGCGGGAGTGCGCCGAGTACCAGGCGCTGAAGGCGCGCCTGATGGGCGCCGAGCTTCGGCCCGCCGAACCGGCGGCGGAGTGGACGGCCTTCTTCGCGGCGTGCGCCCGGCTGCGTGACTACGTCGCGGACACGTCGGCGCTGCTGGAGGAGTGCCTGGCGACGGACCGGCGCATCCTGTTCGAGGGCGCCCAGGGGACCATGCTGGATGTGGACCACGGCACCTACCCCTTTGTGACATCCTCCAGCGCGGTGGCTGCCGGCGCCGCGGCGGGTGCAGGCGTGCCGCCCCACCGCCTCGGCCAGATTGTGGGGGTGATGAAGGCGTACACCACCCGAGTGGGCGCCGGGCCCTTCCCCACCGAGCTGCATGGCGAAACGGGCGCCGAGCTCCGGCACCGCGGCGGCGAGTACGGCGCCAGCACGGGGAGGCCCCGGCGATGCGGCTGGCTGGACCTGTTCCAGATGCGCTACGCTCACCGCGTGAACGGCTTCCATTCGCTGCTCATAACGAAGCTGGACGTGCTGGACGCGTTCCCCGAGATCCGGGTGTGCATCGGCTACAACCTGGACGGGCAGCCGCTCGACAGTGTTCCGTACTCGGTGGCGGACCTGCAGCGGGTGGAGCCGGTCTGGCACGTCATGCCGGGGTGGCGGAGCAAGACCGCCGGCATGAACCGCTTTGAGGACTTGCCCCCCAAGGCCCGCGCCTATCTCGATTTCATCCAGGAGTATCTGGGGGTGGAGATCGGCATGGTGTCCACCGGTCCGGAGCGTGGCGAAACCATGATCATGCCCGGCGCCGCCGAGATCGTCACCGCCCTTGGCCGCCCCGCGCTGTAGTTCTCGTATCGTAATTCGTTCGATTACGAATTCCGATTGCGAGCACGAACCCCGAACGATCGACCATCAACACTCAACCATCAACTTTGAAACGGGACCGTGCCGTCGAGGATGGCGATGAGCTCCGGGATGGCGGCGATGCGCCAGTGGGGGATGAGGCCGCTGCCGGCCAGGGTGCCGTAGCCGGTGGTGAAGTGGCAGCTCCAGGCGCCGGCGTTGTGGGCGCAGGCCACATCGGCCGCCGAGTCGCCCACCATGAGCACCGCCGCCGGGCGCAGGCCCGTCCGCTCCATGAACGCGAGCAGGACCGCCGGGTCGGGTTTCAGAGCGGGGAACGAGTCGGAGCCCCAGATGAAGCGGAAGCGGCCGCCGAAGCCCAGCGCGTCCACCACCTGGGCGACGATGCCGGCGGGTTTGTTGGAGGCCACCGCCAGCGCCAGGCCGCGGCGGGTGCACGCGGCCAGCGTTTCGGGCACGCCGGGATAGGCGCAGGTCCGGATGCACGGATGGGCGTTGTAGTGGCCGACGTAGTCGTCGACGAGGCGCGCCAGCGCGCCCTCTCCCGCGGTGCCGGCCACCGCCTGTCGGACCAGGTGCGTCGCGCCCAGCCCCACGTTCCGGCGCACCCATTCCTCGTCGCGCTCCGGCAGCCCCTCCCCTCGCAGAATGGTGTTGAGGCTGGCGGTAATGTCCGCGAGCGAGTCCACCAGCGTCCCATCGAGGTCGAAGACGATGCCGCGGATGTCCGGGGCGGCGGCGAAGGGTGCGCCGGGCACGGCCCCTCACTCCTCGACGCGGGTCTTGGCGCCGCGCAGGGGGATGTCCAGCTTCCGGTACGCCCGGCCCACCGACGGGCTCTTCAGGTCCACGTGCTCAAGGCGCGCCAGGAGCACGTCGAAGAATTCCTTGCGCACTGGCTCCAGGGTGTGCACGAAGGGCGGCAGGGTCAGCGCGAGGGTCTCGAGCGGCGGGAGCGGATCGGGCAGGCCGCCCAGCTCGAAGTGGAACGACGAGTGGGGGTGGATGGTCAGGTACGACCGGTAGATGTAATCGCCGCCGACGCCGGTGGCGATCTTGAGCTGGTCGGGCTTGAGCGTGCGGCCGTCGGCCAGCCGGAACTCGAAGCGGCTGGCGTCCGCCACCACCTCCCGGTCGGTGAAGTTGATCATGTTGACGAAGGGGCGGCGGTGCAGGTCCAGGCTGAAGGTGATCACCACCTCCGCGTCGATGAAGACCCGGCACTGCGGGTCCATGCGGTCCGCGGGCGCCACCTCGATCACGCCAGGAGGGTGCTGCTGCCCGCACACGGCCGGGGGCGCTACGACGAGCCATCCGGCCAGGCATACGATCGCGGTCCGAACCAGTCGGTTCATCGCGCCGTCTCCTCGTTACGCAGGTTGATCAAATAGCGCCCCAGGGCCTCGACGTCCGCCGGCCGGGTGCGGTAGTTCATGAAGTTGACGCGCAGGGCCACGTCGCCGCCCCGGAGCCTGGTGATGGAGATCCAAAAACGGCCCTCGAGTTCCACGCGGCGGTGGATGCGCCGGTTCAGCTCGTTCACCGCCGCGCCGTCCGCCGTGCCGGCGGGCAAGGCGCGGAAACAGAGCAGGCCGAGCTCGGGCCGATGGAACGGCTCGAAGCCGCCGGCCGCCGCGAGCAGCTCATGGAACCGGCGGGCGAAGGCGCAGTGGCGGCGCACCAGGCGCCGGTAGGCGTCCAGGCCGAAGGAGCGGAGCGCCAGCCACAGCTTCAACGCCCGGAAGCTCCGCGAACCCTGCAGGCCGTACTCGAAGAAGTTCACCCGCCCGTCGCCGTCCTGGCCCTGCTCCAGGTAGTAGGGCGGACGGGTGGCGAAGGCGGCGCGCAGGTCGTCGCGGCGGCGCACCAGGAGCGCAGCGCACTCGAACGGGACGAAAAACCACTTGTGCGGATCCAGGGTGACGGAGTCGGCCCGCGCCAGGCCGCGGAAGCGGTCCGCCAGCTCCGGCAGGAGCAGGGCGGCGCCGCCGTAGGCGGCGTCCACGTGGAACCAGGCGCCCGCCTCGGCGGCCACGTCGGCCAGCGCCGCCAGGTCGTCGAGGCTGCCGGTGTTGGTGGTGCCGGCGATGCCGACGACACAGGCGGCGCGGACACCGCGGGCGGCGTCGGCGCACATCATCGCCCGCAGCGCCGGCACGTCGACGCGGAACGCCGCGTCCACCGGCGCCCGCCGCAGAAAGTCCGCGCCCAGCCCCAGGAGGTCCACCCCCTTGTCGAAGGAGTAGTGCGCCTCGGCCGACGCGTACACGGCCGCCGGCGGGGCGCCGGCCAGGCCGGCAGTGCGCGCCGCCGGTCCCAGACAGTGGTCGCGCGCCAGCTTCAGAGCGGTGATGTTGGCCATGGAGCCGCCGCTCAGCAGCACGCCGAAGGCGGGCGGCGCGGGCAGGCCGGCGAAGCCGCAGAGCCAGCGGACCACCAGCTGTTCCAGTTCGGCGGCCGCCGGGCTCTGGTGCCAGAGGGAGCAGTTCTGGTTCAGCGCCGCAGTCAAGCTTTCGGCCAGCACGGCCGCGAGCGCGGGTGCCGGATTCATCATGCCGAGGTAGCGGGGCGAAGCCACCCGGGTGGTGCCGGGGAGCACCAGGCGGCGCAGGTCGTCCAGGAGGTGCGGGAGCGGGATCCCTTGCGCCGGCGGCTCCAGGGCGGCCAGCTCGGCGAAGTCGGCGGGCACGGTCTCGGGGTGGACCGGCGACTCGGCCGCGCCGACCCAGTTCCGCACCAGCTCGTCGGCGAACAACGCGACCGCCGCCCGGATCTCTTCCGGGTGCTCCGCGAACCGGTCATCGAGGATGATGGGTGTGTCGGCCATGGTGCTCCGCAGCGACGTCGCGCCATTATAGCACGCGGTGCGCCGGAAGGCGCGCGCCCCCCGGCGCGCTACTTGCGGTGCGGGACCACCTGGCCGTTGGGGGTCTGGAAGAAGATGGCGTAGCGGCGCACGGGCGCCTCCGCCCGTTCGGCCACCTGGACCGTGAAGGCGAACTCGCGGCCCGGCACGAGCACGGGCGGCTCCACCGGCTGCACCAGCGTTTGGACCGCGCCACCGGCTGCAGTCACGGTGACCACCGCCTGGAGGCGCTCCAGCGTCGCCGTGGAGATGTTGCGGGCCCGGACGTGCAGAATGAAGGCGTCCGGCTGCCGCTCGTGGGCAAATTCGAGCAGCTGGAGGTCATGCGCGCCGGCGGGGCGCTCCGCCGCCGGGCCCCGGATCAGGGCGTCGAACACAGGTTCGGGGATCAGTAGCAGCAGCAGGCAGAGGCCGGCGACGCACGCCAGCCCGATCAGCAGGGCCCGGGCCAGCTTTTCGCCCAAGGGGCCGGATGGAAGCAGCAGCATACGCATCGACTCCGGAGGACAGTCTGGCTACTTGCGGAGAATGATCTCCTGAGAACTCTTCTTCCAGTACTGCAGCTTCTTCTCGTACGGTCGCTTGCCGGTGACGAGGTCGCTCAGCTCGTTCAGAAATCGCATCTCCAGCACGCCGTTGGATTTGAGCGTCACCCACTCCTCGGTCCCGCCGGCGGAGCGCTTCAGGCCGCGGATGACGGCGGAGGCGGTCACGGCGGTCCGTTGGGGGGCAAGGAACGAGAGCTGGAGTTCCATGTGGTACTTGCCCTTGTGAAAAGAGGTCTGGTAGTCGGTGACCACCACGGCGATCTTTTTCAGCTCGGAGTCGGCGTACGCGCCGCCGATGGACTCGTCGTCGCGCGTCCGGATCAGACCGGCGGCCCGGTCCTGTTCCACCACCTCGTAGCCGAATTTCTCAGTGACGAGCAGCACCTGCTCCAGGGTCATGGGCAGATCCAGATCGAGCTCGAGCGGCTCCGGCATCTCGACCTTCTCGGCCGAGGCGCCCAGGATGGACACGCACCCCAGGATGACCACGATCAGATAGGCACAGCGGCGGCGGATGCTCATGTTCCCCTCGACGCGGCAGGTTCGGGCGGCTTCATTATATAATGGCGCGATGCTGAAAGACAAAGAAACCGCCGCGCCCCCCTCGCCGCCGCCGGCCATCCGGCTGCGGGGGGTGCGCACGCACAACCTCCAGGCGGTTGACGCCGTCTTTCCCCATCGGCAGATCACCGCCGTGACCGGCGTGAGCGGCTCGGGCAAGTCCAGCCTGGCGTTCGACACCCTGTTCGCCGAATGCCAGCTCCGCTTCCTCGAGTCCCTTTCGCCCTACCTGCGGCAGTTCATGGACAAGTTTCCCAAGCCGGCGCTGGATGCGGCCGACGGGCTCCTGCCGGCGATGGCGTTGCGCCAGCGTCGGGCGGTCAAGAACTCGCGCTCCACCGTCGGGACGCTCACCGACCTGGCCGACCACCTCCGCCTCCTGATGGTGAAGGCCGGCGCGCGCCACTGCCCGGTGTGCGGCGGGCGCATCGCCGTCTACTCCGCCGCCGCGATCGCCGCCTGGTGCGCCGAGGCGCTTGCCGGCGCTGCGGTCACGGTGCTGTTCCGCTTCCCGGCGCCGGCGGAGCAGGGCGGGGCGGCGGCGCGGGAGTTGATCCAGCGAATGGGCTTCGCCCGCGTGCTGAGCGGCGGCCGCCTGATCCGGACCGAGGAGTGGACGGGCGGGGAGCCGCCGCTGGTGGTGGTGGACCGCATCACGGCGGCGGAGACGGAGCGGGACCGGCTGCTCGAGGCGGCGCGGACGGCGCTGGCCGAGGGAGGCGACGAATGCCTGCTGGCACTCGCGGCCGCCGCGGCCCCGGCGGCGTGGCCGCCCAATGTGGCCGTGGCGGCCGCCGGCGAACTGCTGCTGGCGTCGTTCCCGGGCCGCAGCCGGTGCGCCGGGTGCGGCGCCGAGCTGCCGCCGCTCACCGAGAGTCTGCTCTCCTCCAACAATCCGGAGGGGGCGTGTCCCACCTGCAAGGGATTCGGCGACGTGCTCTACTACGACCCGGCGCGGTACCTCGATCCCGCCCGCACCCTGGCCGAAAATCCGATCGTGGTGTGGCAGAGCCGGGCGTTCCGGCCGTATCACCGGTATCTCCTCGCGGTGGCCGAGCGGCGCGGCTGGCCGCTCCAGGTTCCCTTCCGCACCCTGGCACCGGAGATCCGCGACGCCGTGATCCGCGGCGACCGCGGCTATGCGGGCGTCGACGGCTTCTTCCGCAAACTCGAGAAGAAGAGCTACCGCCTGCACATCCGGGTGCTGCTGGCCCGGTACCGCCGCTACGGCCGCTGCCCCGACTGCGGGGGGAAGCGCCTGAACCCGCACGCGCTCTCGATCCGGCTCGACGGGTGCGACCTCGGCGAGATCCTCGGCCTGACCGCCGACGCGGCGCTCCGCTTTCTCCGTCTGGCGGCCATCCCCCCGGACGTCCTCCCGGGGGTCCGGCGCGTGCTGGACGAAATCGATGACCGCCTGGAATGCCTTCGGCAGATGGGCCTGGGGTATCTGGCCCTGGATCGGCCGGCCTTCACCCTGAGCGGCGGCGAGGCGCAGCGGGTGCACCTGGCCGCGGTGTTGGGCACGCGGCTGGCCGATACACTGTTCGTGCTGGACGAGCCCACCATGGGGCTTCACCCGCGGGATTACGGGCGGCTCGCCGACATCCTGCGGCGGCTGTGCGACGAGGGGAATACGGTGGTGTTTGTGGAACACGATCCGGCGTTCATCGCCTGCGCCGACCAGGTGGTGGAACTGGGACCGGGCGCCGGACAGTTCGGGGGCCGGACGGTGTATCAGGGGGCGATGGCGCCCTTCCTGGCCGAGGCGGACACCGCCACCGCCGCCGTGCTGCGGGCACGCGGCGGCGGGCGGGTGCGGGCGGTCCAGCCCCTGCCGTCGCACTGGCTGGAGTTGGAGGGCGCGTCGGCGCGCAACCTCAAGTCGGTGCGGCTGCGGTTTCCCCACGGCCGCCTCAGCGTGGTCTGCGGCGTCAGCGGCAGCGGCAAGTCCACGCTCCTCGAGGAAGCGGTGCTCGCCGGCGTCGAGGCGGTCCTGGCCGGCGGGCCGCTGCCGGCGGGACTGGCCGCCCTGGGCGGGGCGGAGGCTTTTCGGGGAGTCCGCCATGTGGACCAGGGGCTCCCGCCAGGAAGCGGACGGTCGAACCCGGCGACCTTTCTGAAGATATTCGACACCATCCGGACGTTGTTCGCCAACCTGCCCGAGGCCCGGCTCCACGGCCTGCTGCCCGGCTACTTTTCGCTGAACACCGACGGCGGACGCTGCCCGCTGTGCCGCGGCCGAGGCGCCACGGTGCTGGACATGCAGTTTCTCGCCGACGAGGAGATCCTGTGCGAAGCGTGCGACGGCACGGGCTTTTCCGCCGAGGCGCGCACGTACCGTTACCGGGGTCTGGACATCGTCGGTGTGCTGGATCAGACGGTGGACCAATCACTGGCATTTTTCGGCGATGACGCGCCGCCGGCGATGCGGCGCAAGCTGGAGTTCCTGGCCGGACTCGGACTCGGCTACCTGCGCCTGGGCCAGCCGCTGAACACGCTCTCCGGCGGCGAGATGCAGCGGCTCAAGCTGGGGCGGGTGTTGCTGGAGCCCGGCGCCGGACCGGAGCTCATCCTGCTGGACGAGCCCACCATCGGACTCCATCCCCGCGACACGCGCAAGCTGTTCGCGGTGCTGGACCGACTCCTGGAGCGAGGCCACACCGTCGTGGCGGTGGAGCACGACCTGTTCTTCATCGAAAACGCCGATTGGGTGGTGGACCTCGGGCCCGAGGGCGGCGACCGCGGCGGCTACCTGCTGTACCAGGGTCCGCCGGAGGGGCTGGTCCGCTGTCCGGAATCGGTCACCGGCCGGGAGCTGGCTCGGTGGCTCGGTCAGTGAGTGAATCGGTGCCGGGACCTGGGCACTGGGTGCTGAGTGCCGGGGTATGAGATCCAGGATCCGGGACCCAGAACCCAGAACCCAGAACCCATGTCCCAGGTCCCAAGTTTTATGTCCGATGATCAGGAACGAACTCCGAACCCCGAGCGAATCAATTCGGAATCGTCAGCTGCTCACCGGCGCGAAGCCGGTCGCTGGTGCGCGAGTTGGCGCGCTTGAGGCTGGCCACGTCGGTGCCGTAACGGCGGGCAATGGCCGAGAGGGTTTCGCCCGTGCGAACGGTGTGGTAACGCGGGTTGCCGCCCCGCGGCGTCGCGGCGGCTGTCGCCGCGGCCGGACCGGTGGCACCGGGCAGCCGCAGCGACTGACCCGACTTGATGACGCTGCCGCGCTGCAGCCGGTTGACGGCCAGCAGGTCGTCCAGCGCCACTCCGTGGCTGCGGGCGATGCCGAACAGCGTGTCGCCGGCCTTGACCGTGTAGGCGCCCTCCGTCCCGCTGGGCGCGGTCCGCGCCGCCGGACCTGCGCTGCGGGCCGGTTCCCGCAGGCGGAGGGTCTGCCCCGCCCGGAGGGCCGGGCCGGGTAGTTGGTTCCAGGACATCAATTGGGCCACGGATACCTGTGTCCGGCGGGAGATGCTCCACAGGGTGTCGCCCCGTCGCACGCGGTAGGTGGCGCTGGTGTACACGGCCGGGCGGGGTTCCGGCTCGACGGCTGCGCGGGCGGGCCGGCTGAAGTCCGATACGGGCACCTGCAGCACCTGGCCGATGCTCAGGATCGCCCGCTTGCTCCGGATGTCGTTGAAGTCCATCAACGCCGAGAGCGACACATCGTATTTCCGGCAGATTTTGTAGAGGGTGTCCCCCTTGGCCACCACGTGCTCCAGGTACATGAGGCGCTCCTTCACCGGCAGGTCGTAGAGAAGCGCCAGCACTTCCTGGCGGGTGTCCACGGGGACGCGCAACGGGTACGTCTTGGTGTCCGGCGGCGTGAGCATGCGCCGCAGCGCCGGGTTGAGCTCCTGAAGCGTCTCGACGGGGACGCCGATGGTTTCCGCCACCACCCGGAGGTCGGTGGGCGAGGGGATCTCCACGAGGATGCCCGTCCAGGCGTCCTGCGGTTCCACGCGGATGTCGAACCGCTCGGGATTCTTGCCCACGATGATGGAGGCCAGGATGGCCGGGACGTAGTTGCGGGTTTCGCGGGGCAGCAGGCGCTGCTCGGCCATCTCCCAGAAATCGCGGTCGGGATGGCGGTTCAGGATCCGTTGGATGCGGCCCTCGCCGGAGTTGTACGCGGCCAGCACCAGGTACCAGTCGCCGAACATCCCGTACAGGTCTTTCATGTATCGGCAGGCGGCGCGGGTGGCTTTCTCGGGGTCGGAGCGCTCGTCCACCCACCAGTCCACGCGCAGCCCGTAGCGGCGGCCGGTCCACTGGATGAACTGCCAGAGACCCTTGGCGCGGGCGCGGGAGTAGGCGCTGACCTTGAAGTTGCTCTCCACGAGCCCGAAGTAGATCAGGTCTAGGGGGATGCCCTCCTCCCGGAAGATCCGCTGGAACATCTCGTGGAAACGGGTGAGCCGGCCGAGGCCCTGTGTCACCTGGTCCCGCTTGACGCCGGTGGTCAGCTGGCTGATGTAGGCCATCACCTCGCGGTTGACATAGACCGGCAAATCATAATGCTGCCGGAGGATGTCCTCCTCGATCAGGTGCTCGATTTCCGGGTCGATCTCGGCTGGGGTGAGGGACGCGTCCAGCAGCGTGTCGAGCGGCGGCGCCTCCGGGTCGGAGATATCCTCGTCCTCGCCGGAGTCGGGGAAGAGGCCAAGACGGTCGCGATGCAGCTCGATCCGCGCCAGCAGCTCCGCCAGCCGGGCCTGGAACAAGGGTGAGCCGTCCAGTTCGACGCCCGAGAAGAAGATGCTTTCCAGCGCGTAGGTCATCTCCCGGACAGCCCACTCGGTGTTGTTCGTATCGGCGAACAGCTCGCCCAGCTCGAAAGCGGCGAAGCTCTCGCTGATGCGATCCGCCTCGGGTGAAGCGCCGAGATCGCGGTCGTGCATCTGGTAGGCGACCGGCGCGGACCGCGGCGGCAGGGTGAGTTCCAGCGGGCTCAGGGAGGTGCTGGCGAAGCCGGCGAAGCCGAACAGCGGCAGGAGGATCGCGACGAGCCGGAAAGAGTACTGTGCAACCATCTCCCGGCCATATTAGACCGGGCTCCGCGGAACTGTCAACCGATAATGCGTCCGAGAGCCTCTGTCGGTGGGGATCTCCGCCCGCTGCGCCGGCGCGCTCAGGAGGACGTGACCGGCTCCACTGCGCCCATGCGGCGAAATTTCTCCGTCCGCGACAGCGGCAGCCCGTCGACGGGGAGGGCCAGCAATTCGGTCAGGTGACGCTCCACCGCGTCGCCCAGCGCCCGGGCGGTGGCCTCCCAGTCCGTGTGGGCGCCTCCCGGCGGCTCGGGCACGATCTCGTCGATGATGCCAAGCCGTTTCAGGTCGGGGCTGGTGAGTCCCAGGTTGCGGGCGGCGGCCTCGGCATGTCCCTGGTCTTTCCAGAGGATGGCTGAGCAGCTCTCCGGGGAGATCACCGAATAGACCGCGTTCTCCAGCATCAGGATGCGATCGCCCACGCCGATGCCCAGCGCCCCGCCGGAGCCGCCCTCCCCGATGACGCTGACGATGATCGGCACTCGCAGGCGAGCCATCTCGCGGAGGTTGTAGGCGATGGCTTCGGCCTGGCCGCGCTCTTCCGCGCCGATGCCTGGGAACGCGCCCGGCGTGTCGATGAACGTCAGAATCGGCTTGCGGAATTTCTCGGCCAGTCGCATCGTCCGGAGCGCCTTGCGATAGCCCTCCGGTTGCATCATCCCGAAGTTGCGGTGCTGCCGCTCGGCCAGGTTGCGCCCCTTCTGCTGCCCCACCACCACCACGGGCCGGGTGCGGAACCAGCCGAAGCCGGTGATGACCGCGGGGTCGTCGGCGTACTTACGGTCGCCGTGGATCTCCTCGAAGTCGGTGATGAGTCGTTCGATGAGGTCGAGGGAGTACGGCCGGTTCTCGTGCCGGGCCAGCTTGATCCGCTGCCACGGGGTGATCTGCTCGTAGATGCGCCCGCGCACCTGGCGAATCTTCTCGCGGAGGATCTCCAGAGCCCGCCGGGCCGCCTCGTCGTCACCGAACCGCTCGAGCTCGGCGAGTTGACTTTCCAGATCCTTGAGCAGCGTGCTGTGCCAGTCGTTCATGACCGCCCCAATCGTTTTGATTTCGCGAGGCATTTTAACATACAATGGCGCCGCGCCACCGAATTCAGCGCCGGGGGTGGGTCATGGAACTCATCAGCAGCCGCACCAACAACCAGGTGAAACAGTTCATCCGGGTGCGGGAGGGGACGTACGACAATCCGCTCTGCTTCACCGTCGAGGGCGCCAAGCTCCTGGCGGAAGTCGCTCGCTCGGAGCACGCGGTGTTGCAGGTGTTCGTCGTGCAGGGGTATGAGGACAAGCTGCCGCCGGTGCCGGCCCACCAGGTCTTCGCGGTGACGCCGGAGGTGATGCACAAGCTGTCGGGCCTCAAGTCGCCGGCCTGGGTGGCGGCGCTGTGCTGCCGGAAGGAGTCGCGGGGGGCCGGTCAGGTCCTGCGGCGGACGCCCTGGCTGGTGCTGGACGGCGTCCAGGACCCGGGCAACGTCGGCAGCATCCTTCGGTCGGCCGAGGCGCTGGGACACGTGCCGGTGGTGCTCCTGCCGCCGGCGCCGTCCCCCTTCCAGGAGAAAGTCATCCGGACCAGCATGGGTTCGGCGCTGCGAACGCCCTACTGGCGGCCGCCGGACGCCGAGACCTTCCTCGTCCGGGCGCGCGAGCGCGGAGTCCGGCTCTGGGCGCTCGACGTCAAGGGCGAGGTCGACCTGGCCGACTTGCCGGCCGAGTCCGGCCAGGCGTTCATCATCGGCGGCGAGGGACACGGACTCTCGGGCGGGATCGCCGCCGCGGTGGAGCGGACCGTGCGCATCCCCATCCGGCCGCAGGTGGAGTCGCTGAACGCGGCCGCGGCCGCGGCCATCCTGCTCTACCGCCTGAGTGCCCGCCGGCGCGAATCCCGCTAGTTCCTCCGGAGAACGTCGCGATGGGCGGAAAAGGCAAACAGGAACCGAACCAGGATCCCCCACTGTTCCCGGCCGAAGAGGCCGTCGAGGCGGAAGAGCGCCGCGTCCCGCTGGCGGAGCGGATGCGGCCGCGGACGCTGGACGAATACCGGGGGCAGGCGCACCTCGTCGGGGCGGGGAAGCCCTTGCGCCGGATGATCGAGTCGCGACGCATCCCCTCGTTGATCCTGTGGGGACCGCCTGGCACGGGCAAAAGCACCCTGGCCCATGTCATCGCCCGCACCCTTGACACCCACTTCGTGAGTTACAGCGCCGTGCTGACGGGCATCAAGGAAGTGCGCGACGTCATGAGCGACGCAGCCTATTTCTTCGAGCGGACCGGGCGGCAGACGCTCATCTTCATCGACGAGATCCACCGGTTCAACAAGTCCCAGCAGGACGCCTTCCTGCCCTTCGTGGAGAAAGGGCAGGTTCTGCTCATCGGCACCACCACCGTCAATCCCAGCTTCGACCTCAACGCGGCCCTGATGAGCCGGGTGAAAGTGCTCACCCTGCGGTCGCTGGACGTGGCCGACATCGAGTCGATCCTGGCCGAGGCCCTGGCCGATCCGGACCGCGGTCTGGGCCGGCTGGACCTGCGGGTCCCGCCGGAGCTGCTGCACAAGATCGCGGTGTTCTCGTCCGGCGACGCGCGCCGCGGCCTCAACCTGCTGGAGCAGCTGGCCGACTACGCCGAAGAGCGGGGCGTCGCGCCCACCGACGAGGAGCTGCGCGAGGTGCTCCACCAGAAGGTGCTGCTCTACGACAAGGACGGCGAGGAACACTACAACCTGCTGTCGGCGCTGCACAAGTCGATGCGTAACTCCGACCCCGACGCCACGGTCTATTGGGTGGTCCGGATGCTCGAGGCCGGCGAGGATCCGCGCAACGTCTGCCGGCGCATCCTCCAGTGCGCCTCGGAGGATGTGGGACTGGCCGACAATCAGGCGCTGCACGTGGCGCTCCAGGCCTGGCAGGCCTACGAGCTGCTGGGTCTGCCTGAAGGCCGGCTGGCCATCCTGCAGGCGGCGGTGTACGTGGCCGTCGCCCCCAAGTCCAATGCCCTGCTCCGGGCCTGGACCGCCGCCCAGCGGGACGTGGCCGAGAGCAGCGCCGAAGGCGTGCCGCTGCACCTGCGCAACGCGCCCACCCGCCTCATGGATGCGGAAGGCTACGGGGAGGGCTACTTGTACGCCCATGATTATCCCGAAGGGACCACGGACATGACCGGTCTGCCCCCCGCCCTGGCCGGCCGGGTTTACTACGAGCCGTCCGGGGCGGGCCTCGAGGCCCGCATCCGCGAAAAACTGCGGGAAATCGCCGAACGGAAAACCGCCTTCGCCAAGCGGCGGGCGGACGGTCGGAAGGGCAGCCGGACCGAGTGAAAGAGCTTGAAAACGTGATGTAAATCATGTTTACAATGTCCGGCGGATACGTTACAATCCGGGTAATTCTGGTCTAGCCGAGGGAGAGTGAATGAGCGACAAGAAGATCTTGGTTGCTGACTACAACACGCGGGAGCTTCAGCAGCTGAAGAAGATTTTCACCGATGCCGGCTTTAACGTGGTCACGGTGCAGGACGGGAAAGCGGCCCTCGACTCGTTCGAGGCGGACAAGCCGGACGTCGTGCTCCTCTCGGCCATGCTGTCCAAGATCAACGGATTCGACGTTTGCCGGAAGATCAAGGACACCGAAACCGGCCGCAACGTCCCGGTGATCATCGCCACCTCGGTGTACAAGGGCCAGAAGTACCGCAACAAGGCCCTGCACGAAAACGGCGCCAGCGAATTCATCGAGAAGCCCGTGCCCGACAACGTCATCCTGGAGACCGTCCAGCGGTTCATGGGCGACACCCGGAGCCTCATCGACACGCGCCGGAGCGAATTCATCGACAAAATAGCCAAGGAGTCGGCTGCCGAAGCCCCGCCGGCCCCCCCGCCGAAGCCGGCGCCGACCCCGGCGGCCAAGGCCCCGGCGCCGCCGCCCCAACCCGCACCGGAACCGCCCAGGCCGAAACCGGCGCCCGCCGCTCCGAAGCCCGCGGACGTGGAGAGCCGCTTCGAACAGGAGATCGCCGCGACCCTGATCGCCTCGGAAGCCCCGGCGGCGGCCGAGATGGACGACTCCATGGACAAGCTCCTCAGCGACACGCTCTCCGGCCTGGGACTCGACCTCGACAAGGGCAAATCCAAAGCGTCCCCTCCGCGCGCGCCGGCACCTCCACCGCCGGTGATCAGCGAGGCCAAGAAGACCGAGGCCGCTCTCGAAAAGCTTGTGGAGTCGGCCAGCCAGGCGACGGCGCCCCCGCCGCCGCTGCTCGGCCCCGACACCGGCGAAATCCGTTTCGACCAGTTGAAAAAAGAAGTGAAAGAAGCCGGGGCACCGGCCGCCGCCAAGGTGGACGCCGTGGAGGACTTCCTCCGCTCCTTCGACACCGATCTGGAGAAGAAGCTCAGTGATACGCTCAGCGGCGTGGGCCTGTCCGACACCAGCATCGACAAGGTGATCCAACCCAAGGCGCAGGAGCCGGCGCCGGCCGCTCCAAAGCCGAAGCCCGCTCCCGCCCCGGTTCCTCTGGCAGAACCCGAACACGAAGAGGGCACCAAGTTTGGGGATTACATTCTGGACCGGAAGATCGGCCACGGCGGCATGGCGGAGCTGTTCCGCGCCAAAAAGCGGGGCCAGGAAGGCTTCCAGAAGATCGTCGCCATCAAACGGATCCTGCCCCACCTGTCGGACAACCAGGAACTTGTCACCATGTTCATTGACGAGGCGAAGATCGCCGCCCAGTTGTCCCACCAGAACATCGTCACCATCTTCGATTTCGGCAAGATCAACCACTCGTTCTACATCGCGATGGAGTTCGTGGACGGGTTCGATTTCAAGAAGATCCTGAGCCGGGCGAAGGAGTTGGGCATCCGGCTGCCCCACAAGCTGGCTGCCCACATCGCTCTGCAGATCGCCAGCGCGCTGGACTACGCGCACTTTAAGAAGGACTTCAGCAACAAGGAAATGAACATCGTCCACCGGGATGTCAGCCCGCAGAACATCCTGATTTCCCGGGAAGGCGAGGTGAAGCTGGTGGATTTCGGCATTTCCAAGGCCGAGTCCAAGATCCACCACACCGTCAAGGGCGCGCTCAAGGGCAAGCTCCTGTACATGAGCCCCGAGCAGGCCTGGGGCAAACCGGTGGACAAGCGGTCGGACCTCTTCTCGCTGGGCATCGTGCTCTGCGAGGCCATCAGCGGCAAGGTCCTGTTCGAGGATTCCTCTGAATTTGACGTCCTCGAGAAAGTCCGCTCCGGCAAGATCCCGATCCTCGAAAACGAGATGCCCTCCCTGCCGCCGCGGCTCAAGAATATCATCAACAAGGCGCTCCAGATCGACATCGGGCAGCGCTACCAGACCGCCGGCGAAATGGCCAAGGACCTGCACGACTACCTCAGCACCGGCAAGCAGCGGCCGTCGCCCAAGGATTTGGCCACGTTCCTGACCCGGATGTTCCCCGACGCGTTCGGTATGAAGGAGAGCGAGGTCCGCAATCTGAGCTTCGACGAGTTCATGGAGCGGGAGGATGTCCTGCCGCCCAAGGCCATGAGCGAGGAGACGGTCATCCTGGAATCCGAGGAAATGGCCGGCCTCGAGGAGATCCGCCCCGCCGCGGACATACCGGTGGCGCTCGAGGAAGACGAGATCGTGGTGGATGGCAAGTTCCAGCCGCCGCCACTGGTGAAGGAGGCGGTCCCGCCCAAGAAGGCCGCTGCCCCGCTGATCACGCCCGTCGAGGAAAAACCGGCGGTGATCCGCAAAGAAAAGAAGAAGGCGCCCGAGCCGGTCAAGCCGAAGGCGGAACCGGTGAAGGCGAAGGCGGAGCCCGTGCCGCCGAAGAAAGAGGCGCCGCCGCCGAAGAAAGAGGCCGTGCCGCCGCCGAAAAAAGAAGCCGTGACCCCGCCGGCCGAGGAGAAGAAAGTCCTCACGAAACGGCTGAAGGAGAAACCGGCCGCCGAAAAACCGATGTTCGGCGATGTGACGACCGCATCGAAGAGCTCCAGCAAGGGACTGATCATTGGCATCATCGCCGCCGTGGTGATCATCGCGGTGGGTGTGGCCACCTACCTGATGTTCTTCAGCAAGCCAGCCGTGCCGACACAGCCGGAGCCCCCCGCCGCTGGCGCCACCGAACCCGCCGCCCCGGGTGAGCCGGTTCCTTCCACCGGCGAACCGACAGCGCCCACCGGTACCACCCCCACCGCCACTCCGGCGACGGCGACCGATGTCAAGCCTGAAACCAGGCCTCAGCCGCAGCCCGCCCCGGCCAAACCGGGTCAGCCGGCGACGGTGGCCCAGCAACCTCAGCCGCAACCCAAGCCGGAGCCGGCGAAGCCGGCCGCGGCCGCCGCGACTCAGCCGACGGCCGCCCAGCCTGCGGCGCCGAAACCGGAGCCGGCGGCCCAGCCTGCGGCTCAACCGGCCGCCCCGAAGCCGGAACCCACTCCCCCGCCGGCCGCGCCGAAACCGGAACCGACGACTCAGCCCGCGGCTCAGCCGGCCGCCCCGAAGCCGGAACCGACTTCCCAGCCCACGGCCCCGAAACCGGAACCGGTGAAACCGGCGAGCCCGCCTCCGGCGGCGGATATCCCCATGGATCTGCCGGCGGTTGCCGAGAAGGCCAAGACCGGCGACCTCGTGGCCCTGGGGCCCGACGTCAAGCCGCCGAAGGAGCTGAGAACTCCCTCACCGCGGATCCCGGCCCAGGCCCAGCGCCTCAATCTCAAGGGCCGCCTGGTATGCCGGTTGCTCGTATCCCATACCGGCGAGGTGGAGCGGGTGCTCGTCGTCTCAGCCGATTCGGCCCGGGTGAAGGAGATGCTGGGCCCCGCCGCCGAGGAGGCCCTGAAGCAATGGCGGTATACGCCGGCCGAGAAGGACGGCGTGAAGGTGAAGGTCTGGAAAACGGTCACGCTGTCGTTCTAGCGAACATGAGAGCCAGGATTTATAAATTCTAACGGCATGGGAGGTTCACTGATGGAACTCAGCAAAGAACAACGGAAATTCTACGAGGAAACCCGGGAGATGGCCCGCAAGGAAATCGAGGACATCGAGAAGAAGATCGAAGAGGAACTGGCCCGGGTCAAGCAGCGCCTCATCGACCTGCAGAACGCCAAGAAGGCGGCCCGCCAGATCTACGACGGCGCCTGCTCCCGTCTGGGTGTCAAGAGCGACCTGGCGGAATCGACGGTGGACATCCCGAAGGAGATGTCGTCCTGAGGCGGGCAGCGTCCGTCCGACAGCCCATCTGATCACGGTTTTCACGTACGGGATGCATCGGTTCAGGCAACGGGTGCATCCCGTTTTCATTGTCCTCGGACCTGGAGACGGCGGCCATGGTCGAAGCCCAACTCTATGAACGGCGCGGTGACGGCGCGGTCCGTTGCCTGCTGTGCAGCCACTACTGCGTCATCGGCGACGGCCGGCGCGGGATCTGCAGCGTGCGCGAGTGCCGGGGCGGCCGCTTGTTCACCCGGGTGGCGGACCGCCTGGTGGCGGTCCACGTGGACCCCATCGAGAAGAAGCCGCTCTTCCACTTCCTGCCCGGATCCCGATCGCTCTCCGTGGCCGCGGTGGGCTGCAACTTCCGGTGCGAGTTCTGCCAGAACCACTCAATCTCTCAATATCCCCGCGAGGCGGCGGACATCCCCGGCGATCTTACGACGCCGGACGAGCTGGTGGCGGCCGCAGTGCGGCACCGGTGCGACTCCTTGTCCTACACCTATACCGAACCCACCGTGTTCTTCGAGCTGACCCGGGCGACCGGGCTGGCGGCGCGCCGGGCGGGCCTCCGCAACGTTTATGTCACCAACGGGTACATGAGCAGCGAGGCCGCCGCGGCGATGGCGGAGTTTCTCGACGCGGCCAACGTGGACCTGAAGAGTTTCTCCGATGCATTTTACCGCAGCTACTGCGGCGCGCGGTTGCAGCCGGTGCTTGATTCCATCCGCCGCCTGCATGCCGCCGGCGTGTTCCTCGAGGTGACCACGCTGATCATTCCTGGGCGCAACAGCGACGCAGCGGAGCTGCGCGCCGTGGCCGAATTCCTCGCCGGAGTGGATCCGGCGATCCCGTGGCACGTGTCGGCCTTCCACCCCGACTACCGGATGCTGGACGCCCCGCCCACTCCGGTGGCCCTGCTGGAACTGGCCTACGACGAGGGATGCCGGGCCGGCCTGAAATTTATTTATTGCGGCAACGTGCCCGGTCACGAGCTGGAGAACACCTGCTGCCCCGCCTGCCGCGCCGTGCTCATCGAACGGACCGGCTTCCGGATCCGCCGCCAGCGCCTGACGCGACCGGTCTGCCCGGACTGCGGCGCGCCGGTGCCCGTCGTGCTGGCGGCGGCCGGCGGTGACGCGGAGCGTGCCTGATGCATCCGTTCGCCAAAAGCATCGTTCTCGGAACGGCCGGCCACATCGATCACGGCAAGACCGCGCTGCTCAAGAGCCTCACCGGCGTGGACGCCGACCGGCTCAAGGAGGAGAAGGAGCGGGGGATCACCATCGACATCGGCTTCGCCCCATGGGCGGATCCGCCGTACCGCATCGGCTTCATCGACGTGCCCGGCCATGAAAGGTTCATCAAGAACATGCTGGCGGGCGCCGGCGGCATCGCCGGCGTCCTGCTGGTGGTCGCGGCCGACGAGGGCGTCATGCCCCAGACCCGCGAGCACTTTGAGATCATCCGCCTGCTCGGAATCACCGACGGGGTGATCGCCCTGACCAAGTGCGATCTCGTGGCGGAGGAGTACCAGGAGCTGGCGGAAGATGATGTCCGCCGCCTGGTCCGCGGCTCGTTCCTGGAGACGGCGCCGGTGATCCGGACCAGCGCCGTGACGGGACTGGGGCTGGCGGAGCTCCGGGCGGCGCTGCACGGGCTGGCCGACCGCATCGCCGAGCCGTCCGTCGGCGGCACTCCGCGCCTCTTCATCGACCGGGTGTTCGTCATTCGGGGTTTCGGCACCGTGGTCACCGGGACGGTGCTGTCGGGTGTGTTCCGCCGCAACGACCGCGTGGCAATCCTGCCGGACGGGCGGGAGGCGAAGGTCCGCCACCTCGAGGTCTATGAGCAGGAGGTGGAGGAGGCGCGGGCGGGCGAGCGGGCCGCACTGAACCTGGCCGGACTGGAGCCGGCCGACCTGCGCCGGGGGCAGGCCGTGACAGCGCCCGACCGCTTCACACCCACCCAGATTTTCTATGCCCGCTTCCACCTGTTGGAGTCGTTCGGCCGCGCAATCAAGGCCGTGGTGCCGGTGCACGTCTATCACGGCAGCGCCGAGCTGCTGGGACGGCTGCAGCTGCTGGACCGGCCGCACCTGGAGCCGGGTGCGAGCGCCCTCGTCCAGGTCCGGCTCGAGTCGCCGGCTCTGGTCTGGCCGGGTGACCACCTTGTCGTCCGCCAGTACTCTCCGCTCCGGACCATGGGCGGCGGCCGAGTGCTGGAGATCCATGCCGCCCGCTACCGCATCCGGGAGGGGCGGCGCGTGCAGGCCCGCCTGGCGCGCCTCGAGAGCGCCGGCGACGCGGCGCGGATCCGCGAGGCGGTCGATGCCCGCGAAGGCAACGGCATCACCGTCGCGGAGCTGGTGAACCTGACGGGCCTGCCGGCGGCGCGCGTTGCGGCGATGCTGGCCGACGCCCCCGCCGGAGAGCTGCTGTCGCTGACGCCGGACGGAACCGTGTGGATCGGCGCTGCCGCGGCCGGGCGACTCCGTGACCAGGTCCTCCAGCGGATGGAGGAACACGATCGCCGCAACCCCTACGCCCACGGAATCAAAAAACAGGAGCTGCGCAGCCTCTTCCCCGGGATGGGCGACGAGACGTTCGCTTACCTGATCTGCAGCCTGCAGGCGGCGGGAAGGATCGACGCCGACGCCGAGCGCCTCATGCTGGCTGGGCGCAAGCTGGAGGTGGAAAGCTCGCTGGCCGGCGCTATCGCCGGCGTCGAGGACTCGCTGCGACGCGGCGGAATTGAGGGACTCACCGACGCCGCCCTCCACGACCTGCTGGCGCGGGCCGGCCGCGCGGAGGCGTCCGCCGTGGATTTCCTGCTCAAGAGCCGCCGGCTGGTGCGGGTGGGGCCCGACTATTACGTCCACCCCGACACACTGGCTGAAGTCATCGCCGCGCTGCGCGGGCGTCTCACCAAGGGCGATCCCCTCGAAGTGGGTCTGTTCAAGGAACTATTCGGCCTGACCCGCAAACGGGCCATTCCGCTGCTGGAGTACCTGGACCGGCAGGGCGTGACGCGCCGGGTCGGCGCCAGCCGCTTTTTCTGCTGAGCCCGGCGCCGCCGCCGGCGGATATTCCCGTTGACCCTGCCGGGCATTGGGATTATGATTCTGCGACAGGACGGAACACCATCAGGAGGATTCCCTATGTTTGGTTTGGGCCCCACCGAGCTGATCATCATCTTCCTGATCGTGCTGCTGCTCTTCGGCTGGAACCGCCTCCCCCAGATCGGTAAGGGGCTGGGCGAGGGCATCCGCAATTTCCGGACCTCGATGCGGGAGGCGGGCGACAAATCGGACGACGACAAATCGGAGCCCGACAAGGGCAAAAACTAGTCCTTGCTCCAGCCTTATGGCAGTTTCGGGAAAGATCAAGACCTTCCCCCTCACCGATTTGTTTCAGTGGATATCCCTGTCCCGCAAGTCGGGGGTGCTCCGGATCTCCTGCGGCGATTACCTGATTCAGGTGTACTTTCGGAAGGGCGTGCTGGTTTCCGCTACGTCCACCGAGCCGTCGCGGCGCTTCGGCCAGCACCTGCTGGCCCGGGGATTCCTCGACGAGGCGCGGCTGCGACTGGCCCTCACTCACCAGGAGAAAGCCGAAGGCGAACGGCTGCTGGGGGATGTGCTCCAGCAGCTGAACCTCCTGGACCAAGAGCAGATCGAACGCGCCCTGCGGGAGCGGGCGGCGGAGATTGTCTACGACCTGTTCCTGCTGGAAGACGGTGTATTCTTCTTCGAGGAGCGGGAGGGGATCCCCGACAACCTGGTGCCCATCAACCTGAACATCGACTCGCTCATTCTCGAGGGCGTTCGCCGCAAGGACGAGTGGGAGCGCATCCGGCAACTGTTGCCGGACGACACGATCCGGTTGCGGGTCGTGCCGAAGCCGGCGGCGCCGGCCGGTGAAGCAACGGAGCTGCGCCGGAAAATCCTCAGCCTGTCGGATCGGGACTACTCCATCGGCGAAATCGGCATGCATACGCGCCGATCGGCGTTCGACGTCTACTTCGAGGTGTTCCGGCTGATCAAGGAAGGGATCATGGCGATCGTCACGCCCGTGGCGCCGAAGGCGCCACCGGCGCCGGCTGAACCGGACACCCGGCGGTTCGAGGCCGAGATCCGCAACCTGGCGAAGGGGTGCCTTTACCAGAGCGCCTGGGCGATGCTCCGCGACATGCAGGGGAAGCTTGTCAATCCCGATAACCTGCGGGATGTGGAACGCTGGCTGCTGGAGCACGAAAACGTGTTTCTGCGCCGGAAGTACACAGACTCCGACGTGCCGGCGATGAGCGGACCGCCGGAGAAGGTCCGGCGGGAAAAGCTGAGCCCCCGTGAAGGCTTTCTGCTCAGTCGGCTGGGGGCGGGCGTGACGGTGAAAGACCTGTGCCAGGTGATGCCCCTGGCCGAGATCGAGATTCTCCGCCTGCTCGATTCCCTGGAACGGAAAGGCGTGATCAGCTTGCCGTCTCGTACGTCCGGATCTGGCCCAGCCGGCTGATGCCGGCGACGCGGACGTACGTCTTGAAACCGCCCACCGATTGCATGGTGATCTTCTGCGAACGCGTGTTCGGATCCCACGGATCGACATTGGGCAGCGTGGTGGGAATGCCCAGGGTGCCGTCGGGGAGGAAAACGATCAGCTTTTTATTGACCACCGTGCCGTCGGGCAGCGTAAACGTCCCGTAGTCGAGGCTGGTGACCTGGACTTCGGACGTAATATTGAACCGGACCCGGGTTGCATTCTCGCCTGAGAGGGTGCACGCCAGATCCCAATTATCGTCCCGGAAGATCTCGATGGGGGTGCCCGTCGCCCCCGGCGTGCCCAACTCCATGACGTACAGCGCGTTTTGTGACGAGGCCAGGTAGCGGCCGCGCTGGATGGCCTGCGAGTAGGCCTGGAGGGCGGCGTTGAGGCGGTAGTCGGCCATCACCGTGGTGAAGACGGGGACGCCGACAACCACCAGGATGCCCATGATGACAATCACCACGAGCGCCTCTACGGTCGAAAACCCTTTGGGATGGGTCATGGTAAGCTCCTGAGACTTTTGACCCAATTATACATTAATTTGAATGTCAATGGAAAATCGGGACAGGGCCGGGTCAATTTCCCTGCGGGGCCTCTCCGGCACGGTCGCTTTCGAAAAGCCGCAGATAGGCATCGGTGACCCGCTCCCAGTCGTAGTTTTCAGCGGCGCGGCGGCGGGCGTCCTCGCGCAGCGCCTGGAATCGATCCGGCTCGTCCTCGATGGCCTGAAGGGCGGCCGCGGCGGCGGCCGGATCACCGGCGCGGAACAGCACACCGGCGCCGCCGAGTACCTCGGAGTTTTCGGGAGTGTCCAGGCAGAAAATCAGATTGCCGGCGGCCATGTTCTCCACCAGCGCCGGGTGGGTGCCGCCCACCTCGGTGGCATGGATGTAACAATGGGCGTTGCTGACCAGCTCCCGGTACCCCTCGCCGTAGATGGCGCCGGGGAAGCAAATCCGCGGATCGGCGGTCCGGCGCAGCTCGCGGATGTAGGCGGCGTTGTACGGCGCGTCGCCCACGACCAGGAGTTTCCGCCCGGTGCGCAAGCGTTCGAAGATATCCACGACGAGGCGGGCGTTGTTTTCCGGCTCGAGGCGGCTGACATACAGGTAGTAGCCGCCGGGTTCGACGCCGAGCACCGCCAGCGTCGGGCCGGGTGGCCGGTTGAAGGCGCCCCCGCCGTAGGGGATCATGGTGGTCGCCTTGCCGTAGCGTCGCCGGAAGTAGTCCTGGATGGCGACGGCGTCAGTCACCACGGCGTGGGGAAACAGGCAGGCCAGGCGTTCGGATACCCGGTAGTGGAGCCGCGCCAGGGCGTTCCATTTGCGCCGCTTGCGCTCCAGGCCGTCGACGTTGAGCACCACCCGCTGCCCCCGTAGCCGGGGCAGCAGGCAGAGTGCGGCGTTGGCGGCGTTGCAGACGAGCAGGACCTGGTAGGGGCGGAACAGGGCGTGGCACACCGATAGCGCCGTGTGCGAGACCGTGTCCAGGTACTTGTGGCGGACCGCCGGGAGGACCACCAGCCGGACCCCGCGGTACTCGGCCCGCGGTGCGTCCTGGTAGTGGCGGCGGCAATACACCGTGACCGTGTGCCCGCGCCGCACGAGCCGGGTGGCCAACTCTTCGGCGAAGGTCTCGAAGCCGCCGTAGTTGGCCGGAATCCCCCGGGTGCCCAAGATGGCGATTTTAAGCGGCGGCGTGCTCATGATCCGTCCCGGGACGGAGAACGGGCACGTAGGCCAGGCTGATGAGAGTGCAGTAGATCAGCAGGACCTCCGAGTCTCCGAAGTTGTACTCGAACAGCCCACCCACGAACAGGGCGACGGTGACCGCGATGGCCAGCACGGGCCACAGGGTGGCTCCCGGGTCCGGACCGGCGCGCAGCCGGCGGAACCGACGCCAGTGATCGACGACGATCTGCGCCAGCAGCCAGAGCCAGCAGGCCAAAGCCGGGAGGCCGCGTTCGGCGGCGATCTGGATGATGTTGTTGTGGAGGTGCTGGTAGAAGTCGGGTCGAATGTGAGGGGCCGCCCCGTAGCGGTAGATATACTGGTCGATCATCCGCGGTCCCACGCCCACGAGCGGCCGGTCGGCGACCATCCGCATGCCGGTGCGCATCATGTCCAGCCGTGCGGCGTTGCCCGCCTCGGCCGGGTCAAAGAGGTGCCGGACCCGTTCCCGGACCAGACCGGGCGCGGCCAGCAGCACCACGGCCAGCACCACCGGCGCCGCCAGCAGCCAGCGGGGTCGCGTCAGCAGCAGCGCGGCGGCCGCCCCGAAGCCGAAGCCGATCCAGCACCCGCGGGTGAGTGTGAGCACCAGGGCGGTGGCGAGCAGCAGGGCGGCGGCGAGCAGCAGCGGCCAGCCGGTCCGGCGCGCCCCGAAGTCGAGGAGCAGGAGCGGCAGCAGCGCGGCCAGCGCCAGCATCAACTGGCCGGAAAATGTCATGTGGTGGCTCATCAGGCCGTGGATGCGGTACAGCGGGTCGGTGGCGGTGGCGAACTGGACCAGGCCCACTCCCGCCGACAGCGTCATCGTGGCCAGCAGCAGCAGCAGGAACGTCCGGGACTGGGCCGGCCGGTCGAGCACCATCAACAGCATGGGGATCAGAAAGAGCAGCAGCAGCTTTTTCAGGTGGAACAGGCTCAGAAGCGGTGCGTCCGAACAGAGCGCCGAGAGGACGGACCAGACGATGAAGCCGATGAGAGGCCAATAGAACCGGGGGAGCGGCAGCCAGCTCGGGAAGCGGAGCACGGGATACGCCACCGCGCCGCAGACCACGGCGACGGCCAGCAGAATCTGCGTGGCGGACAAGCTGACCGGAATGGCCACCACCGTGGCGGTCATGAACAGCAAAATGATGATGCGCCGCCACCACGCCGGGAGGAAGTGGCGTCGCAAACCGTCCATGAGGCGTGCCGCCGCCGGTTGGGTCATGATCGCCCCTGGGCTCAGCTCCGGTCGAAGAACGCGCGCACGGCCGCGATGGTCTCGGCCACCTCGGCCTCGGTGATGCCCTGGTACAGCGGGAGCGAGAGCACGGTGCGCGAACACTCCATCGAGACGGGAAAATCCTCCGGCGCGTATCCCAGGTGGCGGTAGGCCTTCTGGACGTGAAGCGGGATGGGGTAATGCACTGCGGTGCCGATGCCCCGTTCGGTGAGGAAGGCGCGCAGGGCGTCGCGCTGCTGGGTGCGCACCGAGAACAGGTGCCAGGCGTGGGTCGCGCCCTCGGTGATCGGCGGGAGGATAAGGTCGCCGACCTGGCGCAAGCCGTCGGAGTAGACGTCCGCCCAGTGGGCCCGCTGGCGGTTCCACTTGGGCAGATGCCGGAGCTTCTCGTTGAGCACGGCTGCCTTCAGGGCGTCCATGCGGGCGTTGTAGCCCTCGAACTCGTGGGCGTAGCGGGCGCTCTGGCCGTGATTGCGCAGGGCCAGGACTTTCTGGGCCAGCTCCTCGGAGTGGGTGGTCACGAAACCGCCCTCGCCGGTGGCGCCCAGGTTCTTGGTGGGATAGAAGCTGAAAGTGCCCATGGTGCCGAGGCCGCCGACCGCGCGGCCGCCCAGCGTGGCGCCATGCGCCTGGCAGGCGTCCTCGACCACCCACAGGTTGTGGCGGCGGGCGATGTCCATGATGGCATCCATGGGCGCGGGATTGCCATAAAGGTGCACCGGGATGATGCCGCGGGTGCGCGGGGTGATGGCGGCTTCGAGCTTCCGTGGATCCATGTTGTAGGTGTCCGGATCGATGTCGACGAACACCAGCCGGGCGACGTTCTGGGTGATCACCTCGGCGGTGGCGATGAAGGTGAACGGAACGGTGATGATTTCATCGCCCGGCTCCAGGCCACAGGCGGCGATGGCCAGGCGCAGCGCGTCGGTGCCGCTGTTGACGGCGACGCCGTGCGGCACCTGGCAGAAGCGGGCGAAATTGGCCTCGAACTCCTGCACGTAGGCGCCGCCGATGAACGCGCTCTTCTCGAGGATGTCCGAGAACAGGGTCAGGGCAGGGTCGCGGATCTCACGGTTCTGGCGGCTGAGATCCAGGAAGGGAACAGGCATATGGGTTACTCCTTGTCGGTGTGTGCGGTGGGTCAGGCGTCGGTCCGCGCGGTCGCGGCCGGCGGTATCCGGCCCTGCCGGCGGCTCAACGTGAGGCGGCGGCCGTCTGCGTCTGGAACCAGGCGAGCGTTCGGGCCAAGCCCTCCTCAAAGCCCACGCGGGGCTGGTAATTCAGGTATTCGCGGGCGGCGGTGATGTCGGCCTCGGAGTGCCGCACGTCGCCGCGGCGGGGCGGCTCGTGCACGGGCCGAAGACCGGCGCCCAGCTTGCGGTTCAACAGGTCGACGATGGTCAGCAGGTCCACCCGGACACCGCAGGCGATGTTGAACACCCGGCCACAGGCGGCGGGCGGCGCCGCGGCCGCCAGCAGGTTGGCCTCCACCACGTTGTCGATGTACGAAAAGTCCCGCGATTGCCGGCCGTCGCCGTAGATGATCGGCGGCTCGCCGCGGAGCATCCGGCTGATGAACAGCGGGATGACGGCGGCGTACTGCGAGGCGGGGTTCTGCCGCGGTCCGAACACGTTGAAATAGCGGAGCACCACCGTTTCCAGCCCGTAGAGCTGATAAAACTGACGGCAGTAGATCTCGCCGGCCAATTTCGTCAGGGCGTACGGCGACAGCGGGTCCGTCGGCATCGCCTCGCGCTTGGGCAGCGTCGGGGTGTCGCCGTAGGCCGACGAGGAGGCGGCGTAGACGACGCGTCGCGCCCCGCCGTCGCGGGCCGCCAGCAGCACGGCCAGGGTGCCGCCGATGTTGTGTTCGTTGGTCCGGGCGGGGTCGTCCACCGAGCGCTGCACGGACGCCAGGGCGGCCTGGTGGTAAACGGTGTCGACGTCGGTGACGCAGCGGCGCAGCAGCGCGGTGTCGGTAACGGAGCCCTCGACGATCTCCAGCCGGTCGTCCCCGGCGGCGGCGAACGCCTCGGCCAGGTTCTCCCGGCGGCCGGTGCTGAAGTTGTCGATGACGCGGACCCGCCGCCCGCGCGCCAGCAGCGCGTCCACCAGGTTGGAGCCGATGAAGCCCGCGCCGCCGGTAACGATGTCCCACGCCATGGAGAACCCCCGAATAAAAGATGTCATCTTAGCAGAAAGTCGCGGCGCCGGCCACCGGTTCCTGAAAAATTATTGAAACACCCGGGGGCGTGTGGTACCCTGCTCCACTTGATTTTGACCAGGAGGTCGACCATGGCCATCAACGGCAAGCACCTGTTCTCCTCGGAATCGGTTACCGAAGGGCATCCCGATAAGATCGCCGACCAGATTTCCGACAGCGTCCTCGACGCCATCATGGCCCAGGATCCCTACGGCCGTGTCGCCTGCGAAACCCTCGTCACCACCGGGCTGACCCTGGTGGCCGGCGAGATCACCACCGACTGCTACGTGCACGTGCCGGAAATCGTCCGGGAGACCATCAAGAAGATCGGCTACACCAGCGCCGAGTATGGGTTCGACTACCTGACCTGCGGCGTCATCACCACCATCGACAAGCAGTCGCCCGACATCGCTCAAGGCGTGGACATCGGCGGTGCCGGCGACCAGGGCATCATGTTCGGCTATGCCTGCCGGGAGACCAAAGAGCTGATGCCGATGCCCATCCACCTGGCCCACCAGCTCACCCTGCGCCTCACGGAGTGCCGCCGCAACAACATCCTCCACTTCCTCCGCCCCGACGGCAAGAGCCAGGTCACCGTGGAATACGACGGCAACAAGCCGGTGCGCGTCCCCGCGGTGGTGGTGAGCACCCAGCACCATCCCGAGATCCCCATCGAGGAGCTGCGGGCGCAGATCCGCGAGCATGTCATCGCTCCGGTCATCCCCGCCGACATGATCACCCCTGCGACCAAATACTACATCAACCCCACCGGCCGTTTCGTGATGGGCGGCCCCCAGGCCGACTGCGGGCTCACCGGCCGCAAGATCATCGTGGACACCTACGGCGGCGTGGGCTCCCACGGCGGCGGCGCCTTCTCGGGCAAGGACCCGTCGAAGGTGGACCGCTCCGCCTCCTACATGGCGCGCTATATCGCCAAGAACGTGGTGGCGGCCGGCCTGGCCGATACGATTGAGTTGCAGCTGGCCTACGCCATCGGCGTGGTGGAGCCCGTCAGCATCATGGTGGATACCTTCGGCACGGCCAAGGTGGACGAGGACAAGCTGAAAAAAGTCATCCAGGAAATCTTCCCCCTGACTCCGCGTGGCATCATCGACCACCTGGACCTGCGCCGCCCCATCTACCGACGCACGGCCGCCTACGGCCACTTCGGCCGGCGCGAACCCGGCTTCACCTGGGAACTCACCGACAAGGTGGACGAGCTGAAGAAGGCCTTTAACCTGTAAGCACCGCCCGGCGGAAATCGGATCTCGCGAGGGGACCTTCGGGTCCCCTCGTTCATTTAAAGGCTATTGTTGCTTGCTTGTTTCTTAATGGCTATTTGGAAATGAGTCTGGCGTTACCGAGACGTGGGACCCGGGTTCTGGGACCTGGGACCCGGGTTCTGGGATCTGGGATCTGAGACCTGAGACCTGAGATACGGGATCCGTTAACTAGAATCTGGAACCCAGGTTCAATGTCCGAACCCCGAACCCCGAACATCTTCTGTGTCCTCTGTGCCCTCGGTGGTGACTTCGCCTGGCGGGGGCTTGCGCCGGGGCGCCGGGCTGGACTATACTGCCGCTTTGCATCAACCCGAATATCGACCCCATGGGAGGCTTTCATGAGTCATTTGGAACAGCAGCTCCGCGACCTGGCCGCCAAGGTGGTGGAAAACAACCTGTGGCGCCAGCGCCGGTGCATCAATCTGATCCCGTCGGAGAACACCCCGTCGCTGCTGGTGAAGCTGTGCGAGATCAGCGATCCCTCCGGCCGCTACGCTGAGCACAAGACCGCACTGAAGAAGGAGATCGAGGCCCTCACCGGCACCGGGGCGCTCAAGGGCGACCAGGTTTACTACTACCAGGCCACCGATTTCATCTACGAGGTGGAGGAGCGGCTCAAGCAGGAGTTCGGCGCCTACCTCGGCGCTTCCGAGGTGGAGGCCCGCCCCGTGAGCGGCCAGATGGCCAACGAGATCGTCTTCAAGGCCACGGTCAAGTTCCTCGGCGGCGCCGGCGAGGGCTTCCCGAAGCTGACTGCGACGGGCCGGCTGGCCACCGCCATGAACAACAACCTGAACTACGGCGGCCACCTGAGCGCCCAGCCGTTCGGGGCCCTGTTCAACTTCGCCGACGGCGACCCGGTCAACTTCCCCCTCGAGGCCGGCAACCCCTACAAGATCGATGTGGCCCGGATGCTGGAGCTCGTGCGTGAGCACCGGCCGCCCATCATCGTGTTCGGCAAGAGCATGTTCCTCCACCCCGAGCCGGTGAAGCCGCTCCGTGAGTTGGTGGACGCGATGCCCGATTACCGGCCCGTGATCATGTACGACGGCGCCCACGTGATGGGCATCCTGGGGCCCGGCTTCCAGGATCCGCTGGCCGAGGGCGCCGATGTGGTCACCGGCTCCACCCACAAGACCTTCTTCGGCCCGCAGCGCGGCATCATCGCCGGGCGCATGCCCAAGGGTGCGCCGCTGCGCAAGCTCTGGCTCGAGATCAACGCGCGCTCCTTCCCGGGCTCCACCAGCAACCACCACCTGGGCACCCTGCTGGCGATGCTGGCGGCCACCCTCGAGATGAACCACTTCAAGGCCGAGTACCAGGCCGCGGTGCTGGCCAACGCCCGAGCATTCGCCGCCGCCTGCCATGCCGCCGGCATCCCGGTGGAAGGGGGCGAGGCCGACGGCTTCACCCGCACCCACCAGGTGGTCATCCGGGTCAAGCCGTTCGGCGACGGCAAGGAGATCGCCGCCCGCCTCGAGGCCAACAACATCATCACCAACTACCAGGCGCTGCCCGACGACGAGACGTTCTATCACCCGAGCGGCATCCGCATGGGCGTGTCCGAGATGACCCGGTTCGGCATGGGCCCGGCGGACTTCGCCGAGCTGGCCCGGCTGCTCGCCGACGTGGTCATCCGCAAGAAGGATGTCGCCGGCGACGTGGCCGCCTTCCGCGGGAAGTTCAGCCGGATGCGCTTCTGCCTCGACACCGAGGCGACGATGCAGATCGCGCCGGCCGTCTTCGCCAGTGTCTTCCCCGATTCATCGTACTTCCGGAGCTTCGCCGAGGCGCTGCGGCGGATCTGATCGAATCAGCGAGCCGGTGAACCGGCGAGCCGGCGAACGTCGTGCTCGTAATCCCAACCCGGCGTAGCCGGAACCCAAGGGGTATGATCGTTCACTCCAACTCTGTGCCGCGATGCCGGGTCTCCGGCAAGCCCTTCCAGTTGCAAAGATAAAAGCCAGGCGCAGCCCCGCGAACGCGGGGCAGCGCCTGGAAAGCGGAATTGAAAAAACACGGCGCGCCCCTGGACAGGGGCGCGGAGAAATTCGGATCGAATCTTCGGGAAAAAGCCCTCCCGCCGAACGCGCCCGGGTTCGATTGGCCGGACGGGTATTCGGCGTTTTCGGCCAGTGCCGCTCAGGTCCCCGCCGTCCGGCGGTACATTGAGAACCAGGCGGAGCGCCACCGGCGGGTATCGCGCGAGAGGAGTGGGTTCAGTTGCTCCGCCTGCACCACATTGCGGTCGACGAACGATCTCTGCGGTGATCTTCTCCGCGCCCCTTATCAGGGGCGCGCGACGTCAAAACAATCGATTTTCCAGGCGCTGCCCCGCATTCGCGGGGCTGCGCCTGGCTATTCTCGTCGTGAAAGCGTGGATCGTGCCGGTCGATGATGGGACGGGCGACTGGGGGGGAGAAACCGGTGAAAATTTTTACCAAATTTTGGCTGAATTTCGGGCGTAACTGAGTAAGCGTTATCGTGATCGTGCTCGTGATCGAATCCCGATCCCGAGCACGATTTTTTTCACCACAGAGAACCCGGCGGACTCCATTTGTGATTGATCATCTGACATTTTTCATTGTGCATTTCGGATTATTGGTTATTGATGATTGCTGATATTTGATTGGCCATTTGGGATCGATTCGGATTCTGCCGGAACGACATCCGATTCCCGATTTCCGAAGTCCGATGTCCTAAGTCCGATGTCCTAAGTCCGATGTCCGACATCCGACATCCCAAAACCCAACGAATCCTTTGTGTCCTTTGCGCCTTTGTGGTGAATGAAGCCCGTCCTACTTCCCCGGCACCAACGGCACGAACCGCACCGGCATCAGGTTCTCGGTGCGAGTGCGGCCGTCCGGTTCCCGGGTGACGCGGAGCAGGTACTGGATGGCGGAGGTTCCCCCCACGGGGATGATCATCACCCCGCCCGGCTTGAGCTGCTCCACCAGCCGTGGCGGCACCTGCGGCGCAGCCGCCGTAACCACGATGGCGTCAAACGGCGCCGCCTCGGGCCAGCCGCCGTAGCCGTCGCCGATGCGGCATTGCACATTGGGGCAGGGGAGCGCCGCAAGCAGCGCCGCAGCTTTCTGCCCGAGCTCGGGCAGCAGCTCGATGGTATACACCTCCGCCACCAGCCCCGCCAGCACCGCGGCCTGGTAACCGGAGCCGGTGCCCACCTCCAGCACCTTGTGCTCGGGCCGGGGGCGGATCGCCTCGGTCATGAAGGCGACGATGTACGGCTGTGAGATGGTCTGTCCGCTGCCGATGGGGAGCGGCCCGTCCTCGTAGGCGGCGGCGGTGTAGGGCTCGGGGACGAAGCGGTGGCGGGGCACGGCGAGCATGGCGGCGAGCACCCGCTCGTCGCAGACGCCGCGGGCGCGGATCTGCTCATCCACCATGCGGCGCCGCAGCGCCGCGAAGCCGTCGTCGTCGGGCGGCTCCGGCGGTGTGGCGGGAGCGCCGTTGGGCCCGGCGGCGCCGGGCGCCCGGCAGGCGAGCAGGACGGCCAGCCCGGCCCCCGCGACCAGCAGGGTCCACAGCAGGAGGTACTTCATGGCGGATCTCCTCGGCGGCCTGTTGCCCCTATTGTAATGTGCCGTCCGCCGGGGCGCAATCAGGAGGAGGAACGGTGACCAGTGAACAGTGAGGAGACAGGAGGTAAGAGAATCGAACGCCTTCGTGCTCGTAGTTCGTCATTGTCATCGAGGCGCGAGGTTCGAGCCTCGGATCTTGTACACAACCCGCGAGCCCGTAGACGCATCCACGACCGAACCCCCTCCCGTCCGGTGTGTTTCTTGTCATCGAACAGAACGCGTTTGGGCAATAATGGACATCGCGCGTTAGTTTATGGAGGTGTTCCATGATCCGTCATCTGGCTTCGATCGGGGTTCTGGCGGCATTGGCGGTGGCTGTCACGGCCTTGGCGATGGTTTCGCCCGGCGGTCCGACGGCGGGCGCAGCGTCTGGCGGCATTCACGTTCCGGCGGCATCGGCGGACGACGGCGTGACCGTGAACCCGGCGGGGGCGGACGGCAGCGAGAAGGTCTCGCTGGGCGCGAAAACCGCCATTATCCCCACGCCGGTGTGGGTGATCGGATCGTATGACAAGGAGGGAAAACCCAACCTGATGACGGCCGCGTGGGTGGGAATCTGCGCCTCGACCCCGCCATCTGTCATGGTCTGTCTGCGGGAAGCCACCTACTCGCACGGCAACATCATGGGCCGGAAGGCATTCACAGTGAACATCGCCTCGGAGTCGCTGGCCCGACACGCCGCATACGTCGGCCGCGTCTCCGGGAAGAGTCAGGACAAGTTTCTGAAGACGGGCCTGACGCCGGTGAAAAGCACGCGGGTGGATGCCCCGTTCGTCAAGGAGTTTCCCCTGGTCGTGGAATGCAAGGTCATCCGGACGGTGGAGGTGGGCTCGCACTCCATGTTCATCGGAGAAATCGTGGACGTGAAAGCGGCCCCGTCCATTCTCAGCGTGGAGGGCGTTCCCGATATGGGTAAACTGAAGCCGTTCGTTTTCTCTCCCGGCAGTTCCCAATTCTATGGAATCGGGCCGAGTCTGGGCCGCGTGTCGGAATTGGCCAAGGAAGCGGAAAAATAGCCGTCCCTGATCTCTCCATGATCAGAAAATCTCGAAGGAACATTCGGCCACTTTCTGGCCGGCCACGTGGAGTTCCACCCGGTAGACGCCGGGCGCCCAGGTGCCGGGCTCGAGCCCGCCGCAGCCCGCGTAATGGGACGAACTGGTCCACGGCGATTGGATGAAATAATTCTGCACCTGCCGATTGAGGAGCGAACCGTCCGGCCGGTAGAGAAGCGACTCCACCGAGAAGTCGATCCGGCGACCCGGGTCGGGATAGGCGAGGTTGATCTCCCACCAGACCAGCCGGGTCTTGGACCGAGGGAACCGCGTGGCGTGGATCCGCTGCTCCGGCGGGGCCGCGTCGATCCCGCTCTCGTGGAACTTCACGCTGGTCACCGTGGCTTGCAGCGACGGGATCCCGGCCGCCGGTCCGGACGGCGGCCGCTCAAGCCCCTGCAGGATCCGTGCGGCCTGGTCGAGGTCGATGGGCTCCATCGGGCGATCGGCGCCGAAGATACCCGCCGTGCCCGAGTCGTCCGCCGTGTCCGTGGCATCCGCCGTCCTCGTGGTATCCGCCACGCGTTGCGGCTCCCCACGGTCTGCATTTTCCCAGGACACGTACCGGATGTTCTCCCAGACCCGCTCCAGTTGGGCGGGATCGAAGGCCGCCGTGACGGCCGGCTGGGCGGGCGCGCAGGTGGCCACCTGGCCGGACCGGAGGTCCACCCGGGCGTCCCCCCGGCCGGCGTGCAGCACCGGCTTCCCCTCGAGCACGAAGAATTTCAACCGGGCGTCCGCCTCCGGCTGGACGTACACCTCCGACTCCAGCTCCAGGTACTGGATGTCGCTGAGCACCGTGTCGCCGGCGTGCCAGGAGAACACGCCATACTTCTTGGCGTTGGCCATGGCCGGGCCCACGCCCGGGATCCGGCGCAGCACCCACTCCACCGGGTTGGGATATTTGTGCACTTTGTTGAATGCATCTCTCGACGAGCCGTCGAAGGTCTCGTTGGGTACCTGGGTGAAGAGGATCCCATAATCACGCAGCGTCCGGCCCCAGCGGTTGGTGATCTCGCCCGAGAGGCCCCGCGTGGCTCCCACCGTGAACTGCCCACCGCCCACCGTGTACAGACCGGGCCGGTAGAATGCCCGCCCCCGCACCCCGCCCTCCCACTCCAGGTCGACGCTGGAAAGAATTGGCCACCGGGTGTCGCCGCCCGCCGTCCGGGTGACCCGCTGGCCGGTGTCGGCCAGCACCACCCGGTCGCCGTCATACAGCCAGGCCGAGTGGATGGCTTCGGCGTCGGCGCTCCGGTCCGCTGCAGGGGCGGCGCTGTCCCGCACGAACAGGTCGCCGTCTTTCCGGGCGACGTCCTGTTTTCGGATGACGAAGACTTTTCCCGACACGCCCTTGATTTCGGCCGCCGGCTTCGGCACGTCCACCTCGATCCGGAAGCGGTCTTCGTAGGCCAGTGCGCGGTTGGAAGGCATGTGGAACCGGCGGTCCAGCAGGTCCACCCGGAGGGTGATGGGGCCGGTTTGTTCGGTGGTCAGCACGCGCTCCACCCGGATTTCGCGCTCGGACACCACAAAGGAAGCGTCGCCGGGCTCCGAATCGACGACCTGGTCGCCCAGGCGCACGGCAACCAGCACGTCGCCGGGCCGAGGATTTCCCATGGCCTGCGGATACCGGATGTAGGCGATGACCGGGAGCGCGGCGCGGGTTCGGGAGAGATGCTGCAGCCGGACCCGGGCGCTGTGGATCCGGGGCGGGTCCGGGCTGGCTGCCGGCTGGATCAGCCCGAAGATGGTCTCGGCGACACTCCGGGCCGTCCGGCCGGCGGTGCCGTCGTCCACCACGGATTCGTCCAGGCGGTTGTACACGCTCACTCTCAGCAGCCACCCGCCTCCGACCGCGTTGACCTCATAGGCGGGGCGGCCTTTGGGTGTCCCGTCCCGCCGAATGATTTCAAAGTGCTTGTGCAGGGTGCTCCGGCTGCCGACCCCGAAGTTCTCGTGGATGATCTCCAGCCGCTGTTGCTGAATATTGCGGACCTTTTGGTCATACTCTTTTTCCGCCTCGTCGGCGGCATTGAATTTTTTCAAGTCGATATACACGTGGGGGATGTTGGTGCCGCCGTACCGGGCCAACGCCTGGCTGGCGTATGTGTATCCCTGGGTAAAGCTCATGGCCGGCGTGACGCCCACGTGAGGATCCTTGGGGGTCCAACCGGCCAGTTGGCGGTCGGTCTGAATCGCCCGCTGGACGATCTCGGCCGGGTCGCCCTGGCCGGCGATAAAAACCGCGCAGGCGACCAGCCCGACGAAGACCAAGGTCGTCCGTCTTGCGTATGCCGCCAAGCCTTTTTCCCGCCTCCGGCTTCTGGTCGGAATCATCATGCCGCCTCCCGGGATCCGTGTTCTGTCATCCCCGCCGGTCATTCCGCCGTCCGCATCCACGCACGTTGTTCCCGACAGCGCATGCAAGAGCGTGTTTCCGTTGGTTCGCGGGTTGAACCGCGTCGGCGACCGTAGCGGACCCATTCCGCCTGATGAATATATTTCGATTGTATTGCTTAGATTTGGATTGTCAAGGTTGGCTGCCACTCGTGGCTGAATGATCCAGTCGGCGGCAAACCGGATCGACCGTCCGCGGTCCCACCCGGCGGTGGACGCCGCCGCCTGTTTCCCGCTATACTGCACCGGCCGTGGAACCGGAGGAGCCGCCGTGCTGACACCCGAGCTGCGCCGCATCTTCACCGCCTGGGGCTACCCTGTGGACGAGGCGGCGGTGGGTCGCTTCCTGACCGGCTTCGCCGACCCGGCCGCGGTGGCCCGGGAGATGGTTGCGTTCGCGCGCGCCGGCGCCGCCGGGGAACTGGGCATCCCATTCAACTCGACCGAATTCCTGTCCGACACCTTTCAGGCGCGCCATCTGCCTCTGCTCACCGACCTCGCCGGCGGGGCGCTGCTCCGCTTCCCGCCCGGCGCATCCGTCTGGGCGGTGGCGGCCCGGGTGGCGCCCACGCTCGTGGCGGCGCAACTGAACGCCGTCTTCCCCGGCTTGGCCGATGTGCTGCCGCAGCTCTGTCCGTCGCTGCGGGCGCCGGTGAACCTCGCCGAGACGGTGGCGGATGTAGCTTGGGAGGACGTCAAGACCGGCGTGATGGGCGCCACCACCGGCGCGTTCCACGTCCGCTTGGGCGGAGCGGTGGCCGGGCAGCGCCTGGTCCTCAAGCAGATGGACATGGCGGTGGAACGAGTGCTGGCGGCGATGGTGACCGGCGTGTTCGGCTTGGCGTCCGTGGAGATTCTCTGGACCGGACCCGCTTGGTCCGCCATGCGTCCCGTGGCCGGCCGATCTCTGCGCGACATCTCGGGCAACCCCCTCACCGAGCTGCGGCGGAAGTGCTGGCACCCGGCGGCGGTGGCGCGCGTGGCCGAGGAGCTGGGCCGGGAGTCGGCGCTGGCGTGGACGTGTCGCTTGTTCGGCCGGCACAGCGGTAACCTCATCGCCACCAACCCCGCCGATCTCGCGGACGGTGGCTACGTTCGGATCGACTTCGGCCAGTCGCTGCTGCCGTCGCGCAACCGTTACCTCGAGGCGGTGATGCCGCTCTGGCACCTGCGACGCTTTTTCCCCGCCGAGGGGACCGGCGGCTACGAGGAACCGCCGGTGGTCGCCGCCGTTGCACGCGGGTTTACGAAGATCACCGCCGCCGCCCGCCGTGCTCGCGCCGCCGTCGCGCGGCACCTGAGGGCGGCGGTGGGTCTGCCGCTGCCGGAGATGGCGGGTGAGGCGGCGGATCCCCGTGTCGAGGCGGCGCACGTGGATGCGGTGGTAGCGGACCTGGCGGCGGGGCCGGAGCCGGTGGCGGCGTTCAACGAACTGTACAACCGGTTCTACCAGGGCTTCTGGCAGGTCCACGGCTGGCAGGAGTACCGCCCGCCCGCCGACCACCGCCAGGAGCTGAGCGCGGACGAGTTTCACGGATTGCTGCCAGAGCGCGATTGGATCGAAGCGCAAGGGGGAAAGGGTGAATAGGTGCTCTCTGTTCGTAAATTGTAATCGAAATTCGTAATCGTAATCGTAATCAAGGCTCGAAACTCGGGGCGCGTTTACGACTGACGGACACGGGGGATTGGATTTGGGTTCTGAGTCCTGGATCCTAAAATCCAGATCCGAGCTCCCATTCGCCGCAAGTTCAGGCTGATTGACGCATATGGTTGTTGTTTTCTAGAAAAAAAGGCGAATAATTTGTCTATGATAGCTGAAGGATCGGATCTGATCCAGGCCGCCAGGTTCTCGCCGGACGGGCGGCGCGTGCTCACCGGCAGCGTGAACGGCGTGCTGGCGGAGTGGGACTCGAAAAGCGCCCGGCGCCTCCGCCTCCTGTTGGATCCGGCGGGGAACGAAGATCCCCCGGTGGCGCCGCGGGCCGGCGCCTTTGGGGAAGGGGCCCCGCCTCCTGGAGCGGACATTCTGGAGGCCGTCCGCGGCGGCTCCATCATGGCGGTCGTCTGGTTCCCCGACGGCCGGCGCTTTGCCGCAGCCGCCGCCAACGGCTGGGCCGCGGTCTGGGACGCCGGGTCCGGCCGGGCGCTCTGCGCCTGGGAAGCGGACGCCACGGCCGTCGTGGTGATCGAGGTTTCACCCGACGGCCGGTGGCTGGCCACCGGCAGCTGCGAAACCGGCACCACCACGCTGCGCGTCTGGCGGATCGGGGAATCGTGGGCGGATCCCCCCATCGAGGCGTTCTCGAGCGACCGCATGATCGGCGGCGTCTTTTCGCTGGCGTTCTCCTCCGACAACCGCTACCTGGCCTCGGGTGGATGGGGCTTCTCCGGGTACAGTGCGCCCATGATTTACGACGTGGCGACCGGCGAACGGGTGAACACGCTGCTCTGGGACGCCAGCCGCGCCATCCGTTTCTCGCCGGAAGGCCGGCGGCTGGCCACCGGCGACGAGTTCGGCAAGGTCAGCATCTGGGATCTCGACACCCGATCGAGGATCATGGAGAAGACGGCGCACGGCGGAATCGTCAGCCTCGTCCTGTTTTCGTCCGACGGGCGGTCGCTCCTGTCCGGCAGTTGCGACGGCGGCCTGAAGCTGTGGGATGCCGCCAGCGGCGAACTCCGGATCGAACAGACGTTCGACGGCCTGGTCCTGGACGGCCGGTTTGAGGGGGACGGCCGCAGCGCGACCGTCGTCACCGGCGTCCGGGGCGAGGAGCGCCCGCAGATCCATCACGTGAGATTCTGATCCGTCAAGTCCCGTCAGGTGGGATCGGAAACGAACCATCCGTCCCGTCACCGTAGCACCAGGGAATGAGTGCCCGGATCGCCGCGGGATCGGCGATGACCGGCTCCATCTCGAACATGCCGAAATTGCCGGCCGCCGCCACCTCCGGCGCCCGCGCCGGGTCGCCCAGGGCGACAATGGTCGCGCCGGTGCATTCGATGGGGAGGGCGGTGAACTTTTCGGCCGAGGCGCGATCCAGGTGGCAGACGCAATCCGGATCGGCGGCGTTCGGCAACCGCAAGTCCACCGCCGGCAGACGGTATTTCCGGATCAAGGCGGTGATCTCGGGCGGCCATTGGGTGCGCCGGCCGCGCGGGGCGCCGCACGCCGTCAGCCGGTCGGCGATCACCGGGACCGCCGGCCACGGATCGTCCGGCGGCAGCACCAGGGGATCCGCGGCCGCGAGCGTCCGGGCGGTCTCGTCCGCCTGGCGGCTCAGCCCGCCGGCGGTCAGCCGGTCCAGAACGGGCAGCAGCGGTTTCCCGGTTCCCCGGATCGCCTGGATGTCGCCGTGGAACCAGGGCGTGGCCCACTTTCCCCAGACGGCGGGCGTGACGACCGCCAGCACCGCCGCGCAATCGGCCAGGCGCCGCTCGTTCTGACCCACCAGCGACGGACCGTGGCTGCCGTCGCGCCAGCGGTACCAGGCGTGGAAACCCTGGATCTCCAACCCGCGGGCCAGGGTCCGGGCCAGCGGCTCGTCGGCCGGGACATAGGTGATGAAGACGAAGCTCATGGGCATCCTTCGGCGAGGCTCGCGGCTGGAGGCTCGAGGCTCGCTCCCGATCGATCCAGCGTTCGCAGGTTTACAGGTTCACAGGTTCGAAGGTTCAGGCCCACAATCATCGGCGTACTCGTTCTCGCCGTCGTCATCGTCATCGACTACCTGCTACTCCTCAATCCGGAACACCGGCAGGCGCAATCCCCAGACGATGGCCAGCAGCCGGAGCAGCACCACCACGGCCAGTCCGATCAGCGCGGCGGCGTCCCGGCCGACACCCGCCGCCTGGAGCGCCACGTAGACCGTCGAGCCGGCGATAGCCGCGGTGGCGTAAATGTCGCGGCGCAGGATCAGCGGGATCTCGGCGCTCAGCACGTCGCGCACCATGCCGCCGGCCACGCCGGTCATGGTGCCCATGGCCACGGCGATGAGCGGCGCCACGTGGGCGGCTTCGGCGATGCGGGTGCCCGTGATGGTGAACAGGGCCAGCCCCAGGGCGTCGGCGATCGCCAGCGCCCGGCCGGGCGGCTGGCGGTGACGGACGTAGAGGAGTGTGACCAGCGCGGCGACGGCGATCACCACCAGGTACACCGGATCGGCGATCCAGAAGATGGGGTGGCGGTCCAGGAGGATGTCACGCAGCGTCCCCCCGCCGATGGCGGTGACCACGGCGATCACCAGCACGCCGAGCAGGTCCAGCCCCTTGCGGCCGGCGGACAGGGCGCCGCTCGCGGCGAACACGGCCACTCCCACGAGGTCGAGCACATGGAGCAGGGTCGCGGGTTGCTGGAACATCGGCTGAGATGATAATACAGGAAGGCGGCCGCCGTCCACCGGGGAACGCGGGCGCGGCGGCCGGCCGCCGCGTCAGCGGCCGCGTACGGCGAAGCGCCGCACATCCTCGCTCCAGGGAGGCGCCGCGCGGATGGCGTCGGGCACCGCCTCCGGCTCGGCGACCACCTGCCACATGGCCCGGTGGCGCTCGTCCATGAACCGCTCGGCGATGGCCTGGTCCAGGAGCTGGATCAGCGGCTCGAAGAAATTCCGGGTGTTGACCAGGATGATCGGGTTCAGGTAGAGCCCCAGCCGCTTAAGCGTGATGGCCTCCAGCAGCTCCTCCAGCGTGCCGCAGCCGCCCGGCAGCGCCACGGCGGCGGCGCTTTCGGCCAGCATCAGGTGCTTGCGGGCCCGCATGTCCTCCACCAGGCGGAGTTCCGTGAGGCCGGGGTGCCCCCACTCCAGGTCGGCCATGAACCGCGGCAGCACGCCGGTGATGCGGCCGCCGCGTGACAGCACGCCGTCGGCGAGCGCGCCCATGGAACCCGCCCCGCCGCCGCCGTAAATGACGGGGAAGCCGCGGTCGGCCAGCGCCACGCCCAGGCGGTACGCGGCGTCGCGGTAGGCGGCGTCGGCCGCCGGGCTCGAGGCACAGTAGACACAGACGGGTGCTCGGTTTTCCGTTTGATCCATGATTCAGCCCCGCTCGCCGGCCGCTTTTGCGAGCCGGACCGACTCACTATATGACTCCGGCGAAGCGGATACAAGCCCCCTGGCACCGGCGACCGCGGAAGGCGTGACGACGCCCCCCGATTTCTAGGCGGGCGATTCCGGAGTCGGCTTCGGTCGGGTGGCCCACCAGGCCGCGAGAAAGAGGATGGCAAGAACCAGGTCCACGCCGGCGGGTGGCACCATGCCGAAATCCGTCCGCCTGGCGGCGAACAGCCAGGCGATGCTGACGAAGCTCAGGGTTTTGACCAGGAAAGCCGGGAGCATGATGGGGTGGTAGCGGGCCGGGTCGGAAGCCAGGACGAGGTAAAGAATCTGCCAGACGAGATTGATGCCGACAAAACCGTAAAAATAGACGGGGTACTCCAGACCGGGGGCCAAGCGGTGTTCCATGAAGTACATCGGCGCCACGGCGAGAATCCCGAAAATTCCGGCGATCCGGAACACCCATCGGGCGAATGTCATGGCGATGTTCCTCCAAGTCGGTTGATTCCCCCCGAGTCCGGAACCCGCGACATCCCGGATCCGGCCGGAGGGCCGGTGCGGTACTGTCATCGGGCAAGCCGACGAGAGCATGCACCACACACACGGATGTACGCCCACCGGGGATCGGATGTTCCCGAGCCGGCCGAGCGGGAGGCTCAGCGCCGCTGGGACACCGCCACGCCCTCGGTCGCCGTCGTCGGGTCGGGTTCGCTGTGGCTGTGGAGCCGGTCGGTCCTGGGGTGGAGGCGTAGCAGCACAAGATAAGCAACCCCAGTTTGCGCGTCTGGTCGCTCTGCTCACGCCGCCATCAGCACGGCGCAGTCTTTGCTGCATAGTGGCGGGTCGGGCAGCGCTCTATCCGCCGATGACCACGGTCCAGGGGCGCACGCGCCATTGGGCGATGAGGCCGTTCTGCACGTACGGGTCGCTTTCGGCGAACGCCTCGGCCACGCGGGGCGATTCGCCGCGGAACACCAGCACGGCGCCGTCGGCGGGTTCGGCGAAGGCGCCGGCCATGACGAGCTCGCCCCGGGCGTGGGCTGCTTGCGCCAGAGCCAGGTGGGCGTCCCGGAACGGTGCGCGGCGTTCCACGTAGTTCTCGACGGTGGTGTAGAACAGCAGGTGGTAGCGCCCGACGGCCGCCGGGCGAGGCTGTTCCGTGGTCCGCTGGGCGCGATAGGCCTGCAGAGTGGCAGTCAGAGATGCGCCGGCGCCGAACGCCCCGGCGATGAGGGTGATCAGACCGGCCATGCTGGTCGTTCCGGCCAGCGTCTGCAGCGCCACGGCGGCCGACGCCAGGAAGCAGACCAGAACGATCAAGTTCAACATCAGATGCCGACGGGATGGGGTCATGGTGTGCCTCCTGATGCGGATGGACCGGCGGCGCCGAGCTGATCCAGCAGGTCGAGGCCGTCCCACTCGCCCCAGCGTTCAGTGATCCGTCCGCCGACGATACGGAGGATCTCGATGCCGCGGAAGGTGATCCGGCAGCCGGTGGGCGCCGCGCCGAGGAACAGGCCGAGGTGAGTGGCAACGGCCGTCCACCGGATGGCCACCGTGTCGGTACGGGTGTCCACCACCAGGTCGTCGGTGGTCGCCTCGAAGTCGGGAAAGGCGGCGAACAGTTCAGCCACGCCCGCCGCGTAGGCGGCCAGCCCCGGATCGCGGCCGGCGGGCGAGCGGTCACAGAAGTCGGGCGCGTGCAGCTCGCTGATAGCTGCCAGGTCGCGTCGCCGCCACACCCGTTCCATCCAGTCGGTGGCCACCGCCGCCAGGGCGGCGTACTCAGGAGACAGCGATGGGTTCGTCAGGGGCATTCGGTTTTCTCCTTTGGACTTTCAGACGTGTTCGGTTTCCGGCGACGGCGCGCCGTCCCGTCCTTTGCCGTGCGCCGAGACCGTCAGTTCGAACGGGTGACGGAATCCCCGCATGAAGCCGGCCTGACCCACGACATCCAGCCGCCAGCGGATGTGGCCGTCGGGATGGGTGGGGCCGGAGGGTCGGGCGTCGTCGGGGATGGTGAAGTTGCGTTCGCGTTCCAGCGCCTTGCCCTCGCGGACACGGGTGTCCCGGATCTCGAGGACGGGGCGTCCGCAAAGCTGTTCCTGATCCTCGACGGTGGAGTGCGACTTGACGCTCACCCGGCGGCGGTACACCCGCTCGCCGACCAGTGTGACCGTGAGTTTTTGCAGTGCCACCGGTCCGGGCTGGCGCAGCCGCAGCCGGGCGGTCTGACCGGGGCGCAGGGTCGCACCGGGCGAGATGCTGAGTTCGGTCCATGGGATCTTCCGGCTCCGCCAGCCCTTGAGACCGGCGATCAGGAGCAGCAGACCCACGCCACCGAACATGCCGCCCACCACCGCCATGATCCAGAGGTCGTCTTCGCCTTTCGGCATGAAAACGAAGAGGATGATGATGGCAGCGCCGAACAGGACGAGCGGGGCGCCGAGAAGAAACACGCAGGTCAACTGTTCGCTGGGCTTGGCGCCTGCGCGCGGCAGGCGCTCAAAGGCTGTGGAGGGCGTCGGCTCCGGACCGGCGCCGGCATTGTCAACATCCGCTTGGGTCATGTCACCTCACGCGTGGGCCGTCGATAGCGGGCCTAGTATACACTGGGGATTTAATAGTGAGGAGTGAGGAGTGAGAATGCGTGCTCGAAAATCGTACTCGTAATCGTGATCGTAATCGTGATTGTAATCGTGATTGTAATCGTGGCTCGAGACTCGAGGCCGTTCCCGATCATCGGACATCGCAATTCGGGGCTCGGGATTCAGGGTTCGGGTTTTACTTTGCGGCTGAATGTTCCCGTCTCAATTCTCCCGATTCACCCATTCACCCATTCACCTATTTCTTCTATTCACCCTCTGAATTGACCAGTGACAAATGATCAATGAAAATGATCAATGGGAACCGAGTGATCCCTTCGTGCCCTTGGTGACTTTGTGGTGGATCGGTCCGAACCCGGCAGGAAATCGTTGCCCGGCGGGACCGGGGGCGGCTACAATGGAGGTGTTCCCCGCCGCAACGACTGTCCGGAGGTGAGGCGCCATGGTCCGAATCGGCCTGGATGTGGGAGCCACCAAGACGGTGGGGCTGCTGTGCACGGAGTCCGGCCGGGTTCTGCACCGTGTCCGGCAGAAGAGTGCGGTGAAGGATCCCGACAAACTCTACGCGGATATCCGGAACCTGATCCAGAAACTGACCGGGGAGAGCCCGGAGCGGCCCGCCGCCGCCTGCATCGGCATCGCTGCGTTCGTGGACCACGCCACCGGGCACATCCACTACGCACCCAACCTGCAGGTGGAGAACTTTCCGCTGGGCGAGCGGCTGCAGCGGGATCTGGGCCTGCCCGTCCACATCGACAACGACGTGAACTGCGGCGTGCTGGGCGAGGCGCGGCTCGGCGCCGCCAGGGGCGTGCAGCACGTCGTGGGGCTGTTCATCGGCACGGGGATCGGCGCCGGAATCATCACCCACGGCCACCTGCTGCGCGGCGCGCGGGGCATCGCCGCCGAGGCCGGTCACACGCTCTTCATCCCGGGCGGCCGGATGTGCGGGTGCGGCCGGCGGGGCTGCTTCGAGGCGTACGCCGGCGGCCGCTTCATCAGCGAGTCGGTCGTCCGGGCCTGCCGCACGCACCCGAAGTCGCGGCTCTGCGCCGAGGAGGCCAAAAATCTCACCGGCGTGTGGCGGGCCATGAGCGACGGCGACCCGGTGGCCCGCGCGATCTGGGACAAGGCGATTCTCGCCCTGCGGGTGCTGGTCACCAACCTGGTCACGCTGTTCGATCCGGAGATGGTGCTGCTGGGCGGCACCGTCATCCACGAGCTGCCCCAGGTGGCCGACTCGGTCCGGGAGTTCCTGGTGGCGCAGCGGCTGCGGGGAATCCTCCACACCATCCCTCTGACCCAAGCGGTGCTGGGCGGCGACGCGGTGGCGCTGGGCGCCGCCTGCCTGCCTGACCAGCCCTGAAGGAGGCGGCTCCATGACCCGTGCGAGCGATCCGGATTTCGCGTGCCGCCTGGAACTGCCCGGTTGGCGGTTGGTGTTCGCCGACCTGGCCCTCGTGGACGCCTTCGACGCGGCCGTCCTCGACGCCCGTCTCGCCGCGGCCGAGACGGCGCTGCGGCGGCGCTTCGCCGGCGGCGACCCGGCTGCCGACCCGGCGTTGGCGGCGCTCCGCGAGTTGTTCAAGGCGGCGGGCACGAGCCCGTCGCGTTACCGGCCCTCGTCCGAGGCGCTGGTGCGGCGCGTGCTCAAGGGCGACCCGCTGCCGCGGATCCAGCCGCTGGTGGACTTCAACAACCTGGTCTCCATCGATACGCTATGCCCGGCCTGCGTCATGCGCCCCGACACGGTGCATCCGCCGCTGCTGCTGCGGCGCGGTGCCGCCGGCGAGACGGTGACCGGTTTCAAGGGCGAGTTGGACCTGGACGGCAAGCCGGTGCTCGCCGACCGCGCGGGCCCCTTCGGCACGCCCATCACCGACGACCACCGGGTGGTGCTTCACGCCGAACACCGCGAGGCGCTCCTCGTGGTCTATGAACCGCGTGCCGCCGGTGTCGACTCAGCGGCTTACCTGGCCGGTCTCACCGGCAGCATCCTCGGCCTCACGGTAGGTCCGGTGCGCGTCTTCGACTGAAAGGCGGGTGCGGCCGGATGCACCACGAAGGCACAGAGGACATGAAGGGATCAATCAGTTTTCATCGATCATCTTGTATTTGTCATTTTTCTTTTAATGGTTATTGCTGTTTGCGTTTATTTGCTATTTGAAGTCGAGCCCGTACTTGCTGCTCACGGGATCTGGGACCTGGGATCTGGGACCTGGGATCTGGGATTTGGGACCTGGGAGTTAGCTATAGGAACCAGGAACAAGGATCCAGAACCCAAGGCCCAGAACCCAGAACCCAGGGCCAATCCCCGATGTCCGAATTCCGCATGGCGTGAACGAGTACCGAGCACGATGACGAGTACGATTACGAATTACGAGCACGAACGATCAACCATCAACGATCAACCTGCAACCTGCAACCTGCGAACCTGTGAACCTGCGAACCTGTAAACCTGTGAACAGATGATGGACCTGAACAACATCCACATCCCGATTCCAAAGATGGCCGGGGCGGCGTTCGACGCCGTGGGGATCGGTCTGAACGCCGTAGACCGGATCATCACCGTGGACCGCTTCCCGGCTCTCGGCGGCAAGGTGGCGTTCCGCGACGAGCGCGTGCTCCCCGGCGGACAGGTGGCCACGGCCATGCTGGCGGCGCGCACTCTCGGACTGGCGCGGGTCCGCTACATCGGCAAGGTGGGCGATGACGCCTTCGGCCGCATCCAGCTCGAGAGCCTTGCCGCCGGCGGACTGGATACGACCTGTGTCCGCGTGGAGCCGGACACGCCGAATCAGTCCGCCTTCATCGTGGTGGATGCCGCCACCGGCGAGCGCACCATTTTTTGGCAACGCTCGGAGCGCCTCGACTTCCGCCCCGGCGAGCTCCGACCCGAGGAATACTGCGCCGCGCCGGTGCTCCATCTCGACGGGCATGACGAGGCGATGGCCGTGGAGTGCGCCCGGACGGCCCGCGCCCGAGGTCTGATCACCGTGCTCGACATCGACAAGGTGCGGCCCCGCTCCCGCGAGATCCTGACCCACATCGACTGCTGCATCTCCTCGGAGAGCTTCCCCCACGCGTTCACGAGCGAGGCGGACCTGGAGCGGGCGCTCCGCGGCGTGGCGGCCGTCTGCCCCGGTCTCGTGGCTGCGACGCGGGGTGCCCGCGGGGTGGCCGGCGTCTGGCGCGGCGAGTACTTCGAGGTGCCCGGCTACGCGGTCCGGTGCGTCGACAGCACCGGCGCCGGCGACGTCTTCCACGGCGCCTTCGTCTACGCCCTGCTCCAGGGCTGGCCCCTGGGGCGGATGCTCCGCTTCGCCAACGCCGCCGCCGCGCTCAACTGCACGGCGCCGGGCGCCCGCGGCGGCCTCCGCCCCGCCGCCGCCGTCATCGCATTCATGGATGCGTGACAAAGTGTTCACCACACAGGCACGAAGGGCACAAAGAATGGCTGGGGCTGGGGTGCTTGTTGATGGTTGATGGTTGATGGTTGCGAGTTGAGATGAGAGTTGGAGTGTGGGAACGATCTGGCAAAGAGAGCCTTCCGCTTCATCAATCTCAAATAGACCCGCATGCACCAATAAATGACAAATGATAAGCAAAATAAGTACGTTGTGATCTCTGTGCCTTTGTGGTGAATACAGTTCAAGAGGTGTGATCTATGGACGCCGTGCGACTGCTGGAGGAGCTGATCCGGATCGATTCGGCCAATCCGTTCGTCTGCCACGAGGTGGATCCCGACGACCCCGCCACCTGGAAGCTGGCGGGGAACGAGACCCGCATCACCGCGTACCTGGAGGGTCGGCTCCGTGAGGCGGGCTTCGCCGTACGGCGACAACCGGCGCACGCAGGGCCCGACGGCACGGTGTACCACAACCTCCTGGCCGAGAAGGGACGGGGCCCCGCGTCGATCCTGTTCTACGGCCATATGGACACGGTGACGGCCAGGCCCTGGCTGAGCCGCGAGCAAGCCCTCACGCCGGTGCAGAGCAGCCGCCGCATCGACGGCAGGGATCGCGAGATCATGACCGGTCTGGGCGCCAACGACATGAAGGCGGGGCTGGCCGCGGCGCTCGAGGCGCTGGCGCCGCTGGAGCCCGACGGCTGGCGCATCAAGCTGGCGTTCGGCGTGGACGAGGAATACTATTCCACGGGCGGCTACGTCCTGTCGCGCAGCGACTTTCTCGACGACGTCCGCGCCGTGGTCGTCCCCGAGACGGGCGACGGCCCCAACACCCGCCACGGCACCGGCACCATCACCCTGGGCCGGCTGGGGCGCTGCGAGTGCGTCATCGATGTCGCCGGCACCGGCGGGCACGGCGCCCAGGCGCACGACCCGGCGCTCGTGAGCGCCGCCGCTGAGACGGTGAAGATCGCCGCGCGGCTGGAGCGGCTCCGTGCCGAGTACCGGGAGCGGTTCACCTTCTGCGCCGAGCCGATGCCCGCGGCGGACGCCACCGGCGAAATCGCCGGCAGCACCTTTGTGAGCCGCGTCGAGGCCGGCGACGGGTCGCTCTCCATCCCGTCGGCGGGGCGGATCCTGGTGAGCTTCCAGCTCACGCCCGGCGTCACCGTGGCCAGCCGCTTCAAGCTCCTCGATGACCTGGTGGCGGCGATGTACGCCTCCGGCGAGCTGGCGCGCGTCAAGGTGTCCGGCGAATTCCGGCCCGTGCGGGTGTCGCTGCGCAAACGCCCCACCCCCTTCAACGAGGCCTTCTGCACCCCGGCGGACCACCCGTTCACGCGGCATATGCGCGGCATCGTGGACGAGACGGTGGGCTTCCGGGCGTTCAACATGGGCTGGTCCAATGCCGACGAGAACCTCTTCGCCATGGCCCGGCCGGAGCTGCCCATCCTGAACTTGTCGCCGCTCGGGCGCGACTGCCACAAGGCGGACGAATGGGTGGAGCTGGCCAGCATCCACGAACTCGTTTGCATCCTGCACGCCGCCGCCGCCCGGTTCGGGGAGTATCTCAAGGTGAGCGGGTGAATCAGCCAATCGGCTCGCGAAGGCGCCAAGCCGCCATGCGGATTTTGTTGTCCATGCAAAGGCGAGTAAGGTAGAAGCGGACCCGCCGTGCCGGTGGCGGGACGGAAGAGCGTGAAATGAGCGCGGAAACCTTCGGCTGCAAACGGTGCTGGCCGCCGTGGGCGTCGGCGGCCCGGGAGGCGTTTCTGGCGCTGCCCGTGGAGGCCGAGCTGTGGACGAGCCCCGCTTCGCCGTCGCCATCCGCGCGGGTGCGGCCTGCGCTTCGTCAGCGTGTTCACGGAGCGCATCGACTGGGCGGACGGCGAGGATCCCCAGGACTGGACGGTGCTCCCCATCACAGCGGCGGGGCTCGCGGCGCTCGCCGCGACAGGCGCCGCCATCGAACCGGCCCTGATCACCCTGGCGCCCCGCTGGCGCTCGCTGCGCCGCGAGTTCCCGAAAGGAAGGCGGCCGAGGGTGCATTGGGATAGCGGGATCTCCATCGGCCCGCACGACTGAGGGGGCGCTGCGCCGGGGTGGCGAACCGGCGAGCCGGCGCCCAGTCGGGGGGCCTGCCCCAATCGTCATTACTCAACTATCCGCACAGCGATTGGGAGCGAGCCCCGAGACTCGAGATCCGCACCCCGGGGCTCGCCCGGCTCAGGCCTGCCGCCGGAAGACCTCGTCCCAATCCAGCCGGGCGGTCAGCTGCATGGTCGCGAACAGGGTGGCGACGCAGAGCGCGCTGATCACCAGGCCGGTGTACCCCTCGAAGAAGAACGTGTAGGAGAAGCCCACTTGGTACACGAGCTGGGAGACGCCCACCTCCACCAGGGCGAACCGCACACCCGCCACGAGGCGCATGTAGGTGAACACCAGCAGTACGGAAACGGCGGCGCAGACGGCGAACGCCGCGTGGATGTCCACGTGATCCACCAGGTACGCCAGCAGCAGGTGAAAGCTGAAGAATGCCGCGGCGAGGAAGAAGTAGTGCATGGGGTGCAGGTTGATCCCGCGCCGCGTGGTGAGCACCAGCACCAGGAAGAAGAACAGGAACAGCGACACCGGCGCCGCGGCGGTGACGGCGGCCACCCACGGCCCCGGATTCAGGCGGTGGGGCAGGCCGATGCCCACGCGGTCGTCGGTGAAGATGTTGGTGAAGCGCCAGGCCAGGCGCCAGCCGCCGTCGCGACGCTCCTTGGCAGCGGGCGAGATGCCGCCGGCGGGAAAATCGAAGCCGTCGAAGTCGGTGTCCATGGTCAGGGTGAAATCCCGGACCTGTGCGACCTTCTCGCCGAAGCGGTACCACCACTCGTCGAGGCCCTGGGAGTCATAGGCCACCTCCAGCCGGGCCTCGTCGCCCGGCGCCACCCGCGTGCGGGCCCGGATCTTGCCGTCGGTCACGGGCACCTCGGTCACGGGCCGGCCGGCCACGGCCAGGCGGAAGTTGTCGAGCCGGGCGTCACCGGCGGGGAAGGGGAAGGTGATCCACACGTCGTGCGCCTCGGCGGAGGTGTTGCGGAAGCGGTAGGCCGCCTCGAACTGCACCCGGTAGGTGGCGTACCAGAGGAGGCCCTTGCGGCGGTGGTCCACCGCGAGGCGCACCTTGATGTCGCTCCCGACCAGGGGGAGGACGTGGCTCACTGCGTCCTCCTTGTGTTCCACGACCGGCTGCTTGTCCCGCCACACGGTCACTTCGCGGAGTACGCGCTCGGTGTAGCCGGCTTCCGGGGCCGGCTGGGTCTGGGGAGAGCCCCAGAGCTGACCCACGGCGTGGCGGAGCTTGTCCTGCTGACTCTCGGTCCGGTATACGATGGTGCCGCTCAGCGCCAGCCAGGCGACGGCGGTGGCGACAAAGATCAGTCCGATGGCCAGGATGCGAAAGACGGGACGCATGGTCACCTCCGGTGGAAATGTGGGCGGTCACGGGTCCCGCCGGCGCCCATCATCGCGGCCGCGTGTGAAGACAGAATGAAGTCGCGGCGAAATCGGGGGGAATTCGGGACGGCCAGATTCACCACAGAGAACGCGGCGGACATAAAGGGATTGCTCGGCTTCTATTGATCATTTTTCATCGGTCATTTTGGGAGATGAAAGGGTGAATCGGCGAATCGGAGTGTAGGAGACAGTTTCAGATCCGGGCTAAAACAAAAAAATTATGTGTCCTCTGTGCCGTTGAGGTGAAGATTGGCTATCCGATGTCCACGCTATGGGGACGAGCCCCGAGCCCCGAACCCCGATGTCCGTGTTACGGGAACGAGTCTCGAGCCTCGATTACGATCATGATTCCGAATTACGAGTACGAGTACGAGAGAGGGAGACGGTCAGCGCTTGAAGAGAAAGTGCAGGAGCGGGATCAGCCAGCCGAGGATGAACGCGGCGCCAAGGTTCATCCGTACGATCACCGGCAGGTCGCGCATGCGGCGGTAGTGTGCGTAGAGGTTCATGGCGACGGCCAGCACCAGGCTCACCAGCATCCCGTAGATCCAGACGGCGTGAAAACCGAACAGGCGGAAGAACAGGATGGAGTAGGCCAGGCTGAACAGGGGGCCCGCCAGCGCGGTGGCCAGCACCAGCGTCAGGAGGACCGTCATGGTCTGGGCCAGCCGGCTGGGCGGGTCGTCAATCCGGCGGGAGGTTTTCAGGAACCCCCAACTCATCAGAACGCCCAGCAGGAAGCCGGTGGGCAGCCCGACGATGAGCAGCAGCAGCAACTGGCTCAAGATCGCTTTGATCACGGATGATGGACCTCGTTCCGAATTATATTTAAAAACATGCTATCATGCCACGAAAATGAGCGGACGGAGCCGAATCATGAACAAGCGGCCCGGACGGGCTGAACCGGCGGCAGTCGAGGAGCGCTGGTGTGAATTGTCCTGTCCGTGGGCCGAGTTCCCGGACGACGTAACTGTGGACGGCTCCCTGTCGTGCCGGACGTTTCGCGCGCTCTATTGTCGGCAACTGGGGCGCCTGGTGCCCCAGAACGCCCGCTGCGCCGCCCGTCGGGCGGCGCCGGACGCGGCGCCGCCGACAGAACGCAACTGACCCGCCCGCGGGCCGTTCCCGCCCTTGTGGGCGGGGTTGGGCAGCGCCGCCGGCGGTCCGGGCGGGGATGCGCCGCCGGGGGATGAAAGTGCTTGACACCTAGGGGGGCTTTTGCTATAGTGCCGACTCTTTCGTGCACCGGACTCCAGGTGTGGATCCGGGTAATTCGTTCAAGGAGTTGACTGTGCCGACGATCAATCAGCTCGTCCGCAAGAGCAGAGCGCAGGTCCGGAACAAGACCAAGGCGCCTGCTTTGCAGCGTTGTCCGCAGCGCCGGGGCGTGTGCACCCGTGTGTACACCACCACGCCGAAGAAGCCCAATTCCGCCTTGCGCAAGGTGGCCCGCGTCCGCCTGACCAACGGGATCGAGATCACCACCTACATCCCCGGCGAAGGCCACAGCCTTCAGGAACACAATATTGTGCTGATCCGCGGCGGCCGCGTCAAGGATCTGCCGGGCGTGCGGTACCACATCGTCCGCGGCACGCTGGACTGCGGCGGCGTCGACAAGCGGGCCAACTCCCGCTCCAAGTACGGCACCAAGCGGCCCAAGAAATAACCACAGGAACGGAGTACGAGGATGCCGAGAAGAAGAGAAGTCGCCAAGCGCGCCACCCCGCCGGATCCGATCTATAACAGCGAGCTCGTGACCAAATTCATCAACTGCATGATGGAGAAGGGCAAGAAGACCACCGCCGAGGGCAGCTTTTACGCGGCGATGGACATCATCTCCAAGAAGGCCAAGGACGATCCCCTGAAGATCTTCAAGCGGGCCGTCCAGAACAGCAAGCCCCAGGTGGAAGTCAAGACCCGCCGCGTGGGCGGCGCCAACTACCAGGTCCCCGTCGAGGTGAGCCCCACCCGGCAGCAGTCGCTGGCCATCCGCTGGCTCATCGGCTACTCCCGACAGCGCGGCGAGAAGACTATGAAGGAGCGTCTGGCCAACGAGCTGATCGACGCCTTTAACGAGCGCGGCGCCACCATCAAGAAGAAGGAAGACACCCATAAGATGGCCGAAGCCAACAAGGCGTTCGCCCACTTCCGCTGGTAATCCGCCGCTTTTTCCGCATGCAATGAGCGATCGAGCAGTCCGGCCGTCCGGACTGCATCTGTTTATCCCCCCAGCCGCGTCGCCCGGAGCGCGAGGCCCGAGCCGAAACGGGATCCCGGCCGGCCGGCTGCCGTGACACAGGAGTAATGCCGTGGCGCGCCAAACCCCTCTGGAAAAAACCCGCAACATCGGGATCATGGCCCACATCGACGCCGGTAAAACCACCACCACCGAGCGCATCCTCTTCTACACCGGGATCACCCATCGCCTCGGCGAGGTGCACGAAGGGACCGCGACCATGGACTGGATGGTCCAGGAGCAAGAGCGCGGCATCACCATCACCTCGGCCGCCACCACCTGCTTCTGGCAGGACCACCGGATCAACATCATCGACACGCCGGGCCACGTCGATTTCACCGCCGAGGTGGAGCGTTCGCTCCGTGTGCTGGACGGCGCCGTGGCCGTGTTCTGCGCCGTGGGCGGGGTGGAGCCGCAGTCCGAGACCGTCTGGCGCCAAGCCGACCGGTACAACGTGCCGCGCATCGCCTTCGTCAACAAGATGGACCGGCCCGGCGCCGATTTCATCAACTGCATGGCCATGATGCGGGCCCGCCTCGACACCGCCCCGCTGGCCGTCCAGCTGCCGCTGGGGGCCGAGGACGCCTTCCGCGGGGTGATCGACCTCGTGCGCATGAAGGCCTACATCTACGACGACGAGACGAAAGGCGCCCACTACCATGAAACCGACATCCCGGCGGAGCAACTGACCGAGGCGGAGAGCTTCCGTGAACGGCTGCTGGAGACGGCCGTCGAGATGGACGACGCGGTGCTGGGCAAGTATCTCGAGGGCGTCCCCGTCACCGAGGCGGAGCTCAAGACCTGCATCCGGAAGGGCACCGTGGCGCTCCGCTTCACCCCCGTGCTCTGCGGCGCGTCCTTCAAGAACAAGGGCATCCAGCCGCTGCTCGACGCCGTGGTGGACTACCTGCCGTCGCCCCTGGACGTGCCGCCGGTGGAGGGCCAGGACGAGCGGGGCGGGACGGTGGCGCGTCCCTGCGACGACGACGCGCCGTTCGCCGCGCTGGTGTTCAAGATCATGACCGACCCGTACGTCGGCTCCCTCGCCTTCATGCGGGTGTACAGCGGCCGGCTCGCCAACGGCACCACCGTCTACAACTCCACCCGGGGGGCCAACGAGCGGATCGGCCGGCTCCTCAAGATGCACGCCAACAAGCGCGAGGAGATCCCCGAGATCTGGGCCGGCGACATCGCCGCCGCGGTGGGTCTGAAGAAGGTGAGCACCGGCGACACCATCTGCGACCGGGACGCCCCGGTCCTGCTGGAGGCGATCGATTTTCCGGCGCCGGTCATCAGCGTGGCCATCGAGCCGAAGACCCAGGCCGACATCGACAAGATGAGCGGCGCGCTCGGCAAGCTCATGGCCGAAGACCCCACCTTCCGCGTGAAGGTGGACGACGAGACCGGCCAGACCATCATCTCCGGCATGGGCGAGCTGCACCTCGAGATCATCGTCGATCGCCTCATGCGCGAGTTCGGCGTCGAGGCGCGGGTGGGCCGCCCCCAGGTCGCCTACCGCGAGACCGTCACCAAGGCGGTCGAGGCGGAGGGCCGCTTCGTGCGCCAGACGGGCGGGCACGGCCAGTTCGGCGTGGTCAAGCTGAAGGTCGAGCCGCAGCCGGCCGGCGGCGGTTTCGAGTTTGTCAACGGCATCTTCGGCGGCACGGTGCCGCGGGAGTACATCCCCGCGGTGGAAAAGGGCATCCGCGAGGCCATGGAGAACGGTGTGCTGGCGGGCTACGAAATGGTGGATGTCAAAGTCACCCTCTATGACGGTGCCTATCACGAGGTGGATTCGTCCGAGATGGCCTTCAAGATCGCCGGTTCCATGGGCTTCAAGGAAGGGGCGCGCCGGGCCGCGCCGGTGCTGCTGGAGCCGGTGATGAAAGTGGAGGTGGTCACCCCCGAGGAGTACATGGGCGACGTGATCGGCAACATCAACGCCCGCCGCGGCCGCATCACCCACATGGAGCACCGCGGGAGCACCCAGGTGGTCACCGCCATGGTGCCGCTGGCCGAGATGTTCGGCTACGCCACCGACCTGCGCTCCCTGACCCAGGGACGCGCCACCTACACCATGCACTTCAACCAGTACGAGCCGGTGCCCGCCCAGCTTGCCGAGAAGATCGTCGGCGGCGGGAAGTAGGGGGAAGTGAGAAGACAGGTGATAGGGGAAGACGTCTCTCAGACTCGGAATTCGGGCTCGTAATCGCAATTCGTACTCGTACTCGTACTCGTACTCGTTATGATAATCGAGGCTCGAGACTCGAGGCTCGTTCTCGAAACGCGGACAGCGGACTTCGGGCAGTTCATCTTCACCACAGAGGCACAGAGGACACAGAGTTTGTTTATGATTTGCCTGGATCTGAAACTCTTACCAACACTCCGATCCACCGATTCACCCATTCCCCCTTTGAATTGATCAATGACAAATGACCAGTGAAAGATGATCGATGAAAAACGAATGATGCTTTTGTGTCCTTTGTGCCAATGTGGTGTCCCCTCACCGCGATTCCGCCGCCCCGACCTTGCCATCCATCCGGCCGTAGCGTATAGTGGCCGTGTTCCGAAATCCACGATCCGCAGCGCACACCGAGGACGGCCGCGATGAAACTGATCATCCAGATCCCCTGTTTCAACGAGGAGCAAACGCTGGCCGCAACCGTCAGCGACCTGCCCCGGACGGTGGCCGGCTTCGATGCCGTCGAATACCTGGTGGTGGACGACGGCTCCACCGACGGCACGGTGGCGGCCGCCCGCGCCTGCGGCGTCCACCACGTGGTGAGCCTGCCCCGCAACCGCGGCCTCGCGTTCGCCTTCGCCGCCGGTCTCGACGCCGCCCTCAGGCGCGGAGCCGACGCCGTGGTCAACACCGACGGCGACAACCAGTATCGCGGCGAGTACGTGGCGCCCCTCGTGGCGCCGATCCTGGAGGGGCGCGCCGACATGGTCATCGGCACCCGGCCCATCGGCGAGATCGCCGACTTCTCGCCGCTGAAGAGGCTCCTCCAGCGGCTCGGCTCGGCCACGGTAAGCCTGCTGGCCGGGGTGCGCGTGCCCGACGCGGCGAGCGGCTTCCGCGCCTTCTCGCGGGAGGCGGCCAAGCGGCTGTTCGTCACCAGCCGGTTTTCGTACACCCTCGAGACCATCATCCAGGCGCCAGCCAAGGAGTTGGCCATCGCCTGCGTGCCCATCCGCACCAACCCGGCCACGCGCCCGTCGCGGCTGTTCCGCTCCACCGCCACTTTTCTTCTGCGGAGCGCCGGCACCATCGGACGCGTGTTCGTGGTCTATCGGCCGTTCGCGTTTTTCAGCACGCTGGGCGCGCTGCTCTTCACGCCCGGCGTGGCCCTGGGGGCGCGGTTCATCTATTTCTTCGCCATGGGGGAGGGGAGGGGGCACATCCAATCCCTGATCCTGGCCGCGGTGCTCCTGCTGGGGGGCTTCCAGCTGTTTCTCACCGGCCTGCTGGCACATCTGTCCGCCACCAACCGGCGGCTGGCGGAGGAACTGCTGGTCCGCGTCCGCTCGCTGGAGCTGGAAAAAGTCAGGAGTCAGGAGTGAGGAGTTCGGAAGGTCGTAATCGTGATCGTAATCGAACCGTTTGAAGGTTTGAAAGTTGGAATGTTCGCCGGTTAACAAGTTCCCAAGTTCACAGGTTCGCGGATGGTTGATCGATGTCGGACATCGGGTCTCGGGATTCGGGGCTCGCGGTTCGTCTCCCGTCCGCCGTTTCCCGATTCACCCATCTACCAATTCACCCATTCACCTATTAAATCTGGTTTTCCGCTGCAATGACCAATGATAAATGATCGATGACAAATGACCCTTGCCAACCGTACCGTCTTTCCTTGCCGCGGTTTCCCGCCGGCCGCGGCCCGTCCCCCCTGATTTGCCCAGAGTAGATATGGCCGGATACTCCGGAGTGAGAACGAGTCCCAAGCCTCGAGCTCCGTGCCCCTTACCCAAACCCCAAACCCCAAACCCCGAGCCCTGAGCCCTTAACCCTGAGCCCTTAACCCTGAGCCCTTAACCCTGAGCCTCTAGCCTCTAGCCTCGCCCCTTCCGGCTCTTCGCGTGGGGATGGGCCTGCTGGTACACTTTGATCAGATGCTCGATGGAAAGGTGGGTGTACTTCTGGGTGGTGGACAGGCTGGCGTGGCCCAGCAGCTCCTGGATCACCCGCAGGTCGGCGCCGGCGTTCAGCAGGTGCGTGGCGAACGTGTGGCGCAGAGTGTGGGGGCTGATCTTGAGCCGGACGGCCACGCGATGGATGTAGCTGTTCAGGATCCGCCGCACCGAGCGGTCCGTCAGGCGCCCGCCCCACAGGTTGAGGAAGGCGGCCTGCCCTTCGCGGCCTTCGGCCGGCGCGGCGGCCAGGATGAGCTGGCGCTCGGGCCACCACGCCGCCAGGGCGTGCGCTGCGGCCTCACCGAACGGCACCAGCCGCTCCTTCTTGCCCTTGCCGCGCACGCGGATCATCTCCTCGGCGGAGTGGATGTCTTCCGTGTTGAGCCCCACCAGCTCGCTGACGCGCATCCCTGTGGCGTACAGCAGTTCCAGCAGGGCCCGGTCGCGCCGGCCCTTGCGGGTGGCCGGGTCGGGCGCCTCCACCAGCGCCTGCACCTGGTCCAGCTCCAGGTGCACCGGGATCCGCCGCGGGGTGCGGGGCATGCTCACCGACAGGGCCGGGTTCCTGACCAGCACGCCGATCCGCACCAGGTGCTTGAAGAAAGACCGCAGCGTCGACACCTTGCGGCAGATGGTGGTCTTGGCCAGGTTCTTCTGGTACAGGAAACCGAGATACTCGCGGATGGACAAGGGGTCGATCGCCTCGACCGCCGGCTCCACGGCGTGGCCGCGGCTGTCGGTCCGGGTGAAGAAGGCGGCGAACTGGCGGAGGTCCGCCTCGTAATTGCGCGCCGTGTGGACGGACATGTTTCGCTCGAACTTCAGGTGCTCGAGGAAGAGGTCGATCAACTCCGGCAGCTTGTGGCCCACGGTGTGCTCCCTTGATCCTGCCATTATATGATGGAACGGGCGAAACGGCGAGCCGGCGTGGCTCAGGCGGTCCGCCTGAGGAATCGAACCGGCGAGCCGACGGGGGAGCTTCACCACAGTGACGCAGAAGGTGCGGAGGGATCCATTTGTCATTGATCATCAGACAGTATTCAGCGGCCTTTTTGTGTTGTTGGTGATCGCTGAATTGTTGTGGGCTATTCAAGTCAAGATGGGGCGTACTGGAATGACAGGCGATCTCCGAAGTCCCAAGTCCGACATCCGAAGTCCGATATCCACAAACCTGTGAACTTGGAATTTGTTGAACCTGCAAACATTCCAGCGTTCAGACATTTAAACGGTACGATTACGATCACGATTGCGATCGCAGGCACGAACCCTCAACCCTCAACTCTCAACGAATGGGAACGGTCTCCGAACCCCGAACCTTGCAGTGCGACGACAGCCGCACTACAATGGCCACAAGCTTCGGTTGTGCCAGCTTCGGAGGTGACCCGTGCGCGCCATGCGGCTTCACGAATCAGCCCCCATCGAGGAGCGGCCCCTGCGGCTGGAGGATGTCCCCGTGCCGAAACCGGGCCCGGGCGAGATCCGGATCCGCGTCGCCGCCTGCGGCGTCTGCCACACCGACCTCCACGAGGCCGAAGGGGACCTGGCGCTCCCGATCCGACCGATCACGACCGGCCACCAGATCGTCGGCGTCGTTGACGCCGTCGGGCCGGGAGCGCTGCGGTTCCGACCCGGCGACCGAGTCGGGGTGCCGTGGCTGGGTAGAACCTGCGGCGCCTGCCGATTCTGTGCGGCCGGGCGCGAGAACCTCTGCCCCGACGCGGTGTTCACCGGATTCCACCGGGACGGCGGTTACGCCGACTACGCCGTGGCGGCCGAGGCGTTCGCCTGTCCGCTGCCGCCGGGGGTGTCCGACACCCAGGCGGCGCCGCTCCTGTGCGCCGGGATCATCGGCTACCGGGCGCTTCGCCTGTCGCGCGTCCGCCCCGGCGAGGCGCTGGGACTGTTCGGCTTCGGCGCGTCGGCCCACGTCGCCATTCAGATCGCCCGCCACTGGCGCTGCCGGGTGTACGTCTTCACCCGCTCCGAGGCGCACCGCGAGCTGGCCCGCCGGCAGGGCGCGGAGTGGGTGGGCGCCGCCACGGAGGCGCCGCCCGAACCCCTGACCGGCGGGATCGTGTTCGCCCCGGCCGGCGAGATTGTCCCGCGCGCGCTGGAGCACCTGGACCGGGGCGGCACGCTCGCCCTGGCGGGCATCTGGATGAGCGACACCCCGCCGCTGGACTACGCCCGCCACCTCTACTTCGAAAAGACGCTCTGCTCCGTCACCGCCAGCACGCGAGCCGACGCGGAGGAGCTGATGGCCCTGGCGCCGGTGGTGCCCATTCACACCGACGTGCAGACGTTCCCCCTGGCGGCGGCCAACGAGGCGTTGGCCGACCTGAAGCACAGCCGGCTGCGGCACGGAGCGGCGGTGCTCACGGTGGCGCCGGCCGAGGCGGATCCCCGCTGACCGCCCGTCCGAAATCTCAACCGCCTTTGACTTTCCCGCCCGACCGTACTACGATGAGTCACTTCCGCCCGGAGGGGCCGCCCGGACATGAACGAACTGCGCAAACTGATGGTCTACCTCAAGCCGTACCTCCCTCTGCTGGCGGTGTCGCTGGTGCTGCTGGCCCTGGTGAGCGCGCTCGAGGGGCTCATCATGATGCTCATCGAGCCCATCTTCAACTCGGTGCTGGCGCAGCACACGGCGCTCTCCGGCGCGGCGGCCAAGTTCCAGTTCCTGTACGATTGGTTCGACCTCCGCGGGCCCGACATCTACCTGAAGGTCGCCCTGGGCATCCTGATCCTGACCTTCCTGAAGTGCGTCTGTCTCTACTTCGCCGACTACGCCACGATCTACACGGGCCAGAAGATCATCCAGCACGTCCGCAATGACCTGTTCGATCACATCGTCCGGCAGTCCACCCTGTTCTTCGCGCGCCACTCCACCGGCAAGCTCACCAGCCGGATCGTCAACGACGTGGACAAGATCCAGGAGACGGTCTCGCGCTCGCTGGCCGACTTCGCCCGCCAGGTGCTCACCATGGTGGCGTTCGTCGTGCTGCTGTTCTACATCGATCCGTACCTGGCCGGGGCCACCCTCGTGGTGGGGCCGGTGGTGGCGGGGATCACCAGCTTCCTCGGCCGGCGGATCAAGGGCTACGGCTGGCACAGCCAGGAGCACGTGGCCGAGATGACCAACATGCTCCAGGAGACCATGTCGGGCCACCGGGTGGTGCAGGGCTTCGGCATGGAGGCCGGGGAGTCGTTGCGGTTCCGCCGCATGACCGACGGGCTGCTCCGCTTCAACCTGAAGGCGGGGCGGATCGTCTCCATCAACCCGCCGCTGATGGAGCTGATCGGCGTCCTGATCTTCGTCCCCTTCCTGGTGTATGCCCACTTCCGAATCCAGGCCGGCGCGCTCACCGTAGGCGCGTTCGCCGTGTTCCTGACCTCGCTGGTGCGGCTCTACGACCCGGTGCGTCGCATTTCGCGGATGCACCTGGGCTTCCAGCAGACGTTCGCCTCGGTGGACCGCATCTTTGAGGTGCTCGAGGAGGACGAGCGGGTCGCCGAGCGATCCGACGCCGCGGAGCTGCCGCCCATGCGCCGCGACATCGTCTTCGACCACGTGTCGTTCCACTACGAGCGGCCGGGCGATGAGCCGGTGCCGGTGCTCGAGGCGATCGACCTGCGGGTGCCCCGGGGTGAGGTGCTGGCCATCGTCGGCAGCTCGGGGGCGGGCAAGAGCACGCTGGCCAACCTGATCCCGCGGTTCTTCGATCCCACCGGCGGGGCCATCCGGATCGACGGCGTCGACCTGCGCGACGTCCGCCTCGACTCGCTGCGCCGCCAGATCGCCATCGTCACCCAGGAGACCTTCCTCTTCAACGACACGGTGCGCAACAATCTCAGCTACGGCTCCGGCGACGTGTCCGCCGACCGGCTCGAGGCGGCGGCGCGGGCGGCGCTGGCCCACGACTTCATCGTCAAGATGCCCCAGGGGTATGACACGATCATCGGCGAGCGTGGCGCGCGGCTCTCGGGGGGCGAGCGCCAGCGGCTGGCCATCGCCCGGGCGTTGCTCCGCGACGCGCCGCTGCTGGTGCTCGACGAGGCGACCTCGTCGCTGGACAGCGAGTCGGAGAGCCTGGTCCAGCAGGCGCTGGCCAACCTGATGCAGAACCGGACGACCTTCGTCATCGCCCACCGGCTGAGCACCGTGCGCAACGCCGGCCGGATCATCGTGCTGGATCGCGGCCGCATCGTGGAGACGGGCACCCACGACGAGCTGCTGGCCTTGGGCGCGGTGTACAAGAAGCTGCACGACATCCAATTCCGCAACGAAGCGTGAGGACGCGATGGGCACACTCCATTCCATGACCGGTTTCGCCAGCGGCTCCCGGGCCATCGGCGGCTATCTTGTGTCGATCCAGATGAAGGCGGTGAACAACCGCTACCTGGACATTTTTCTCAAGTTCCCGGCGGCCTCCGTGGAGCTGGAGCAGGCGGTGCGCGACACCGTCAAGGCGGCGCTGCAGCGCGGCCGGGTGGACGTCTGGGTGGAGCTGCAGCCGGCCGCCGGCGGCGCGCCGCCGCTCAACACCGACCTCGTCCGCCAGTTCCACGCGCAGCTCGCGCCGCTGGCCGACGAGCTGAAGCTGACCCTGCAGATGCGGGATTTACTCACCCTGCCCGGCGTGCTCAAGGCGTCCGCCGAGTCGGCGACGGCCGACGCCGCATTCCAGGCCGGGCTGCTGGAATTGCTCCGCGAGGTGCTGGCCGCCTTCGCGGCGATGCGCGCCCGGGAAGGGGCGAATCTGCGGGAAGTGATGGCCGGGATCCTGGACGCCGTCACCGTCCGGATCGAAGCGATCGCCGCGCACCAGGAGACGGTGCGGCAGCACTGTCTGGCGCGCTGGCAGAAGCGGCTGGGGGAGCTGCTGACCGGGGCGGGGGAGCCGGACCCGGCGCGGCTGCTCCAGGAGGCGGCCTACCAGGCGGAGCGCGCCGACATCGCCGAGGAGCTGGACCGCTTCCGCTCCCACCTGCAGCAGTTCCGCGATGTGCTCGCCGCCGGCGGGCCGGCGGGCAAGAAGCTCGACTTCATCCTGCAGGAGCTCAACCGCGAGGCGAACACCATCCTGTCGAAGACCGATCTCATCGAGATCAGCCGCCTGGGCATCGACCTCAAGGCCGACATCGAAAAGCTCCGGGAGCAGATTCAGAATATCGAATAAACGGTGAATCGGTGAATGGGTTAATGGGTGAATCGGTGAGTCGGGGCAGGGCGGAGTTCATCGATCATTTTTCATTGATCAATGGTCATCGGTCATTTCGGATTGGTGGGATTATTGGTCATTGATTATTGCTAATATTTAATTGGCTATTTGGATACGAGTTCATTCGTGTCGTTGATGGAACCTGGGTGATGGGACCATCGCCGTCGGCGGCTGCGCTTTGGATGGACGCGGTAGCGTCTTAAGATTATGCAACCGTCGCCAATCGACAAACCGGTCCGGAATCCAAAGCGGCGTCAAGCCGCTGCACTCCAAAGCACTGCGCGCTGTCCAAAGTGCTCTGCGCGAAGCGTTGGCTGACGTCCAATGTCCGAGGATCGGGATCCAGCCACCAGCGAGAGTGGTTGTGTTTCAGTAGGTGTTAACCGAATTCATGTGATCCGGTGAGTTTGGGTGCATTTTTCCAAAACCCCCGCGACGATGATCGCGATGCCAACCCCGGTGACCACATGTGGTACTGCCGGATTACCCCCGCCACTGCCCAATTCCATCCCAAGCGCTCTCAATGGGGCGGCCCAGATCCAGCGCTCTGAAAACCTCCAGCATGCGCTCCTTGCCTCCTTCGCGGTGGAGGACCCGACCAATTTTTCGGGCTTCGAGATTTAGCTGTTCCAGCTTGGGCAAGCCGTCGTCGTGGGTCCAGGCCATCATTTCTGCATTGAGCTCTTGCAACCGGGCGAAGATTTCGAATTCCGGGTCATACGGTTTAATCTCTGATTCAGAAGCCCTTCGTTTCAGAATTTCGGCAGGCAGCATGGATTTGACCAGGAAGTACAGGGATATGCTGCCCACCAGCCAAGCGATGATTCCGACGGTCATATAAGGATCGTACCGGTCGGGCGACATGATGGATTCGCGGCCGCTTGGAAAGTACACTTTCAGCGCGTCGATAACGTAACCAAGACCTACTACGAGCGCTGCGTAGACAAGCATGAAGAGATATTTTTGCAACTCGCAGATCCAGCAGACAATGTGGATGGAATCATCTGGAGCTTTGTCTATCACTCGGTACACCTTGAGAGGGCGGGCCTTCCGACCGCAGAGATCGCAAGGTCCTTTTCCAAGATGTTGTCGATTCCGCCACGCTGTAAAAAAAATCCAGAAGGCGATACCAGTTAAAATCACGCCGCCGATAAAAACTCCTCTAACTTTAAACGGAGTTGATTGGTGCGGAGATGAAACAAACTGAATACCGGCAACAGCGAGAAAGATCAAACCCCAGATGATCTTGTCGACAACAGACATACCAGTCTCCTTAATGGTGTTCAATCGGATTCAAACGGGTGCCTCGACTGATCTGAACTCATCACTATTTTCATTCAGACTATATCCAGCTCACCGATCATGATCACCGCTACGCGTTCAGATACTCAACCATAGAACATCAACGATCACATTTCAACCGATTGGGCTTCAACAATCTGCAAACTTGTGAACCTGAGAACTGGTGAACACAAGAACGAGAACGACACTGTCTCGCGTTTTGGTCTATCCGCTGTGTCCTGTGGTGATTACTCTGTCGGACATCGGGGCGCGCGGTTCGGGGCCCGCTCCCAACGAGCAACCATCAGCTGTCTGCGAACTTGTGAACTTGAAAACCTGCGAACCTGCGAACATTCCAACCTTCAAACGGTTCGATTACGATCACGATTACGAATTACGATTACGGGCACGAACCCTCAACTATCAACGGTTTCGGATTGTTCCCGAGCGGTTGGGGAGGACTTCGGCGGCGGGTCGTAGCCGACCACCGTGCCCGCCTTGATGCGGGGGTAGTAGGGCGAGACCACCGTGCCCGGCAGGATGCGAACGTCGTCCTCCACCTTGATCATGCCGAGACCGGCGCCGGCGCCGATGGTGCAGTTGCGGCCCACCTCGACCAGCCCGAAGCGGAACCGGCCGCGCCCCTCGTAGGCGTGCACGGTGAACTGGCTGAAGGCGCCCACCAGGGTGTTGTCGCCGATGAAGACGAGCTCGGGGCGGAAATGGTCCAGCCAGACCATCTGCATGACCTCCACGTTGCGGCCCACGTGGACGCCCATCCAGCGGTACCACCGGTTCTTGAACGGCGTCCCCTTGAGCAGGAACGAGATTCCCACCATCACCGTGAGCAGGGTGCGGCGCGGCGCGGGCAGGTTCACCTTCCGCCAGTTCACGGCGTTGGGGTCTTCGGGCGCGCCGAGCCCCGCGAGGGTGTAGTGGCGGGCCGGCCGGGCGAGATACTCGGCCAGGCGCGCCTTACCGGCCGGTGTGGCCGGATCCAGCTCGACGACGGGCGTGCCCGCGCCCCGCGACGTCTTGGAAATCCGGACGTCCAGGCCCCGGCGGCGGGCGTAGCGGGCGGCGCGGCCCACGATCTCCGCGGTCACGCGGCGCATGGCGTCTTCGGGCGTTTCGTGCTGCCGGTTGGACACGGGGCGCTCCTGGGGGCCGTCCGCCCGCCGCCGCGTCAGTAGCGGAACGCGCTGGCGCCGATGAACTCCCGCAGGATGGAGTTGTTGGGCACCGAGTCGGGCGGGATGTCCTGGAAGTAGGACAGGAACTTGAGCAGGCGCCGCGCCTCGGAGTACTCGCTGTGCTCGGTGCTGATGCGGAGCAGCAGCGGCTCGGCGCAGCGCTTCAGCACCGCCAGCTCGTACACCAGCGACGAGTTGAAGAACAGGTCGGCGTCCTTTTGGTAGGGGAAGATGTAGGCGGTCTCGCCGCGGCGCACCGAGCGCCAGCGCTGCAGGGTGACCAGCGCGTCGTAGCCGCGGAACAGGTAGTCGCGGACGATCCGGCGCAGCATCCGGACGTCGGTGGTGGGGATGCGGTTGTGGTGGTCCATGCTCAGCGCGGTCAGGGGCGAGACGTAGATCCGCTTGATCTGGTGCATGGGCAGGTTGCGCATCAACTCCGGGTTGATGGCGTGGATCCCCTCGTACAGCAGAATGGTGGTCGCCGACGGCGTGATGGTCCGGTGATCCGGCTCCGAGCGGCCGGTGTGGAAGTTGTAGCGAGGCATCGAGACGGGCTGGCCCTCGAGAAGCCGCTCGAAGTGCTCGTGCAGCAAGTCGATGTTCAGCGCCCGGATGCTCTCGAAGTCGTATTGGCCGTGGCTGTCCTTGGGCGTCTGTTCGCGGTCGAGGAAGTAGTCGTCCAGCGAGATGACCTCGGGCAGCAGGCCGTCCACCCGGAGCTGGTCGGCCAGCCGCTTGGCGAAGGTGGTCTTCCCCGACGACGACGGCCCGGCGATGAGCACGATCCGGCTGCCCACCGCCTGGTCGGCGAGCTGGGCGATCTTCTTCTCATGGAGCGCCTCGCTGATCCGGATGATCTCCGGGGCGGCGCCGGCCACCACCCGCTCGTTGAGCTCGCCCACCTCCCCCAGGCCCAGAATGTCGAGCCACTGGCCGTACTCCTGGAAGACGCGGAACAGGTTGGGTTGCGAGATGAATTCGGGCACGGTCGCCGCCTCGCCCACCTCCACCGCGTACGGTTCGGGCATGATCAGGATGAAGCCGGGCGGGTAGAAGACCAGGCTGAAGAGGTTCAGCAGCCCCGTGCTGGGCACCAGCGGACAGTCGGAGTAGTTCTGGTAGCCGTTGCAGATGTAGATGTCGATGGTGTGGGGGTTGGAGTGGCGGAAGAGCCGGATCTTGTCCTCCTGGCCGGTGGCGCGGAAGAACTGGCGGGCTTCGTCGAGGTAGGTCTTCTCCTTGTCCAGCCGCAGGTCCTGCGCGATGAGGTCGCGCATCTCGGCCTCGATGCGCCGCAACTCGTCCTTCGTCAGGGTGGTGTCCTTGATGAGCTCGCAGTAGAGCCCCTTGCTCAGGGAGTGCTCCACCTTCATCTCGGCGCGGGGGAAGAGCCGCTCCACCACCATGCCGAGGAGGTACACCAGTGAGCTCTGGTAGACGCGGAAGCCCTCGGGGTGAACGCAGTCGATGAACTCCACCCGCGAGTCGACGCGCAGCTTGTGGCGGAGATTGGTGAGGCGGTTGTTGATCTTGGCCGCCACCACCGGCATGGCGCTCTGGAGCCGCGAGCGGCGCAGGATGTCCAGCAGGGTGGACCCCTTTCGGATGCTCAGGCGCTTGCCGTCGGGAAAGGTGATCTCCATCGACAGGGACTGGTTCATGGCCACGCCTCCGGTCACTGCAGCGGACGGATGTCGCGGACGCGGGCCTCGATCTCGGCCCGCAGCGCCGCCAGCGTGGCGGTCACGCGGTCCGTCACCTCGCCCACGGGGCAGTCGACGGCTTTGGCCTCGCGGCGCACCGTCACTTCGGCCAGCCCCTGGGCGAGCTTCTTTGTTCCAAGGGTAATCCGGACGGGGATGCCCACCAGGTCGGCGTCGTTGAACTTGACGCCGGGCCGCTCGGGCCGGTCGTCGTAGAGCACCTCGAGGCCGGCGGCGCGGAGCTCCGCGTAGAACCGGTCGGCGGTCTCGACCAGCCGGCTGTCCTCCATGCTCACGGGGACGAGGATGACGTCGAAGGGGGCGATGGTGGCGGGGAAGACGATGCCTTTGTCGTCGTGGCACTGCTCCACCGCGGCCGACAGGATCCTCTCGGCGCCGATGCCGTAGCTGCCCATGACGATGGGGACGGACTGGCCGTCCCGGTTGAGCACCGTGGCGCCCAGCGCGTCGCTGTACTTGGTGCCCAGCTTGAAGATGTGCCCCACCTCGATGGACTTGAACACGCCCAGGGCGGCGCCGCACCCGGGGCAGAGATCGCCGTCGGCGACTGTGCGCAGGTCGTGGTACGCCGCGGTGAAGTGCACGTCGGGCGTGACGCCCTGGATGTGAAAGTCGGTGGCGTTGGCGCCGGTGGTCATGTTGCGCCGGCCGCGCAGCGCCTCGTCGGCGAGGATGGTGAGGTGCTGCACGCCCACGGGGCCCAGGCTGCCGGCGTCGGCGCCCATGGCGGCGACGATCTCTTCGGCGGTGGCGGGGCGCAGCAGGCTGGTTCCGGTGGCGGCCTCGAGCTTGGCCTCGTTGAGCTGGTGGTCGCCGCGCATCAGAATGAGCATGGGTTGCGAGTCGACCATGTAAACCAGCGTCTTGATCTGGTTCTGCGCCGGCACACCGAGGAAGTTCGAAATCTCCTCGATTGTTTTCTGCCCGGGCGTGGCCACGCGCACCGGTTCGGGACCGGCGGGCTCGGTGTCGGCGACGGGGGCGAGCCGGTTCGTGGCCTTCTCCAGATTGGCCGCGTAGCCGCACGCCGCGCAGCGGGCCACCAGATCCTCGCCGGCGTCGGAGCGGACCATAAACTCGTGGGACTGGCTCCCGCCCATGGAGCCGGAGTGGGCCTCCACGGCGAAGTAGTCCAGCCCGCAGCGGGCATAGATGCGGCAATAGGCGTGGTAGTGCAAGCGGTAGCTCGTGTCCAGGCCGTCCCGGTCGACATCGAACGAGTAGGAGTCCTTCATGGTGAACTCGCGCACCCGCAGCAGGCCCGACTTGGGCCGCGGCTCGTCGCGGAACTTCGTCTGGATCTGGTACCAGATCTGGGGGAGCTGCCGGTAGGAGCGCAGCTCGTTGCGGGCGATCGAGGTGAAGACCTCCTCGTGGGTCATGCCCAGGCACATGTCGCGGCCCCAGCGGTCTTTGAGGCGGAACATGTTGTCGCCCATGACCTCCCAGCGGCCGGTGGCCTGCCAGACCTCCGCCGGGTGGATGGCCGGGAGGTGGAACTCCTGGCCACCGATCCGGTTCATCTCCTCGCGGATGATCTGACGGATGCGGAGCAGGGCGCGCTGGGCCAGCGGCAGGTGGGAGTAGACGCCCGCCGCCAGCTGGCGGATGAATCCGCCGCGCAGCAGCAGGACGTGGCTCACCACGTCGGCCTCGGCGGGCACCTCGCGCAGAGTGGGCATGAAATAGTGGCTCAGGCGCATGCGAGTCTCCTTGATCGGTCTCCCAAGCAATCCGGTAACATATAGAATCATCGGGAGATTGTCAAGCATTCACGCGGCTTTTCACGGGCCGGCGGGACGCCGGACGGATGTTGGAAGTGGAAAGCCGGCGGGAAAGACCCTATAATGGCGTCGGTCGATTTTTGCATAGGAGCGGCTCATGGGCAGTTTCCTCCAGTTCGCCGGCGCCACCCGGACCGTCACCGGAACAAAGCACATCATTCAGCACCGCGGCAAGGTGGTCATGTTGGACTGCGGCCTGTTCCAGGGGCTCAAGGAGCTGCGCGTCCGCAATTGGGAGCCCTTCCCGCTACCGGCCGGGTACGTGGACGACATCATCCTGAGTCACGCCCACATCGACCATACCGGGTTCCTGCCGCGCTTTTTCGCTCACGGCTTCGACGGCCGGATCTTCACCACCCCGAGCACCCACGACCTGTGCGAGATCATGCTTCCCGACTCGGCCCATATCCAGGAGGAAGATGCGCGCTACGCCAACAAGGAGGGCTTCTCGAAACACGCACCCGCCGAGCCGCTCTACACCATCGACGACGCCGAGCGGGTGCTGGAGAAGTTTCAGGACGTGCCCTACGGCAGCGCGTTCTCCATCAACAAAAACATCCAGTTTGAGTTCGTGGACGCGGGGCACATCCTGGGCTCATCCATCGTGCGCCTGACCATGCGCCGCGAGGACGAGTCCACATTCCGCGTGGTATTCAGCGGTGACCTCGGCCGGTACGGCGAGAGCATCCTCCCCGACCCGACGGCGGTCGACGAGACCGACTTCCTCATCATGGAATCCACCTACGGCGACCGCATCCACCAGGACGTGGACATCCAGGCCGAGTTGGACGACGTCATCAGCCGGACCGTCCGGCGCGGCGGCAAGGTGGTCATCCCGGCGTTCGCGGTGGGCCGCACCCAGGAGATCCTCTACCAGCTCCGGGCGCTGCAGGAGGCTCAGCGGATTCCGAAGATTCCGGTGTACATCGACAGCCCGCTGGCCATCAAGGCGACGAAAATATTCTGCGATTACCCGGAGCGCTTCGATCCGGAGGTGTCGCGGGGGAGCCGGCCGGGCGACTGCCGCCTGCTCTGCCACAACCTGCACGTGGCCAGCTCCGTCCAGGATTCCATGGCCATCAACACCATCGACGAACCGGTGATCATCATCTCCGCCAGCGGGATGTGCGAGGCGGGACGGATCCTGCACCACCTGAAGCTGAAGCTCCCGGACCGGCGCAACACCGTGCTGTTCGTGGGATACCAGGCCGAGGGGACGCGGGGCCGCCGGATCCTGGACGGTGAGCGCGAGGTCAAGATCCACGGCGAGAACGTCCCGGTTCGGGCGGAGATCCGCTCCATCGACGCGTTCAGCGCCCATGCCGACTCCGGCGAGCTGTTCCGCTGGATGGGCAACTTCCGACGTCCGCCGCGCATGACCTTCCTCGTGCACGGCGAATGGGAGCAAATGCGGGCGCTGGAGGCGCAGATCCGCGAACGGCTCGGCTGGGCGGTGCAGATTCCGGCCTACCTGGAAAAAGTGGATCTGGACAAATACCTGCCGCCGATGGCCGGCGACGGTCAGGCCGTGTGATCCGGAGTTGCTCCGTGATTGCTGCCGGCGAGCTGGTGGAGCCGGATTTCAAACAAACTCTTGAGATTTTGGCAACTGATCGAGTTCCGGTACGCCGGGCAGCCGTGGCATTCCTTCTGGGAGGAGCGGCGGCTGGCGCCGGTGTTGCTCCAGCACGGCCGGCTGGCGTCGATGTGGCAGGGGCAGTGCGCGTACTGGGTGGCGGCGCAACCGCGCAGTTCGTGGCAGGGGATCAGGGCCAGCAGCCGCCGGATCCCCTCGATGTTGAGCCCCAGTTCCGAGATCATGCGGCGGATGCAGCGGATCCACTCGACGTCCTGCTCGTCGAAGTAGCGGGTCCCGCCGGTCGATTTCCACGGGATCAGGATGCCTTCCCGCTCGTACATGCGCAGCGTGGGAACGGAAACGTTCAGCATCCGGGCCACGTGGCCGATTTTCATTCTACCGTTGCCTAATTCCCTCATTTCAATCCACCTTGCAATCTATAGTTCAGGTAATGATATTTAATTATGGAGCCTGTGTCAAAAACATTCTTGGGGTATGGCGGAATGAAACCGATTTCGCCGTAGCCGGATCGGTGCGAAACGGGCGCTTCAGGCGGCCGGCGTGGCAGCGGACGCAGGTCCGTTCTCACCCGGACCGGATGGCTTGTTCGATGAAGCGGCGGTGGCTGACGAAGGCCAGGTCGGGCAGCGCGCCGGGCGGAAAGAATGCCAGCGCGCGCGCATCGTCGCCGGCAACCGGCTCGCCCCGGTAGCCGGCGACCTGGTAACAGACCACGATCACCCGCCCGTACCGGCGGCTGGGTTCGTCTTCGATCCCGATCAACTCCACGCGGTCCGCTTCGAGACCGGTCTCCTCCCGCAGCTCGCGCCGCAGGGCGTCGGCGGTGGATTCCGCGATCTCGATGAATCCGCCTGGCAGGGCCCATCGCCCCGCCTGCGGCTCCCTGGCGCGCTCCACCAGGAGGATGGCGCCGGCGGCGTCGCGCACCAGGGCGGCGACGGCCGGCACCGGGTTGTCGTAGAACGTCGTGGCGCAGGTTGCGCAGCGGCCGGCGCCCTCTCCATCAGGGTACAGGGGGGCGCCGCAGTAAGCGCAGAATCGCTTGGGTTGCCAGATCATGCCGATCCTTATCCTTGAACGCGGTTGCCGACCGGCGGTCTCGGTGCCAGCCTATCGGAAGATGTCGGCGATCGCTTTGTCCAGGCTGTTTTCCGGCTCTTCCTGAGCCAGCACCTGGTGACAGAGCTCGCAGTCCTGCGACAGCACCAGGCCGTCCGCCGTGGCGTGCTCCCCGTCGTGGCACCGGAAGCAGCCGCCGGTGTCATCGGCATGTCCCAGATGACTGCGATGCACGCCAAAGGTCATCTTCATGTCGGGAAACACGTTCAGCCGGTAGATGGCGAAGATCCCGTCGGCGGCCTTGCGGATCGCGGCCCCGTCGCCCGACGCGCCGTAGTGCCGCTCCAGCCCGGCGCGGATCCCCTCGCGGGCCGCGGCGTGCGAGGGGTGGGCGGCGGTGAGGAGCCGGAGGGCCAAGGGGCGGATCCCCGGCAGCGTGGCGGGGATCTTGCCGTCCAGCAGGGCCTGGTCCACGGCCGTCTGCGGCTCATCGAAGATGTGGGTGGGCCGGTTGTGGCAGTCGACGCAATCCATGGTCCGCCACTCGGTTCCGGGTGGCGGTGCGGGGATGCTGTCGGGCGGGGCATACTCGTGCACCGTGCCGTCCTCGCGGACGGACCGGACGCGGTGGATCCGGGTGCGCTTGGGGTCGGCCGGGAGATACTCCACCCGGGCGTGCCGGCTCACGTGCCAGTGAATGCCCTCGTAGCGATTTGATTTGGCGTTGAAACCGCCGATGTCGAGCAGCAGCACCGAGACCAAGGGATTGTTCACGTCAGCTGTGTCGTCCAGCTTGCGCCGGACCACCGTTTGCTTGCCGTGGAAGAACTGCGGCCAGTGGCACGCCTCGCAGGTTTCGCGGGCCGGCCGGAGGTCGGCCACGGGCGAGGGGATAGGCCGGCTGTAGGTGTGGGCCATGACCGCGTAGACCTGGCGCAGGCCGGAGAGCTTCGATTTGACGAACCAGGAGGCGCCGCCCCCGATGTGGCAGGCCACGCAGCCCACCCGGGCATGAGGCGAACGCTGGTAGGCGGTGAACTCGGGCTCCATGACCGTGTGGCAGAGTGTGCCGCAGAACTCGTCGGAATCGGTGTAGTGGTACCCCTCGTACATGGCCACCGACAGGATGATGGAGTTGACCAGAGTCAGGGCGAGTATCAGCACGGCGCGGTGGCGGTGTTCGGGCCGGCTCAGGTCGATCACCAGCGGGCGGATCTCCGTCCCGTCGCGCCGGGCCTTCCGGCGGGCGAACCAGATGCCCAGCGGAATAAACGCCAGGCCGACCAGAAACACCCCGGGCAGGAAGCCGTAGGCGAACAGGTCGCGGTAGGGACCGCCGGCCACGCCCAGCATGTCCAGAATCCAGGCGGTGACGATGAGCACGGCCGAGACCGTGACCATGGTGGCGCCCAGCAGACTGAACTTGCTGACCCAGAGATTCTTGGCCAGGTCTTGAATGACTTTCATGCATTACCGCCCGGTGTGAAATCGATCAACGCTTAATACATATATGGATTTTGTCGGAAACTCAAGACGTTTTCGAGGCCGCGTGGGTCCGGGCCGGATTCCGGCAATACCGCGGAATTCAACGGTCAAGACCAAATTGGGGATTGCGAGTCCAGTCAAGGTGGAATATTATCTATACGTCAGAATACAGAACGCCGACCGAGGAAATGTCATTATGAAATTCAGCCGGTTGTTACCGCTGGCAGTTCTTTGGGTTATGGGAAGCGGACTGGGCCTGGCGGACACCGCGACGTGCCTCGAGTGCCACGACACGGTGGATCCGAAACAGTACGAGGCCTCCGTTCACGGCCAGGCGGGCCTGGCGTGCGTGGACTGCCACACCAGCCTGCAGGGCGTCACCGAATTTCCCCACGCGGAGAAGCTGCGGCCGGCCGACTGCGCGACCTGCCACGAGGATGTGACAACCGACTACGCGCGCAGCATTCACGCCCAGACCTCCGCGCTGGGTAAAGGGGCGGCACCCACCTGCGCCAGCTGCCACGGCGTGCACAACATGCTGTCGGCCAGCGACCCCAAATCGCCCACCCACAAGTCCAACGAATCGCAGCTGTGCGGAAAATGCCACGGCATGAACGGTTTGAAGGACCGGGAGGTCCGCCTGCCCTACGTCTTTGAGAGCTACTCCCGCTCCGCACACGCCAAGCGAATCGGCCAGGGGAACATGCAGGCGGCCTCCTGCGCCGACTGCCACGGCACCCACGACCTGCGCGGCTCCGCCGACACCGAGAGCACCATCCATCGGTGGCGGATCCCGGAGACCTGCGGCAAGTGCCACCGGCAGGTCACGGACGAATACCTGGCGGGCATCCACGGCAAGGCGTTCAAGCTGGGCATCTCGGATTCGCCCACCTGCACCAACTGCCACGGCGAGCATGAAATCCTGGGACGCGACGCGGCCGATTCGGCCACCTTCAACCGTCAGATCAGCTTCCAGCTCTGCCTCGATTGCCACACCAGCCCGAAGGTGCTGCGCAAGTACGGCGCCAGGATGGGCGCCGCCGCCGAGTTCGTGGATTCGTACCACGGCCTGAGCCTCAAGCTCAACAGTCTGCGCGCGGCCACCTGCGTCAGTTGCCACGAATCCCACGAGATCCGGCCCAAGCGGGATCCGACTTCCACGGTCGCGGCCGGCAACGTGACCGCCACCTGCGCCCGTTGCCATCCGGGCGCCACGCCGGAGTTCGCCCGCAGCTACACCCATGCCACGGCCAACCTGCAGGAAAACCGCCTGGCCGGTTTCTTCCAGACTTTCTACGTCCTGATGATCCTTGCGGTCATCGGCAGCATGGTGGTCCACAACGTGCTGATCCTGTACTATTTCTTCCGCCGCAAGCATCATCACGAGAGCCGGGCGCCGCGCCTGACCCGGTTCCACGCGCAGGAGATCTGGATGCACATCCTGCTCACCATCACCTTCATCGGGCTGGCGGTGACCGGTTTTGCGCTCAAGTTCTCCGACAGTTTCTTCTTCGAGTGGCTGCGGGCGCTGGGCATGACCGAGCCGGTGCGCTCGGTACTGCACCGTGTCTTCGCCGTGGGCCTGCTCGCCACCGGCATCTGGCATCTGGCGTACCTGGCGTTCAGCGTCAAGGGCCGGGCCCAGTTGAAGGCGCTTTGGCTCCGCTGGGAGGACCTCCGCCTGGTCGTCGTCAACCTCCGGTACCACCTCGGCCTGGCCAAGGAGCGGCCGCTCTTCCGGCGGTACGATTACTCCGAGAAGGCCGAGTACTGGGCGCTTGTCTGGGGGACGGCGGTCATGGCCGTGACGGGCTTCGTCCTGTGGTTCCCCGTGGCGGCCACCCGGATCTTCCCCTTCTGGATCATCCGGGTCAGCGAGGTGATCCACTACTACGAAGCCATTCTGGCCACCCTGGCGATCCTCGTCTGGCACTTTTTCTTCGTGATCATGCACCCCGAAGAATATCCCATGAACCTGAGCTGGCTGCACGGCAAGATCACCGTGGAGCTGGCCGAGGAGAAGTACCCCCTCTGGGCGCGGGAGGAGCTGGACCGGACCCGGGCCGCGCAGGCAGCGCCGGAGCCGGCTGCGGCCGAGGATCTGCCGGCGAAGTGATTTCGTGCAACATTCCGGTTGACAAGCGCCTGGCGGCTGGCTATAATTCACCGCTCGAAAATCGATGGAGGTACCCTCCCGTGTTTGCGATCATTCGTTCCGGCGGCAAGCAGTACAAGGCGGCAGAAGGGCAGGTGGTCCGGGTGGAACAGCTCGACGTTCCCGTGGGCGAGCACGTCACCATTGACGACGTCCTGTTGCTCGATACCGACGACGCGGTTTTGGTGGGCACCCCCACCATCCAGAACGCCGCCGTTCAGGCGACCGTGATGGAGCACGGCCAGGCAGACAAGGTGATCGTCTTCAAGAAAAAAATCCGCAAGCAGTACAATCGCTTCAATGGTCACCGGCAGCCGTTCACCGATCTGAAGATCGACAAAATTTCCATGAAGACGGAGTGAGACGCCATGGCACATAAAAAAGGTGTGGGCAGCTCCAGAAACGGGCGCGACAGCCATTCGCAGCGACTGGGGATCAAGCGCTTCGCCGGCCAGCTGGTTTCCGGCGGCAGCATCCTGGTCCGGCAGCGGGGCACTCCGCTCAAGCCGGGCCTCAACGTCGGCCGCGGCAAGGACGACACCCTGTACGCCAAGGTGACCGGGATCGTGGCGTTCCGCGATCGCGGCAGCCGCGGCAAGTTTGTGAGCATCATTCCCCAGGCCGAGTAAACCCGTTTCCTTTCCCCTGACACCGGGCTAGAATGAAATACAGGCGCTGCGCCTGTATTTCTTTTTTTCAGGTGATTGACCGGACCATGTTCATCGATTACGCCACCATCCAGATCAGGGCCGGCGCCGGCGGCAACGGCTGCGTTGCGTTCCGGCGGGAGAAGTTCGTCCCGCACGGCGGCCCCAGCGGCGGCGACGGCGGCCGGGGCGGCAGCGTGGTGCTCGTCAGCTCCAGCCAGCTCAACACGCTGCTGGATTTCCGCTACCAGCGCGAGTTCCGCGCCGGCCGCGGCGGGCACGGCGAGGGGAGCAACCGGCACGGCCGCGACGGCGACGACTGCATCGTGACCGTGCCCGTGGGAACGGTGGCGCGTGACCCGGAGACCGAAGCGGTGCTGTTCGACTTCACCGCGCCCGACCAGCGCTTCGTGGCCGCCCGGGGCGGCCGGGGCGGCCGGGGCAACGCCCGCTTCGCTACCGCCACCAACCAGGCGCCCCGCAACGCCGAGCCGGGCCGCGCCGGCGAGGAGCGAGAGCTGGTGCTGGAGCTCAAGCTCCTCTCCGATGTCGGCCTGGTGGGCTACCCCAACGCCGGCAAATCCACCCTCATCTCGCGCATCTCGGCCGCCCGGCCCAAGATCGCCGACTACCCGTTCACCACCCTGGCGCCCCACCTGGGCGTCGTCCGCTGCGACGACTGGCGCTCCTTCGTCGTGGCCGACATCCCCGGCCTGATCGAAGGTGCCCACGCCGGCGCCGGCCTGGGCGACCGGTTCCTCCGTCACGTGGAGCGGACCCGGGTGCTGGTCCATCTGGTGGACGTCTCCGGGCTGGAACCGCGCGACCCGGTGGAGCGCCTCAAGGCCATCAACCGCGAGCTGGCGCTGTTCAACCCGGCGCTGGCCGACAAACCGCAGCTGGTTGTAGCCACGAAGCTCGATGCCGTGTCCGATAACGCTCAGCTCAAGCGGCTGCGGCTGCACTGCCGCCGGCGCAAGCAGCCGTTCCTGGCCGTTTCCGCCGTCAGCGGCGACGGCCTGCCGGAGCTGGTCCGGACGCTGGGCGAGATGCTGGCGGTGGCGCCGTGAGCCTGTCCGCCGGCATCCTGGGCGGGACGTTCGACCCCGTCCATGTCGCCCACCTGCGGATGGCCGAACGGGCCCAGGCGGCGCTGGGCCTGGACCGGATCTACTTCATCGTCAACCACACCCCGCCCCACAAGCCGGGGACGGCGGTCACCTCGGCGTGGCACCGCTACGCCATGGTGGCCCTGGCCACGGCCCACCGGTCCGACTGGGTGCCGTGCCCGCTGGAGCTGGAGGTACCCGGTCCGTCGTACACGATCGATACGCTGGCCCAGTTCGGCGTGACCTACGGCGTGCCCGCGGCCGCGGCGGTGTTCATCGCCGGCGGCGACTCGCTCCGCGATTTCCGGCACTGGCGGGAGTGGGAGCGGCTACTCGCGGCGTACCGGTTCCTCTTCGTGGCCCGGCCCGGCGTGACCCTCGGGACGGAGGCCGAAGCGCTGCTGGCCGCCGGCCGGGTGGCGGACGGCCGGGGCTGGACGCCGGCGCGCATCCGCGCGGCGCTGACCGGGGACACCCGCGCCGTCCTGGCCGAGTTGGGCATGCCCGATGTGTCTTCAACCGGGCTCCGGGTTATGCTACAATCCCACGCAGACTGCGCGGACCTCATCCCGGAGCCGGTCCGCCGCTACATCCAAAAAGCAGGCTTGTATGGAGGAGAATGAAAGAGACACTTGCCACCATCCACGAAATCCTGGACAGCAAGAAAGCCATTGATGTCCGGATCATCGACATCTCCAGAATCTCCAATTTCACGAATTATTTCATCATCTGCTCGGGGGCCAACGAGAAGCACATCCAGACGCTGGCCGACGAACTGCAGAAAAAACTGGGGGAGCGGGGCATCGAGACCGCCCACGTCGAAGGCTATCAGAACGCCGAGTGGGTGCTCCTCGACTACTTTGATTTCATCGTCCACATCTTTTCCATCGAAACCCGAGAGTACTACGAACTCGAGCGGCTCTGGGCGGACGGCAAGGTCGTGGACGTCCGCGCGCTGCCCTGACGAGGAGGCGCCATGCCGCCGCCCGAATCCGCGGGCGTGATTCCGCCGGAGCTGGCCGCCGAGGTGCACATCGGGGCGGGGCCACTCCGGACGGTGTTTGACACCCTGCGCCGGATCGCCGCCGCCGACACCACCTGCCTCATCTGGGGGGAGAGCGGCACCGGCAAGAACCTGTTCGCCTACCTGGCCCACCGTCTGAGCTCCCGCCGCGACGGCCCGTACATCGAAATCGGCTGCGCGTCGCTGCCCGATCCGCTCATCGAAACCGAGCTGTTCGGCTACGTCCGCGGTGCCTTCACCGGCGCCGCCGACGATCACGACGGCTGGCTGCTGCAGGCCAACAGCGGCACTCTGGTGTTCGATGAGCTGGATTCGCTCTCGCTTGCGGCACAGGCCAAGCTCCTGCGCGTGGTGGAGCAGGGGCGCTTCACGCCCATGGGCGGACGTGCCGAGATCGTCCTCGACACCCGCTTCATCGGACTGACCCAGGGCGAGCCGGGCGAGCTGGTCCGCCGGGGCGTCCTGCGGCAGGAGCTCTACTACCGTCTGGCCCTGTTCGCGCTGGGACTGCCGCCGCTGCGCGACGATCCCGCCGGTTTCCCCGACTGGCTGGCTTTCTGCATCCGGACCGAGGCGCGCCGGGCGCGCGCGGCCGAGCCGGAGCTGGCGCCCGACTTCGTGCACCAGCTCGCCCGCCATCCATTCCCCGGCAACGTCCGGGAGCTGCAGAATCTGGTGCGGCGCTGGGTGCTGCTCTACCCGGGTGCGGCGGTGCCGCGGTCCGAGCTGCCGGCCCAGCCCGGGGCGGACGCGGCGGCGAACCGTCTCCGGTCGCTGGCCGAGGTGGAACGGGATCACATCGTGCGGGTGCTGCGGGCCACCGGCGGCCGCAAGGGGGAGGCGGCGAGAATCCTGGGCATCCATCGCAAGACGCTGCTGGAAAAACGCCGACTTTACGGCCTCTGAACCGCGGCCTGCGGACAGACGCCTCCCCCCGTGATCGAGGGGGCGCGGCTTTTCGACTGAATGAGTCCACAGATCAAGTCGTGTTGCATTTGTAGCCGACCTGCGGCCGCGGGGTATATTTTTCCACGTTTCGCTTGCATTTGTTTTGTCCGCTTTTTATACTTGGTGAAATTTATTGTTCTAAATACGATCACAGTTTGTTCTCCCGGGAGGAGAAGAGTTTTTATATCCCGGGAATGGAAACAACGCGCGCCGGTCGAACCGGGCAGGAGGGACGTATGACGGCTGACCGACCCCCGCACCGCCCCCAGTCTCCCCCCGCTGAAGCCATTCGCATCGGTGTCTTCATCTGCCACTGCGGCGGCAACATCTCCGACGTGGTGGATGTCCGACGGGTGGCCGAGGAGGTGGGCCGGCTTCCCGATGTCGTCCTGTCCACAACGCACATGTTCATGTGCTCGGATCCCGGCCAGATGCTCATCGAGGAAAAGATCCGCGAGCTGGGCCTGAACCGCGTCATCGTTGCGGCCTGCTCCCCCACGCTCCACCAACTGACCTTCCGCCGGGCGCTGAGCCGGGCCGGGCTGAACCAGTACCTCTTCGAGCATGTGAATATCCGCGAGCAGGTGTCGTGGGTGGTGGAGGACAAGGCGGCGGCCACCCTCAAGGCCACCCGCCTCGTCCGGGCGGCGGTGGGCCGGATCCGCCACCTGCAGCCGCTCGCCAAGCGCCGGATCATGATCCACCCGTCCGCCCTGGTCATCGGCGGCGGCGTGGCCGGCCTCGTCGCGACCCGCGACCTGGCCAAGCGCGGCATGCGGGTGACGCTGGTGGAGAACACCCCCTTCCTCGGCGGGCGGATGGCTCAGCTCTACACGCTCTTCCCTTCCAACGAGGACGCCAAGGAGCTGTTGGGAAAGCTGATCGCCGAAGTGGTGCATCACCCCCTCGTCACCGTCCACACCGGCGCCCAGGTGATTTCAAGCTCCGGCATCGTGGGTGATTTCCGGACCCGGCTCCGGATCTCGCCGCGGGGAGTGGACAAGCACCTGACCCAGGTGGGCATCGCCATGGCCGCGTGCCCCGAGGAGACCATCTCCGAGTACAACTTCGGGCTGACCCGCCGAAAGGCCATCTACATGCCCTATCCCGGCTGCTGGCCGCAGATGCCGGCCATCGACTGGCGGTCTTGCACCAAGTGCGGCAAGTGCCTGTCCGTGGTGGGCGGGAAGGGGATCGACCTGTCGCAGGAGCCGCAGGAGATCGAGATCCACTCCGGCGTGATCGTGCTGGCCACTGGTTACGATCCGTACGAGCCGATGTTCGGCGAATACGGTTCCGGTATTTTCCCCGAGGTGATCACCCTGCAGCAGCTCATCCGCATCCTGGATCCCGAGGGGCCCACCGCCGGCCAGCTCGTGCTGAACGGCCGGCCGGTCAAATCCATGGCCTTCATCCACTGCGCCGGCGCGCGTCAGTACGAGGGGATCAACATGCCCCAGCCCTCCGGCAAGGTGAACGATTACTGCGCCCGGACCTGCTGCACGGCCACCCTCCACCAGGCGAACGAGATCATCGACCGATTCCCCGACGTCGTCATCTACGACATCTACCAGGACATCCGCACTTACGGGCGCGGACACGAGAATTACTATGAGCGTGCGTCGGAGCGGGGCGTGCGCTTTATCCGGTACGATCCGCGGCGGCTGCCCAAGGTGCGCCACGATCCGCGCGGCGAACGGCCGGTGGTGGTCATGGTGCAGGACCTGCTGACCAACCGGCTGGATGTCGAGGTTCCCGTTGACGTGGTCGTTCTGGCCACGGGCGTGATCCCGCACGACATCTCCGAACTGGTCGACATGTACAAGTGCGCGGTGGGCTACGACAGCTTCCTCCTCGAGGTGCATCCGAAGCTGCGGCCGGTGGAGCTGGCGGTTTCGGGCGTCTTCCTGGCCGGTTCCTGCCAGGGGCCCATGGACATCACCGAATGCAGCGCCGCGGCCGCCGCCGCCGCGTCCAAAGCGGCGGCGCTCATCGCCCAGGGCCAGGTGGAGATGGACCCCTTCATCGCCCGCGTGAACGAAGACCGCTGCTCCGGCTGCCAGACCTGCCTGACCGTGTGCCCCTACGAGGCCATCACCCGCGATCCGCGAAAGGGTGTGGCCGTCATCAACGAGGCGCTCTGCACCGGCTGCGGCACCTGCGCCGCCACCTGCCCCAGCAACGCCATCCAGCAGTTCGGCTTCACCGACACGCAGGTCATGGCCGAGGTGGAAATGCTGCTGGCCGACATGATGCCGGCACCCCTTCCGACTGGAGGCTCCCATGAGTGAACCGGCGAACACCGCGTCCACCGACACCCGCCCGGCGGCCGGGCCGGACTGGCAGCCGCGCATCATCGGCTTCCTCTGCTACTGGTGTTCCTACACCGGGGCCGACATGGCCGGCACCGCCCGGATGAAGTACCCGCCCAACGTGGACATCATCCGGGTGATGTGCTCCGGCCGGATCGACCCGGAGCTGGTCACCACCGCCTTCGCCCGCGGCGCCGACGGCGTGCTGGTCTGCGGCTGCCACATCGGCGACTGCCACTACATCACCGGCAACCACAAGACCATGGCCCGCATGCCGCTCTTGAAACGGATCCTGCTGGACCTGGGGATCGAGCCCGAGCGGTTCCGGCACGAATGGGTCAGCGCGGCCGAGGGCGAGAAGTTCTCCAAGCTGGTCGCGGAGATCACCGAGCAGGTCCGCCGGCTCGGCCCCCTCGACTGGCCCGGCCTGATGCGGACCCGCGGCGTCGGCCACGGCATGGATCTCAAGGCGTGGGGAGAGTGACATGAGCACCAACCCGAACACCGCGACTCCGGCCGCGAAATTGAAGATCGCGAAGTACTGGGCCGCCAGCTGCGGCGGCTGCGACATCTCACTGCTGGAGATCGGGCCCAACCTGCTGGAGCTGATCAAGATCGCCGACGTGGTCTTCTGGCCCTGCGCCGCCGACTTCAAGTACGAGGATGTCCGCAACTATCCGGACGGGTACATCGATCTCTGCTTCTACAACGGCGGCATCCGCAACTCGGAGCAGGAGGAGGTGGCCCGGCTGCTGCGTCGGAAGAGCAAGTCCCTTGTCGCTTACGGCCAGTGCGCCGCGGACGGAGGGATTCCGGCCCTGGCCAACCTGAAGACGGTCAAGGGCATCTTCAACGCCAGCTACCACGACAACCCGTCCATCGACAATCCGGCGGGCGTGGAGCCCCAGCCGGTCACGCCGTCCGAATACGGCGACCTGGAGATCCCGCGGTTCTACCCCCAGGTGTTGCGTCTCAAGGACGTGGTTCCCGTCGACTACGAAATTCCGGGTTGTCCGCCGCAGTCCGACCGGGTCTGGGAGGCCATCCTGGCGCTGGCGGGCGGCCAGGTGCCGCTGCAGAACCGGAACGTCAAGGTGGCCTGCTTCGACAAGGCCGTCTGCGACGAGTGCAAGCTGGAAAAACGTCAGGTCCGGATCAAGGAGTTCAAACGGGTGCACACCTCCATCCCGGAGCCGAACTGGTGCCTGCTGGAGCAGGGCTACCTGTGCGTCGGCCCGGCCACCCGCAGCGGGTGCGGCGCGCTCTGCCCCCAGGCGGGCATGCCGTGCGAGGGATGCTACGGCCCCGCCGGCGACGTGGTGGACCAGGGCACGGCCATGGTCAGCGCCATCGCCTCGATGCTGGACGCCCGGACCGAGGAACAGGCCCAGGCGATGATCGACCAGATCGCCGATCCGGTGGGCACCTTCTACCGGTTCACCCTGGGGTCCAGCCACCTGAAGGCCCGCAAGTAAGGAGGGCGCGATGACCACGCCACACGCTCACACAAAGGAAGGCTACCGGCGGATCAGCATCGATCCCATCACCCGCCTCGAGGGACACGGGAAGATCGACATTTTTCTCGATGCCGAGGGCGCCGTCGCCGACTGCTTCTTCCAGGTGCCCGAACTGCGCGGATTCGAGAAATTCTGCGAGGGCCGGCCGGTGGAGGACCTGCCCCGCATCACTCCCCGAATCTGCGGCGTCTGCCCCGAAGCCCATCACATGGCCAGCGCCAAGGCGTGCGACGCCGTGTACGGGGTGGAGTTGACGCCCACCGCCAAAATGCTCCGGGAGCTTCAGTACAACATCTTCTACGTCACAGACCACACCACCCATTTCTATGCCCTGGGCGCCCCCGACTTCGTCATGGGGCCCGACTCCGATCCCGCCACGCGCAACATCATCGGGGTGATCGGCAAGGTGGGGGTGGAGATCGGCGGCCAGGTGATCCAGTGCCGCGCCTGGGGTCACGAGGCGGCCGCCATCTTCGGCGGCAAGCGGGTCAATCCGGTCAACGCGATCCCCGGCGGGATGAGCAAGCCCATCAGCAAGGCGGAACGCGACCGGCTCGAGGAGATCGCCCGCTGGATGGTGGAGTTCGGCAAGTTCACCCTCAAGCTGTTCCGGGATGTGGTCTTAGCCAACCCGAAATACCTGGACCTCATCGTCAACGGCCCCTACATCCACCGGACGTACTCCATGGGGCTGGTGGACGAAAACAACAAGGTCAACTTCTACGACGGGAAGGTTCGGGTGGTGGATCCCGACGGGGCGGAGTTCTGCCGGTACGCCCCCCACGAGTACATGGACCATATCGCCGAACGGGTGGAGCCGTGGAGCTACCTGAAGTTTCCCTATCTCAAGGGAGTGGGGTGGAAGGGGCTGGTGGACGGCAAGGAGTCGGGCGTCTACCGGGCGACGCCCCAAGCGCGCCTCAACGCCGCCGACGGCATGAGCACGCCCGTGGCGCAGGAGGCCTACGAGGAGTACTTCGAGACCCTCACCGGCGACCGGAGCGGCCGGACGCCGGTCCACCACACCCTGGCCATCCACTGGGCGCGGGTGGTGGAGTTGATCAACGCCGCCGAGCGGTCGCTGGAGCTGGTCCAGAATCCGGAGATCACCCACCTGGAGAACTACCGGACGCCCTGCCTGGGCACACCCCGCGAGGGGGTGGGCATCGTGGAGGCGCCCCGCGGCACCCTGACCCACCACTACGTCACCGATGACAAGGGCATCGTCAAGAAAGCCAATCTCATCGTGGGCACCACCAACAACAATGCCGCCATCTGCATGTCGGTCAAGAAGGCGGCCCAGAACCTGATCCAGCACGGCGGTGAGGTGAAGGAAGGCATCCTGAACATGATCGAGATGGCGTTTCGGGCCTACGATCCGTGCTACGGCTGCGCCACCCACAGTCTCCCCGGGCAGATGCCCCTGATCGTGCGGATCCGGCGCCCGGACGGTGAAGTGGTCCGGGAGATCCGGCGCGATCGCCCGACCGCCCGAGAGCCTCGGTAAAGGATGTGGCCATGACGGAACTGAAAAAAAACTACGACGGGTTGGTGATCGGCGGCGGCATCGCTGGCATGCAGGCCGCCCTGGACCTGGCCGAGCAGGGCTACGACGTCCTGCTGGTGGAGCAGGAGCCCTCCATCGGCGGGATCATGGTGGGGTTGAACAAGGTCTTCCCCACACTGGACTGCTCCAGCTGCATCTGTACGCCGCGCATGGCGGAGTCTGCCCACAACCCCCACATCCGCATCCAGACCTACACCGAGGTCAAGTCGGTGGAGCCGCTGAACGTGGGGTTCCGGGTCAAGCTGCAGAAAAAGCCCCGCTACGTGATCGAGTCAAAGTGCATCGGCTGCAGCCAGTGCGAACTGGTCTGCCCGGTGGACGTGCCCCACGAGTTCGATTACGGCCTGGGTGCGCGCCGGGCCATTTACATCGCCCATGGCAATGCCATCCCTCAGGTGGCGGTGCTGGATCCGACCTACTGCACCTTCTGCGGCCGGTGCGAGAAGGCCTGCCCGGCCAGCTGCATCGATTACACCCAGCAGCCGGAGGACGAGGAAGTGGAGGTGGCCGCCGTCATTATCACCACCGGCCTGCACATCACCCCCATGGAGCGCAAGGCGGAGTACGGCGGCGGCAAGTTCATCAACGTGATGAACCCGATGGCCATGGAACGGATCCAGTCGTCGAACGGCCCTTACGGGCGGCCGCTGCGGCCGTCCGACGGCAAGGTGCCCCGCCGCATCGCCTATGTCCAGTGCGCGGGAAGTCGCGACCGCTCCATCGGCGTGCCATACTGCTCGCGGGTGTGCTGCATGTATGCCCTGAAGCAGGCCCTGCTGCTGCGGCACTACATCCACGACGTCGACGTGACGATCTACCACATGGACATTCGGGCCTTCGGCAAGGGCTACGAGCAGTTCTACCGCCGGGTCATGCAGGAGGGCGTCCGTGTGGTGAAAGGCAAGGTGGCCCGAATCAACGAGCTGGAGAACAAGGACCTGCTCCTCCGCGTGGAGCTGCTGGACGAGGAGGGACGGGTGGCCGAGGAGCGCTACGACCTGGTGGTGCTGTCCCAGGGGCTGATCCCGGCCTGGCAGGGCGAAGGAGTGTTGGGCGCCGAGCTCGACGAGGACGGCTTCTTCCGCTCCATCTCGCCGAAGATCAGCCCGGTGCTGAGCAGTTGGCGCGGGGTGTTTGTCGCCGGCGTGGCCGCCGGTCCCAAGGACATCCCGGACGCCATCGTCGAGGCCGGCGCCGCGGCCATGGAGGCCGCCATCTATCTGGAGGCGACGCGCTACCACGAGCGCTTCATCGAACCGGCCAAGGTTCACTGAAAACCCGGCCCGCTCCGCCGCGAGGCGGATCGGGCGGATCATGACGGCAGGGAGAGCCACCATGTCGGAAAGGGAACAACCCATCGCCGGTCCGATCGCTGACGAATCGGCCGCTCCGGCCGACGGCGCGGGCCGCAGCGCCAGGGCCAAGCGGCCCATCGACATCCTGCGCGAACGCCAGGGCGAGCGCACGCCGGAGCAGAAAGAGTACTTCAAGCGGCAGACCCAGGTCCGCAAGGCGCTCCTCGAGGCGTTGCGGGATGCGCCGCGGACCATTCCCGAGCTGGCCGCCCGGTGCGACCTGCCATCGGAGGAGGTGGTCTGGAACGTCATGGCCATGCGCCGATACGGCAAGCTGGTCGAGGACGAACTGCGTGGCGACTATTATTGCTACCGGTTGAAGGAGGTATGAGGATGGGCAGCCGAGTGGATCCCCGCCTGGCCGCCGAGGTGGCCGGGTATGGCGCCGACACGATCAACAAGTGCTTCAACTGCGGCAACTGCACCGCCGTCTGCTCGCTGTCGAAGGACGACACGGTCTTTCCCCGCCGGATGATCCGCTACCTCCAGCTCGGTTTGCGCGACAAGCTGGTGGAGGCGCCCGAGCCGTGGCTGTGCTACTACTGCGGCACGTGCTCCGACACCTGTCCACGGGAGGCCTTCCCGGGCGAGCTGATGATGGCCACCCGCCGCTGGCTGACGGCGCAGTACGATTTCACCGGTTTGTCCCGCAAGCTGTACCTCAGCAAGGCCTGGGAAATCGGTCTGCTGGCGGCCGGGGCGCTGCTGGTGCTGGCGCTGTTCGTGGTGCCCGGCTGGCTGGGTATCCCGTTCGGTTTCCGCGACCTGCCGGTGGCGGCGCGCGAGCATGTCCGCGTCGCCATTTTCGCCAACACCGAATGGGTCCACATCGGCGACTGGGTGCTGGCCGTCGTCCTCGGGCTGCTGCTGTGGACCAACGCGTTCCGGATGATCTACTTCGTCGTCCGGGGCGAGAAAGGCGTCCGGATCCCCTTCACGCTCTGGTTCACCAAGTTCTACCAGATGGTGGTGCACGGGCTGACCCAGCGGCGCTGGCTGGAGTGCGACAACGACACCCGCCTGAAATGGCTGCAGCATTTCCTGCTGGTGACGGGCTACGGCACGATGCTGCTGCTCGTGGTGCTGCTCCTGCCCATCTTTCAGGTGGACAAGGCCGAGTTTCACTGGACGAGCATCCCGGGCTACTACGCGACGCTCATGCTGCTGGCGGTCACCCTGCTGGCCATCCGCGGCCGGCTGGAGAAGAAGGAGCCCATCCATCGGTTTTCCCATCCCACCGACTGGATGTTCCTCATTCTGCTTCTATTGACCGCGCTGTCCGGCATCGTGGTGAACATTTTCCGGCTGATGGACCTGGCTTGGCCGACCTACATCGCGTACGTCGTGCACCTAATGATCGCGGTGCCCATGCTCATCGTGGAGGTCCCATTCGGCAAATGGGCCCACCTGATCTTCCGGCCCGTGTCCAAGTACATCGTGGCCGTGCTCGAGGCCGCGCGGGAGCGCCAGACCGTCCGCGCCGGCGTGCCCAAGCCGGCGACCGTCTGAGGCCTGCCGGTGAGACCCGAAGCCGTCCAGGCCGGCCCGGCTGCCGCCCGACGCGTGCTGGTGCTGGGGCTGGGCAATCCCATCCTGGGCGATGACGCCGCCGGACTGGCGGTCGCGGCGGACTTGGAGGCCCGGCTGGCTTGCCGACCGCAGCCGGGGGTGGAGGTGCGGACCAGCGCCCGGGGCGGTTTCGAGCTCATCGATCTCATGGCCGGTTTTCCGCGGGCGGTCCTGGTGGACAGCCTCACCGTACCGGATCCAGTTCCCGGGCGGATCCGCCGGCTGGCCCTCGACGACGTGGCCGGCAGCGCGCGGCTGGTGTGCGGCCACGAGATCCATGTCGCCACCGCCTTCGACCTGGCATCCCGGCTGGCCATCCCCATGCCGCGGACCGTGACCATCTACGGCATCGAGATCGCCGATGCGACCACCTTTGGCGAGGGGCTGACCCCGCCGGTGGCGGCGGCAGCGCGGGAGCTGGTCGAACGGATCTGGATCGAGCTGCAAACCCGGCCTGGCGAACCGGCGGCGGACTTTCCCCCGGCAAGGTCCGGCGCCCGCAGTCCGGCCGCGGCCCCCAGGGAAACGAACGTTCAGGAATGTCTTCTCATGGGCGGGCCATCGGAAGATAATATAACGTGAACGCCCCGGACTGAATCGCGCCAGCTTGGCCGGTCCCGCCGGAGCCGGGACCGGGCGTGAAGAACGGGAGCCGAAATGGAAATCCGCATCATCCCGCTGGACAAAGCCGTCGAGGAACGCGCCCACTGGCTGGTCCGGCTGCGCTGGATCGCGGGCGGGGCGGTGATCCTGTTCGGCCTGGTCGCGGCGCTGGTCCTGCCCGAGATGCGCACCGTTCCCGTGATCGGCGTCGGCCTGGCCATCCTGGCCTACAACGTTCTAGTCCGCATCGGCTTGTCCCAGTTGGGCTCCAAGCGCAGCCTCCACCTGCAGATCCTGTTGGACTGGCTGGCGCTGGCGGTTCTCTGCCACATCACCGGGGGGCTCGACAGCCCCTTCCTCCCGTTCTTCATCTTCCACGTGATCCTGGCAGGCATGCTGGTGAGCCGCCGGGCGTGCCTGCGTCACGGGCTCATCGCCATTGTCATCATTTCGGGGATGGCCATGCTGGAATACGCCGGGTTTTTTCCGCCCATCCAGCTGCCCGGATTCCTGCCTTCGCCGCGCTACGACAACCTGTACTCCCTCCTGCTGTTCCTCGGCTCGTTCTCGATCCTGATTCTGCTGACCGTCTATCTGTCCACCACGGTGATCCAGCACCTGCGCCAGGGCGAGGAGAAGCTGATGCAGTTGCAGGACCACCTCAGCGACGCCTATGACGGGCTGCGCCGGGCGGACGAGTCCAAGACCCGCTTCGTCCGGATCGTCTCCCACGAGATCCGCAGCCCGCTGGCCGCCACCCAGAGCATGCTGCGGGTGATCCTGGATGGTCTGGCCGGCGAGGCGTCCGCCAAGGTGATGGAGCTCACCCGCCGCTCCAGCAGCCGGTTGAACGAGCTGCTGGGTCTGATCAACGAGCTGTTGGACCTGATCCGGGGCGGGCAGCCGGTGGCCGAGGAGGAGAAACTGGACATCCCCCTGGAGGCGGTGATCCGGAAGGTCACCGGAGACCTGGGGGCTCACGCCGCCCATAAAGAGGTGCGCCTGGAGATTCAGTTAGACAGCCACGATGCCATTTTCCGCGGTGACAGCCAGGACCTGGAACGGATCGTGGTGAATCTGGTGAGCAACGCCATCACCTATACGCCCGAGTTCGGCGTGGTAAAGGTGACCGGCCGGCTGGAGCCGGATCATTTTTACCGGTTGGAGGTGGCCGACACGGGGATCGGCATCCCGCCCGACGAGCAGCCGCGCATCTTTGAGGAGTTCTACCGGGCCTCCAACGCCAAGCACGAGAAGAAGGAGGGGACGGGACTGGGCCTGGCCATCGTCAAGGTCACGGTGGAGAAATACGGCGGCCGGATCGAGGTGGCCAGCGAACTGGGCAAGGGCACCTGCTTCACCGTCCGGCTGCCGGTGATCAGTCTGGCTGTGTGAGGAGTCCGTTCCCGGCCGGCACCAAACTGCCGCCGGGGCGAACGGCCGTTCGCCGCTGGCATCCCCGTCGTGGCCGGCGAGCGTCAGTTGTGGTCGAGCTTTTGCCCCCAGCGGTCCACGGCCGGCGGGGAACCAGCCAACAGTTCTGCCCGCTTCTGCTTGTATTCCGGTTCCGTGATCAGGCCGCGCCGGCGGTAGCGATCCAGTTGTTCCAGCCGGAATTCGAGACTGTCCTCGGCGGGCGGCGGATAGAGTTCCGGCGGACAGACGGTGGCAACGGCCTTGTTCAGCGCCGCTTCGTCGAACGCGGGCCGCCCGTCCCGGCCGATGCTCAGCCGGGAGTAGCACTGCCCGAGTTGGACGGCTTCACGCTTCAGGTCGGCGTTCCTGGGATCCTTGCGGAGCTGGGCCAGGCAGTCCTCAAATGCCCGCTTGGCGCCGGCCAGCTCGTGGCGGCGGTGGCGGCGGGCGAATACGACCACCAGGATGATAGCGGTGACGGCCGCTCCCGCCAGCACGAGGCAGCCGCCGATATTGATCCAGAAATTGCCTTCAGGCATCGACGCCTCCGCGGCGACATCGGGCGCCCGCGGAATGGGTGGATGCGTCCATGGTATCCGAACTCCGCCGGTTATTCAACAGCCTCGAGCAGGATTTCGGCGATGTCGCGGACCGCGACGCCCTCCAGCTCCTTCTCCTTCACCGCGTCGGAGAGCATGGTGTTGCAGAACGGGCAGGCCAGGGCCACGGTGGCGCAGCCGGAGTCGCGCACCTGCTCGATCCGGCGGTGGTTGATGCGGGAGCCGAGGCTTTCCTCCATGAAGATGCGCCCGCCGCCGCCGCCGCAGCAAAATCCCTGGCGGTGGTGCAGTGCCAGTTCCGACACTTTCACCCCCTCGATCCCAGCCATCACGTTCCGGGGCGCGTCGTAGATGCCGTTGTAGCGTCCCAGGTAGCAGGAGTCGTGGAAGGCCACATCCAGGTCCAGCCGGCGGCCGGGCTTGAGCCGGCCCTCCTGCACCAGGCGTTCCAGCAGTTGGGAGTGATGCCAGACCTCGAACTCGCCGCCGAACTGCGGGTACTCATGTTTGAGGGTGTTGAAGCCGTGGGGGCAGGTGGTGACGATTTTTCGGACACCGGCCTCCTTGAAGATCTCGATGTTGGCTTGGGCCAGGGTCTGGAACAGGTACTCGTTGCCGGTGCGCCGGGCGGCGTCGCCGCAGCACCCCTCCGCCTCGCCCAGGATGGCGAACGAGACGCCCGCCTTCTGGAGCAGCCGGGCGAACGCCTGGGCCACCTTCCGGTTCCGCTCGTCAAAGCTGCCGGAGCAGCCCACGTAGAACAGCCATTCGAAGGAATCGGCCTCGCCCACCGTGGGGATGCCGAGCCCCTCGGCCCACTCGGCCCGCTTGTGGGCGCCGATCCCCCACGGATTGGAGTTGGTCTCCAGCCCGCGGAACGCCTTGGTCAACTCCTCGGGGAAGCGGCTCTCGGTCAGGGTCTTGTAGCGCCGGAAGTCCACGATCCACTGGACCTCCTCGATGAACAGCGGACAGGCGTCCTCGCAGAAGCCGCAGGTGGTACACGCCCAGATCTCGTCCTCGCCCACGGCGCCGGCGGCGAACAGGTCGGGCACCTCGCCGGCCGGCGCGCCGGTCAGCGCCTTCTCGTGCTTGTAGATGAACGCCTTGAGGTGGTCATTCATCCGCTTGGGAGACAACGGCTTGTCGGTGGTGTGGGTGGGGCAGTGCTCATGGCAGCGGCCGCACTCGGTGCAGGAGTAGACGTCCAGGAGCACCTTCCAGTCCAGCTCTTGGGCCTTGGCCACGCCGAAGCTCTCGGCGTTCTCGTCCTCCAGGTTCAGCGTCCGGAGCCGTCCGGCCGGTTCCAGCTTTCGGAAGAAGACGTTGGGCAGCGAGGTGATGACGTGGAAATGCTTCGATCCGGGGAGGAGGTTGAGGAAACACAGGATCGTGGCGGCCTGGATCCAGAAGGAGCCGGCGTAGAGCGCCTGTAGGCCCGTCCGGCTCCAGCCGGCGACGAGCGGGCCCAGGGCGGCGCCCAGGAAGCCGTAGGTGGGGACACCGGCTGCGTGAAGGGCGGCCTCGGCGCCCATGTCGGTGAGCATCAGGAGCAGGATCAGGCCCAGCACCAGGTAGGCCTCGCCCGACGACTCCACCCGCGCCGGCCGGAGCACGGCGCGGCGGAAGACGGCCCAGAGCACGGCCAGGGCCACTAGCACGATGAACAGGTCCTTGGGCCAGGCGTAGGCCGCGCCGAGGCGCCGCTCGAAGTCCAGACCGGGGATCCACGTGCCCAGAAACAGCGAGGTGGTGTGGATGGCCAGCACGCAGAATCCCCAGAAGATGAACGCGTGCATCAGCCCCGTGGCCGGATCCCGCAGGATGCGGGCCTGGGCGACGACGTGGACCAGGGTCGCCCGGATCCGCTCCCCCCAGCGGTTGAAGCGGTCCTCCGACGCGGCGCGGCGCAGCAGCAGCCACTTGCCGCGGAGGCGCCGGACGAAGATGCCCACTCCGGCCAGACTCATGGCCAGGAACAGGAAATAGAAGACTCCGCCGGCCGGATCGATGAGCGTCTTGGGGTCCATGCCGTTCTCCTTGAAGGGCTTGTGTCAGGCGGGCTACCATTATCGGGAAGATGCCCCCGGCTGTCAAGCCGCGAGAGCGAGCGCGGGGGAAGGCGGACGATTTTCCCATTGACAAACCGAGAAGTTTGAGTATAGTTAGGGTCTTGCTTCGGGAACACCCGCTTCCTTCCCCGGGCAACCGTCAGAATCATCAGGTTGTTATTTACATTCGGTGGGCCGTTAGCTCAATTGGTAGAGCAAGTGACTCTTAATCACTAGGTTGGAGGTTCGATTCCTCCACGGCTCACCATATTTCCTTATTCAACTCAATTCAGCGATCGGGATTTGCCACCCATCTTCCGGACATCAAGTTGGATACCTACACCCGAATGTCGTATCATGCATCTATAGAGTCAGTCGCCTGTGTCTGCGAAAGTGGCGGAATTGGCAGACGCGCTAGACTTAGGATCTAGTACCCGCAAGGGTGTGGGGGTTCAACTCCCCCCTTTCGCACCAAATTTTTGGCCCGTTCCCGCCATGACGGATTCCACACCCTATCGAAAGGAAGGTCGCACGTGAAGGTAACGTTGGGTGAAAGCAGCGGATGCCGCAAGGTTCTGAATCTGGAAATCGCGCCCGATGAGACGGAAGCGGTCCGGCAGAAGGTGATCGATGACATGAAGAAGATCGCCGTGCTGCCCGGTTTCCGGCCGGGTCGGGCCCCGGTGGGCCTGCTGGAGCGGCGGTTCAAGACCGCCATCGTCCAGGAAGTGGTGGAGCAGGTGATGAAGGACTCCCTGCCCAAGGCCCTCGAGGAGACCGGCCTCAAGCCGGTGAGCACGCCGGAGGTGGTGGAGTCCGATTACGATTTCGGCGGCGCGCTCAAAGCCGTGGTGGCCTTCGAGGTGCTGCCCGATTTCGAGCTGCGGGATTACCGGGGTCTGGAGGTCGCCCACCGCGACGCCGCCTTCGACCCGCAGCTCGTGGAGCACGAGATCCAGCGGCGGCGCCAGGCCCGCGCGTCGCTCCAGGAGGTCACGGGCCGGCCCGCGCGGCGGGGCGACTTCCTCGCCGCCGTGTTCGAGGCCGCCGTGGCCGGGCAGGCCGAGCCGGTCAGGGACGAACGGATGTACCTGCTCGTGGAGGAGAACCTGAAGCACTCGCTGGTGGCCCTGAAGGCCGAGGGGCAGGCTGTCGGCGAGACGCGGACGTTCGACCTCGAATTCCCCGCCGACTACCACGACCACCGCCTGGCCGGCAAGACCGCGACCGTCCGGCTGACGGTCCAGGAGATCAAGGAGCGTGTGCTGCCGGCGCTGGACGACGCATTCGCCCAGTCCATGGGCGACTTCAAGACCTTCGACGAATTCCGCGCCCGCGTCGAGGCGGAACTCCGTGAGTCGGTGGCCGACCACAACCGCCGCGAGCTGGAGCGCCGGGTGACCGAGGCCCTGCTGGCCGGTTACGACTTCCCCGTGCCGGACACCCTGACCGAGGCCGCCTTCTCCGATTTCGCGCTGCCGGCGGTCAACGACCTGATGCAGCGCGGCATGAGCGCCACGGACGTGGGCAAACTCGACTGGCAGGCGATCCGGGCGGAACAGGCGCCCAACCTGCAGCGGGCGGTCCGCGAGACCATGGTGCTGAACAAGATCGCCGAGAAGGAAGGTGTCACAATCACCGACGCGGACGTGGAGGCCGAGATGGCCCGCGTGGCCGCCGCCCGCGGCCAGGCGCCCGAGGCGCTGAAGGCGGAAATGATCCGCGACGAAGAGGCGCTGAACCGGCTCAAGAACGGCCTGAAGCTGCGCCGGGCGTTGGCGGTGGTTGTCGCCGCCGCCCGGATCACCGAACCGCCGGCCGAGGCGGAGCACGTGCACGGCCCCGGCTGCGGCCACGACCACGCGCATGACCACGACCACGCCCCCCAAGCCGAGGCCAAGCCTAAGGCCAGGTCCCGGGGCAAGGCAAAAGGCCAGACTCAGGAAGCCGCGGAATAAACTCCGCGGCCGGTTCCGACATCTAATATCTGATGGCCGGCCGCCGGCGCCGGTCCCGACCGCAGGAGGTTGACCGTGGCACTGGTTCCCATCGTCGTCGAACAGACCAACCGGGGCGAACGGGCGTACGACATCTATTCGCGGCTGCTCAAGGACAATATCATCTTCCTGGGCACCCCCGTGACGGATGAGATCGCCAATCTGGTGATCGCCCAGATGCTGTTCCTCCAGGCCGAGGACCCCGAAAAGGACATCTCCCTCTACATCAACTCACCGGGCGGGTCCATCACGGCGGGGCTGGCCATCTACGACACGATCCAGTTCATCAAGCCCGACGTGGTGACCATCTGCATCGGCCAGGCGGCAAGCATGGCCGCCCTGCTGTTGGCCGCTGGCGCCCCGGGCAAGCGGTACGCCCTGCCCAACTGCCGCATCCTCATCCACCAGCCGTTCATGTCCGGCCTGTCCGGACAGGCTACCGACATCGACATCCACGCCAAGGAGATCCTCCGCCTCAAGGAAATCACCTGCGACATCCTGTGCCGGCACACGAAGCAACCCATGGACAAGATCCTCCGCGACGTTGAGCGCGACTACATCATCGGTGCGGACGAAGCAGTGGCTTACGGCCTGATCGACAAGGTCATCACCAAACAGGGACTCTGAACCGGAGCGCGACGATGATCAAGGACCAAACCCGCGGCAGCAACCTGAACTGCTCCTTCTGCGGCAAGTCGCAGAAGGAGGTCCGCAAGCTGATCGCCGGCCCGTCGGTCTTCATCTGTGACGACTGCGTACGCATCTGCGAGGAGATCATTGCCGAGGACTCCTACGCCGACCTCGACATCCTCAAGGAGGAGATTCCCCGGCCGAAGGAGATCAAGAAGTTTCTCGACGAATACGTCATCGGCCAGGAGCTGGCCAAGAAGAAGCTGGCCGTGGCCGTGTACAACCACTACCGGCGCATCGAACACTACCGCAAGGGCAAGCGTGACGCCGCCGACGTCGAGCTCCAAAAGAGCAATATCCTGCTCATCGGGCCCACCGGTTCGGGCAAGACGCTGCTGGCGCAGACGCTGGCCAAGAAGCTGAGCGTCCCCTTCGCCATCGCCGACGCCACCACCCTGACCGAGGCCGGCTACGTGGGCGAGGACGTGGAGAATATCCTGCTCCGGCTGCTGCAGAACGCCGACGGCAACCTGGAACGGGCCCAGTGCGGGATCATCTACATCGACGAGATCGACAAGGTCGCCCGGAAGGACGAAAATCCCTCCATCACCCGGGACGTCAGCGGCGAAGGGGTCCAGCAGGCGCTGCTCAAGATCCTGGAGGGGACCGTGGCCAACGTTCCGCCGCAGGGGGGGCGCAAGCACCCCCACCAGGAGTTCATCCAGATGGACACCACGAACATCCTGTTCATCTGCGGCGGCGCCTTCGTCGGGCTGGAGAAGCTCATCGAGCGGCGCGTCGGCAAGAAGAGCATCGGTTTCGTGCGTTCCGAGGAGGCGGATGCCTCCGTCCAGGAGTACCAGGGCTACCTGATGGCCCAGACCCAGCCCCAGGACCTGATCAAGTACGGGATGATCCCGGAGTTCGTCGGGCGCGTGCCGGTGCTGGGCGTCCTGGAGGAGCTGGCACGCGATGCGCTGATCCAGATCCTGACCGAGCCGAAGAACGCCCTGGTGCGCCAGTACAAGAAGGTGTTCGAATTCGAGGGCGCGGAGCTGGAGTTCGAGCCGGCGGCCCTCGAGACGGTGGCCGACATGGCCATCGAGCGGAAGCTCGGCGCCCGCGGCCTGCGGATGATCCTGGAGGACCTGATGCTCGACCTGATGTTCGAGCTGCCGTCCAGCCAGATCTCCGATGGGATCCGCATCACCGCCGAGGCGGTGCGCAACAAGGAGCTGATCCGCAAGCTGCTCCGCAAAGCCAGTTGAGGAGTCGTCCGCCGTGGCCACCAGCCGCATGATGAAGCTGCCCCTGATCCCCATCCGCGACGTGGTCGTGTTCCCCCAGACCATGTTCCCGTTCATCATCGGCCGGGAGTCGTCGGTCAAGGCGCTGGAGTACGCTCTGCGCAACGAGCGCTACCTTTTCCTGGCCACCCAGAAGGACCCGGCCACCGACGAGCCGCAGGCCGGCGACATCTTCACCGTGGGCACCATGGCCCTGATCATCCAGAACCTGAAGCTGCCCGACGGCAACATCAAGGTGCTGGTCGAGGGGCTGCAGCGGGGCCGGATCGTCTCCACCACCCACGATCCGGGTTTCTTCATGGTGGAGGCCGAACTCCTGGAGCCGGAGCAGGTGAGCCCCGGCCGGGCGGAGGCCATCCGCGAACAACTCCTCGAGGTGTTCAGCGAATACGTCAAGATCAACCCCAGTTTCAACGCCGACGCCATGAGCCGCGTGATCAAGGGGCCCGACCTCAACAAGGTCGCCGACACGATCAGCGGCAACATCCCCATCGGCATCAAGGAGAAACAGGAGCTGCTGGAGATCGACCACCCGGAGGAGCGCTTCGCGAAGATCATCGAGCTGATCCGCTTCGAGATCGAGAAGCTCAAGCTGGACAAGTCGATCCAGGGCCGGGTCCGGGAGCAGATGGAGAAGGCCCAGAAAGAGTACTATCTGCACGAGAAGATCCGGGCCATCCAGAAGGAGCTTGGCGAGGACCAGCAGACGTCCGAGATCGATGAGCTGAAGGAAAAGGTGGCCAAGGCCGGCATGACCCAGGACGCCGAAGCCAAGGTCCTGAAGGAAATCCGCCGTCTCGAGGCGATGCCGTCCATGTCGGCCGAATCCACGGTCTCCCGCAACTACGTGGACTGGCTCCTGAGCCTGCCGTGGAACAAGAAGTCGCGCGAGATCCGCGACATCGGCAAGGCGGAGAAGATCCTGGAAGCCGACCACTACGGGTTGGAGAAGATCAAGGAGCGCATCCTCGAATACCTGGCGGTGCGCCAGATGTCGCGCAAGAGCCAAGGCAGCATCCTCTGCTTCGTCGGCCCGCCCGGCGTGGGCAAGACATCGCTGGGGCGCTCCATCGCCCGCGCCACGGGTCGCCAGTTCGTGCGGTTGTCGCTGGGCGGCGTCCGTGACGAGGCGGAGATCCGCGGCCACCGGCGCACCTACATCGGCGCCTTCCCCGGCCAGATCATCCAGATGATGAAGAAGGCAGGCACGCAGAACCCCGTGTTCGTGCTGGACGAAGTGGACAAGATGAGCGTGGACTTCCGCGGCGACCCGTCGGCGGCGCTCCTCGAGGTGCTCGATCCCGAACAGAACTCCCACTTCCTGGACCACTTCATCGACACCGAGTACGACCTGAGCCGGGTCATGTTCATCTGCACGGCCAACGTGCTCCACGCCATTCCGCGCCCGCTGCAGGACCGGATGGAAATTCTGGAAATCTCCGGCTACACCGAGCGGGAGAAGCTGGAAATCGCCAAGCGCTTCCTCGTCGGGAAGCAGCGCGAGGCCAGCGGACTGTCCGCGCGGCAGATCGTCTTCACCGACGAGGCGCTGCTGGGGATCATCCGCCACTACACCCGCGAATCGGGCGTGCGCAACCTGGAGCGCGAGATCGGCCGCGTCTGCCGCAAGGTAGTCCGTGAGATCCTCTCCAAGGGCCGCTCCCACCGGGTGGCGGTGGACCCGCCGCTGCTGGAGAAGCTGCTCGGCCCCATCCGCTTCCGCCTGCAGAAGTCGCAGGAGAAGAGCGAGGTGGGCGTGGCCACCGGCATGGCCTGGACCGATATGGGCGGCGAGATCCTGCTCACCGAGGTCACCCGGATGCCGGGCACCGGCAAGCTGACCCTGACGGGGAAGATCGGCGAAGTGATGCAGGAGTCGGCTCACGCCGCGTTGAGCTACGTGCGCTCGCGGGCGGTGACCTTCCACATCAATCCCGAATTCTACAAGAACGAAGACATCCACGTGCACATCCCCGAAGGGGCGATTCCCAAGGACGGCCCCAGCGCGGGGATCACCATGGCCACCGCCATTGTCTCGTCTCTGACCGGGATCCCTGTCCGCCGGGACGTGGCCCTGACCGGCGAGATCACCCTGCGCGGCCAGGTGCTGCCCATCGGCGGCGTGAAGGAAAAGATTCTGGCCGCGCATCGGGCGGGCATCAAGCACGTGGCGCTGCCCGCCGACAACCGCAAGGACATTCAGGAAATCCCGGAGGAGGTCCGGGACGAGCTGGAAGTCCATTTCGTCGAGACCATGGACGAGGTCCTGGGCCTGGCCCTCGAGCGGCTGCCCGGCCCCCTGCAGACCCTTGACAAAAAAGCCCCTGCCGCGATCGACGGTGAGGTCAAGGAAGGGCACATCGCCAACTGACCGGGATTCAACGGGTGAAATTCACGGCGGTCGAGTTCGTGACCAGCGCGCGGTCGGCGTCCGGTTATCCGCGGGAGCGCCTCCCGGAGATCGCCGTCGTCGGCCGGTCCAACGTGGGCAAGTCGAGCCTGATCAACACGCTGCTGAAGCGGCGCGGCGTCGCCAAGGTCAGCGGCACCCCGGGCAAGACTCGCGGGATCAATTATTTCAGGATCAACGGTTCTTTTTATCTGGTGGATCTGCCCGGTTACGGTTACGCAAAGATAGCCGAAGCCGAGCGCCGCTCCTGGGACCGGATGATCCGGGAGTATTTCGCCGACGATTCGCGGCGCCGGCTGGTGATCCTGCTCGTGGACATCCGCCACGCGCTTTCGCCGCTGGACCGGACCCTGCGGGAGTGGCTGGAGGCGCAGTCGGCCGAGTACGTGGTCGTGGCCACAAAGGCCGACAAGCTGTCCGGCAACGCCCGGTCAGCCAGCCTGCGCGAGCTGCGGACGGCGTTCCCCGGCCGGGACATCCTGCCGTTCTCCGCGCTGACGGAGCTTGGCCGGCTGGAGTTGCTGGGGCGGCTGCAGCGTTTCATCAGAAATGAACAATCACAGGACATATAAGGAGGTTCCCATGTCCGACATCGATTACAACGACAACGAGATGGAGACGGAAAGCGACGAGAAGGCATTCAATATCGCGGTGCTGAAGGAGATGTCCATCGGCGAGCTCACCCGCATCGCCAAGGACCTCGGCATCCTGGGCGTCTCCGGCATGCGCAAGCAGGAACTGATCTTCCAGATCCTGAAGGCGCAGACCGAGAAGAGCGGCTTGATCTTCTCCGAAGGCGTGCTGGAGATCCTCTCCGACGGCTTCGGCTTCCTCCGCTCGCCCGACTACAACTATCTGCCCGGCCCGGACGACATTTACGTGTCGCCGTCCCAGATCCGAAAATTCGACCTGCGCACCGGCGACACCATCTCGGGCCAGATCCGCCCCCCAAAGGAAGGGGAGCGCTACTTCGCCCTCATCAAGGTCGAGGCGATCAACTTCGAGCATCCCAGCGAGGTGCGGAACAAGATCTTCTTCGACAACCTGACGCCCGTTTACCCCGACAAGCGCATCAAACTGGAGACGGTGCCGGACAACCTGACCGGCCGGGTGCTGGACCTGCTGGCGCCCATCGGCAAGGGGCAGCGCGGCCTCATCGTCGCCGCTCCCCGCACCGGTAAAACCATGCTCATGCAGTCCATCGCCAACTCCATCACCGCCAACCATCCGGAGATCTACCTGATCGTGCTCCTCATCGATGAGCGCCCCGAGGAGGTCACCGACATGCGCCGCTCGGTCGACGGCGAGGTGGTCAGCTCCACGTTCGACGAGCCGGCCTCACGGCACGTCCAGGTCGCCGAGATGGTCATCGAGAAGGCCAAGCGCCTCGTCGAATACGGCAAGGACGTGGTGATCGTGCTCGACTCCATCACCCGCCTGGCCCGCGCCTACAACTCCATCGTACCGCCCAGCGGCAAGGTGCTTTCCGGCGGTATCGACTCCAACGCCCTGCAGCGCCCGAAGCGTTTCTTCGGCTCGGCGCGCAACATCGAGGAGGGCGGCTCGCTGACCATCATGGCCACCGCGCTCGTGGACACCGGCAGCCGCATGGACGACGTGATCTTCGAAGAGTTCAAGGGTACCGGCAACATGGAGATCAACCTTGACCGCAAGCTGGTCGAGCGCCGCATCTTCCCGGCCATGGATATCAACAAGTCCGGCACCCGCAAGGAGGAGCTGCTCCAGTCAAAGGAGGAGCTGAACAAGATCTGGGTGCTGCGCAAGGTGCTCAGCCCCCTGTCCACGGTGGAAGCCATGGAGCTGCTGGCGGACAAACTGCGCAAGACCGAGTCCAACAAGGACTTTCTGGATTCGATGACCCGCGGCTGATGCCAGGGCTCGCGGCCTGACAGCCGCTGGTCCCGTTCGCGTGATGACGGTTGGTCTCATCGGCCCCGCATCCCGTTCGACCGTCTGCATCCCCACATGGAGAGATCCCGGCGAGCCCGAATCCGCGCCCGGTGGGCGCGATGGAGAGCGCTCACTCTTCCGGTAACGTCAGTCCCAGCCGCGCCGCGACTCCGCGGTCCGGCCGGCTGGCGCCCGTCGGCGGCACGCACAGCGTGCAGTACGGGTCGCCGGGCACGGCCTCGAGCCGGCGCAGCGGAAAGCGGGCTACGAGGAAGGGGCAGGCGGCGTACTGGGCGGCCTGGTACAGGACGACTTCGTGCTCGGGCCCGTAGGCGGGGAGGAGCTTCTCCAGCAGCATCCGCCGGCCCGTGCGGTTGGGGCGCCCGCCGTAGCCCCAGTCCCCGATGATGCCCACCTGCCACAGGATCAGCGGCACCGCCGGATCAAACACCGTGTGATGGGAGAGGAAGTCGGTGGCCTCGTGGCTCTGGCAGCCCCGGTGCCCCGGATCGACGCCCAAGTCGGCGAACAGGGAGTCGGACGCCGAAACCGCCGGCAGCATCCGCGCCGGGTACCCTTCGGCGCGCGCCAGCCGCAGCGACGCGTGGGTGGCGTAGACGAAAACGCCGGGATGCCCGTAGTACGCCGCGCACACACGCCGTCCCTGCCGGACCGCCTCGAGGATCCGGGCCACGGTCCGCTCGTAGGTCACCCGGCGGGGCTCGCCGGGTGCGTAGAGCCGGTCCAGCGACTCGGCGCGGGGATTCAGCCGCTCGATCCAGCGGGCGGTCACCGTGTCCGTGGCGTAGAGGACGAGATCGGCCGCCTCGATGCGGCGCCGGGCCTCGGCCGTCACCTGGGCGACGGCCCGGATCCCGGTGCCCACGACATCCAGCGAACCGCCACTCATTGGGGGTCACGCGGGGCGTCGGCGTCCGCCTGGAGCCGGGCGATAACGTCCGGATCGGCGACGGGGCGCTCCAACGGCGGCACGAACAGAGTGGTGAACGGCGACACCGCCTGGCCCGGCAACTCGGTCAGTGTCAGCCACCGGACGGACGGCGGCGACACATCGTCCGCCGCCGCCTCATAGGCGGCGATGCGGTGGTCCGGCGGGTAGTGGACGCGGAGTGTCTCGGCCAGCACGGCCAATCCGTGGTCGGGATGATGCAAGGGGCGGCCGGAGATGCCCAGGCCGCCCACCTGCCAGAGCAGCAGCAGGCTGCGGACATCGAACCGCCGGCGGTGGACGAGGAAGTCGGTGGCCTCGTAGCTCTGGGCGCCGTGGGTGGCGGGGTCGATGCCCAGGTCGGCATAGAGGCAATCCTCGGCCGAGACGCCGGGTAGCATCGCCGCCTCGAGCCCCTCCTGCCGGGCCTGCCGGATGGCGGCGCCGGCGGAGTAGCAGAGCACTCCGGGGTGTCCGTGAAACACGGCGCACACCGAGTCGCCGGCCCGCGCCGGCGCCAGTAGGCGTTCCACGATGGCGGCGGTGACTGCGCCCGGCGACCGGTCCGACGCGTAGAGGTCGAGCAGCGACTCGATGCGGGGATTCAGCGGCTGGATGCCGGCGGCGAGTTCCGGCGGCAGCTGATGAAAGACCCGGTCGGCGCCGGTGATCGCGTCGCGGATCTCCGGGGTGAGGTGCGAGGGCCGGATGCCGGCGCCCACCACCGTCAGGTGCCCGGCCGGCGCCCGGCTGAGTAGGAGTCGGATCTGCCGCTGGTCCCGGCTGCGGACAGCGGCCTGCTCGGCGGCGCTCAAACCGGCCTGTGCCATGGCGCCGGCCGGATCTCGCTCGAACGCCGCCCGCACAGCGGCGTTCTCCGCCAGGTCAATGAGAAAATCAGCCAGCCGCTGGTTCATCCGTCCGCCCTCCGGTTCGGGTTGTGAGGCAGGGAGTCGCTCTTATGCTAGCCCCGATGGCGGCGCATTGCAACCGATCCGCGGCGTCGCGGTGTGGTACAATACACTCAATATTGACTGCACATGGAGGGGCAGATGAAGATCGGTGATGCCGGCATACCGCCTGTTTCTCCCGATGAGCCCGAAGGAACCCCGGACGCCCAGACGGTGCGCCGGCAGCCGCCGGCGCGTGACGAGGCCGCCCAACCCGACCGGTTGGAGAAGTTCCCGGCCGCCTTCGATCTCGGCTGGCAGCAGGCGGCGGCCGCTCGCACCCCGACGGCCGGCGAAGAAGGCGTCAGCGCGGCGAAGCTGTCGCCGGACGGGCTGGAGGCGCTGAAGCTGGCGCCGGAGGACGGGCTGAGCGCGGCGAAGGCGGCGCCGGACTTGGGAGTGGGTGCGGCGAAGCTGTCGCCGGACGGGCTGCAGGCGCTGAAGCTGGCGCCGGAGGACGGGCTGAGCGCGGCGAAGGCGGCGCCGGACGCGGGACTGGGTGCGGCGAAGTTGTCGCCGGACGGGCTGCAGGCGCTGAAGCTGGCGCCGGAGGACGGGCTGAGCGCGGCGAAGGCGGCGCCGGACGAAGGGCTGAGTGCGCTGAAACTGGCTCCGGATGGCGCGGCGCAGGCGATCAAACGGTCGCCGGATGAAGTCGGGCCCGCTGTGGAATCGTCCCCGAACGAGGGCTCGTTTGCCCCGGATATGTCGTCGGTCGTCAAGAACCTGAAGCATCCCCGTTGAGATGCCGGGGACGGCTCCTATTTCATACTGCCGGTAATCCCAGTCGTTGCCTCATCGCCGGATCGGGCTGCGGGGCCCGGATGGGCGGGATGTAGAGCGTGCTCATGCCGTCGAGCACGGCGGCACCGCCCCACAATTCCCGGAGTGCGAGCCAGCGCATGACGGGCCGACCCACGGGCAGCACCGCCGCCTCGTAGAGGCATGCCGGCTGGGCGGGCGGATAATGGCCGGCCAGGGCGGTCAGCAGCAGCGGCAGGTTGCGGGCGTCGTTGCCGGTACTCCGATAACTGTTGTCGCCGATGCTGTCGATCTGCCAGAAGATCACGTGGGCCGATGGATCAAGGCAGCGGGGGCGGCGCACGAAATCCGTCGCGGAGAACGTCTGGAAACCGCTGCCGGGATCCACGCCCAGATCGGCAAACAGGCAGTCGGCGGCGGAGATGCCCGGCAGCATCCGGGCGGGCAGCCCCTCGGCGCGGAGCCGCCGGATCGCCTCATGGGAGGGGTGGACGAACACGCCGGGATGGCCGTAAAACACCGCGCAGACGCGCCGGCCGGCGCGCACCGGTTCCACCAGGGCATCGATCATGCGGCGATAGGTCTCCAAGCGGTCGCTCCCCTCCCGATAGTGCGCCGACAGCGACACGGCGGCGGGGTGGCGACGCTCCAGCCAGCGGGCGGAGACCCGGTCGCTGACGGCGTAGCACACCAGATCGGCCGCCTCGATGCAGCGTCGCGCCTCGAGAGTCAACTGAGTGACGGCTCGGATGCCACAGCCCACCACATCCAGAGATCCGCACGGCATGCATCACCCCCCGACCATCGCATGAGCGGTCCCGGCTGCGGCCGGGCACGGGTCGGCGTCGTCGGATATCGCACGGACAATCGGACGATCGGCGGGCGGTGATTGCTGGCCGGTGGGCAACGCCATCACGTTTTCGCCGGCGGCGGCTGGCCCTTGCTCAGACTCTGCACCATCTCGGCGATGAATGTTTCCAGGCGATCCCGGTCGGCCGGCGTCAGGTCATGGAACTCGATGCCCAGGTGGTAGCGTGGCGGCGAATCGCCGGTCCCGATGGTTGCTTTGATATAGGCCACCCGGCCGCGGAAGGCGATCCGGCCCTGCGGCAACTGGATTTCCATGGGCAGGAAATCCTCCTGTTCGGCCCGCATGGGTGTTTCGATCAGCATGCCGGACAGGCTGATTTTCTGAACCTCGAAGTCGATCTCGCTCTTGACGACCACGGTGGCGCTGCCGTTGGGCTTGAACCGCCCGAAAAGCCGGCGGTTCACGTCCAGGGTGACACTTTCCTCGATGATCTGGAGCAGGGCGGAGGCCTTGTCCGACAGCACGTCGTGGAAATTGACGCCGGCCTGGTAGACGGGCGCAACCTCGGTGTCGGATATCCGCCGGGTCCGCTGCAGCATGCACCAGACCACCACGCCGGGCATGCGGACCTCGCCTTCGGTGGCGCTTTGGCGGATGGTGAAGTTGTAGGTGCGGCCGACGTCGAGGGGCCGGTTGGTTTCCAGCGCCATTCCGCCGATGCTCATGTTAATCACTTCCGCCTGCAGATTGTAGAGGACCACGCCTTCGACATCGTGGACCTCAAAGCGGGGATACCGGCGCGCCTTGGTGTGATGCTGGGACATCGGCACCTCAAATGCAGGACCTTCGGTTTTTTTTGAATATACACCCACTGCGGCGCAACGGCAATCATTTTGCGCGGGACGCGCCGTCGATTCTTTTGACCCGGAGTCCTGCGATTCTTTATAATACATGCAATTGACCGGGCATCAACCCTGTGATCGACAGCCGCGGCGCTCCAGGTGGTAAACGGCGGCCGCAGCCGGCGGTGTCGCTTGTTTCTTTCGCGGAGGACGGGACCATGGCCAAACACGACGCGTCGTCCGGATCCGGCCCGGCCCGGCGTCCGTCCCGGCCGGCCCGCCGGCGGGCCGCGGAGTTGCCGGAAGCCGAAGTGTCCCGGCGGATGCTGCAGCTGGTGCTGGACACCATCCCGGTGCGGGTGTTCTGGAAGGACCGCGACTCGATCTACCTGGGCTGCAACCGGCTGTGCGCCCTCGACGCCGGCCTGGCGGCGCCCGAGGCGATCATCGGTCTGAGCGACTTCGAGCTGGGCTGGCGGGAACAGGCGGAGCTCTATCGGTCCGACGACAGCCAGGTCATGGCCAGCGGTGTCGCCAAGGTGAATTACGAGGAACCCCAGACGACCCCCGAGGGCGGACGCATCTGGCTGCGGACCAGCAAATGCCCACTGCGCGACGACGCGGGCCGGGTGATCGGCGTGCTGGGGACCTATGAAGACATCACCGAGCGCAATCGGATCGAAGAGGCCCTGCGGGAAAAGACCGACGAGCTGGACCGGTTCTTCTCCCTCACCCCGGACCTGCTGTGCATCGTTGGCCTGGACGGCCGGTTTCGCCGCCTGAACGGAGCCTGGACCGAGACGCTGGGCTATGGCCCCGCCGAGCTGGAGGCGCGCAACCTGCTCGACTTGTTGCATCCTGACGACCGGCCGGCGGCGGCGGGCGCCCTGGCCCGGCTGACCGGCGGCGACAGCGTCCGCGGCCTGGTCACCCGGTTCTGCTGCCGCGACGGCGGGTGGCGGTGGCTGGAGTGGGCGGTGTCACCGTCCGCCCAGCAGCAGCTCGTCTACGGGGCGGCCCGCGACATCACCGAACCGCGCCGCGCCCAGGAGGCGCTCCGCGTCCTGGTGGAGAGCACGGCCGGCGCGATCGGAACCGACTTCTTCGGCCGCCTGGTCCGGAGCCTGGCGGAAGCGCTGGATTTCCGCTGCGCCCTGGTCGCCGAGCTCGCGGGACCGGACGACGGCAGCATGCGCACGCTGGCCGCCTGGCTGGATGACCGCGTCGTCGAGAATTTCGAGTACCCGCTGCCCGGCACCCCATGCGGCGAGGCGGTGAGCCAGGGCGTCTGCATCTGTCCGCGGGACCTGCGGCGCCGCTTCCCGGATTTCAAGGGTTTCCTCGATATCCCTTTGGAATGCTACTTCGGCTCCGCGCTTGCGGACACCAGAGGCAAGCCGATTGGCGTGCTGGCGGTCATGGATGTCCGACCCCGGGAAGATTCAGCCCTGGCGGGTTCGCTGCTGCGGATCTTCTCCAACCGCGCCGCTGCCGAGCTGGAGCGCCTCCGCGGCGAGGAGGCGAGCCTGAACCTGGAGCGGCAGCTGCAGCACGCCCAGAAGCTGGAGAGCCTCGGCGTGCTGGCCGGCGGGATCGCGCACGACTTCAACAACCTGCTGATGGCCATCCTGGGCAATGCCGACCTGGCGCTGCTTGAAACATCCACCGCCCATCCCGCCCGGCCGTATGTCGAGGACATCATCAAGGCCTCGCTCCGCGCCGCGGGTCTCTGCCAGCAGATGCTGGCCTACTCGGGGCGGGGGCACTTCCGGATCGAAACCCTCGACCTCAACGAGATGGTTCGGGAAATGACCGATATTTTGGAGGTCTCCATCACCAAGAAGGCGGTGCTGCGGTACGACCTCAGCCCCGAGTTGCCGAAGGTCCGGGGCGACGCCACCCAGCTCCGCCAGGTGGTGATGAACCTCATCACCAACGCCTCCGACGCGTTGGGCGACGGCAGCGGCGTCATCAGCCTGGTCACGGGGACGCGCCACTTCCGCGGGGGCGAGCGGTTTGGCGTCCTGCAGGGGGAGAAGCTGACGCCGGGGCGGTACGTCTGCCTGGATGTGGCCGACACCGGCTGCGGCATGGACGCCGCCACCCAGGCGCGCCTCTTTGATCCTTTCTTCAGCACCAAGTTCACCGGCCGCGGCCTGGGGATGGCGGCGGTGCTGGGCATCATCCGCGGCCACCACGGCGGCATCCGGGTGCGCAGCGAACCGGGGCGGGGCACGGCGGTGACGGTGCTGCTGCCTCCGGTTGAGAACGACGAGCCGGCGGCCGGCTCAGCCGAAGTGGAGCCGCCGGCCCGCGCAGAACCATGGCGGGGGCGAGGGATGGTCCTGCTGGTGGACGATGAGGAGGCGGTGCGCGCCCTAGCCGAGCGGATGCTGCGCCGGCTGGGCTTTGAAGTGGTCACGGCCGCCGACGGCGCGTCAGCCGTCGAGCAGTTCCGGGCGCGGAGGCGGGAGATCACGGCGGTGGTGCTGGACCTCACCATGCCCGCCATGGACGGCGGCGAGACGCTGCAGGCCCTGCGGGCGGCGGATCCGGGGGTGCGCGTCCTGCTCGCCAGCGGCTACGACGAGGGGGACGTGAGCCGGCGCTTCGGCGACGGCGGCCCCGACGCCTTCATCCAGAAGCCGTACCGCTTGGCCACCCTGCGCGCCAAGTTGCGGCATATCCTCAAGGAATGACAATCGCTCATAATCGTGCTCGTGATTCGTAATCGTCATCGTAATTCGTAATCGTAATTCGTAATCGAGGCTCGAGACGCGAAGCTAGAGGCTCGTTCCCAACGATTAACCATCAACCATCAACCATCAACCGTCCCGGACATCGGACTTCGGACTTCGTGCTCGTGATTCGTAATCGTCATCGTAATCGTGCTCGTACTCGTGCCCCCACCCGGATGACGCCGAATCCAACCCGGCCCCATAAAAACAATCGGGGCGGCCCCGAACGGGCCGCCCCGGTTGTGTGTAAGGGCAATGCGTCGGCGCGCTGAGTCGCCGCTGGCGCCGGTGCGCCTAGTTGCCGCAGGCGCCGTCGTCCAGCGTGTTCCGGTCGTAGAGCACGGAGCGCACCCCCTTCTCCGGGTACACCAGGTAGGCGTTGGCCCGGTGGGTGGCCATGTCGTAAGACAGCAGCAGCGTCCAGGGGGAAGGGCGCGGCGACTGGAGGAAGAGCACGTTGCCGCGGGTGTAGACGGTGCCGGTCAGCGCGTACTCGCCGGCGCCGGCGCCGGTGAGGACCCGGTAGAGGAACTCGCCGGTCTCCGGGTTGAGGCAGAGCTGGGCGCGGCCGTAGTCGTCGTCGAAGGTCAGCTCGAACGGCGGCGCGTAGTTGTACAGGTACAGCAAGCCGTTGATCAGAATTTGGCCGGCCCCTTGGGAGTTTGCGTATCCGTATTCCAACGTCTGGCCGGATGCCAGGACGATACCTGCTCCCAACCCGTACTCAACCAAAGTGGGATAACCGTGGCCCTGCCCGTGGCAGATGACGTGCACCCCGGCGGGCACGTTGGTGAAGTAGTTGTGACTGGCCCAAGTCCCATAAATGGGGCTGGGCATCCCGGCCACGGCCGGGTGGGTGGGATCGTCGATCACGTTGTAATTATCCCCTTGGTAAAGGTTGTTGATGGTGGTTCCGGGAAGATAGGGCGGCCAGGTCATGCTCGACTGGGTGCAGCCGGCATAGAAGAGGAAACCGCCGCTGGTCACATAGTTGACGAACTTCGCCGCGTTGGCCATGTAGGCCGCATAATACGCGTCACCCTGCACGCTGCAGACGACGATCACCTGGAACTGGCTGAAGTCCAGTGTTGCAAACTCGGATGACGTGTGGATTTCATACGGGATGCCGTTGGCCAGGCAGACCTGCTCCCAGGCGGTGGAGCCCCACGGGTTGCTGTCCTTGAAGATGCCCACGACGCCGCCGGCCAGCGTGGCGCCGGACGACTTGGAGCGCGTCAGCACAGGCCGCCGCTCAGGCGGATTGTAGGTGCTGTCGTAGAGAAAGTTGTGGTCGGTCGGCCCGCCCACGATCTGGAGCCCCGTCCCCGCGCCGCCGCGGGCCGAGTCGCCCGCCAGCACCGGCGCCAGGCCGGCCAGGAGCAGGAGCGCCCCGAGCAGCGCCAGCAAACGCAATGTGTGTTTCATCTTGCCTCCGAAAATATTGGGATGAAATAGTTTGAAATCATAGCTGTAATCGAACATTGTGGGGGGTGACCTTTCGGTCGTGTTGATAATACTATTAATGCTAGACGTCGATGTTGTCAACGGAAAATTGCCGGTTGGGTGTGGTGAGCCCAATCGAGCGGGTGATCGTGATCGTGCTGGTAATCGTGATCGTCATCGTAATCGAGGCTGACAGTTCGGGGCTCGGCGTTCGGGGTTCGGGTCTTGCCCGTTCCTCTGGCGATTTTCGTCTCCCGTCTCTCGCCTCTCGATTCTCCGAATCATCGACTCACCGTTCTCCTGCCCGTGGCACGATCCACCGGTTGGCACGCCGGAGGTACCGCGAGCGGCAGCGAGCGGCGCACAGGACCCCTCGCCGCGCATCACCCGAATGCTCCACCACTCTGTCTGTGTTGTTTGAATGCCGGTCCGGCCAAGGATCAAATCATCGACCGCAATCGAAAACGTCAGGCAGCAATGAGTGCGTGGCACGGCCGCCACCGTGATGGAATGGCGTCGCGGCACCGGCCGATCGTGGCGGCTGGCCCCTCGCGCCGCTCGCTGCCGCTCGCGGTACCTCCGCCTGCCGGCCGTTTGTGCGTGCTCGTCATCGTGTTCATAATTCGTAATCGTGCGCGTTGTTCGTGATCGGACTCCCGACCCGGCGGAGCCGGAATCACCCTGCGATCACCCGATCACACCGCCTGGGGGCAAGGGCCCGGTCCGGAGGGACGGCGGGGAATAGCCAGGGGCGGCGCCCCTGGTCCGGCGGTGATGCGCCCGTCGAATGATCGAATCACCCGGAGCCCCACCGGGGCGACATCGGGCATCCCGGAAACCGACCGGGCGGGCTCATGAGGGCGCGTTGCCGCCGCCAGTATGCATGGTTCATGTGCCGCCCCGGTGGGGCTCAAGGCGGAGAAAAGGCCGATTTATCTGGGTTTCCGGCTTACCAGGGGCTGCGCCCCTGGCTAATGAATTCCGGCCCTGGCGGGCCGGGATCGTGCCCGGACGCCGCCGCCTGCCGGCCATTCGCGCGTGCTCGTCATCGAGGCTCGAGACTCGAGGCTCGTTCCCAACGATCAACCATCAACCATAAACCATCAACGGTTCCGGACATCGCACATCGGATTTCGTGCTCGTAATCGTGATCGTGCTCGTGAGCGTCCTCGCTTGATCGGTTTTCGTCATCCCCCGGGCTTGGCAATCCGGATGGGCTGGCTTATCATGGGGAAGATGTCAGCCGACTCATGATCACGACACGGAGGGTGCGATCGTGCGGGGACGGTCAATGGTGCGATGGACGGCGGCGGCCGTCATCCTATTCCACGCCGCCGCCGGCGCGGCGGTGGCGCAGCTCCAGCCCATCCGCGTGGGTTTCCTGGGCGCGGAGAGCGCCGAGGCCCTGGACACCGAAGGCGCGGCGGCGCTGCGCGCCCTGAATGCCCGGCCCGGGGTGGAAGCGCGGTTCATCCCAGTGGCGGGGCTTACGCCCGGTAGCCGCGCGCTCGCCGAGTGCGACGTGCTCTGGTACCACCGCGGGTCGACCGGGGAGCTGTCCGTGGCGGAGCGGGCGCCGGAATTTCTGGCAGCCCTGCGCCAGCGGGTCGAGGCGGGCGCCGGGATGCTCCTGACGCTGGATGCGCCGCGCCTGCTGCCGGAGCTGGGGCTGGAGGACGCGCCGCCCGACGTCCGTGACGTGGCGGTGAACGATGAGGGCTACGGCCGCAGGCGCGGCCTGCACGCCTTCCGCGCCCACCCGATCTTCGCCGGGCTCCACGGCGGCGCCATGCTGTGGGACGCCGACGCCGACCACGCCTGCCGCCAGGTGGGCTGGTTCGGCGACCGCGTCCCCCGCGGCCGGGTGGCGGCGGTGGACTGGGGCTACGTCCGCCTGTACGAGGACGCCAAACTGGCCGTCGAATACGAGACCGGCGCCGGGCGCATGCTGGCGGTGGGCGCCTACACCTGGTTTGCGCCGCCCAACCGCGAGCGCCGGAACCTGGAGCTCTTTCTGGACAACTGCCTCGGGTACCTCGCCGGGCGGATGACGGCGGCCGCCCGCGACCACTGGACGTACGGCGTGCCGCAGGTCGAGGCGCGCGGCCGGGCCTCCGGCCGGCTGCGGCCGCCGCCGCCGCGGCCGTGGCGGCGGCCCGACGACGCGATGGTGCTGCGGAGCCCCTTCGCCGCCGATGCGCCGTGGGACCTGGCCGGGCGGCGGATCCTGGTGATGGGCCGCGAGCCGGGCGGCATCGCGGAGATCTGGGCCCATCCGCTGATGGCCTTCCGCGACGTCGAGGCGGCGCTCCGGATCGGCGGGGACGCCGCGCCGCTGGCGCCGCTCGGCGGGGAGCGCCCCGAGATCGAAATCCGCCCCGAGTCGGTCACCCGCATCTACCGCTTCCGGCGGGCAATCCTGAAGGAGGTGATCGCGGCCGATCCGGCGGCGCCGGTGGCGGTGGTCCACTACGAGTACCGGGGCCTCCACCCGGCGGAGCTGGTGGTGAGCGCCACGAGCAACCTGCGTCTCATGTGGCCGTACTCGGAGCGGGTCTGGGGCACCCTTACCCACGCGTGGGACGACGGCCTCGGCGCCCTGCTGGTGCAGGACGGCGGCGAGCGCGCGGCGGCGGTGATCGGCGCCAACCGCCGCCCCCTCCAGGTGATGGCGGGCCGCTACGACGGCTTCGGGGGGAGCGGGGCCGACTGGCGCGGCACGCCCACCGAGCGGCTGCAAGTGGGTGCGCTGTTCCGGTTCCGCCTGGCGCCCAACGACAACCTGGACCTGATCCTGGCCGCGTCCGGGGAGGGGCTCGCCGATGCCGAGGCGGCCTACCGGGCGGCGGTGGCCGACCCCGAGACGATCCACGCGGCGGCGGCGCGGCGTGCCCGCGATCTGCTGGCCCGGTCCGTCGCGGTCACCACGCCGGACCCGGTGTTCAACGAGGGCTACCGTTGGGCGCTGGTGGGCGCCGACCGGTTCCTCGCCGACACGCCCCGGCTGGGGCTGTCGCTCTTGGCCGGTTTCGCCACCACCGCCGGCGGCTGGGACGGCGGCCACGCCGTGAACGGCCGGCCCGGCTACGCCTGGTACTTCGGCCGCGACGGCCAGTGGGCCGGTCTGGCGCTGGCCGGCTACGGCGACTTCGCGGCGGTTCGGTCGGTACTGGAGTTCTACGGACGCTTCCAGGCCGCGGACGGCAAGATCTTCCACGAGGCCACCACCAGCGGAGTCGTCCACTACGACGCCGCCGACGCAACGCCGCTGTACGTGGTGCTGGCCGGCCGCTACCTGCGGGCCTCGGGCGACCTGGCGTTTATCCGCGCCGCCTGGCCGAGTCTGAAGCGCGCGCTCGACTTCTGCTTTGCCACCGACACCGACGGCGACGGGCTTATCGAGAACACCCGGGTGGGCCACGGCTGGGTGGAGGGGGGCGCCCTGTACGGCGCCCACACCACGCTGTACCTGGCCGCGTGCTGGGGCGCGGCGCTGGAGGCCGCCGCCGAGATGGCCGCGGCGCAGGGGCTGGCCGACGAGGCGGAGCGCTACGGCGCGGCCGTGCTGGCGGTGCGCCGGCGCATCAACACCGATTTCTGGAACGGTGCGCTCCGTTCGCTGTACTACGGCAAGCTCCGTGACGGACGCTACAACGCCGAGCCCACGGTGCTGCCGGCGGTGGCCATGCTCTTCGGCCTGGTGGACGCCGACAAGGCGCCGCCCATGCTGGACCGGTGGGCGGGCAACGAGTTCTCCGCCGACTGGGGGGTGCGCATCGTGGAGGCGCGCAGCGCGCTGTTCAACCCGCGCGGCTACCACACCGGCAGCGTCTGGCCGCTCTTCACCGGATGGACCGCCCTGGCCGAGTATCGCCACGGCCGTCCGCTGGCGGGATTCACTCATTTGATGGGCACGCTGGGGATCTACCGGCACTGGGCCCGCGGCTTTGTCGAGGAGGTCATGGACGGCGAAGTCTACCGGCCGTCGGGCGTCTGTCCGCACCAGTGCTGGTCCGAAACCATGGTGCTGCAGCCGGTCCTCGAGGGGATGCTGGGCCTGCGCCCCGCCGCGCTGGCGCACCGGGTGGAGCTGGCGCCGGCCTTCCCGGCTCACTGGGACCGCGTGAGCGTGGAGCGGCTCCGCGTGGGCGGGCACGTGCTGCATCTGACGCTGGAGCGCCGCGCGGACGCCAGCGTCTACACCTTCACCCACACGGGCGAGGCGCCGCTGGAGATCCGCTTCCGGCCGCTGCTCCCCGCCGGCACGCGGGTGGGCCGGGTGCGCCTCGACGGCGCCCTCGCCGACGCCGGCGCAGCCGAAGGCCCCGACGGCGTCCGCCTGGACATCACCGTCCGCGTCTATCGCCGGACGACGCTGGAGATCCGTCATGCCCTGGGGCCGGAACTGGTGCCGCCGGTGCCCCGGCCGGTGCCGGACGACGTCTCGGGCGCCTTCCGCGTGGTGGACACCGCCTTCGCCGGCGGCGCACTCACCGTGCGCCTGCAGGGGCGTCCCGGCAGCCGGGAGACCTTGGAGCTGGCGCCGGGCGCGTGGACCGTCGCGGCGGTGGAGGGGGCGGCGCGGGCGCCGGATACCGGCGGGCCGGTCCGGCTGGTGGTGGGCTTCCCGTCCGGCGACGCCCCGTGGCTGGACCACACGGTGACCGTGCGCCTGACAGCGCCGCCGCCCGAACCGGAGTCCGGCGGGCGGAAAGGCGGCCGGCGATGAGACGCACTCTGATTCTCGCGGGACTGTTCGCCGCGCTGGCCGCCCCGGCGGCGGCCACCGGCTGGCCTGGCGCGCTGTCAGCAAGCCGCGACGCGCCGGTCTTCACCACGTACGCCGCGGCACCGGCGCGCTCGGAGTACCGGCTGGACCACGCCTACCAGTTCATGTGGTTCGACGACGGACGGGGCCTCGAGTTTTTCAGCGAGGCGGGCGGCAGCCTCGGCATCGCCTTCCGCTGCCACGGCCGGCTGGTCCACCGGCTCGAGGAGTACTGGGCGCCACCGGTGATCACCGCCTCGTACAGCGACCTTGTGCGGGCCACGGCCCGCCCATTTAGGGATGTCCGGCTCGACCTCGTGTTCGCGGTGCACAGCTCCCGCGCCGCGCTGCTCGAGGTGACGCTCACCAACGACGGCGGGGAGACCGCCGCCGTAACCGTCTACCCCCTCTTCCACCGCCTGGCGGGCGGGCTGGAGGCGCCGGCGCTGCTGTCGGGTTGGGACGGCCTGGCCTTCCGCCACCGCGAACCCCGCGACGCGTGGATGATCGAGCACGAGATCCCCGTCGTGGAAGACCAGCAGGACATGCTGCTCCTGGACGCCATGGTCGACGGCTGGGGCGGCTACGACGCGCTGGAGGCGACGCCGGAAGGCGCGGCCGCCTGGCGCGCCGACGCCGCCCAGCCGGAGCTCGGCCGGCGGCTGCCGGAGGCGGGCGCGCCCGTGCTGGCGCTGCAGAAGAACCTGGCGATCGCGCCGAGTCAGGCGGTACGGCTGCGGGTGGCCCGCGCGGCGGGGCCGGCGGGAGATCCGCCGGCGGAGACCGAGGCGGCGGCCCGGGTGGCGCTGGGGCTGGACCTGGTCGCGGCGGAGGCCGAATCGGCCGCCGCCTACGCGCGGATTCCGGAGCCGAAGGGCCTGTCGGCGGACGAGGCGGCCGTGTACTGGCAGGCGTTCAGCCTGTTCCGCCAGTGCCTGATGCCCCCCGAGGGGAAGTGCCGCACGAACTACTACGTCTTCTCCCGCGAGCCGCGGTGGGGCTGGGGCTACGGCGGACAGGTCTTCCACGAGAGCCTGGTGATGCTCGCCGGCGCGCTCATGGACCCGGCCGCCGCGTTGGACTCGCAGCGCGTCTTCATCGACCGGCAGGGGCCCGACGGCTACATCAACTACCGCAGCGGTCCGTACCTGGACGAGACCATCCCCACCGGCGGACGTCCCACCTCGGCGGCGCCCTGGTTCAACTGGACGAACCGGGAACTGTACCGGCAGACCGGCGACCGGCAGTTTCTGGCGGAGGCGTACGCCGCCGGCGTCAAGTTTTACCGGTTTTGGCCGGCGCAGCGCGACACCGACGGCGACGGCCTCTGCGAGTGGGGCGGTCACGGTGAGCTGGAATCGGTGCGCGACGCGCGCGTGGCGGTGTGGGACCGGGTGGGCAAACCCGACCGACTGGAGGCCGCCGACCTGAACATCCTGCTGGTGGCCGAGGCGGACGCCCTGGCCGACATGGCGGCGGAGCTGGGCCTGGCCGGCGAAGCCGAGAGCTGGCGGGCCGAGGCCAGAAGCCGCACCGAGCGGATCAACGCGACGTTCTGGGATCCGTCCACCGGCTTCTACTACCACGTGGACAAGGCCGACCACGACTTCACCCTGAACGCGCCCGACGACCTGAAGGTGAAGGAGATCATCGGCTTCCTGGCACTCTGGGCCGGCGTGGCCACACCCGAGCAGGCGGCGCGGCTGCGGGAACACGTGAACAACCCGGCGACGTTCCGGCGGGAGTTCGGCGTGCCCAGCCTCGCCGCCGACGATCCCGACTACAATCCCATGGGCTACTGGAACGGACCCGTCTGGGTGCCGTGGCAGTACCTTCTGTTCCGCGGCCTGGTGCGTTACCACTTCCACCGCGAGGCGAAGGAGCTGGCCGACCGGGTCGCGGCCACAGTGGCATGGCAGCTCAGGGCGAACCACAGCTTTTGGGAGTTCTACTCCGCCGACGACCGCCAGGCCGGCTGGAACCGGCAGTACATCTGGACGGCCCTGATCGCCCGATTGCTGTTGGAGCGACAACAGCTCAGATAGACGGTGAATCGGTGAATGGGTCAATGGGAGTAATTTTTGGTTATAGCTGATTGCTGCTATTGGCTGTTGGAATAGGGTCAGATCGTGCGGGGGCGACACCCGCTGTCCAAAATCCGAAGTCCGGTGTCCGATTACGATCACGATTACGATCACGAGCACGAACACAGAAACAGGAACGAGCCTCGAGCCTCGAGTCTCGATGAATTGACTGAGCCGGCCGCGTGATGTAAGGTATGTCCAATGTTCCCGAGGAGCCCATGATGACCGAACCCACCCGACTCCTGGCCGTGGACTGCGGCAACACCCAGATCAAGTTCGGCGTGTTCCGCGGCGACGCGCTGGCCGTCAACTTCCGCATCGCCACCGATGCCCACAAGACCTCGGACGAGTACGCCGTGCTCATCCGGGCGCTGCTGGCCGGCGAGGGGATCGACAGCCGGTCGTTCGACGGCGCGGCCCTGTCGTCGGTGGTCCCGCCGGTGCTGCCGCTCCTGGAGCGGGCGGTGGCCAAGGTCACCGGCCGGCCGTGCCTGGTGATCCGGCACGGGCTGGACGCCGGCGTCGCGGTGCGGACGGCCCACCCGGCGGAACTCGGCTCCGACCTGCTCTGCCTGGCCGCGGGCGCCGCCGTCCGCTACCCGCTGCCGGCGATCATTGTGTCGTTCGGCACAGCCACGGCGTTCGTCGCCGTGTCGGCGGCGCGCGAGATCGTGGGCGTGGCCATCGCGCCGGGGATCCTGTCGGCGGCGCAGTCGCTGTCGGCCAACGCGGCCAAACTGCCCCAGATCGACCTGGCCCAGCCCGAGTCGGCGCTGGGCCGCGACACCATCGGCGCCATGCGCGCCGGCATGGTCTACGGCTTCGCCGGCCTGGTGGACCGCGTCTGCGGGGAGATGGGCCGCGCCATGGGCGCCGCTCCCGCCGTGGTCGCCACCGGCGGGCTGCTCAACATCATCGCCCAGGTCGCCACCACGGTGACCCGCTACGACGCCTTCCTGTCCCTGCATGGCCTCAGGGTCATCTGGGAGCTCAACCGAACCGGCACCGCGGCCCCACCGGCTGCAGCCGATCCGCCGCTGGAGTGACGCCGCGCCGTCACCGGCCTACCGCACACTCGTCGCCGATGCTTCGGACCGACCCTGCCCCAGGAAACAACAGCTCTTTCCGATCAACAGCGATCGGCATCCGGCGTGTCCCGGCACCCTCAGCGTGTGCGAACCAGGCGAATCTCCGCTTGATGACCCTGAACGTCGCAGAAGGTGCCCTCGATCACCCCGTCCCGCAGAATCCCGCCATAGACCGCGAAGTAGTCGTCCCGGATGTTGCCGGTCACGTTACTCTGCAGGATGGATACCACCCGGCCGCCGCGCCCGGTGTGTACGGATGCCGTGAAGACGCTAACGTCATTGGTGTCGGTGTAGCGGCCGGTGAATCCGCCGCCGCTTCGGGTGAAGCTCAGGGTGTGGGTCTGGTTGATGGAACCCCGCCAGGTGATGGTCCATTCGCCTTCCAGCGAACCGGGATCGGCAGGAGGTGGTGGCGGGGGAGGTTGTCCGCCGCCGGGCGCTGTCCATGACAGGTTGCGCCAGCAACCCTTCCCGCGGTTATACGCCGTCGGTTCCGAGTCGCCCAGCTCGATGCTGCCTGTGGGCACGTTCGGGGCGGCCGCCACGCCGGGCTCCAGATTGACCGCTCCGCCGACCCGCTTGCCGTCCACGAACAGGTCGAAGGCCTTCTGCTGTGGACGGGCCTCAATCCGGAAGTGGTACCACCGGTTCAGTTCGAGCGTCATGATCGGGGGCACGCATTTGTAGGGCCGCCCGGTCTGAAAGTGGGTGATCGTGGCGCCCCAGTCGGTGGCGACATGGATGAAGCCATCGTCGAAGAGCGTCAGCCAGTGGCCGTCCGGAACTTGCAGTTGGAAATCGAAGGAGACGGCGTAGTCCCGATCGTACCCGTAGGTCCGCGGCTGGTAGATATAGGCGGCTCCGGCCTTCATCGCGTCAATGCAGATTTCGCCGCCGGCCGTGTTCACGGTGTTGCCCCCCGTGGCCACGGTTTCCCATCGCGCTGCATGGGGCGCATCGGCCAGGCAGAACATCACCGCCGCCAGGGCGGCCAGGCACAACTCCGTGGGGGCTGATCCAACCCATGTCCGAGATGCCAGTCGCATGGTCACCTCCCAAGACAGGTTGTGGTCATCGGAATATCGTTGTCGGCCCAATTATACCACTGGGGCGGCGAACGCGGGAGACGACCGGGCGGGTGGGACCGTCGGCCGGGCGGCGCCACATCCGGCTGTCGAACCGCTGCTCCGGACAGGTCGCCGGAGCGGGGCGGGCAGGGCTGACATCGAGGGCCCGCTCCGCGCCGTGTGGTGCGATCGCCGGCGGTGTGCCGGTCAGAATCGTTCGCCGCCCTCAATCGCCGGCTTCGAGGTCCGTGAGAATGAGCTGGGCGACCTTCTCGCCGGAGTGAAACATTCCTCCGAAGATGGGCCCCATGCGGAAGCCGCCCGAGGTATTGTTGGCGGCCATCCCGGAAACATAGAGACCGGGGTAGAGCCGCTTCGTTTGCGCCACGGTCATGCGCTCCCCTTGGTCCACCCAGGCGGGTTTCTCGCCCACGATCCCGCCCGTGTCGGTCTCGAGGCGGATGCCCGCCTTGCGGGCCGCCATGGCCGCCACCTCGCTGGGGTGCCCGGTGCTGTCCAGCACCGCGCGGGCGGCCACCAACAGCGGATCCACATGCATGCCCAGCCGGCGGACCGGTGCGAAGTTGACGACCAGTCCGGCGATCCGGCCCTCCTTGAACACCACGTCCTCGGCTTCGACGGCGTTGAAGATCTTCACCCCGGCCTTCGCGGCTCCGAAGATCAGGCCGCCGGCGACCTCCACCGCATCGGCGGTGTGCAGGCCGTCGCCGGCCGGCCGGTGGCCGATGCCGAACCGGTCGAGGACGGCCAGGGCATCCGACGGCACGACGATCTCGTTGAACAGCATGCCGCCGCCCCAGATGCCGCCGCCGGGCTTGAGGGTGCGTTCGAACATCGCCACCTTCCGGCCGGCTTCGGCCAGCAGCGCGGCGGCCACCAGGCCCGACGGGCCGGCGCCCACCACGGCCACATCCACAACGAGGTGGTCGTCCAGCTTCTGAAAAAATCTCCGGACAATGGCGCGGGATACCTGCGTTTCCATGTCGATCCTCCTGAAAAGCGTCGCGGCGCCCGTCCGGGCGCCGCGCAGGAGGCAGCCGCTTTCGTTGGCTACGGTTTTCCTAGCGCCGGCATGACCCGGATCAGGTTCAGTGGGTGTGCTCTCAGCCCCGGCCGCAGCCGGGGCACCCCAAACCGTGCCTCGCCATTGTGCCCCGGTGCCGCCATCCGTGTCAATCCCGCGCGTATCTCTCGCTCGTGCTCGTCATCGTAATCGAGACTCGAGACTCGAGACTCATTCCCGTCATGCGGATATCAGAAATCGGAAATCGGATATCGGACCTCGGACCTGGGTTCTGGGTCCTGGTTCCCAAACCCGGAAGCTCTCCACGTCAATCCCGCTCATATCTCGTGCTCGTAATCGTGATCGTAATCGTAATCGTAACCGTAACCGTAACCGTAATCGTAACCGTAACCGTAACCGTAATCGTAACCGTAACCGTAATCGCACTGTTCGCAGGTTCACATGTTCGAAGGTTCCAGGTCCAGAATCCGTTGATAGTTGATGGTTAATTGTGGATCAATGAACAATAGCTCCTTCGTGACTCTGTGGTGAGTATTGCGAGCCGAGCCCCGATTACGATCACGATTACGAATTACGAGCACGATATGTAAAGTCCGAGGTCCGCGTTACGGGAACGAGCCTCCAGCTTCGAGTCTCGAGCCTCGATCACGAGCACAAAATCCGAACTCCAGAATCCTGTTGCCTTCGCCTGCCGGATGCGTTGAAATATCCCCGTACACAGAACATCCCGAACGACACCCGGCAGGGGGCGCCATGATGCCTCGAGGGATTCGGATCCTGGCGGTGCTGGCCGCGCTGGTTGCGGCGGCCGGCGGCGGTGCCGCTGATTCTCCCGCCGCGACCACCGGAACGCCGCCCGCCACCGTCCTTGCCTTCACCCTGGACGGCGACCCGCCGCGGCTGAGCCGGCCGGCGCAGCCGCACCAGTACTTCGACCGGATCGGGCGCCGGGCGGCGCTCATGGGTTTCGAGGACGGCACGTTCGAGGCGTGGGTGTGGCCATGGAAGGTGCTGCGCCAGTTCCAGCTCCAGTTCGTCCTGGGTTCGTCCACTCAGCCCATCCTCGCCCGCGATATCGTTCGCCGGATCACCGTGACCCCCGCCGCCACCGAGATCTCGTACGCCTTCGAGTCGTTCACCGTGCGGGCGGTCTTCCTCGTGCCCGAGAACGAGCCCGGCGCGCTCGTGCTCCTCGAGGCGCGGACCACCGCGCCGCTCGCCATCGTCGCCGGCTTCGTGCCCGTGCTCCAGCCCATGTGGCCCGCCGGCATCGGCGGCCAGTACAGCCACTGGGACGGGGAGGCCCGCGCGTTCGTCATCTCCGAGGGACAGCGCCGCGCACGGTTCCTGTGCGGTTCGCCGGCCGCGATGGAAATGTCCGCTCCGCCGGCGCACATGTTCGCCGACAGCCCGCTCCAGTTCCGCCTCGACGTCTGCCCCGGCGACCCGCCCGGCCGGTTCATCCCCATTGTCATCGCCGGCGGCGATGGGCTGAAGCCCGAAGAAGCCCTGGCCCTGTATCGGCGCCTCGCCGCGGACGGCGCCGCGCTCCACGCGGCCAACGTGGCGGCGGCGCGGCGGCTGACGGAACAGACGCTCGCCGTGGAGACGCCCGATCCGCGGCTCAACGCGGCGTTGGATTGGGGCCGGCTGGCCCTCCACAACCTGCTGGTGGACAATCCTGCGCTGGGGCGCGGCCTCGTGGCGGGCTACGGGCTCTCGGGCGGCAGCGCCCGGCCCGGCTTCGCCTGGTTCTTCGGCGGCGACACCTGCATCAACGCTCTTGCCCTGAACTCCCTCGGCGAATTCGAGGCGGTCCGGGACGGACTGCGCCTGCTCCAGCGCTGGCAGCGCAGTGAGGATCACCCCATCCGGCGGTCGTCTCCCGACGCGCCCCCCGCCGACGTCGGCAAGATGCCTCACGAGCTCACCCAGAGCGCGGCGCTGGTGGACTGGTGGCACGCCTACCGCTACGGCTACAACCACGCCGACAGCACCCCCTGGTACCTCGTGGCGATGGGTGATTACCTGCGCGCCAGCGGCGACGCCGCGTTCGTCCGCGAGAGCTGGCCGTCGATCGCGGCCGCGTGGCGCTGGTGCCGCGGCCGCGACAGCGACGGCGACGGGCTCATGGACATCACCGGCGCCGGCCTGGGCGCCCTCGAGTTCGGCCGGTACACCGGGATCCACACCGACTGCTACACCGCCGCACTGTATCTGCAGGCGGCGCGCGCCCTGGCGGACCTGGCCGCGGCGGCCGGCGACGCGGCCGTGCGGGCCGATGCCGAGGCGGTGCTGGCCCGGGGGACGGCGGCACTGGAGGAGCGGTTTTGGCTGGAGGAGAAGTCGATCTATGCCTACGGCATCACCGTCGGCGGCGAGCGAGTTCGCGACCTCACCCCCTGGCCGGCGGCGGCGCTGGCGTTTGGGCTGGCCGATCCGGACCGGTCGGCGCGGATGCTGCGGCGCCTCAATGGGGCAGAGATGGCCACCGACTGGGGCTTCCGGACGCTGTCGGTGCGCTCGCCGCTCTACCGGCCGCTCTCCTACAACTACGGGGCGGTGATGCCCTTCGTGTCACTGCTGGTGAACACCGCTCAATTCCGCCACGGCTTCGCCCTGCCCGGCTGGGCGGCTCTGCACGGCATGGCCGCCCACACCTTCGACCACGGCCTCGGGGTCGTCCCGGAGGTGTTCTCGGGCGCCGCCAATATGAAGGTGGGCGAGGCCTATCACGACCAGGGCTTTTCAACGGCCGCGTATGTGGTGCCGCTGCTGCGCGGGCTGCTGGGCCTGGCACCGGACGCGCCGGCCGGGCGCCTGACGTTCGCCCCGGCGCTCCCCGCCGACTGGGACTTCGTCCGCGTCGGCCGCGTACCACTGGCCGGTGGGCGGGTGGATCTGGACCTGCGCCGGACCGGCACCGGCCTGGTGCTCGACGCCAGATTTGCGGGCGGGGAGCCGGTCGAGCTGACCTTCAGTCCCCGCCTGCCTCCGGGTACGCAGGTGACTGGGCTCGCGGTGAACGGCGCCGCGGCGACTCCCGGCGTGACCGTCACGCCCCGGGGCGTCACCGCCGCCTGCACGGTGCGGCTGGCCGACGCGGCGCGCATTGAGCTGATCCTGGACGAACCGCCCGCCGTGTTCCTGTCGCCGGCCGAGCCGGCGGTGGGGGACTCTGACCGCGGCCCCCACATCATCGACCAGACGTGGACGGGCGCCGGCCTCCGCCTGGAACTGGAGGGACAGCCCGGCCGCGTCTACGCCCTGGGCGTCACCCGGCCGGAGCGCATCCGCGGCGTCGTCGGCGCCGAGCTGCGGGAGGGGCGGCTGTGCTTCACCATCCCCGGCGCGCCGGATGAAAAATTCGTGCCCCACGCCATCACGGTCGCGGTCATCCCGCGAAAGGAGACACCATGACCCGACGTACCCTCTGGCTGGCCATCCTGCCCCTGGTGGCGCTCATGGCCGGCAGCACGCCGGCGGCCGAGCCGCCGCCGGCCGTCTGGCGGGGCGTACAGCCCCCGACCCTCACGCTGGCGGAAGTGCAGGCGGAGATCGCCGTGAAGCTGGAGCGGCTTCGCGCGCTGATGGCGGCGCAGGGGCTGGACGGCGTCCTGCTCACCCAGGTCCGCAATGTCTGGTGGATCACCGCCGGCACCGTCAACAACCAGATCGTTCTCAACAAGGACGTGGGCGCGGCCTCGCTCCTCGTGCTGAAGGACGGCCGCCGCTTCCTGCTCTGCAACGGCGCCGAGGCGGGCCGGATGATGGACGAGGGGCTGGCCCGCCTCGGCTACCAGCTCCTCGAGTACAACTGGTACGAGGCCAACCCGGTCCAGGACGTCCGCGCCGACCGCCTGCGCCAGGCGGCCGGCGCGGGGCGCATCGGCGCCGACGCCGACTTCCCCGGCACGGTGAACGTGGCCGCCGCGCTGCGGCCGCTGCGCTTCAGCCTCACCGACACGGAGTTGCGGCGCTACCGCTGGCTGGGGCGCGAGACCGCGGCCGCGGTTCAGGACGTCTGCCGCCGCCTGCGACCGGGGATGGACGAGTTCGAGATCGAGGCGATGACCGCCGCGGCGCTCCGCGCCCGCGGCATCATGCCCACGGTGCTGCTGACCGCAGTGGACGAGCGCATCGCCAAGTACCGCCACGCCCTGCCCGGCGGCGCCAAGCTCAAGCGCTACGCCATGGTCAACGTGGTGGCGGAGAAGTGGGGTATGCCCGTGGCGGCGACGCGCTTCGTCCACTTCGGCCAGCTTCCGGAGGATCTGGCGAAGCGGCTCCGCCGGACAGCCGTCGTCAACGCCCGGTTCGAGGCGGCCACCGTGCCGGGAGCGAAGTGCGCCGACATTTTCGCCGCCTGCCGCGAGTGGTACCGCGCCGCCGGCTACCCCGACGAGTGGCGCAAACACCACCAGGGGGGCGCCACCGGCTACGACGACCGGGAGTATGTGATCTACCCGGACATCGCCGAAACGGTGCAGCCGGCCCAGGCCTTCGCCTGGAACCCCACCATCACCGGCGCCAAGGTGGAGGACACCATCGTGGCCCTCCCCGGCGGCGCCGAGGTGGTCACCCGGGCCGAGCCGTGGCCGGTGATCACCGTGCGCCTCAGCGGCCGCGACTGGCCCCAGCCGGCCATCCTGCTCCGCGACCTCCAGACCGGCCAGGAACTGCCGCAGCTCGAGACAGTCGTCGACGCCCCGGAGCGCTGAGCCCGTGATCCCGTCCACCGATCCGGAAAGGAGACCCGCATGCAGCAAGCCATCGGCCTGACCGTCTTCGACTGGCTCATCATCGCGATCTATTTCGTATTCGTCGTCGGCCTGGGTATCTACCTGAAGCGCTACACTCGGAGCGAGGAGGACTTCTTCCTGGCGGGGCGGCGCAATTCCTCGTGGGTCGCGGGGCTGGCGTTCCTGTCGGCCAACCTGGGCGCGCTGGAGCTGTTGGGGATGACGGGCAACACGTTCAAGTACGGGATGTATGTGGCCCACTTCTACTGGATCGGCGCCATCCCGGCCATGGTTTTCCTCGGGATCTACATGATGCCGTTCTACTACAGCAGCCGGATCAAGTCGATCCCCGGCTACCTGAATCTCCGCTTCGACGAGAAGACGCGGGTGCTCAACGGCATCGCCTTCGGCGTGATGACCATCCTGGTGTCGGGGATCAACCTGTATGCCATGGCGCTGGTCCTCCACACTTTCCTCGGCTGGAACTGGGACGCCAGCATGTGGGCTTCGGCGGTGACGGTGGCGGCGTACGTCACCCTGAGCGGCCTGATGTCGGCCATCTTCACCGAGATCATCCAGTTCTTTCTCATCTGGTTCGGGCTGTTCCTGGTGTCGATCCTGGGCATCGTGGAGATCGGCGGCGTGGACGAGGTGCTGCGCCGTGTGCCGCCGGCGTTCGCCGCGCTCTGGTCCACCTCGGCCGACCCGGCCGCCAACGGCATGATGATCACCTGGGCCGGCATCGTGCTGGGCCTGGGCTTTGTGCTGTCGTTCGGCTACTGGACCACCGACTTCCTGGTGGTGCAGCGGGCGTTCTCGGCCCGCGACCTCCGCGCGGCCCGGATGACGCCCATCCTGGCCTCGTTCTTCAAGATGGCGCTGCCGTTCCTGGTGATCATCACCGGGCTGGTGGCCATCGTGCTGTCGCGCGACGCGGGAAGCGGCTTCCAGCTGCTGGTGGACAAAGGGCAGGTCAACTACGACTCGGCCCTGCCGCTGCTGATCGCCCGCTACTACCCGGCCGGGCTCATGGGCCTCGGCGTGACCGCCCTGCTGGCCGGTTTCATGGCGGGGCAGGCGGGGAACATCAGCGCCTTCAACACGGTGTGGACCTACGACATCTACCACTCGGTCCTCAACCGCGGCGCCTCGCCCCGGCACCTGCTCTGGATGGGGCGAGTGAGCACGGTGGCGGGAATTCTGCTCAGCATCGTCACCGCATACTGGGCCAAGAGCTTCCCCAGCATCATGGACTACATGCAGGCGATCTTCTCCTGGGTCAACGCGCCGCTCTTCGCCACGATGCTGCTGGGAATGTTCGTCTGGTGGATCACCCCGAACGGCGCCTTCTGGGGCCTGGTGACGGGGATGGCCTCCTCGGTGCTCATGTACTTGGGGGTGAAGTTCCAGTGGTTTGACGCCGCCTGCATCACTCTGACGCGGCCATACAGCGACATGGCCGCCAACTTCTGGCGGGCGTGGTGGGCCTGGCTCATCTGCTTCGGCGTGACCGTCGCCGTGAGCCTGTTCACGGTGCGCAAGCCGCGCGAGGAGCTGGCGGGCCTGGTCAAGGGGCTCAGCGCCGGAGCGGCCGAAGCCCCCGTGCCCTGGCTGAAGCGGCCGGAGTTCTGGGGCGTGGTGGCTCTGGCGCTGCTGGTGGCCCTGAACGTGTACTTCTGGTGAGGAGGCGGCCCATGCGATCCATCTGGTTTTTCGTCGGACTGATGCTGCTGGTCATGGGCGCCGTCGTCACCGCTGCGGGCGCCTGGCAGTTCGCCCAGCCGCCGGCGGCGCCGAAGGTGCTGGCCCAGTACCACCCGTCTTTCTGGTGGGGGCTGGTCATGATGGTGATCGGCGGGGTGTTCCTGTGGGCGGGCCGGCGCCGGATGGACGCGTGAGGCACGCGCCGTCTTTCCTCACGGGGTGAGTCCGTCGCCGTCCGGTTGCCCGGTAAAGCCGGGTCGGATCGAGCCGGCGCCGTGTCGGGCGGGTCATTGATTCCAGGCCAAAAGGAAAATATCCGATGAAAGGACTACGGCTGCTCCTGTTGGTGGCGATATTTGGCATGCTGTCGGCGGCGCCGGCGGCGGAACCAGCCGCCGGCACCCAGCTCCAGGAGCTGCAGGGGACTCTGGCCGCGTTGCAGGCCCGGCTGGACGCCCTGGTGAAGCAGGGTGACGCGGCGCGGCAGAGCGAGATCGACGCGTTGAGCCGCCTGCTGGCCGAGGCGGACCAGCGGATCGGCGCCCTGGAGGCCGGGCTATCGGCAGCGCCTGCCCCGGTCGCTGCGGCGCCGGCTCCCGGCGTGGCGGCGGACGCGGCGGCGGCAGCGACGGCCGGCCCGGCTGTGCCGGCGGGAGACCGGCCCGCGGGCCCGGATCCGACGCGGCCCTCACTGGACTGGTACGGCAGCCTCCGGGTGCGCGCCGGCGTTGCCTCCAACGGGCAGACGGAAATCGCCGACCGGTTCTCCCGGCTGGGCCTCAACGGCCGCGTGCCGCTGGCCGACGGATACGCGTTCTTCGGCCAGCTCGAGCTTGGCGTGAACGTGGTGAACCAGAACCCGGAACTGGTGACCGGCGGCGACTCCGGCGGCGCCTATGGCGAAGGGTCGCAGGCGGTGAAGTCCCGCATCGGCCGCGTGGGCGTGGAGACACCTGTCGGCACGTTCACCTGGGGCAAGCAGTACTCGCCGTACTACGACGTGGCCGGCCTCACCGATATGTTCTTCACGTTCGGCAGCGAGGCCTCGGGCGCGTTCGGCACCGGTGACGGCGGCATCGCCGGCACGGGCCGGTCGGAGAAGGCGTTCCAGTACCGCCACCGCCTCGGGCCCGTGCATGTGGGCGCCCAGGTCCAGAACCGGGCGCGCACCGGCGAGAACGTGAGGTACGCCGACACGTACGGCTTCATGGCCGGCCTCGACGTCACCCCTTCATTCACCGTGGCGGCGGCCTTCAACAAGGTCCGGGACGGCGTCGACAAGCCCGAGCCGAACCAGCCCAAGAAGGGCGACCAGGCGTTCATCGTGGGCGGTCGGTGGGCGCGCGGCCACTTCCAGTTGGCCGCCGACTACGCCGCCAGCCTCAACCACGAGGTGGACGACCAGGGCGTGTATTTCAACGGACGCGGCGTGGAGCTGTACTCGCAGTATGACGTGGGGCCGAAGTGGTCCTTCGGCGGCGGGTTCAACTACCTGTGGTCGACGGGCGGGCACCCGGGCGAGTACCGCCGGCTCAACGGGCTGGGCAGCGTCACGTTCCATTTCAACCAGACCTTGGATGTCAACGCCGAGATCAAGATCGAGGGGAGCCGGGCCACCGACGGCTCGTCGCTGCGCCACTCCGTCCTGGCGTGGGGAGTGAATTACTACTTCTAGGCGAGGCTCGAGATTCGAGGCTAGAGGCTCGGTGTCCCGGGGGCGGGGTCCACCACGGAGGCACGAAGGGCACAAAGACGATCATTCATTTTTCATTGGTCATTGATCATATTTCATTTTGCATTTAAGAGTGGTGAATCGGTGAATCGGGAGACGGGAGACGATCAATGGGAGACGACAGATGGGAGACGACAGATGGGAGACGACAGATGGGAGACGACAGATGGGAGACGACAGATGGGAGACGACAGATGGGAGACGGAGCAGCCATCGACGATCAACTGTCCACGAATAGGCGAACGTGGGAATTTGTGAACTTGTGAACCTGTGAACCTGTGAACCTGTGAACTTGTGAACCTGTGAACCTTCCTACGTTCAAATATTCAAACAACTCGTTTACGAGTCTGCGAACCCAATCCCGACTTGTAAGCCACCCCGGCGATTGACTTTACCCCCGCGACTGGCTTACAGTCCATTTATCGTGTGCTATCCACAGACTGATTCGTGAAGGAGCTCTGCCATGTCCAGCCCAGTCTCTTGGTGGCGAAGTCCTTCGGCGCGGCGGACCGCCGTGCTGATTCTGGCCAGCCTGGCCCTCCTCCTTCCCGGCGCCTGCGGCGACCGCGGGGCGCAGCCGGGCGCGACGGCGCAGCCGGCGATGCCGGTGGTTGTGGCGGCGGCGACCCAGGAGACCGTTCCCATCTACAACGAGTACGTGGCCACGGTGGACGCCAGCGAGAGCGTGGACATCCGCGCCCGCGTGGAGGCCTACCTCCAGAAGCAGCACTTCCAGGAAGGCCGCCTGGTCCACGCCGGCGACCTGCTCTTCTCGCTGGATCCCCGCCAGTACGCGGCTGACCTCCAGTCAGCCCAGGCGACGCTGGCCAAGGCCAAAGCCGACCTGATGTTCGCCACCGACAAGGTGACGGTCCTGCAGGCCCAGGCCACGCTGGATCAGGCCCGGGCGCGCCTGGCCAAGGCCAACCAGGATGTCAACCGGCTCAAGCCGCTGGCTGAGCAGCAGGCGGTGCCCCAGCAGGATTACGACGACGCGGTGGCCAGCCGGCTGGTGGCCGAAGCCGACGTGACCGCCAAGCAGGCCAGTTACGACACAACGGTGCTGAACCAGAAGGTTTCCATCGACGAGGCCAAAGCTGCTGTGCTGTCCGCCGAGGCCCAGATCCAGCGGGCCGAGCTGAACCTGGGCTACTGCTCCATCCGGTCGCCCGTCACCGGCCTGATCGGCCGCCGGCAGGTGGCGCCGGGCAACCTCGTGGGGCGGGGCGAGGCCACGCTGCTCGCCACCGTGTCGGCCCTGGATCCCCTGCGGGTCACCTTCGCTGTGAGCGAGACCGACTGGCTCTACCTCATGCGGCGGGTTCAGCGGGAGGTCAAGGAAAGCGAGCGGCAGCTTATCGAATTGGTCCTAGCCGACGGGAGCATTCACACCCACAAGGGGCGGTTCATCATTGCCGAACGCCAGGTGGACCCCAAGACCGGCACCCTGGCCATGGTGTGCGAATTCCGCAATCCGGAGTATCACCTGCGGCCGGGCATGTTCGGCCGGGTGCGACTGGCCGTTGACCGCAAGGAGAACGCGATCCTGATCCCGCAGCGGGCGGTGATGGAGTTGCAGAGCGCCCAGACGGTTTACGTGGTGGGCCCGGACAACAAGGTGGCCCTGCGCACTGTGGTGCTGGGCGGACGCTCCGGGAACCGGTTCATCGTCGCGGACGGTCTGCGGGCGGGCGAACGGGTGATCGTCGAGGGCCAGCTCAAGGTCAAACCCGGCATGACCGTCGCGCCGACGGACAAGCCGCTGACGGAGGAGCAGGGGGCGCACTGATGGCCAAGTTCTTTATCCACCGCCCCGTCTTCGCCATCGTCATCGCGCTGGTGATCGTGATCGCCGGCGCCATGAGTCTGATGACGCTGCCGGTGGCTCAGTTCCCCCAGATTTCCCCGCCCACGGTTCTGGTCAACATTTACTACCCCGGCGCCAGCGCCGAGACTGTGGAGGAATCCATCGCCACCCCGGTGGAGCAGGAGGTCAACGGCGCCGAGAACATGATCTACTTCTCCTCCAAGTGCGCCAGCGACGGGAGCTATGCGCTGACCTGCACCTTCAAGGTGGGGACGAACCTGGACCTGGCCAGCGTGGACATCAACAACCGCGTGAGCAAGGCTCAGCCGAAGCTGCCCACCGAGGCGATCCAGGCGGGTATCTCCGTGAAAAAAACGTCGCCGGACATGCTGATGGTGCTCAGCGTCTACTCCCCTGACCACAGCTATGACGAACTCTTCCTCAGCAACTACGCCTCCATCAACCTGGTGGACGCCATCGCCCGCGTGCCCGGCGTGGGCAGCACCGTGATCGTGGGCCAGCGCGACTACTCCATGCGGCTGTGGGTCCGTCCCGACAAGCTGAGCAAGCTGGGCGTCACCGCCGGCGACATGGCCCAGGTCATCCGGGAGCAGAACATCCTGGCGCCTGCCGGGGCGGTGGGGCAGCCGCCCGCCAAGCCGGGACTCGATTTCCAGTACACGGTCAACGTCAAGGGCCGGCTGACCACCACCGAGGAATTCAGCGACATCATTGTCCGGACGCTGCCCGACGGCTCGATCCTCCGGGTCAAGGACCTGGCCCGCGTCGAGATGGCGGGTAAAAGCTACACCAGCTTCGGACGACTCGACGGCGTGCCCGCCACCCTCATCATCGTCTACCAGCTTCCCGGCTCCAATGCCATCGAAACAGCCGGGCGGCTCCGTGACCTGATGGACGAGCTCGGCGACAAGTTCCCCCCCGGCCTCGAATACGAGGTCACCATGGACAGCACCGACTTTGTCAACGCCTCCATCGACGAGGTGGTGCATGCGCTGCGCGACGCCATCATCCTGGTGCTGCTGGTGGTGTTCCTCTTCCTCGGCAACTTCCGCGCCACGCTCATCCCCATGCTGGCGGTGCCGGTATCGCTGGTGGGCACCTTCGCCGCGTTTGTGCCGCTGGGATTCTCCATCAACACGCTGACCCTGTTCGGCATCGTGCTGGCTGTGGGCATCGTGGTGGACGACGCCATCGTGGTGGTGGAGGCGGTGGAGCACCACATCGAGCACGGGCTCTCCCCGGCCGCGGCCACCGAGAAGGCCATGGACGAGGTGTCCGGCCCTGTGGTGGCCATCGCCTTGGTCCTGTGCGCGGTGTTCGTCCCCGTCGCCTTCATGGGCGGAATCACCGGGCAGCTCTACCGGCAGTTCGCGCTGACGCTGTCCATCTCGGTGCTGCTGTCGGCGCTGGTGGCGCTGACCCTGACGCCGGCGCTCTGCAAGATGATCCTCCGGCCGCGCCGCGAGATGCGAGGGCCGCTGGGCGCTTTCCTCCGCGGCTTCAACCGGCTTTTTGACCGGGTGACGGGCGGCTACGTCGCCACGGTCCGGATGATCCTGCGCCGCGCCGCCCTGGCGCTGGCGGTGCTGGCGGCGTTCTGGTTCGGCGCCGGCGGCTTGATGAAGCTGCTCCCCTCGGGCTTTGTCCCCGACGAGGATCAGGGATACTTTTTCGTGTCCATGAACCTGCCCGACGGCGCGTCCATGGAGCGGACCGACGCGCTGTCCCGTCGGGCCGAGACATTCATCCGCAAGCTGCCCGGCGTGCGGCGCGTCATCACTATGGGCGGGCTCAACCTGATGACCGGCGCCTACACGTCGAACAACGCCAGCCTCATCGTGATGCTTGAGCCGTGGGAGGAGCGGCGGTCGAAGCAGACCCGGCTCGGCGCGCTCCTCATGGCCACCCAGCGGGAACTCATCACGTATCCGGAGGCGCTGTGCATCGCCTTCATCCCGCCGCCCATCCCCGGGCTGGGCAACGCCGGCGGCTTCCAGTTCGAGCTGCAGGACCGCGGCGGTCACACGCCCGACGAGCTGATGCAGACCGCCCAGTCGTTCCTGGGCGCCGCGCAGGCGCGGCCGGAGCTCCAGAACCTGTACACCGGCTTCCGGACCACCGTGCCCCAGATCCGGCTGGACATCGACCGGGACAAGGCGCGCACCCTGGGCGTGCCCATCGACCAGGTGTTCCAAAGTTTGCAGATCTGCCTCGGCGGGCTGCTGGTCAACGACTTCACCCGCTTCGGCCGCACCTACAAGGTCATCATCCAGGCGGAGCCGGAATTCCGCGCCGGGCCCGACAGCATCGGCCTGATCCACGTGCGCACCGGCACCGGGTCGATGGTGCCTCTCAGCACGCTGTCGACGAGTTCCGACGTCAGCGGCCCGGATCTGATCCCGCGCTACAACATGTTCCGCACCGCGGAGATCTCCGGCAGTGCGGCGCCCGGATACAGCTCGGGCCAGGCGCTGGCGGCCATGGAAGAGCTGGCCCGCGACCACCTGCCGCCGGGGTACGGCTTCGAGTGGACCAACATCGCCTACCAGGAGAAGGAGTCCGGCGGCGCCCAGGGCATGATCTTCGGCCTGGCCATCGTCTTCGTGTTCCTCTTCCTGGCCGCCCAGTACGAGAGCTGGTCGGTGCCCTTTTCGGTGCTCTTCGGCATCCCGCTGGGCGTTTTCGGGGCGTTTCTGGGGGTGTGGCTCCTGGGCCTGGTCAACAACGTGTACGTCCAGATCGGGCTGATCATGCTCATCGGCCTGGCGGCCAAGAACGCCATCCTCATCGTGGAGTTCGCCAAGGAGCGCTACGAGCAGGCGGGCATGCCGCTCGAGGAGGCGTCGGTGGAAGGGGCGCGCCTGCGGTTTCGGCCGATCCTGATGACCTCGTTCGCGTTCATCCTCGGCGTGGTGCCGCTGGTGCTGGCGAGCGGCGCCGGCGCCGCCTCGCGGGTGTCGCTGGGCACAGCGGTGTTCGCCGGCATGACCGCGGCCACGGCACTGGGGGTGTTCTTCATCCCGCTCCTGTACGTCCTGGTGCAGAGGCTGGCCGGCCGGTTCGGCGCCCGGCCGCAGGAGGCGCCGGCTGAGGTCCCGGCGGCCGAGACGGAGGAAGGAGGCCGGTCATGAAAACGGTTCAGCTCGCTGCGTTGGCCGGCCTCGTGCTGCTGTGCGCCTGCGCGGTGGGGCCCAAGTACGTCCGGCCCGACATCGAGGTGCCCCCCGATTTCCGGGGCGAGGGCGTTGCGGCCGCCCCCGGCGCCCTGACCGCCGGCGACATGGACTGGTGGGAAGTGTACCGGGATCCGGTGCTGCAGGACCTGATCCGCGCGGCGCTGGAGCGGAACCACGATGTCCGCCTCGCCGCCGAGCGGGTGCTGGCGGCGGAGGCGCAGCTCGGCATCACGCGCGCCGACCGGTTCCCCGGCGTCGGCGGGGTGGGCGAATACCAGGTGGGCCGGACGTCCCGCGAGGGATACGTCACCACGCCGGGTTACCCGTATGTGCAGCGCAACCACACCCTGGCGCTGAGCGCCTTCTTCGAGGTGGATCTGTGGGGTCGGCTGCGCCGCGCCACCGAAGCGGCGCGGGCCGAACTGCTGGCCACCGAGGCGGCCCGCCGGACGGTGACGCTGACGCTGGTGGGCGGCGTCGCGGCCGGCTACTTCGGGTTGCGCGAGCTGGACCTGGAACTGGACATTGCGGAACGCACCCTGGCGTCCCGCCAGAAATCGCTGGACCTGGTCCGGGCCCGGCAGACCGGCGGTGTGAGCAGCATGCTGGAGGTGGACCAGGCCCAGGGGCTGGTGTCGGCCGCCGCCGCCGCCATCCCGGACATCAAGCGCCGCATCGCCCAGCAGGAGAACTGCCTCAGCCTGCTGCTGGGGCGCAACCCGGGGGACATCCCGCGCGGCCGCGCGTTGACGGAGCACGTGCTGGGCGCGGCCGTGCCGGCGGGGCTCCCCTCGTCGCTCCTCGAGCGGCGGCCCGACATCGGCCAGGCCGAGCAGCAGCTCATCGCCGCCAACGCCCGCATCGGGGTGGCCAAGGCGGCCTACTTCCCCCAGATCACCCTGACCGGCGCGGCCGGGACGATGAGCAAGGACTTCAACAACCTGTTCTCCGGCCCGAGCTGGACGTGGAACTTCCTGCCGCAGGTGTCGGTGCCCATTTTCACCGCAGGCAAGATCAAATCCGGCGTGCGGGTCAGCGAATCGCTGCAGCGGCAGGCGCTCATCCAGTACGAGCGGACCATCCAGAACGCCTTCCGCGAAGTGGCCGACGCCATGGTGGCGTACCGCCGCCAGCTGGAGTACGTGGCTGAACTGCAGCAGCTCACCGACACGCTGGACGACCAGGCGCGGCTGTCCCGCCTGCGCTACACCGGCGGCGTGACCAGCTACCTGGAAGTGCTGGATTCCGAGCGCCAGTTCTTTGACGCGGAGATCAACCTGGCCCGGGCGCAGCTGGCCGGACTCGTGGCGCTGGTGGACCTCTACAAGGCGCTCGGCGGCGGCTGGCGGAAACCGCCGCCCGCCGCTCAACCATGAGCCCCGTCCGTCCCGAGGACACATGAAACCGATCCATCAGCACTTGCGGGAATTCTGGTGGCAGGACCGCAGCATGGTCGTCCTGCTGGTGGGGCTGGTGGTGGTGATCTTCATCATCTACCCCATGGGCGGACTGGGCCACACCTACGCCTGGCTACTCCAGGGGTGCATCTCCGTCATCCTCATCGCCGGCGTGGTGGCGGTGGCCCGGACGCGGGTTACTGCGTGGCTGGTCGCGGGAGTCGCCGTGGCCGGGCTGGCGTCCCGCTGGCTGGTCTTCCTGCGGCCCAGTCCGGAGCGGGTGTTGACGGACGCCGTGCTCTTCGCGCTGGTCCTCGGGGTGCTCGCGGCGGTGGTGCTGGTGCAGGTGTTTCGGGCCGGGCCCATCACCGCGGGCCGCATCGTGGGCGCGGTGGTGTTCTACCTGTTGCTGGGGCTGATGTGGGCCAACGTCTACACGATCGTCGTTCTGGTCCGGTCCGAGGCGTTCCGGTTTCCCGTTGCCCCCCGGTCCGCCAACGAGCTGGTGGCCCAGCTCATCTACTTCAGCTTCGTCACCCTGACAACGACGGGCTACGGGGACGTCCTCCCGCTCCATCCCCTGGCCCGCACGCTGGCGAACCTGGAGGCGCTGGTGGGCCAGCTCTACCCGGCGATCCTCATCGCCCGGCTGGTGTCACTGGAGCTCATGCGCCGTCCAGCCGACCAATGATCCGCGCTCGCCGGCGGGCGAAAAAAAATCCCGGCGTCCGCGGACGCCGGGAGGGTGGGATCGAATCGGCGGTCGGTCCGCCGTCAGAAGCAGGCGGGCGGATCGTCCAGTGTGTTCAGGTCGTAGATGAACGACCGCACGTTCTGCGGCGGGTTCCAGTAGTACGCGTGGGCCCGGTGGGTGTTGCTGTCGTAAACCAGGTACAGGCTCCAGGGGAGGTCGCGCGGGCTGATCATGTACATGACGCCGGCGCGCCAGTTGAGCTCGGCCTGGCCTTCGAATTCCGCGCCGCCGTTTTCGAGCACGCGGAACAGGAAGGTGCCGTCGGCGTTGACGCACAGCATGGCGCGGCCGTAGTCGTCCTTGAAGATGTAGTCCTGCTGGGCGCTGCAGCCGGCATCTACATATTTCACGGCGTTGTAGATGATCAGGAACACGTCGCCGGTGAAATCCAGATAGATGCCAGGGTATGAGTTCACGGCGACCACGCAGTTCTTTTCAGCCACGAACGGCACGCCGTCGTCCCAGGCGGCGATGAGCCCGGCGCCGGGGCTCAGGATCACGTCGTCGCGGTAACCGTCAGCGGCGGCGGTGACGCCGGCCATCACCGGGTGGCTGGCGTTGTAGGCGCCCAAGGTCGCCCAGTCATAGAGGTTTTCACCGCCCAGGTTTGTAAACGGGCCATAACCCTCGGTGATGAAACGGCCCCTCAACGCCCAGCCGTTGTTGTCAGCCCAGCAGAAGACCGCCATGACCAGTTTCCCGCCGGCATCGACGTAATCCGCCAGCAGGTCGCCCATGGCCACCCGGTCGGCCCATACATAGTTGGAAAAAGTGACCACTACGTCGTACTGCAGCAAGTTGTCCAATGTGGGCAACGTGTAGCGGCAATCAAAGTTGTCCACCACGCTGATGTCGGGTTGGGCTCCCAGATAATTGATCAGTTGCGTCGGGTATTCGTCCGAACCGGCCACCAGCACGTGCAGGCCGCCGTTGGTCTTGGGCGCCGGCGGCACGACGACTTCAACCGTTTTCGGCGCTTCGCCGGGGAGCGCGCGGCGCTCCAGTTGGCCGATGATCCGGCCGGCCGGACCGTCCGTCGCCTTGCGCGGCTGCCGCCGGAACTCGGCGCCCCAGATCACCGAGGTCAGAACGATGGCGGCCAGAACCATCAACACCAGCACTCGATTGCGTTTCATGTGGCCTCCAAAACTGATAGGTATTTTGTTAATTATACCACATCGAATTATTGCGAATGTCAGACCGGCAGGATCAGGCACCGGACCTTGCGGCGTCACCCGGTCAATGGTACCATCGTCTTTCGGCCGGCGCGGCGCGCCCGGCTGCAAGCCCATCCAATGGAGAGCCCATGCCGGAGAGCCAGGCGGAGCGGATCCGAAAGACCTTCACGGCACGGTTCGGCCGGGAGCCCATGCTGGTGCGCTCCCCCGGCCGGGTCAATCTCATCGGCGAGCACACCGACTATAACGAGGGCTTCGTCCTGCCGGCGGCGGTGGACCGCGCCGTCATTTTCGCCGTTGCGCCCCGCGACGGCCGCCAGGTGCGGCTGCTCGCGGCCGACCTCGGCGAGGAGTGCGCCGTGTCGCTGGACCGGCTCCCCAAGCCCCGCCGCGGCTGGGCCGATTACCCGGTGGGAGTGCTGGAGGGGCTCCGGCGCGCCCGCCCCCGCCTCGGCGGCTTCGACTGCGCCTTCGGCGGCGACATTCCCGTGGGCGCGGGCATGTCCTCGTCGGCGGCCGTGCAGGCGGGACTCGCTTACGCGCTGGACGCGCTCTTCGAGCTGGGCCTGGCGCCGCTGGAGCTGGTGAAGCTGGCCCAGCGGGCCGAGAACGAGTACGTGGGCGTCCGCTGCGGCATCATGGACCAGTACACCAACATTTTCGCCCGGAACGGCCAGGTGCTGCGCCTCGATTGCCGGACGCTGGCCGCCGAGCATTATCCGTTTCCGTCGAACAAGCTGCGGGTGGTCCTGTGCGACACCGGGGTGCGCCACGCCCTGGGCGCCTCCGAGTATAACGTCCGGCGGGCCCAGTGCGAGGAGGGGGTGCAGCGGATCCGGCGGGCCCATCCGGCGGTGCGCAGCCTGAGGGACGTGACTCCGGATATGCTGGCGGCGGTGCGCCGCGAGCTCGATCCGGTGGTGTGGCGCCGTTGCGCCTACGTGATCGCGGAGAACGCGCGGCTGCTGGCCGGCTGCGAGGACCTGCGGCGGGGCGATTTCGCCGTCTTCGGCGAGCGGATGGGCCAGTCGCACGCGGGACTGCGGGACGAATACGAGGTGAGCTGTCCGGAGCTGGACCGGCTGGTGGCCATCGCCTGGACCGATCCGGCGGTGTTGGGCGCGCGAATGATGGGCGGCGGCTTCGGCGGCTGCACCGTCAACCTGGTCCGCGCCGACGGCGTGGCCGCCTTCGCCGAGCGCGTGCGCCGGACCTACCGGCCGCCCGACGGCGGGCCGGCGAAGGTGTATGCCTGTCGCATCGAGGGGGGGACGCGGGTCATCGCCCGTCCGCCGGTCCTCTGATGGGTGAACAATAAGCAGTGCGCAGTAAATGGTGGGGCGTGGGGGGCGTGGTTGTTTGTCGCCGCCGCTCGCGGCTGCTCCACATCGCCAATCGGTGGGTTGTCCCTTGTCTGCCTGTCGCTGAGTCAACCGTGAACGAATGGCGGAATGAGCGGAGACCGGAAATTTTTAACCGGATGGGTTCCGGCTGCGCCGGCTTGGGAACATGGCGGGGGCGGAGGGGGCCGGAAGCTGACAGCCGGGTCCGCCAGCTTCCGGCGGGCGTGAAGCCGTTTACTTTTTCACCGGGTAGTAGTTGATGTTCAGCAGCCGCCAGGGATTCTTGTAAGCCTCGACCACGATCTGGTTCGTCTTCGGATCCAGCTTGAGCTCCAGGGCCGGGATGATCGTGCCCGTACTCTTGCCCTTTTCCTTGCTCAGGATGACATCGCACGCCGACAGGTTGTAGTCGGTGGAACGCGTCTGGTGCCAGGCCTCGCCGAACCGGATGGGTCTGTCCGTGACCAGGCGGATCTTCCGGCCCTCGGGCACCTGAAACTCCCGGATGTAGTTCACGTCAAAGCCCAGCGTGCCGGTGATGGCCATGTGCCCCTTGGCTTTCATCTTGGTCAGGGCATTGAAGAGGCCCTCCGAGCCGGCGGCCTGGAACGCCTCCTGCAAGGCCTTCTGGTCGTCGTCCGTGGAGTACTCGTAGATGATGATCTTGACGTCGGTCCGCCGCCCCAACTGGGTGCCCTCGCCCTGCATGACGGCCTGGATGGTCTCGTATTTGGCGGCCAGACTCCATCCGCCGCCGAACGCCAGGCTGAACAGAACGATGGCCCATGCCGATCCAACAGTCCTGCGTGCGAATTTCATGGATTCTCCTTGTTGATGGTGTTCAGTCGAATCTCGTCCAGACTCACTCCAAACGATGTCCGAATTGCGGCGGTCACTGCCGCTGATAGTTGAAGTTCTCGATCGTGGCCGACACGTCCTTGCCCGGCACATTCACGGTGACCCGGGCGGCATACTGCGGCCCGCCCGGCATTTGGCCGAAATCGAGCTGTCCGCTGACGGCGTCCTCGTCCAGGACCGTCTGGAAGGCGAACCGGCGGGTACCCTTGGTTGCCGGATCGAGCCAGAAGGTCACCGTGTCCTTCGGTTGGATGAAGCCGCCGGCTGTGACCTGGACCGTGCCGTCCGCGGCGTGGCTGTAGGCGGCCTTCGCGTAGAAATCCATCATGGTGCCCGGCGTGGGCGCCATGTATTCCTTGACCAGATCGGAGAGTGTGTCCGCCCAGTCCTTGAACTCCTCGATCTTCTTCTCCTTGATCCGGCCGCGGATGCCGCGCGCCTTCTTCTCCTCGGGCGGCGCGGTGAGCCGCGTCTTCTGCAGCTTGCCGTCGGCGTCGAACCGCATCTGGTACAACGCGGCCGGCTTGGGCTCGCCCTTCAGGGAGAACGCCACCCGCATCTGCCAGGTGTAGTGCCGCGTCAGCTCGGCGTTGGCCTTGGCGCTGGCCGCGTACTGGCTGGCCATGGCCGCCGGGTCCGTCCCCTGGGCGAGCACGGCGAACGCGAGGGTGCCCAGGACGGCGGCAATGGTGACGGTTCGCAGTCCGAGGCGGACGATGGAAGAATGGTATCTCACGGGATGACCTCCGGGCCGGATTCCAGCTCATAACTAACACAAAACGGTTGCGGTGGCGACAGGATTTAATCGTCGGCGATCGGCGGCTGGCAGGCTGTGGATAGTGAACGGAGAACAGTGAACAGTGAACAGTGAACAGTGAACAGTGAGGAGACAGGAGATAGGGGTTAGGAGACCGGGAGTTGCGATCTCTTCGTGCTCGTAATCGTAATCCGTGATCGTAATCGTGATCGTAATCGTAATCGTGATCGTAATCGTGATCGCAATCGTAATCGTAATCGATGCTCGAGACTCGAGGCTCGTTCCTGTAACGTGGACATCGGACTTCAGAGATCGGATATCAGAACTCGGATATCGAACTTCTGATTTCGTGCTCGTAATTCGTAATCGGGATCGAAATCTCAACCCGGCGTAGCCGGAAGCCATTGAATGGAAGTATCCGGAATTCGCTCGTCCAACCAGCCGTGCATCGATCAGCCCGGCGCCTGAGACATGCGAACGATCTGTCGGCCGGCACACTCGCGGTACCTCCCGCCTGCCGGCTGTCAGATCTGGCTCATCTACGATCCCGACGACGATCCCGATGACGATTACGAATGTTGCGTACGAACCATCAACTATCAACCATCAACGATCCGAGAACCTTCCCGCTTCAAGTGTGGTTGACCGGAAGAAACTCTGTTATGATTGACCGTTCCGATATACCGACCGGAGATGAGGTGCCCATGAGCGCTCTGGTTGTACTGCTGGCGGCGGCTTGGCTGGCGGTGGGCGGGATGAGCGGGACGGCAGCAGCGACGCCGCCCGGGACGGCGGCGCCCGCCGCCGCGGCCGGGCAGCCGGCAGCGCCGGTGGACCTGACCGACGCCGGCTGGCCGCGGGAGATCGCCTGCGGCGACGAGATGCTGATTCTGTTCCAGCCGCAATTGGAGGGATACGAGGGGAACCGCCTGCAGGCCCGGGCGGCCATCGGGGTCAGGTCCGCCGGCGCCCAGGAGCCGGACCGGTTCGGCGTGGTGTGGATGTCCGCCCGCACGGAAGTGGACAAGGTGAACCGGCAGGTCACCCTGGACGACCTCAGACTCAGCCGGATCGATTTCCCCACCGCCAGCGACAAGGGCGAGGGATATCTGTCGTTCCTCGCCGCCAAGGTGCCCGCCAAATCGTGGGTCCTCTCCCTGGACCGCCTGGAGGCGGCCCTGGCGGCGCTCGATATCGACCACACGGTCGCGGGCTATGAAGTGAAGAACGACCCGCCCCGGATCTTTTACAGCAACGTACCGGCCCTGCTGGTGCTCATCGACGGCCAGCCGGTGCTGCAGCCCGTGGCGGGGACGGCGCTCCAGCGCGTCGTGAACACCCGGGTACTCATCGTGTTCGACGCCAAGTCGCGCACCTATTACCTCCACCTGATGGAGGGGTGGCTGCAGGCTCCGGATCTCAACGCCGGCTGGACGGTCGTCAAGAAGCCCTCCAAGGATTTGCAGAAGGCCGGACAGGCGGCCTTGGCCAGCAAGGAGATCAACATGCTGGACGGGCCGCCGGTCTCCGACTCGGGCGACAAGAAGCAGACCCTCAAGGACGCCGTCAAGAGCGCCACCGTGCCGACGGTGTACCTCAGCCTCGAGCCGGCGGAGCTCATCCAGACGACAGGCACGCCCCAGACCGAGAGCGTCCCCGGCACGGAGCTGCTCTGGGTGACCAACACCGGCAACAACCTGTTCGTCGATCCCGCGTTCGGCCAGTACTACGTCCTGCTCTCGGGCCGCTGGTTCCGGGCAAAGGGCTTCTCCGGGCCGTGGGAATATGTGCCGGGCGCGGCGCTCCCCGCCGGGTTCGCCCGCATCCCGCCGGATCATCCCAAGGCCAGCGTGCTGGCCAGCGTTCCCGGCACCGGGCCGGCGAAGGAGGCGGTGGTGGCCAACGCCATCCCCCAGACCGCCGCCATCAATCGGGCCGCGACGAAGCTGACCGTCACTTTCGACGGTGAGCCGAAGTTCAAGGACATCTCCGGCACCTCGCTGGAGTACGCGGTCAACAGCAAGACGCCGGTGATCCGGGTGGCCGCCGACAGCTACTGGGCGGTGGAGAACGCCGTCTGGTTCGCCGCCCCCGCGCCGCTGGGACCGTGGACTGTGGCCGTGACGGTGCCCGCGGTGATCTACACCATCCCCCCCAGCAGCCCGATCCACTTCGTGACCTACGCGCGGATCTACGGCTTCAGCGACGAGGTGGTCTACGTGGGCTACACGCCCGGCTACTACGGCACCGTGGTGACGAAGGAGCGAGTGGTGGTCTACGGGACCGGCTGGTACTATCCGCCCTACCTGGGGACGTGGTGGTACGGCTGGCCGTGCACCTACGGCTATGCGGCGACCTTCGTGTGGACTTCGGGCGGCGGCTGGGCCGTGGGGTTCGGCGTGGGCTACGGCTGGGGCTGGTACTACCCGTACTGGGGCCCGTGGTACTGGTACGGCTATCCGCTGTACCCGGCTTGGGGCTGGGGCGCGTGGGGCGGTTTCGCCGCGGTGAACGTGTACGGGCGCTGGAGCGAGGTGTCCTATGCGGGTACCCGCGCCGCCTGGGCCAATCCGTGGACCGGCAACTACGGTCGTGCCGCGCGCTACGGAGCCTATAACCCGAACACCGGTGCGGTGGCCGGCGTGTCCGGCTTCCGCAACACCAACATCTACACCGGCAACACCGCCGCCGGCATCCACGGCGCGGCGTACAATCCCGAGACGGGGCGCTTCGTCGCCGGCGGGGCGGGGTACATCGGCAATATCTACAGCGGCGACTACGAAGCGGGCGGCCGCCTGATCGCGTACGACAAGGACACCCAGACTGGTTTCGCCGTGAACAAGAACAACGTCTACGCCGGCAAGGACGGCAACGTGTACAAGTACGACCGCGACTCGGGCAACTGGTACGAGCGGAGCGACGGCGGCTGGAATCCCGTGGATCCGCCGGAAAAGCCCGCGCGGCCCGATGACAAATCCGGGACCACCTCCCGACGGACCGTCGCCGATCGCACTGCCGCCACTGACCGGACCGTTGCCGCGGACCGGGCGGTCGACCGCACCGGGACCCGGCCGGGCGGGGACAGCGCGTCCCGTCCGCCGTCGGCCGGCCGGGCGAAGGCGAGCGAGCGCACGCAGTCGCTGGACCGTGATTTCAAGGCCCGCAGCCAGGGCGAATACCGCAGCCGGCAGTTCCAGTCGCAGTCCGGCAACTGGAACCGCGGCGGCGCCGGCCGAAGCCTTGGCGGCGCCCGCGGCGGACGCCGCCGGTAGTCCGGGCGGGCTCAGCGCGGTCCGGGTTTGAAGAGGCCGGCGTCGTCGGCGGAACATCCGAACCGGCGCTGAGTCCGTGCGCGGAAAAACGATTGCCGGTGCCATCGGGCCGCATGCGTCGAATGCGGCGGACGGTGCGGCTTTGATAAGTGGCCGGCGATGCGGCGCATTCGATGCGGTACAATCAGTGAAACGGACGGCAAAGGAGACGGCGATGCGGCGCGTGACGGTGGGCATCATCCTGTTGGTTTGGATCGCGGGGGCGGCGCGGGGCGGCGCCGCCGAGGACGAGGCGCTGGCCGGGGCGCGGGCCGCCGCCGCCAAGCTGTCGGGGGGACTCATGAGCGCCCTGACCGAGGCGCTCCGCGCCGGAGGCGAGCCGAACGCCTTGGCCGTCTGCCACGACCGGGCCCAGGCCATCACCTCAGCCATCGCCGCTGAAACCGGTCGGACGGTGCGGCGCACCTCTTTGCGGACGCGCAATGCCGCTAACCGGCCCGATGCATGGGAGCGTGCCGGGCTCGAAACATTCATCCGGCGGGCGGCGGCGGGGGAGGCGCCCGAAGCGTTGGAGCTCACCGCGGTGGTTATCGCAGACGGGCAACGGGTGTTCCGCTATCTCAAGGCGATTCCCACCAAGGCGATGTGCCTGCGCTGCCACGGCCCGGCGGTGGCGCCGGAAGTGCTCGCGGCGGTGAAGCGGCTCTACCCCGATGACGAGGCGGTGGGCTTTCGCGAGGGGGACATCCGCGGCGCCGTTTCCGTGCAGCAGCCGCTGCCGGCACAGCAGCCCGCCTCCTGATTCGTACTCGGACTCGTCATCGCGGCTCGAGACTCGAGGCGCGTTCCCGTTGTTCGTTGACGTGATCGTGATCTTGAGCGTCATTTCGATCCGACGCAACTCGGTGACGATCTGACGGGCGTTTGGTCGGCAGATTGCCCACCCGACGCACCCGAAACACGCCAGGTCGAATTCCGAGTATGAGCCGGCGGACCGTTCCTGGTCAGTCCTGCTGAACGGTCGGGCATTGACTATTTCGTATTCTTGAAATATGGATATAAGGGATACTGACGCACCAATTCATACTCCATAAACATGGAGAAAGGAGGCCGACGGTGAAGCGATCAATTTCGAGACGCGTGATCCTGGCCGGATGTTTCATGACGTCGTGGTGCGTGCTGGCAGCTCAAACGCAGTCGTTCGACTGGTTCGCCTTCGGTCAGGCCCTGAATCAGGGGCCGCAGCATGTGCTCGGCTCGGCCGATGCGCGGGCGATCGTTGCGAAAGTCGCGGACCAGATGGCCCGCATGAATGTGCCGGTCAACACCGGCTGGGGCGGCCGCATGAGCTCCGCCGCGCAATACGGCCGGCAGGATGTCGGAACCTGCACCTGGGTCAATGATGCCGTCCAGAAGGCGCTTCATGGCGCGGGTTTCCGCAAGGACCAAATCTTCGGGGTGATCGGCGTCGGCGAAGGGCGCGGGAAAGCGATGTCCGCCGGGCTGTGGCTGAACGTCGATCATATCGCGCCGGCCGTGGTGATCAACAAGCAAGTGCTGACGTTTGACCTGTGGCACCACAGTTACGATACCGGCGGGTTTGCCGGCATGGCCTCGTCCAGCTGGAACGGACGCGATCTCTCGAGCTGGTGCGTCAGCACGCAGCATTACACCGGCTTCATGTACAGCACGTATGGAGCTCAGCCGATGGTCGATCCCGTGCACCCTCAGGCACTGCAGGAGATGATCGTGGAAAAACAGTTCCAGCAGCGCTATCCGCATTTGAAACCCAAAAAAGCGGTAAAGGTCGAGCCTTCCTTTTCCGGGAACTGGAGCGATTTCACGGACGCCGCCGGAACGCTGCGCATGACCCAGGAAGGCAGCCGGGTGACGGGCGCCTACACCCATCATGGCACGAACGGCTCCCTCAGCGGCACCCTGACGGGTAGAACCTTGCGGGGCACATGGTCCAACGATCTCAAGCTCAGCGGATCGTTCGTGTTCGAGCTTTCAGCCGATGGCCGGAGCTTCTCCGGTTCCTATGTGTACGACGGGAAAACGTACTCCTGGAGCGGGAAGAAAAATTAGCGGGATCGGGCCGCGGAGAAGCAAAGGACACGCGGCCACCGGTTCCCCGCACTCCGCGGTCGCGGGGCGCGACACACGCATTCTTTGCCGCTTTCCGGACGCTGCCCCGCGTTTAGGGGCAGCGCTTGGTTATCATGGTCGTGGCCGAATGGAGGTCGCCGGCCAATGGCGGAATCGGCGATACGGTTGATCGAGCGGTGGCAATTTTCCATAAAGGCAAAATCGCAATAGTAACCGAGTCGGTGGACTCGGATGCGGTATCCATCCTTGTCGGTATTTGCCGGCGGTCGGACCTGGCTCTGCGCCGCCTCCGGCCGCAGGTTCCATCGACAGGGTGTCGATGGGTGCAGGGCTTGACGCGATCCATGAAACACGGTGTGCCGGCCCGGAGTGCGCGGTCAGGGGCGGCGTCGCGCTCCGCGCTCATCCAGAGCGGTGTCGTGCCGCCACACTCCTGACCGCCGTGCCGTCGTGTCCGGGTGAACCGCCTACTTCACCTTCTCGGTGATCTTGACCGGCTGGGCGAGCTGGAACTGGAACTTGGTCTCGGGGGGGAACTCCACTTCCTTGCCCCGGGTGGCCAGCACGCCGGCCGTTCCGGCGCCGCCGCCGATGACCGCGCCGATGGCGGCGCCCTTCTTCCCGCCGGCGATCCCGCCGATGATGGCGCCCACGCCGGCGCCGCCGCCGATGACCGCCGCGTCACGGGTGGTGGACCCTTCGGCCTGGAACTGGAGCGTGTTGGTCTGCACGCCCACCATCTCGCCGCGGATCTCGATGCTCTCCACGGTCAGGCTCATGAACGCCTTGCCCTTGACCTTGCCGGACTGGGCGCTCTCGAGCACCCGGCCCGCCAGACGGGTGTTGGCGGGCAGGACGACCTCGCCGTTCAGGTCCACCGGCTGGGCCAGGAACATCTCGAAGCGGTCGCCGCCGGCGTTGGTCTTGGTGCTGAGCGATCCCTGCAACAGGCCCACCAGGGCGGTGCCGGCGGGGATCTCCACCGTCCGGGTTTTCGGTTTCGGCGGTTCGACGGGCTGTGCGGGCTGGGCGGCTTCGGTGATGGGCGTCGCGCCCGTCGGCTGCGCCGCAGGCGCGGGCTCCCCGGTGACGGGTGGCGGAGTGGCGGTTGTCCCCGTGCCGCCGGCGTCGGCGACCGGCTGCTCGCCTGCGGTTGCCTTGGCCGCGGCGGCCTTCTTCTGCGCCAGCTGTTTCTTCATGGTCTGGAGCTCGGCCTGCTGTTTGGCGATTTCGGCCTGGAGCCGTTGCTGTTCCTCGAGCGCGGCGGCTTCTTCCTGCATACGCTGCTGCGCCTGCTGGGCCTGGACCTGTTGCTGCAGCTCGTAAATCTTGGCTTCCTGCTGCTGGATCTGGGTCTGCAATTTCTCCGCCTCCGCCGCGGCGGCCTTGGCGGCCTCGTCCTCTTTCTTCACGCAGGCGACGGCCGAGAGCAGCAGCGTCACCGCGAGAATGATCAGGACCAAACGTGGTTTCATAATGACTCCTTGTTGCATGAAGTGCTTGTTATTGTTGATGACCGGATAATGCACATAGTTTCACAATATTGTCGCAATTTTTTCGAGGAGGGACAAGTGGGTTCTCAGCGCCGTCCCTCTCCGAACCCATTCACCCAATCACCATCTTCTGTTATGATGCCCGCTATTTCGATCGGAAAGGAACGCCATGAACGCGCTGCCTCCGCCCCGCCCCCTCCTGCAGGCCCTGGAACCGGACCAGCTCAACGCCCTGCCCATCGGCCGGTACGAGGGGCCCGTGCACCTGGTCCGCGACGACGCAGAGGCCCGGACCGCGATCGCCGCGCTGGTCGGCGAGACCCTCCTCGGCTTCGACACCGAAAGCCGTCCGGCGTTCCGCAAGGGTGAGAGCCACCCGGTGTCGCTGGTCCAGCTGGCCGGCGCCCGCGGCGTCTGGCTGTTCCAACTGCAGGGGCTTGCCGATCCCGCCCCCCTGGCGGCCCTGCTGAGCGATGCCGCCGTGCGAAAAGTGGGCGTGGCCACCGCAGATGACGGCCGCAAGCTGCAGGAGACGCTTGCATGCGAACCCGCCGGCTTTCTGGACCTGAGCGCGGTGGCGAGGCGCCACGGACTGCGGCAACCGTCGCTTCGCCAGTTGGCGGCCGTCCTGCTGGGGATCCGCATCCCCAAGGGGACGCGCCTCACCAACTGGGCGCGCCGCGACCTGACCCCGGCCCAGGTGGCCTACGCGGCCACCGACGCCTGGATCGCCCGGCAGGTCTACCTCCGCTTCCGGGAGCTGGGCGCGAATATCTAGCCCTGCAACGGGTCGAGAGTCGATGGTTGAGAGTTCGTGCTCGTGAGTCGTAATCGGAATTCGTAATCGTGGTCGTGATTCGTAATCGTGATCGTACTCAGACCTAGGCCCTGGGTTCTAGACCCCGGGTTTCGGATCCCAGGTCCTGGCACTCAGGTCCCGGCACCCAGGTCCCAGTTCCCATAAGTTCCCCCCGTTCGCTGACTGGCTGTTTCGGCGGCATGATTACATGATAATGATCCTTCGTGTTCTTTGTGACTTCGTGGTGAGCATTCCCAGTCGAGGCACGATTACGATGACGATTACGATGACGATTACGAATTACGATTACGAATGAGGAACATGGATGCCCATTCACCTCTGACCGCCGGCCGTGCGTTTTCCCGCCTGTGCCATTGACGCATCCGCCGTCACAGGCTATAGTTTATGCACTGTCATGCCGAGGACGGAGCCATGCCCGACACCATCCAGCGTCTGCAGATCGCGTTCTTCCTCAATGACCGGGAGGTTCGGGTGACCGTCCCCCCCGACCGGACGGCGCTGGAGGTGATCCGCGGCGAGCTGGGCCTTACAGGCACGAAGGAGACCTGTTCCGAGGGCGACTGCGGCGCGTGCACCGTGGCCCTGGGCGAGCTGGCGGACGAGCTGCTCGTTTATCGAGCCGTCAACAGCTGCATCCTGCCGGCCGCCCGGCTGCACGGCCGACATGTCATCACGGTGGAGGGGCTGGCCGCCGACGGGCGACTCCACGTGATCCAGCAGCAGCTTCTGGACCACCACGCCGTCCAGTGCGGCTACTGCACGCCCGGCATCGTCATGTCGCTGTTCTGTCTCTTCCTGCAGCGGCCCGACCCGGACGAGGCCGCCATCCTCGAGGCGCTCGAGGGGAACCTGTGCCGCTGCACCGGCTACGTCACCATCCGCGCCGCCGCCCGCGCCGTGGCCGGGCGCCTCGCCGCCGCCGGCGGCGAGGCGCGCGGGCTGATCCTGCCTGCCTATGCCGCCGACATGGAGCGCCGCCTTCGGGCGTTCGGCGAACCGCTGCGCGCCACGGACTCGCCCAATGCCGACGGCCGTCCCCTCGCCGGCTACCACGTGCCGGCGAGCCTGTGGGAGCTGTGGCGGACCCTGGCGCGGGTCGGCGATCCGGCGCGGACGCGGTTCATCCACGGCGGCACCGACGTGATGGTGGCGGTGAACATCAAGCGTGACTTCCCGGAACACCTGGTGGACCTGAGCCGGATCCCCGAGCTCCACGTGCTGCTGCGCGAAGGGGACGTCCTCCGGATCGGCGCCGGACTCACCTTCACCGACCTGATGGAGAGCACCCTCGTGGCTGACCACCTGCCGGTGCTGGCCCGCGCGGCGGCCCGGATCGGGTCGCGGCAGGTGCGCAACCGCGGCACCCTGGGCGGGAACATCGCCAACGCCTCGCCCATCGCCGACGGCGCGGTGGCTCTGCTGGGGCTGGACGCGCGACTGGTGCTGGCGTCGGCCGGCGGCGAACGGACGCTCCCGCTGGAACAGTTCTACAAGGGGTATAAAGACACCGACCGGCAGCCCGGCGAGGTCATCCGCGCGGTGGAGGTGCCGCTCACCGACTGTACGCACCAGTACCTGAAGTCGTCCAAGCGGCCGGCGGTGGACTGCGCCTCGGTGAGCTCGCTCTGCTCGGCGCGGCTGGAGGACGGGCGGGTGGCGATGTGCCGCCTGGCGTTCGGCGGGGTGGCCGTGTATCCCGCGCTCGCCCGGCAGACGGCCGCGTTCCTCGCGGGACGGGCGCTGGACGCCGAGACCGTTCGCGCCGCCGCCGACCTGGCCGCGGCCGAGTTCCAAACCATCGGCGACGTGCGCGGCAGCGCCGCGTACCGCCGCGCACTGATCCGCCACCACGTGATCCATCATCTGGAGTCACTGCGGGGCAACGCCGAACTGTGCGGGAGGCACCCATGAGCGCCGAGACACCGAGATCCCGGCCCGCCACCGATCCGCCGCACCTCAGCGGCCACCTCCACGTCACCGGCGCGTCGCGCTTCATCGGCGAGGACGTCCGGCCGACGGGGCTGCTCCATGTGAAGGTGGTGGCCAGCCCCCACGCCCACGCCCGGATCACGGCCATCGACACCGCCGCGGCCGCCGCCCGCCCCGGCGTGGCCGCGGTGCTCACCCACCGGGACATCCCCGGCGCCAACCAGATCGGCCACGTGCTGCCCGACGAGCCGCTCCTGCCGGCGGACACGGTGACCTATGCCGGCCAGCCGGTGGCGCTGGTGGCGGCGGCGGATCCGTGGCAGGCCGAAGCCGCCGCGGCTGCCGTGCGCGTCACCTACGAACCGCTGCCGCCGGTGCTCACCATCGCGGAAGCGCTGGCCCGAGGGCAGCTCTACGTGCCCGAGCGCCGCATCGTCCGGGGCGACGTGGACGCCGCCCTGGCCGCCGCGCCCCATGTGCTGGAAGGGCAGGTGGTGTCGGGCGCGCAGGAGCACTTCTACCTCGAGACGCAGCGCTGCGTCGCCGTGCCGGCCGAGGACGGGCAGATCGTCCTCTTCGCCGCCACCCAGAGCACGGCCGAGGTGCAGGAGATCGCCGCCCGCGTGCTGGGCCGTCGCAGCAAGGACATCACCGTGGATGTGCCGCGCCTCGGCGGCGCCTTCGGCGGCAAGGAGCGGAGCGCCACCCTCTGGGCGTGTCTGGCCGCGCTGGCCTGCCACTGCACCGGTCGGCCGGTGGAGTTGGCGCTCCAGCGCGTCGAGGATGCCGCCTGGACCGGCAAGCGTCATCCGTACGAATCGCGCTACCGGGTGGGCTTCGACGACGAGGGCCGGATCCTGGCCTGGGACGTGGAGCTCAACGCCAACGGCGGCGCCGCGGTGGACCTGTCGCTGGCCATCCTGGAGCGGAGCATGCTCCACGCCGACAACGCTTACTACATCCCGGCGGCCCGCATCGTGGGCCGGGCCTGTCGGACGAACCTGCCGCCCAACACCGCCTTCCGCGGCTTCGGCGCGCCGCAGGGGATCTTCGTCATCGAGTGCGCCCTGGAGCGGATCGCCCGCGTGCTGCGACTGGACCCCCTGGAGGTGCGCCGCCGCAACGCCTATCAGGAGGGGCAGCCCACTCCATACGACCAGCCGGTGCACGACGCCCACGTCGCCGAGCTCCTGGAGCGCCTGGAGCGCAACGCCCGCTACGCGGCGCTGCGGGCGGAAAATGAGGCGTTCAACGCCGCCCACGTTTACGCCAAACGCGGGCTCGGCGTGGTGCCGGTCAAGTTCGGCATCTCGTTCACCTCGGCCTTCCTGAACCAGGGGTCGGCGCTGATCTGGATCTACGCCGACGGCACCATCTCGCTGAGCCACGGCGGCGTCGAGATGGGCCAGGAGGTGAACACGAAGGTGGCCCAGGTGGCGGCCCGGACCCTGGGCGTCGGCCTGGCGCGGATCCGCGTGGAAACGGCCAACACCAAGCGCGTGGCCAATGCCTCGCCCACCGCCGCCTCCACGGGCGCCGACATCAACGGCAACGCCGCCCTGGCGGCCGCCACGGAGCTCCGCGGCCGCCTGGCCCGCGTCGCCGCCGGGATGCTGGCGCCGCGCCTCGGGCGCGCGCCCGCGCCCGAGGCGCTCATCTTCGCCGACGACGCGGTATGGGACGCGGCGGCGCCGGCCGAGCGGCTGGCCTTCGGCGACCTTGTCCACCAGGCCTACATGGACCGGGTGGACCTGGGCGCCCACGGCTTTTACCGCACGCCGGGCGTCCACTTCGACCGGGCGGCGGGGCAGGGGACGCCGTTCCACTACTTCGCCCAGGGCGGCGGCCTGGTCCAGGTCGAAGTGGACCTCATCAGCGGCTGCGCGCGCCTGCTCAAGGTGCACATCGTCCACGAGACCGGCCGGTCTCTGAACCTGGCGGTGGATCGGGGCCAGATCGCCGGCGCGTTCGTGCAGGGCTTCGGCTGGTGCACCATCGAGGAAGAGGCGTTCGACGCAGCCGGGCGCTGGCTGGCCGTCTCGCCGTCCACGTACAAGATCCCCACGATCCGCGACGTGCCCGACGACTTCGTCATCGAGACCGTGGAGCGGGACCTGCACCACGCCAGCGTGCTGGGGAGCAAGGCCATCGGCGAGCCGCCGCTCGTTTACGGCGAGGCGGCCTGGTTCGCCGTCAAGGACGCCATCGAGTCGCTGACGGGGCACCGCCGCGAGGCGGCGCTGACCCACCCGGCCACCCCCGATGCGGTGCTCGCCGCCGTCGCCTCGCTGCTGTCGCATGCGTGACTCGTGCTCGTACTCGTAATCGTGATCGTGGTCGTAATCGAAATCGTATTTGTATTCGTGAATCGAAATGTTCACCTCATCCCGATTTGACGACCTACCGTCTCTGCCCATCGAATGGATCGTTGGCCGGGCGTCTATCTTCCTGAACCAGCCGCCTCCTCGGCATTGTCATCCGGGTCAGCATGGCGACGATGCGACTCAGGAGCCCTTTTCCGTCATTGACTTCGGCGGCCAACCCCCCGGCGAGTGATGCCAGAACATCCAGGCTGGCGGCGCACTCCATCGTCGATCCCCGGGCAATTTCGAAGAAACGCCGCCGTTCCCGGGGTGAGCGCTTTCCATTGCCTTCGGCAATGTTCAGGGGGATCGAGAGAGCGGCGCGGCCCAAATGGTCGCGAATATGGCGAATGGAGGGATTTGAGTTGTCCAGCAGCGTCGAGGTCAGTTTGACAAAATCCAGACTGGCCCGGTAGACGTCGAGTTTTTCATGATCGAACACCGTGTGTCGCTCCTTTCAAGGGATGTAGAATTCATCTTTCATGATTAATAACGGATCGGAAGGACTGATGTCCGAAGTTGATTCCGAGTGCGATCACGATTACGATGGCGGGTACGATTACGAGTACGATCACGAGTACGATCACGATTACGATTGCGAGTACGAGCACGAGCACGATGGGATGGGAGATAGACAATGAGTGAAAAGAAGAACGGGTTCCTTACGCCGGCCAGGTTGCGCGAGGAGATTTTGCGCTGCGAGTTCTGCGAGGAGAAGCCGTGCCGCGAGGCTTGCCCGGTCCACTGCTCGCCGGCCGATTTCATCATGGCCGCCCGCGTGGGGGCCCCATCCGACTTCCGCCGCGCCGCCGCGGTGATCATGGGCTCCAACCCGCTGGGCGGCATCTGCGGCGCGGTCTGCCCCGACACCCACTGTATGGCCGCCTGCTCGCGCAAGCTCTTCGATCGCCCCATCGAGATTCCGGCGGTGCAGGCCGCCATCGTGCAGCGGGCCAAGGACCTCGGGGTCATGCCCGCGTTCGCGTCCGCGCCCGCGACCTCCCGGCATGTGGCGGTGGTGGGCGCCGGGCCGGCGGGCCTGGCGGCCGCGGCCACCCTGGCCCAGTGGGGCCACGCGGTCACCGTTTTCGAGCGGGAGGAAAAAGCCGGCGGGATGTGTCGGCTCATCCCCGAGGAGCGGCTGGATCCACGCATCCTGGAGACGGACATCGAATTCCTCGCCGGCCTCGGGCGGATCGCCTTCCAGTTCGGCCACGCCGTGGCGCGGCCTGCCGAGTTGCTCGCCACCGGCTGCGATGCGGTGGTCGTGGCCACCGGCCTCGACCGCTCGGTGCGCCTGGGCATCCGCGGCGAGAACCTGGCCGCCGACTGGCTGAGCTATCTGCGCGCGCCGCGGCGCGTCCCCGTGCGCGGCCGTGACGTGGCCGTCGTCGGCGGCGGGGCCGTGGCCGTGGACTGCGCCCTGGCGGCCCGGCGCCACGGCGCCGCGAGCGTGGAGCTCATCTGCCTGGAGCAGCTCGACGAGATGCCGCTGACCGCCGCCGAGCGCCAGTGGCTGCTCGACGCCGGCCTGGCCGTCACCGGGCGTTCCCGGATCACCGGCATCAGCCGTCAGGCGGACGGCCGCCTCAGCGTGGGCGTCCGGCGGGTGCTGCTTCCCAAGGGGAAGAAATTCCATCCCCGCCTCGTGGCGGACGACCCCGGCGCGGCGCCCGTCCGGCGCCGGTTCGACGCCGTGGTCATCGCCATCGGCGCCCGGCCCGGCCTCGAGACGCCCCGGACGCGCGGCGTGTTCTACGCGGGCGACCTGGTCAACGGGCCCACCACCGTGGTCGAGGCGGCCGCCGCCGGCAAGAACGTCGCCCAGGCGGTGCACGACTGGCTGGCCGGCGAAAAGGCGCCCCGGGTGGACAAGTCCGTCAAGAGCCGCGTCGAGCTGGCCGGCCGGCGGCTCGTGCCGGTGCCCCTGAACACGGCGTTCTTCGGCCGGGCCATCGTTTCGCCGTTCCTGCTGTCGGCGGCGCCGCCCACCGACGGCTACGAGCAGATGCGCCGCGCGTACGCAGCCGGCTGGGCCGGCGGGGTGATGAAGACCGCGTTCGACGGCGTGCCCATCCACATCCCGGGCGCCTACATGTATGTACTCAACGACCGCACGTACGGCAACTGCGACAACGTGTCAAGCCACTCGCTGGACCGGGTCTGCGACGAGGTGGCCCGGCTGGTGCGGGAGTACCCCGACCGCCTGACCATGGCGTCCACCGGCGGGCCCGTCACGGGCGACGACGCGGCGGACCGCGCGGTGTGGCAGTCCAACACCCGCAAGCTCGAGGCTGCCGGCGCCATGGGGATCGAGTACAGCCTCTCCTGTCCCCAGGGCGGCGATGGCACCCATGGCGACATCGTCTCGCAGAACGCGGCGCTCACCGCCCGGATCATCGGTTGGATCCTCGAGGGCGGCGACCCGCGCGTGCCGAAGCTCTTCAAGCTCACCGGCGCGGTGACGGCGATCCAGCCCATCGTGACGGCGATCCGCAGCGTGCTGGAACGGCACCCGGCGGCCCGGGCCGGGATCACCCTGGCCAACACGTTCCCGAGCCTCTGCTTCCGCCCCGGCGCCGACGGCCGCTGGGCCGAGGGCGCGGTCATCGGCCTGTCGGGCGAGGGGGTGCTCCCCATCAGCTACCTGACGCTGGCCAAGGCGGGCGCGCTGGGCGTGCCCATCTCCGGCAACGGCGGGCCCATGGACTACCTTGGCGCGGCCTACTTCCTGGCGCTGGGCGCCGAGACGGTTCAGTTCTGCACCGTGGCCATGAAGTACGGCCTCGGCATCGTCGACGACCTGCACGCCGGACTCAGCCACCTGCTGCAGGCCTTGGGGATGGTGTCGGTGGCCGAGCTGGTCGGCCTGCTCCAGCCGCACCCGATCCGCGACTTCATGGAGCTGTCGGCGGAAAAACAAATCTCCGCGGTGGACCGGGAGCTGTGCCGGCACTGCGGGAACTGCACGCGCTGTCCGTACCTGGCCATCGAGCTCGACGACGAGAAAGTCCCGCGGACCGATCCGGCCCGCTGCGTGGGCTGCTCGCTCTGTGCCCAGAAGTGCTTCTCCGGCGCGCTGCACATGCGGCCGCGCACCGCCGAGGAGGCCGCCGCGCTCCGCGAAAGCTGACGGCGTTCCCGGCCGCCGGTGCCGCCGGCGAACCGCCGGCCGGGCTGTAGATGACGCGACATTCATGACCTTGGAGGGTGTGATGCACAGGGTGAAATTGGCGGCGGCGCTGTCTGAGGAGGGGCTCAACTGCGCCCAGGCGGTCATCGGCGCCTACGGCCCGGAGCTGGGCCTGTCCCGCGATCTGGCGATGGGCGTGGCCGCCGTGTTCGGCGGCGGGCTGGGGCGCACCGCCGGGGTATGCGGCGCGGTGAGCGGGGCGGTGATGGCCCTGGGGCTGCGGCACGGGGCCCGCGCCGGCGCCGACACCGACACGAAGGAGCGCGCGTACGCGCTGACGAAGGAATTCCTGGCGCGGTTTGCCGCCCGCCACGGCACCGTGCTGTGCCGCGAGCTGCTGGGCGTGGATGTGGGCACAGCCGAGGGGCTGACGCGCGCCCGCACCGAGGGGAAGTTCAAGACCCTCTGTCCCAACTTCGTCCGCACCGCTGCCGAGCTGCTGGAGGAGATGCTTTAACGGATTGGGTGAATCGGTGAATGGGTGAATCGGGAGATGGGAGACGAGAGAAGGTAGACGAACAGAACGAACGATCAACCATCAACCATCAGCGAATTGCGAACTTGCGAACCTGGAACTTGCGAACCTGAGAACATTCCAACCTTCAAACGGCTCGATCACGATTACGAATGACGAGCACGAACAGCGGCGTCAGCGCGCCGCCAGGGTCGCGGCGATCGTGAGCTCCGCCCCGTCGCGGCGCAGCGTGACCGTGACCGTGTCGCCCGGCTGGCGACCGCGCAGCGCGGCGGCATACTCCGCCAGCGTATTCACGGCCTGGCCGTCGAGGGCGGTGATCACGTCACCCGGCCGGATGCCCGCCGCCGCGGCGGGCGAATCCGGCGTCACGGCGGCCACCTTCACCCCCGGGCCGGCGAAGGCGAAATCGGGCATGGTGCCCAGGGTGACGCGGCGACCCGCGGTCGGCGCGACGGGTCCGTCGTTGGCCCGGGCCGGAGCGGCCGCGGCCGGAGACCGCACGGTCGGCGCCGGGCGCGTCAGCGGCTCGGCGCGCTCGGCCAGGTAGCGCACCGCCTCGCGGGCGAACGCGGCCACCTTGACCAGGCCGTCGGCGTCCACGCGGTCGGCGGTGTCGCCGGGACGGTGGTAGTCGGCGTGGGGGCCGGAGAAGAGCTGCACCGCCGGGATACCTCGGGCGATGAAGCTGGCGTGGTCGCTGCCGTCCAGCTCCTGTCCGACCAGTTCCGAAGTCACGCCGGTGACGTAGCTGCAGCCCATGGCGATGTGCACCCACTCGCGGGCGGACGCGCCGCCCAGCACCAGGAGCTTGCGCTCGCCCAGGCGGCCCACGGTGTCCAGGTTGACGGCGCCCATGATCCGCTCCGGCGGATAGGCGCCGGGCACTTCCAGGTAATGCCGCGAGCCGCGCCGGCCGCTCTCCTCGCCGGTGAAGGCGGCGAAGATCACCGGGCGCTCCGGCGGCGCCTCCTGGACCATCACCCGGGCCAGCTCCAGCAGCACGGCCACGCCGCTGGCGTTGTCGTCGGCGCCGGGGTGGATCTTGCCCTCGTCGCCCTGGTGGACGTCGGGCCAACCCCGGCCCAAGTGGTCGTAGTGGGCGCACACCACCACCGACTGCCCGGCCCAGTCGGGCCGCGCGCCGGGCAGGACGCCGATGACATTGGCCATTTCCATCGGCCGGTTGTCGGGCCCGCCGGGTTCCGTCCAGCGCTGCAGCCAGCCGCCGCTGTCGCCGCCGGGCTGCAGGCCCGCCGCCTGGAATCGCCCGGCGATGTAGTCGGCGGCGCGCGCCAGGCCGGCCGAGCCGAGGCCGCGGCCCTCCATCTCCGGTGCGGCGAGAGTCTGCACGTGACCCGTCATGTTGCCGGCGGAAAACGACGGCGGCAATTCCGCCAGCGCCTTGCGCGCCGGCAGGCGGGCGGGCGGAGGGAGCTCCGGCGCGGCGCCGGCAGCCGTGGCGACCACGGCGCTCAGCGGCGAGCCCACCGCGGGCCACTGCCCCTTGAGCACGTTGGCGGGCTCATCCCCTTCGAACGCGAGGTAGCTGTACTTGCCGTAGTGGGGGAGCTTGCGCCCGAGACCCGGCAGGGCCGCCGGCGGATCGGCGCCGAGCCAGACGAGCACGCCTGCGGGGTCATCCGGATGGCGGGCCGTGACGACGACGCTGTGGCCGGACCGGGCCAGCGACTGATCGCCAACGGCGACGTCGGCCGTCCCGAGCTTCAGGCCGTACCCGGCGGCCGCCCGCTCGACGACCGGGCGGAAGGTATTCTCCCACCCCAGCAGCCAGACGGCGCCGCCACGGGGCAGCTTCGACAGCTTCTTGTCGGTGACCACGGTCATCTGGCCGGGGCGCTCCGCGGCCCATCCTTCCGCCAGGCGCCGGTAGCCGGCCAGCGTCTCCGGCGGCGCGGCGGCCGGCAGGACCAGCCACACCCGGCCGGCGCCGAACGCCCGGGACAGCGCCGGCGGAATCTCGGCCCGGTCCAGCCGGCGGAAGAGGTCGAACTGCGGGTCCACGTCCAGCCGCAGCGGCCGCCGGGGGAGGTCCAGCTCGAAGTCGGCGCCCGCCGTGGGCAGGGGCACGGTGACGCGCCACGGCGACACCTCCCCTTCCAGCGTCACCGCGACGGGGACGTCCAGCGCGAACGGCGCGCCGCCCTGCGTCTGGGCCAGGCGGAACGCCAGCCGCCAGCCGTCGCCGGCCGGCGCCGCCGTCGCCGACTCGAGCCGCAGCACCGGCGCGCCGGCGCGCGTCACCCACTGGTCGAAGAAGGGCTGCAGGTCCCGGCCGGCGGCGGCCGAAGCGGCGTGCGCGAAATCGGCAAAGGCGGCGCGGCGGAACCGGTTGTCGCGGTAAAACGATCGGAGCGTCTCGGTAAACGCGGCGTCGCCGATGTCCCGGCGGAGCATGTGGAAGAGCATCATCGATTTGCCGTACCCCACGGCCTCGCTGGCCGCGTCGTGGCGGCTGCGGAAGGCGGTGAGGGGGATATCGTTCGTCGCGTTCACGTAGTCGGCATATTTCTGCAGCGTGGCGCGGCGGTACTCCTCGCCCTGACCGCGCTGCTCGGCGATGAGATGGTCGGCCAGATAGGCGGTCAGGCCCTCGCACCAGTTGCCCGCGGCCATGTCCACGTAGACGCCGTTGCCCCAGTAATTGTGGAGCAACTCGTGGGGGTAGGAGGAATGGAGGATGAACGGGAAGCGGATCACCTTCTCGCCGAGCAGGGTGAAGGAGGGCATGCCGTAGCCGGTCTCCCAGAAATTTTCCACCAGGGCGAACTTTTCGAACGGGAACGGGCCGATCAGTTTCTGGTACATGTCCATGTAGCTGGCGGTGACGCCGAGGTAACGGTCGGCCAGCGCGGGATCAGGCGTCCGCAGGAAAGCCATGGCGACGGCCGGGCCGGCGGGCCGGGCGTACTCGGTGAAGGGGCCGGCCACAAGGTAAACCTCTTCGGACGGGTGGGAGCACTGCCACGTGGCGTGGCGCGCGGCGCCCTCGCGCTCATGCCGGATGCGCCGGCCCTGGCTCACCGCGTCCCAGTCGGCCGGCACTTCCGCGGCGAGGAAGAAGGTGACCAGCTGCGGGCCGAACCACGGCACCCAGTGCGAGCTGCCCGCCAGGTATGCCCCTTCGGCGGCGATGATCCCGGGCGTTTCGCTGAAGCCGCGCGCGTACTCCGCCGCGGCCTGGATGACGGGATGCCGGATGGCTCCGGCGTAGCTCAGGGTGAACCGCCACTCGGCGCCGGTCTCGAAGGTGCGGACGATCTCGTAGAGCGCCACGGGAATGTCGGCGGGCGGGCGCCACGCCGCCGGCAGAGCGGGAAAATCCGCTGGGCCCGGCCGCCGCTCCAGGCGCCGCAGCGTGTAGCCCAGCGTCTCGATGCGGGGCTCCAGGCCGTCGTGCAGCAGGAAGCGGACGGCATCGGCGCCCGTGGCGGGAAAGACGACGGTGTCGCTCACCGCAAGGGTGCCGGCCGCTGGCGTCAGCCGGACCGCCAGGTCGTGATGAACACCGGCGCCGGTGATGAAGCCGGCGGCGGCCAGGATCAACAGGACGTTCAGACTGACGTATCGCACGGACATGGCACCTCCGGTCAGATGGCGATGGACACAACGGGTTTGGATGACATCCGGACTTCGGCGGATTTCCCTCCCGGGCCGGCCGCCGGTCAGACCACCGCCAGGACGAGCAGCGTCAGGTCGTCCTGGGGCTCGCCGTTGCAATGGTCCTGCACCGCCGCCTCGATCCGTCGGACCAGCTCCGCCGCGGACAGGACGATGCCGTCGCGGACCATCGCCAGAAGCCGATCCTCCCCGAACTGTTCCTGCCGGCCGTCTTCCGCTTCCGCCACGCCGTCGGTGTAGAGCACCAGCCGGTCGCCGGGCGCCAGTTCGACTGCGCCCTGGACGTAGCCGCGCTTCGGGAAGGGGCCGAGGAACAGGCCGCCTTCCTCCAGCCGCTGCGCCCGGCCGTCCGGCCGCACCAGCAGTGGCGGACAGTGGCCGGCGTTGACGTACGTCAGGCGGCGCGACGCCGGATCGTACTCCGCGTAGAACAGGGTGATGAACCGTCCGGCGGGCATCTGGGGATGCAGCGTCCGGTTCAGGCGCTCGCACAGCTCCCGGGGCGGCAGGCCCAGGCCGGTCAGGGCGCGCAGAGCCGCCTGCTGGTTGGACATGAGCAGTGCCGCGGACATCCCCTTGCCGGCCACGTCGGCGAGGGCGACGGCCAGCCGGCCGTCGCCCAGCTCGATCACGTCGTAGTAGTCGCCGCCCACCCCGCGGGACGGCTGCCACGCGGCGGCGATCTCCATTCCCGCCCGCACGGGGATCTGCTGAGGCAGCAACTGCCGCTGGATGTCGCGGGCCAGCTCCAGATCCTGGTGCTGCTGCCGCAGGCGGAGCCGGGCCAACCCGTCGCCCAGCACGCCCGCCGCCTGGACGAGGAAGTCGAGGTCCTCCTCCTCCAGATGCCGCGCCGGCTGTTTCCGGCCCACCGCCAGCAGGCCGGCGGCCGCACCGCCGACACGGACGGGCGCGGCGACTTCCAACCCCATCTTCTGCCAGAGCCGGGCGGCCGCCGGGGCCAGTTCCTCGCGGTGGACGGTCCGAGAGTCCGCGAAGGCGGCCTCCGCCGCCAGGAGCCCCCGCTCCGCCCAGCCGTCCGGCATGCCGATGGCCTCCACGATCCGGTACGAGCGGGATGCGTCGGTCTGGAGGAACACGGCCAGCGCGCGGCAATGCATGGCGGCCAGGGTCATCTCCGCCAGGCGGCGCGTCAGCACGCCGCGCTCCGTCGCCTCGGCCGCGGCGTGCTCCATCGCGGCCAGGGCCCGGGGGTAATCGAACTTGCTCTTGAAAAAGCGGCGGTCGACGAATCGCTGGACGCGGCGGTGCAGGGGCAGCAGGAGCGCGCCGGCGCCCAGGGTGGCGAGCACGATCCCCCAGAGGCTCTGGGTGCCCGTCAACAGCGCCAGGAACGCGCCAGCGACGGCGGCCTGGGCGAAGAAGGCGACGAGCAGGATGCCCGTGACCGCCGTGTAGATCACCGTCTTGCGGATGATGACGTCGATGTCCATCAGCCGGTACTTGAAGATGCCGATGGCGAACGAGATGGGAATCAGCACGTACAGCGCCTTGATCACCAGGTAGCTCATGTTCAGGTGCCGGCCGATGCCGCCGAGGGGCAGCAGCGTGAAGACGTACACCGTCAGCCCCACCAGCACCGTGCCCGCCAGCGCCACGATGGTGCCCCACAGCGGCCAGCGGAGCTGGCGCTTCTCCTCGACGTCGGCCTGGCGGTAGCCGGCCACCAGGGCGACGCAGGCCAGGCCGGGGTAAACGAAGGGAATGGCGATGAATGCCAGCAGCACGCTGCCGATCAGCAGAAAGCCCCAACCCACGGGCAAGCCGTCGGACAGGCCGATCCCCGCCAGGAGCCCCAGGCCGCCCACCGTCAGCGCCAGGTAGACGATGATGGTGCAGGCCGCCGTCGGCCACGGGTGCCGCACCCAGCCGGTGAGCCAGCCGCCCTCGCTGAAGCGGTGACGGAGGCGGACGGCCAGCGCCGCGGCCGCGCCCAGCAACACCAGGCCGACGAATGGGCCGAGCCGCGTCATCCCGTCGTTGAACAGGCCTTCCAGCAAGCCGACGAACAATCCGGTCAAAAACAACAACGCGATCAGGGTGACCGGCAGTGCGTAAATCCAGGCGCTGAGTTCGGGCCGCCGCTGCACCAGGCGAAGCGGCTTCGGAAACACCAACGCCAGATGCAGCAGGCTTGTGGAGAGCAGGTACGTGACGATCACCATGATCGGCAGGCTCAGGGCGTACATGCCGACGGCCACGAACCGGATGCCGATGGGCGACAGGTTCGGCTGGAGGATGATCGGGATCAGCAGATAACTGCAGCCGGCGGACATGGAAAAAATGAAGAACAGGCGGGCGCGGAGATCCTCGGCTCGGCGGGTGAACACCAGGAAGCCGATGCCCAGGAAGGCCGCGGCCACCAGCAGATCGGTGATCAGGCTGAACCAGGGGCGGAAGCCGGACAAGGTGGGGATCAGGCGCAGCCGGACCACCCGTTCTCGTTCGCCGGAGCGGACGGTGTAGCTGACGGTATCGCCCGACCGGACCGTGCGGTCCAGTTCGCTGATTGTTTCGCTGTCATCGATGGGGATGCCGTTGATGGCGATCACGTGGTCGCGGGTGCCGAGCCCCGCCGCCTCGGCGGAGGATCCGGGCAGAATCCCCGTGATCTGGCCCGGGGAGGGGACAAGCGCATCCAGCCATTTCGGGCTCTCATCATTCGGCTGGTTGTAGCCGCCTTGCATGATCAGGCCGGCCGAGTAGCTGCCGCGAAGGTTGGACAGGTGCCAGACGATGAACGCCGACGTGACCGCCACGACTGCGATGGCGGTCCCAAGATAGATGGCCCGAAGGAGCGGCAGCTTCACGTGGACGGCTCCGGTAGGGTCGCGGTGGGAACAGACTGATGCGTGTGACTCCCGACCGCTGGCTGATCCGGTGAAAACGAATCGGCGACCATGTTAACCCAGCCGGTCGCCGGTTGACAATCCCGATCGGTTGATTCACGGGAAAAATCAGGTGGGGCGGTTGGATCGCCGGCAGCTTCGTGGCGTTCGCAGAACCGGCCGTGCGGCTCGACGGAGGATGAAGCCGCGTCGTTCGGGTCCCAGCAGGCAGATGGGTGAGTGCACAATTGGGGGGGGCGGCTCAATCAACGGACGCGGTTTCGCGCCAGGCCATTTCCAGGTGGATTGCATGGACCAGGTCAGACAGAAGGTGGTTGCGGTAAGGCTCCATCTGCAGCGAGTCCCGGATCTTCTCGAGGGTCCGCCCCTGGGTGCGGGCCTGGCCCACCGCGTCGAGCAGCGCGTCCAGGTAGTCCCGCTGGCGGGCGATGAGTTCCAATCCCCCCGGCGCCCCGTGGCCGGGGATGACCCGGGTTGCGGGGGGCAGGCTGGCGGCCAGGCGCTCCAGGACCGCGCGCATCCCGGTGCCGCTGCCGCCGTGGATGGCGTGGGCGACCGGGACGAAGCCCGCGCCCAGGAGATCGAGAGCCGGGACGCGGACCAGCAGGCCGGCGCCGGTCGATGGGCAGCGCGTCGTCCGGGGTTTTCTCCAGTTGACGGATGAACTGCCGGATGTCCGCCGCCGATTGGGGGTCGTCGAAGACCCGCTCCTGATTGTGCCGGGGCGTGTGCCGGTGACCGACGATGGCCGCGCCGGAAAAGAGCGGGTTGCCGGTGGTGTGGTCGGCGACGCAGTGGGTGTTGATCACGAACCGGACCGGCTGTCGGCTGAAGGCGGCGACGGCCGACAAGGCGGCGCGGGTGGCGGGCCCGGTGGCCAGGGTGTCGATGACCACGAGGCCGTCGCCGGTCGCGACCACGGTCATGGGCTCGTCGAGGTAGTCGTCGGTGATCGCCAGCAGGCGATCCGCGATCTGAGTGGCATGCATGGTGGCGACCTCCGATGTTCGATCGGTTACGATGCGGGGGTGTTTTATTTGTCCCGTCCGTTGGCTGACGCGAACGACGGTTCGGGCTGACGGGCGAGCGCCCGCGTCGCTGGAGCGGCCGGAATGAGGATCTTTCCGGCTGGACCGGGATCGAGGATAATGGCGCCAGCCATTCCCACGTGCGAGGTGGACCATGAGGCGATGTGTCGTCAGTATCATTGGTCTGGCGGCCCTGTGGGTCGCGGCGGGCGCGGTCCGGGCCGAAGCGCCGCTGCCGGCCGAGACGATTCCGTACGCCGACAGCGTCAGCCTGGCCGAATACGTCCGGCTGCTGGAGGAGATGCAGACGTTTCAGCGGTTGGTCCGGGCGGCCGACTTCGACGGGGCGGCGGCGCTGGCGCAAACCGTGGCGGAGCGGGTGCCCGAGCTGTCGCCCGGCCACGAGATGGGCTTCCTCGCGGCGGCCCTCGGCGGCCGGCCGGACGCGGCCGTCGCGTGCCTGGAGCGGCTGGCCGAAAGCTATTTCATCTATCCCGAGATTTACGCCAACCTGCTGCCGGTGGTGGAGCGCCTGGCGGACCCGGCCCAGCGGCAGCGCTTGCGGGAGGCGGTGGCGGAATGCTTCCAGCGGCGGGCGTTCCGGCTGCATCACGCACTGGTGCGGGGGGCCAACGGCCGGCAGATCCTTGTGGAGATGATGTACCTGCATCACGCCGCCGGTGATGAGGCCGGTGCGTTGCGCAGCCTGGAGGCGGTTGCCGCGTTCGACGGGCCCTTCGCCCGGAACTTCCTGCGGCGCTCCACCTGGAGGGACCCGGCGGCCGCCCGGGCCGTCGAGGAGCGGCTGGACGCGAAACGCCGCGCCTGGAGCGGCGCCGTCGAGGAGCGGATGGACGGCGTGGTGCGCGTCGCTGCGGCGGTGCAGGCCATGAGCGCGGCGCTGCCCCTGACCCCGGTGACGGACTGGCCGGGCCACGTCGCCCGCTGGATCCCGGCGGCGCTGGCGGCGACGGACAAGGCCGCCTACTACGAGGCGCTGGCAGGGATGGTGCATGCCCTGGGCGACAATCACACCCGGGTGCTGTTCCCCGACGACGTCGCCGCCGCGTGCGGCGACTGCGGCCTGGGGATCCGTCCCGTCGGCGAGCGCTTCCTCGTGGAGCGGGTGGACGATCCGGCGCTGACCGACCGGGTCCGACCCGGCGACGAGATCACCGCCGTGGACGGCCGAGCGCCGGCGGAGCACCTGGCCCGGAACAGCGGGCGGTTCCCGTGGGTGGAGCACGCCGCGCTCCGGCCGGCCGGCTACGCCCGGCGGCGGTTGGCCGCCGACCTGCTGGCCGGCCCCGCGGGCACAATGGTTCAGGTGACCGTGCGCACGCCCGACAGCACCACCGCGGCGCTCACGCTGCGCCGCGACCGGCCGCTCCGCCGCGCTCCGGCCGCGCCCGACGAGCCGCTGGTCACGGCGCGGGAGGTGGCGCCGGGCGTCTGGCGGATCCGGATCCCGCGGTTCGAGGGCGGGGATGTCTACGCCGCCTTCCGCGAGGCGATCGCCCCCATCGATCCGGACCGGACGCGCGGCCTGATCCTGGATCTGCGGGACAACCCGGGCGGCAACTCGGCTTACGGCGACGCCATCTTCGCCCACTTCATCGACACGCCGTGCCCCAGCTATCGGCTGGATTACACGCCGGTGTTCGCGCCCACCAAAATCAACGGTCACCACGGACGGCTCCGGCTCTACAGCGAGGGGCCGTCCATCCAGCCGGCCGCCGGTCCCCGCTTCGGCTGCCCGGTGGTGCTGCTGGTGTCGGAACTCACCGCCTCGGCGGCCGAGGACTTTGTCTGTCTGTTCCGCGACCAGGGCCGGGCGCTGCTGGTGGGGCGACCCACGGCGGGCGGGACGGGCAACGGCCACTACGTGGACCTGCCCGGCGGCGGCATGCTGCGGGTGGGACTCAACGTCAGCCTGGCGTACAGCTGGCGGGGCCTGAAGCCCGATGTCAGTCTGGAACCGTCGCCGACGGACCTGGCCGCCGGCCGCGACGCGGAGCTGGCCCGCGCGCTGGAGCTGCTGCCGGCGGCCGCGCCCGCCGGGCCGTGAAACTTCATCGAACGTTTTCGCCCGCCGCTGCGTACATAGTATTAATCTCATGATGGTCGGAGGCACCATGGTTGCAAAACGCATGTTCGCCCTCACTGCGGCCCTGTTCCTGGCGGCGGGGGGAGGACTGGTATTCGGCGTGGAGAAGGTCATCGAGAAGTCGTTCCCGGCCAGCCCCGGGGCCGAGCTGATCCTGAAATCCGACCGGGGATCCATCCGCGTGGACACGGGCGCGCCCGACACGGTGGCCGTCCGGGTGACGCTGGAAGCCCGGGGGCAGGACAAGGCGGAGAAACTGTTCCGGGAATTCAAGCTCGACTTCCAGCCGCTGGCGGGCGGACTGAAGATCACGGGCGAAGGCCCCGAGCAGGCATGGAAATTCTGGAACTGGGGCTCGGACAATCTGAACGTTCGTTATGAGATCACCGTGCCGAAGGAGTACCGGGTGAACCTGAGCACCGGCGGCGGCAGCATCGCCGTGTCGGATCTCGACGGTGAGGTGGTCTGCGACACCTCCGGCGGCAGCATCAAGCTGGGCTGGATCGACGGCCGGGTCCACGCCCGCACCTCCGGCGGCAGCATCAGCGTCGAAGGCGGCGCAGCCGACATGGACGTCGAGACCTCCGGCGGCGGCATCCGCATCGGCGACACGGACGGCAAGGTCCGCGCCCACACCTCGGGCGGCAGCATCCGCCTGGGCGCCTGCCGCGGTCCGGTGGACGCCGACACCTCCGGCGGCAGCATCACCGTGGAGGAGGTGCTGGGCGAGGTGTCGGCCACCACATCGGGCGGCTCGGTCAAGGCGACCATCACCCGCCAGCCAAAGGGCGACTGCCGTCTCGAGACCTCCGGCGGCAGTGTCACCGTCTACCTCGCGCCCTCGGTGCGGATGGACGTCAGCGGCCACTCCAGCGGCGGCGGTGTCCACGTCAACGTCCCCTTCGAAGGGGATATCGACGACGACACCATCGAAGGGAAAATCAACGGCGGCGGCCCGAAGCTGCTGCTGAGCACGTCCGCCGGCTCGGTGAACGTGCTGAAGTACGCCGCGGAATCCGGTGCGGACGCCGCACCGAAGAGCGGGACGAAATCCAAGCCGAAGGCCGAGAAGAACTGACCGGCCTCCAGCGGCCATCCCCATCCGGCCGGACCGGGCGCCTCGTCGTGGGGCGTCCGGCCCGGTCTTGACTTTCCCGCCGGATGAGTCCATAACAGGTCAGCCTGCGGACCCGCCGGTCCGCGGCGTGAATCCCCGGGGTGAACGCAGTGACCGAAACCGGCCAACCCCCTGTCGAACCGCCGGCCGCCCTGCGCTGCCGCCGTCTGGTGAAGCGCTACCCAGGCGTGCTGGCTGTGGACTGCCTCGACCTGGAGGTGCGCGCCGGCGAGAGCTTCGGCCTGCTGGGGCCCAACGGCGCCGGCAAGACCACCACCCTGGAAATCCTGGAAGGGCTCACCCCGGCCGACGCCGGCGACGTGGAGGTGCTGGGGCGGCACTGGGGGCGGGGCGGCGACCCCGCGCTTCGGGCCCGGCTGGGCGTCCAGCTCCAGACCGCCCAGTTGCCGGAGAAGCTCACCGTGTTCGAGGTGGTGCGGCTGTTCGCCAGCTTCTACCCGGCGGGCGGTGACGTGGAGGCGGTGATCCGCACCGTGGAACTGGCCGAGAAGCGCGCGGCCCGCGTGGGCAAGCTCTCCGGCGGACAGCGCCAGCGCCTGGCCCTGGCCTGCGCGCTGGTGGGCGATCCCGAATTGCTCTTCCTCGACGAGCCCACCACCGGCCTCGACCCGCAGGCGCGTCTCAAGTTCTGGGAGCTGATCGAGGCGTGCCACGCCCGGGGCAAGACGATCCTGCTCACCACCCATTACATGGAGGAGGCGGCGCGGCTGTGCGACCGCGTGGCCATCATGGACCACGGCCACGTCATCGCGCTGGGGAGCCCCGCGGAACTGGTGGCCGCGCTCGATGCCGAGCAGATCGTGGAGTTCGCGGCCGACGCCGAGCTCGAGGCGCCGGCGCTGGCGGCGCTGCCGGGCGTGAGCGCCGCCGCGCGCCGCGACGGTGCCTGGCGTCTCAGCGTGCGGGACATGGGCGCGGCGCTGCCGGCGCTCCTGGCCGAACTGGCGCGGCGGGGGGCCGCGCTCAACCGGCTGGCCACCCACCAGGCCACCCTCGAGGACGTGTTCGTCCACCTCACCGGCCGGGAGCTGCGCGATGGCTGAGCCCGCCGTCACCCCGACCGGAACCCGCCGCCGGTTCCACCCCCTGGCGGAGCTCACCCGCGCCCGGATCCTGGAGTTCGTCCGGGAGCCGGAGTCGATGTTCTGGGTGTTCGTCTTCCCGGTGCTGCTGGCGCTGGCGCTGGGGATCGCCTTCCGCACCCAGCCCGTGGAGAAATTCCGCGTGGCGGTGGAGACGGGTTCCGCCGGCGCTTCCCGACTGCTGGAACTGCTGCGGGCGGCGCCCGGCCTGGACGTGGCGGCGCTGGACGCGGCCGAAGCCGGTCGGGCCTTGCGCACCGGCCGCGTGGACCTGGTGATCGTGCCCGGCGCCGGGCCGGCGCCCGGCGACACGCCGTCGTGGACCTTCCGCTTCGACCCGACCCGGGGCGAGAGCCGCAACGCCCGCCTGGCCGCCGACGACGCCCTGCAGCGGGCCCTGGGCCGGCGCGATCCGGCCGTCGCCGGCGAGGAACCGGTCGTCCAGCCCGGCGCGCGCTACATCGACTTCCTGATCCCCGGACTGGTGGGGCTCAACCTGATGGGGAGCGGCCTGTGGGGGATCGGCTTCACCGTGGTCCAGCTCCGGACGCAGAAGCTGCTGAAGCTCTTCGCCGCCACGCCCATGCGCCGGCCCCACTTCCTGCTGTCGTTCATCCTGTCGCGGTTGCTCATGCTGGTGGGTGAGCTGGCGGCGCTCATCGGCTTCGGCTGGCTGCTCTTCGACGTGCGGGTGCACGGGTCGTGGCTGGACCTGGCCGTGCTGTCGCTGCTGGGGTCGCTGGCGTTCGCCGGCATCGGGCTGCTGGTGGCGGCGCGCCCCCGGACCATCGAGAGCGTGTCCGGTTGGATGAACCTGGTGATGCTCCCCATGTGGATCTTTTCGGGGGCGCTCTTCTCGTACGCCCGCTTCCCCGAGGCGGTCCAGCCGTATCTGCGGCTCCTGCCGCTCACCGCGCTCAACGACGCGCTGCGGCTGGTCATCAACGAGGGCCGGCCGCTGTACGCCGGCTGGTTCGAACTGACCGTCCTGGCCGCCTACACCGTGATCTCCTTCGTCCTCGCCCTGCGCTTCTTCCGGTGGCAGTGAGCGAACGGTGCATCGGTGAATGGGTGAATCGGGAGACGAGAGACGGGAGAAGGTCGCCGGACAGAACGAACGTTCAACCATCTGCCATCCACTATCCACCATCGACTATTAACTGATTGCAAACCAGCGAACCTTCAAACCTGCACACTGTGAAACCTGCAAACAGCTCGCTGACGATCACGGTTACGTATTCTGATTACGTGCACGAACCATCAACGCCCAGCCGCATGGGCGGGCGGCGGCCGTAGGTGAGCCAGCGCCAGAACCACTCGGCCGGACCGAAGCGGAAGTGCCTCAGCCAGATCGGGCTGTACCAGAGCTGGACCGCCCAGATCGCGACGACGAAGCCCATGAGGGGAAACCGGGGGACCGCGCCGAAGAGCCCGAAGCCGTAACCGTAAAAGATGGTGGTGGCGATGACGGTCTGGGCCAGGTAGTTGGTGAGCGCCATCCGGCCCACCGCGGCCAGGCGCCGCTGCAGGGTCGACCAGACGCCGACCTGGTACAGCCGCATGATCAGCCCCACGTGGCCCAGCGCCACCAGCAGACTCCCCACCTCGTTGAAGTGCCCCGCCGCCAGGAACTGGTGGATGAAATCGAAGCGGGTGCGGAACAGGTCCCACATTCCCAGCCCCACGAGGGGAAAGCCCAACCCGTATCCGACCAGCATCAGCCGCCGGTAGAAGCCGGGTGACCGCCGGGCGCTGAACACATCGAGCTTCATCAGGGCCATGCCGATGAGCATGATCCCGCCAAGGCGCCAGGTGAAATACATGAGGGTCATGAAGATCTGCATCTGGAGCACGTTGGGGGCGCGTTCCATGAAGAGCCCGCTCCAGGAGCCGCGGTGAACCTGGATCTGCCGTTGGAGTTCAGCGGGCGGCGGCTCGAACTGCTGCCGGAGCTCCGGCCAGGTCTCCGCCATCGCCTGCTGGAACTCCGTGAGCGTGCGGCCGGCGGCCTGGGCCGTTGCGGCCTCCTGCGCGGTCTTCCGGGCGAGCATGAAAAATCCGCCCATGGCGGTGTAGGACAGCATGGCCATCAGGATCAGGGCTGCGCCGACGGTGATGAGCCGGCGGGGGGCGACGCGCCGGAACAAAAAGAGCAGCATGCCGCAGAGGGCGTAGTTGTACAGGATGTCGCCGTACCAGAACAAGTAGGCGTGCAACAGGCCGAACGCCAGGAGCACCAGTACCCGCCGGTAGTACACGCCGCCGAGTTTCACGCCCCGGGTGGCGGAGCGCTGGTCCAGGAGCACCAGCCCGGCGCCGAAGAGCATGGAGAAGATGGTCATCATCTTCTGATCGAACAGCAGGTGGGTGACGATCCACGTCCACATGTCGGCGCCCGTGTTGCCGCCCCAGACCAGCGGGTTGAAGTACGCCGCCATGGGCAGGGCGAAGGCGTAGATGTTCATCACCAGGATGCCGAGCACAGCCACGCCGCGCAGGACATCCACGGCGGCCAGGCGCTCCGGTGCGGCCACCGGTTCGAGCCGGAACGGAACGGCCGGCCGATCGGGCGCCGGCGCGACGGCATCCGGGACAGGTTCCGTTGGCGCGGCATCCGGAGGACAGACGGACTCATTCATGCGCGACCTCCCCATTGCTGTGGCAGATGATGCAGACCCTGTTTGCGGACCAGCGGTTTTCTTTCAGCGGCCGCAACCGCCGCCGCGCTATTCGGCCGCCTTGATCTCGTCCCAGACCTTCGTGTAGAGCGCGTTGGCGGCGCCGAGGTCGTCGATCACCTCGCAGCGGGCCCGGATCGCCTCCGGCACGAACACAGCCGGGTCGTTCCGCAGCTCCGCGTCGAGCTTCGGGTAGCAGGCGGCGTTGGGGCAGAGGTAGCGGATGAAGTTGGTGTTCTCCGCGGCCACCGCCGGATCGTGCAGGAAGTTGATGAACGCGTGCGCCAGCTCCGCCTGCGGCGCACCGGCGGGGATCACCAGGTCGTCGCAGGCGATGGACGTGCCCTCGCGGGGGATGACGAAGGCGATGTCGTCGTTCTCCGCCTGCACCTGGAAGATGTCGCCGCTGTAGCCGTGCACCAGGAGGAACTCGCCCGAGGCCAGGCCGGTCTTGTATTGCTCGTTCTCGAACTTGGCCAGATGCCGCTTCCAGCGGATGACCACGGCCTGGGCTTCCGCCAACTGCTCCTCGTCGGTGGTGTTCAGGGAGTAGCCGAGGAATTTGAGCGCGCCGCCGATGCTTTCGCGCATGTCGTTGAGCATGGTGGCGCGGCCGGCCAGGTCGGTCCGGTCGAAGACGCCCCAACTGGGCTCGACGTCGGCGAGCTTGCTCTTGAGGTAGGCGATGCCGGTGGTGGTGAGCATGTACGGCACGCTGTGGTGCATTCCGGGATCCAACGCCACTTTGAGGTACGCCTGGTCGATGTGGCGGAGGTTGGGGAGCCGGGTGTGGTCCAGCGCCAGCAGCATGGCCTGCTTGTGCATGACCTTGACCATGTAGCTCGAGGGGGTGATCAGGTCGTAGCCGCCCCCGCCGGCCTTGAGCTTGGCGTACATCGCCTCGTTGGAGTCAAACGTGTCGATTTGCACCCGGCAGCCGTACTCCGCTTCAAAGCGCTGGACGAGCTCGGGCTTGACGTAGTCGGCCCAGGTGTAGACGTGGAGCACCGGCGTCTCCCGCGTGCACGCAGGCGCCAGCAGCAGGGCGGCGGCCAAGGCGGCCGCGGACAGAATGCGGAAGGTTGCGCTCATCGGTTTTCCTCCGTCAGGCGGCGGCTCAGCCACACCGCGGCGAACGTCGCCGCCAGCAGCAGCGTGGACAGCGCGTTGATCACGGGGGGCGAGCCGTGCTTGATCATACTGTAAATCTGGATGGGCAGGGTGGTGGAACCCGGCCCGGCGACGAAAAAGGTGATCACGAAGTCGTCCACCGACAGCGTGAACGCCAGCAGCGCGCCGGCAACAATGCCCGGCGCCAGCAGCGGCAACAGCACGCGCCGCACGGTGGTCCACCAGCCGGCGCCAAGGTCCTGGGCCGCCTCCACCACCGCCCAGTCGAAGTCCTGCAGCCGGCCCAGCACCACCAGGGCGACATAGCTGACGCAGAAGGTGATGTGGGCCAGGGTGATGGTGCCGAGCCCGAGCGGCATCCGCAGTGCGGCGAAAAAGAAGAGCAAGCTGATGCCCATGAGGATCTCGGGCACCACCAACGGGATGTAGATCAGGGTGAAGTGGACGCGCTGGAGCCGGCTCTGCCAGCGGTGCAGGGCAAAGGCGGCCAGAGTGCCCAGCACCACCGAGGCGGCGGTAGCCGCCACGGCTACGACGAGGGTGTTCTGCAGCGCCTCCCAGATTTCGCGGTGGGTGAACAGCCGCTCGTACCAACGCAGCGACCAGCCGCCCCAGGTGCTGCCGAAGCGGGAGGCGTTGAACGAGTTGATCACCAGCACCAGAATGGGCAGGTAGAAGAAGGCCAGCACGGCATACGTGACCACGATGGGAAAGCGGCTCCGGGTCACAGCCCCTCCTCGTCGGTCGGCGCCCGCCGCCGTCCGCGCGCTTGCAACACGAGCACCGCCGCCATGGGCAGCAGCACGCCCAGGGTGAGCAGCGCCGCCAGCGCGCCGGCGTGGGGCAGGTTGCGGTCCACGAACACGCGCTGGGCGATCTTGTTGCCGATCATCTCGGAGGTGGGGCCGCCCACGAGATCGGGGATGACGTACGTGCCCAGCGCCGGGATGAGCACCACCAGCACCGCGGTGAGCACGCCGCGGCGGATGCCCGGCACGAACACGCGCAAGAACGCCTGGAAGCGGCCGGCGCCGAGGTCCCGCGCCGCCTCGAGGAGCTGGAAGTCGAACTTCTCCGCCGCGGCGTACACCGGCAGGATGGCGAACGGCAGGCAGGTGTACACCATGACCAGCAGCACCGCCGGCGGGTGGTACAGCAGGGCGGCGTCGGCGGACACCAGGCGGAGGCAGGCCAGCGCCTGCTTGAAGAGCCCGTCAGGGTGGAGCAGCACCTTCCAGGCGAAGATGCGGATGAGGAAGCTCGTCCAGAACGGCACCACCACCAGCAGCAGCAGCGTCTGGCGCCAGCGCCCGGGCGCCCGGGCGATGTAGTAGCCGGTGGGCAGCGCCAGGAACAGGCAGATCGCGGTGGTGAGCAGGCTGAACAGCACGGTCCGCGCGGCGATGATGACGTAGTGCGGGGCCGCCAGTGCGCGCACGTGGTCCAGCGTCCAGCCTGCGCCGATGCCGCCGAACGGGTCGGCCGGCCGCAGGCTGATGGCGAAGATGAGCACGGTGGGCAGGAGGAACAACACCGCCAGCCAGCCCATGGGCGGCAGCGTCACGAGCCACTCGGGCAGCCGGTCGCGCAGGTGGCGGCTCACGGTGCGTCCTCGCCTGCGGGCGCATCGTCGGGCACGTCGCCGATCTTTTCCGGCGGGCGTTCCACCAGGCGGGCGTCCGCCTCGCTGAAGCGCTCCAGCATGTAGCCGTCATCGGCGTGCCACGAGATCCAGACCGTCTCGCCCCAGACGATGGGCCGCTCGTCGAGCAGGAAGCGGCTGTGCTGGCGGTGAACGGCCAGCCGGTGGCCGTCCACGCGCACCCAGTACTTGGTCATGGCGCCGAGGTAGATCACGTCGTCCACCCGCCCCTGGTAGGCGTTGATGGACGGCTTGGCGGCGGGCGCCTCGCGGGCGATGTGGAGCTTCTCGGGCCGGACGCTCAGGAACACGGGCTGGTCGGGGCCGATCTGCTTGTCGTTGAAGCAGCGCACGTCGGCGAAGCCGTCGATGGCCAGCCGGCAGTAATCGCCGTCGAGCCCGGCGACGCGGCCCTCGAAGAAGTTGGTGTCGCCGATGAACGCGGCGACGAAGGAGCTGCGTGGCGCTTCGTAGATCTCCGCCGGCGTGCCGGTCTGCAGAACGCGGCCGCGGTCCATGACCGCGATCCGATCGCTCAGGCTCATCGCCTCGCCCTGGTCATGGGTGACGTAGAGGAAAGTGATACCCACCTGGTCGTGGATCAGGTCCAGCTCCATGAGCATCCGCTGGCGGAGCTTCAGGTCCAGCGCCGCCAGCGGCTCGTCCAGCAGCAGCACCGACGGCTGGTTCACCAGCGCCCGGGCCACCGCCACGCGCTGCTTCTGGCCGCCGCTGATCTGGTCAGGCTTCTTGTGGGCGTGCCCCTCCATCTGGATGAGCGCCAGCATCCGGTCCACCGCGTCATCGATCTCGCGCCGGGTGCGGCGGGCCACCCGCAGGCCGAAGGCGATGTTGTCGCGGACAGTGAGGTGTGGGAAGAGGGCGTAGCTCTGGAAGATGGTGTTGACCGGGCGGCGGTTGGGCGGCAGCGCGGTGATGTCCCGGCCGTTGAGGAGGACCCGGCCGGCGTCGGGCGTCTCGAAGCCGGCGATGATGCGAAGCAGGGTGGTCTTACCGCAGCCGCTGGGCCCAAGGAGGGAAAAGAACTCACCGCGGTCCAGGGTGAGTGAGACGCCGTCCACGGCCCGGACGCGGCCGAAGGCCTTGGCGACGTCCTGGAGCTCCAGAAGGGCGCTCAACCCACACCTGCCGGCAGGAGGATCAGATGCATGGCGCGATTGTAGGGCCGGCGCGGGGGAGATTCAATTTGTTTTTGGCGGCGACGGACATCGGACATTGTCATTCGTAATCGTCATCGTGATCGTGATCGCAATTCGTTATCGAGGCCAGAGACTCGAGGCTCGAGACTCGTTCCCGATCATCGGACATCGGACATCGGATATCGGATATCGGACCTGGGACCTGGGTTCTGGGTCCTGGGTTCTGGGACCTGGGTCACAGAACCCATATCCTAATATCCATTCACCGATTCACCGATTCACCGACTCACCGATTCACCGTTTTACCGATTCACCGATCAATCGGTATAACTGGCAAAATCAACCGGTTGGCACAGCGGAGGTACCGCGAGCAGGAGCGAGCGGCGGAAAGATGCCCTCGCAGCGTCTTACCCCGGGCGCCGAACCACTCCGTCGGCGTAGGTCGACCACGGCAGCCGGGATCGCCGGGTCTCTGATTGCTGTCACCGATCCGGCGAGGCGGGGGGACCTTGTTCAACGGCGCAACCACCGCGGGCGATGGAATCGTGTCGCGGGCCCCGCGAGTATGGCGGGGAGGGCTTTCGCGCCGCTCGCTCCCGCTCGCGGCACCTCCCGCTTGCCCGCTGATCGATCGTGCCCATGTTCAGGCGCGCGCTCGGATTCGAGCCTCGATTACGATTTCGATCACGAATTACGACCACGAGCACGAACCCGCAACCCTCAACTATCAACCTTCCCAACCTCGTTCAGGCCAGCCGTTCGGCCACCGATTCCCACTCCCGCAGCAGCACCTCGATGTCCCGGCCCACGGTTTCGAACTCGTGGCCCAGGCGCGCCAGCTCGGCGCCGCCCATGCCGGGAGGCGGCTCGGTGAGGATCCGCTCGATGTCCGTCCGCCGCGCCTCGGCCGCCTCGATCCGTGCCTCGAGGTCGGCCAGCAACCGCTCCAGCCGGACGCGCTCATTCTTCGACAGTCCCGCGGGGCGGGGGCGCTCCTCCGGTCCGCGCGCCCGGGCGGCCGGCGCCGGCCGGGCGGCCGCGTCGGCGGCGGGCGCGGCCGCGCGCCGCGCCCCCCACGCCTCGAGCTCCGAGTAGTTGCCGTGGAACAGCTCGGCCGTGCCGGCCCCGATCCGAATGATCTTCTGGATGATCCGGTCCAGGAAGTAGCGGTCGTGGGTGATGACCACCAGCGTGCCCGGGTAGTCCTCAAGCGCCTCCTCGAGCTGCTCGCGGGCGGGGATGTCCAGGTGATTGGTGGGCTCGTCCAGCACGAGCACGTTGTGCCGGCCGTAGATCAGGCGCGCCAGCAGCAGGCGGTTCTTCTCGCCGCCGCTGAGCACCGCCAGCGGCTTGAACACGTCGTCATCGTGGAAGCCGAAGCGGGCAAGGAACGTGCGCAGGTCGCCCTCGGGCGCCAGCGGGTCCAGCAGCTGGATCTCCTGGATGGGCGAGCCGGTGAGCGACTCCATTTTCTGGTCGAAGTAGCCCACCGAGATGTTGCGGCCCCAGGCGAAGCTCCCGCCGGCGGGGGCGAGCCGGCCGAGGATCGTGCGGAAGAAGGTGGTCTTGCCGGTGCCGTTCTCGCCGATGATGCCGATGCGCTCGCCGGCGAGCACCGTCATCTCGAACGGAAACCGGACCAGCGGCGCGCCGTAGCCGACGGCCAGGTGGTCCAACACCAGCACCGTTTCGGAGCTGCGGCTCACGCCGGAGAGGTCCAGGTGGATCCGGCGCGTGTCCACGGTGGGCCGCTCGACGACCTCGAGCTTGGCCAGCATCTTGCGGCGGCTCTGGGCCTGCCGGGTTTTCTGGCCGTAAATGTTGCGCCGGATGAAATCCTCGGTCTTGTCGATGAACTCCTGCTGGCGCTGGTACTCGCGGCGCTGCTGCTCCAGCTGCTTGTGGCGGTCGCGTTGGAAGCGGGTGTAGTTGCCCGGCCAGCTCGTGATCCGGCGGTTGGCGATCTCCCACACCTGGTTCACCACGCGATCGAGGAAGTAACGGTCGTGGGAGACCACGATGAAACCGCGGTCCCACCCCTGCAGGTACTCCTCCAGCCAGCGGATGGCCGGCAGGTCCAGGTGGTTGGTGGGCTCGTCCAGAAGCATGAGATCGGGCTTCTGCAGGAGGAGCTGGGCCAGACCGAGACGGTTGAGCTGGCCGCCGGACAGGCGCGCGCACGGCATGTCCAGATCGGCGTCGCCGAAGCCGAGGCCGTGGAGCACGGCCACCGCGCGGGCGCGGAAGGCGTAGCCGTCGCCCCGCTCGTAACTGTCCTTGGCCGCGCCGTAACGGGCCATGAGCTCCGGCAGCTCGTCCGGCGCGGCATGGGTGAGCGCCTCTTCCAGCCGGCGGATCTCCGCCTCCAGCTCCATCAGCGGGCGGAACACCGCCAGCGCCGCGTCGCGGACGCTGCCGCCGCCGTCCACCCGCACCTCCTGGGCCAGGCGGCCGATGCGCAGGCGCGACCGGCGTTCCACCCGCCCCTCGTCGGGGACGGTCTCGCCGGCGATGATGGCCAGGAGCTGGCTCTTGCCCGAGCCGTTGGGACCCACCAGCCCGACGCGGTCGCCGTCGTTGAGCTGGAGGTTGACCCCGGCGAAGAGGTCCACCTCGGGAAAGTAGCGCCCGATGTTTTCCAGTTTGACCAGCATGGACGGGGGACGGCCTCCCTACTCCGACACGTCGAGGCGCATCAGGGCGTCGTTGAGCCAGCGGACTTCCTCGCGCAGCTTTCCCTCGGCGTAGTAGCGGAGCACCGCGTCGGTGCCCGAGGCGCGGAGCTGCCACCAGAGGCCGTCGAATTCGATCAGCGTTCCGTCGCCGGCCCAGTACGCATCCTGGACCGGGGGGAACACGAATCCCGCCGGCCCGCGCTCCTGCAGGATCCGGGTGACGGCGCCGGGGTTGAGCTCGCCCCGACCGAGGCGTTCCGCCAGGGAGCGGAAGAAGCGCACCGCCCGGTCCTTCGTCCGGTTCCCTTCGGCCATCGCCGTCTCGCGGGCGGCGCCGGCCAGCGACTCGTCGAACAGGGTCACGTCCTGGCGTTCGTAGAAGCGGTGGCGGATATCGTACCGCTCCAGCACCTCCAGGTAGTAGCGGGCGAAGCTGGAGCCGTCCAGATGCAGCCGGGCGGCGAGCGCCATGGCGGTGACGCCCACCTGGAAGGCGTCCTTTTCTTTCAGCGCCAGCATGGACCGCGCCCCGCTCCGGCTGTGCAGCATCTCGGAGCCGCCGAGGACGGCGCCGCCGCTCTCCTCGGCCATGAGCAGGATCCGCGTGCCCGCGGGGAACGTGTGCCGGCGCCCGCGCGAGTCGGTGAGCGCCAGCTCCGCCGCGCCGGCCAGCTCCTGCTCCTCCAGGCGGGCGCAGGCGTTGCCGAAGTGCTTGAAGCCCACCGGCGTGAAGAATGTGGGCACGCGGAACCGCGCCGCCAGCTCCGCCAGCGAGCGGCTGGTGGGGTAGGTCTCCATGAGGAGCCAGGGGCGCCGGTCCAGCAGACCCTGCCGCCGGGCGCTTTCCAGCCGGAACGCCAATAGCATGAGGTAAATCTGATTGGGCTTGAAGTAGACGATGCTCCGGGCGGCGTCGCCGGCCTCCACTTCCAGGCCGTTGGCCTGAGCCCGGGCGGCGGTGGCCGGGTCGGCGACGGTGACCATGTTGAAGCGGTCGCCGTCCGGGTCCCAGATGAACACGACGCCGGCGCGTCCGCCGAGGAGGATCGGCTGGGCGCCGATGTTTTTGTAGATTTGCCACTTGCCCGGGTCCACCCCGTGGTTGACGCCGTCCACCACGCCGATGCCGTGGTAGGTGGGGCTCTCGGCGAAGTGGAGGTACTCCACGATGCCGCCGGGTCCGGTGGGAATACCGAGCAGATCGAAGATCTGCCGCGATGTGCGCCCCATGGACCCGCCCTGGGTGGAGACGGCCACCCGGAAACCGGCGGCGCCGGCGGCGGTCACCGCCGCCAGCGCCTCGCGGTCCACGATGGTCTGGAGGTAGCGGGTGTACGGCGCCACCACGTCGAAGTCGCGCCGGATCAGGGGCGAGAGTGAGGGGGCCAGCTTGATCACGTAGCGCCCGTCGCGCCGCACGGCGGCGACGATGTCGCGCACGCCCTGCTCGATGGCGGCCGCGGCGTCCAGCAGCTGCATGCCGCGCCCGTCCATGGGCTTGCGACCGCCCTTGAAGCTCTGGGAGTGGCTGGCGGTGAAGTTTTCGCCGCCGGCCAGCTCCTCGTAGAACACGCCGAACGAGGAGAGCCAGATGGGCGTGGTGCGGATGGGACCGTCGGCGTCGCGGTCGCCGCGCAGCCGGCAGGCGATGCCGTGGGCGGCGTAGATGCGGGCGGCCAGGTCGATGTGCTCCTGGGTCCAGGCGCGGACCTCGCCGCCCAGGTGGATGGCGGCGCCCGGCTCGAGGAGCCGGCAGGAAGCCTCGGTCATGATGGCCATGGTCAGCGGGTTGAACGGCACGCCGAGGTGGAACAGGTCGGCGGTGTCGGCCAGATCGCGGTAGCCGGCGGTGCCGAGCTGGAAGCGCGCGGCCCACGCCGTCAGGTCGGCGGCGTCGGCCAGCTCCCGGTCGATGACGATCTCCTCGCCGGCCAGGTGAAAGGGGGTGTATAGTTTCCGCACCATGGTGTGTCCTGCCTCTCGGGGGATCCGGCGGCGCCGCCGATTGGAACGGGCCATGCGTTGACAGCCCGCGTCGGTCGTGACCGCCCGGAGGTACGATTATATTATTGGTTATTGCTGATTGCGTATTTTTTATTGGCTGTTTGGCGGCGAGTTCGTTTTTGCTGTAGATGGGACCAGGGGTCTGGGGACCGGGACCCGGGAACGGGGGATTGGGATCCGGGAACGAGGACCCAGCACCGAGGTCTTAGGTCCGATATCCGATGTCCGCCGATCGGAAACGAGCCGCGCGCAACGGACGACGGGAGTCGGGAAACGGGAGACGTCGGATGAATCCACCACCGACCATCAATGATCAACTGATTTTGAACTTGGCACCTGCGAACCCGGAACTTACCAACCTTCAAACCTTGAAACAGTTCGATTACGACCTCGATTTCGATTACGAATTGCGATCACGAGCACGAGCCATCAACTCTCAACGATCAACTGTCTGACAGCCTGCAAAATATTACGGCTTTTCCGCCAGTACCTCGGGCAGGAGGTCGAGAGGGACGCCGCCCGAGCGCAGCACCGCGTCGTTGAACGCCCGGAGGCTGAACCGGTCGCCGAGGCGCCGGCGCTCGGCGCGGTACAGCTCGCTGAAGCCGCGGTAGCCCAGAAAGTAGGACGGCAACTGCAGCGGGGACTCCAGCACCCGGCCCCACAGGTTTTCGGCGAACTGCGGCGGCAGCAGCCCGGTGTCCACGGCGAAGCGGGTGAGCCGCTCACGGTCCCAGCCATGACAGTGCACCTGGACGCTGACATAGGCCCGGACCGCGTTTTCCAGCCGCTTGCGCAGGTGGGCCAGGCGCGTCAGGGGACGGTCGCCGTCCCAACCGGCGTCCAGAGTCATCTCCTCGCAGAAGGAGGCCCACCCCTCGACGAACACCGTGGAGCCGAACAGCGCCCGCACCGGGTGCGCGCCCTGGGCGGCGAGCTTGAGCTGGAGGTAGTGCCCGGGGCAGATTTCGTGGGTGATGATCATGGTGTTGAAGGCGGTGTTGAATGAGCGGTAGAACCCGTCGCGGGCCGCCGCCGGCGCGTCGTCGGGGATGGTGGGCAGGTAGAACAGGGTGGCCGCCTCCGGGTCGAACGGACCGGCGCTGTAAACGCCACCCACGGCGGCGCCGGCGAAGTGGGCCGGGGATAGCGCGGTGAGGAGCGTCCGCCGGGCGGGGAGCGTGGCCAGCCCACGCTCCCGGACAAACGACTCGGCACGGTCGATCAGCTCCAGGAACTGGCGCAGGAACGCCTGCTGGTCCGCCGCGCGGTCCGCCTCCATGTCGTCCAGCACCCGCCGGACGAGCGGGTCGAAATCAACCGGCACCGTTTCGGCCGGATAACGCGACCGCCAGTGGCGCTCGGCCACGACGGACATCTCGTTGCGGACCGTGCGGATTTCCGCCTCGGCCAGACGGAGCAATTCCTCCGGCGTCAGGTCGTGATCCAAATCCAGGCGCATCTTGCGGACATACGTGTCGCGGCCGTAGGCATCCGGCAGGGTCAGCCGCGGCTGCAGGCGGGTGCGGAGGTGGCCGGCCAGTCCGCGGATGGCGGCTGCGGCGTCGGCGACTGACCGGTTAAAATCGGATTGTCGGGTATCGGTGAAGCAGGGTTTCGCCGCGTCGGTGAAGCCGCCTGTGAGGAATGACGCCGTGGCTTCCAGGGTGCGGATGGCGCCGGCGGTATCCGCCGGCCGTCCGTCCGCGAGCTGCTCGCGGGCGACGGCACACAGCCGGCGGATACCTGCGAGACGCGCCGAGATTGCCGTGGCCTTCTGCTCCGGCGCGATGTTGTCCCGGACCAGCAGGTGGGTGAAAGCTCCGGCGATGTGCCGGGCATAGAGTCCGGGGGAACGCCGCGGCGCCGCGTCGTCCACCCACAGCTCCAGCTCCTGGCGGGCCTGGAGGCGAAGCAGCCGGGCGTCGATCCGGTCGTCCAGTGACCAGCCGGCGCGGTCCTCGCCGAGCGCCTTGAGCAGCCGCCGGTTGCGCGTGATCCAGGCGTCCGTCCGCTCCGCGGCGAAATCTTCGAACCGGGCGGCGGCCGAAGCGTCGCCCTGGGCCAGGGCCTGGCTGGGATAGAACGCGCGCCACGCCCGGAGGTAATCCGCGGCCAGGTCCGCCACCACCGGTGGTGGCGCCCCGCCGGCGGTTCCCGCTTCGGTGGCGGACGCCGGCAGGCAGGCGGCCCATCCCAGGAGCAGAGCGAGAACCGGGCGGGTGAAGTGACACCTCCGGTCGCGACGGGTGGCGCGCTTAAATAACCCTGGATTCATTGTCCCTCACCAGTCCGATGTCCACAGCCCGCAGTTTGAAAGCCGCCGGGCGGGCGGGTGTGCCGGCTGACGTTCGGGGTTCGCCGGGATCGGCGACCGGCGCCGGAGGATTATTCCAGCGTGAATTCGAGCTTGAACGAGCCGCTGGTCCGTCCGTTGGCGCCGGCCACGCCGACGACCACGTTGTACGGCGCTCCGACGGCGTTGAGCTTGACGGCCCGAGTGTGGTCCTGGGTCTTGCCGCGTTTGGGCCGGTCCCATTTGTGCTCGGCCTCGCACGACACGCAGGAGCCGAGGGCCGGGACCACGCTGTAGTTGTCGATGCCGATGGAGTAGGCGTAGATGCTCAGATCGACGGAAGGATCGTCGGGGATGACCGTGATGGTCAGGATCGAGCGGACGGGCAGCACGGTGGCGTAGAGCACGTGCCGGCCGTTGAATTTCAGATTCTGAGTCGCCGGGAAGCAGGCCGTGGTGCTGCGGGACGCCCAGGTGAGGTCCGGCATCGCCACGCCCTGTTCCAGCGCGCCGGCGACGGTGACGGTTTTCCCTTTCTCGATGGTTACCGGGGTCACGTGAGACGGCCAGCCGGCCAATACCAGCGAGCCGGCGGCGGCGATCAACAGCGCAGCCAGGATACACGTGTGTTTGGTCATGAGCACCTCCTTGGTACTTTTGAACAACATGGAGCTGGAGAAATTATAACATCGGGCGGAGTCCGAGTACCTCGCGGCCACCGGCCGCGAGTTCCATCTGCATGATCGAGGGACATGTTCGTCGTGGCGATGCAGAGGGTCGCGTCTATTGATCGCGGCGTAGAGGGGAATCCAAAGCGGCGCCGATCCGCCGCACTCCGGAGTGCTCCGCGCACTGTCGGCGGTGTCCTGAGTCCGATGCCCGAAGTCCGTCGAGTCACCACAGAGGCACGAAGGACACAACGATGAGCGTTGAATGGGTGAATCGGGAGACGGGAGACGGGAGACGAATCTACCATCAACTGGCTGAATCCGCGAACCCTGGAACCTGCGAACTTTCGAACCCGAGAACATTCAAACGGTTCGATTACGATCACGATTACGAATTACGATCACGAAATTTCAACCCGCAACTCGCAACAAATGGCAACGAGCCTCGAGTCTCGTCTTTTACCATCCCACGGTCACGGCGAGGAAAATGTCATACAGCGTGTGGGTCCAGACGGCGATGCCGTAGCCGCGGGCGGCGTAGAGGGCGTTGAGCACCAGCCCGGCCACGAACCGGAAGGTGAACGACGTGATCGTGAACGGGTCGCCATACGCCCCCACGTAGTGGAACGCGCTGAACAGCAGCGCGGCCGCCACCGCGGCGACGGCGGTGACGACCCACGGCGCCCACGCGGGGAAGAGCTTGCGCAGCGCCAGCCGCAGACCTGACATGAGCAGCACCCGGAAGAGCAGCTCCTCGTAAATGCCCGCCCCGAGCGACAGGATGATCATGGCGCCGAGGCCGAACTCCCCGCCCGGCGAGGCGGCGATCGCGGCCGGCGCCGACAGGCCGGGCAGTACCGCCTGGGTCAGCCGGCCCACCACCGGCGCCAGCAGCAGGGCGTAGAGCACGCTCTCGCCTGCCATGAACAGCAGATACTCCCGCCGGACGGCCCCGCCATGCCGTTTCCGCTCGACCCATACCCGCGCGCCCAGCGCCGCGGCGAGCAGCACGCCGAAGCCCACCGCGCTCCAGACGCCGGCCACCTGCAGCAGGGCCTTGATCAGCGCGTCGGCGCCGTTGCGCACCGGGTGCTGCAGCTGCACCGCCAGGATACCTGCCTCGTAGATGATCAGCAGCGGCACCACGAGGATCAGGCTGTAGGTCCAGCTTCGGGAAGCCTCCCAGTAGGTGCGGGCGAAGCGCAGGTCGGTCATGGCATCCTCACCGTTCCGAAAAGCGGTTGGCAGGGGGACGGCCGGAGTGTTATTCTACGCGGGCACGGCTCCCCAGGCAATCCCGTTTCCCGCCGGCCGATCCGCGGCACCGGCGGCGCCTGCGGGCGCCTCACCGATGCGCGGCTGAAACCGGGAGCACCAAGCGGCATCCTAGTTTGCAAGGGACGTGAATATCTCAAGGAGGCGACACACCATGCACCCTCTTTTTGTGCGTCTGCTGGCCGTCGGATTGACCGCGGCCCTGCTGGTCGGCCCGCTGGCGGTCACTGCGGCGGCCGGACCCACGACAGGGGACGTGGAAAAGCGGATGCTGAGCAGCATCGAGGTTCTGAAGGAGATCCTCAACATCCCCGAGGGCGGCGTGCCGAAGACGCTGCTGAACAAGTGCACCGGGCTGATCGTCATCCCCCACATGGTCAAGGCCGGCTTCATCGTGGGCGGCAACCGCGGCCACGGGATCATCCTGCACCGGCTGCCCAACGGCGGCTGGAGCGATCCCTGCTTCTGCACCATCACCGGCGGCAGCATCGGCTTCCAGATCGGCGGCCAGGCCACCGACCTGCTCCTGGTGGTGAACAACGAGCGCGGCTTCCAGGCGCTGATGGGCAACAACTTCAAGCTGGGCGGCCAGGCCAGCGTGGCCGGCGGACCGGTGGGCCGGGAGACGAGCGCGGCCACCGACGCCACCCTGAAGGCGGACATCTACTCCTACTCCCGCAGCAAGGGCCTGTTCGCGGGCATCTCGCTCGAGGGGGCCGGCATCACCGTGGATGACGATGCCAACACCGCCTACTACGGCAAGCTCCTTGACGGCAAGATGCTGGTGGGGCGACAGAGCAAGCCGTACCCGGCCTCGGCCCAGCCGCTGCTGACAGTCCTGAAACCGTACGCAGGGAAGAAGTAGCCACCGAGCCCCGCGCGTCCGCGCCGGCGGCCGGAACCGGCCGCCGCTGCGGGCGCCCGGCATCCCCAGCGAGGCGAACATGACGCAACCACGCCGCGGGCAGTCCCGGCCGTCCGAAGTCCGGCGGCTGCGCGAGGAGAACCGCGAGCTCCGCGAGGAGCTGGCGCGCTCGTCGGAACAGGTGCTGCAGCTCACCCAGCAGCTGGCGGCGGTGGAGGTGATCGTTCGCGAGCTGGCCGGCGGTCTCGACGCCGTGGTCAACGCCTGGAAGACGGGTGACGACGTCGTCCCCCACCTGGACGCGCTCCAGCAGGTGATCGCCGGCACGCGGCGCAAGCCGAGCTGAAGCCGGTTCGGCGACGACTCCTGTCCCAGCCGGTTCCGCCGCCCGGCGACGCAGCCGAAAGGCGTTGCGCCGGCCGCCGCGGCCCCCTATAATCGATCCGGAACACACCCCGACCGACACCATCACCGCCGCCCGGCCATCTCCGGGCGCAGGAAGGAGGCGACATGGACCGATACCGGATCAAGCCGGGGAAGCGGGTGCAGCTTGCCGACTGGGACCCCTCCGACAAGCGGGGCTTCAAGCACGGCAAGGCGGAAGCCGAGAAGCGGCTGGACAAGCTGCGCGAAGACCTGGTGGCGCTGCAGGAGGTGCTCTACGCCGAGGGGCGCCACCGCCTGCTCATCGTGCTCCAGGGCATGGACACCTCGGGCAAGGACGGCGTCATCCGCCGCATCTTCCAGGGGGTGAATCCCCAGGGGGTCCGCGTCGTGTCGTTCAAGACGCCTTCGTCGGCGGAACTGGCCCGCGACTACCTGTGGCGCGTTCACCAGCAGGTCCCGGCGCGGGGCGAGATCGTGATCTTCAACCGCAGCCACTACGAGGACGTGCTCATTGTGCGGGTCCATGAGCTGGTGCCCAAGTCGGTCTGGCGCCGGCGCTACGACCAGATCGCCGACTTCGAGCGGCTCCTGGCCGAAGAGGGAACCACCATCCTGAAGTTCTTCCTCCATATCAGCCTGGCGGAGCAGAAGGTCGGCTTCGAGGAGCGCCTCGCCGACCCCACCAAGATCTGGAAGTTCAACCCGAACGACGTGAAGGAGCGCGCCCGCTGGCCGGAGTACATGCGCGCCTACGAGGACGCGATCTCCCGGACGTCCACCGACTACGCGCCCTGGTACGTGGTGCCGGGCGACCGGAAGTGGTTCCGCGACCTCCTCATCGCCGAGACCCTGGTGGGCACGCTGAAGAAGCTGAAGATGAAGTATCCGCAACCCGACTTTGATCCGGCGGCGATCCGCATCGACTGATGGGCCACACGCCGGAGGCGCTCGCCCGCCATCCCAATCCGCTGGCCGCGCACTACCGCCGCTTCCGCGTGGGGGAGCGGCTGCTGCTCACGGGCCATTCCCACCAGGCGTGGCCCGACTGCGGCTTCGCGGGGCAGCTCCAGGCCTGGCTCGACGCCGCTGAGTGGGTGGACGACAAGTGGGCGCGCGCCTTCGAGCAGGCCGATGCGGTCCGGCGCGGCTTCGCCCAGCTGCTGGACGACCCCGGCGGCGACATCGCGCTGGGTGCCAGCACACACGAGCTGTTGCTCCGCTTTCTCTCCGCCCTGCCGCTGGCGCGCCGGCCGCGGCTGGTGACCACCGACGGTGAATTCCATACCATCCGCCGCCAACTCGACCGCCTGGCGGAGGAGGGGATCGAGGTGGTCCGGGTGCCCGCGGAGCCCGCCGACGACGCGGCGGCGCGGCTGGCCGACGTCGTCGACGACCGCACCGCGGCGGCGCTCGTCTCGTCGGTCTTCTTCGGGTCGGGGCGGATCGTGCCGGGGTTGGGGATTCTCGCCGAGCGGTGCCGCCGCGTGGGCGCCGCCCTGCTGGTGGACGCCTACCACAGTCTGAACGTGGTCCCGTTCTCGGTGCGGGCCGAAGGGCTGGCGGACACCTTCGTGGTGGGCGGCGGCTACAAGTACTGCCAACTCGGCGAGGGGAATAGCTTCCTGCGCCTGCCCCCCGGTTGCCGCCTGCGGCCGGTGGTCACCGGGTGGTTCGCCGAGTTCGCCGCGCTGGACCGGACGCCCGTCGGCGGCGTGGGCTACGGCGAGGGGGCGGCGCGCTTCGCCGGTTCCACCTACGATCCCACGAGCCACTACCGCGCCGCGGCGGTGTTCGACTTTTTCGAACGCGAAGGCCTGACCCCGGCGCTGCTTCGAACGGTGAGCCGGCATCAAGTGGGCCTGCTCGCGGAGCGGTTCGATGCGCTGGATCTCGACCCGGCAATCATCACCCGCGGCCGGTCGGCGCCGCTCGAGGCCCTGGGCGGCTTCCTGGTGCTCCACGCCCCGGCGGCCGCCGACATCTGCCGCCGTCTCAAGGCGGCCGGCGTCTGGACCGATTCCCGCGGCGAGGCGCTGCGCCTGGGTCCGGCGCCGTATCTGTCCGACTCCCAGCTCGAGGCGGCCGTGGCGATCCTGGGCGAAGTAGCCCGCTCCTCCTCGTGATTCGTCATCGTAATCGTGATCGGACTTGGGACCTGGGTTCTGGATCCCAGGTCCCAGGTCCAAGTGACAATTCACCGCTACGCCCGGTGGACGTGCGGATCGCGCAAAACGGCGCCGGCCGGCGCTCACGGCGCCTGCGGCCGCGGCGGCCCGGGCCAGAGCATGATGCAGGCGATGTCCATGAGGAAGATCGCCACCCCGGCGCGCCACAGCGTGTCCCCGACGCCGCCACCGATGAAGGAGAGCGAGCCGAGCAGGGCCAGAATGCCAAGAATGAAGAGAGCGATCTGAATTCTGCGCATGATGCCTCCGGGGCAGCGATCGCGGCGTCGGAAAGACTCCCAGCGGGTGCGCCCACTGAGCCGGGCGCCGTTGCGATCGCTAGATGGGTTCAGCATAGCAGAAAGCCGCCGGCCGCTCTATGGAATTCGGAAGCGGATGGGTGGCCGGACGGACAACTCCGCACGGCGGCTCCGCAGTGCAGGCCACGGTCGGCGCCGCTCGCGGTATAATGGGCAGCCAGGCATCGGACTCGCAACCTGTCTGCGGACGGTACGTGATCACACCGGACAAGCCGACAGTGAGCAGGAGGCAATCGTGGACAACCGAGCACCCGGACGCGGCATCTTCCGCCCGTGCGGCTTTTGGCTCCCGGCGGCGCTGGCCGCGTGGCTGGCGCTGGGAGCGGCGGTCGCCGGGCAGGCGCGAATGCCGGGCGACCTCAACGACGACGGCTTCGTCGATGCCGCCGACCGGCTGCTCATGCGCCACCTGCTGGCGGAGAACATCGGTCTAAGCGACGTGAACGCGGCCAACGCCGACGTGAACGAGGACGGCGTGTTCCGCGGCGTCGACGGCGCCTGGCTGCTGCTGCTGGAGCCGCCGTACCGCGGCCGGCTGCTGGCGTGCGCGCCGGTGGACACCATCTCCATCGCCGAGGCGGACTTCCTGTTGCTCGTCGCGGGTCTCGGCGAACTGCGCCCCGCCCGCTACCCCGCCGTCCGCTACTCGGTGGGCTACCGGACGCTCAGTCCATGGGGCGGCGCCGCCACCGCCACCGGGCTGCTGACGCTGCCGGGCGGAGTGAGCGGGACGCTGCCCGTGGTGAGTTATCAGCACGGCACGATCACGGACCGGGCCGAGGCGCCGTCCCGCCCCGACTCCACCGAAGGCCTGGGCGCGGCCCTGATTTACACCGCCGCCGGCGGTTACGCGGCGACGGCGCCCGACTACCTGGGGCTGGGCGGCGGACTCGGCCGGCACCCGTACCTCCACGCGGACACCGAGGCGGCGGCGGGGATCGACCTGCTGCGCGCCGCGCGCACGGCCGCGGCCGGATACGGCGCGGCGCTGGACGGGCCGCTGTTCCTGACCGGCTACTCCCAGGGCGGTCACGCCACCATGGCGCTCCACCGCGAGCTGGAGAGGCACTTCGGCGCCGAGTGGCCCGTGACCGCCGCGGCGCCCATGGCCGGCCCCTACGATTTGTCGGGGACCATGCTGGATTACGCACTGTCGCAGGACGACTACGATCCCATGCTGACGGTCTACGTCTCCGACCTGCTGGTGATGATCACCGACGTCTACCCGTTCGCGCCGGCTGTGGCGGAGATGTTCCAGCCGCCGTACGACGCGCAGATGTTGGACCTGTTCGACGGCACCCACACGTCCGGTGAGATCGCCGCCGCCCTGCCGTCGCGGCTGGCTGATCTGCTGTTGCCGGAATTCGCCGCCGCGGTGAAGGCGGACCCGTACTATCCGGTCCGGGTGGCCGCCTGGCTCAATGACGTCTACGACTGGCTCCCGGCGGCGCCGCTCCGGATGTACCACAGCGCCGGCGACGCGGTGGTGCCCATCGGCAACGCCCAGGTGGCGCTGGCGCGGATGACGGCGCTTGGCGCCGGCGTGGAACTGGTCGTGGTCAGCGACACCATGGGCCACGGCGACGCGGCCATCCCGTGCCTGATCCAGAGCCGGCTGTGGTTCGATGAATTTTTGAAGCGGTGAATGGGTGGATCGGTGAATCGGTGAATCGGTGGATCGGTGAATCGGTGAATCGGTGAATCGGTGAGTCGGTGAATCGGTGAATCGGTGAATGGATATTAGGATATGGGTTCTGTGACCCAGGTCCCAGAACCCAGGACCCAGAACCCAGAACCCAGGTCCCAGGTCCCAGGTCCGATATCCGAAGTCCGATTTCTGATGTCCGTTGATCGGGAACGAGCCTCGAGCCTCGAGTCTCGAGCCTCGATTACGAATTACGATTACGATTACGAACGGAGCAGTTCCCGGAGGGAGCGGTAGTCGGTCTTGCCGGTGCCGAGCAGCGGAATGGCCTCCAGGCGCACCACCCGCCGCACGTTGTGGAGCGGCGACAGCCCCGCGTCGCGGATGCACCGGTTGGCCGCCTCGCGGTCCACGTCCAGCGTGGTGAAGAGCACCAGCTCCGGATTGGTCTCGACCGGTGTGCACTCCACCGCCAACTGCGGTTCGTCGGCCGCCGGCGCCAGAGCCCGAACCAGCGCCTCTTCGATGGCGGGCAGCGAGATCATCTCGCCGCCCAACTTGGCGAAACGCTTGAGGCGGCCGCGGAACGCGAGAACGCCGTCGGCGTCCTCGGTCACGAGGTCGCCGGTGCGGTACCAGCTCCGGCCCTCGAACTCCACGAACGGTGAGGGGACGCCCGCGCCGAGGTAGCCGCCGAAGACGCTGGGCCCGCGCACCAGCAGCATGCCGGCGCGGCCGCTGCCGGGCGGGATGCGGATGTGCGTGTCCAGGTCCACCACCGCGCATTCCACCGACGCCATGGGCTTGCCGATGGCGCCGCGCCGCGGGGCGTGCTCGTTGTTGGCCGCCACCACGGGCGAGCACTCGGTGATGCCGTACCCCTCGATGATGTTCAGCTTCGGCCAGCGGCGGCCCACCTCGTCGAACAGCTCATCGGGACATTTCTCCGCGCCCGAGATCACCGCCCGCAGCGTGGCGAGCTGGGCGTCGTCGGCGGCGCGGACGATCCCTCGCAGGAAGGTGGGGGTGCCCACCAGCAGGGTGACGCCGTAGGCGGCGATGAGCCGGGCCAGGACGGTCCCCTCGGTGGGGTTCGGGTGGTACACCACCCGCAGCCCGGTGAGCAGCGGCAGCAGCGTGGTCACCGTCAGCCCGAACGAGTGGAACGGCGGCAGGATGCCCAGCGCCCGGTCGTCGGGGTACAGGCCGAAGTTGGCCGCCACGTCGCGGGCGTTGGTGAGGATGTTGGCGTGGGTGAGGGGCACGGCCTTGGGCAGGCTCTCCGAGCCGCTGGTGAAGAGGATCACCGCCGGATCGCGCGGCGCCACGCGGTCCAGGCCGTGCCGGCCCAGCCGTGCCCGCAGCGCCGCCGCCAGCTTGACGCGGAGCGGGATGGCCCGGCCCACGTCCTCCAGCAGCACCAGCCGGTCCGCCAGCGGCGACAGGTCCAGCCCCTGGGCCTTGACCCGCTGGACCAGCCGGTTCGCGGTGAGCACCCGTTCCACGCCGGCCAATTCCAGCGCGTGGGCCATCTGGCGCGGACCCGCGGTCCAGTTCACCATGACCGGAGTCTTTCCGGCGAAGAGCGCGGTCAGGTATAGCACCACCGCGCCCACCGACGCCGGCAGCATGATGCCCACCGCCTCGCCGGGCAGCGCGGCGACGACGGGCCGCAGCACCAGTACGGCGGTGACGAGGTCGCGGTAGGTCTTGGCCCCGCTGGTCTGGTCGGCGACGATCACCTGACCCGGCGTGCGGCGCGCCTGGGCCAGGAACAGTTCGCCGATGTGGGCGGCGGGCGGCACGGCGATCCGGGCCGCGTCGGCGGCGCCGGCGAACCAGCCGGCGGCGATGGGCGCCAGCTCCGCCGGGCCGGCGGCGACCACCTGGCCGCAGGCGGCCAGGATGACATCGCCGGCGGTGCGCAGGGCGTCGGCCTGCTCCACGGCGCAGCCGAACTCCCGCTCCAGCCAGACCGCCAGGTCCACCTGGGCCAGACTGTCCAGGCCGAGGTCGCGCGCCAGCAGGTGGCCGGGCTCCACGGCGGCGACGCCGCTCATCGCCTGCAGGTGCTGCAGGACGATGTCGCGGGTGGCGGCGGGGGCGTCCGTCACCGTGCCGGCGAGTCGCGGCGGGGTCGGATCGGGCAGGGCCCGGATGCCGCCCCGCTCCCACCGGTAGTACGGCACGTAGGTGTTGGGCGGAGCGTCGGCGTTGTAGAAGGCTTCGAGATACCGGTTCAGGACCGTCCGGTCGGCGGCACGGGGCACGTCGTCCGGTTCGTGGAGTTCGATGGTGACGGGGCGCCGCGGCGCGAACAGCACCAGGTTGGCCAGCAGCACTTTCAGTCCGTGGAGCATGCCGGCGGCCATGTCGGGGTGGCGGCCCGGCGCGCGACTGAAACGGCTGCCCCACAGGCCGCGGGTGCGCACCAGCACGATCCGGACGTCGGGCGCCTGGCCGAGCAGGGTCTCCAGGGCGCTGGTGCCGCCCAGGTCCTCGAGACGGCTGCGGTAGATCCTGCCGGCGGGGTAGAGGATGAGGTGCCGCCCCGCGCGCAGGTCGGCGGCGCAGGCGGCCAGGGCGGCGGCCACATCGTCGCGGGCGGCGGCGCCGTAGCGGCCGGGGTCGGCCATGGGCCGGACGCCGAAGCGGTCCGCCAGCCGGCGCACGAGGAAGCGGTCCACCTGATCGCGGTCGGCCAGCGACCGCGGCGCGAAGCGGGGGAACAACTCCAGCATGACGATCACCGGGTCGATGAGCGCCGGGTGGTTGGGCAGGAACAAGATGGGTCCGCCGCCCCGCGCAGCCACCGCCGCGAGCCCCTCGACGCGGATCCGGTAGCGCAGCCGCAGCAGGCCGCGGCCGACCTGGGTGAGCGCCCGGGTGAGGAGCGTGGGCCGTCCCTCCGCGCGGCGGTAGGCGGCCGCGAGCACGGCGGTGGCGAGCAGCGTCAGCGCCCCGGCCAGGCCGAAGCCGGCCGTGGGCAGGGCCACGGCGAGCAGTGCGTTGGACACCAGGCCCGACAGCAGGATCCCGCTGAACACACCGCAGTTGGTGGCGGCCCACACCGCCCCCTTGCGCGCCGCCGGCGGGCGCACCTGGATGAAACTCTCCACCGGGATGAGGAACACGCCGCCGGCGACGCCCACGCCGCCCGCCAGCGCGAACAGCGCCGTGACCTGCGCGCCCGCCGGCAGGGCCGGGACGGCGGCGACGGCGAACATGAACGCCGCCACAATCACGCCGGCCGGGCCGATGACGCGGTGCCAGCGGGGGCCCTTCGCCACCCGGGCGGCGATGAAGCCGCCCACGCCGATGCCGATGAGCTGCGCGGCGATGAGGTAGCTGGTGACGGCGGTGCCGAGTCCGAACTGCTGCAAGCCCATGGGATTGATGAGCAGGATCTGCAGTGAGCCGAGGAACCAGATGAAGATGCTGGCGCCGATGGTCGTTCCCAGCAGCGGGTCCCGCGCCGCGTCGCGCAGGTTGCGGAAGCTGATGAGCGGGCCGATCCAGGGGAATGCGACCCGCGGATCGGCGGCGGGCCGCGACGGCACGCCGAAGCTGATCAGGAGTCCGACGAGCGCCACGCCCACCACGACGACGGCGACGGTGAGCCGCCCCAGGGCGAAACCGCCCGGGCCGGTGCCGGCCAGGTTCAAGGCCATCCCCGCCGTGGCCACGCCGGCCAGGATGGCCGCCGTGACCGCGAACCGGAGGATGGCGTTGGCCCGGGTGACGTACTCCGCCGGGTAGAGCTCGGGAATGGAGCCGTTGAGCGCCGGACTGAACAGGGTGGACTGCAGCCCCATGAGCGCCAGCATGGTGAAGATGAGCCACCAGTCGCCCGTGACGATGCCGGCGGCGCCGGCCAGCATGGCCGCCAGTTCCAGCGCCTTTGATCCGATGACCACCCGCCGCTTGGCGAAGCGGTCGGCGAACCACCCGGCGGGCGCGGCGAACACGATGAAGGGCAGGGTGTAGATCACCAGCGAATAGCCCTGCAGGTGGGTCTGACCGGCGCCCACCGCCAGCAGCATGGCCGCCTGCTTGAAGAAGTTGTCGTTGAACACGCCCAGGCCGTAGGTGGCGGCCATGGCCAGGAATTTGGTCCGGGCCTGGCGGACGCGTTCCGCCAGCGCGTCGGCGGGCACCATCGTCGCGGCACGCTTGGCAGCGGCGTCGGGTGTCGGGGCGTCGGTGTCGCTCATGCGGGACTCCTGGGGGACGGGGAGCACTCCGGGTGATTATCGCACAGAACGGATGCGGGAAGGAGTCGGTGAAACAGTAAACAGTGTACAGTGAATGGTGAACGGTGAACGGCACAGCCGTCAGCAACCAACCATCAACCATCAACGATCAAGTATTAACCAGTAACGCGTCGAACCAACCGTCCTGGTTTCAAACCTTGCGGGTGTCCACCAAGCGGGCGAAATGCTCGAAAGAGCGGTCGTAGGTTTTTTCGGCCGCCGGCGGGAAGCAGCAGCCGGGCAGCTCGCGGTTCCGCAGGTGGTACGCCAGGCAGTCGCAGCACAGCCCCTTGCGGGAGCACGGGTCGTAGGTGCAGTTGCAGCGCGGCAGGTTGCGGGCTTTTTGGCATTCCATGATGGTGTTCCTCGAAAGGAAAATGGGCGATCGGTCGCCGGATGGTCCAGCCGGCGGCTCATTCGGTCGCGGCGCCGAAGCTCGTCGCCGGGTCGGCGCCGGGGCCGGCGGTGAGATCCAGCAGGTGCTGGAGCTGGTAGCCCGACCTCTCGATGGCCCCCTGGAGCCGCTGCCGGACAGGCCAGTAACGGCCCAGCGCGTCAGCGGTGGCGGCCGGTTCACCGGACCGGGCCGTGGCGGCGGTCACGGCGACCGCCAGCAGGTGGTCCGCCAGCTCCTCGAAACATTCTCGGTTGAACCAGAGGACGTCCTGCCAGCGGTTCACCTGGATGAATGCGGGCAGGTCCGGGTCGGCCACGAGCTCGGCCAGGGGGAGGCCGGCGCCGGGGGCAGCCGTGGCGGCGCGCTCCATCCAGCCGGCGTGGCTGAGCAGAATCCGCACCAGGGCCAGGCGCCGCCGGACATCCTCCTCGGACAATCCGAGCGCCTCGCCGGCGCGTTGGACCAGCCGGGCGAACCGCAGCTCGTGGAGCAGGCTGCGGCTGAGCTCGGGATCGTGGGCGCCCAGCGCGTCGCCGAGGCGGCGGAGCACGCTCCAGAGCACCAGGTCGAGGCCGGTCGTCCACGCCGCTTCGCAGGCCGCCTGCAGGTGGCGGGCGCCGCCGGCCACCGCCGAGTCGTCCAGCCGGACGAAACGGGCGAGGCGCTCGGGCAGGCTGAACGCCGCGGCCAGATCGGCGCGCACCGCCGCGGCGGCCGCGGCCGGATCGCCCGCGCCGCGTTTGAAGGCGCGGATCTCCGCCAGCAGCGCGGCGGCATCGGCCGCGAAGGCATTGAGCGTCGCGTCGCCGGCCGCCCAGGCCCCGGCCGGCGCGTCCGGCAGGCAGGCGCGCAGGCGCCCCGGCTCGAGCAGCCGTTCGAACGCCTGCTGGATGGGCTGGAGGAACAGCTCCTGCAGCGCCGCGTCGATGCTGGGTACGCCGCGCCCGTCGAGGAAGGCGGCCAGGCGGGCGTAGTGGCCGTGCGCCGAGTCGTCCACCTCGCGGAAGTCGAGGAAGACCTGATACTGGTAGGCGTGCAAATCCACGAACAGTCCCTGCTGGTGGATGTCGCGGCTGCAGCGGATGTACTCGAGGCCGGTGACGTGGTCGCGGAAGATCGCGAAGTGGCGGTCGCTGTCGGCCAGGCCCAGACCGTCGCCGAGGGACCTGCGGACCAGCCGGCGCTCCGCCTCGCCGGCGGCGCCGTCGAGGTAGGCGGCCGACTCGCGGATCCAGCCGGCGGTGGCGGCGTACTTGTTGTGGAACACCACCAGCGCGCGCTCGTCGCCGTGGCGGTTGCTGAAGGCGATCACGTTTTCGTCCACGGCGCCGGCCGTGGTGTACAGGTCATAAAGGAGGAAGTGCCGCACTTCGGCGAAGACGTGGCGCCGGCGCATCAGGGGGAAGATCAAGCGCTCGTGTGCCTGGACCAGGCCCTCGTCGGGGTGCTCGTCCCAGTAGGCCCGCGGGTACTCCATGCCGTACTTTTCGCTGAAGCCCTCGATCTGGCCGTGTCCGAACATGGGCAGCCCCGGCATGGTGACCATGAGCAGGGTGACGCCCAGGTACTTGTCCCCCTTGCCGAACTGGGCCACCGCGGTCTCCTCGTCGGGGTTGTTCAGAAAGTTGACAAACCGCTTGAGGATCTCCGGGTTGAACTCCAGGACGTTGCGCACCGAGAGCCGGAACTTGTCGTTGTCCTCGTTCTTGAGGAAGTTCATGAAGGCGCTGTTGTACACCCGGTGCATCCCCAGGGTGCGCACGAAGTAGCCCTCCATGAGCCAGAACGCCTCGGCCAGGAGCAGGGTGTCGGGGGCCTCGGCGGCCAGGCGGTCCACCACCTCGCGCCAGAACTCGTTGGGCATGGCGCGGTCGAAGTCGGCCTTGGTCAGGCCGCGCCCGGCCCGCGACGGGATGTCGCCGCCGGCGCCCGGCTCCGGATACCAGAGGCGGTGGAAGTGGCGCTTGGTCAGGGTCATGGCCGCGTCGAAGCGGATCACCGGGAAGCGCCGTGCCACGCTCAGAATGGCCTGGATCGCCGCTTCGCGCACCTCGGGGAGCAGGTAGTTGAGCTGGGCGGTGTCGTTCCACGGCATGTTGGTGCCGTCGTTGCCGTGGTAGATGTAGCGGGTGTCGCCGGTGTGGAAGTCCGTCCACTTAAAGGTGACCGCGGCGTCGGTGCGCTGGAAATAATGGTCCTCAACGAAAATCCCGTGGCGGTCGTCGCCCGACAGGTTCGGCCCGTTGTACGAGTAGACGGGGAAGGGGCTGTGGTCCAGCTGGATGAACCAGTCGGGGTGCTCGCGGACCCACGGCGCGTCGATGCCCATGTGATTGGGGACCATGTCGGCCGCCAGGCGGATGCCCCGGCTCCAGGCGCGGTGGCGGAGGTTGTCGAGCGCTGCCTCGCCGCCGAGATCCTCGGCGATGGCGTAGCCGGCGAGCGAGTAGGCCGAGGCCAGCGCCTCGGGGTTACCGCACATCTGCTTGATCTGCCGCGAGGCGCGGCTCCGTTCCCACACGCCGATGAGCCACAGGCCGGTGAAGCCCCAGCGGGCCAGGCGGTCCAGCTCCTCGTCGGGGATCGCGTCCAGCGTGCGGATGGGCCGCCGATACCGGCGCGACAGCTGGTCGAGCCAGACGTAGGTGCTCTTGGCGATGAGCACCAGCCGGGGCATCCAGTCGCGGTCCGGCGTGAAGCGCTCGGGCTCCGGCTCGGCGCCCGCCCAACCGCCGGCCGCGTCGAACCGCAACACCTGGGCCGGTCCGGCGCCGCCACCGCCGGCGCGCGCCTCCTCCCGCACCAGGTCCAGGCCGCTCAGCAGCCGGAGCAGGTAGTCGTGCAAGAGCAAGCCCCACCGTTCGCGGATCCAGTCGAGCTGGCCCAGCAGGTCGTACGGGACCGCCAGCGCCGGGCTGCGGAGCATGACCACCAGCGACTGGTGGTCCGGTCCGAACACCGGCTGTTCGGCGAAGTAGTCGGCCAGCGCCTCGATGACCCGCGGGTAGGGGGTCGCGAGTGCCAGCTCCGCATCGTTGAACAGTTCGTTGAACGGGGTGAAGGCCGGGTTGGCGTTGGCCAGCCACAGGAGCAGCACTTCCTCCAGGGCCATTTCCCGGTGGGAGACGCCCGCGGTGGCGCCGGCCAGATAGGCCTCCGCCTCGATTTCGCCGCGATAGACGGCGGGCGGCGGGAAGAGCTCGGTGAAGCGCCGCAGCACGGCGTCCACCGCCTCGCGCCCCAGCGCGGTGTCGAGGCGGGCCAGCGCGTCGGCGAAGGCGCGGGCGTTGCACTGCGCGCGGTATTGGGCGGCCACGTGGTGCAGGATCTCGTCGATGAGCCCCATGGCGTTGAGGTGGCCGGCGCGCACCGCCCGTTCGGGAAAGCCGGTCAGGTCGCGGTGCGCGTTCATCGCCTGCGCCAGCAGCCGAACGGCGTGGAAGTCCGTAAACACCACGTTGCCGGTGAGGGTGTAGAGGTGGTCGGCCACGCCGTAGCGGTCGCGGGCCCAGCGGCGGATGTGGAAGGCCATGACGCGGTCGCCCGGCCGCGGCGACGGCGCTCCGCCGCCCTCCAGGGCGCACAGGCGGATGACGCGGGCTCCGGAGGGCAGGGCGGATGGGTTGGCGCTCATGGGCGGCTCCCGCGGCGGAGTGGGCCGGCTGACAGGCGGACCGGCCTGCGGCCAAGCTATCGGAAAACCGGGGGGAAGTCAAGAAACGCCGTAGCCTCCGTCACCACTCAGACAAGCAGGGCACACAGGGGCAGTCATCTCTGTTTGATCATGTTTCATTTCTCATTTGTCATTGAAGAGGAGCTATGGTGAATGGGTGTATCGGAAGACAAGCGACGGATCAGCCATCAACGATCACAATCATCCATCAATGAGCGACGATCAACTCTTCGATCAACTCTTCCGAACCTGCGAACCTGTGCGCATCGAAAGATTGCCCGAATGTGACCCAATGATTCTCGAAGATGCGCACCCAATCCACCAGACCGGACGCATGCTCCCGATCCGCAGAACCGATTGGAAGTTTGAATCGATGGGGGACAGCTCGATCGTGCAGGGCACCACGATCCCGGCCCTGACGGGCCGGGATTTTTGCCCCTCATGTGATGTGATTGAGTGATCGTCCGTCCGTAGCGGTTGCGCCGGTCGGGGATCACGATCAGGATCACAAATTTCGAGCACGGCCACGATGACGAATTTACAGCGGCAACGCCACGAACAACCAATACGATCCCTTAGCCCCGAGCCACCGCTGTCCGATGTCCGAAAATCGAAAACGAGTCTCGCGCCTCGATTACGAGCACGATCACGATTACGAATTACGAGAGGAGGAACTCCTGTCTCCTCACTCCGAATTCCTCACTGTGACTGGTTGAGGTCCCGCCAGAAGTCGATAGCCGTCTGGGTGCGGAAGGCCACGTGGCGGCGCAGCGCCCGGACGATGGCGGGGGCGTAGCGGGAGGGAACGCGCTCGGCCAGCCGGCGCGGCTCGCCGGCGGCGATTTCCGCGGGGGTGAACTGGGGAATGCGGCCCAGCAGGAGGCTGAGGAGAAGCAGTCCGCCGTGGTAGATGTCCACCGGCTTGCCGATGGCGCCGAACTGCTCCGGGTCGAGGAACTCCGGCGGATGCATCCATTTGGCCAGGATCGTGTTGAAGAGGTTGATGTCGCTCTCCAGGCGGCTGATCCCGAGATCCCCCACCTTGAACACCACCGTCGCCGGCGGGGTGGACAGAAGCTGCTCCCGGGACATGACCACGAGCACGTTGGTGGGCGAGATGTCTTTGTGGACGTAGCCCGACTGGTGAATGAAGTCGATGGCCTGGAGGAGATCGCGGCTCACCGCGGGGAGCCACTCCTCGCCGGGGAGATCGGGCGCGCCGATCAGGTCCACGAGCGTGGCGGCGCAGCGCTCGATGATCAGGTAGAAGGTGTCGCGGCACTCAAAGGCGTCGTAGACGTAGGTGATGTTGGGGTGACGCAGCGCCTTCAGATTCTGCAACTCCGTGAGCCACTCCTGCCGGACCTGCTCGTAGGTCCGCCCCTGCGGCAGCAGCACCTTGGCCACCAGGTCGTTGCCCCACTCGTCGGTGCACTGGAAGACGGCGCCGAAGTAGCCGTGGCCGGTCTCGCGGCCCAACGTGTAACGCCGGCCGAGGCACTCGATGACCTCGCCCTCCTGCGGGGGGCGGAAACTGCGGAGCGGCTCGGGGCTCTGGCTCTGGTTCACGGTGTCATCCTCATCCGGTTGCGTTCATTGTACGGACCACCGGCCGGTTTTTCAATCGCTTCGCCGCCACGCCGGCGCGCAGTTTCGCCGATTGGCCGATTCACCGACTCATCCATTCATTCATTCATTCATTCATTCATTCATTCATTCATTCATTCACCCTGCCCTTGACTCCCTGTTTCACCTTCTGACCCCGCGGCGTTACAATAGGCAAAACCGGTCTGCTGGAGCCGCCCCGTGACCCCCGACTGGACTCTGCTCATCTTCCTGGTGACCTACACCGGCGTGGCGTTGGGGCACATCCCGCCGTGGGCGCTGGACCGGACCGGCTTCGCGCTGCTCGGCGCCATCGCCATGGTGGTGAGCGGCGCGCTCACCATCACCCAGGCGGTGGCGGCGGTGGACCTGCCCACCATCCTGCTGCTCTACGCGCTCATGATCGTCTCCGGCCAGCTTCGCCTCGGCGGGTTCTACACCTGGACGGTGCTCCGCCTCTCGCGCTACCTGGACCGGCCCCGGCTGTTCCTGGCTCTGGTGATGGTTGTCGGCGGCGCGCTGTCGGCCCTGCTCACCAACGACATCGTCTGCCTGGCGTTCACGCCGGTGCTGGTGGTGACCGTCTGCCGGCGCCGGCTCAATCCGATCCCGTTCCTGCTGGGCCTCGCGGCGGCCGCCAACATCGGCTCGGCGATCACCATCATCGGCAATCCCCAGAACATGCTCATCGGCCAGCTGGGGCGGCTGGACTTCGGTCGTTTCGCCGCGTGGTGCGCGCCGCCGAGCATCGCGGCGCTGGCGGCGGCGTTCGGCTTCATCTGCTGGGTGTACCGGGATCGCTTCGGGGGCGGGGGAGCGGCGTGCGGAGAGGCGGATGCGTCCGACTGGCCGGCGTTCAACCAGTGGCAGACGACGAAGGGGCTGCTGGTGGTGGGCGGGCTGATTGTGCTCTTCTTCACGCCGGTGCCGCGGGAGCTGTCGGCCATCGCCCTGGCGGGCGTGCTCCTGTGCAGCCGCCGCATGAGCACCCGCCGCCTGCTCGGCTTCATGGACTGGCACCTGCTCACCCTGTTCGTCGGGTTGTTCATCGTCATCCAGGGGATCGAGACCACCGGCTGGCCGGCGCGGATCATCGCGGCGCTGGCCGCGGCCGGGATCGACCTGCGCGACCTGGCGCTGCTTTCGAGTGTCTCGACGGTGCTGAGCAATCTGGTGAGCAACGTGCCCGCCGTCATGCTGCTGACGCGCTTCCTCGATCCGGCGGCGCCGGCGCAGTGGTACGCGCTGGCCGTGTCCAGCACCTTCGCCGGCAACCTGATCACCATCGGCAGTATCGCCAACCTGATCGTCATCGAGGGCGCCCGCAACCTTGGGATCGCCGTCACCTTCAAGGAGCACGCCCGGGTGGGCGTGCCGGTGACGCTGCTGTCGCTGGGGATCCTGCTGGGGTGGATCTGGGTGGCGGGGTGAGAAGGGTGAACAGTGAGCAGTGAAGAGATAGGAGTTGGTAGTACCAAGCCCATCGTATGCGTAATCGTAATTCGAAATCATCATTCGTAATCGTGATCGTGAACTCAATCGAGCTGCGATTACGATCACGATTACGATGACGAACAAGGTAACGCTCGGGGTACAATGGCGCTGAAGGCGGAGGCGAGACACTCGGATGAGCAAGCCCAACGTCGTGGTGGTGATGCCGGCGTACAACGCGGCGCAGACGCTGCTGCGGACCCATGAGGAGGTCATGGCCACAGGCGTGGTGGACCATGTCATCGTCGTGGACGACGCCAGCCGCGACGAGACCCTGACCATCGCCCGGTCCCTGCCGGCGACCACCGTCCACGCCCATGCCCGCAACCTCGGCTACGGCGGCAACCAGAAGAGCTGCTACCGGCTGGCCCTGGCCCAGGGGGCGGATATCGTCATCATGGTCCACCCCGACTACCAGTACACGCCGCGTCTGATCCCGGCCATGGCGGCACTCATCGAAGCGGGGCTGGCGCACTGCGTGCTGGGTTTCCGGATCCTCGGCGGCTACGCCCTGGCCGGCGGCATGCCGCGCTGGCGCTACTACAGCAACCGGGCCCTGACCCTGATGGAGAACCTGCTCACCGGCGCCAAGCTGTCGGAATACCACACGGGCTATCGCGCCTTTTCGGCGGCGCTGCTGCGCCGCATCCCGTTCGGGGAAAACTCCGACGACTTCATCTTCGACAACCAGATGCTGGCCCAGATCCTCTGGTACGGCTACCGCATCTCCGAGATCAGCTGTCCCACGCGCTACGCGACGGACGCCTCTTCGATCAACTTCCGGCGCAGCGTCCGCTACGGGTTCGGCTGCCTGGTGGTGGGACTGGCGTACCGCCTGGCCCGGTGGGGCCTGGCGCGCTCCCGGATGTTCCCCGATGTGGCGACCGAGCACCCGGCCGACGCGTGAGTGGGCGCTGGCGACGCTGCTGGTGGCCGTGACGGTCACCGTGTACGCGCCGGTCGTCCGCCACGGCTTCGTCAACTACGACGACAACCTGTACGTCACCGAAAACCCCCATGTCCAGCAGGGGCTGACGGCGGAGTCGGTGCGGTGGGCGTTCACCACCTTCCACGCCAACAACTGGCATCCGTTGACGTGGTGCGCCCACATGCTGGACGTGGAGCTGTTCGGTCTCTGGGCGGGCGGCCACCACCTGAGCAACCTGGCGCTGCACCTGCTCAACACGCTGCTGCTGTTCGGCCTGCTGCGCGCGCTCACCGGCTGTGTTGGCCGGAGCGCGCTGGTGGCGGCGCTGTTCGCCCTGCACCCGACGCACGTGGAATCGGTGGCCTGGGTGGCGGAGCGCAAGGACGTGCTGAGCACCGCCTTCTACTTTCTGACGCTGGCGGCGTACGCCGGTTGGGCCCGGACCGGGCGGGCGGGGCTGTACCGGCTGAGCCTGGCCTTGTTCGCGCTGGGGCTGATGGCCAAGCCGATGCTGGTGAGCGTGCCGGTGGTGCTGCTGCTGCTGGACGGATGGCCGCTGGCGCGGCTGCCGGCGTGGACCGGCCGCATCCCCCCGCCGGAGACGCGGCGGGAAGCGGGCCGACGGCTGCTGGAGAAGGCGCCGTTCGCGGCACTGGCGCTGGCGTCGGGGATCGTGACCCTGCTGGCGCAGCGCTCGGCGATGGTGCCGCTGCGGATGCTGACGCTGCCCGAACGGCTGGTTAACAGCGCGTTGGCGTACGTCCGTTACATCGGTGAACTGTTCTGGCCGACCAACCTGGCGGTGTTCTATCCGCTGCCGCGCGCGTTCGACGCCGGGCCGGCGGTGGCCGCCGGCGCGGCGTTGCTGGCGGCGACGGCGGCGGCGGTGTGGTGGGCGCGCCGGCAACCGTGGCTGCCCGTGGGCTGGGGCTGGTACTTGGTGACGCTGCTGCCGGTGATCGGGCTGGTGCAAGTGGGCGCACAGTCGATGGCCGACCGGTACACCTACGTGCCGTCCGTGGGTCTGTTCATCCTGCTGGGCTGGGGCGGGGGGCGGCTCATCGAGGGGCGGTCGGCATGGGTGCGCCGGGCGGGCGCCGCCGCGGCGGTGGTGGCGGTGGCGGCGCTGGCGCTGGTCGCGGCGCGGCAGGTGGGGCACTGGCGCGACAGCATCGCGCTCTTCACCCGCGCGGTCTCCGTGACCGAGCTCAACGACAAGGCGCACGACAACCTGTCGGTGGCGCTGCTGGCCGCCGGCCGCATCGACGAGGCCGAGGCGCACTGCCGGGCCGCGATCGCCATCAACCCGGGGAGCGCCGTCGCCCAGTCCAACCTGGGCACCATCCTGTTCACCCGCGGCCGCACCGCCGACGCTGCAGCGCAGTACCGCGTGGCGGTGGGGCTCCAGCCCGGGGATCCCGACTACCTGTACAAGCTGGGTTCGTCGCTGCACAAGCTGGGCCGGCTGGATGAGGCGGCCGGCTGGTACTACCGGGCGCTGCAGCGGGCGCCGGAGCACCCGCAGGTCCACTTCTACCTGGGCGAGATCATGGCCGCCTGGCAGCGGCCCGAAGCCGCCCTGATGCATTACCGCGTGGCGGTGGCGGGGCAGCCCGATTTTGCCTGGGCGTGGCTGTCGCTGGGGCGGACGCTGGCCGGCCGGAACCGGCTGGACGAGGCCGCGGCGGCGTGGGCGGAGGCGGTGCGGCTGGATCCGGATCTGGCCGAGGCCCGCTACAGCCTGGGCACCTGGCTGGCCACCCACGGACGTCTCCGTGAGGCGCTGCCCCATCTCGAGGCCGCGGTGCGCCTGCAGCCCGGCGACGCCCGGGCCCGCAACAACCTGGGCAGCGCCCTGCTCAACGCCGGCCGGCCCGCCGAGGCCGCCGTCCAGCTCGAGGAGGCCCTGCGGCTGCGCCCCGACTACCCGCAGGCGGCGGACAACCTCCGCCGCGCCCGTGCGCAGCTCCTCCCGGAAGCGAACTGATTGACGATCGATCCCGCGTCACGCCGACGACATTCGAGCAGTAAGTATCGCGAGGTGTTGCGACCGGACCATGGCGGCTTTCATCACTCTCGCCTCTCTCTTTTTCCGGTTCACTATTTACTGTTTACTGTTCGCTACCCATAAGCGGGTCGTGGCGAATCGGTGTGGGTGAAGGCGTCGCTTCCCCGCGCCCCTGACCCGGGGCGCGCATCCTTTCAAACGACCTCTCGTCCAGGCGCTGCCCGGCTTCACCGGGCGGCGCCTGGCGACTTTCGTTGCCATCCGAACGGTATGCCGATCCCCGTTCCCCGTTCACTGTTTACTGTTTACTGATGTGAAACCGGCGCCCGTCCCACGGCAGGGTGAGAAGCTGCGCGCGGCTCTCGACGTCCACCACGCGGATGGTGGTGCCGGTCTCGGGGAGCTGGAACGCATAGCCGGTGTCGCGGCCCAGCGCCGCCTCGATGGCCTCGGCGGCGGGGAAGACGTCGGCGCGCACCGACCGCCAGCCGTCCGCTTCCCGCACGAGGAAATCCAGCCGGCGGCACATGCAGCCGTCGCCGCACTCCAGCGACACGGCCACGATGTCCCGCACCGTGTCCCGTTCCCGGAACAGGGCCACCTCCAGCGGGAATCCCTCCACCATGGCCCGGATGTAGCCGTGGGGGATGTTGCGGTGGACGATGAGGCGCTCGCGTGCCGCGGGATCGGGCGCGGTGTCCGTCTCGCATTGGAACACGTCGGCGGGCAGATCCCGATAGTAGTCCAGGACGCTCAGCCTGGCCGTCTCCGCCGGGGTCCAACCCGCCGCCAGGCACAGGGCGACGGCCGCCAGGGTGATGCGGATGCAACATGCGGTGTTCATGGAGCGCCCCCGTATGTGAAATCTCGGTGTCCGTCCGTCTAACCGATCGCGGCGACGGCGCCGCACCGATAATGACGGACAGGAGAGGAAAGATGACGAGAAAAATTGCGATCCTGGCGGTCCTGCTCGTGGCTGTGGCGGCGCCGCTCGCCGCTCAGAACGCCCGGCCGGCGCTCAAGCCCGGCGAGATCCCGTTGCCGTACCCCGTGGTGAAGACCACCGCCCAGCCCGGCGACTTCGTGATCGCCCCGGCCCGGGAGTTCTTCGACCGCGCCGTCGCCGAGGGCCTCGACAAGACGGGCATGATCTACTACGGTGCCTACATGGAGAAGCCCGGTCCCGCCGAGTCGCAGCTCAAGACGCTGACAGGCCGCATCGTCACCCTACCCAACGCGCTCATCATCCCCATCCGGCGCGGCGAGCAGGCGGCGGTGGGCGACATCGTGCTGGGCACTTGGCAGTCCGGCTCGGGACTGCAGCGCGCCATCGTGGTCGCCGGCGGCACACCCGCGGCGCCCAAAGTGCGGTACCTGGATCTCGACTACGACAATCCCGCGGGTGTGGGCAAGAAGGACGACACCCTCAAGGCGGACTGTTTCCACAAACAGCGCGACGGCCTGATCGTGGGCAACGTGGTGGCGGTCAAGGCGGCGGGCGGCTACAAACGGCTCCTGGTGACGGGCGTGAGCGGCGAGAAAGTGCTGGGGATCGGCTTCGCCGGCCGGCTGGCGGTCGCGGCCAGGGCCGACTGCACGCCGCTGCCCATCAAGCCGGTGGTGAAAGCCGGAGACAAGGTCATGATCCCGTCCATGGGCAGCTTCCGCCCGGCGGTGGTGGCTCGCGTGGATGCCGCCATCGGCCGGGTGTTCGCCACGTACGACTTCGGCGGCAAGCCGAAGACGGAAGCCGTGGCTTTCGGCGACGTGGCGGTGGGGCTGCCCTGAAGGGGAAGCCGTCCGGTGATGGGTCGAGGAATTGGTGAACGGGTGAATAGAACCTGTTGAGGGAGGGACGGAAGCGGGGACAGTTGGGAGGTTGGGAAGTTGACCCGAGGCAACTTCTCGACCGTTTTTCATGCAGCCTGCTTGGATGCGGAGCACATCCGATCCATGACATCGCAGGATCGTCGTCCGCCGCATCCGGATCGGCGATCACCGGGTGACGGGTCGGCGTGATCATCGACAATCAGTGATGGGTGTCTTCTGCATCCGGAGCTGCCGGCACCGGGTGATGGGCGGGCGCGGCCGGTTGGCTGCGGAAGGTCCGCGGCTGTTCCACCCCAAATTTTTGTTCCACCCACCGCCGCTTCGGGGTACGATGGACCGTCCGCGATCGCGTCACGGCCGCGGGGCGATGGCAATCGCGACTGTGCATCTTGATCACCGAAGTCCGAAGTCCGCGTTACGGGAACGAGCCTCGAGCCCCGAGCCTCGATTACGATCACGATTACGAGTACGAGGGAAAGAAATGAGTCAACCGTTGGTGATCCGGGGCGGCGTCATTCTGACGCTGGGTGAGGACAACCGGGTGCTGCGGGACCACGCCATCCGCGTCGAGGACGGCCGCATTCACAAGATCGCGCCGGCCGCCGAGGTGGATGCCGCCGGCGCCCGCGTCATCGACGCCGCGGGGAAGGCGGTGCTGCCCGGCTGGATCAACGCCCACATGCATTTCTACAGCACGTTGGTGCGGGGCCTGGGCAAGGCCAAGCCGTCGCGCGACTTCGTGGATCAGCTCCGCAACCTGTGGTGGCGGCTGGACCGCCGGCTCACCCTGGACGACACCTATGTCAGCGCGCTGGTCATGGCGGTGGCGGCGGTGCGGAGCGGCACCACAACCCTCATCGATCACCACGCCAGTCCCGGCGCCGTCCGCGGCTCGCTCGACGCGATCGCCCGTGCGGTGAAGGCGGCGGGGCTGCGGGCCTGCCTCTGCTACGAGGTCTCGGACCGTGACGGCGCCGACGTGGCCCAGGCCGGACTGGAGGAAAACGCCGCGTTCATCCGCCGCTGCAAGGAAGAGAAGGACCCGCAACTCCGCGCCCTGTTCGGCCTCCACGCCGCGTTCACCCTGGGCGACGCCACCCTGGATCGCGCCGCCGCCATGGGCCGGGAACTCGGCGCCGGCTTCCACGTGCATACCGCCGAGTCGCCCGCCGACCAGGAGTACAACATGCGGGAGCACGGTCAGCGCGTGGTGCGGCGGCTGCGCGACCACGGGCTGCTCGGGGCCGGAACCATCTGCGCCCACTGCGTCCATGTGGACGACGCCGAACTCGACCTGCTCGCGGAGACGCAGACCATGGTCGCCCACAACCCGCAGTCCAACCTGAACAACGCCGTGGGCATCGCCGACCTGCTGGCCATGGCGCGGCGTGGGATCACCGTGGGTCTCGGCACCGACGCCATGACGGTGCGCATGCTCGAGGAACTGCGCGTGGCCCTCTGGGCGCAGCACCTGCGCCAGAACGGCCCCACCGCGGCGTTCATGGAAGTGACCGACACGCTGCTCGTCCACAACCCGGCCATCGCCAGCCGCCTCTGGGGATTCCCGGTCGGCCGCCTGGCCGAGGGCGCCGCCGCCGATCTCATCTTGGTGGACTACGACCCGCCCACGCCGCTGGAGCCGGCCACGGTCCGCGGTCACGTCGTGTTCGGCCTGAGCCAGGCCGCGGTGGACACCACCGTCGTCGGCGGCCGCGTCCTCATGACGGGCAAGCGGTTGGAACGCGATGTGGACGAGGCGGCGCTGGCCGCCCGCGCCCGCGAGCTCGCTGCCTCCCTGTGGGACCGGTTTTGAAAATGACCAATGAACAATGACAAATGAAAAATGATCAATATAATGACATTCATTCAGACTGCTTGACGGCATTTCTCACCGAGGTAATCGTCACATGACCGACTTGTACGCCAGAATCCATGCCCGCGCAAAGGAACTCGAACCCGAGATCGCCCGGTTCCTGTGCGATCTCGTCCGCACACCGTCCCACTCGACCAAGGAGAAGGAAGTGGTCGCGGTGATCGACCGCGAGATGCGCACGCTGGGCTTCGACGAGGTGCGCGTTGACGGCCTGGGGTCCATCATCGGCCGGGTGGGGCGCGGCAAGCGCCTGGTGGCCTTCGACGCCCACATCGACACCGTCTACCCCGGCGACCGCGCCCTGTGGCGCTTCGACCCGTTCGACGCCCACATCGCCGACGGGCACGTGTGGGGCCGCGGCGCCTCGGACCAGAAGGGCGGGCTGGCCGCCATGGTCTACGCCGGCAAAATCATGAAGGAGATGGACCTGGCCGGCGACTTCACGGTGCTCTTCACGGGCACGGTGATCGAGGAGGACTGCGACGGACTGTGCTGGAAGTACCTCGTCGAAGAAGAAAAGATCCGGCCCGAGGCGGTGGTGATCACGGAGCCCACCAGCCTGCGCATCCACCGCGGCCAGCGCGGCCGGATGGAGATGATGGTCCATGCCAAGGGCGTGAGCTGCCACGGCTCGGCCCCCGAGCGCGGCGACAACGCGGTCTACAAAATCGCCCGCATCGCCCTAGAGATCGAGAAGCTCAACGCCCGGCTGGCCGACGACCCGTTTCTGGGCAAGGGGACCGTCACCGTGACTCAGGTGTTCTTCTCATCGCCGTCGGCCTGCTCGGTGCCCGACGCCGCCAGCATCCAGCTGGACCGGCGCCTCACCGTGGGCGAGACCATCGACACGGCGGTGGCCGAGGTGCAGGAGGCCTGCCGCCGCGCCGGCCACCCGGAGGCGGTGGTGGATGTGCTCCAATACGCCGAACCCGCCTACACGGGCAAGGTGTTCCCCATGCAGAAGTACTACCCCACCTGGGTGACGCCGGCCGCCTCGCCCTACGTGCAGGCGGCGGTGGCGGCATACTGCGCCGCGCTCGGCACCGAGCCGGTGGTGGACAAGTGGACGTTCTCCACCAACGGCGTCGCCATCGCCGGACTGGCCGGCATTCCGTGCCTGGGGCTCGGCCCCGGCCATGAGAAGGAAGCGCACGCGCCCAACGAGTCGTGCCCGGTGGACCATCTGGGCGCCGCCGCCGCGTTCTACGCCGCGTTCATGGCGCAGCTCAACGGAAGGTAGGATTCGCCACAAAGTCACAAAGGACACAATGGTTTTTTTATTTGTCGCTTTTCATTGGGCATCTCAGAACGGTGTATCGGTGAATGGGTGAATCGGTAAATGGGTGAATCGGGAGACGGCCGGCGGGAGACGGGAAATGGCAGACGGCAAACGAACAGGATGCAGACGGCAAACGAACAGGATGGACGATTAACCATCAACAATAACCCATCAACTTATAACTTGGAACCTACGAGGCTGCGAACCTGTCAACCTGAGAACCTGTGAACTTTTGAACTTTTAAACCATTCGATTACGATCACGATTACGAGTACGATTACGAGCACGAGCACGAACAGAGGGGCCGGGAACGAGCCTCCAGCCTCGCGTCTCCAGCCTCGAGCACCGACGTCCCAAGTCCGATGTTCGATATCCGATGCCCGAACAGCAAATGAATCCTCTGTGACCTCTGTGCCTCTGTGGTGAATATGAAAAGGATGATCGAAATCGCCGAGTTCGTCTGGCGCTGCACGCAGTGCGGACGGGAGTACGCCCGTGACGCCGTGCGCTATCTCTGCCCCGAGTGCGGCCGCGGCTACCGCCCCGGCGTGCCGCTGCCCGGCGTGCTTGAGGCGGTGTTCGACTACCCCGCGATCGCCGAGCGGTTCGTCCCCCGCCGCCCCGACTGGCGCCTCTTCACACCCATGGAGCCGGAGCACGAGCCGCCCTACGCCGTGGGGAACACGCCGCTGGTGCCGGCGCCGCGGCTGGCGGCGCGGCTGGGCTGGGGCGAGATCTGGATCAAGAACGACGGGCTGAATCCCAGCGGCTCGCTCAAAGACCGCGCCTCGTTCCTGGTGGCCGCCGAGGCCCGGCGCCTGGGCGAGCGCACCGTGGTGGTGGCCTCCACCGGCAACGCCGCCAGCGCCACGGCGGCGGTGTGCGCCGCCGCCGGGCTCGAGGCGGTGATCTTCGTCCCGGCGGCCGCGCCGCGGGCCAAGCTGGTGCAGATGGTGCAGCACGGCGCTCGCGTGATCCCGGTGCGCGGCACCTACGACGACGCCTTCCGCCTGTCGCTGGAGTACACCGCCGCCCGGGGCGGGCTCAACCGCAACACCGCCTACCACCCCCTGACCATCGAGGGGAAGAAGACCGTGGGGTTCGAGATCTTCGCCCAGTACGGCGGCCAGGCGCCCGAGGCGATCCTCGTGCCGGTGGGCGACGGCGTGATCCTCGCCGGCGTCTACAAGGCGTTCGCCGACCTGCGCGCCGCCGGCGCCATCGAGCGCCTGCCGCGGCTGGTCGCCGTGCAGGCGGAGCGCTCCGACGCCATCCACCACTACATCGCCACGGGCGAGTACCGCGACGCCGCCGACCCGCGCACCGTCGCCGACTCCATCTCGGTGCGCACCCCCAGCAACGCCGAGCTGGCCCGCCGCGCGGTGATGGAAAGCGGCGGTTTTTCGCTCACTGTCTCCGACGCGGAGATTCTCGAGGCACAGTCGCTGCTGGCGGCCACCACCGGGGTGTTCGCCGAACCGGCCGCGGCGGCCGTGGCGGCGGGTCTGGCCCGGGTGGCCGTGGAGCGCCGCCTCGACCCGGCGGCGCCCGTCGTGCTCCTGGTCACCGGCCACGGCCTCAAGGATATCGACGCCGCCATGACCGGCCTGTCGCTGCCCGAGCCCATCCCCCCGGAGCTGGAGGCGGTGCCCTGAGATGCGCCTCCGCCTCGCCACGCTCGGCGCCCTCGTGGGAGCGGCCCTCGCAGCCGCCGCGCCGCCGGACGGCCCGCCGCGGGGGTTCGCGATCCCGTGGATCGATCTCGCCGCCGATGTCGCCCGCCAGACCGTCGTGGACCGCGAGCCGGGGCAGTACCTGGGACATCCCGCCACGGCGCTTCTGGAGGATGGCCGGACCATCCTCGTGGTCTATCCCAAAGGCCACGGTGCCGGGCCCATTGTCCTCAAGCGGAGCTCCGACGGCGGCCGCACCTGGAGCCCCCGCCTGGACGTGCCCCCCGATTGGGCCACCGGCCGGGAGACGCCCACGATCCACCGTGTCACCGATGCCGCCGGCACGCGGCGGCTCATCGTCTGGTCGGGGCTGTATCCGGCGCGTCTGGCCGTGTCCGAGGACGACGGAGCCACCTGGACGCCGCTTCGACCGGCGGGCGACTGGGGCGGGATCGTGGTCATGGGGTTCGTGGCGCCACTCCGCGCGCCCGGCCGGTATCTGGCGATGTTCCACGACGACGGACGGTTCTTCAGCGACCGGCCCGCTCCGGCCGGCCCGGTGGTGTTCACCCTCTACCGAACGTTTTCCGAAGACGGCGGCCTGACGTGGTCGCGGCCGGAGGCGGTCTGGAGCGGCGCCGACGTGCATTTGTGCGAACCCGGCTGCGTCCGCTCCCCCGACGGCGGCGAACTGGCCGTGCTGCTGCGCGAAAACACCCGCCGCCGCAACGCCCATGTGATATTCTCGCGGGACGAGGGCCGGACGTGGACCGCACCGCGCGAGCTGCCCGGCGCGCTCACCGGTGACCGACACTGCGGCCGGTACGCCCCCGACGGGCGGCTGTTCATCTCCTTCCGCGACATGGCGTCCGGCAGCCCCACGCGGGGCGACTGGGTGGCCTGGGTGGGGACGTACGACGACATCCGGCACGGCCGCGAGGGACAGTACCGCGTTCGCCTGATGCAGAACCACCAGGCCGCCGACTGCGCCTACCCCGGCGTCGAGGTGCTGCCCGACGGCACCATCGTCGCCACGACCTACGGCCACTGGCGTGCGGGGGAGGCACCGTACATCGTAAGCGTCCGCCTGACTTTGGCCGAACTCGACGCCCGCCTTCCGCCGCGGCGATGACCGGCCGCGCAATCCCGGCCGATTATTTCTGTAACAGGTCGAGACTTTTCCCCCGCCGGTGCGTACAAACAATTTCTTTGATCCGTGTGCCGGCCGGCGGCGCGTTCCGGCGCCGCGGCCGGGAGGAACGACTGCTTTCCGAATCTGAGGTCATGTCAGCGATCCACGCTTTGTCTTTGCGCCCGCCGGCGCCCGCGCGCCCGGCGGCACTGTGCGGCGAGCGACCCGGCCCCGCGGGGCCGCGGCCGGCGTCGCCCCGAACCCATCATCGCAGGAGGTTGAACGGGATGAAACGCGCTATGCTGTTGCTTGGCGTCCTGCTCGCCTTTGCCGCGGGAGCCGCGGCGCAGGTCCAGCTCGACGTCCAGGAGCACGTCCTGGCCAACGGGATGAAAATCCTGATGATCCAGAAGCCCGGCGTGCCCCGCGTGGTGTGCCACGTGTACTACAAGGTGGGCTCTATCAACGAACGGCCCGGCATCACCGGCCTGGCCCACCTGCACGAGCACATGATGTTCAAGGGTACCGAAATCACCGGCGTCACCGATGTCGCGAAGGACGCGGAGATCGACCGGAAGATCGATGCGGTCATGGACAAGATCTACCGTGAGCGGTTCTGGACGCCCGGCGGCGGCGACCCGGCCAAGATCGCCGCCTGGCAGAAGGAGTACGACGAACTGGCCAAGGCCCAGAAGGCGTACATCATCAAGGACGACCTCTGGACCCTCTACATGAAAAACGGCGGCACCGGCCTCAACGCCTCCACCGGCAACGAGACCACCGGCTACTACGTCACGCTTCCCTCCAACAAGGTGGAGCTGCAGATGCTGCTCGAGGCCGACCGCATGGCCAACGCCCGCTACCGCGAGTTCTACTCCGAGAAGGATGTGGTCATGGAGGAACGGCGGCTGAGCGAAAACCGGCCGGGCTACCTCTTCAGCGAGCAGGTCAACGCGGCGTTCTACGCCGCGTCGCCGTATCACTGGGACGTCATCGGCTGGATGGATGATCTGCGCAAGGTCACCCGCGCCGACCTGGCCGAATTCCACAACACGTATTACGTGCCCAACAACGCCGTGGCCATCTACGTGGGCGACTTCGACCCGAAGGCCATCGTGGCCATGGCCGAAAAGTACTTCGGCGCCGTTCCCCGGGGCAAGGACATCGAGCCCATCCGGACCTACGAGCCCCCGCAGTACAGCGAAAAGCGGATCTACGGCAAAGGCCCGGCGCCCACGCGACTGCAGCTCATGTTCCACACGCCAGCCGAAGGGCATGCCGACGCCGCGCCGCTGCAGCTCCTGGCGTCGATTCTCACCTCCGGCGGCATGCGCATGGGCCCTCGCGGCGGCGGTGGCGGCGCCGAGACCGGCCGGCTCCAAAAGAGTCTCATCAAGGAGAAGGAGATGGCCGTGAGCGTCTCCGCCTCCAGCCAGGCCCAGTGGTACGTGGGTGCGTTCGCCTTCAACGCCATGCCCCGGATTGACAAGGGCGTCACGCCGGAGGACCTGGAAAAGGAAATCTGGGTCGAGCTCGAGAAGATCAAACAGGAGGGCGTGACCCCCGACGAGCTCCAGAAGGCCAAGAACCGCTCCGAGGCCATGTTCTACCGCTTCATGGGCATGTCCATGGGGATGGCCCGGCTGGTGGGTGTCGCCGAGCTGCACCGTGGCTGGCGCGCCCTGCTGGCGGACCAGGAAGCGCTGAAGGCCGTGACCAGCGCCGACATTCAGCGCGTGGCCAAGGCCTACTTCGTCAAGGACAACAGCCTGGCCGCCATCTACACACGTCAGACGGGCGGCCGTGACGGGATGCGGCCGGGCCCGCGGCCCGGCGGACGACCCGGCGGCCCGCCGGAAGGACGGCCCGCCGCCGAGAAAGGAGGCGCCCAATGAACAAGATCATCACCCTCATCCTGACGCTCGCGCTGGGGTGCGGCGCCGCCTGTTTGGGCCAGGCCCAGCGGCCGGCCGACCTGAAATATCCCCCGCTCCAGTACGAACCGCCCGACCCGGCCGCCTGCCGAACCACGTTTGCCGGCGGGCTGTGCGGCTACGTCCAGGAAGACCACAGCCTGCCCGTCTTCACCCTGTCGGCCCTGGTGAATTTCGGCGACGCGTATGTGCCGAAGGATAAGGCCGGTCTCGGCGCGGTGATGAGCCGGACCCTCATCACCGGCGGCACCGCCACCCGCGAGGGCGACGCCATCGAGGAACGCATCGACTTCCTCGGCGGCTCGCTGACGTTCGCCGTGGGCGAGCGGACCTCGACCCTGAGCCTGTGGGTTCTGAGCAAGGACATGGACGAAGGTCTCGAGCTCTTCTTCGACGTCCTCCGGCATCCCGAATTCCGCGAAGGGCCGCTGGGCCTGACCAAGGCGCGGCTCATCGAACAGCTCCGGCAGACCAACGACCAGCCCAGCGAGGTGCTGAGCCGCGAGTACGAGAAGCTCCTCTACGGCGACCACCCGCTGACCTGGCGGCCCACCAAGGCCACCTACGAGGCGGTCACCGCGGCGGAACTCAAGGCGTTCCACGGGAAATATTTTGTGCCCGGGAACATCATCCTGGCGGCCGCCGGCGATTTCAAAGCCGCCGACCTCAAGGCGGCGGTGGAGCGCCACGCCGCCGGCTGGACCGGGGCGGCCGTCGCGGCGCCCGCCATCCCGCATGAGTTCGCTCAGCCGGAGCCGGGCGTCTACTTCGTTCAGAAGGCCATCAACCAGGGCTATGTCAGCCTGGGCCACCTGGGCATCGAGGAGTCCAACCCTGACTACTATGCCGTCCAGGTGATGAACTTCATCCTCGGCGGCGGCAGTTTCACCTCCCGCATCACCACCAAGGTGCGCTCCGACGAGGGGTTGGCCTATAACACGGGCAGCCGGTTCACGTACCGCTGGGGCTTCCCCGGCACGTTCGCCGGCTACGTCCAGACCAAGTCGGAGACGGTGGGCTACGCCATTTCGCTGATCCAGGCGGAGTTTGACCGGATCCGCACAGAACCCGTCTCGGACGCCGAGCTGGAGACCGCGGTCAATTTCTACCTGGAAAGCTTCTCCAGCGTGTTCGAGTCGCCCATGAACACCATGAACACCTTCGCCGACATGGAGCTCACGGGGAAACCCATGGATTACTACAAGAAGTACCGCGACCACATCCGTGCCGTGACGAAGGAACGGGTGCGCGAGGTGGCCAACCGATACATCCATCCCGACGGGATGGTCATCTTGATCGTCGGCGATTGGGAGCCGTGCAACACCGGCGGCGCGCAGTGGCCGGGTCCGCTGGACAAGCTGGGCAAGGTCCACAAGGTCTCGCTCGTGGATCCCATGACCGGCGAAGTAACACCGTAACCCGTATCTCGCGCACTTCGGTGCGCGAGTTCGATCCATCGAAAATGCACGACAGGGCGGCTTCGGCCGCCCTGTTTTTTGTCAAAGTGAATGGTGAGCAGTGAACAGTGAGGAGATCGGAGATAGGAGATAGAAGTTGGGATCTCGTGCGCGTAATTCGTGATCGTAATCGTGACCGTAATCGGACCTGGGACCTGGGTTCTGGGTCCTGGATTTTGGATCCCAGTTCCCGGTACCCGGGTCCTGTCCCTCCTATTCACCCATTCACCCGTTCACCGACTCACCGTTCCCCTGCTCGGGTCGGGGACAACTGCGCCTGCGGCGACGGCATCCACTCGCCGGATTCGGATCGGGGCCGGGGTGAAGCGCCGGTTGTGGATCTCCCCGACCGCGCCTTCCGCCGCTCCTGCGGAGCTGGCAGATGCCTGGTGCTCTCCGCGCACCCGGACCTTTCGGTCCGGGCTACACGCCGCCGCCGCTCGCGCGGCGGGGCTGCGGGAGCGAGAGATACGATCCTGTGGATCGTGCGGATTCAGCGGGCCGCGTCCGGCGGACGCGGCCGACGCAATAATCCAGAGCGGCGGCGTGCCGCCGCACCCCAGACCGTCGTGCCGCCGCAGCGTGCGGCACGTCATCCAGAGCGCCATGGGTGGTCAATCCGGGGCGGGCGTGCTATGATGGCGCCATGATCCCCCCGACCCTGATCAGAGGCGGCACGGTGTGCCTGCCGGACGGACCGGCACCGGTCGACGTTCTGCTCGAGGACGGCCGGATCGCCGCGGTGGGCGAGGCCCTCGCCGCGCCCGCCGCCGCCGAGGTGATCGACGCCGGCGGGCTGTGGCTGCTGCCGGGCATGACCGACCTGCACGTCCACCTCGACGACCGGATCGGCCCGTGGGTGCTGGCCGACACCTGGACCACCGGCAGCGCGGCGGCGCTGGTGGAGGGGATCACCACCCTGGGCGGCTTCGTCACCCAGGGGCCGCACGAGACCCTCGCCGCCGCGGTGGACCGCGCCGCCGCCAAGGCCGCCGGCCGGAGCCACTGCGACTACTTCTGGCACCTGACGCCCACCCGCTTCGACCGGGCCGGCTGGGAGGAGATCGCCGCCCAGCTCCGCCGCGGCTTCCGGACGTTCAAGTTCTACACCACGTACCGCGAGGCCGGGCTCTACACCAGTTACCGGGAGCTGGCGGAGATCCTCAAGCGGCTGCGGGACACCGGCGCGCGCAGCCTGGTGCACTGCGAGGATGAGGACGTCCTGGACGAGGCGGCCAACCTCCACCGGGCCACGGGGAGCGCCCGCGACCACGCTCTGCGGCGCCCCGTCCTGGCCGAGCTGACCGCGGTGCTGCAGCTCATCGACATCGCCGCCGCCACCGGCGCGCCGGTGCATGTGGTGCACGTATCCACCGGAGCGGCGGCCGCAGCCATCGCCCGGGCCCGGGAGCGGGCGCCCGTGACCGCCGAGACCGCCCCGCATTACCTGTTTCTGGACGAGACGCTCCTGAAGCGCGCCGACGGCTACCGGTGGCTCTGCACGCCGCCGCTGCGGCCGGCGGCCGAGGCGTCGGCGCTGCGCCGCGCGGCGTTGGTGGGGGCGGTGGACCTGTTCGCCACCGACCACTGCGCCTACCGCCGCGCCGACAAGGAAACCGGCCTGCGCGGCCTGGCCTGGGCGCCGTACGGCGTGGCGGGCGTCGGCGCGCTGGTGCCGCTGGTGTACCGCGCCTTCGGCGACTGCCCCGAGACGGGCCTGCCGGAGCTGGCCAAGTACCTGGCCCTGCGGCCGGCCCAGGTGGCCGGGCTGTACCCGCGCAAGGGGGCCATCCAGCCGGGCGCCGACGCCGACGTCGTGCTGGTGGACGGTTCGGGTCCCGAGCGGCCCATCCGCTCCAGCGTCGCCGACACGTGGGAAACCTACCCCGGTATGACCACGCGGCTGGCGGTGCGGGCCGTCTGGCGCCGCGGCCGGCTGGTGGCGGGGGACGGCGCACTCCTGGAGCCGGACGCGCCGGGAGGAGAGTGCCTATGTCTGAAGTGAATCCGCCCCGCGCCTGGCGCAACGACGCGGTCGCCAAGGTGACCGGCCGCGCCCGCTACGCCGACGACCTGAAGTTCCACGGCCTGCTCCACGCCGTGCCCGTGTACACCGACCACGTTCATGCGCGCCTCCGCGGCGTGGACACCGACGCGGCCGCCGCCGCCCCCGGTGTGGTCCGCGTGATCACCGCCGCCGACGTGCCGGGCAGCGTCACCTTCGGCCAAATTCTGCAGGATTACCACATGCTCGCCGGCGACACGATCCGCTGCCACGGCGACGTGGTGGCGGTGGTGGTGGCCGAGACACGCGCCGCGGCGGTGGCCGCCGCGCGGCTCGTCACCGTGACCGCCGACCCGCTCCCCGCCGTGCTGGACCCAGAGGAGGCGCTCCGGCCCGGCGCGCCGCTGGTGCATGAGGCGCACGGTTCCAACGTGATCAACCACCACCGCGTCCGCCGCGGCGACGTGGCCGCGGGATTCGCCGCGTCCGACGTCGTCGTGGAACAGGCGTTCCGCACGTCGTTCATCGAGCATGCCTACCTGGAACCCGAGGCGGCGGTGGCCGTGCCGCGCCCCGACGGCGTGATGGAGATCTACGGCTCCATGCAGCACCCGTTCAGCACCCGCCGCTTCACCGCGGCACTGCTCGGTGTGCCGCTCGCCGACGTGGAGGTCCGCTCCGTCCCCATGGGCGGCGGCTTCGGCGGCAAGGACGACACCGCCGCCATCGTCTGCGCCCGGGCGGCCCTGGCGGCGCGGCTCACCGGCCGGCCGGTGAAGCTGACCTACGACCGGGAGTGGTCGGTGCGCGAGAGCTACAAGCGCCACCCGTACCGGCTGCACTACCGGATGGGCCTGACCCGCGACGGCCGCATCCAGGCGGTGGCGGTGCGCATCGTCGCCGACGGCGGCGCCTACTGCTCGGTGACGCCGTGGGTGACGTGGCGCTCCACCGTCCAGTGCTGCGGCCCGTACCGGGTGCCCCACGTCGCGTGCGACACCTACGGCGTCTACACGAACAACGTCTTCACCGGCGCCATGCGCGGCTTCGGCTCGCCCCAGGTCAACTTCTGCATCGAGCAGCTCGTGGAGATGGCCGCCGAGCGGCTGGGTATCTCGCCGCTGGAGATCCGCCGCCGCAACATGGTGCGCCAGGGCGACACCACCATCACCGGCCAGGTGCTGGACACCCACGTGGTCAGCCTGGAGCAGGTGCTGGACCGCGTGGTGGCCGAGTCGGACTATGAGGCCAAGCGCGCCCGCTGCGCGCACGGCCGCGCCGACGGCGACGAGCTGTACGGCGTCGGCCTGGCCATGAGCTACCGCGGCATGAGTCTGGGCGCCGAGGGGAAGGACTTCAACTCGGCCATCGTCAACGTCCAGTTCGACGGCTCCATCCTGCTGGAGACGGGCATCCACGAGAACGGCCAGGGCGCCGAGTCGGCCATGGTGCTGCTGCTGGCCGACGAGCTCGGTGTGCGCCGGGAGCGGATCCGCTACCGCCAGGCGTCCACGTCCGGCATCCCCGACGGCGGCACCACGGTGGCTTCGCGCGGCACCCTGATGGGCGGCGGCGCGGTGGTCCATGCCGCCCGTGCGCTCAAGGAGAAGATGGCCGCCGTGCTGGCGCCGCGCCTGGGCTGCGCGCCCGGCGACGTGGCGTTCCGCGACGACGCCGTCTGGGGCCCCGGCGGCGCGCGGCTGACGGTCGAGGAGGCGGTGCGCGAGATGTGGCAGGCCCAGGAATACCCGTACGCGTTCGGCGTCTTCCAGGGGCCGCACGTGACGTGGGACGAGGCGACAGGGCAGGGGAACGCCTACTTCACCTGGGTCTACGGCTGCCAGGCGGCCGAGGTCACGGTGAACCGCCGCACCGGCAAGGTGAAGGTGCTGGGGATGTGGGCGGCCCACGACGTGGGCCGGGCGGTGAATCCGCCCATGCTCCTGGGACAGTACTACGGCGGCATGGCCATGGGACTTGGCTACGGCTTGACCGAGGCGGTGGAAATCAAAGCGGGTAGAATCCGGTCGCTGAACTTCGACCGGTACCGCATCCCCCGCGCCACCGACCTGCCCGAGATGCACGCGGACATCGTCGAGAATCCGGACCCGCTCTCCCCCTCGCGCGCCAAGGGGATCGGCGAGCCCACCAACGAGCTGATGGCGCCGGCGATCGCCAACGCCGTCGCCGCGGCCACCGGCCGGCGGTACTGCGAGCAGCCGGTGCGCGTCGATCCCGCGGAACTCGCCGCCGGCGCCGAGCCGGGCTCAAAAGAGGAGGCGCCATGCAGCTGACCATCAACGGACGCGCCGTCACGGTGCCCGACAGCGACGGTCCGCGCCGCCTGCTGGAGTTCCTCCGGGAGGAGATGGACCTGACGGGCGCCAAGAACGGCTGCGGCATCGGGGTGTGCGGCGCCTGCACGGTGCTGCTGGACGACCGGCCGGTGCGCGCCTGCCGCCAGACCGTGGCCGATGCCGCCGGGCGGCGGCTGCTCACCATCGAGGGGCTGGCGGCGCCCGACGGCACGCTGCATCCGCTCCAGCAGGCGTTCGTGGACCACGGCGCCATCCAGTGCGGCTTCTGTACGCCGGGGATGGTGCTCACCGCCCACGCCTTTCTGCTCAAGCACCCGTCGCCCACCCGGGCGGAGATCCGCCGGGCCATCTCGGCCAACCTGTGCCGCTGCACCGGCTACCAGCAGATCGTCGACGCCATCGAGTCCGCCGCGCCGTTCTACCACCGGTGATCGGTTGGTGGTTGATGGTTGATGATTCGTGCTCGTAATTCGTCATCGTCATCGTCATCGTCATCGTAATCGAGGCTCGAGGCTCGAGACCCGAGGCTCGTTTCCGAATCATCGGACATCGGACTTCGGACATCGGAACTGGACCCTGGGTTCTGGGCCCTGGTTCACAGAACCCGGATTCTAATCTCCATTCACCGATTCACCCATTCACCGATTCACCCATTCACCGATTCACCCATTCACCGATTCACCCATTCACCGATTCATCCATTCACCTATTCATCCATTCACCTATTCATCCATTCACCTATTCATCCATTCACCTATTCATCCATTCACCTATTCACCTTTCTCTCCGTCCCCACTTCATGTAAAATAAACTTTTTCACTTCTTCGAGGAGTTGGCGCTATGTCCATGGAATTCATCGGGCGTTGCATCGGGGAGCTGGCGGACCTGGATGTCAAAATGGCCGGCGAAGACTTCCTCCTGACCTGGGACAAGTCGGACGCGGAGATCCGGGCCACGGCGCTGGTGGCCGACGCCCTCAAGGCGCTTCACCGCCGCGGCGTCAGCCTGAAGGTGTTCGAAACTGGGGTGGCGGTGTCCATCTTCCGCGACAAATCCACCCGGACGCGCTTCAGCTTCGCCTCGGCGGCCAACGCGCTGGGCCTGGCCTTGGCCGACCTGGACGAGGAGAAGTCGCAGATCAGCCACGGCGAGACTGTCCGCGAGACGGCCAACATGATCGCCTTCCTCTCCGAGGTGATCGGCATCCGCGACGACATGTACCTGGGCGAGGGGAACCGCTACATGCGCGAGGTGGCCGCCGCCGTGGACGAGGGATTCCGCGCCGGCGTGCTGCACCAGCGCCCCGCGGTGGTCAACCTCCAGTGCGACATCGACCATCCCACCCAGACCATGGCTGACCTGTTGTGGCTGAAAGAACATTTTGGCTCATTCGAGGCGCTGCGGGGCAAGCGCATCGCCATGACCTGGGCCTATTCGCCGAGCTACGGCAAGCCGCTGTCGGTGCCCCAGGGGATCATCGGACTCATGACCCGCTTCGGCATGGACGTGGTGCTGGCCCACCCGGACGGCTACAACCTGATTCCCGAAGTGGAGCAGGTGGCAGCCACCCACGCCACCCGGTCCGGCGGCCGCTACACTCGGGTCGCCTCGATGGCGGAGGCGTTCCGGGACGCCGACGTGGTTTACCCCAAGTCGTGGGCGCCCTACCCGGTGATGCAGCGGCGCACCGAGCTGCTGAAAAACCGGGACAAACAGGGGCTGACCGACCTGGAGCGGGACTGCCTGGCCCAGAACGCCGGACACCAGGACTGGGAGTGCACCGACGAGATGATGAAGCTCACCCGCGGCGGCGCCGCGCTCTACATGCACTGCCTCCCGGCGGACATCTCCGGCGTGAGTTGCGAGCGGGGCGAGGTGGCCGCGCCGGTGTTCGACCGCTACCGCCTCCAGACCTACCGCGAGGCCGGCTACAAGCCGTTCGTCATCGCGGCCATGATCCTGCTGGCGCGGTTTGCGGAGCCGGCCGGCGTGCTGGACGCCATCGCCCGCCGCGCCACGCGGCGCCTGCTGTAAGGAGCGCACCATGTCCCAGATCATTCACACCATCCGGGAAGACGTCGTCCGGCGCACCGCGGCGCGGTGCCGCCGGCGGAACATCCGCATCCCCACGTTCGCCGAGATGCGCGACCCGTCGCTCATCCCCGAGTCCGTCCGGAAGCAGTTGCCGGCGGTGGGGCTGTGGGACGTCAATCCGCTGAACCTGTTCCGGATCACCTGGAAAAACGACGTCCGCACCGGCCTGTTCGGCGGGGTGAATTACATGGAGATCCCGCCGGCGCTCACCGGCGTCCGGGCGCGGATCATCGGTCTTGTGGGCAAGTTCTTCCCCACCGGCGCCCACAAGGTGGGGGCGGCGTTCGGCTGCCTGGTGCCGCGCCTGGTGAGCGGCGAGTTCGACCCGGAGGTGCACAAGGCGGTCTGGCCCTCAACCGGCAATTACTGCCGCGGCGGCGCCTTCGACTGCGCCCTGCTCGACTGCACCGCGGTGGCCATCCTGCCCCAGGAGATGAGCCGGGAGCGCTTCGACTGGCTTCGTGAGATCGGCGCCGAGGTGATCGCCACGCCGGGCTGCGAGTCGAACGTCAAGGAAATCTACGACAAGTGCTGGGAACTGCGCCGCGACCCGGTCCACGTGATCTTCAACCAGTTCGACGAATTCGGCAACCCCATCTTCCACTACCAGGTGACGGGGCCGGCATTGCTGGAAGTGTGGGAGCAGGTGCGCCGCGCGGGGAGCCGCGCGGCGGCCTACATCTCGGCCACGGGCTCGGCGGGGACCATCGCCGCCGGCGACTTCCTCAAGACCCGTTTCCCCGGGCTGAAGGTGGTGGCCACCGAAGCGCTGCAGTGCCCGACGCTGCTGCTCAACGGCTTCGGCGGGCACCGGATCGAGGGGATCGGCGACAAGCACGTCCCGTGGGTGCACAACGTCCGCAACACCGACGCCGTGGCCGCCGTCGACGACGCCGACTGCATGCGCCTGGTGCGCTTGTTCAACGAGCCGGCCGGCCGCGAGTACCTGGCGACGGCGGGCGTGCCGGCGGCCGACTGCGAGCGGCTGGAGCTGCTGGGCATCTCCAGTATCTGCAATCTGCTGGCGGCGATCAAAACCGCCCGCTACTATGAGCTGGACGAGCGCGACGTGATCTTCACCGTGTTCACCGACTCCATGGAGCTGTACGGCTCGCGCCTCGAGGAGCTGCGCGCCGCCGAAGGGCCGTACGGCCCGCTGCCGGCCGCGCGCGACCACGCCGCCGTGCTGCTCCACCAGAGGATTGATTATTTCAAGGAACTCACCTACTACGACCGGAAGGCCATCCACAACCTGAAGTACTACACGTGGGTGGAGCAGCAGGGCAAGACCGTCGACGAGATCAACGCCCAGTGGGACGACGCGTACTGGCGCCGGCTGTTCGAGGGCGAAGTGGACGAGTTCGACCGCCTGATCACGGCCTTCAACCGGGAGGCCGGCTGGGAGGCCTAGCGTGACGGACCCGACAACGGGCGCGGTGATCCTGGCCGCCGGAGCCGGGGCGCGCCTGGGCGGCCCCAAGCTCAGGTTAGAATCCGGCGGCCGGCCGTTCCTCGAGCAGGTGCTGGCGGCGGTCGTCGAAGCCGGCTGCGTGCCGGTGGTCTGTGTGGTGCGCGCCGAGGACCGCGACTGGGCCGCGGCACTGGCGGACGCGGCCGGCGCTGCGGTGGTGGTCAACCCGGCGCCGGAGCGGGGCGCGCTCTCCTCGCTGCGGCTGGGCCTGGACCGGCTGGGGGCATGCGCGGGCGCGCTGGTGGCGCCGGTGGACCATCCGTACGTGACGGCCGCGACCTGCCGGGCGCTGGCGGCGGCGTTCGCCGCCCGGCCCGACGCCGTGGTCAAACCGGTGTGGGACGGCCGGAGCGGGCACCCCGTGATCATCCCCCGGGAGCTGTTCCCGCGGATCCCGCCGGAGGACCGCGCCGGCGGTCTGGCGGCGGTGATCCACGCGTCCGGCCTGCGGGAGGTCCACTTGGGCGTGGAGGATCCGGGGGTGTGCCGGAACATTAATTTTCCATCCGACCTGAACGAATCGTTGGTATAATTCGACCGTTCATTGATCCTTTGGTGTGAAGCGATTGCACCTCCCGGTTGCGGCCGGGGCGGGCTCATGTTCTGGAGGCGTCATGGACAAGGCGACTGTGGACGGGAAAACGATCGGCCGGCTGCTGCTGGTCACCGGCCTGATATGGGGCCTGGCCGAGGCGGCGCTGGGCGTGGGTCTGCGCGGCACGTGCGGCGTCGGCGTGACCGGCGCGGTGATGACCGGCTGGGCCATCGGCTGCCTCTCCGCCGGATACCACGCTGCGCGCCGGGTCTGGGCGCCCGCGGTGCTGCTGGCCGTTGCGGCGGGGCTCAAGTCGCTGGACGCGGCGGTGCTGAGCCTGCCCGTGGGGCACGGATCGGTGGCCAATCCCATGTTCGCATTCGCGGTGCAGGCGCTCCTCCTGATGCTCGTGGCCGCAACGATTCGGTGGGCGAAAGCCGACGGGCGGGCCGTGGACATGGCCGCCGGCGGGCTGATCGGACTCGGCGCGGCGGGGCTGTTCCCCCTGGTCGGGTTCGTGACCGGCTCTCCGGCATGCATCCATGCCGGTACGACGCTGCCCGTGGCCGTTGTCTACGCGCCTCTGAGCGCCGCGCTTGGCTCGGTAGCCTATCCGCTGGGACGGATCCTGGCGGAACGCCTGCAGAGCTGGCTTGCCGCCGGCCCCGCACCGGCGCCGGTTCGCGCGCGCTGGTTGGACGCGGCGGCGGTCGCCGCGCTGGTCCTGTTCGTCGGCGTGGAGTTGCTGGCGCGATGAGAATCATCATCTCCGGTGATCTGCATGTGGGCAAGAGCAGCCTGGTGGCGGCCCTGACCGGCCACCTGCCGGCGGGGGCGGTGGGACGGGTGCTCACCGTGCCCCTGTTCCGCGACCAGGAAAAAGTAGGCTTCTGCCTGGAGGCGCCGTCGGGCGACCGCGAAGTGTTCGCTCACGCCGACTGGGCGGATGCGCCGCGCTTCGGGCCGTTCGGGCTCAAACCCGAGGTGTTTGCCGATTTCGGTTGCCGCGCCCTGGCCCAGGCCGCGGACCGGGACTGGCTGGTCATCGACGAGCTGGGCGTCATGGAGGAGCACGCGCTTCCCTTCGCCGAGGCGGTGGCCGGCGCCTTCCGCGACCGCGACCGGATCGTCGCCGTGGTCCAGCGACGGGCGCTCGTGGACTGGGTCCGGCGGATCGGGCTGGAGCGCCTCGACGGGATATTCTGCGTGCACCCCGACAACCGTGAGGCGATGGCCAACTGCCTCTCGCGGCTCCTGCTGGAGTGACGGCGCGCAAATCGCCCCCCGTGCGCCCCGCGCGAAGGTCGTCCATGAGCCCGCTCTCACCGTCTGAACCCGTCCTTCAACTGCCGCCGGATCAGTTGCGGTCGCGCCGGCGCGCGGCCGAGGCGGCCGCCCTGGGCGTTGCGGTCTTCGCCGTCTACCTGCTGTTCCCCATCCGGAACCACTATTGGGACGGCGTGGGATTCGCCCTCCAGATCGAAGCGACTGCGGATCCCGGCGATCCCGCGCTGCTGCATCCGAACCACCTGGTTTACACCCTGGCGGGGCGCCTGGCGTACGGCGCTGTGCGCACCGTCTTTCCGGAGGTGCGGGCGCTGGCGGTGCTGCAGTACCTGAACATGGCGTTGGCGGCGGCGACGGCGGGTATCCTCTACGGACTGTTCCGCCGGCACGCCGGCGGGCCGGTGTTCGCGGGCGGCCTGGCCGCTCTGTTCGCGTTCTCGGCGGGGTGGTGGCGGTTCGGCGCCGATGCCGGCGCCTACGTCCCGTCCGTGCTCGGTCTGGTGCTGGGGCTGGCCGTGCTGCTCCGGTCCGGGCCCCCCGCGCCGGTGCGGCTGGGGCTGTGCCACGCGGCGGCGATGCTGTTCCACGAGCTGGCCGTCGGGTTCCTGCCCGCCGCGGTGTGCGGGCTGACGGCCCGCGCGGAGACGCCGGCGCGGCGGTGGCGGTCGGTGGCGCTCTACCTGGCCACGGCCGGCGGGGTGACGGGAGCTGCCTACCTGGCCGCGTACGGGCGCCAACCGGGCGGGACGAGCCTGTGGACGTGGCTCACCTACCACTCACCCGACTCGGCGTTTTCTTGGGACCTAGGCCGCAACCTCGTATTGACCGTCCAGAGCAATGTGCGCCTCCTGGTGAACAGCCGGCCAGGCGACGTGTTTCGGCACCCGGACCCCGTGAGCCTGGCGGCGCTGGCTTTGTTCGCGGTGGCGCTCGGGTGGGTGATTGTCACGCTGATCCGGCGCCGCGCGTGGCGGCTGCCGCCGCCGGCGCCCGCCGGGGGCTTCTCCGTCGCCGCGCTGTGGGTGCGCGTCGGTGTGGCCTGGTTGATTCCCTATCTGGCGTTCCTGTTCGTCTGGCTGCCCGGCAACACCTTCTACCGGCTGTTTTACCTCCCGGCGCTGATCCTGCTGCTGGGGGCGTGGCTGCTGCGGCGCGGCGCGCCGGCCGCCGGCCTGGGGCGGCTTCCCCTGGCGGCGGCGGTGCTGGTGGGCCTGTTCAACCTGGGATTCTTCATCGTGCCGTGCGCGCAGGTCCGGTCCAACCCGCCGCTGGCGCTGGCCGTGCGGATGCAGGGGCGCTGGTCCGGCCCCACCACCGTGGGGTACGGCGACTTCAATCCGGACAACTGGACCCTCCGCTACTTCAATCCCGCCACCCGGTGGGTGGCGGTGGATCCGGGAGGCGGCCTGGACGGCTTCCGACGTCTCCTGGCCGGCCAGCAGCGGGAGGGCCGGACGGTCTGGTTGGACTCATCGGCGGTCCGGACGCTGAAGGCGATGGGCCCGGAGGCGGCGGCGTTCACCGCCGCCTGCATCAAAGAAGAGGTGGCCCAGGACCGGATGGGCACGCGGCTGTACCGGCTCGGACCGCCGCCCGCGAATGGCTCCGGTGTGGTAGAATCCATCCGTTGAGCGGCAGCGGCACACGGCTGTCGGAAATCGGCGGTCCGTAGGGTATCAGGGAGCGAACGATGGATCGGAAACAGAAGCAGGAACGGTACGGGCGCATCCGCGACCAGCTGGCGGAGCTGTTCACCAAGACCGGTGACCCCGTCGCCCGGATGGCCACCGCGGTGGCGTTGCTCCACCACAAGATGCCCCACTATTTCTGGACGGGATTCTACCGTCTCGTGGACGGCACGCTCACCGTGGGTCCGTACCAGGGCCCGCTGGCCTGCCAGGTGCTGCAGGCCCACACCGGCGTCTGCTGGGCGGGGATCGACCGCGGCGAGCCGGTGGTGGTGGCCGACGTGCACGCATTCCCCGGCCACATCGCCTGCGATTCCCGCTCGCGGTCGGAGATCGTCGTGCCGCTCCGCGACGCGGCGGGGCGGATCGTCGGCGTTCTCGACGTGGACAGCGACGAGCCGGCCGCGTTCGACGAGGTGGACCGCGCGGGGCTGCTCCCCATCGTGGCCATGATCCACGCATGACGCCGCCGTCCGCACGGGCGGTCCTGCGGAGTCGTCTTGTCCGCTTGGACGACGCCGGGCTTCGGCGCAGGGACCGACGCGGGACACCAGGGTCAATCCATGAACGATGACCACACACCAGCCGGCAGCCTGCAGGGCATTCGCACGGCGTTTCTGCTGAACCTGGCCTTCACCCTGTTCGAGATCGCGGGCGGCCTCTGGACGAACTCCATCGCCATCCTGGCGGACGCCCTCCACGATCTGGGTGACTCGTTCGCCCTCGGCGCGGCCTGGTACCTCGAGAAGATTTCCGGTCGCAAGGGGGACGCGCGGTACTCCTACGGCTACCGGCGCTTCGCGCTCGTGGGCGCGTTGATCAGCGCCGGCGTGCTCATCGCCGGGTCGCTCCTCATCGTGACCGAGGCGGTGCCGCGGCTGCTGCACCCCGTGCGGGCCCACGCCCCCGGCATGATCGTCCTGGCCGTGGTGGGCTGCGTCGTCAACGGCGTGGCGGCCCTCCGGCTCCGGCGCACATCCGGCTTCAACGCCCGCATGGTCGCCTGGCACCTGGTGGAGGACGCCCTGGGATGGCTGGCGATCCTGATCGCCGGGGCGGTGCTGCTGGTGCGCGACGTGCCGGCGTTGGATCCGGCCCTGTCCATCCTGATCACCCTGTGGGTGCTCTGGAACGTGGTGCGCAACCTGCGCCGGACCATGGGGGTGTTCCTGCAGGGGACGCCCGAAGACGTGGATCTGCCCGCCCTGGAGGCGGAGTTGCGCGGGATCGAGGGGATCGCGGACCTGCACCACACCCATGTCTGGAGCATGGACGGCGTCCACCATGTGCTCACCACCCATGCCGTGATCGCCGCGGATGCCGGCAAGGAAGACCAGCTCCGGATCAAGGAGGCCGTCCAGGAGGTGGTGGCGCGGCGTGGCATCGCCCACACCACGGTGGAACTGGAGTACGCCGACGAACGCTGCCGGATTCGGCACGAGAACTGCCGGTAACTCGAGGCTCGTTCCCGTAACGCGGATATCGAACCTCGGAATTCGGATTTCGGCCCTGGGTCTTCGGTTCTAGGTCCACAATCCCAGAACCCAGGTCCCAGATCCCGGGTCCTATCTCCCACGCACTCTACAATTATGTCTCTTGACGAAAAAAACTGTCCGGGCGCATAAATGGAGAAACATATCGACAGGAGGAAGATCATGCGCATCGTGGATCCGTTCATCAAGGAGTTGGAATTCGAGGCCGTGTCCATCCGCAAGATGCTGGCGCGGGTGCCGGAGAAGGACTTCGGCTGGAAACCCCACCCGAAATCCATGAGCATGGGCCAACTGGCGTCTCACGTGGCCGACACGCTGAGCTGGGTGAAGCTCATCCTGGAGCAGCCCGTGATGAACATGGGCGAGGGCGAGTACAAGCCGTGGCTGGCCACGAGCACGGCGGAGCTGACGGCCCACTTCGAGAAGCACCTGGCCGAGGCGCTGGCGGCGCTGGACGCGTGCAGCGCCGCCGACATGAGGAAGAAGTGGGCCCTCAAGTCGGGCGACGCCGTCTACATGAACGAGCCGCGCACCACGGTGATGCGCGGGGTGATCATCAACCATTTGATCCACCACCGCGGCCAGCTCTCGGTGTACCTGCGCCTGCGCGACGTGCCGGTGCCCTCCATCTACGGCCCCTCGGCGGACGAGGCAAGCTGACGGATACCGGCCGGCTCAACTCTGCAGTTCGTTAAGAATGGAGCGGAAGGTTCCCAGATAGCTCTCGGTCAGCGATTCATCGAACAGCTTCAGCCAATGTTCAATGTAATCCCGGTCGAATCCTGGATTCTTCAGCAGGACGACTCGCACGTCCTCCAGATCCCGGCTCCGTCCGGCAATGATTTTATGAATGACCAGGTCCTCCAGGGAGGCAAAACAGACCTTGGTCTTCCCGATGGGGTGCGGGCGCACCCGTGCCAGCGCCGCCTGTTCGTAAGCCGAAAACGAGAACACGATATCCACCCGAATCGTGCTGCTATCCTCGATGGTGGGCAGCACCATGGTGTCCCGGACAAACGGTTCAGCCGGATCCACCAATACGCGCAAGCCCAGCTCGCGGACGATCGCGAGAACTTGATGCAGCCCGCTGCTGTCCAGACCGACGGTGATGTCGATGTCGCGGGTCAGGCGGGGTTCACCGTACAGGAGGACGGCCTGTCCGCCGATCACCATGTAGGGGATGTTCGCCCGATCAAATGCTCGGGCGATCCGTTGCAGCAGTTCTTGGAACACAGTTCCACGCCCTCGCCACCCGGATGTCCACTTCGATGCCGGCCAATGGATCGTCGCCGGCGAACGCACCCAGCGCGACAGCTTCTGCCCAGAGGGCGTCCAGGATGCGGAAATTCTCCCGGACATCCCGGACCGGCCGGGTCAGCCACTGGCGCTCGAATTGGTTGTACGCGGCGGTTCTGCGCAACATAATCTTTATTATAACATACTTATTTCATTGCAAATAGAGAGGAAACTGCCCGCTGCCGGTGATGGGGCGGCCGTCGCCTCAGGACGCCGCCGGCGGTTCAGCCGCAGCGGAATCGTGGAGGTGAGCCGCCGCGGACCGGCGCCAGGCCCGGCGCGTCCACAACGCGCTGGCCAGGCAGATGGCGCCGCCGCCCATGGCCGTGAGCGGTGCGCCAAGGTGTTCGGCCACCCAGCCGGCCGCGAGCCCTCCGATGGGGGACAGGCCGGTGAAAAACCAGATGTAGAGCGAGATGACGCGCCCGCGCATGGCCGGCGGCGCGGTGGTCTGCAACAGCGCGTTGGTCACGGCCAGCTGCATGGTCACCGCCACTCCCACCAGCACCATCCAGGCGCAGGAGACCCAGAGCAAGCGGCTCAAGCCCAGGGCGATGAGTCCGGTCCCGAGCGCCGCCTGGCCGAGGCCGATGAGCCCGCCGACTCCCTGGTTGCCCCGTCGCGCGGCGGCCCCCAGCGCCCCGGCGATGGCTCCCACCCCCACGCATGACAGGAGCAGGCCGTAGCCGGGCGCGCCCGCTTTCAGGATGTCCCGGGCCAGCACCGGCAGCAGGGTGGAATAGGACAGCCCGGCCATCGACGTGACGGCGACAGCCAGGAGCACCGTCCGGATGGTGGGGTGGCCCCAGGTGAAGCGCATTCCCTCGCGCAGGTCGCGGCCGACGCTGGCGCCGGAGCGCGGCGTGGCCGCAATTCCCCGGATGCTGAGCAGGGCCACCAGCACCGCGAGGTAGCTGGCGGCGTTGATGGCGAAGCAGATCCCTTCGCCGTAGACGGCCACCAGCACACCGGCCACCGCCGGGCCCACCATGCGGCCGGTATTGAACGCGGCCGAATTGAGCGCCACGGCGCTCTGCAGGTCGTCCGGTCCCACGAGGTCCATCTGCATGGTCTGGCGCGCGGTCATGTCCAGTGTGTCCACGACTCCTTGGACGAAGGCCAGCATCAGGATGTGCCAGACCTTCACCGTGCCCGTGAGCGTCAGCGCGGCCAGCGTCGACGCCAGCAGCAGGCTGGCCGACTGGGTCAGCAGGACCAGGTTGCGGCGGGGGAAGCGGTCGGCCAGCACGCCGGCGAAGGGCGAGCCCAGCAGCGACGGGCCGAAGCGGACCGCCGCCAGCACGCCGAGGACGAGCGCCGAGTCGGTGAGCCGGTAGATGAGCCACGACAGGGCCATGGTCTGCATCCAGGTGCCGATGACCGACACCCATTGCCCCAGCCAGAACAGGGTGAAGTCGCGATGGCGCATGGCGCGGAAGGTGAGGCGCAGGCGATGCCGCCCCTGCTCGATCAGGGGCCAGCGCAGCGGAGCCGGTGAGAAGATGTGATAGGGCATGCGGTGTTCGGCCTCCGCTCCATTGTACCCCGGCCCGCAACCGTTCCAGATCCGTTACGACGCCGGCACGCGTTCTCACCGGGTCACGACGGTCCGAGCCGTCTCGCCGGAAATGACCAATGTCAGCTGATCAATGAAAAATGATCAATGGTGCGTAGTTCTGTTGTGGTCCGTCCTGCCGGGATCCGACTTCGTGCCTTGGCGCCTTGGCGTGCCCCTATTCCGGCATGGCGCGGATCCCGTCCCGGAACCGCCGCAGCGCCTCCTCGAGTTCCTCAGGCTCGGCCAGACCGAAGCCCATCCGCACGTGGCCCGGCAGCCCGAACAGGTCGCCCGGCGTCACGCCGAGGTCGTACTCGCGCTCGAGAAAATCGGCCAAGGCCAGGGTGTCGAGAGGCCGGCGGATCCGCGGAAAGGCGATGATGCCGGCCGGCGGCGCGACCCATTCGAGCAATTCGTCGGCCTCCACGTGAGCGCGCACCCGGGCCAGCGCCGGCGCGGCGACGGCCCGCGCCCGCTCCATCAGCCAGTCGCGCCGGCGGAGCGCCGCGGCGGCGATCGCGTCGCCCGGGACCGAGTTGGCGCCGGCGAGGTAGTCGACAATCCGGTAGCACCGCCGCACGAACGCGGCGTCGGCGAAGAGCAGCCCCACCCGCAGGCCGGTCAGTCCGTACACCTTCGACAGCCCGGTGACCGAGATCATCCGCCCGCCGCTCCGGCGGGCCATGGGGCTGGCGCTCTCCGTCAGGAAGTCCTTGTACACCTCGTCCACCAGGACGCGGCAACCGTGCGCCTCGGCGATCGCCGCCAGCTCTGACACTTCCTCCGGCCGGAGGGCGGCGCCGGAGGGATTGTGGAGGTTGGTCACCACCACCAGCCGGGTATCGGGGCGCAGCCGCCGCTTCAGGTCGTCGAAGTCGAGGGCGAAGCCTGTGTCATACGGGCGGGCGAACGTTTCCACAGCGGCGCCAAAGGGGCGGACGGCGTCGTCGAGGCAGGTGTAGCCGGGCGTCTCGCACAGGACGTGGCTGGGACCGCCGTCCGCCTCGTCCAGGACGGCGGCGAAGGCAACGAAGTTGCACCCGGTGGCGCCCGCGCCGATGAATACTTCATCGGGAGACACGCCGAACTGCTCGGCGGCCACCGCCTTCAGCGGTCCGTAGCCGTCGGGTTCGCCCGAGGCGATGGCCACGTCGTCCAGGCTGAGGTCCAACTCGGCCAGGGTCACCGGCCGCATGTTGGAACAAGTGAGGGCGTACCGCGCCCGGCCCTGATGCTCCTTGGCCCACCGCAGGTAGTGCACACCGTCGAACCGCATCCCGCGCCTCCCGGCTGTTTGAGTCGAAAAACTATTTCACCACAAAGTCACGGAGGACACAAAGGGGAAAGGGGAGGGTGAATGAGTGAATCGGTGAATGGGTGAATCGGTGGATCGGTGCCAGGATTTGAGATCTTTGGTCCAGGACCCAGGACCCAGAACCCAGAACCCAGGTCCGATATCCGATGTCCGATTTCCGAAGTCCGTCGGTTGGGAACGCGCCTCTGGTCTCGAACCTCGATTACGATCACGATTCCGAATGACGATTCCGAATGACGAACACGGGCCCTCAACTCTCAACATGATCGCGCAGCTGCGCAACGAATTCGGCGAGGCGGCGGTGGTGCGAGCCGGGCCAGTAGAGGCGCCGGCAGTCGGGGCACTCGGCGAAGGTGTCGTGGAGGCGGCGGGCGCGGGGCGGCAGCCGGTCCGCGACGGCGGCCTTGTCTGCGGCGCGGAGCACGCCGTTGCACTCCAGGCAGCGGGTGAAGGGGCGGAGCCGCGCCTCGAGCTGAAAGCGCCGGATCACTTCGGCCGCTTGCGCCCGGGGCGCGGTGGCCCGGACCCAGTAGCCGCGGGTGACGGCACTGTGCTTGAGCAGCCCGCGGTCGCGGGTGAGCACGATGCGCCGCTCGCGGGCCGCGGCGGCGGCGATCGCGGCATCGGCGGCGTCGTTGGCGTAGCGCGTGTCGAAGCCCAGGAGGCGGAGGTGGCGGGCCAGCCGTCCCAGGTGCACGTCGAGGATGAAGCGCGGCTCGCGCAGCGGCTGCGGCCGCAACCGTGTGGCGCCGGCGATCTCCAGGCTTTCGAATACCGGGTAGACCGACACGCGGTCGCCATCGCCGAGCGGATGGCCGAAGCCCACCGACTCTCCGTTGACGAGGATCAGGTCCACCTCGGGGTGGGGTACGCCCAGCGCCTCGATGGCGTCCTTGACCGCCGGGCGACCCTGGAACGCGTAGATGAAATCCCGCTTCCGTCGCGCCGGCGGCAGGAAGTCGTTGAGCTCCTCGTAGAAGCGGAACTCGGCGTGGTGCAGGGGGCGGGGATGCTCGGCGCTCATTTGGGGAGGATTTAACCACAAAGTCACGCAGAACACAAAGGGCGGCCGGAGTTTGAACCGCAACGAGATGGGACGCCTAACAGGCAGATCGTTCCATAGAGACGGATCCTCTGCGTTTCCGCACCGCGGTGGTGCACGCATTGTTTCGGACTTTCAAGGTGATGGGTGGTTGTGGTGAAATGAGACCATCAATCCGATCGGCGAGGAGACACCGATGGCGACTCGACATTCTCTGATGACTGCGGTGCTGGTGGCGGTGCTGGCCGTGGCTTCGGCGGACGCCGCGGTGGAGCGGCCGGACAAGCCGGTAGCCACGTTTTCCATCGTGGCGCGGGATTCGGGCACCGGCGAGTGGGGCGTCGGCGTGGCGTCGCGCTTCTTCGCCGTGGGCGCGGTGGTGCCGTGGGCCAGGGCGGGTGTCGGCGCCGTGGCCACCCAGTCGTTCATGAACACGACCTTCGGCCCACGGGGACTGGACTTGCTCGCGGCGGGGCTGTCGCCGGAGGAGGTGCTCAAGGTCCTGCTCCGGGTCGATGACAATCCCACCCGCCGCCAGGTGGGGATCGTGGCCGCCGACGGGTCTTCGGCCACCTACACCGGCGCCGACTGCATCCCGTGGGCGGGCGGCCGCCATGGGGCCGACTACGCCGTGCAGGGGAACATCCTCACGGGCGAGGCGGTGGTCGTGTCCATGGAGAAGGCCTTTCTGGAAACCAGGGGCACGCTGGCGGATCGGATCTATGCGGCCCTTGTCGCCGGTGACGCCCAGGGCGGCGACGCCCGGGGCCGCCAGTCGGCGGCCATTCTGGTGGTGCGCGCCGGCGCCGGCTACGGCGGTTACACCGACCGGGCCATCGACATCCGGGTGGACGATCATCCCGACCCGTTCGGCGAACTGGGCCGCCTGCTCCGCTTCGGGCAGATGAACTACTGCTGGAACGACGCCTGGACGCTCTTCACGAAGGGGCGCGCCGCCGAGGCGCTGCCGCCCATGGAAAAGGCGGCCGGCTTGGCGCCGGACAACCCGGAGGTATGCTACGACCTAGCGGTGATCCGGCTGGCCGCCGGGCGCCGGGCCGAGTCTCTGGAGGCGCTCCGCCGCGCCGTGACGCTCAACCCGAAGCTCAGGGCCCAGGCCCGCGGCGACAAGGATCTGTCCGCTCTGTCGGGCGACGCGGCCTTCGAGGCGCTCGTGAAGTAGTCTATCGGCCTTACGGGAACGAGCCTAGAGTTTCGATCACGATTACCTTCACGATTACGATCACGATTACGAATTACGATTACGAGTACGAGTTCCCAACTCTTATCTCCTATCTCACCTCACGGTAGCGTATACGCCACCACCCGGTCGTCGGCGAAAGTCGGGATCACCACCAGGCGCTTCTCGGGCACCCAGGCGAAGTCGGCGATGTTCCAGCCGGCGGTGGTGGCGTCGAGGAGCCGTTCCACGGCGCCGTCGGGCCGCACCCGGTAGAGCCGTCCCTCGTTGTGCGACACGAGCAGGCCGCCGTCAGGCAGGGCGCACAGGCCGTCGACGACGCCCTCGCCGAGGGTGATCCACGGCCGAAGCTCCTTTGTCTCCAGATCCACCGCCAGCAGGCCGCCGCCGGCGACGCCGCCCACGATGAGGCGACCGCCGGCTACGCACAGGCCGTTGGGCCGGCCCAGCCGCGGATCGGCGAACCATTCCTCCATGCGGCCGTCGACGAAACGGTAGATCGCGTTTTTCGCCGAGTCGGAGATGTACAGCCGGCCGGCGGCGTCGGCGGCGACATCGTTGGGGAACACCGGCTGCGGGAAGGGGTGGCGGGCCACGATGGCCCGGCCCGGGATGTCGATCTCCACCAGGGCCTGCCGGCCCACGGCGAACAGACGGTCGCCCACCACCGCCAGGCCGGTGGGATTCTTGATGCCGTCGACCCACACCCGCTCGATGATCCGGCCGTCGACCGACACGACGGAGATGAACTCCAGCCCCGGCTGCATCACCGCCCGGGTGTAGCCGCTGTAGTTGCTCACGTAGAACACCCCGCGGGCCGCGTCCCACACCGCCGACTCCGGAGTGACGAAGCGGCGCGGCGTCGCCCAGGCCGCCGCCGCTCCGGGGGCGGAGTAGACCGCGTCCTGGTCGAGGCACAGGAAGCCCCAGCCGCCCATCGCCTCCACCACCAGGAGCGTCAGCTCGTTGTCGCCCGCCGTGAGGGGCAGGTAGACGGTGTCGAAGGGGCCGAGGATGCCCAGGAATGACGGGTCCCGGCTGGTGTAGGCGCTGTTGCCGGAGAAGAGCAGCCGGCCGTTGAGGAAGACGTACACCGCGTCGCTGTAGCCCAGCCCCAGTTTCATCGTGCGCGGCGCGGCGGCGCGGAGGATCGTCCGGGCCAGCACGGCGGCCGGCGCGGCGCCGTCCCGCCGACAGGCGCGGGACAGGTTCACCGTCCCGTCCGGCTCGGCCGCGACGGGGCGCCATTCGGGCGGCGGCAGGTCGGGCGTGGCCAGGAGCAGGTCCGAGTCGAACCGGCTGGCCGGGTACACCTGGGACACGTCCCATCGGGTGATGGCGCCGGGCCGCTCCGTCACCGTCGGCGCCGGGGGGAACACCAGCGTGTCGTCGGCGCGGTAGCGGAAATTGGAAAAGTAGGACGCGCCGTCGTTGAACGTGGTGACGCCGACGGCACCCCGCGAGACGCCGTGCCCGAGACGGGGGATGACCAGCACCGGCTGGGTCATGTCGTTGAAGAACACGCGGGCCTGCTCTCCCTTGACCTCCAGGCGCAGCCGGTTCCACTGGCCCGCGGGAATGGCGCCGGCGGCGGTGGCGCCCGGACCGTTGTAGAGTTGCCAGCACGTCTCGCCGTTGAAGGTGGCCGCGTACTGGAAGGCGTCGTTGTAGTAAGGCGCCCGGTGGGGTCGGATGTAGAACCGCTCGTTCTCCCCTTCGGACTGGATCCGGAAGACCACGCCGGGGTAGCCCCGGCGCCCCGGGACGCAGGCGATGTCCACCTCGATGACGCCGTTTTCGAACACGACGTCCTTGAGCGTGGCCGTGCCGCACAGGCTCGGCCGGCCCATGTGCTCGGTCAGCGTGGCGCCGGATTTCTCCCACCGGTCCGAGGCGAATTCCACGGATTCGAACGGCGCCTCCGGCGGATCGGCGGCCAGGCCGATCCCCGCCAGCAGGCAGAACCAGAAGACCAAACGATAGGCGGTGGTCATGAGTCATTCCTCCTCAGGCGGGTCGCGTCGCCCGGTTGACCCGGGGCGTCGGCTCCGGGTAGATGCCCCGCTCGGTGTCCCGCCGGATCGGTGCGGCGACATGCCTGTCCCGGCTTTGCTGGAACGGTATACGGAACCGAGCCGCTCATGGTTTGCCTGCGGACGAATACCCGCCGGTCGGCTTCGCGGCCTTCGTCCCGGCGCGGCACGTCACCGCCGGATGCCCGGGTGTCTGACGGAAACGGCGAATATTTCTCTCCGCCTGAGAACCCGGCGGTCGCGGGATGCGTACAAGTGACTTGAGCCGGAACAATCTGTCACCCGATATTCCATGACGGATAACAACCAAATTCCGAGGAGGTTTCCATCCATGAGGCGCATCGTGTGGTTTACGCTCGCGGCGGTTCTATGCGCCGCAGCGTTCGCAGCGACGGCCGACACGAGGCTGTTGCATCATCCGGATATCCACGGCGACCAGGTGGTCTTCACCTATGCCGGCGACCTGTGGATCGTCTCCAGCCAGGGCGGCACGGCCCGCAAGCTCACCACCTACCCGGGCCAGGAGCGCTTTCCCAAATTTTCGCCCGACGGCCGCAGCGTGGCCTTCACCGGCGACTACGACGGCAATAACGATGTCTTCGTGATCCCCGCCGCCGGCGGCGAACCGCGGCGCCTGACCTACCACCCCGGCGACGACGGCATGCTCGACTGGTATCCCGACGGCCAGGCCGTGCTGTTCCGCTCCGGCCGGGCCTCGTTCTGGAACCGGTTCAACCGCCTGTTCAAGGTCTCCATTGACGGCGGCCTTCCCGAGATGCTGCCGCTGCCCACCGGCGAATTGAGCTCGCTCAACGCCGACGGCACCAAGCTGGCATACAACCGCATGGGCACCGAATTCCGGACCTGGAAGCGGTACCGCGGCGGCATGGCCCCCGACATCTGGATCTACGACCTGGTTGCCAACACCGCCGAGGTGATCGCCCCGAGCGACGCCAACGACCTGTTTCCCATGTGGCAGGGCGACACCATCTACTTTGTCTCCGACCGGGGCGCCGTCAAGGTGCAGAACCTGTATGCCTACGACCTGAAGACGAAGAAGGTCCGCGCACTCACTGACTACAAGGAGTACGACGTTCAGTGGCCCGGGATCGGACCCGGGGCCATCGTCTATGAAAACGGCGGCTACCTGTACATCATGGACCTGAAGACCGAAAAATCCCGCAAGCTCTCTGTCGAAGTGCGCGGTGAAAACCTGGCCGCCCGGCCCGTGATCAAGAACGTGAGCGACTGCATCCATGGCTTCGGGCTGTCCCCGACCGGCGTACGGGCCCTGTTCGAAGCCCGCGGCGACATCTTCACCGTCCCGGCCAAGAAGGGGGAGATCCGCAACCTGACCCGCACCCCCGGCATCCGCGAGCGGGATCCGGCCTGGAGCCCCAACGGCAAATGGGTCGCCTACTTCTCGGACGCCAGCGGCGAATACGAGATCTACCTCCGGCCGGCGGACGGCAAGGGCGAGGCGACCCAACTGACCAAGGGCTCGCGGATCTGGTATCAGAACCTCGCCTGGAGCCCGGACAGCCAGAAGCTGCTGCTGTCCGACGCGGCGGTGAATCTGTATTACATCGATATCGAGAAGAAGGAACTGGTCAAGGTGGACCACGGTCAGTATGAAGGCTTCTCCAATTTCATCACCGGCGTCTGGAGTCCCGACTCCAAGTGGATCGCCTACGACAAAGCGTCGGCCAACGGCCTCGACTCCATCTACCTCTACTCCCTGGCCGACAACAAGAGCCACAAGATCACCGGCGACATGACCGACGACAGCGCGCCGGCATGGGACCCGGAGGGCCGCTATCTCTACTTCGTGGCCAACCGCGAGTTCAACTACTCGTTCAGCGCCATCGAGTTCATGCATTACCACTACAACCCCGGCAAAATCGTCGCCGTGACGCTGCAGGCGGACACCCCGTCCCCGTTCATCCCCGAAAGCGATGAGGAGAAGGTGGTCGAGGAAAAACCGAAGGACGGCGACAAACCGGCCGAGGGCGGCAAGCCTGCCGACGGCGAGAAAACGGCCGACGCCAAGCCGGCCGAGGCCAAGGACGGCGCCGCCAAGGCGGACAAGGACAAGCCCAAGACCGTCGAGATCAAGATCGACTTCGAGGGGTTGGAAAACCGGATCATCGACCTGCCGGTTCCCGACGGCAACTACGTGGGCATCGTCCCCGACAAGGAGCAGGTGTTCTTCGCCTCCGTCGGCGTGCCCGGTTCCGGGGCGCAGGGCGCCACCCTGCAGGTGTACGATCTGAAGAAGCGCGAGCTCAAGACGGTCATCGGCGGCGTCAACGGCGTGTCGTTCTCCTTCGACGTGAAGAAGATCCTGGTGCAGCAGGGCGGCGGTTACGCCATCATCGACGCCAAGCCGGACCAGAAGCCCACGGACCGGCTGAACCTGGCCGAAATGAAGATGACCGTGGATCCGCGCGCGGAGTGGCCGGAGATCTACACCGACGCCTGGCGCATCACCCGCGACTTCTTTTACGACCCCAACATGCACGGCGTCGACTGGGCGATGATCAAGGAGCGCTACGGCGCCATGCTGCCCGACGTGGCCCACCGGGACGATTTGAACTACCTCATCGGCGAGATGATCGCCGAGCTCAACAGCTCCCACACCTACCGCGGCGGCGGCGACTACCCGGAGGTGCCGCGGCTGGGCGTCGGCCTGCTGGGCTGCGACTTCGAGCTGGACGCCGCCAGCGGCCGCTACCGCATCGCCCGAATCTATCCCGGGCAGAACTGGGATCCGACCCGTCGCGGACCGCTCGCCCAGCCGGGACTCAAGGTGAAGGAGGGCGACTACCTCCTCGCCGTCAACGGACAGCCCCTCAAGCACCCCACCAACCCGTACGCCCTGCTGGCCAACACGGCGGGAAAGGCGATCCCCCTGACCGTCAACGCGCAACCGACGGATGAGGGCGCGACGGAGATCGTCGTCACCCCCGTGGCCAACGAGCTCATGCTGCGCTACCGTTACTGGGTGGACGCCAACCGCCGCAAGGTGGAAGAAGCCACCGGCGGCCGCGTGGGCTACCTCCACATGGCCGCCACCGCCGAACCCGGCGTCGAGGGCTTCAGCCGCGACTTCTACCCGCAGGTGCGCAAAGACGCGCTGATCATCGACCTGCGCTACAACTCCGGTGGGCACATTCCCGACATGTACATGAGCCGGTTGGACCGCAAGCCGCTGGGATTGTGGGCCACGCGTTACACCGACCCCACCGTCATCCCGGCAGCGACCCACTACGGTCCCAAGGTCTGTCTGGCCAACGGCTACTCCGGCTCGGGCGGCGACGCCTTCCCGTACTTCTTCCGCAAGTCGGGACTGGGCGAGCTCATCGGCACCCGCACCTGGGGCGGCCTCATCGGCCTGAGCGGCACGCCGCCGCTCATGGACAACGGCGGCGTGCAGATCGCCGACTTCTCCTTCTACAATACCGACGGCGAGTGGGATGTCGAGGGGAAGGGCGTCTCGCCGGACATCGAGGTGGACGACCGGCCCGACCTGGTGGTGGCCGGCCACGATCCGTGCCTCGAGAAGGCCATCGAGGTGCTCATCGAGGAGCTGAAAACGTACAAGCAGCCGAAGCTGCCCATCCGGCCGCCGAAGAACCCGGTCCGCTGACGGCGGATTCCCATCGCCCGCACCATCCGGCGGCGCCCCTCCCGGGGCGCCGCCTTTTTTTTCAAGCGCCGCGGCCGCAGGATTGGATATAATCCGGTCAGATCGCGAACGGATCCGATCCTGCTCCGGAGTGGAGGTAACGATGAAACGCGCGTGGGCTCTGTGGCTGACGGCGGGAATGCTGCTGGCGGGCGCGGCGGCCGGCCAGGAGGCGGCCGTGGCGGTGACCATCAACGGCGACAATTATTCCATCGACGGAACGGTCATCCGGCAGACCTCATCGTCGTTCTTCGGCGACGGCGTGCTGCGGATAGCCGTGGTGACCTGCATCGAGGCGCACCACAAGAACGTCCAGGCGGTGGCCGAGAAGATGAAACCGGCCAAGCCGGACCTGATCGTCGTGGCCGGCGATACCTATGCGAACGACCTGACCGCGGTCCGGCCGGTCTATCCCTCCTTCGATGCCGATGCGGCCGAGATGGAAAAGGCCCTCCGGCCCCTGGCGGCCCTGGGTGTGCCGGTGCTGGTGATCCCCGGCCACATGGAGATCCGGCCGGTCTACGCCGAAGCGTTCAAGCGGTTGCAGAAGAAAGGATGCTCCAACGTCCTTGACCTGAATGGCAAGGTCGCCGATTTCCAGGGCGTGAACCTGGTGGGTCTCGGCGGCTACCACCTGCGGGAATTCAAGGCGGCCTCGGGCAAGCCGATGTGGGTGCTCCCACCCGAAGGGTTCCTGCTCGAGAAGGCGCAGTACGAGGCTGCGGCCGCCTCCATCCGGCAGCTGCTGCCCCAGGGCGAACCCGTCGTCCTGGTGACCCACGGACCGCCGCGCACCGACACGTCCCTGGATCTCGTCGTCGGCGTCGGCCAGGCGGGCGACACCGCCCTGGCGGAACTGCTGAAGGCCCTGCCGGCGGACGGGCCGCCGGTGATCAACGTGCACGGGCATCTCCACGAGCGGGGCGGCGAATCGTGCACCGCGTTCCCCGCCGGGCCGTCGTGGAACGCCGCCTCCGTCACGCTGACCAAAAACCCGCGGGCGCCGAACCTGCTCATGGTGGTGGTGACGCCGGACGGCCGCGTGGCCGCCAAGTACTTCTGACGCGTCCGGCGGCCGTTGCAAAGGATAGTGGCATGATGACAGTTCAGGGTGTGTTTTCGGTGCTGCCCACGCCGTTCACCCCCGACGATCGGGTGGATACGGACAGCCTCAAACGGGTGGTGGACCTGTACCTGGCCGCGGGCGTGAACGGCCTCACCATCCTCGGCGTGACCAGCGAAGCGGTCAAGCTCACCGACGCCGAGCGGCGCCTGGTCCAGGACACGGTGCTGGCTCACACCGCCGGCCGCGTACCGGTGGTGGCAGGCGCCACGGCCGCCGGCACGGCCGCCGCCGCGGACTACGCCCGGGCGGCGAAGGCCGCGGGCGCCGCGGCGGTCATGGTCAGCCCGCCGCGCATGCCCAAGCTGAACTCGGAGACCGTCCTGCGCCACTACCGGGAATTGGCGGCGGCGGTGGAGATCCCCATCGTGCTCCAGGACTACCCGCCGGTTTCGGGTTATACCATGGAGCCGGCGCTGCTGGCCCGCATCGCCCGCGAGGTGCCGGCGGTGCAGGCCATCAAGCTGGAGGATGCGCCCACGCCGTTCAAGACGGCCCGTATCCGCGAGCAGCTCCAGGGGCACCGGACGGCGATTCTCGGCGGTCTCGGCGGGATGTATCTCCTCGAGGAGCTCCTCGCCGGCGCCGACGGGGCCATGACCGGTTTCGCCTATCCCGAGGTGCTGGTGGAGGTGGTCCGCCGCTTCCACGCCGGCCGGCGGACGGAGGCGGCCGACGCGTTCTACGCATTCGTGGCCCTGATGCGGTTTGAGTTCCAGGAGGGAATCGGACTGGCCATCCGCAAGGAGATCCTGCACCGGCGGGGCGCCATCGCCCACCCGGCGGTGCGGCCGCCCGGGGCGGCGCTGGACGCCGTCACCCGCGAGGCGTTGGACAGCGTGTTGCAATGGATCTGCACGAAACAGGGGGCCGCATGGATCTAGGACTGGCCGGCAAGGTGTGCATGGTGGGCGGGGCGAGCCGCGGGCTGGGGTACGCCGTGGCGCGGGCGCTGGCGGCCGAGGGCGCGCGGGTGTCCATGGCGTCGCGCGATTTCGCGGCCATCGACGCCGCCGGCGACCGCATCCGCACCGAGACCGGCGCCGACGTGCTGAGCGTGCCGGCGGACCTGCGCTCGGCCGCGGCCATCGACGGCTGGGTGCAGGCGACCGTCGGTACGTTCGGTGACGTGGACGGGCTGTTCGTCAACACCGGTGGCCCGCCGGCGGGTGGGTTCTTCGATTTCGACGACCAGGCATGGCAGGATGCCTTCGAGCTGCTGGTGCTCGGCGGCGTGCGCCTGGTCCGGGCGGCCGTGCCGCTCATGCGGACGCGCGGCGGCGGCAGCATCGTCTTCTCCACGTCGTCATCGGTGCGCGAGCCCATTCCCAACCTGACGCTCTCCAACGTCGTCCGGGCGGCGGTCCCCGCGCTGGCCAAGACCCTGGCCGCGGAGCTGGCCCGGGACCGGATCCGCGTGAACAACCTGATGCCGGGCCGCATCGACACCGACCGGGTGCGCCACCTGGACCGGGTCAATGCCGAGCGGCAGGGTCTTGCCGTCGCCGACGTGCAGGCACGATACCGTGCCGCCATTCCGCTGGGGCGCTACGGTGAGCCCGGCGAGTACGCCCGGGCCGCGGTATTCCTGCTATCCGATGCGGCCGCCTACATCACCGGCGCCACGCTGCTCGTGGACGGCGGGCAGATGCGCAGCGTGATGTGAGTCCGGGCCCATGAACAGTGAATGGAGATAGGAGCTAAGAGATAGGGGGCAGGCTGTGTCGTGATCGTGAGACGTACTCGTAATTCGTACTCGTGATCGAGGCTCGTTCCCGTATTGCGGACATCGGACTTCGGACATCGGATATCGGGCTTGGGACCTGGATCATAGAATTCAGATCGTTGTACCGATCCACCGATTCACCCATTCACCCATTCACCCATCCACCGATTTACCGCCTCCGTAATGTGCCGCCTGAGCGGGCATCCTCCCGCCACACCCACAGAGCGAGGGCCAGGGCGACTGCGCCGAGCGCAGCGAACATGAGCAGGCTCGCCTGGTAGGAGCGGGTGACGTCCCGCAGCCAGCCGTTGAGCAGAGGGAAGAGCGCCAGCCCGATGTTCTGGACCATCATGGTCAGGCCGAAGACGACTCCCGTGCGGCGCGGGTCCACCACCAGGGCCAGCGACGGCCAGAACGCCGCCGGCAGGAGCACAAACGCCGCCGCCAGGAGCAGCATCGGGCCGGCGGGATGGAGGTCGGTGAGCGCCATGAGCAGAAACGCGGGCACCTGAAGAAGCGGACCGGCTACGAGTAGGCCGCCGCGGCCGCCGCGGCGGTCCACCCAGGCGCCGGCCAAGGGGGCGAACACCATCGAGCTGAGGGTCAGCAGCGACGCCAGCCCGCCGGCGGTGCCGAACAGGTGGAGGAAGTTGGCACCGAGGCGAAGGGCGAAGCCGCCTTCGGCCGCGGCCACGCGGGGGATGTGCCACCGGTCGGCGAACAGGTCGGTGGCCAGCGCGGTGAAGGGGAAGATCGCCGAGTAGAAGGCCACGCACAGCAGCGTCAGCAGCCAGTACACGCGGGGCAGGGCGCGCAGGTTCCCCCAGGCGAAGCGCGCGCCGCCGCGAGTCGCCTCGAGCGCCCCGAGCCGTTCGGCGCGACGATCCAGGAGACAATACGCCAGGAACAGCAGCAGCGACAGCCCGCACAGCCCGGCGGTCACGGCGAGCGCCGGCTGGTATCCGCCCAATGAAGCGGCCAGCAGTTCACCCGAGTTGAAGCTCAGGATGCTGCCCAGCCGGCCGCAGGCGATCACGATGCCCATGGCCAGCGCCAGCTCCCGGCCGCGGAACCAGCGGGCGCCGATGGTGAGGAGCACCACGTGCACCGACTCGGCGCCGCATCCGAACAGGAACCGGCCCGCGAGCATCAGGGGCAGCGACGGCGCCGCCGCGGCCAGGCCCGCGCCCGCGACCACCAGACCCAGGAACAGCAGCCCGGCGCGGCGGGGGCCCAGGCGGTCGATGGCCAGCCCCACCACCAGCAGCGACAGGATGGCGGCGCCCGAATAGAGGGTGTAGAAGGTGGCCACGGTGCTGCGGGCGGCGCCCAGCGTCTCCACCAGCGTCGGGGCGATGGCGCCGAAGATGTCGTAAGCGAAGGTGATGCCCAGCGGCACCAGCGCCACGATGAAGAGCACGGCGAAGCGGTGCCGGCGGCTGGCCGGGTCGAGCCAGGCGCCCGCGGCGCCTGTGTTCTGGTGGCGGGGGTCGCTCGGCTGGGGTTCGGGTGTCATGGTCTTGCGGTTATCACATCGGGGCCGGCCGGACCGGACAGCCCCCTCATTCGATGCCCGCGTAGTAGATTCGGATGAACCGCTCCTGCACCGGGAACGACCAGTGCACGTCGCGCACGAAGACGGCGGCGCTGTCGTGATCGCCTGCCGCCAGCAAGTCGGTGATGCGCCGGTGTTCGTCCACCGAGGCGTATTCCCACTCCTTGAGGAGCTGATCCCGCTTGGGGAAATCATAGAGCCGCTTTTTCAGGTTGTGGACGATCCGGTGCAGGGCGGCGTTGCCCGCCAGCTCGATGTAGGTGTCGTGGAAAGTCAGGTTCAGACGGTAGAAGCCGGCGAAGTCGTCGGAGTCCAGCGCGGCCTTCATGCCGGCGTTTAGCCCGGCCATCGCCTCGGCGTGCTCGGGGCGGAACCTCCCGCGCCCGGCCAGCACCGCGCTGCTCTCCAGCGCGCCGATGATCTGGTAGATGTCCCGGATGTCCTGCAGGGTCAGGGCGGTCACATAGACCCCGCGGCGGGGCAGGAAGCGGACGAATCCTTCCGTCTCCAGCACAATGAGCGCATCACGTAGCGGCGTTTTGCTCACGCCCAGGCGCTGGCACACGGCATCCAGGTTGATGGCGTCGCCGGGGCGCAATTCCTGCCGGCTGAGCTGGTTGCTCAGGTAATCGTACACCTGCTCCTTGAGTGTCTTCAAGTTCAGCTGGTAGCCGTCGCCCATGGGTCAACCTCCTGCGGTCGTCATTGCGGTATGGAGATTGAGTCCAACACCATCAATCAGTTTGAACAATGAGTGTCGAATGAGATCGTACGCCAAGTCATTTCCAATGTCAAATATTGACTTTGGATCTAAAATCAGATATATCAGATATCAGAGATCACTGGTCATCAGATGATCTCATCTGCATGGGGTTGGAGGCGGCGATGGCGATGGACGGCGAGATATCCGGAATCATCTTCGATATCAAGCGGTTTGCCATTCATGATGGACCGGGGATCCGCACCAGCGTGTTCCTGAAGGGCTGTCCGCTCCGGTGCGCCTGGTGCCACAATCCCGAAGGGTTGTCTCCTGAACCGGAGATGGTCCTGCAACCCCACAAGTGCATCGCCGGCTGCCGTTTCTGCGTGGACGCCTGTCCGCACGGGGCGGCATCGGTCGCAGATGGCGGTCCGGCCATCGACGCCGCGCGCTGCGTCCGTTGCGGCGCGTGCGCCGCGGCGTGTCCCACCGGTGCCATCCAGCGGATCGGCCGGGCGGTGACCGCAGCGCAGGTCATGGCGGAGATCGAGCCGGACCGGATCTTCTACGTCGAGTCGGGCGGCGGCGCCACATTTACGGGGGGCGAACCGCTGGCTCAGCCCGATTTCCTCTGTGCGCTGCTGGCTCTTTGCCGCGAGCGGGGCATCGACACCGTGGTGGACACCGCCGGCTGCGCTCCAGTCGAGGTGCTGGACCGCGTGGCGGAGCTGGCCGGCGAATTCCTGTTCGACTTGAAAGTCATCGATGCGGCCGCCCACCGGCGGTTCACCGGCGGGTCGAACCGCCAGATCCTGAACAACCTCGAGCGCCTGGTGCACCGGGGCGCCCGCGTCATGGTCCGGGTGCCGCTCCTGCCGGGGGTCAACGATGACCCCGCCTCGCTCGAGGCCATGGGCCGGTACCTGGAGGAGTTGGGCGGCATCACCGGAGTGGCCCTGCTCCCCTTCCACCGGGGCGGCGGCCAGAAATACATCAAGCTGGGCCGGCGCGACACGTTCGCCGGCGCCGTGGCCCCCGCGCCGGAGCGGGTGGCGGCGGCGCGGGCGACGCTGGAGCGCCACGGCCTGACGGTTCAGATCGGAGGCTGAGATGAACGAACGGATCCGCGCGCTGCGCGAGGAAAGCCTGAACGCCGTCCCCCGGATCTCGCCGGAGCGGGCGCGGCTGATCACCGAATTCTACCGCAGCGCCGAGGCGCGCCGCGTGTCCGCCCCCGTCCGCCGCGCGCTGGCGTTCCGTCACGTGCTGGCGCACAAGACGATCTGGATCGGCGACGGCGAACTCATCGTGGGCGAGCGCGGCCCGGCGCCCAAGGCCACGCCCACCTATCCCGAGATCACCGCCCACAGCCTCGAGGATCTGCAGATCCTCGACAGCCGGCCCAAGATCCCCTACCGGGTGGACGCGGAGACGCTCCGGATCTACCGCGACGAGATCCTGCCGTTCTGGCAGGGCGCCACGCAGCGGGACCGCCTCTTTGAACAGATGACCCCCGAGTGGCGCGCCGCTTTCGACGCCGGCGTGTTCACCGAGTTCATGGAGCAGCGGGCGCCGGGGCACACCGTGCTCGACGACAAGATCTACCGGAAGGGGATGCGCGACATCCAGGCGGAAATCGACGCGCGGCTGGCCGCGCTCGACTTCCACGGCGACCCCGGCGCATGGGCCAAGCAGGAGGAACTGCGGGCCATGCGCATCGCGGCGGACGCGATCGTGATCTTCGCCGAGCGGCATGCCGCCAAAGCACGGGAGCTGGCGGCCGCCGCGGGCGACCCGGCGCGCCGGGCGGAGCTGGAGCGGATCGCCGCCGTGTGCGACCGCGTGCCCGCCCATGCCCCGCGCGACTTCCACGAGGCGCTGCAGGCGTACTGGTTCGTCCACCTGGGCGTGATCACCGAGCTCAACCCGTGGGACGCCTTCAACCCCGGCCGGCTGGACCAGCACCTTTGGCCGTTTTACCGGCAGGGACTGGCCGACGGTTCGCTCACTGAGACGCAGGCCCGCGAGCTGCTCCAGGCGTTCTGGGTCAAGTTCAACAACCAGCCGGCGCCGCCCAAGGTGGGCGTCACCGCCGAGGAGAGCGGCACCTACACCGATTTCGCCAACATCAACCTGGGCGGGCTCACCCCCGACGGCGGCGACGGCGTGAACGACCTGACGTTCATCCTGCTCGACGTGATCGAGGAGATGCGGCTGCTGCAGCCCAGCTCCAACATCCAGCTTTCCAGGAAGAGCCCCGACGCGTTCCTCCTGCGCGCGCTGAAGATCCTCCAGACGGGCTTCGGCCAGCCGTCCATCTTCAACGCCGACACCATCGTCCAGGAGCTGACGCGCCAGGGGAAGAGCCTGGTGGACGCGCGCGGCGGCGGCGCCAGCGGCTGCGTCGAGGCGGGCGCCTTCGGCAAGGAGGCGTACATCCTCACCGGCTACTTCAACCTGCCCAAGATCCTGGAGCTCACCCTGCACGACGGGGTGGACCCGAACACCGGCATCCGCCTGGGGCCGGCCACCGGGGCGGCGGTGACGCTGGCCGACTTCGACGCGCTCATGACCGCTTTCGAGCGGCAGGTGCGCCACTTCGTGGACGTGAAGATCCGGGGCAGCAACGTCATTGAGCGGCTGTTCGCCGAGCACCTGCCCGTGCCGTTCCTGTCGATCCTCATCGACGACTGCGTGGCCCGGGGGCGCGACTACCACGACGGCGGCGCCCGCTACGACACCTCGTACATCCAGGGCGTCGGAATCGGCACCATCACCGATTCTCTGTCCGCCATCAAGACTCACGTCTACGACCGGCAGACGCTGGACATGAACGGGCTGATGGAGCTGCTCCGGACCGACTTCGCCGGTTGCGAGGACCTGCGCCTGCTGCTGGCCGAGAAGACGCCCCGCTACGGCAACGACGACGACGCGGCCGACACCGTCATGCGGCGGGTGTTCGACCTGTACGTCCGGGCGGTGGACGGCCGGCCCAACACCCGCGGCGGCACGTACCGCGTCGACATGCTCCCCACCACCTGCCACGTCTACTTCGGCCGGGTCACCGGCGCCACCCCCGACGGGCGGAAGGCGCGGCAGCCGCTGTCGGAGGGGATCTCGCCGGTGCAGGGCGCCGACCGCCGCGGGCCCACCGCCGTGGTGCGTTCGGCGGCCAAGATGGACCACCAGCGCACGGGCGGCACGCTGCTGAACCAGAAGTTCCTGCCGTCGCTCATGGCCGAGGAGACCGGCCGCCGCAAGGTGGCCCAGCTCGTGCGGGGCTACTTCCGCATGGACGGCCACCACATCCAGTTCAATGTGGTGGACGCCGCCACGCTGCGCGACGCCCAGGCCCACCCGGAGCGCTATCGCGATCTCATCGTCCGGGTGGCCGGCTACAGCGACTACTTCGTGGACCTCAACCCGGCGCTGCAGGAGGAAATCATCACCCGCACCGCCCACGGGGACGTGTAGTTCAGGCGTCCCGCGTGGCTCAGGCGTCCCGCCTGAGCGAAAACCGATCCGGCGAGCCAGCGAACCGGCGAGGGGAGTTGCCCGGATGCTTCACCGGTGACGGCCGGAGACCAAATCGACAACTCCGACGAGGATGGGAACGCCCTCGTCTCGTGGCTGCCGGCTCGCGCCGGCAGCTTTTTTTCAACGGTTCAGGCATCCCGCCCACGAAGACGCCGCTGGCGGTGGGCGTGAAGCGGTGAGGGAATCTTTGCGCTGCCTGGCGCGCCCTGACCCGGATGTCCGCACCCGCCTCCATACAAAACGGCCGGCGGCGTACTCTCTATCGGAGCGGTTGACGGCGGTCGCTGGATACCGTTTTATTTTATTCATGTATTCCTTAAGATTTAATGGTACGATACATCTTCATTAATGATCACAATTGGTTCTGATTCAGGAGGCATCATGTCAGCGATCGCCCGTTCCACCCGGTTTTTTTGTGGGACTCATCCGTTTATGAGCAGCGCCACGCCGACGCATCTCGCGGCGCTGGCCGTCGCGCTGTGCGCGGCCGCGCTGCTGCTGACCACTCCGGCCAGCGCCCAGACCGCCGACCTGTTCTTCTCCGAGTATATCGAGGGGAGCAGCAACAACAAGGCGCTGGAGATCTACAACGGCACCGGCGCCGCGGTGGACCTGGCGGCCGGCCAGTACGTCGTCCAGATGTACTTCAACGGGAGTGCCACCGCCGGCCTGACCATCACCCTGAGCGGCACCGTGGCCGCCGGCGACGTGTGGGTCGTGGCCCACTCTTCGGCCAATGCGACCATTTTGGCCCAAGCCGACCAGACGAACGGCTCCGGCTGGTACAACGGCGACGACGCCGTGGTCCTGCGCAAAGGCGGCACCGGCGGCACCATCGTCGACGTGATCGGCCAGGTCGGATACGACCCGGGCTCCGAATGGGGTTCCGGACTCACCTCCACCGCCGACAACACCTTGCGCCGCATGGCCTCGGTGTGCGCCGGCGACACGGACGGCTCCAACGCCTTCGACCCCGGTGCGGAGTGGGACGGCTATGCCACCGACACTTTCGACGGCCTGGGCAGCCACACCGCCGACTGCCGCGCGCCGAAAATCAATGAGTTTTCAGCCAGCACTGCCGGCGTGGATGTGGAGTTCGTCGAGATCTTCGCCATCCCCAATACCGACTACTCAAACCTGACCATCCTCGAGATCGAAGGCGATTATTTCAGCACCGCAACCGGTATGGTGGACGAAGTGATTGCCGTGGGCACCACCGACGCCAACGGTTTCTATCTCGCCAACCTTATTGCCAATTCGCTGGAGAACGGCACGCTCACGCTGCTGCTGGTGGAAAATTTTACCGGCAGCGCCGGAAACGATCTGGACACGAACGACGACGGCGTATTCGACAGCACGCCCTGGACCCAGATCGTGGACGCGGTGGCCGTCCATGACGGCGGCGCTTCGGACCTGATGTACGGCGCGCCGGTTCTGGGCGTGTCATATGACGGGCTGCCCTTCGCCCCGGGCGGCGCGTCGCGCATTCCCGACGGCGCCGACACCGACACCGCCGCCGACTGGGTGCGCAACGACTTCGACTTGGCCGGCATCTCCGGCTATACCGGCACGCCGGTGTTCGGCGAGGCGTTCAACACGCCCGGCGCCGCCAACGCCGCCGTGCCGCGCCCCCCGGTGATCAACGAATTTTCGGCCAGCACTGTCGGCACGGATGTGGAGTTCGTCGAGATCTTCGGCGCACCCAACACCGACTACTCCGCGCTGACCGTCCTGGAGATCGAAGGTGACTCCGGAAACGTGGGCGTGGTGGACGAAGTGATCGCCGTGGGCATCACCGACGCCAACGGCTTTTATCTCGCCAACCTTATTGCCAATTCGCTGGAGAACGGCACGCTCACGCTGCTGCTGGTGGAAAATTTCACCGGCAGCGCCGGAAACGACCTGGACACGAACGATGACGGTGCCTTCGACACCACGCCCTGGACTCAGGTCGTCGACGCAGTCGCCGTCCACGACGGCGGCGCCACGGACGTGACCTACGGCGTGCCGGCTTTGGGTGTGTCGTATGATGGTCTGCCCTACGCCCCCGGCGGCGCCTCGCGCATTCCCGACGGCACTGACACGGATACCACCGCCGACTGGGTGCGCAATGACTTTGACCTGGCCGGCATCACCGGTTACACCGGCACGCCGGTCGAGGGCGAAGCCTACAACACCCCCGGCGCCACCAACCGTCGGGTGCAGTACATGGTGATCAACGAGATCCACGCCGACCCGGACGCCGCCGCCGGCGACGCCAACGGGGACGGTACGGTGAACACCACCCAGGACGAGTTCGTGGAGATCGTCAATACGTCCCTGTCCGACAAAGACCTCTCCGGCTGGACCCTCTCTGACGCCACCGGTGTCCGACACGTCTTCCCCGCCGGGACCACCGTGGCGGCCGGCTGCGCCGTTGTGGTGTTTGGCGGGGGGACGCCCATGGGCCTGTTCGGCGGCGCCGAGGTGCAGATCGCGTCCACCGGCGCGCTCGGTTTGAACAACGACGGCGACACGGTCACCCTGACCGACACCACGGCGGTGGAACAGGCCGTCGCCACGTACGGCGCCGAAGGCGGCGACAACCAGAGCCTGACCCGGGATCCCGACATCACGGGCACTACGTGGGTGAAGCACACCGTGGCCACCGGCTCCGGCGGGACCCGCTTCTCGCCCGGTACGCCCATCGCCGGCGGCACCTTCGCCGGCTGCGTGATTGTCATCCCCGAGTACACCATCGCCCAGATCCAGGGCAACGGATTGACGTCGCCGTATCTGTACGACCTGGTCATGACCCGCGGCAACATCGTCACCGCGCTGGACAGCAACGGCTTCTTCATGCAAACGCCTGACGGCTCCGACGACGGCGACGCCGACACCTCCGAGGGCATCTTTGTCTTCACCCTCACGGCGCCGACGGGCGTGGCGGTGGGCGACAACGTCGACGTTCAGGGCGTCGTGACGGAATACTACGATTTCACCGAGATCGGCACTCCGTCGCTCGCCCCCCTGGTCACGGTCAATTCCAGCGGCAACAGCCTGCCGGCAACGGTGGTTCTGGACGGCGCCACCCCCGTGGGTACCCAGCCGTGGCCGGCCATCGAGCTGGAGCGCTACGAGAGCATGCTGGTCGAGGTGACCGGCGCCCGCGCCACCAGCCCGTCCGACCAATACGGCGACGTGACCATGACGTCCGGCCCGAACCTGAAGTTCCGGGAACCCGGCATCGAGTATCCCGGCCTCGTCGGGCTGCCGGTGTATGACGGCAATCCGGAAGTATTCGACCTGGATCCCAACGGACTGCTCCTGCCCGAGCTGGAGGTCTTCGGCGGCGCCACCTTCGACGCCGTGGGACCGCTGGGCTACTCGTTCGGCGACTACCAGATCCTGCCCGTCACCCTCACCCTGATCAACCCGACGCTGCCCCGGGCGGTGCGGGATCGCAACCCGGGCGAGTTCACCGTCGCCACCCAGAACTTCTACCGGATCTATGACCCGGTGGATGATCCGGATAAGGACGACGACGTGTTCACCGCGCAGGAATACGCCGACCGCCTGAACAAGGCGTCGCTCCAGGTGCGCACCGTGCTGGGCGCACCCGACATCCTGGGCGTCCAGGAGGTGGAGAACATCACCGTCCTCGAAGACCTGGCCGCCAAGATCGCCGCCGACGACCCGACCCTGAACTACACCGCCGTGCTGGAGGAGGGCTGGGACGTCGGCAGCATCGACGTGGGCTTCCTGGTGCGCGACACCATGACCATCGTCAACTGGTACCAGGTGCAGCCCGACGACACGTTCGATTACGGCGGCACGACCTACATCCTGCACGACCGGCCGCCGCTGCTGCTCGAGGCTTACTACTCGGCCGGCCTGATGGACATACCCGTGAGCGTGCTGGTGGTGCACAACCGGTCCATCGATGACGCCAGCGACCGCGTGCGCGTGAAGCGCTGGACCCAGGCGTACCGCATCTCCCTGTTCGTCCAGAGCTACCAGGACACCTATCCCGACATCCCGCTGGTGGTGTTGGGCGATTTCAACGCCTTCGAGTTCACCAGCGGTTACGTGGATCCCCTGGGGCAGATCACCGGCAGCCCGGATCCGCTGGGCGCCATGTATCCGGCCACCGACGAGGTGGATCCCGACCTGACGAATCAGATCTTCAACCTGCCGGCGGAGGAGCGCTACACGTACCACTTCGACGGCGACGCCCAGGCGCTGGACCACATTCTGACTTCCGCTGCGGCCGCCCCGCTCGTGGTGGAGATGCAGGCCGGCCGCGGCAACACGGATGTCCCGCGGGATTACCTGAATGATCCCAACACGCCGCTGTTCTGCTCCGACCACGACGGCCTGGTGCTGTACCTGAGCGGCGCCTCCGTCAGCGACCTGGTCTGGGAAGACCTGGACCAGAACGGCCTGCAGGACGCCGGCGAGTGGGGCGTCGCGGGCGTCTGGGTCAGCCTCTACACTGCTGCCGATGATTATGTGGGCTCCGTCCAAACCGACGCCGGCGGCCTCTACCGCTTCGACGGCCTGCTCCCCGGCGACTACTACCTGATCTTCGACGCGCCGGACGGCTATGTGCTCACCCTGGCCGACCAGGGCGCCGACGACACCGTTGACAGCGACGCCGACCCAACCACCGGTTCCACCGCCATCTTCACTCTGGCCGCCGGCGAGGAGAACAAGACCCTTGACGCCGGCCTCATAGAGGTTTTCACCATCACCGCCACCGCCGGTCCCGGCGGCACCATCGACCCGATCGGCGACGTGGTCGTCTGGATCCACGCCGACCAGACCTTCACCGTCACCGCCGACGCCGGCAACACCATCCGGGATGTGCTGGTGGATGACGTCTCGCAAGGCTCCAGCGCCACCTACACCTTCTACGACGTCACCGCCGACCACACCATCGAGGCCGTCTTCAACCGGCCGCCGGTGGCTGTGGACGACGGATACACCGCCTTCGAGGACAACCCGCTGAGCGTCTCCGCAGTCAGCGGCCTGCTGGCCAACGACAGCGACCCGGACGGCGATGCCCTGATCGCCGCGACGGTGACTCTGCCGGCCAACGGCACGCTGGCGCTCCAACCCGATGGCGCGTTCGTCTACACGCCCAATCCCGGCTACAACGGCACGGACAGCTTCACCTACCAGGCCTCCGACGGCGAACTCGTTTCGGCGCCGGCGACCGTGACCATCACTGTGAAGCCCGTGAACGACCCGCCCGTCGCCGCCAACCTCTCGCTGACCACCGTCGTGGACATGCCTGTGGGTGGCGTGCTGCCTGGCGCCGACCCGGACGGCGACGCCCTCGTCTATCACATCGTGTCCGAGCCTGGGCTGGGCGTGCTCAGCGGCTTCGATCCCAACACCGGCGCGTTCACGTACGTGCCCAATCCGTTCGTCACCGGTGTGGATACCTTCACCTTCACCGTCTCGGACGGCGAGTTCACGTCCGCGCCGGCCACGGTGACGGTCACGATCCTTCCGCTGCTCTTCCAGACCTTCGCCGCCCATGTGGTGGCCAACGACGAGTGGTTCACCACCCTGTGGGTCACCAATGCCGGCGACACGCCGACGCCCGTCTTCGCGCACGCGTTCGGCGCCGACGGCCATCTGTTGGAAGCGGTGGCTCTGGGCGACCTGTCGCCGCAGGCGACCCTCACCGTGAATGCCGGCGACATCTTCGGCGAAGCGGCCATGGCCGGCGACGCCTGGGTCCGGATCGGGACCCAGGCCCCGGCGCTGGGCATGCTGGCCTTCGGCACCGCCGACTTCCAGACGTACTCCGCCATGCCCATGTTCGACTGGGCCGCGTACGAGCTGGTGTTCCCGTACGTGTACATCTCCGACATCTGGTTTACCGGCGTCACATTGATCAACGTGGGCCCGGCCGGCGCGGATGTCGTCCTCGAGGCCGTGTCCGAGAGCGGCGAGATCCTCGACCAGGCCGACGTCGCCATTCCGTCCCGCGGCAAGTACGTCCGGATGGTGGACCAGATTTTCACCGTCGACGATCCGAACGCGATCCGGTTCATCCGGGTGACCGCCACGTCGCCGCTGATCGGCTTCGAGCTGTTCGGCACCTCGCTGGGTCAGGGTGTCGCCGGGCTGCCGGCGTTTGCCGAGGAGGCTGTCGATGTGTCCGGCAAGGTCAGACCGGCCGCCGCTGACGGTCCGGCCGAGGGGCTCGGCGCGATGTCCGTCCCGCCGGGATTCTGGGGCTGGGGCCTGTCCGGCGACTCCATCCAGCTGGATTGGGACCCGAATCCCCCCGGCGAAGGCGTGCTGTATTACAACGTTTACGACAAGAACGACATCTACACCACCCTGCTCGGCAGCACCGAGGAGACCCGCTTCACCGTCACCGGCCTGCAGCCCGAAACATGCTACCTCTACCAGGTACGGGCGGTGAACGCCGAGGGCGTGGAGTCGCTTGACACCAAGTGGCTCGTCGTCTGCACGCTGGCCGAGGGCCAGACCGATTACGCCTACCGCATCTTCTACAACGAAGTGCCCGACCCTGCCGCCTACATGACCGGCATGACTGTCTCCAACCTCGGCGACGCTCCGGCGACGGTGCAGATCACCCTCCACGACGCCGCCGGCGCGGCGCTGTGGCAGGAGGCGTGGGACGTGCAGAGCCTCGAGCAGATCACCCGGGAGCTGCCGGCCATGGTGGGCGGCGGCGTGCCCCCGGGCACCGCGTACCTGAAGGCGGGCGCCGACTCGCCCATCCTCGGCTTCGAGCTGTTCCACAATCTGCTGGACAAGGCCGACACCTTCCGCGTGGACTGCGTCGCGGGCACCGACCGCGGCAGCCTGCAGGCGGCCTTCCCCATGGTGCGTGGCGGCGCGGATTGGACCACGTCGCTGCGGATCACCGATCTGGCCGGTACGGACCAGGAGCTCACCGTCGAGGCCTTCGCCGCCAGCGGCGCCCTGGTGGGGTACTGGACCACACCGCTGGCCGCGCACGGTCAGCTCGAGACGACGCTCGAAACCATGTTCCCCGGCCACGGCGCGGCGGTGGTTTCGCTCAGAATGACGGCCACCGGCCGGATCAACGCCACGCTGGTCACCGTCTCGTCCGACCTGACCCGCATGGCCGCCATGTCCGGCCTGCCGGTGAATTGATTCGGTTCAGCAACACCATCTGATCAACGCACCCGCCGGCTCCCCCTCGGGGGAGCCGGCGTTTTTTCTGCCGGTGAATGGGTAAATGGGTGAAAAAGTGAATGGACCGGATTCGTACCTGTCACGGTGTTCGTGCTCGTAATCGTAATCGTAGTTCGTAATCGTCATCGTGCTCGTAATCGAGGCTCGAGACTCGAGACTCGAGGCTGGAGGCTCGTTCCCAGCCACCGGGTTTCGCGGTTCGGGGTCCGGGGCTCGGCACTTGCCACCAAGGATCAACCATCAACTATCAACTATCAACAATAGTCGGACCTGGGTTCTGGGCCCTGGATTACAGAATCCGATACTCATACCCATTCACCTGTTTGGGAAATTGTCCGGGCTGTTCAGTTCTCTCCTAGATCAAACACCGATGGTGTACAATCCCGACGATCCGCTTGCGCTTGTCCCGACTTTTTTCTGCAGTATGGTCATCCAGCCGGAAATATCAGAGGAGGCTGTGACCGTGATTCATCTGCTCAGTCGCCCTGCCACCCCCAAACAGATCGAGGAGATGCTCCAGGAGCATGAGGGCATGGTCAAAATCGTGGTCGATATCCGGCGGAGAATCCTGGCAGGCGGCGGCGAAATGCACGCGGATGGCGAGATGTTGCTCCTCGAGAATGGCAGCGAGCAGGACGATCTGTAGGGCGCCAACTGGTACCCGGGCGAACAGCGAATCACGTTCGAATCGCTCATCAACATCCGGCCGGCTCTGGGCAACCGGAGCATTGTCATTCAAGATGATAGCATTCGCCGGGAGGTCGAACGGTTGGCGCGCGAGCTGCTGAGCGGAGTCCGGTGATGGAGAAGGAGAAGCATCGGCAGCGATTCCTGCGCGATCCGCTGCCCGTCCGGCTGGGCGGGCTCGCCGCGACCCTGGGCCGGATCTCGTCCAGTGCGCGAGAGGGGAGCGAGCCGGCGACGACACGCTGCCTCATAGAGGAAGCGAGGCACATGATCGAATGGACGGCGGCCGACGCCGAGCCCGAAGCGGCCGCCGAACTGGTGCTCGTCCAGCGTCAGCTCACGCTGTGGCAGAATGCTTGGGAGGCCGCCTGCCGGGACCGCCGCCAGCGGGTGCTCCTCTCGGTACAGGCGAAGATCTGGTCGGACAGAACCCTCGCCCTTTCCGGGCTGCTGGGTCCCACCACCTGATTTTCCCCCTCACCGGTCCAGTGCCAGGCGGAAGCCGACGTCCATGGAGCGCTCCGCCGGGTCCTGCCAGTAGCGCCACGGGGCTCGCGCGGCCCAGGCGCCGGCGCGGAAGCAGCCGCCGCGGATGACCTTCGCGTACTCCGGATCGTTGTCGTACCGTCCCCACGGGTTGAACGGTTCGATGGCTGGATACTGCCAGAACCAGTCGGCGCACCACTCATAGACGTTACCCAGCATGTCGTATAGGCCGAACGCGTTGGGCTGCTTCCGTCCCACCGGCTGCGTGGTGCCACCGGAGTTGCCGTCATGCCAGGCGATAGCGTCCAGGTCACCGTAGCGGTCGCCGGTGGTGCCGGCCCGGCCGGCGTACTCCCACTCGCGTTCGGTGGGGAGACGGTAGGCCCGCTGCGTGCGCGCGCGGAGCTTGTCGAGGAAAATGTTGATGTCGATCAGGTCCACGCACTCCACCGGATGGTCGGATCCCCGGCGGAAGTGGGCGGGATTGTCGCCCATCACCGTTTGCCACTGACCCTGGGTCACCGGCGTGACGCCCAGCCGGAAACACTCGACCCGGACTTCGTGGACGGGCTGTTCGTACTCCGACGCCTCCGCCGACTCGGAGCCCATGAGAAACGTTCCGGTGGGAATGGTGACGAGTTCGATGTGGATGGCAGCCTCCGCAGACGCTGGGTCGATCGCCCGGCGCTCACCCGGTCATTCGTCCGGACGCCCCGGCCGCGGGCCCGGCGTGCCGGCATGCCGAACTATAGCCGGTCAGTCCCGGTGGGGGCAAGGCCGAAATGTCCGCAGCGCCCGGAGTGTGATCGGCATCACTTTTTTTCAGACGAAACGGCTGCCGGCGTACCTTAATACCATCATCCTTGACGAGGAGTCAGCGCATGGTTCCATCTGCCCGTCTGCATCTTCTGCCCGCTGCCCGTTACGGCCTGGCTGCGGGCCTCATGCTGGTGGTCCTGGCGGCCGTGGCCGCCGCCGAGGCGCCGGTCGACCGGAACGACCAGTTCACCGCCTACATCGGCACGAACGCCTTCCAGTTCTCGCCGCTCCACCCCGGCGGGCTCGGCCAGGTACGGCTGTTCACCGTCCTGAGCCACCCCGACGCGGCGCGTGACCGCGACTTCGGCCGGACGTTCTGGCGGCTGCGGATCACGGGACCGGGCGCTTCCGAGCAGATGGTCCGCTACGCCCGGGGCGCGGTCTGGCTCGACGACCAGGGCGCCGCGTACGCCGAGTTCTACTGGGACGGCCGCGACACCGAGGGGAATCTGGTCCCGGCCGGCGAGTACCGTTATACGTTCCAGGCGCGATTCGTCTCGAACCGGCTCAAGCTGGCCCAGCGGCCGGCGATCGCCCGCATGACCGCCGGCTATGACGATATCGAAGCGGAGCCCGACGTCGAGGAGGCGTTCGCCTCCACCGGCCGCGTGGTGGTCAATTACGGGCTGGATGAGGAGGGTGCCGCCTACAACCGCGAAAGCCGTGTGGGAGGCGCCTGTGCCCTCCAGCAGAACACGCCGCTGGCGAGCGGTTTCGGCTACAACTTTTACTACGGCTCCACCCACAGCCACTCCAATTACTCCGACGGCGGACAGGACCCCGGCAATTGCGCATCCGGCAACGCGAACGGTTCCGGCGCCTTCGGCCCGGACCAGGTCTACGACTACGCCCGCAACGCGGCCGGGATGGACTACTGGATCATCACCGACCACAACCACCTCTTCGAGGAGGCGGTCACCACCAGCAACCCGCCCCTGACCGAGGCCAAGGTGAAGCAGCGCTACGCCTACGGCCTGGCCGCCGCCGCTTCCGCCACGGTGGACGGCACCTTCGTCGCCCTGTGGGGCCAGGAGTTCGGCGTGCTGACGAACTCCGACCAGGGGCACGTGATCGTCATCGAAAGCCCCAAGCTGTTCGGCTGGGACTCCTGCTCCTCCTGCACCGGGTCCACCCCCGAGTGCAGCGCCGGCAGCAACTGCTACTTCGACGTCTACGTGCCGAAGCGGTACGCCTACCTCACCCTCTACGCCCGCTCGGTGCAGTACCCGTCCGCCGCCGGTGCGCTGGGTATCCTGTGCCACCCCGACAGCGGCCACTTCGACGGTTTCGCCTACAACGCCGACGCCGACGCCGCGATGCAGGGCATCGCCGTCCGGAGCGGCCTGGCGTTCTCGACCTCCGTCTACTGCGACGACGCCAACGTCGGCAGCTCCGACTATTTCGCCCGCTGGATGACCGCCCTGAACAAGGGCTTCCACGTGGCCCCCACGGCCGAGCAGGATTCCCACTGCAACAATCACGGCGTGGCCGTGCCCACTCGGACGGTCTACCTCATCCCCAACTCGCTGGCGCCGGTGCTCACCCGGGCCAACCTGATGAACGCCCACAAGGCGCGCCACTTTTTCGCCACCGAGGATCCCAACCTGCAGCTGATTTTCGGCACCGCCGACAACAGCCACATCATGGGCGACATCTTCACGGCCGGGACGTCGGTGGACCTGCGGGTCGCCGCCCTCGATCCCGACGGCGAGAGCACCTACGCCATCGAGATCTGGCGCGGCCAGATCGGCGGCGGCGTGCTGACCAGCGCCTACAAGAGCTACAGCAGCCAGTCCGCCGTGACGCTGACCGACGCCCCGGGCACAGGCACGTGGTACTACTTCGTCCACGTCACCCAGGCGGACGGACATGACGCCTACTCGGCCCCCATGTGGATCACCTTCGGCGGTACGCCGCCCCCCACCTATTCCATCGCGGGCAACGCCGGCGCCGCCGGGGCCGCCGTCACCGCCGGCGGCGTGTCCGCCACGGCCGACGCGAGCGGCAATTACACCCTCGCCGGCCTGGCGGCGGGTACGTACACCGTCACGCCGTCCAAGAGCGGCTGCACCTTCACGCCGGCGACGCTGAGCGTCACCGTGGGGCCGAGCGCCACCGGCAAGAACTTCACCGCCGCTTGCGGCGGCGGCGACACGGCGCTCACCAGCGGCGTCACGTTATCGGGCCAGAGCGTGGCCAAGGGCGCCTGGAAATACTACTTCATCACCGTTCCGGCGGGGGCCACCCAGCTTGTCCTCAAGACCACGGGGGCCAGCGCCGATGTGGACATCTACTCGAAGTACAACGCCAAGCCCACCAGCTCCAGCTACGACTGCCGGCCCTACTCCTCGTCGGGCAACGAGACCTGCACCCATGCCAATCCATCCGCCGGCACCTGGTGGCTGGGCGTCTACGGCTACGCCGCCGGAACCTTTGCCGTCACTGGCACTGTCACCGCCGGCGGGACGACCTACTCCATCGCGGGCAGCACCGGCACCGCCGGCGCCTCCGTCACCGCCGGCGGCGCCACGGCGGTGTCCGACGCCGGCGGCAACTACACCCTCGCCGGCCTGGCGGCAGGCACGTACACCGTCACGCCGTCCAAAAGCGGCTGCACCTTCACACCGGCGACGCTGAGCGTCACTGTGGGACCGAATGCCACCGGCAAGAACTTCACCGCCGCCTGCGGCGGCGGCGACACGGCGCTCGCCAGCGGCGTCACGCTGTCGGGCCAGAGTGTGGCCCAAGGGGCTTGGAAATACTACTTCATCACGGTGCCGGCGGGCGCCTCCGCGCTGGAATTCAAGACCACCGGCGCCTCCGGCGACGTCGACATCTACTCGAAGTACAGCGCCAAGCCCACCAGCTCGAGCTACGACTGCCGGCCCTACTCCTCGTCGGGCAACGAGACCTGCACTCACGCCAGTCCGTCGGCGGGTACCTGGTGGCTGGGCGTCTACGGCTATGCGGCCGCCAGTTTTGCGGTGACTGCGACAGTGGTCGGCGGGACCGCCGAGACGGAGCTGCTCGCCAACGTCGGCTTCGAGTCCATCACCGCCAGCACCAACTCGGCCCCGGACGGCTCGTGGGTGCGCTCCGCCTACACCGGCAGCAGCTTCAACGTACTGGTGGCCAACGGCGCCTATCCCCACGCCGGCAGCGATCACGCCTACCTGGGCGTTGGCAACTCGTCGTCGCAAACGCTGGACTCCAAGGCGGTCACCATCCCGGCCGGGGCCACCGCGGCCACGCTGAGCTTCTGGCTGTCGGTGGTCACCAGCGAGACCGGGTCCACCGCCTACGACAAGCTGCTGGTGCAGCTCGTGAACGGCAGCGGCGCCGTGGTGGCGACACTGGCCACGCTGAGCAACCTGGACAAGACGGCAAGCGCCGGCACATACACGCTTAAAAGTTACAACGTGATCGCCTACAAAGGCCAGACCGTCAAGGTCCGGTTCAAGGCGACCAATGGCTCGTCCTACGCCACCACCTTCCGGGTGGACGACGTGAGCCTGAAATCACGCTGATCGACGCAGACCAACGCCACCTCGCCCGGGCGCGCCGGATGTATCCGGGGCGCTTTTTTCCGGCGGAACCCCGCCGTTTGGTGCGGTCGTGCCATTTGAGGTAGAATGAGCTCGACATCCGATTGAATCTTACGACCGCCGGCCTCCGGTCGTGGGCGGGCGGGCGAAGGTGTCCGGGAGGCGGCCGATGCAGCACTGGCGACGGAACACTCTGACGGCGATCGGCGCCGCGCTTCTGCTCTGGTACTTGTTTGTCTTTCTGATGCCGCGCGGCGGGCATCCGCACCACCGGTTCGAGATGAAGGTTCGCTCCGTGCTGCGGCACCTGGTGGCCGCGGCCCGGCATCAGGATCAGGCGGGTGTTCGGGCGGAGGCGGACAAGGTCCGAATCCTCGCCGGTCCCCACACCCGCTACACCCTGGCCGTCGAGGACCTGGGCGGGCGCTACCGGTTCACCGCCACCCCGGCCGTCCGGGACTACGCCGCACCGTGGTGGCGCCGCGCCTTGCTGCTGGATTTCGACGCGTGGCACTACCCGGTCTACACGGTGGATTCCGGCGAGGTGGTCCTGCGTGCCGACGGCCGGGTGGTGAAGGATTTCTAGTTAAATTCCGGCGGGACCGGTCGCCCGCCGGGGGAAGAGAGGCCGACGTGAGCGACGCGTTCATCCAGTACCGGGCGGCCGTGGTCCAGGCCGCGCCAACGCTCTTCGACCGGGACGCCTCGACGGCGCAGGCGGTCCGGCTCATCGGTGAGGCGGCCGCCGGCGGCGCCCGGCTGGTGCTGCTCCCCGAGGCGTTCGTGCCCGGCTATCCGCGGGGGCTGAGCTTCGGGATGCGGGTAGGGAGCCGCAGCGCCGCGGGACGGCTCCTGTGGCAAACCTGCTGGGACAACGCCGTGACCGTGCCCGGCCCGGCGGCGGAGGCGCTCGGCGCGGCGTGCCGCGCGGCGGGCGTCCAGGCGGCGGTGGGCGTGGTGGAGCGCGACGAGGCGTTTAGCCGCGGCACGCTCTACTGCTCGCTGCTGCACTTCGGTGCGGACGGCCGGCTGCTCGGCGTGCACCGCAAGCTCAAGCCCACCGGCGCGGAGCGGCTGGTCTGGGGGGAAGGAGACGGCAGCACGCTCGTCGTCCACGACACGCCGCTCGGCCGCATCGGCGGCCTGGTCTGCTGGGAGAACTACATGCCGCTCGCGCGGATGGTGCTCTACGCCCAGGGGGTCCAGGTGTACCTGGCGCCCACCGCCGACGCCCGCGACACCTGGGTGGCCACACTCCGCCACATCGCCTGCGAGGGGCGGTGCTTCGTCCTGGGGGCCAACCAGTACGTCACGCGAGCCATGTATCCGCCGGGGCTCCCGGGGCTGGAGGAGCTCGACGGGCAGCCGGAGACACTGTGCCGCGGCGGCAGCGCCATCGTCTCGCCCATGGGGGATGTGCTCGCCGGGCCGCTGTGGGATCAGGCCGGAATCTTGTTCGCCGACCTGGATCTCGGCGAGGTGGTCCGGGGCAAGCTCGACTTCGATGTAGCCGGCCACTACGCCCGCTCCGACCTGTTCCAGCTTCGTGTCGACACCCGGCCGAAACCGCCGGTGGCGCGGCGACGTGTCCGCGGCGCCGACACTCCCGGCGCGGACGCGGCATCCGATCAGGAAACGACAAGGAGGCAAACATAAATCTCAGCGCCCGAAACGTCCTCAAGGGTACGGTTCAGGAGATCCACGCCGGCGCGGTGAACATGGAAGTGGTCCTCCGCCTGGCCGACGGAGTCGAGGTGGTTGCGATCATCACCAAGACCGCCTGTGACCGTCCGGGTCTGACGGTAGGGAAACCGGCCTGCGCGGTGATCAAGGCATCCAACGTCATGGTCGCCGTCGACTGACTGAACGGCTAGCGCCACCTGTTACGGTTGATTGTTGATCGTGGATCGTGGATCATGGATCATGGATCATGGATCATGGAAGATCACCCTTCTTCCAACAATCAACTATCAACCATCAACTATCAACAGATTCTCGGAGGTGTTATGTCCGACCCTGACCTGAGATATCCCATCGGCCCGTTCACGCCGGAGGATTCCCTGTCCACGGAGCGGCGTGCCGCGCTCATCGAAGAGATCGCTGTCCAGCCGCTGCGGATCCGGGAGGCCGTCGCCGGCCTCGATGCGCTGCGTTGGGGCACGCCGTACCGTCCCGGCGGCTGGACGATCCGCCAGGTGGTGCACCATCTGGCCGATGCCCATCTCAACGCCTTCGCCCGGTTCAAGCTGGCCCTGACCGAGGACAATCCCACCATCAAACCGTATGCCGAGAGCCGCTGGGCCGAGACGCCCGACGCCATCGCGGCGCCGGGCGAACTGTCGCTCAACCTGTTGGACGCGCTGCACCGCCGCTGGGCCATGCTGATGCGGACCATGGCGCCGGCGGATTTCCAGCGGACGGTCTATCATCCCGAGCGCCAGGCCAACCTGACGCTGGACTTCCTGCTGGCTCTCTACGCCTGGCACGGCCGGCACCACACCGCCCACATCACCGAGCTGCGCCGGCGGGAAGACTGGTGACGGAACCGGGTGGTCACTCACTCAGATCACGGATCCGGCGGATGTTGAGGTTTGATGGTTGATCATTGATGGTTCGTGCTAGTAATTCGTAATCGTAATTCGTAATCGTAATCGTAATCGTGCTCGCGGCTCGATGTCCGAAGTCCGATTTCCGATATCCGATGCCCGACGCCTGAGATGCCGGCACATCGACCGCATCCGGTTACGCGCCCGGGCCCGTCAGGGACGGAATTCATTGTGCCCACCCGGTCGGTTTCCGGGATGCCCGATGTCGCCCCGGCGGGGCTCTGGTGATTCGTTCAACCAACGTGCGCATCACCACTGGACCAGGGGCTGCGCCCCTGGCTATTGCCTTCCGTCCCTACGGGCCGGGCGCCTGACTCTATGCAGGTGATCGGTAACTGGGGACGTCAAATGGAATAATTTGTTATGGTTGATTGCTTATCATTTTTTAAGCGATTCGGAGACGAGTCGGGCGTTGCTGAGATGTGGGACCCGGGTCGTGAGACATGGATCCGTTGGCCAGGGCCCGGAACCCAGGTTCCAGGTCCGAAATCCGATGTCCGAATTCCCATGTCCGATGTCCGCGTTTCGGGAACGAGTCTTGAGTCTCGATTACGATTGCGATCACGATTACGAGTTCCGATCACGAATCACGAGCACGAACTCATAATTCGCAACCCTCAACTCTCACCGAATGAGAACGAGCCCCGAGCCTCGAACCTTGCTTTTGCTAAGCGGCTGGAGTAGAGTAACTCTCTTTATTCTCTTGAGGAAGCGATCATGAGCAGCAAGTTCACCCTCTCCAAAACATATGAGCCGGCGGAGATCGAAAAGTCCGTCAACGGCATGTGGCGCGCTTCCGGCGCTTTCCACGCCGTGCCCGACGATCGGCCGCGCGACCGCCGCTACGTCATCATGATGCCGCTGCCCAACGTCACCGGCGCCCTGCACATGGGGCACGCCATGGACAACTCCATGCAGGACGTGCTCATCCGCTGGCACCGGATGCAGGGGGACAACACCCTCTGGATGCCCGGGACCGACCACGCCGGCATCGCCACCCAGGCGGTGGTGGAGAAGCGGCTGAAGGAACTCGAAGGACTCACTCGGCACGACGTGGGCCGCGAGGGCCTGGTGGAGAGGATCTGGGCCTGGAAGGACCAGTACCAGGCGCGGATCCTGGAGCAGCTCATGCGCATCGGCTGCTCCTGTGACTGGGACCGCAAGCGCTTCACCATGGACAAGGTCTGCTCCCGGGCCGTCCGCCACACCTTCTTCCGCATGTTCGACGACGGTCTGATTTTCCGCGGCAAGCGGCTGGTGAACTGGGACGCGTTCCTGCGCACCAGCATCTCCGACGACGAGGTGTACCACGAGACGGTCCATGGCCACTTCTGGCATCTGCGCTACCCGGTGATCGACCCGCAGCCGGGCGAGCCGGACCACGTCGAGGTGGCCACCACCCGCCCCGAGACGATGCTCGGCGACACCGCCGTGGCCGTCCACCCGGAACCCGACGTCGCGCTCGCCGCCGAGATCGAGACTCTGAACCAGGCGCTGACCGCCGCCCCGGTGCGCGATCAGGCCGCCCTGCGCGGGCAGATCGAGGCCCTGGAGGAGCGCCGCCACACCGTGCTGCCCCGCCTGCTGGCGCTCCGCGACATGGCCCGGGCCGGCCGAAAGGTGATGCTCCCCCTCGTGAACCGGCCTATCCCGCTCATCTGCGACGAGTGGGCCAAGCCGGGCCTCGGCTCCGGCTGCGTCAAGATCACCCCGGCCCACGACCCCAACGACTACGACGTTTGGATGCGCCACCGTGCGGCGATCGACATCGTCAACATTCTTAACCCCGACGGCACCCTCAACGCCAACGCCGGCTCCTATCAGGGGCTGGACCGCTTCATCGCCCGCGAGCAGGTGGTGCACGATCTCGAGGCGCAGGGGCTGCTCGGGGAGGTCGAGGACCGCGAGATCGAGGTCGGCCATAGCGACCGGAGCAAGACGCCCATCGAGCCGTACCTGTCGGACCAGTGGTTCATCCGCATGGGCGACGTCCCCGGCGGCGTGGCCATGGGGCGCGGCACGCCGAAGGCGTTCACCGCCCCCGGCCTGGTGCAGGCGGCCATGGACGCCGTGAGCGACGGCCGGGTCCGTTTCCACCCCGAGCGCTTCGTCAAGACCTACCTGGACTGGCTCGGCGAGAAGCGCGACTGGCCCATCAGCCGGCAGCTCTGGTGGGGGCATCGCATCCCCGTCTGGTCGCTTCGGACCACGCTCGGCGCCTTGGCTGCCACGCTGGCGGAGCCGGGGTTCGCTGCGGTGCTGAGCCGGCCGGATCTGGCCGCGGTGCGGGCGTTTTTGCCCGAAGCGGAGCGATCGGTGCGCGTCCGTGCCGCCACCGACGCGGCCGGGCTGGAAGGTGCGCCGTCCGCGCCCTGTCTCGTGGACGTGGCCCTGCTCGAGGACGATCCGGCGCTCGTCGCCGCCCTCGAGTCGCTCGGCTACCGCCGCGACGAGGATGTGCTCGACACCTGGTTCTCCTCCTCCATCTGGCCCTTCTCGACGCTGGGCTGGCCCGACCCGGCCACCGCCGACACCGAGGGAGGCGCGCCGCTTGGCGCCGCCGACGGCCGGGCCGACTGCCTCGACTACTACTACCCCGGCTCCTGCCTCGTCACCGCCCGCGACATTATCACCCTGTGGGTGGCGCGGATGGTGATCATGGGCCTGTACAACCTGGGCGACATCCCGTTCCGCGATGTGTTCATCCACGCGAACATCCTTGACGGCAAGGGCGAGCGGATGAGCAAGTCGAAGGGGAACGGCATCGACCCCGTGGACATCATCGAGGAGTACGGCACCGACGCCATGCGGTACATCCTCTGCGACATGCAGACGGGCAACCAGGACATCCGGCTCCCCGTCACGGCGGTCTGCCCCCACTGCGCCCACCACAACGACCTGGCCGAGACGCGGCACGGCCGCAGTATCTTCACTTACCTGTGCGCCGGCTGCCACGAGGAGTTCGACGTGCTGGGCACCATGCCCGATATTCCCACGGCCAAGCTGGTGAGCGAGCGCTTTGTCGAGGGGCGGCGCTTCTGCACCAAGCTGTGGAACACCGCCCGGTTCGCCCTGGGCAACCTGGCCGGCGCCCGCACCGTGCCGCTGCGGCTGCCGGACCTCGCCCTGGAGGACCGCTGGATCCTGGCGGCGCTCAACGAGGCGGTGCGCGCCGTCACCGCCGGGCTGGCCGACTACAATCCCAGCGCGGCCGTCGGCGCGGCGCGCGACTTCATGTGGGGGTCGCTCTGCGACTGGTACCTGGAACTCGTCAAGCCGCGCCTGCAGGACCCGGACGACCCATCCGCCAACACCGCCCGGCTGGTGGTGGCTCATTGCCTCGACGTGGTGCTGCGGCTGCTCCATCCGATGATCCCCTACATCACCGAGGCCATCTACCAGGAACTCAACGAAGTGCTCCCGGTGCGGGGACTGGCCGGGTTGGCGCCGGCCGACGCCGCGCCTCTGATCGCGACCGCTCCGTGGCCGCAACCCGTGCCGGAGCTGGACAATCCGGAGCTGCTCGCCGCCTTCACCACGGTGCAGGCGCTCACCTCGGCCATCCGCGAGGTGCGTAACACCCAGCGCGTTGCCGCCACGACGGCGCTCACCATCACCCTGCGCCCGCCCGAGGACCGGCTCGAGGCGCTCCGCGCCGAGGCCCACGTCATCCGGCACCTCGCCGGCGTGGCCGAGCTGCGCCTGGACCCGGCGGCGGTGCGGCCGCGCGGCGCGGCCTCGGTGGTGGTGGAACGGATTCAGATCTTCGTCCACGACGTGATTGACGAGACCGCCGAGCGGCAGCGCCTCAAGGGCGAGCTGGCGCGGGTGGAGAAGGAGATCACCATCTTCAGCAAGAAATTGTCCAACGAAAGCTTTGTCGCCCGCGCCCCGGCCGAGGTGGTCGAGGAAAACCGCCGGCGGCTGGCCAAGTACGAGCTCCAGAAAACCTCGATCCTCGATGCGCTGGCCCGGCTGGATGCGTGAGGCGCCCGTCTACCGGCCGCCCAGCGAGGCGGAATCGCTCATCCTGCCGGTGACCACCGGCTGCTCCTGGAACCGGTGCGCCTTCTGCGAGATGTACGCCGACCGGCGCTACGCGGTGACGCCGCTCGACGAAATCGACGCCTGGCTGGCCGCCGCCGCCCGGTCCGGCTGGCCGGTGCGCCGCGTCTTCCTCGCCGACGGCGACCCGCTGGCGGTCGATACGGACCACCTCCTGGCCGTCCTGGACCGGGTCCGGACGCGCTTCCCGGTTCTGAACCGCATCTCTGCATACGCTTCGCCCCGCAACCTCCGCGACAAGAGCGACGCCGAACTGGCCGCCCTGGCGGCGGCGGGGCTCGGGCTCGTCTACGCCGGCATCGAGTCGGGCGACGACGAGGTGCTGCGGCGGGTGCGCAAAGGGGAAAGCGCGGCGTCCACCATCGCAGCGCTGCGGCGGGCCCGTGCCGCCGGCCTGCGGGTTTCGGTCATGGTCATCAACGGGCTGGGCGGCAGCACCCTGAGCGCCGCCCACGCCGCCGGTTCGGCGGCGGTGGTGAGCGCCGTGGACCCTGAGTATGTCTCCACACTGGTTCTCGGCCTGCCCCCCGGCGGCCGCCGCTTCCGGGCCGCGTTCGGCGACGGCTTCGAACCGCTGGACGCGGCCGGGTTGCTGGCGGAACTCGGCGCCTTCGTCGGGGCGGTGCACTGCCGCCGGGCCGTGTTCCGGTGCGACCACGCCTCGAATTTCCTGCCGCTGCGCGGGATTCTGAGCCGCGACCGCGACCGCCTGCTGGCGGAGATCACCGCCGGCCTGGCCGCCTTCCGCGACCTGCCGTTGTCGCAGATCCGCCCGCTGGACCAGTACTGAGATCGAGGCTCGTTCCGATTTGTTGAGAGTTGAACGTTGAGGGTTCGTGCTCGTGATTGTGATTGAATCGTTTGAAGGTTTGCAGGTTCTCCAGTTCGCAAGTTCCACGTTCGCGGGTTGTGGATCAGTTGATAGTTGATGGTTGGTAGATTGATGGCTGATGGTTGATCCGTCTCTCGCTTCATCGACTCGCCGCTTCACCGATTCACCGATTCACCGCTTCAGCGACTCACTCAGGCCGGGCTTCGAGTTTCGGCCTCGGTTGTGGTATCGTACGAGCCGACGCCATTCGAGACTCGGAGACCGCCATGGAACCCAACGCACTCCGTCCCCCTCCCGATGCGCCGCCTGAACCGTCGTCCGCTCCGCCGCCCGGCGCCGAGCTGCGCGCCGGCCGCTACTTTCTGCTGACGCTGTTCGTGCTCGCCCTGGCGGCCTTCATCTGGGTCATCAAGATCTTTTTGCTCCATGTGGTCATCGCCGCGGTGTTCGCCACTCTCTTCTATCCGCTCCAGAGACGCCTGACCGCCTGGTTCCGCGGCCGGCGGGGGCCGGCGGCCGCGGCCAGCACCCTGGTGATTCTGCTCGCCCTGCTGGCGCCCTTGTTCTTCGTCCTGAACCTGGTCGTCCGGCAAGGCATCGACGTCTACCACACCGTCGAGCCCCGGGTTCGCCAGGTGCTGCGCGAGGGCGACGCCGGCCTGCTGGGCGAGATCAAGCGGGCCAAAATCCTCGGCGTGGTGGACCTGTCGCAGGTGAATTGGGATGAGGTCGTCGCCGACGCGGCGAAATTCGTCGGCTCCATCGCCCCCAAGGTGCTGAACCGGACGACTCGGATGACGTTCGGCGTGGTGGTGGACCTGTTCATCGTGCTCTTCACGATCTTCTATTTCCTGCGGGACGGTGAGGGTATCCTTGACCGGATCCAGCGCCTGCTGCCCCTGAGCGCATCCAACAAGCGGCTGCTGGTGGAACGCTTCGCCGCCATCTCCCGGGCCACCGTGAAGGGGACGCTGGTGGTCGCGCTCGTCCAGGCCACCCTGGGCGGCCTGACCCTGCTGGCGTTCGGTTACGACAACTGGCTGCTCTGGAGCGTGGTGATGCTGGTGCTGGCGGCGCTGCCCATGGTGGGCACGGGGCTGGTGCTGATTCCGGCGGGGATCATCCGGATCGTCAGCGGCGACGTGGTGTCGGGTGTCGCCGTGATCGCCATCAGCGTGGGGGTGGTCTCCACGGTGGACAATCTTCTCCGCCCGCGGCTGGTGGGCCGGGACGTCAAGTTGCACGATTTGATGATTTTTTTCTCCACCATCGGCGGCATCGCCGTGTTCGGGATCATGGGCTTCATCGTCGGCCCCATGGTGGCGGCCATTTTTCTGACGCTCCTCGACATCTTCAGTTTGGAATACTTCGGCCGGCCGGCGGACGAACCGCCCGCCCCCTGACCGGGACGCCCTCGGGACGGAGCGGTTGATGAGTGAACGATTACACTGAGTTGGAGGTCATGCCATGCGTGCAACACGGATCCGACTGATCCTCGGACTGACTGTCGCCGGTCTGGCGCTGCAGTTCGCGGCGGCCGACCCCGCCCCGCTCACTCCCCGGCGCATGTGGCAGCTGGCGCGACTGGCCGCGCCGGCGCTCTCGCCGGACGGCACGACGGCCGCCGTGGCGGTGACGCGTTTCGATCTCCAGCGGGATGCGGCCGACACCGACCTGTGGCTCGTGCCCACCGCCGGCGGCCCCGGCCGGAAGGTGGCCGCCGCAGCGGGCGCCGAGTCGGAACCGGCCTGGAGCCCCGACGGCCGCCGCCTCGCCTTCGTGGCCCAGCGCAAGGGGGACGACGCGCCGCAGATCTACCTGGTGGAGCGAGGCAGGGACAAGGCGAAGCGGCTCACCCGCGTACCCACGGGCGTGTACGGCATCCGCTGGTTCCCCGACTCCGCCCGGCTGGCCTTCGTCAGCCGGGTCTGGCCGGAGCTGGCCACCTGGGCGGAACAGGGCCGGCGCCTGATGGAGCGGAAGGAACGCAAGGTCAGTGCCCTCACCTACGACACCGCCCGCATGCGCTACTGGGACCACTGGATCGACGACCGCCAGGCCCACTTGTTCCAGGTGGCGATCACCGGCGGCGAACCGGTGGCGCTGACCGCGGGCACCGGTTTGGAGCTGCCCTACCGGGAAAACGGCGCCGCGAACTACGCCATCTCGCCGAAGGGGGACGAGATCGCCTTCACCGCCGACAGCTCGCCGCGTCCGGACCTGGATTCCAACCTGGACGTGTATCTGCTGCGGCTCGGTGAGCGGAGCGCCCGCAACCTCACCGCCGACAACACCCAGAGCGACTTCAATCCGGCCTTCAGCCCCGACGGCGCGAGCGTCGTCTTCGGCCGGCAGCTCATCAAGGGCTTCTATGGCGACCGCACCCGGCTGATGCTCCACGACCGGGCGACGGGGACCAACCGGGAGCTGGCCCCGGGCTTCGACTATTCGTGCAGCGACTGGCAATTCGCCCCCGACGGCAAACGGCTCTTCTTCGTCGCCGACGAGCGCGGCCACATGCCCGTTTACGCCATGGAGCTGCCCGGCGGCGCCATGACCCGGCTGACGGCGGAAGGCTCCCACGGCGCGCTGGCGGTGGGGCCGGGCGGCGCGTCCCTGGTGGCGCTGCGCCAGGGCTTCAGCGAGCCGCCCACGCTGGTGCGCGTGGATGTCGCGGCGAAGACGTCCGACACGATCAGCACATTCAACGATGCGGTCCTGGCGGAGGTGCGCTGGGGCGAGGTGCGCTCCGTGACGTATGCCGGCGCCGGCGGCGCGCCGATCCAGATGTGGGTGGTGCTGCCGCCGGACTATCAACCGGGTCAGCGGCGGCCGCTGATGATGCTCATCCACGGCGGGCCTCACAACGCGATCACCGACATGTTCCAGTGGCGCTGGAACGCCCAGGTGTTCGCCGGCTGGGGCTACGTCTGCGCCTGGCCCAACTTTCACGGCTCCAGCGGATTCGGCAACGACTTCACCGCGTCCATCCTGGGCAACTGGGCTGACCAACCGTACGAGGACGTGATGCGGGCCACCCAGTGGCTGGTGGATCAGGGGCTGGCGGATCCCGACCGGCTGGTGGCGGCCGGCGCCAGTTACGGCGGCTATCTTGCGGCCGTCGTGCTGGGACGGCCGAACCCGTACCGGGCGCTCGTCGCTCACGCGGCGGTTTACAACCTCTACACCCAGTACGCCAGCGATTACGGGGCCGGTGAACGGGCCGACGCCAACCCGCATTTCTGGGTGGACGAATCGGTGCTGCGCCACACCTCGCCCCACCTGGCCGCCGGCAGCTTCCAGACACCGACGCTGGTGGTCCATGGCGAACGGGACCACCGCGTCTACCCGGGCAACGGCCTGGAGCTGTTCCAGACGCTGCAGACACGGGGCGTGCCGTCGCGCCTCATCTACTTCCCCGACGAAAATCACTGGGTGCTCAAGCCCAACAACTCGCTGTTCTGGTACGACGAGGTGCAGCGGTGGTTTGAGAAATGGTTACCAGTGAACAGTGACCAGTGAGGAGACAGGAGTTAACAGCTTCTGTTCATGCTCGTAATTCGTCGTCGTAATTCGTCGTCGTAATTCGTCGTCGTAATTCGTCGTCGTAATCGTTGTAATCGTGCTCGTCATCGAGGCTCGAGGCTTGAGACTCGTTCCCACGCGACGGACATCGGATGTCGGGTCTTGGGTCTCGGGCCTTGGTCGTGTCTCCCGTCTCCCGATTCACCCGCTCACCGATTCACCGTCCAAGCTGACCAAGAAAGAAAACAGGGAGCCGGGACCGCATCCCGCCTCCCTGAACCTTCTGCAAACCTGCGAACCTGTGAACTTGCAAACCTTAAAACTTTCGAACCTGTGAACCAGAGATCCGGTGAACGGAGACAAGCTCCGAATCTCAGGCCTCATCCTACTTCGGCCAGTGCTTGTCCTGCTGGTAGTCCCGGTACGGCGGGTGCTCGTACTTTTTGGGCGGGTTCTTTTCCAGCTCCCTCAGCAGGTACTCCACGCCACGCTCGAGCTGGGGATCGCGGCCGGCGCGGACGGCGGCCGGATCCTGGTCCACCTCGATGTCGGGGGCGATGCCGGTGTTCTCGCCGATCCACTCGCCGGTCTCGCTCCAGAGCGCGGCGTCGGGGGCGGTGGCACGGCCGCCGTCCATGAGCACCGGCATGCCGCCGGCCCGCACCAGGCCGCCCCAGGTGCGCTTGCCGATGAGGGGGCCGATCCCCAGCTTCTTGAAGTAGTACGGCATGGCATCGCCGCCGGAGCCGGCATATTCGTTGACGAGCATCGCCTTGGGCCCGAACACGGCGCCGTACGGCATGACGTCGTTGACGCCCTCGCGTCCCGCGATGTAGTTCAGGAGCGGCCGGCGCAGGTAATCCACCACGTAGTCGGCCAGGGCGCCGCCGCCGTTGTAGCGCTCGTCGATGAGCACGGCCTGCTTGTCGAGCTGGGCGAAGAAGTAGCGGTTGAAGTAGGTGAAGCCGCCCATGAACGTGTCGGGCAGGTAGACGTAGGCGATCCGGCCGCCGGACATCTCGCCCACCTTGCGGCGGTTATCCTCGATCCAGGCGAAGTGGCGCAAGGCCGATTCGTCGGCCACGGGCACCACGGTGACCTCGCGCGCTCCGGTGCCGTCGGGGTTGGGCCCCACCTTGAGGGTGACCGATTTGCCGGCGGTGGCCTCAAGCAGGGCGTCCATGTCCTGGGGCGGCCGGAGGTCCACCCCGTTGACGGCCAGCAGATACTCGCCTGCCGTGACGCTCACACCCGGCTGGGCCAGCGGCGCCCGCAGCTGGGGGTTCCAGCTCTCGCCGGTGTAGACGCGGGCAAAGCGGTAACGTCCGTTTTCGATCGAATAGTCGGCGCCGAGCAGACCGCCCGGCACGCGCTTGACATCGGGCGTGTCGCCGCCGCCCACGAAGAGGTGGCTCACGGTGAGTTCGCCCAGCATCTCGTTGAAGAGGTAGTTGAGGTCCCAGCGGCTGACCACGGCGTCGAGGAACGGCGCGTACCGCTTCTCGGCCCGCGCCAGATCGAGGCCGTGGTGCTGCGGGCTGTAGAAAAAGTCGCGCTCGCCGCGCCAGGTCTCACGGTACATCTGCCGCCACTCCACCGGCGGATCCACCCAGACCTCCAGACGTTCCAGGTTCAGCCCGCCCTCGCCGGGCTTGCCCGGCATCATCGCCGGCAGGACGGACCAGCGGGGCCCCTGCCGCACCAGCGCCTTCTCGCCGGTGGCGGAGAGGGTGAAGAACGACACGCCGTCGAAGGCCTTCTCCTCCTTGCGCTTCTCCAGGTCGAAACGGTGGACGGTGGCGGCGCCGGGGCCCGGCTGGTACGGATCGAAAGCCGGCGCCTCCATCAGAAACAGGGCACCGGCCTTGCCGGCCGCCAGACCCACGTAGTTGCGGGCCGGGACGGGCAGGGCCACGATCCGCAGGGTGATCCCCTCGATGTCAATCTCCACCTTCGGCGGTTCCGCGCCCGGTTTGCCGGGTGCGGCGCCCGGCTTGGCCGGTTCGCCCGGCTGCTCCGCCGGCTTGTCGGCACCGCCGGCCTTGGCGTCGCCGGCCGCCGATTTTTCCGCCACGGCGGGCTGGCCGTCCGGCTTGGCGCCGTCATTCTTTGCTTCGGCCGGTTTGTCCTCGACCACTTTCTCCTCGTCGCTCTCGGGCGCGAGCGGCGACGGCAGATCCTTCTTCAGGACCACCGCGTAGGCGCTGCTCGTGGCGAAACGGCCCAGCGCAGAGAGACCCTCGCCCTGGGTGGGGCCCATGTTGGTGGAGGCGACGAAGAAAAGGTACTTGCCGCTCTTGTCGAACACCGGGAACTGGGCGTAGCTCATGCCGTCGGTGATCTGGTAGTTCTTCCCGTCTTCGAGGCGGTGGACGAAGATGGCGGCCAGCCGGTTGTCCAGGAGGCGGGAGTAGGCGATCCACCGGCTGTCGGGGGACCAGGCGGGTGTCTGTTCGTTGCGGCGGTTGTAAATCTTGTCGGTGTCCACCTTGACCGGCGTCGGGGCTGCCTGGTCCAGGTCCACGTACCAGACGTTCAGCCGCTTGTCGGTGAAGAGGATCTTCCTGTTGTCGGGCGACCAGACGGGGTCGTAGAAAAACGACGGCGGCTCGCCCAGGGCTACTTTCCGCACAGGCGCGGTGCCCCGCTGGTCGGCGATGTGCAGGGCGTACTCGCCCGACTCGTCGGAGAAATAGGCAACGCGGGCGCCGTCGGGGGACCAGGCCGGCGAGCGCTCGTGCACGCCGGGGGTGCGGGTCAGGTTGCGGATGTCCCCCTTGTCGGCGGGGACGGTGACGATCTCGCCGCGGGCCTCGAACACGGCTCGCACGCCCGTGGGCGAGAGGCCGGCGTTGCGGATCGCGCTCGCGGCCTTCACCCAGCGGGGCCGCACCTCCGGGAAGTCGCCCCGCAGAGTGATGGCCACCCGCTGGGAGCGCTCCGTGTTCAGGTCGTACAGGTGCAGGCCGCCGAACTGCTCGTAGACGATGGCGCCGGGGCCGGCGGAGGCGCTTTTGAAGTCGAAGCCCTTGTTCTCGATGACCTGGCGGACTTTGCGCGAAACGGTGTCATAGGCGAACAGCGTGAACGGGCCGTTCCGGTCGGACAGAAAGTAGACCGTGTCGCCCACCCACATGGGATTGTGGTCGTTGGACTTGTCGCGCGGGATTTTTTCGCCGGCGAGAGTGTCGAGGCTGACCACCCGGATGTAGCTGGTGCGGCCGCCCCGGTAGCGCTTCCAGGCGCTGAAGGCCGGTGCGAGCGGTGTGTAGGCGATGCGCCGCCCGTCAGACGAGTAGCTTCCCGAATCCGCCTCGTAGATGGGGAGCCGGGTGGGGAAACCGCCTGTCGTCGGCACGGTGAAGAGCTGATCGGATCGGGCGAAACCGGCCCGGCCGGATCTGAACAGGATGGCGGTGCCGTCGGGTGTCCATCCCACCGCCAGATCCGCGTCTGGGTGGTAGGTGAGCCGTTTGGGCACCCCGCCTTCGGCCGGGATGATGTAGATGTCCCAGTTGCCGTCATACTGGCCGGAGAAGGCGATGGATTTGCCGTCCGGCGAAAACTGGGGATCAAGTTCCATGCCGTCGCCCGTAGTGAGGCGGACGGCCTCACCGCCGCCGCGGGGTACCGACCAGAGGTCGCCGGCGTAGCTGAAGACGATGTGGGTGGCGTTGACGGTCGGTGAGCGGAACAACTGCGGCGGGTCGGCCGCCGCCGCTGTCCAGAGTGCGGCCAGGCAGAGGGCCGCGAGCAGCATCAGGCGTTGGGACATTGCAGACTCCTTGTCCAAGGGATGAAATTACTCATACGTTCAGTCCCGCCGGCGGGTTCAGGCGAAATGCGCGCGGGCGGCGGCCAGCCGGGATCGGATCTAGCCAGCGGCAGCCGAATGGCATAGAATAACCGGGCATGCACCCGTGATGCAACAGCTCCGGTGGACGGAAACGGCCGTCGGCCGGTTCCGCCGGGTGCGACTTCCCGTGGGGGGTGATTCGTGAACAGAGAGGCGGGGAGAGTGAATAGCCGGGTGGCGGCGGTGCTGGCTGCCGCGCTCGTGTTCGGATTCGCGTCCGCGGCGGCGGCCCAGGTCGCGCCGTCGGACCGGCGGATCGCCCTGTTCCAGGCCGATGGATTTCCCGCCACGGAAGCTCCGGTGGTGCCGCCGGCGGTGCTGACCGAGGCGCTGGCCGGTTTGGCAGTCGATCGCTACGGCGATCCAACGGAGTTGGCGGTGCGACTCGACGCGCGGGATCACGCGGTGCTCGTTCTGCCGTACGGCAGCGCCTTCCCGCTGGAGGCGTGGGACGCCATCCGCACGTTTCTCGGCGCCGGCGGCGGCCTGGTGGTGCTGGGGGGCGCGCCGTTCCACCAGCCGGTGTACCGCGGGGCGGACGGCGTCTGGGTGACGGGAGTCCGCCAGCCGACCTTTGCGCACGCGCTGCTCATCGGGCCCGCCGAAGCGATCGATCTCGGGGGCACACCCGCCGGCACGCTCGCCGCAGTCTCCGTCGCAGGCTCCGGCTGGGACGGGCCGGCGTTCCCGCTCCCGACGCGGACATTCGCCCTGACAGTGCGGTTCGCCACGCGGCCCGACACGCCGGGTGAGGACGGCGCGGCCGGCATCCGCGAGGCGGTGCTGCGGCCGCTGGTGCACGTCACGGGCGCCGACGGCCTGCCGGCGGCCTGCCCGCTGCTGGAAATCGACCGCCTCCACGGCCCCGGCGCCGGCGGCCGCTGGGTGCTGGCCCCATGCGATGCGGCGCTGCCGGCCCCGCTGATCCGGGCGATGGTCCGGCGGGCCTTCGACGGCGCCGCGGACTTGACGGCACGCCCTGTGCCGGCGTGCGTGGAGCCAGGCGAGGTGCCTCGGCTGCGCGTCACGCTGCGCTGTCCGGGTGCGGCGACGGTGGCGGTCCCGGACGCTGCGGTGACGGTGTCCGACGAGGCGGGGCAGGCGGTTTGGCGGGGACGGCTCCCACTCGCCGGAACTCCGACCTTCCGGACAGGCGAACTCGCTGTCCGAACCGACCGGCCGCTGGCTCCCGGGCTGTACCAGGTGGCGGTGGAGCTGGCCGGCGCCGCCGGCAGCCCGGCGGCGGCTGGGACCGCGTTTTGGGTGCGGGACGGCAAGCTGCTGGCCGCGGGGCCGCGGCTCACGGCGACGCGTGACTGGCTCCGGCGCGACGGCCGGGTCTTTCCGGTGATTGGGACCACCTACATGGCGGGCGACGTCCACCGCAAGTTCCTGTTCGAGCCGAACCCCGCGGTGTGGGACCGGGACATGGCGGCCATGCGGCGCGCCGGCGTGAACTTCATCCGGACAGGGCTCTGGACGGGCTGGGGCCGCCTCATGTCCGATCCGGGCGCCGTGGACGAGAACGCCCTGCGCGCCCTGGACGCCTTCGTCCTCACCGCCGCCCGGCACGACCTGGCGGTCTGCTTCACCTTTTTCGCCTTCCGTCCGCCGCTCTACGGCGGCGACAACCCGTACCTGGATCCCCGCGCCCTGGCCGGGCAGGAGGCGCTGCTCGCGCTCGTGGCGTCACGCTACCGCGGGGTGGGCTGGATCCACTGGGACCTGATCAACGAGCCGTCGTACGCGCCCGCCGACGCGCTCTGGACCAACCGGCCCATGGGCGACGCCTTTGAGGCGGCCGCCTGGGCCGAGTGGATCCGCCGGCGCCACGGCGACGCGGCGGCTGCGGCGCGCGACCGCTGGCGCGACGCCGGGCCCGCGCCCCTCGCCGTGCCCGCGGCGGCCGCCCTGGCGCCGGCCATGGTGCGCGAGGAGCGGACCCCCGCCAAGGGCTTCGACTTCCGGCTCTTCACCCAGGAAGTGGTGGCCGGCTGGGCGGCGCGGCTCCGCGCCGTGCTCCGGGCCGCCGGCGGCGACGCCCTGGTCACCTTGGGTCAGGACGAGGCGGGCGCCGGCTTGAGCCCGTCACCTCAGTTCCACTGGGAGGCGGTGGACTATACAGCTGTCCACACCTGGTGGAGCAACGACGATCTGCTGTGGGACGCCGTGGTGTCCAAGGTGCCGGAAAAGCCCTGTCTCGTCCAGGAGACGGGGCTGATGCGCCTGGAGGACGCCGACGGCTTTCCGTGGCGCAGCCCCGAGGCGGCGGCCCGGCTGCTGGAGCGCAAGTACGCGCTGGCCTTCGCCGGCCGCGCCGCCGGCGCGGTGCAGTGGGCGTGGAACATCAATCCCTACCAGCCGCTGGACAACGAGGCGGTGATCGGCCTGGTCCGCCCCGACGGCACGACCAAGCCGGAACTGCGCGTGCTGCGCGAGTTCGCCGCCTTCTTCGCCGCCGCGGCGCCGCGGCTCGACGACTGGGAGCCCGATCCGGTGGTGCTCGTGCTGCCCCACGCCCGGATGTTCTCGGGGCGGACCCAGCCGGCGGCGGCCACCCGCCGCGCCATGCGGGTGCTGGCGGACCGGTTCGGAGTGGTGCCCACGGCGCTGGCCGACCTGACCCTCTCGCCGGCGCGACTCGCAGGCGCCCGCCTGGTGCTGGCGCCCGTTCCCGAGCTCATGAGCGAGGTGGCAGCGGCAGGTCTGCAGGCTGCGGCCGCGGCCGGCGCCCGGGTGCTGGTGACGGGAGCGGTGACGGGCGATCCATACGGCCGCGTGCCGGCTGCGCTGGCGGCGCTCGAGCTCGTGGACCCGGGTCGGCCCGTGGCGCTGCGGGAGCCGCACGACGGCGGCTGGGCCACCTTCGACGAGACGAAGGGGGAGTGGTTCCGGGCCGCGCGCTCACCCCGCCGCGAAGGCGGAGCGGCGGTCTGGCACGAGCCGCTGCCGCTGGAGCTGGCGCGCGAGGAGGCGCCCGTGGCGGCGCTCTACGGACGGGCGCTGGCGGCGGCCGGGCTGCCGGCCGAGCCGGCCGATGTCCCCATGACTGCCCGGGTCCTCCGCACGGGAGCCGTGGCGCTGGTGATCTGCGTGAACGAGTCGTCTGCCGACGCCGTGCGCACGGTGGCCGTCGACGGCAGCCGCCTCGACGTGCCCGTCCCGGCGGGCCGCTCCCGGCTCGTGCTCTGGGACCGCGCTGCGAAATCGATCATCGCGCAGACACCGGGCGCGCCGGTCGCAGTCCCGTAACGCGCGTTCGATGAACGCGCGCAGAAATCCGCTCGCGGGCTGGATTCCTTGTCGGGTGGCGCCGTGATCCGGCCGCGGCGGCCGCGGCATGTCGCCCAAGCCGAGAGGCCCGGGCGGCCTCGATAATATTCGGCCGGAGACGGCCGCGCATGCGGCGGCGGGCTCCAGGCGCCGGGTTCGGGTTGGTGTAACGATGAATCGCCGGTTGCCGAATCCCTCGAGCGGCGACTTCTCCCGCTCCTGTGGAGCGGCTGACCGCTTGTAGTCTCCGCGCAACCGGGCCTTTCGGTCCAAGCTACACTCCGTTGCCGCTCGCGCGGCGGGATCCTGCTGCAGACTGCGGATGTTCACCGGAGGCGCGGAATGACGGCAAGACGTTCCGAGCCGGTGGTGAACACAGTGTTTGCGCTTGTGGTCCGGTTGCGTTCATCGAACGCAACCTACGATCAGCCGGAGCGGCGTTGTGCCGTCGAACTCCAGACCGTTGTGCCGTCGCTCGCCAGACCGGCTGTCCGCCCAGCTCATTCCTTGACGAACCGGCTCGTTGTTGAAGCTGTCCCGCCTCCCACCGCGTCCTCCACGGTGACACGCAACTCGTACCGGCCGGGCGCCAGCTCGGCCAGGGGCAAGCCCCGCATGAACACGTACCGGTCAGGGCCGTCGAGCTTGATGGAGCGGCCGGCGGGGTCCTCCACCGTGAGCCGCACCGCATCCCCCTGCCGGATCTCAAAACGGACGCTGAGCTGGGGCCGCTGTGAATCCTCGGCTCGCGCCGGCCGGTAGATCTGGCCGTAGACGGCGAGCCGGTCGTCCGCGCGGTACGTCGCCGCGACGTTGGGGACCACCTTGAACGCGCCGATGAGGAAGGGATTGGCGGGATCATCCTTGGCGGTGGCCGGCAGGACGGTGCGGGCCAGGATCAGGCCCGACAGTGCCAGCTCTCCGGCAGGAAGGGCGGGGATGTGGAGGCTCTGCTCGCGCACCGTGATCTGGCCGCTCACCATGTCCTTGACCGCCAGGCTCAGCTTGTACCGGCCGGCGGGCAGCAGGACGAACCGCTGGTAGACGGTTTTCTCGGTCAGCCGCCTGTCGAAGTCGTTGGGCGTGTAAGCCGAGACGGTGTCGTCGTCGAACTCGGCCATAATGCGGCCGTCGAGGGCCTCGATCAAGATGTAGACGTTGAGTCGGGCCTGGTAGCTGTCGCCCTTCTGATCGTAGCGCAGGTGCCGGTTTTCGACCTCGACGCTCAGCGGCACGACCGCCCGCTCCGGCAGCATCCAGAGCGGATAGCCTTGCACCGCCAGCGGGAATGACTGGGTGTAGGCGTGGGCCGACACCCGTTGCTTCAAATCATCGAAACGGATCTTGGGCGCGTGCTGCAGCGCGGCATACTGCTCGAAGCGCTCGAAGAGCTGGTCCTGGGGTCGGTTGGTGCCGATGGGCAGGTACACGAGGTCGCTGGCGTCGTAGCGGGTCAACATTTCCTCCGACATCAGCGTCGTCATGGCGTTGAGCGTGTCGGCGCGGTCCAGCGGACCGCTCAGGAGCTTGAAAGCACCGGAGGAACTTTTATCCACGAACTCGATCCGGACATCGTCGCCGATCCACGGGATGCGGCGATAGGTCCAGACCTGCATCGGATAGGTCAGGGTGCTGCCGCCGTGGCTGGTGAGGCCGCCCGCGTAGTAGCTGCCGGCGGGGTGGGTCTCGATGGAGTCGGGCGGCCCCAGGGTGATGTAGACCCGGCCGCGGTCCGACTTCCAGCCGGGGATGCCGGAGGCGTAGCGGTCGTTGGCGTAGGCGATGCGGCGGTAGTACTCGATCTTGTATTCGTTTTCGGCGGTGCGCGGGTCGGGATCGCGCCGCCGCCAGAAGTCCTCCACGAACCGGTCCCGCTCCTCATCGGTGGAGAGCTTGTTGAAAAGCGCCTTCTCCTCATCGGTGATGATGTAGGCGACTTCCGTCTCCATCCACTGGCGCCATCGCTCCTGCATGGCTCGTTCTTCCTTTTTCGCCGCCTCCGGATCGTCCGTTTTCTTCTGGGCGACGGCGGGGGCGCCGGCACCGATAAGCGCCAGCAGGGTGACGGTGGCCAGCGCGGCGCGCCAGGCCGCGCCCGGCGTCCGGCTCAGGATCAAGGGCCGGCCGGCATCGGTGGATGGGATAGCGTTCGGTCTCATGCTGCCTCTCGGGCCGAGGATCGGCGGACCGCCATTATCGCAGATTTGCCGCCTTGCTCCAAGCCGGGAAACGGCGGCGCCGCCGGTCATTAGGATGCCGTCGGGGCCAAAAGGTTGACCGGCGACGCGACAAACCGGTGATACGGCGAACCGGCGAGTCGGTGAATCGGTGAGTCGGCGAATCAGGAGAGGGGAGATGGGAGGCGGCAGACGGGAGAAGGTGGACAAACGGAACGAACGATCAACCATCAACCATCAACTATCAACTAATTGCGAACCTGCGAACCTGGAACTTGCGAACCTTCGAAACTTCAAACGGTTCGATTACGATCACGAATTACGAGCACGAGAAGCAGCTCCCAACTACTATCTCCTCACTGTTTACTGTTCACTGTCGACTTCTCACCGCCTGCGCAGCGACGGCGGAGAGAAAATTCAGGGGCGTATCGCCGAACAGGGCAAACACCTGGAGCTCGGCGTCCGGATCGGTGAGATCCTCGATGCGCAGGTAGCCGCCGAAGAGGTTGCCCAGCCCCGGCATGCGCTGGTCGAGGAGGAAGATGTCGCGGCCGTTGGGCGACACCGTGCAGACGATGGAGTCGACGGGGAGGCCGTTGGTGTCGAAGGCGGTCACGCGGACGTTGTGGGAGGCGGCGTGGGGATTGACGACGGCCAGGCCGGTGAAGAAGCTGAACGCGTCCAGCGTGCCGTTGGCGATGTGCCCGACGAGGAAGTCGGCGGCGCCGCCGGTTGCAAGCGGCAGGTTGGCGAGGAACCGGCCCGCGCCGGCCTCGCCAAAGGTGATCCAGCCGGTGACGGCGCCCGTGTTCAGGCAATCCACCGTCAGGTGGCCGGTCATGGCCCCGGCAAGGTGGATCACCTCGTGGATCTCTCGGTGCAGCTTGCCTCGGGCCGGCACCGTAATCAGGGGGCTTTGGCACAGCAACTCGCCGTCGTCTCCATACAGTCGGCAGACCACGTCGACGGGTGCGTCGCCCGGATTGACCAGGGTGAGGTGGGTTTCGTACGACACCCCCAGGGGACCTGAAGCGACATGCGGCGCGCGGAGCGTGGCCGGAGCGGCGGGGAGCGGCAGCGCTTCGACCGCCGCCAGTTTGTCGTCGTCGCCGAAGAGCTCGCAGCCGATGATCGGGCGGTCGGCGGTGACCTGCAGAAAGTCCTCGGCGGCCAGATCCGGCAGATCGCGGTCCAGGTCCAGCACCCAGCGGCCCCGGCCCGGCAGCGTCCGGCGCACGGTCTCCTTGACGGTGCCGGCGCCCACCCGCTGGATGTTCACCAGGGCCTGCTCCCCGCCGGGATTGAGGAACAGCGCCTGGCAGACGGGATCGGTCCCGCCGGGCAGGACGAAGGCCGAAGCCGCGGCGCGGGCATCCGGCAGCGGCAGGCCGTCGAGATAGTCCAGACGGCCCGGCGGATTGGCCAGCCAGAAGCCGTAGGTGTCGGGCTGGGTGATGAAGGTGCGCACCCAGCGGTCGGTCGCGTCGGCGGCGGCGCCGAACAGCGAGGGGTCGTTCAGGTAGCGGGCGAACTGCCGGTACGGCTCGATGGATTGGGTGATGCCGGCCAGGCAGCCGCCGGTGTCGGAGTAAAGCTCCAGATTGAGCAGTGCCGCCGCGGCGCCGAGGTTGACCACGGAGAACGCCAGGTCGGCGCTGCGGGGAAAGTGGACCAGGTTGAAAGACTGGTTCGCCACGGCGGCGACGCCTGCGCGGGAGCAGATGCCGCCGAGTGTTGTTCCGCCGGCGATGCTGAGCACGGCGTCCTCGGTCAGGGTGACGTGGTTGATGGGGTCGAGCTCGGTGTCGGCCAGGGTGTTGATGTTGTATGCGTAGCCAAGCGCGCCGGCGGCGTCGGAGACGCACAGGGCCAGCTTATAGAAGTCGGCGAAGCCCACGAGAAGGTCGGGACCGTTCTGTCCGTCGAAATTGTCGGCGGCCAAGGCGGAGGGGATGTTGAGGAAGTAGATCCGTTGTCCCTGGCCGGTGTCGAACGCCCCGCCGGCGCCGGCCCGCCAGATGCTTACCGTCTTCGGGTCGGTCAACGCCATGGCTAGGTCGGCCCGGCCGTCGCGATTGAAATCGGCGGCGGCCAGCGCCGCCGGCGTGCCGGCGGCGTTGTACTCGGTGCCGATGAACGCGCCGCCGGCGTTGAGGAAGACGGTGACGGAGCGACTGTCCCGGTTGGCCACGGCGATGTCGGCGTCGGTGTTACCGTCGAAGTCGCCCGCGGCCAGGGCCAGCGGGTGCGCCCCCGCAGGATAGATAGCGGGGACGGCGAAGGTCGTCCCGGGCAGGACGGTCAGGGTGCCAGCCGCGGCGTCGGTGTAGAGGAAGTCCTTGAAGCCGTCGCCGGTGACGTCGTACACCAGCGAAGCGCTGGCCACGCCGGCCAGGATGGTCCGCTGGCGGGGCGCCGGCGCCTGCTCCGGCGCCGCTGCCTTGTCGGTCACGTCGGCCCAGTCGTAGACAGTGAGGTGCCCGCCGGCGTCGGCCACCAGGATCTCGGGCCGGCCGTCGCCGGTGGCGTCGGCCACCTCCACCGTCACCGGCGCGTCGCCGTCCAGCGCCCGCCACTGCGGCGGGGCGAAGGTGCCGTCCGACCGCCCCAGCGACCAGTACAGCCGCCCGAGCGCCCCGTCGACGCTCACCACGTCCTCGCGGCCGTCGCCGTCCAGATCGGCGGCGCCCCAGTCGGTGATCACCGCGCCGAGCAGCGACGCCGTCCAGAAGGTGTCAGGCCAGTCGAGATCCAGCCGGAACAGGTCCACCGCGGCCGGCGTGAACACGGCTCCGGTGTCGGCGCGGCTCTTCTGGTAGAACGCCCGCAGGGTCAGGGTGAGCGCGCCTTTGTGCGCGGCGAAGTCGTAGCCGCGGATGTCGCCGAAGAACTGGGTGTTCTCCTGGCGGAACACGCCGGCAGCGCCCCAATTGCTGCCGGCGGTGGGCGGCCAGACGCCCGCCCCCGTGCCGATGGTCACGCCCAGCGCGTACTCCGGGTCCGACGGCACCCAGGTGTTCGTGGAGCGCAGCAGCCGCAACCAGATTCGGTCCTCCCCTTCGACGCAACGGAAGAGCTGGACGGCGGGATTGGGAATCGCGCCGGCGGACCCGCCGGCGCGGGGCATGTGCACGGCCGGCGACGGATCCCAAGCGTATTCCGACACCGCCAGCGGCAGCACTGTGCGCCCGGCGGGCTGGAGGGTGAGATCCGTCAACCGGCCCGTGGCCAGGGTCTGGCTCAGCGTCGCTCCGGCGGGGAGTTGCAATTCGAGGATCACCGGGTTGGCCGTGCTGGCGGCGGGGAACGGGTTGTTGGAGAACAACAGCGTCACCGCCGCCGCCGGCAGCACCTGGTTCGTCAACTTCGGGTTCACGATCCCCGTCTGCGTCGAGCGCGCCTCCACCACCACTGCCGGAGTTTGCAGTTCGATGCGGTTGTAGACACCCGTGTTCGTGGCCGCGTATATGTTGTGCAGCCCCCGACAGTCGGTGAGGACATCATGGAACACGGTGTTCGCTCCCAACAAGGGTGTTGTCAGTTGCCAGGTGACTCCGCCGTCTTCGGATTCCAGCAAGCCGTGATACCGCGTTCCTGCGTACAGAATGCGGGCTGTGGGATCGAACGCCAGGGCGCTGGTTTCGATATCGAACAGGCCGGCATAAATCCAGGAATCGCCGAAGTTGTCGCTCCGGTACACACCGGACCCCACCATGGAGCCCATGTCATGGGAAATGCCGGCGTAGAGAACCGGCGGCGGACCCGCATCCATGGCCATGGCGAGGGCGTGATTGTTGACCAGCCCCCCCGACGCCAGTCCCCAGGTCATCCCGTAATCGGTGGATCGGTATACGCCGCCATGCCCCGAAGCAAACACCCGCTGCGGCTCCGCGGGATCGACGAGCAATTCGATGATGTTTAGATTATCCAATTGGCCGGTGGCCGTCCAGGTCGTTCCGCCGTCTGTGGACCAGAATATCCCATCGAAGTTATCCCGGCTTGGATAGCAGTCCATGCTGTTGCCTGAAGACGCATAGAAGCGCGACGGATCGAAAGGATCGCCCTTGATGTCGAAAATGAAATCCCAGCTTGTTTTAGCACCCCAAGAGACACCATCGTCCGCACTGAGCCAGACCCGGTAGTTCGCCGCGGCCAGGATGGTGTCGGGATCCGTGGCGGGATTCAACGCGAGGGCATTCACCATCCAGGGAAGAATCTGGCCCAGCAGCTTCCAACTCAATCCTCCATCCTGGCTTCGGTAAACGAATCCGCGCATGTCGCCGGCCAAGAGGGTGCCCGGCTCTGACGGAGACACAGCCATTGCCCAAACATCATCCAGGATGCCGAAACTCGCAGGCCTGAAAGAGGTTCCTCCATTCCAGGACCGCACGATGCCGTTGTAGCTGCCGAAATAAAGGGCTCCGCCTTCGCTGGAACGGTCTAGGGCCACGCTGGTTCCACCCATCAGGTAGAGAGGCTCGAGCGTCTGGCCACTGTCGGGGCTGAAAAAACATGATGCGCTATCTGCCAGATAAATCCAATCTGGTCGGGTGGGATGGAACGCCATGTCATCGAATCCCACCTTAGAGACCAGCAAGTGCCAGGAATCGCCGCCGTCGGTGCTACGATAGATGTGCCGCAAGGAGTTGATATTCACTGACGCGTAAATCCACCCGGGACGATCCGGGTGACTGATCAATCGATATGCGCTGCCGATGGGCGGCATGGATTGGTACCAGGTCAGCCCCCCGTCTGTGCTCCGGATGATGCCTTGCGCGATCTGTTGGCCGGTATCGGGATCATACTTCCATCTCAACGCGTAGAACATGGCGTAAGGCGGCGTCAGCGACATCTCGAAATCGTTGAAGAACAGGTCTTCGAACGTTCGGATCTGCGACCATGACTTGCCCCAGTCCGCGCTGACAAATAGGCCGTCGTAGCCGGCACCGGCGGCGGCGTAGATAATGTTCGGCTGCTCGGGGTGGGCGATGATGCGTATGATCGACGAACCGCCCGTATATCCCGGCAGGGGGATTTTCTGCCAAGTGTCCCCCCCATCCTCGCTGCGAGTCATCCCGCCGCCGACAGTGCCCGACGTGCCCACCAGGACGATGCGGTGGTCCGCGGGATGCACCAGGCAGGAGGATGCCGTGTTGGGCCAGCCGAACCCGGGCAGGTATTCCCAGCTCTGGCCCCAGTTCCGACTCCGGAAGAACCCGCCGCCGTTCTGCCTGGCGAACAAGACGTTGGGCGTTTGGGGGTCGATCACGATGAAGGACGTCTCCCCCCCATATGGCCCGCTCGTGGACCAGCAGTTGATACCCGCGCCGACCCACGCAGCTGCCAGCAGGACCGCCGCGAGAATCGCAGATACTCGCGTCATGGGAACCTCCAAATCGTCGTTGTCACGGCGGCATCCGTCGGATCTGGAGAAGGGGGCGGAATATCGTGATCGCATCCTGGTTTGGAGGATGGATCGGTTACCCGGAACAGCATGTTGGCAGAGGAACGATTTGGCCCATCCTAGCATCGGGCCCCTGGGGTGTCAATAGCGGGTACCTCGCAGCCTGGCGGACGCGAGTTTCGGGGTAGCGCGCGTTTGATAACGCGTGTCGTGAGTTCCATCGGCAACATGGTGAGAATGCGGTATCGGTCTGGAGTGCGCAGACACGTCTGCGATCCGGATTGGCGTGGGCCGTGCCTTTGGATAGCGCGAAAGCGCTCTGGAGTGCGGCGGCATGACGCTGCTTTGGATTCCGGAATGGTTTAGAGATTCTCGACGGCTACAAAACACCAAAACGCTTCGCGTCAATCCAAAGCGCAGTCGAGCCTGCGCACTCCAAAGCACTGCATGCTATCCAGAGCGGCGTCGTGCCGCCGCACTCCAGACTGTCTGTCCGCCGCACGCCAGCTAACGGCTCACTGCAGTTTCTTCGCCCCGAACGTCCCGCTGAAGGTTTGGACTCCGTTTTCCTTGACGCTGAACGTGCCGTTTAGGGTGTCGCCCGTGACCTTGCCGCTGGCCGTCCACTCCCAGCGGTTGTTTATCCCGTGTTCTTGGCGTGTCTCCTTCCGGCTGATGGAGAACGAGTCCGCGCCGACGACCACCTCGACCTCGCCTTCGCGGTTGTCTTTGTACGGTTTGAAGAACTGAGGCAGCAGCCGCAGGTCGAAGTAGGAGCACTGGACGTAGTACTTCCCCTCCATCAACGCCGCCTCGGCGGGATTGGTGTCGGTGCGCTCGAACATGAAATTCAGTTTGTGCGGTTCTTTGACCTTGTAATAGTCGAATCCGTACAGCCGGTTTTTGTTGGCGTGGCGGATGATGGAGGCGCGGGCGGCGGACACTTCGTCCGTCGCCGCCTCCAGATTTTTGTTCAGGATAAAGTCGCGGTTCATCTCGGTCACCAGCGCCGTGCCCACCCAAAGGCCGAGGAGCCCCGAGTCCCCCGCGAGCGCGACGGGTTCCGACTCCAGCGCGGTGCCGTCCCCGAAGAAAAGGCGCACGCAGGCCGCCAGGCTCCCCTTGGGTTCCAGCCCGGCGTCGCGCAGGTCCTTCACGAATAGCTCCGCCTCGAACTCGCCGCTGGAGCGGACGGTGAGCCCGCGCGCCTCCACCGGTTCGCGGGACTGCGCGCCCGAGAGGAAGGCGAACGCCTCCACCTTTTTCGGATCGATCCGCCGGTGGGCGGCCGGGTCGCCGGGCCACTCGAGGCGGCCGCGCACGGCCAGCCAGCCGTCGCGATCCCCGCGCAGGACTTCCGCGAGGTCTTCCTCCCGGGCGATCTCGAGGCGGGCGACGGGCGGGTCGCAGCGCGGGTCCGAGCCGAAGCCCAGCTCGGCCAGCGTCCGCCGCGCCGTCGCGGTGGCCTTGCCGCCCAACTGGAAATGCCCCGGGGTGTCGGGGGCGCCGAAGTACTCCTCGTGGTCCGCTTCGCCCAGGTTCACCACCTGCCCGGCCAGGTCGTGGCCGGTCATGCTGAGCACCGTCGAGGCGCCGTCCCCGTCACCCAGGTCGGCGCCCCGGTATTGTTGGGCCGGATTGTCCACGAGCACCCAGAGGGCGGTGGCGCCGAAGCCGATCTCGGTCTGCTTCGGCAGGGTGGTGACCTGGTAGTAGAGGTCCCCCCAGTCGGCCGACAGGTTCAGCTTCACGCCCTTGGCGGTGACGCCGTAGAGGAAGATGTACCGGTCGGAGCCGGCGTACTTGTCGCGCTCGTTGAGCTGGCGGAGGTTCTGATTGTACAGGTGCGAGCCGGAGCGCAGGTTCACGTACGGGGCGGCTTTTTCCATGGACTCGAACTGCTTCTCGATGTACGCCTGGTCGTAGGTGAAGCCGATGCGGTCCAGCGCCAGCTCCGAGGTGTAGCCGGGCATGCCCAGGGTCCAGCGCAGGTCCATGGTGCCCGGGTTGTCGGTGATCAGGATCTTGTCGAACAGCGTCCGCCGCCAGTCGGCACCGATTTCCACCCGGGTGATCGGATGGGTGGCGGGGAACGCCTTCTCGATCGTTTCGATGGCCGCCGTCTTTTCCATTCCCACGTGGAGGACGTAGTATGGCAGGGTCATGGCGTAGTTGAGCGAGACCAGCGGGCTGCCCAGGTGCGGCGTGCCCCAGGTGGCCAGGTGGCGGAAGTTGCTGTCGAGGTCGCCGTCGAAGCGCTGCACGCCGGCGCGGGAGACGATCCCGCCCATGGAGTGGGCGACAATGAACAGATTGAACGGATACTTCAGGTCAAGCTGCTTCTTGAGCTGCTCCCGCACCAGCCGGTCGAAGTACTCGGCGGTGGGGCCGTCGCCCTGGAAGACGGGCCGGAACGACGGGTAGATGAACTCGAAGAAGACGGTGCTGTTCAGGCGCTCCTTGTGGTCCTTGAGATAGATCTCGTACAGGTGGGTCCAGACGTCGCGCTTGTAGCCGTACCACCAAGGCGCGCCGATCTGGGGCGCCGTGCCCAGTCCCGACTTCTCCATCTCGTTGCGGCCGTGGACCAGGACGAAGACGTTGTGCACCGGCTTGGCCAGCTCAATTTCCCGCTGGAGATTGGATAGCTGAGACAGCGGTTGGCGCCGTTCCGGCTTGCCCCAGGTGGGGGCCATCCGCACGAGCTGGGGCTCCCGCCGCCAGTTGATGCTCTGCTGGTAGGTGACGACGGCGTACTGGATGGCGTTGGCCCGGGCGGTGGGCGACGCGGCCGGCGCGGCCATCAGGTCGGGCATGAAGAGGCCCAGCGCCAGGGCCGGACCCGGCCGGCCGGCCGGCCGCAGCATGGCCCGCAGCGGCGACGGGGTCGAGGCGGGTGTTCGAGCCGCAGGCGGCGACTGGAACACCGGCAGCAGCGGGAAGAACGGATCACGGGCGGCGTAGCGGCCGTCGAGCTGCCGGCGCAGCGGCAGGAGATTCAGGCGCCCGGACTGGATCTCGTCGCCGAGGCGGATGTCCCCCAGCCGGGCCAGCAGCAGGCTGCCGGGGGCGATGGCGCCCACCTCCTTTGCCGGAATGGTGATCACGGGCGCGCACGCGGCGGCCGTGTCCGGCGACGCCAGGTTCGCCGCGTCGACGGTGACCACGCGCAGGCTCCCCGTGGTCTGGAGCCCCTCCACGTCGAGGGCGACATCGTTGGGGCGGCGCTCGAGGGTGAGGCGGAGGCTGTCCCCGCCCGGCAGGGCGGGGAAGTCGACGCCGGTGCCGTCGCCCAGTGCCACGCCGGTGCGGTCGGCGCCGAGTTCAACGGAACCGGAGCTCTCCGGCGCGGTGTCGCCCGGCACGACGGAGGCTGTCGGAAAGTCGGCTGCCGCTGGCTCCGTCCAGGTGTCGTTGCGGCCGGGGTCACCGGCGCCTCCGGAAGCATCCTGCCACGGCGCCCACCAGATCAGCGCCGCGATGCCGCCGGCCAGGAGCGCCAGTGCCAGCAGGACGATCCCGATGACGAGGCAGGATCGGCCGGAACGCTTGGGCGCCGCCGGCGAGGGGGCGAAGCCGGCCGCGGGGGCGGGCGCCGCCGGCGCCTCCGGAGGCGGAATCCGTGGCGGCACGGGCGCGGGTGGAGGAGCCGGAGGCGGGTATGCAGGCGCCGCCGACGGCGGGACCGGGGCGCCAACCGCTGGACGCGGCGGTGCCGGCGCAGCCGGAGACGGCAGCGCCAGTCCCTGAATCCGCCCCGCCGGCGTCCACTGCGGCAGCGACGGCCCCCACAGCAGATCGCCAGGCTGGATATACCCCTCGCGGGCCATGAGCTGTATTTGCGGCCAGGTGTAAGGGCCGAACTGCTGCCCCTGTCGCGCCAGGTGCCACACAAGTTCTGTCATGCTGAACTCCTCAACAAGGTCGTACGCGGCCACCTGGGATGGCGGCGGCCCGCCTAGTTAATCCCCGCCCAATCGCTTGGCTGTGTAGACGCCCGCCAGAATCTGAATTCCATCTTCGGTGATGGACCAGGAGCCGGCCATGGTGTCACCGTCCAGCCGACCTTTGACGACGTGACGGTATGTGTACGTTTGATTGTTCTCATTCTCGGTGATCACCCGGGTGACCTGGAACTCGCGATCGCCGTATGACTGGGTGATCATACCGTTGCGCTTGTCTTTGTAGGGTCTGAATCCGTTGGGCACAACACCGGCGCCGTGGTAAATGAAATCCAGGAAATACTTGCCTTCAAGGGCCTCGGCTTCGCCCGAGTTTTCAGTGACGCTCAGGATGCTGAGCGCCAGCTTGTGGTCCTGGGTCGCCTTGGCATATTCGAGGTTGCTGAGGAAAATCTCGTTACTCCGGGCAGCGATTTTATTCATCATTTCAATGTATTCGCCGGAGCCCGGCAGCATGTGCCGCTTCAGGATGTAGTCGCGGTTGATGGTGGTGGTCTTGATAGTGCCGATGTAGGAGCCCAGTAGCGCCGGCCGGCCGGCGAGCACCAGCGGCTCCGAGTCCAGTGCGGTGTCGTCCTTGAAGAAGAGCCGCACCCAGATGTCGACTTGGCCCTTGGCGGCCAGCCCGGCTTCCCGGATGTCGCCCACGTAGAGCTCGGCCTCGAACTCGCCGTCGGCGCGCAGGGTCAGATTGCGGACGCCCACCGGCTCCCGGGACTTGGAGCCCCGGCGCTGGGCGCTGGCCTCGACCTGCTTCGGATCGATCCGCCGGTGGACGTTTGGGTCGCCGGGCCAGTCCAATATGCCGCGGACCGCCAGCCAGCTCGGGCCCTCGCCGTGCAGGATCGCGTCCAGGTCGCTCTCCCGATCCAATTGGATCCGGATCGTCGGCGGGTCGTACTTCTTCACGCTGCCCAGGCCGAGCTCCTGCAGTGTCCTCCGGGCGGTGACCAGGGCCTTGTCGCGCAGGGGAAAATGGCCGGGGGCGTCCGGCGCCCCGAAATACTCCTCGTGGTCGCAGTCGCCCAGGGGAATCACCTTCCCGGCCAGGTTGTGGCCGGACATGCTGAGCACCGGCACCGCCCCGTCGGCCGAACCCTGCGGCACGCCCCGATACGCTTTCTCCGGATCCTTGACCAGCGCCCAGATGGCCGTGGCGCCGAAGCCGATCTCATTCTGTCGAATCAGCGCGGAGACCTGGCGGTAGAGATCGCCCCAGTCCGCCTCCAGGTTCACCCGGACACCCTTGTTGGTCACGCCATACATAAAGATGTACCGGTCGGAACCGGCGTACTTGTCGCGCTTGTTGAGCAGCTGCAGATTCTGGTTGTAGAGGTAAGTGCCGTGACGCAGGCTCACAACCCGCGCGGCCTTGTTCATGGAGCCGAAGGTCTTTTCGATATAGGCCTGTTCGTATTCGAACTTGAGCTCTTCGAGTGTCAACTCCGACGGGTAGTCATCCGCTCCCAGCGTCCAGCGCAGGTCCTGGGTGCCGGGCGTGTCGGTGATGAGCACGGAGTTGAACAACGTCTTCCGCCAGTCGGCGCCTAACTTTACCGTCCTGACCTCGCCGGTATAAATGTCGGAAGAAACGACCGTTTCGCCCAGCTTGTAGCAGGGGCTGATCAACGCGTAATTGAGCGACACCAGCGGGCTGCCGAGATGCGGCGTGCCCCAGGTGGCCAGGCGCTGAAAATCGGTGTCCAGATCGCCGTCGAAATGCTGCACCCCGGCGCGCGACACCACCCCGCCCATGGAGTGGGCAATGATGAACAGGTTGAACGGGTATTTCAGGTCGAGTTGTTTCTTGAGCTTCTCCCGGATGAGCCGGTGGAAGAACTCGGCGGTGGGCCCGTCGCCTTGAAAAATGGGGCGGAAGGTGGGATAGATGAATTCGAAGAAGACGGTGGTGCGCTCCTGTTTTTTCTGGTCCTTGATGAAGACGTCGTACAGGTTGGTCCAGACGTCCCGCTTGTAGGCGTAGTACCAGGGATCATCCTTGATCTGGGGCGGGGTGTCGATGCCGGTCTTTTCCATCTCGTTGCGGCCGTGCACCAAGACGAAGACGTTGTGGACCGGTTTCATGAGTTCTTGGCCTTGGTCCCACTTGGACAGGCGCGAAAACGGAATCCGTCGCTCCGGCACGCGCAGCGACGGCGACATGCGCACGAGCTGGGGCTGGCGCCGCCAGTTGATATGTTGTTGGTAGGTGACGGGGAAGTATTGGATCACGTTGGCGCCGGCTGTCCGGCTGTCAGCTGCGGCGGCCAGTTCCGGGCTGAACAGGCCCAGCGCCAGGTAGCCGCCCTGCCGGTTGGGCGGAGTCAGCCACGCTGTCAGCCGCGGGGTGGTCCCCGGCGGTGCCCATGGGATGGCGCGGCTTTGCGACGCGACCGGGGCGGCCAGAGCCCAGACGAGATCCCGGGTGACGAAGTGGCCGGCGGCGTCGCGCCGGAGCGCCAGGAAGGTCAGCCGGCCGGACTGGAGGCGGGCCAGTTGCATGGTCTCCGGCGCCACCTGGCCGGCGTCGGCCGCGGGGATGGTGATGACCGGCGCCAGTTCAGGATCCGCAGTCTGATGGGCGCTTTCGATGGTCAGCACCCGCATGGGACCGGTGCTTTGAAGCCCGACGATGTTCAAGGGATAGTCGTTGCTTCGGCGCGCGAAGGTCGCCTGCACGGATGCGTCAGCCGCCAGGTGGGGAAAGACGACGCTGCTGTCGTCGGACAGCCGGATCTCCTGCCGCCCGCCACCCAGGGTCACCAAACCGCTGCTTTCCGGCGTGCTTTCGGTGGGCGCGGGGTCGTGGGTGGGGAACAGAGCCGCTTCCGCGTCATCCCCGCTCGCCGGTCCGTCCCGCCATGGCGCCCACCAGATCAGCGCCGCGATGCCGCCGGCCAGGAGCGCCAGTGCCAGCAGGACGATCCCGATGACGAGGCAGGATCGGCCGGAACGCTTGGGCGCCGCCGGCGAGGGGGCGAAGCCGGCCGCGGGGGCGGGCGCCGCCGGCGCCTCCGGAGGCGGAATCCGTGGCGGCACGGGCGCGGGTGGAGGAGCCGGAGGCGGGTATGCAGGCGCCGCCGACGGCGGGACCGGGGCGCCAACCGCTGGACGCGGCGGTGCCGGCGCAGCCGGAGACGGCAGCGCCAGTCCCTGAATCCGCCCCGCCGGCGTCCACTGCGGCAGCGACGGCCCCCACAGCAGATCGCCAGGCTGGATATACCCCTCGCGGGCCATGAGCTGTATTTGCGGCCAGGTGTAAGGGCCGAACTGCTGCCCCTGTCGCGCCAGGTGCCACACAAGTTCTGTCATGCAGGACTCCTCATTCGGTCTGGGCTGCCAGCAGGCGGTGCTGCGTCTGATTCAATCCATTATAACGGAAAAGCAGGTTCGGAGGGAGTGACGCGCCGTACGCAATTCGGGCGTTTAGCCGGGCGGGCCGCCGCGGAGATCCGACGGTTGTCTGCACGCGGGCGCCGGCCGGCCGGGGACCGTCACCGGAATCAGGATGCGGACGAATCATCGCCGCCGAAGGTGGCGTTGACCCGCGGGCGGGTGTCCACGCGGAGGTGGAAGACGTCGGGGCGGCTGTAGTGGCCGTCGGTATCCAGGAGCAGGTGGCCGCGGGCGATGCGCGCGGCGTCGAGGTCGGCGTACAAGATGCCCGGCTCGTCGAACAGCGGACCGGCGAGATACGACGCGTCCGGGGCGATCACCGCGCTCCCGCCCGGCTGCAGCACTGTGGCGGCGTCCCCATCGATGGATTCAAGCAGGGCCAGAGCGCCGGCGTCCGGCGCACCCAGCGACCGGTAGCCTGCGATCACATCGCCCCGCGTGAGCACCGTGCCGGCAGCCAACACGAAGCACTGCCCCTCGAAGGCGTAGTGGCGGCTGGCGAGCTGATGCAGCTCCCGCACCGACGGCCACTGGGCCACGTGGATCGTCTCGCCCAGGGCGTGCATGGCGGCGCGTGCCAGCGGCAGCCAGTGCTCCCAGCAGATGAGTCCGCCCAGCGGCCCGATGGGCCCCGGGCCCACCGTCAGGGTGCTGCCGTCGCCCTGGCCCCACAGCAGACGCTCGGCGTAGGTGGGGGTCAGCTTCCGGTGCACCCGGCAACCGCCGGCCGGGTCGATGAACAGGATGGTGTTGTACAAGGTGCCGCCGCGGCGTTCGTGGGCGCCCATGACCACGTGGACGCCGCGGCTTCGGGCCGCCTCCTGCAGCCGGGCCACGTGGGGGCCGGCTATGGTGATGGAGTTTTCCGCCAGCGTGTGGTAGAGGGCATGGGCCGCCGGCTGGCCCCAGATGGCGGCGCCGGGCGCTGAGTCGATCCAGACAGGATAGCCGGGGAGCCAGGTCTCGGGGAAGACGATGAGAGCGGCGCCGCCGGCGGCGGCCTCGCCGATGAGTTCCAGGGCCCGCCCAAGGCTGGCCTCCATGTTCAGGAATATCGGCGGGTGCTGAACGACAGCCGCTCGGCAGCATCCGGTAACCGGAGGTGGGGAAGATTCGGTCATGGGTCTCCTCCGGACCGGTGAGCGTCCACGATCCGGCCGGTGAGAGTACGGGTCGGCATGTTGCCGTGAGCCCGCCGGATCGCATTATAGCAAAGCGATGGCAGACGGCGCGACGGTTCCAGCGGCGGCGATCCCCGCGGATGGGGTCAGCCGGGTGCGGGAGCTCACTCGGCCAGCCGCTCCCAGGCGACCAAATCGTCCAGCGCTTTCTTGGGTGGCGCGGCGGGCCATTCCACGGGCACGCCCAGCGGGGTGGTACAGACCACCTCGTAGCGTTCGGGAATGTCGAAGACGCGCTGCACCACGTCGAACGGGAACGAGTCGGTGCAGAACACCGTCCCGTAGCCGAGCGCCCGCGCGGCGACCATGAGGTAGCCGGCCGCCATGGGCCCGTCCCACTTGTTGTAGTCCGGGTATTTCGACTTCGAGTCGGTGAGCACGATGATAAAGACAGGCGCCGAGAGGTAGCGGGCGCAGACCTGCCGGTATTTGTCCTGGAATGCGGCGAGCTCCTGTGCCGTGGGCTTCTTGGACTCCTGGTAGCGGGCGGTGTAGGCCTCAACGGTGGCCGCGGCCAAAGCGTCGAGACGGGACCGGTCCTGGATGACCAGGAACTTCCACGGCTGCTGGTTGCCCGATGTGGGGGCCGTGCGGGCGATATCCAGGATCTGGAGGAGGTGCTCCCGGGGGACGGCGTCCGGCCGGAAGTTGCGGACGGACCGGCGCTCCTTGAACACCTGGAGGAACGGTGCCGGTCCCGGGACGGGGGCGGCCGGAGCCGGCGGTGGCACGGACTGGGCGGAGGGGACGGCGGCGAGCGCCGTCAGCAAAACAAATAGGGCGGTCAGGCGCATGCGAGTACCTCGTGTTGGGAGAGTCTTCCGGTGACCGACATGTTGTCGAGTCTCCGGCAGTATACGGAGCGGGCGCCGGCTGGGTTTGACCGCACCCCGGAAACGTCAGCCGGACAGCCGTTTCGACGAGCGCCGATTCATGGCGGCCAAAGGCATCCAAAAATATGTACCGGAGCGCAGAATATTGGATTGGCCGGTGGCTGCCCGTTTACAACTCCGTAAGATGGTGGATTGTAGTGATTTTTAAATCAATAAGTTAAAGGCGAGAGTTCGGTCTGGCACCCCGATTGCAAGAATTGATGGTGGTTATTTGCCTCGACGAATTTCTGCCGGCGACAGTCTCCAACCGCTGCCGGATCCGCCGGGCGGTTCGACGCAGAATCGGTCCCGCTCATCACCGGCGCACGACTTCCGATCCCAAACAGCTTTCAGAAAGGTTGCCCCACGCGTCATAGTACAGGTAGCATCCCGGACTTTGCTCAAGACCCGATGGATGCGCCGGTTGCTGGGGGAAGCATGCTGTGGCCGTTCATTAAATTGAATGTCCGCGGTCGGGAAAAGGCGCCGCAATACGGGGGAAGACCCTTTTCTTCGACCCTTGGCGGTGCCCGGTGTGCCGCCGGGGCCGCCGCGCAATCACCCAGCTTCATATCTATTTCAACTTTACATGGAGGTTGCCTATGCGTCTCAACCTGTCCCGAGTGTGTCTCTGCCTACTGCTCGGGGTGGTGCTCGCCGCCGCGGCCATCGGCCAGGCGGTCCAGACCACCGGCCGGATCGAAGGCACCATCAAGGATTCCACCGGCGGCGTCATTCCCGGCGTCACCGTGAGCCTGGCCTCGGCCACCGGCACCAAAACAGCCGTTTCTGGAGACAGCGGCGAGTACTCGTTCCCCTTCCTGACCCCGGGCCTCTACACCCTGAAGGCGGAACTTGAGAGCTTCAAGACCTTCGAGCAGAAGGACATCACCGTCCGCCTCGGCCAGACCACCACGATCCATGTGGTCATGGAGCCGGGCGAGATCAACCAGGTGATCACCGTCACCGGTGAAGCGCCCCTGGTGGACACCACCACCACCACCGTCGGCGCCAACCTGTCGGAAAACCTCTACCTGAACATCCCGGTGCAGCGCAACTTCACCGCCCTGTTCAGCATGGCGCCCGGTGTGAGCGACAGCGGGGCGCTCGGTTCCTACAATCCATCCATTGGCGGATCCTCCGGCCTGGAAAACAACTACATCGTGGACGGTGTGAACATCACCAATCCCGGCTACGGCTCGGTGGGCGCCTACTCCAGCATCTACGGCTCGCTCGGCTCTGGTGTGACCTTTGACTTCGTGAAGGAAGTCCAGGTCAAGCAGGGCGGCTTCGAGGCCGAATACGGCCAGAGCACCGGCGGCGTAATCAACGTCGTCACAAAGAGCGGCACCAACGAGTTCCACGGCGGCGTGTATTTCTACGGGCAGCCTGCCGGCTGGGAGGCCCGCCGCAAGGAACCGAACATCTACCGTCAGGAGAAGCACACCGAGTTCATGCGGACCGAGAGCTTCGACATCAGCGCAGACTTGAGCGGTTACATGTGGAAGGACCGGTTCTTCTTCTACGCCGGGTTCAACCCCCAGTGGAACACTCACATGACCATGGCACCGGCAGGACTGGGCCAGTGGGTCAATCCCGGCGAGGGCTTCTTCGAACGGAAGGACACCATCTTCAGCTGGTCGACCAAAGGCAATTTTGTTCCTCACAGCAACCACAACATCGAATTTTCCATGTTCGCCGATCCGTCGCGGCGCGACGGCGGCCCCAACCGCAACATGACCGCCGAAGGCGACGACAACTACAGCGAGCTGAACTACGGTTCCTTCAACTTCATCGGCCGCTACAACGGTGTGCTCACCAACAACTGGTTCCTGACCGCCTCGCTGGGGCGCGCCTACAACCGGTTCGAAGAACAGATCACCCACGTGGACCGGATCGGGTACTGGGACTACGTGAACTACCCCAGCCGGCAGCTCATGGGCGGCATCGGCTTCTTCGAGAACAACAACGGCGAAAACTGGCAATTCAACCTGAAGACCACCGTGAACTTCAACGCCGGCGGCGACCACACCTTAGACTTCGGCTACATGTATGAGGATGTGACCTACACCGCCGTCCGCCGCTACACGGGCCCCATGCTGGCCAATCCGTTCGGCGAAACCTACGGCGGCTTCTTCCGCTACCGCTACTATCCCGACCCGGACACCGGAGAGAACTACGACTGGAACGGCGACGGGGTGATCAGCGACGCCGACGCCCTGCTCCAGCAGTACCGCGGCAACTTCAATGACCCGAACCTGGCCACCACCACCACCTACCACTCTTTCTATGTCCAGGACGCCTGGAAGGTCACTGACCGGATCACCGTCAAGGCGGGCCTCCGCTACGACTACCAGGAGATGGGAGGCGGCGGCGAAGAGGCCATCGTCTACGAGTTCACCGGCAATTGGGCGCCGCGCATCGGCCTGATCTACGACGTGTTCGGCGACGGCAAGACCAAGGTGTTCGGCAACTGGGGCCGCTTCTACCAGAAGATCCCCAACGACATGGCTGTCCGCGCCCTGAGCTCCGAGGTCGGCGTGACCAACGCCTGGTGGAGCGTCGCCTACGACGCCGAGGGCCGTCCCATGGCCGACGAGGTGATCAACGATCAGCTCCCGGGCAACCCGGCCATCACCCGCACCGGCGCCAACCCCACCTACATCGTGCCCGACACGAAGACCATGTATCAGAACGAGTTCGTGCTCGGCTTCGACCACCAGCTCGATCCGACCCTGAGCCTGGGCATGCGCTACATCTGGCGCGAAGTGGGCCGAATGCTCGAGGACACGGGCACCTTGACCATCGGCCAGTATCTTGAGGATGACACGAATTACACCTACGTCATCGCCAATCCGAGCTACACCAGCGACTTCGTGATCAACGATACCGGCGAGGTGGGTTCCGACGGCATCGGCGACGGTTTCGCCGATCCGAAGCGGTCCTACAACGCCCTGGAACTGACCTTGGAGAAGCGCTTTTCGCAAGGCTTCCAGTTCCTGGCCAACTACCGTCTGTCCAAGCTGTGGGGGAACTACGAAGGCCTGTTCCGGAACGACAACGGCCAGGACGACGCCAACATCACCTCGCTCTACGACTTTCGAAGCGACGCGTACGACGGCTACCTCTACGTGCCCGGCTACCTGAACACCGACCGCCGCCACATTCTGAACTTCAACGGTTCGTACACCTTCTCCAACCAGCTCACCATGGGCCTGGGATTCCGCTCCACCAGCGGCGCGCCCATCAACCGGCTCAACGCCCACCCGGCTTACGAGAACGCCGGCGAAATCCCCATCACACCGCGCGGCTCCGAGGGGCGCACCGAGTGGGTCAACGCCATCGACGTCCATTTCGGCTACCCCATCAGCTTCGGCGACAACTACCGGTTGCGCTTCGCTCTTGACATCTTCAACCTGGCCAATTTCAAGCGGGTGATCGCCGTGAACGAGGACTACGAAGACGCCCCCGGGGTGCTCAACGTCGATTACCTGTCGCCCGGCTCGGCCAACAACCCGGACACCCCGCTCACCGCCTTCCAGCGGCCGTTCAACATGCGCTTCTCGCTCCGGTTCGAATTCTAGCGGGTTGGGCGCAGCTGATTAATTGATTTGACGATCGCGTCTCGTCTGTCGCAGGGCCCCTCCGGGGGCCCTGTATTTGTTTGGGTGAATCGGTGAATAGCCTGATCTCTGTTCGTAATTCGTAATCGTGCTCGTGCTCGTAATCGTGCTCGCAATCGTGATCGTGATCGTAATCCCAACCCGGCGGAGCCGGAACCAAAGGGGCATGATCGTTCGCTCCAGTTCCGTGCCGTGATGCCGGGTCTCGGACAAGTCCTTCCAGTTGCAAAGAGAATAGCCAGGCGCAGCCCCGCGAACGCGGGGCAGCGCCTGGACGGCGGAATGTTAGAACACGGCGCGCCCCGGGGCAGGGGCGCGGAGAAATTCGGCTCGAATCTGCGGAAAACAACCTTCCCGCCCGTTTGGATAGGTGAATCCATCATTCGGGAGGGAACCATGCCCAACACCTATTTCAGTCTCCAGGCTCATCTGGTGTTTTCCACCCGCGGCCGGCAGCCGTGGATCGCCGACGATTGGCGCGAGGCCATGTGGG